>WPCJ01374545.1_pt1 | contig 255536 bp, 245 predicted proteins | sample 5399831 | NCBI WGS metagenome assembly WPCJ01 (sample SAMN12869470, study PRJNA574797) | sludge metagenome | isolation source: wastewater treatment of pH10 | place: China:Beijing | collected 2019-05-20 | reverse complement strand
AATTGTGAAGCCTGGAACCAGCTGGTAAGCTACGTTTGCAGTGTAAGCCTGTTTGCCGAAATCTTCGTAAGCAGCCTGCAGGTTGAAAGTAGCTTTGTCGGTTGCCTTGTACTTCAGACCACCCCAGACAGCCCAATCGCCACCCCAGTTGCCGTACATGCCAACAGGAGCTTCGTAAGAAGCATAACCGCCCTGTACCCATACGGAGAATACGTCAGTTACGTTTACGTCGAGGCGAACTTTACCAGCCCACTCTTCGATTTCAGAGTCGTAAGCTGCAGCAGCTGCGATCGAACCCCAAGCCTGTTCGAACTTCAGACCACCAACAACGTGTGGCATGTAGTCGTCGATTACGCCGTCATAAACGTTGCCGTTGATGTCGGTGAATGCTGTAACTTTTTCACCCTGTTCGGCAGAGATGATTGCCGAGAAGCCGTTGCCGCCTTTGAAGGTGTAGCTGATGATGTTTGTGTTGTATGCACCTGGCGATACAACGTCATCGTTGATTACGTCGCCGAGGTAACCTGTGAAGGTGTGGAATGCTGAATCGGTTTTACCGATGAGCAGGCCGCCCAGCTGAATGTAAGCGTGCTTCAGAGTGTGGGATTTCTGTTCGCCATCACCGAAGTAGAAACGGTTTTCGGTGAAGGTCTTCAGAGTACCGAGTTCGGTTTCCGAAGCTGTGTGTGTACGCAGTGTGAAACGGGTGTTGGTTGACCATGTTTCGCGGTCACGGCCGGAATACACATCGTCGCCAGCTTTAAAGTCAGCGCGAACATAACCGGAAAGACGCAGGCAGGTTTCTGTGCCTGGAATGTAGAAGTAGCCAGCGCCGTAAGCGTCGCAAACGCGCACATATTCTACTGCTTCTGGTTCTGGTGCAACGATGGCGTCGGCAGCCTGAGCGCCGGTTGCTGCAACGAGTGCTGCAGCGGAGCCGAGAAGAAGGCTCTTAATGGTCATTGTGTATTCTCCCGCGTAAGCGATTGATTGTTGAGACTTTCCAATTTTGAGATTCGGAAACATCTTGCGCTTCGGTTGATATGGAAGGCGGGAGGGTATGGAAATATGAAAAATTACTGAAATATGAGATGGAAATGACCCTGTATCTTTTTGGTCACAATTTAGTGAGTGGTAAAATTGTTGTGAGATTGGCGTGGAAAAACGCTTGATCGGATGAGACCTTTTTAAAGAGGTGACTTATCTTAAAATTAGTGGCATGAATATAAATAGCCGTAAAATTACTTAATAAAATCAATTGTTTATATTGATATTATTCGAGGTGGTTGTCGTTGATTTTTATGGTGTTTGTGACATGTTTATTACAGCGCTATTTTCAATGACTGGCAGCACTTTTCTTGACTCACATTAAGTTGAAAGCAGTGTTTTTCATCATGTGTCAGTTTTCCTGAACTTTTTCGAAATATCGCCGTCTGTAAAATAATTAGCGGGCAGGCATGTCGCATTTTGACTTGAAATGCTCATTGAATATTCATGATTCTTGTAGTGAGCTGCTTTCGCAGAGTGCAGATTATGTACTGGTGCACATGTCTTCGCGCTTTATTTGTAAATGGAAATTCGTTGCAGACCTTGCAGCAGTTTGGCTCTGAAAACACAAATATTGACCTGTATTTGACCTGCAGTTATCATCAAGCGGTCAAAAACAGGTTAGGTTCGGGAAGGTTGGCTCGGCCCCCGCTTTGCGGGTTCTTCTGTCACAAAAGGTGACGGCCCATGACTATTGAAGTGTCCGTATGGTGCGGACGCTAAATAGGAAGGGTATGGATATGAAGCCACGTATTTCTGTTCTCACACTCGGTGTGGCCAATCTCGAACATTCTTTTTCATTCTATCATTATGGGCTGGGATTGCCGTCTGAAGGCATTTTCGGGCGTGAATTCGATCATGGTGCCGTGGCGTTTTTTGATCTCTCCGCTGGCCTGAAACTCGCAGTTTTCGCGCAGGATGATCTGGCCTATGACTGCGGATTACCGAAGCATCCGGTCAGCTCTACCGCTGCCAGTATCGGGCATAATGTTCTGCTGCGGGAAGAGGTCGATGATATAATGCTCAAAGCTGAGCGTGCAGGTGCAAAAATCGTGAAGGCACCTCAGGAGACTTTCTGGGGTGGTTATGCAGGCTATTTTACTGATCCCGACGGGCATTTATGGGAAATAGTCTGGAACCCGAAGATGCTGCCAGCGGATTAAGATCCGTCAGCAATAAGTCTTCGCAAAATATAGCCTGATTATAGCATCAAATATGGCGATTACTCGGGAGTCTTGAATGCGGGCTGTATTACACGCGACCGTCAGCTCAGGCTTTTGTTGAGGAAAAGCAAAGCCCTGCCGCATATGGCTGCGGCAGGGCTGTTATTTAAATCTTATTCGTCGTCTTTATCCGGCTGAACCAGATAAATCAGAACCAGAATGATGGTCACGAAGAAGCGGAATGCGTCAGGTACGCCATTCCACTGTTTGGACATCCACATTCCGAACCATTCACCGCCCACCGACATAAAGGCGACCTGCCATGTCAGAAAGCCGAGGGTGAGACCTGCAACTGCAAGGTTTTTGCTTTTATTGAAAATTTTGGCAGGTTCATTGCGTGCTGCCAGCAGTTTGAAACCGGCAACCCAGCAGATAATGGCTGTCAGTGTTTCGAGGGTTATAATGCCAATATAACCTACGTGATGAAGCCATTCAGATTCAATGGCTCTGTACTTGATTGTTGCATCAGGAAAGATTGTATCCATGAGGAATACGTGATGCACAAATGCAAAGTTTGAGCCGTAATCTGTGATGTTGCCAAATGCTACCAAGGATGAAAATAGGGCAATTGCCATCACCATAAAGATTTTTGATAGACGTATGATCATATTGTAACTTTCTTTATTTATCGGGCGCGTAAGCACTCGGATATAATAAGCGCTTATCTGCGGGAGTGCTTAGGTCGGTTTTATAATTAAAACAATAATTTTAAGCTGATATATTTTTTATAAACAAAATACTCGCATTCAAATGCGGGATTTTCTACGAGAATATGCCGGTATTATATTCTTTTTTGGTGCTGAATGACTGTTAAAAGTAACTCAGACGAACTGATATCTTGAAAATTTCTTGTTGATGAATTTACTGCACAACTATTGCTTAAACCATGGAAGATCGCAGATGAATATTCGAACTCGCCTGATAGCTGCAGTCGTCGTGGCACTCATCGTCGGTTTCGGTTTTATGGGCTATGATAAATATACGGATGCAGAGTGGGTTGTTTCACCGCAGAAAATTGAACTGGCGCGCAATGATGGCCAAACGGGCGTAGAAACGCGCCCCGGTACTGTCGCCGTTCGTGCTATACGCAGCGAAATCGCTGATCTGCTGCCTTATAAATGGGCTGCCTATGGTTTTGCAGTAGAGCTTTTGGTGCTCTTTTCTACCCTTTAGCGCAAAACGGCCTGATATCAGCTCAGATCAAGCCTCACGCTGCGGGGCTTATCTATATAGCTGTATTTCAAGAAAGCGGGCTCCTTAGAGGATAAGGAGCCCGTTATATTTTAGCCTTTTATAGCAGACAGCAAGTCATCATATGCCTTACATGCCTGAGAATCATCAGCGCCATTGTATTTTGTGGCAAGTTCCTGAACTTTTGCCGACAATTCCTGCACTTTAGTCGGGTCTTTCATGATCGATTCTTGTAAAGCAGCATTCAGTTCCTGCGCTTTCTTGGCAATTATTTCCGGTGTGCATGCTGGCTCCTTCGAGCAACCTGCTATCGCTGTTGCAGCAACAATAAGAGCAATGCCTAAAATGCTTTTCATCGGTGTATCTCTCTGATCTGTGAATGAGATTTATTAACTGCCTGATCCTGATAAAGAGCAGGTGTCTCTTTCAGTATGAATTTTGCTTGGGAATCGGCAGTAATACCGGTTCAGGCCAAAGATTATCTTGGAAACTGATGCATTCTAAATCACTACTTGCGATATTCTGATGCAATATGTGTATTGTCTTTAAATGCGGGTGTGATTTTAAAATAGCTGTTTAAGTGAGTGTGCGAATTATCATGGCGCCAAAGATAAAGCACAGCAATCCTGTCAGAACATAGGTGACGGAGAAGGCGAAGAGCCAGCATTCGTTCAGGTTATAACGAAGCATATCCGCCTCTGTAACTGCTCTTGTTGCCAGATATTTCTTATATTGTGTTGATGCAAAAGCGATCAGCAATAAGAAACCGAAAATCAAAAAATAGGCTACGATCTGTAAGAACGGAAAGAAATTCCGGTGAATGCCCGGAACGCTCATTGTTGTGCGAAACAGAGCTTTCTGATGGGATAAGGGCGCAAAGATCAGCAATAATGAAATGATTGCGAACAGATACAGAGCGATGCGAAGCAGATGAATGCTTGCCGGATTTTTTACATAAGGAACCGGCGGAACCGCTGTGCCCCAAGGTGGAATTTTTGAGTTTGGATTATTCTGCACATACCAAAAATACCGGTGCATGCCGCGTTGCATAAGCGGCATTGTCAGCAGAACTGTGATGCCGACGGTGACGTAATTCATCACATCTTCTAAGGTAATCGTCGAATCCGGATAATATTTATTGATGAAAATCAATGTGCCAATCACGGCAAACATAACCACTGCCGTCATGGGCATGGTAATGAACATGACTTTCAGAATTTCAATAACGGTTCTGCCTGGTGTTTTGGGTGCAAAAGATGACATTGAGAGCCGTTCATTGATTTTATAACGCGCGGGACTTCTGTTCCCGTCTTCTGAAGTGCTGAAATTAAAGCACAGACCGTTCGCTGTGAAGTGCAGGGCAGACAGATATCTGTGCGGGTGTACCTCACTTTCAGGAGGCGACAGCAAAGATAAAAGCGGCCGTCTTTGCAGAGGCCGCTTTCAGGTCGTGCATACCGGCCAGTTCTGGCCGGCGCTATGTTCCGCTGTTATTTGCAGCGTGCGGTATAAATCTGGCCGCGGCTGTTACGGTATTCACAATAACCGTTACGCAGATTGCGAACCAGAAGGCCACCGAGAGCGCCTGCACCTGCGCCAATCAATGCGCCTCTGCCGCCGCCGGCAATGCCGCCGATGACTGCGCCTGCCGCTGTACCAACGCTGAGATCTTTTTCTGTCGTTGTGCAGCCGGAAAGTGCAACAATGGCGGCCACAGCAATTATAAACATACGCATGGTAAGACCCTTATTGTTTGAGACCCTGACCTGTACCTATCGAAAACTTCCGGTTTTGTGGTTTCTGTTCTGCCAGTGCCGGTTTCGCATGCGTGGTGCCATAAACCAGGCGATAAATGGTGTAATCAGAAAACTGCAGCCAATAACCAGAGGAATAAGATATTTGGCGTTTTGTGCCAGATCAGGGATTGTGAGAACGATGATCATCCCAATTCCGAAAAGAACTGCGTTAATCATCAGGCTGAGTAAAACGGCAATCTGAAAACGAGTGGACATTTCATTGCCTCCCTTATGCTCTGTCATATCAACGTAACCACAAAGAAATGGTTCCGCTGACATGGTTCTCAGGGCAAGATCTGAGGAGCAATGTCAGGATAAATCAAGTATTTCAGGCAAGCGGAAATTTAGCAAGTGGTTGCTGTTATGCTCTCACATTCTTGAAGCACATTCTGCAGATGCGATATTTATGTTTCACCTGCAGAATACAGGGACTTACCGTTGTATACGGGTTGCAACATACCACCCGATAACCGGTGTGATGAGCAGAGCCGCACCGACAACCGCCAGCATCGGATAAATAGGTTTTTGTGCCAGAGAAGGCACTGTCAGAACGACAATGAATCCTGAGCCGACCAGAACAATAAATGCGATTGAGCCGATCATTGATGCCAGATGGAAATTAGTCGACATTTGTCCCTCCGAGAGTGGTTCTCAATATGAACCAGAAGCTCTGTGCCTTTGTCTCTGGCCGGTTTCGTGAAAAGCTGCAGGCAGATGTGAGCTGCATTCGCAGGCTGTTCTCTACATAAGCGGCAATTTTCGAAGTGGTCAGTTCTTTCAAAGATTACAGGGAGGTTTTATCGCGCAAGTGATGGTTGTGCATTGATTAGGATCAAGCAAAGCAGGTTTCATACAGGTTCAGGAGCGGAGATTTTCAATGCGGGCGATCAATCCGGCGATTTCCTTCGGATCTTTTATTCCGCTTTCATAAATACGGATGACGGTGCGCGCTAACTGATCTTTATTCTCGTCCGTTGTCGGGCAATAACCGAGGATCTCGCAGACCTCATTATAGGCGGTCTGAAGCGTCTTTATTTGTTCAGGTTTGTAAATTCCAAGATAATCAGTCTTTTGAAAAGGCATGATATCTCTCCTGTTTCTATAATTTGGTACTAAAATAAAAAGAAAATCAATGACTAAAAATTTCACTTTTTGATGAGCGGGATGGGTTTTTGCTCGGGAAAAAAGAAAGCCCGGCATTGAGCCGGGCTTTTGGTTTTATGGCTTCGGATGTTCATCCTGACCATGTCTGCCATGGTGACCGTCTTTGCCATGGCGCTTACCGGCTTTTAACTCGCTCCGGTCCAGTTTGCCGTCTTTGTTTTTATCCAGTTCGGCAAAGCGTTCCGCACGATTTTTCTCAACGGCTTCAAGCGAGATTTTTCCGTCGCCATTCACATCAAGGCGGCGCTCCATGCGGTCTGCCGAGCGTTTCACCATCATTTTGAGAGCATGGGCTTCAATTTCTTCGCGGGAGAGGATGCCGTCCTTGTCGGTGTCGGCCGCTTTTAACTCATCCATGCGGGAGAATTTTGCGAGATCAATCGGCTCACGCTCAGGCTTTTTGGAGGTCTGTTCAACAGTTTTTTCAGTATTCGTTTTCGATGCATCCTGTGCAAGAACAGGAGATGCGAGTACAGATGAAGCAACGAGTGCAAGAATTAAAGTTTTTGTATTCATGGTAATTATAACTCCGTCACAAATTAACTTGAGCCTTTAATTGGCATAGGAGTAATATCTAGCTGTAAATGTGTACTGAATATGAACAAGCCAATTACAAATTTGTAATGTTCTGCAGTATGAATTTCAGGCTGTCATATTTTCAATCCGGCCTGTAATTTGCCATGACCAGATAATGCCCGATAATAAATGAATGTTGGTACTGATGCGCATTTTGAATAAAACGTCTGAACTACTTTATCTCATTGCATTTCTTGGCAGTTTTTTAGCGATGCAGCTTTATGGAATGGCCAATGTAATAGCGGCAGAGCAGGGTGATCCGGTGACTTCAGTTTTTGATATGCGTGCAAACGGGATTGATTACCGGATTTTTGTTGCTGCGCCAAAAACTGCGGAAAATGACAAGCCCATGCCGGTCATCTATATGATTGACGGCAATTCGACCTTTCCGATGGCCGTGGATGTGGTGAAGAAAAGGCCGCAATTGCGCGCACTGATTGTCGGTATCGGTTATCCGACACAATCGCGCGAAGATATTGTGCGCTCCAGATATTATGATTTGACACCGGAAACACCTGCTGAACTGATCCCTTCACGCGGAAATGGTGCTGATCTGCCGCGCACCGGAGGCAATGCCGCATTCCTGAATTTCATTGAACAGCAAGTGAAACCGGAAATAGAGCGGCGCTTTGCTGTTGATAAAAACAATCAGACCCTGTTCGGCCACTCACTCGGGGGCTTATTCACGCTGCATGCGCTTTTCAGTGAAAGAGGAAGCTTTCAGACTTATAGCGCCGCTGACCCGTCTGTCTGGTGGAATAACCGCTCAATTCTGAAAGAGAAGGATCGTTTCATTAAGCAGGCAACGGAGACGGCTAAGCCGGTCAAAGTGCTGATTGAGACAGCAGGCAAGTCAGTGATGCGTGAGGGCGTTGACAAGGATCGTGCAGCGCAGCTGAAGGCATTGCGTGGCGGGCCGAATGGCAGAGATATTTATCAGGAGCTGGTTACCTTGCCTGCTGTTTCAGCAAGCTTCCATCAGTTTTCCTGTGAAAGCCATGGTTCAATGCTGCCATACGCAGTGGAAGATATGCTGCGTTTTGTACTGGAAGATGTGAAGCCGGTTCAGCCGCCGGAGTAAGAGGCGGCTGAAGGTCTCTGATATTTTAATGGGACGGATGCAGCGCATCATTCAGATACATGCAGGTGAGCATGGTGAAGACATAGGCCTGAATCACTGCCATCAGAAATTCGAGGGCGGTGATGCCGACTGTCATTGCCAGCGGCAGAATAGCGGTGATAACGCCTAATGTGCCAAGGCCTGTCAGGGAGACAACAAAGCCTGCGAAAACTTTCAGCGTAATATGTCCTGCAAGCATAACGGCGAAGAGACGAACCGAATGGCTGACCGGTCTTGAGAGAAAAGACATGATCTCAATCGGCACAATAATCGGCGCCAGAATAAGCGGTACGCCTGACGGCATGAAAAGGCGGAAAAATTTGGTTCCGTTGCGCACAAAGCCATAGATTGTCACGGTCAGGAAGACAGTCATGGCAAGGCCGAATGTTACAATAATATGCGCTGTTACAGTGAAGGCATAAGGGAACATTCCGAGCAGATTGGCCGTGAGAATGAACATGAAGAGGGAAAAGACCAGCGGAAAGAAGCGTCTGCCTTCTTCACCGGTATTGTCCCGCAGTGTTGTGGACACAAATTCATATAAAATTTCGGACGAGGATTGCCAGCGGTCAGGGATAAGGGTTCTGCCGCGTGCCGATAAAAACAAATAGGCACCGGCGCCGATTGTGGCAATCAGCATGAACAGGGCTGAATTGGTAAAAGCGATCTGAAAGCCGCCGACTTCACCAAATTCTGCCAGTGGTTTGATTTGAAATTGTTCAATTGGTCCGGCCATATGATGTACTCCCTGGCAGGCGGGGTCGTCCCCGTGGGTTACACCGGCGCAGGTCGTCCTGCGCTATGTACTTGCAGCAGAGTAGAGCGATTCGGACAGGGCACGCTATCAATTGTAGAAAATAATTGGCCGGTCAAAAAAAGAGCATTTTCAATGGTTGAGATTGAAAATGCTCCTGAGGACTGTGTTTTCAGTCGCTATGCGAGATATCAGGCCTGCTGGCTGAGTGCCTGTTCGATCTCGTCTTTCAATGCAAGACGACGCTTGCGCAGAGCTGTTTCATTGTCCTGACTGGTCGGCTCAATCTTTGTCTCTGCGCGGTGAATCTGATCATTCACGTCGTCATATTCCTCAAGCACTTTGGCAAAGCGCGGATCAGCGGCTTTCAGGGCATGAATTTCATCCAGTTTGCCCGGAAATTCTTCGCCAAGTGTATGTGGTGTGTTGGACATGCTGTTTCCTTCCTTGAATTATTTTGTTGAAGGATTCTTCGCATGAGTCTGCGCTCTTTACATTGATCAGGATCAATCAGAACTTGACTGACCAGCGTTCAATATCATTGCTCTGACCGATCAGTGCGAGGCCGGTGGCAATGGAGTCGAACTGGTTGCTGCTGGAAACATCCGCATGTTCAAATTGCTGCGAGAACAGGGTTTTAATCGCTGGAACAAAGGATGTGCCGCCCGTGAGGAAGACGCGGTCAATATCTTTATCTTGCAAACCGGCATTCCGTACTGCGCTGTCAACGGAAGCGGAGATCGCCTGCATATCTTCGGCAATCCATTTTTCAAAATCCGAACGCTGAATTTGGGCTTCGATTTTAAAATTCTCGGCTTTGAAATGCAGATCGGATGTTTGGGATGAGGACAGGCCTGCTTTGACATCGGACACGACACGGTAAAGCTCAAAGCCGTAATCGCCTTCAATCATTTCAATGAAGTGGTTGAGGGCTTGCGGATGTTCTGCCTGCGATGCGAGTTCATGAAGCTCCCGAAGTGTGGACGGGGAGTTCATCAGAAACAGGGTATTCCAGCGGGCAAAATTCGCAAAATAATGGTTCGGAACCTGCAGCACCTTGCCAAAGGACTTGTAATTGCTCTTCTTGCCGAGCTTCGGAGAGACCACATTATCAATGATGCGGTAGTCAAATGTATCACCGGCAATGCCCAGACCAACCTGACTGAGCGGTGTTGAAGTCAGGCCGCTTGCGCCGACCTCAAAATTTACGATCGAAAAGTCGCTTGTGCCGCCGCCAAAGTCGGCAACCAGCACCGTTGATGTATCTGTCAGCTTCTGCGCATAGAAATATGCCGCGGCAACCGGCTCATAAACATAATGAATATCCGTGAAGCCGAAGGCGCGTAGCGCTTTCTCATAGCGTGCCATTGCCAGCGCTTCATCAGGATTATGGCCTGCAAAAGTAACCGGACGACCGACAATGACTTTGTTGCCGCGGGAGGGCAGTCTGTCTCCGAGGCGTTCGGCCAGTGTTTCCAGAAAAGTTTGCAGCAGGTCTTCAAATTTAAAGCGCTTGCCGTAGACCGGCGTATCGGTGAAGGATTTGCTCGCGGCGAAGGATTTGAAGGATTGCAGAAAACGGCAATTATGCGGATCAGCAATGAAACGATCCATTGCCCACGGTCCGCTCTCAACATTGCGATGGCCTTTATTGCCGTCCTGCCAGAAGCACAGCACGGAACGATAGGCTGAAACGATAGCATCATCTTTCGGGAAGCTCATAACTTCGGCAATGCCATTACCATCTGCCACGGCAATAACAGTGTTGGTTGTGCCGAAATCAAGGCCGAGGGTTATCTTCTCCGAGGGTGAGTGATTTCCCGCAGTCATTGTTCAAATCCTTGCATCTGTGCCCGAGAGAGATATTGGGGAGGCATCTTTGAGAAAGCCGCCTTTATAGCCGTTTGGAACGCAGGGTCAATTGAACAGAGAGCAGGATTTCAAGAGTGAAGAGACTTATTCCACGCCTTGTGTGCTGAGCCAGTTTTGCATGCGACGGATGGCCAGATCCGGCCTGTCGAGCACATTGGCCTGATCTGCCAGCCGGAAAATATCGGTGTAATGCAACAGGCCGCGTGCCGATTGCATGCCAGCAGGCAAGGTGAAGTGACTTTGATGGCCGTTGAGCCATGCCAGAAACACCACGCCTGCCTTGTAATATTGTGTCGGTGCCTCAAAAATTTTGCGTGATAAGGGCACGGTCGGCTCGATCACCGAACGGAATGTTGCATTGTCACCGGCGGCAAGCGCATTCAGTGCATAGGAGGCTGAAGGAGCTACAGCATCGAAAATGCCGAGCAGGGCATGACTGTAGCGATTGCCATCTCCCTCAATGAGTTCTGCATAATTAAAATCATCGCCGGTGAAGCACAGTACATTCTCAGGCAGGCGATTGCGCAGTGCAATCTCGCAGGCACTGTCGAGCAATGAGATTTTAATGCCTTCAACACGGGAACGGTTATCATTGATGATCGTCAGAACATTTGTGAGTGCATCATCAAAGGGGCTGTCTGCCTGACCCGTCCAGTAGCCGCCAAGTTGCGGGTCAAACATTTCACCCAGCCAGTGCAGGACAATTTTGTTCTGCGCCTGAGAGAGAATCCGACCATAGACAAGCGCATAATCATCGGGGCTGCGGGCGATATGTGCCAGAGCGCGACTGGCCATCATAATGGCGCGGCCGCCATGTTTCTCCACAAATTCCAGCTGGGTTTCATAGGCTCTGATCACATCATCAAGAGATCTGGCGTCAGCTGGTGCCAGCTGGTCAGTTCCAATCCCGCAAGCGAGATCTGCACCTTTGACTGTACGGGCGGTTTCCAGTGAGCGGCGTATGAGTTGCTGTGCGCCGTTCCAGTCCAGCCCCATACCGCGTTGTGATGTATCCATGGCTTCGGCGATTTTGAAACCGAGACTCCAGAGATGATGACGAAACGCCATTGTTGCGTCCCAGTCGATGGTAGGGCGGTTCCACGGATCAGTTTCACGCAGCGGATCGGAGACAATATGGGCGGCAGCATAGGCGATGCGATTGAACTGCGGCAGTGTTTGCGGACGAGGCACGACAGTGCCTGTCAGATGATAGTCTGTGATAGTGCCGTCTGCATTCGGAAGTAGCAACATTGCCATGGTGCTGTAATCTCCGGAAAAGCGAAAATAATTTAGATCGTTCCAATTTTTGAAAGAGTAATTCAAATTTTTACAGATGCAACAGGCAATTTACATCGATTTTCCGGATTAATCTTCACTTGACAAATTTGGAACGATCTAATTTTATGAAGGGAGACAGGGAGAATGCCGTGAATAAAAAGCGTGTCACCGTTGTTGAAATTGCACAGGCTGCGGGCGTGTCCAAGTCGACCGTATCGCTTGTTTTGCAAAATTCTCCGCTGGTGAATGAGGTCACAAGAGCAAAAGTGACCGCTGTTATCCGCGAGCTTGGCTATGTCTATAATCGCGGTGCGGCCAATCTGCGCCAGTCCGGCTCCAATTCAAAAATTATCGGCCTTGTCGTCAATGATCTGACCAACAGCTTTTTCGCCGAACTCGCGGTTGGTGTCGATATGGTGGTGCAGTCGGCAGGCTATGTGCAATTTCTCTCGCATACGGGAGAAAGTCCGGATCGTGAGCGCGAAGTCATTACCTCTATGCGTGAGCACGGTATTTCCGGACTGATTGTGTCGCCTGCGCGCGGCACGCAAGCCATTGATCTGAAGCCGCTGATCGCCAGCGGAATTCCGGTTGTTGCGACTGTGCGCAATGTGGCTGGTGCCAAAGTTTCTTCTCTGATGTCGGATAATCACGGCGGGGCGATGGCTGCGGTTGAGCATCTGGTGGCGCTGGGGCATCGCCGGATCGCCTTTCTCGGCGGTTTTGCCGATACAGGCGTGTTTACTGAGCGCTATCAGGGTTATGCGGATGCTCTGCAACGGGCAGGCATTGTGCTTGAAGAGGCGCTGATTATCGGTTCTGCGCCGTCCCGCGCTGGTGGTGTGGATGCCATAATGCGCGCAATGCAGCTTGCGGACAGACCGACAGCCGCGCTTTGTTTTAATGATGCGGTGGCATTCGGTGTGTGTGACGGGTTGCGGGCGCAGCGCTTGGAGCCGGGTGCTGATTTTGCCGTTATCGGTTTTGATGATGTGATTGAGGCCAAATCTGCGGTTCCGGCACTGACCACTGTCTCCGTCGATCCGCAGGGCATGGGGCAGAAAGCGGCACAGTTACTGCTCAAGCAAATCAATGCAGGGCAACCGGAAGCCGAGGCGATTGTCAGTTCCGTGCGCCTTGTCGTGCGGGAAAGCTGCGGTGCGACAAGGCAAGGGGAACAGCGGAGGATTACAGGATGACAGTGCGGTGGGGTCTTATCGGCGCAAGTACAATCGCCTCAGAATGGGTGATTGATGCAATCCGTGCAACGGGTGGTGAGGTTGTCAGCGTGATGAGCAGCAGTGCTGAGCGCGGCGAAACCTATGCGAAAGAGAACAGAATTCCCCGCTCCGTTACAACGCTTGATGCGCTGGTCAATGATGCGGAAACCGATGCTGTCTATATCTCGACCACAAATGAGCTGCATCGCGATCAGGCTATAGCTGCGATAAAAGCAGGCAAGCATGTGCTGTGTGAAAAACCGCTGGCACTTTCCCTTGAAGATGCCCATGCCATGGTTGAGGCGGCCAGAGCGGCGGGGGTGGTTTTTGCCACCAATCATCATTTGCGCAATGCTGCCAGTCATCGTGCCATGCGCGATGCAATCGCAGCAGGCAGGATCGGCAAACCGCTTTCCGCACGGGTTTTTCATGCGGTTTATCTGCCGCCGCATTTGCAGGGCTGGCGGCTTGATAGGCCGCAGGCCGGTGGCGGTGTCATCCTCGATATAACCGTACATGATGCGGACACGCTGCGCTTTGTGCTGAATGATGATCCGGTTGAGGCGGTGGCTTTCGGCCAGTCCGGCGGGATGGGGAAACAAGGGCTGGAAGATGCGGTAATGGGTGTCTTGCGCTTTAAATCCGGTGTGCTGGCGCAGTTCCATGATGGGTTCACCACGCAATTTGCCGAAACAGGTTTTGAAGTGCATGGCACGGAAGGCTCACTGATTGCCCGGAATGTGATGACGCAGAAGCCGGTTGGTTCTGTCATTTTGCGCAATGCGGAGGGCGAGCAGGTTTTGTCGCTGGAGCAGCGTAATCTTTATGAAACCGCGCTGGAGGCATTTCACAACGCGGTCAAAGGTAAAGGCGCAGTTTCTGCCAGCGGAGAGGATGGTGTCTGGTCTCTGGCAACCGCACTTGCTGTGGCGCAATCCGTGAAAAGCGGCAGTGCCGTGCAAATCAGAACCGGTTTGGGAGAGTGATAATATGAGCAAGCATATTACTCCCGCACAGGCCGCGGCTCTGATCCCCGATCATGCTGTGGTTACCGTTTCCTCATCAAGCGGACTTGGTTGCCCTGATCTGATGCTCAGAGCTATCGGTGAGCGGTTTGAGGCAACGGGGCATCCGCGCAATCTCACGACGCTGCATCCGATTGCGGCTGGGGATATGAGCGGTATCAAAGGCATCGATCATATTGCCAAAAAAGGTCTGCTGGCGAAAATTATCGGCGGCTCTTATCCGTCCGGCCCGTCATCGGCAGAACCGCCGCTGATCTGGCAGATGATCGGTGCGAATGAAATTCCTGCCTATAATGTGCCTTCCGGCATTCTGTTCGATATGCATCGTGAGGCTGCCGCCAAACGACCTGGTGTGATAACTAAAATCGGACTGGACACTTTTGTCGATCCTGACCGGCAAGGCTGCGCCATGAACGAGGCAGCACAGCGGGAGCCGGTTGTGCGCAAGATTGAATTTGCGGATGAAGAATGGCTCTATTTTCCCAATATCATACCGCAGGTTGCCATCGTTCGGGCAACAACGGCTGATGAACACGGCAATCTCACTTATGAGCATGAGGGAGCCACTCTCGGCGGGCTGGATCAGGCATTGGCCGCCCGTAACAATGGCGGCATTGTTATCGCGCAGGTGAAGCGCATTACCAAGCAGGGCTCGCTGAAACCGCATGATGTGCGTGTTCCGGGTATGCTGGTCGATTATATTATAGTTGATCCGGAACAGAAACAGACAACGCAGACAGTTTATGATCCGGCGATTTCCGGCGAGATTTTCAGACCGCTGGAGAGTTTCCGCGTGCCGGAATTCAATGTGCAGAAGGTCATTGCACGCCGTGTTGCACAGGAGCTTGAAGCGGGAAGCTGCGTTAATCTCGGTTTTGGTATTTCAGCCAATGTGCCGCGTATTTTGATGGAAGAAGGGCTGCACGGCTCAGTCACATGGGTGATTGAGCAGGGCGCTGTCGGCGGTGTGCCGCTGCTGGATTTTGCATTCGGTTGCGCCTCCAATGCTGATGCCTATATGCCTTCGCCCTATCAGTTTACCTATTTTCAGGGCGGCGGCTTTGATGCCTCGCTGCTGTCCTTTCTTGAGATCGGGCGTGACGGCTCCGTCAATGTATCGCGATTGTCTTTCCGCCCGCATGTGACGGCGGGCGCAGGTGGTTTTGTCGATATTACTGCGCGGGCAAAGAAGATTGTCTTTTCCGGCATGTTTAATGCGGGGGCAAAGCTCGGCATTGAAGGCGGCAGACTGGTCATTGAAAAAGAAGGCAAGCTGAAGAAACTGGTCAATGAAACGGAGCATGTCACATTTTCCGGTAGCCGTGCCGTCGCGCAAGGACAGGATATTACCTATGTGACTGAGCGCTGCGTGATGAAGCTGACGCCACAGGGCATCATGCTCACGGAAATTGCACCGGGTGTGGATTTGCAGGCGCATATTCAGGAGCAGTCGGAATTTCCGCTCATCATTTCGCCGGAGCTGAAACTGATGGATGCGGCTTTATTCAGGGATGAGCTTCTTGGTCTGACTTTGCCGGAAAAACCGCAGCGTATCTTGCAAGAGCAGATCGAGGGGGCAGATTATGGCTGAACCGCGTATCATAACCTCCTGTGACGGCACTATTGCTACGATCACTGTCACACGGCCGGATAAGCTCAATGCATTTGATATTGAAATGCTGAAGGAATTATCAGCAGCCTGTGATGCGGTTGAGGCGGATAGTGCTGTGCGGGTTGTCATTCTTACCGGCGCGGGCAAAGCCTTTTCCGCCGGCGGTGATATCAAAGCATGGGGCGCGATGCAGGCCAATGAATTCGGCCATCAATGGGTGCGGTTCGGTCATCGGGTTTTTGACCGGCTGGCAACATTGCGGATGCCGCTGATTGCCGCGATAAACGGTCATGCCCTTGGCGGCGGGCTGGAATTGGCCGGAGCGGCAGATATCCGCATTGCCGAAAAGCATGTTACAATCGGCCTGCCGGAAACATCACTCGGCATGGTTCCGGGCTGGTCCGGCACACAGCGTCTGGTGCAGCGTTTTGGTGCGCAGATTATCCGGCGTATGGTGCTGGGCGGCGAAATGTTCGGTGCTGAAGAAGCCTGCAAATTGGGGCTGGTGGATCAGGTTGTTGAAAGCGGCTCAGCTTTGGAGGCTGCCAAGACCTACGCAGCGCGTATTGTGACACGCGGGCCTGCGGCGCTTGAAATATCCAAGCTGATGATCGGTGTTGCCAATGGCGAGGATAATGGCGCAGCAGTTGAAACACTTGGTTCCATGCTGGCTGCCAAGACCGGTGATCTCAAAGAAGGGGTTGCTGCTTTCAGCGGCAAACGTCCGGCAAATTTTAAAGGAGAATGGTAATGGCCGTTCTGATTGCGCCCAAGCCTCCGGCAGATATCATTGTTCGTGATTTTAAAATGCTGATTGCTGGCGAATGGGTGGCTGCAGCCTCCGGCAGGATGCTGGAACGCATTGCACCGGGGCATGGAGTGCCGGTGAGCCGTTATCCTGAAGGCAGTCATATTGATGCAGAATGCGCGATTGCAGCTGCAAAACAGAGCTTTGATACTGGAATATGGAACAGTAAAACCGGTGCCGAGCGCTCCAATATCCTGCTGAAAATCGCGGATATGATTGAGAAGCGCGCAGAAGAACTGAGTTTCTGGGATGCTGTCGAAGCCGGAAAGCCGATCAGTCAGGTGCGGGGCGAGATTGCCGGTGCTGTTGATATCTGGCGCTATGCGGCGGCACTTGCCCGTGATTTGCATGGTGAGAGTTATAATACACTCGGTGACGGCACGCTGGGCGTTGTGTTGCGCGAGGCAATCGGCGTTGTGTCGATGATTACGCCGTGGAATTTTCCGTTTCTGATTATCAGCCAGAAGCTGCCTTTTGCTCTTGCTGCCGGATGTTCCTGTGTGGTCAAACCTTCGGAAATGACATCAGCTTCCACACTGATCCTCGGTGAAATTCTGACCGAAGCAGGTGTTCCTGCCGGTGTTGTAAATATTATCACCGGTACAGGTGCCGGTGCGGGTGCACTGCTGAGCACACATGCTGATGTGGATATGGTGTCTTTCACCGGTTCAACCGGTGTCGGTCGTCTGATTATGGCGAATGCAGCGCAGACACTGAAAAAAGTGTCGCTGGAGCTTGGCGGTAAGAACCCGCAAATTGTCTTTCCTGATGCTGATCTGGATGCATTTATCGATGCTGCGGTATTCGGAGCTTATTTCAATGCCGGTGAGTGCTGCAATGCGGGTTCACGTCTGATTCTGCATAAAGATATCGCGGATGATGTGATCTCCCGCATTATTGATCTTACCAAAAAGGTGAGACTGGGTGATCCGCTTGATCCGCAAACGCAGGTCGGTGCAATTATCAGTCAGCAGCATCTGGAGAAAATCAAAACCTATATATCCGGTGCCAAAGCGGATGGCGCAGCACTGAGTGTCGGCGGCGGAACCGTGGATTTTGACAGCGGCCAATATATGGAGCTGACTTTGTTATCCGGTGTTACGCCGGATATGGCCGTGGCGCGTGAGGAAGTGTTCGGCCCTGTCTTGTCTGTGCTGACATTTGAAACTGCGGAAGAGGCAATTCATATTGCAAATTCCATAGATTACGGCCTGTCAGCCAGTGTCTGGAGCCGTGATTTCGATACATGTCTGACTGTGGGGCGCAAGGTGCGATCCGGTACAATCTGGATGAACACTTTTATGGATGGTGCATCGGAATTGCCGTTTGGCGGCTATAAACAATCCGGACAGGGCAGAGAGCTTGGCCGCCATGCCGTTGAAGATTACACGGAAACAAAAACTCTGAATATGCATATCGGCTCACGAAAAACGCTTTGGGTGCGTGACGGGAGCGCGGCTGAAGAATAATATTTTAATCGATTTGAATTTTGCAGAACACTGCTTGACGAACGGAGAATTGTAACGTCCTATTTCGCCTGACGGTTGATCGTAAAAGAATAGCCCGATCAATCTTGCGAGCCGAAAATTTATGCTGTTCGGGAGGACAGCATGTAATGACCAAGCGGGAGGATTCCGCTGCTGACAACTTGCAAACGGGAGGAATACGATGCGCAAGTTTATGACAACAACAGCAATGGCTTTAGGTTTTATGGCAGGTGCGGCTCAGGCTGCGGAGAATGTAGAGGTGCTGCACTGGTGGACAGCCGGCGGCGAAGCGGCAGCTCTGGATGTATTGAAGAAAGATCTCGAAGGTAAAGGGATCGGCTGGACGGATATGCCGGTTGCCGGTGGCGGCGGTACAGAAGCGATGACCGTTCTGCGTGCCCGCGTTACCGCGGGAAATCCGCCGACCGCCGTGCAGATGCTCGGTTTTGATATTCGTGACTGGGCAAAAGAAGGCGCGCTCGGTAATCTGGATGAAGTAGCGGGTAAAGAAGGCTGGGAAAAGGTTATTCCGGCACCGTTGCAGGAATTTGCCAAATATGACGGTCACTGGATTGCCGCTCCGGTGAATGTGCACACCACCAACTGGATGTGGATCAACAAAGCAGCACTCGACAAGGCGGGCGGTAAAGAACCGGCCAATTGGCATGAGCTGATTGCACTGCTGGACAAGTTCAAGGAACAGGGCATTACCCCTGTGGCTCATGGCGGTCAGCCATGGCAGGACGGCACGATTTTTGATGCCGTGGTGCTGTCATTCGGCACGGATTTCTACAAAAAAGCCTTTATTGATCTCGATCCGGAAGCCCTTGGCAGTGATACAATGAAACAGGCTTTCGATCGTATGACCAAGCTGCGCTCTTATGTGGATGACAATTTCTCGGGTCGTGACTGGAATCTGGCATCAGCAATGGTGATTGAGGGGAAGGCCGGTCTGCAGTTTATGGGCGACTGGGCAAAGGGCGAATTTGTCAAAGCCGGTAAGAAACCGGGTGAGGATTTCGTCTGTATGCGTTATCCGGGGACACAGGGCGCTGTAACTTTCAACTCCGATATGTTTGCGATGTTCAAAGTTGCGGAAGACAAAGTTCCGGCGCAGCTGCAAATGGCTTCCGCGATTGAAAGCCCGACATTCCAGTCCGCTTTCAATGTCGTTAAAGGTTCGGCACCGGCACGTACCGATGTACCGGATACCGCCTTTGATGCCTGCGGTAAAAAGGCAATCGCCGATGTGAAGGAAGCCAGTGAGAAGGGCACAATGCTCGGCTCCATGGCGCATGGCTATGCCAATCCTGCCGCTGTTAAAAATGCGATTTACGATGTTGTAACCCGCGAATTTAACGGTGAACTGACTTCGGAAGAAGCTGTGAAAGAGCTTGTGGCAGCCGTTGCCGCCGCTCAATAAACTGATTGCAAAACCGGAGGCTGCCTTTGCGCAGCCTCTGTGATCCGGCACCGATTGTGACCGGTCATTTATTGACAGCATTTGAAATTGAATTTTTTTAAGCGCCTGTCCGGTTGTCTGGCCGGATATGTGCCAAGTGTGGTGATTGACCATGAATAGCCGCAGCTGGTTGCAGGAGCTGTTGCCAAAACTTGTCTTGGCTCCGAGCTTTTTTATTATCCTGATTTTTGTGTATGGCTTCATTGCCTATACGGGGCTTCTGTCGCTGACAGACAGTAAGATGCTGCCATCCTATAATTTCGTAGGATTGGAGAATTATTCCAAGCTCTGGGCGCTGCCGCACTGGTGGCGGGCAATTTCCAATCTGGCGATTTTTGCGTCACTTTATATCATTATTTGCTCGGTAATCGGGCTGTTTCTGGCGATTATGCTGGATCAGAAGATACGCGGTGAAGGTTTTCTGCGCCCGATCTATCTTTATCCGATGGCGCTGTCTTTCATTGTAACCGGCACGGCATGGAAGTGGTTTCTCGATCCGGGTATCGGGCTTGAACATACGATGCAGGTCTGGGGCTGGGAGAGCTTTCACTTCAACTGGATCAAAGATCGTAATTACGCGATTTACTGTGTGGTGATTGCAGCTGTCTGGCAGTCATCCGGTTTTATTATGGCGATGTTTCTGGCTGGTTTGCGCGGCGTGGATAATGAAATCATCAAGGCCGCGCAGATAGACGGTGCATCGACATTCACGACCTATCGCCGGATTATTATTCCGATGATGCGGCCGGTATTCCTGTCGGCTTTTGTGGTGCTCGCGCATCTGGCAATCAAGGCCTATGACCTTGTTGTTGCTTTGACCGGCGGCGGCCCCGGACAGGCAACCGAAGTGCCGGCAACCTTTATGTATTCCTATACATTTACCCGCAATCAGATGGGGATCGGTGCTTCTTCGGCGATTATCATGCTGGCGATGATTTTCTCGATCATCATCCCTTATCTTTATGCAGAAATTCGCGGAGGGAAGCGCTGATGAGTGGTTCTGACAATCCGCAAAATGCAATCTCACATAAAAGGCTGACACGGGCGCTGATCTATACGCTGTTGCTGATCTTCGCCGTTTATTATCTGCTGCCGCTTTATGTGATGGTGGTCAATTCTTTCAAGCCGCTGGAGGAAATCCGGCAGGGCGGCATGCTCAATCTGCCGCAAAGCTGGACGATCGAGCCGTGGCTGTCTGCATGGTCTACAGCGCAGATCGGTGTGCAGCCAACCGGTGTGAAGCCGTTCTTCATCAACTCGATTTTGATGGTGGTGCCTGCTGTTGCGATTTCCACCATTGTCGGTGCGCTCAACGGTTATGTGCTGACCAAATGGAGTTTTCGCGGTTCGAATATTTTCTTCGGATTGCTGCTTTTGTCCTGCTTCATTCCGTTTCAGATTGTGCTGATCCCGATGGCGCGCATTCTCGGAATGCTGGGACTCTCTGGTTCAATTTGGGGGCTTATCATGGTGCATGTCATCTATGGTCTTGGCTTCACAACTCTGTATTTCCGGAATTATTACGAGGCATTTCCGACGGAGCTGGTGCGTGCCGCCCAGATCGACGGGGCAAGTTTCATGCAGATTTTCCGGCGTATTCTGTTGCCGTCTTCAGGGCCGATTATCGTGGTTTCGGTCATCTGGCAGTTCACGAATATCTGGAATGACTTTCTGTTCGGTGCGTCATTTTCCGGTGCGTCATCCACGCCGATGACGGTGGCGCTGAATAATCTCGTCTCATCCTCAACGGGGGTGAAGGAATATAATGTTCATTTTGCAGCGGCGATCCTCGCGGCGCTGCCAACGCTGATCGTTTACATCGTTTCCGGCCGCTATTTTGTACGTGGTCTGATGTCCGGTGCTGTGAAGGGATAAAATATGTCATTTCTTAAAATCACAAACCTTCGCAAGTCATACGGCGCTGTAGAAATTCTCAAGGATATCAGTCTTGAGGTTGAGGAGGGCGGTTTTCTGGTGCTTGTCGGGCCGTCCGGCTGCGGCAAATCCACATTGCTGAACACGATTGCCGGACTGGAGCCGATCAGCGCAGGTGATATTGCTATTAATGGTCAAGCGGTTGCTGATCTGCCGCCGTCCAAACGTGATATTGCCATGGTATTTCAGTCCTATGCGCTTTATCCGAATATGACTGTTGCCGGAAATATAGCATTCGGCATGGAAGTGCGCGGCGTTCCGAAAGATGAACGTGAAAAAGCCATTCGCGACGTATCGGAAATGTTGCAGATCGGGCATTTGCTGGATCGCAAGCCCAGCCAGCTCTCCGGCGGGCAGCGCCAGCGTGTGGCAATGGGGCGGGCGCTGGTGCGCAATCCGCAGGTCTTTCTGTTTGATGAGCCATTATCCAATCTTGATGCCAAGCTGCGTGTGGATATGCGCACCGAGATCAAACGTCTGCATCAGCGCATGAAAACCACAATCGTTTATGTGACCCATGACCAGATTGAAGCGATGACACTGGCAACAAAAATTGCCGTGCTCAAAGACGGGATTTTGCAGCAATTCGGCACACCGGCAGAAATTTATAACAGTCCGGTCAATATGTTCGTAGCGGATTTTATGGGCTCACCAGCCATGAATTTGCTGACAGCAACCGTAGAAAACAGTGCGGAGGGGCTGCAGATTTCACTCGAACGGCCAGATAGCGACCCGCTGACATTGCCGGTGCCTGCGAGACAGAAGGAACTGGGTGCTTATGTCGGTAAACAAGTGGTCTTCGGTATCCGTCCTGAGGCGCTGACTGATCCTGATGGAACAGACCGCAATGCAGGCACAATCGCGGAAGGTGATTGCCATATTGAGGTTGTGGAGCCGGCCGGATCGGACACTTTTGCCGTGACCAAGCTCGGCGGTAAGGAAGTGGTAGCGCGTTTGCGGGCAGATGCGCATATCCATGCAGGGCAGACCGCGCGGCTGGCCTTTAATCTGGATAAAGCTGTGTTCTTTGATCCGCAAACGCAACAGCGTATTGCGTGAGATAAGTGCATGAGTACTTTCTCATCCAGGCAGCCGGATATTGTCATTATCGGTTCAGGCATCGGCGGGGCAACAATCGCTTCGGGGCTGGCGGCGAGCGGCGCTGATATTCTGATCCTTGAGGCTGGCGGGCATTTGCCGGACAGACCGGAAAATCGCGATCAGGCTGCAATTTTTCAGCGCGGCTTTTTCCGGCCAGACGAGTTCTGGTATGAAAAAAGCGACAGTGCAGGCGGATATACAGCTTTTAATCCCGGTAATTATTACAATGTCGGCGGCAATTCAAAATTTTATGGCGCGGTGCTGTTGCGTTACCGTGCCGAGGATTTTGAAGAGATGCAACACAGGGAGGGCGTGTCTCCTGCATGGCCGTTCGCCTATGAAGAGCTTGAGCCGTGGTATTCTGAGGCCGAGCAGCTTTATCAGGTGCGGGGCGCTGCGGGTGAGGACCCGACTGAGCCGTTTCATTCGCAAGCCTATGCCTTTCCACCTGTGCCGGAAGAGCCTGCAATTGCTAAGGTAAGGGCACGTTTGAAGGCTAATGGTTTGCAGCCTTTTTCACTGCCTCTGGGTGTGGATGTGGAGCGTTGGTTGCGCAAAGCTAAAACGCCGTGGGATGCGCATCCCAATTGCGATGACGGCAAAATGGATGCTGAAACGACTGCGCTGGCCAAAGCTTTGCAGCATTCCAATATTCGCTTGCAAACGGGTTCAAGGGTGAAAAAACTGAACACGGCGGCTGACGGCAGGCATATTGAAAGTGTCTGCTATGTGAAAGACGGCACTGAGCATCGCCTGACACCGAAACTGGTAATCCTGTCTGCGGGGGCGGTGCAATCTGCCGCTTTGCTGCTGCGCTCAGCCAATGCGCAGCACGTTCAGGGATTGGCCAATTCCTCAGGGCAGGTTGGTCGTAACTTCATGAACCATAATGCGAGTGCGGTTCTGGCCGTGTCGCCATGGTATAAAAACACATCTGTTTATCAAAAGACTTTCGGCCTCAATGACTTCTATCTTTCCGATGGCGAGGGTGGCGCCCCTTTGGGGAATGTACAGCTTTTGGGGCGTATTTCCGGGCAGATTCTCAAAGCCAGCCTGCCGCAAGTGCCGCTATGGATGCTGAATAAACTCTCCGCTCATGCCATCGATTTCTACGCGATGAGCGAGGATCTTCCGCATCCGGACAGCCGGATTATGGTGGATGGCGAGCGCATCATCATGCAGTGGCAACGCACCAATTGGCAGGCGCATCTTGATCTGGTGAAAAAGCTGAAAACAGTGCTGAAGGCGGCTGGTTTTCCGCTCGTTTTGTCCCGTGTTTTTGACAAGCGTACACCGTCACATCAATGCGGAACAGTGCGGATGGGGAGTGATCCGGCACAGGCACCGCTGGATGTTTTTTGCCGTGCCTATGACCATCCCAATCTGTTTGTGGTTGATGCATCTTTTCTGCCGACATCTGCGGCGGTTAATCCTGCACTCACAATTGCTGCGCAGGCGTTGCGTGTGGCCGCACATATTTCTGCAAAGGATTTGCAGTCATGACAGATGCACAGCGTCCTGTTGCTCTGATTACCGGCGGCCGTCGCGGTATTGGCTTCGCGGCTGCCAAAGCGCTTGCGCAGTCGGGATTTGATATAGCGGTCACCGGAATAGAGGCCGTTCAGACTGACGATCCTGTACTCGCGGAACTCGGTGAGCTGGGTGCCGATGCGCATTACTGGCAGTCGGATTTGTCTGATACCTGTCAGCATCAAACAACGGTTGATGCTATATTTCAGCACTTTGGCACAATTGACTGCCTTGTGAATAATGCGGGTATCGGCTCGGTTATACGCGGGGATTTTCTGGAGTTGCGGCCGGAAAACTTTGATACGGTCATGAATGTTAATCTGCGGGGTACAATCTTTTTTACGCAGGCTGTTGTACGCTCAATGTTGGCGGTGAAGCACAGTCAGAAACCCCGTACAATCATTAATATTACCTCGGTTTCCGCATCTGCCAGTTCACCCGAGCGGCTGGATTATTGTGTCAGCAAAGCAGGTCTGTCGGCTTTCAGTCAGGGGCTGGCTTTGCGGCTTGCTGAGAGTGGTATTGCGGTTTTTGAAGTTCGTCCCGGCATTATCCGCACAGATATGACTGCAAAAGTCTCAGAAAAATATGATGCGCTGATTGCTGAAGGGCTGGTGCCTGCCGGACGTTGGGGAGAGGCGGCGGATATCGGAGCGATTTGTGCCGGTCTTGCTTCCGGTGCCATGCATTTTGCCACGGGAACAGTGATTGCTGCGGATGGCGGCCTGTCAATTGCGCGCTTCTGACGTGCATTTTTGAAATGACCTGATTTAAGGATCAGAACCATGCATTATGATTATATTATCACCGGTGCGGGGCCTGCCGGTTGTGTTCTGGCAAATCGCTTGTCAGTAGACGCTGATGTTAAAGTTTTGCTGCTGGAAGCCGGTGGCAGCGATCGCAATCCGTTGTTTCATATGCCTGCAGGCTTTGCCAAGATGACCAAAGGTGTTGCCAGCTGGGGCTGGGAGACTGTTCCGCAAAAACATATGAAGGGGCGGGTGCTGCGCTATACGCAGGCTAAAGTCATCGGCGGCGGTTCGACGATTAATGCTCAGCTTTATACACGCGGTAATGCGGCGGATTATGATCTCTGGGCTGAGGAAGACGGTTGCAAAGGCTGGAGCTATCGCGAGGTTCTGCCATATTTCAAGCGGGCAGAGGATAATCAGCGTTTTGCTGATGATTATCATGCCTATGGCGGGCCGCTTGGCGTGTCGATGCCGGTTTCAGCCTTGCCGATTTGCGATGCGTATATCCGCGCGGGGCAGGAGCTTGGTATTCCCTATAATCATGATTTTAACGGTAAGACACAGGCCGGTGTCGGGTTCTATCAGCTGACGCAACGCAATCGCCGCCGTTCTTCGGCAGCACTTGCTTATCTTGAGCCGGTGAAAAACCGCAAGAACCTGACAATCAGGCTCGGCGCTGCCGTAACGCGCATTGTGCTGGAAGGATCGCAGGCAGTTGGTGTGGAAATTGCCACGACCCGAGGCACAGAGATTATCCGCGCCGAGCGCGAAGTGCTGGTGTGCTCCGGTGCTATCGGCTCGCCGAAACTATTGCTGCAATCGGGGATCGGCCCTGACGACCATCTGAAATCTGTTGGTGTTGCGGTTCAGCATGATCTGGCCGGTGTGGGTTCCAATATGCAGGATCATCTTGACCTGTTTGTGATTTCAGAATGCACGGGCGATCATACCTATGACAATGTCGCCAAGCTGCATCGCACATTGTGGGCAGGGCTGGAATATATGTTGTTCCGCTCGGGGCCGGTGGCTTCCAGCCTGTTCGAGACCGGCGGTTTCTGGTATGCAGACCCGCAGGCTCGTTCGCCGGATATTCAGTTTCATCTTGGCCTCGGCTCCGGTATCGAAGCCGGTGTTGCAAAACTTAAAAATGCCGGTGTCACGCTTAATTCCGCCTATCTGCATCCGCGTTCGCGCGGCACGGTGCGGTTGCGGTCGGCTGATCTGACGGCTGCGCCGCTGATCGACCCGAATTACTGGTCTGATCCCCATGATGTTAAAATGTCGATTGAGGGGTTGAAAATCGCTCGTGAAATTTTCGATCAGGCGGCTTTGAAACCCTTTATTCTGGCTGAAAAACTACCGGGTAAGCAGGTGGTGAGCGATCAGGACTTGTTTGATTATGGCTGCGCCAATGCAAAAACCGATCATCATCCGGTAGGCACCTGCAAAATGGGAACGGGTGAGGATGCTGTTGTTGGCCTTGATCTTAAAGTTCATGGCCTGGAAGGGCTGCGTGTCTGTGACAGTTCGGTGATGCCGCGCGTGCCGTCCAGCAATACCAATGCGCCAACTATAATGGTGGGGGAAAAAGCAGCGGATATTATCCGTGGTTTACCGCCGCTACCTGCCGCGATTTTTGCCGATGAGCGCAATGATTTCCGTCCGCGAGCACGCAATCAAATTAGATAGGAGCCCTTATGATCCGTCACTGTGTCTTCATTCACTTTAAAGCATCGGTTTCACAGGTTGAGAAGGACGCGATTTTTGCAGAAATCGCGGCATTAAAATCCCGCTTAAAAGGGCTTCTCGCCGTGCATATTGGCAAGAATGTCAGCCCTGAAACCGGCATGGATAAAGATTATTCGGAAGGTTTTATCGTGGATTTTGCTGATGCTGCGTCCCGTGATGCCTATCTTGCCGATGCCGAGCATCAGAAAACCGGCGCGAAGATTGTGGCTGCGGCGCAGGGCGGTACAGATGGTGTGTTGGTCTATGATCTGGAAATAAAAACAGTTTGAACAGTGCTTGCTGTTGCAGCTGTTTTAATCCGCTTGTTCAATTTATTTTTGTCTTATCATGTTATTTATTGGAAATGCCGGCTGAATACTTCTGACGGAAGTTGACCCGCTGCCATAATCATCTATTTTCTCAATAGATTCTTAATTTATCGGCAAGGGGCATGCCTGCTTATGCGTAATATTGCACTTCTCACGACTTCAGCACTCTCCGGTCTGGCTATGATGTGTAACGCAATGGCTGCCGATGTGGCTCAGCCGCAATATATTGCTGAAGACGGCTGGAAGATTATCGTCAGCCCTTATGTCTGGGGTGCTTCGCTCAAAGGTAAATCCGCACTGGCCGGTATTCATACGGATGTGAATATCCCGTTCTCCGAGATTTTTGATAATCTTGATATGGCGGTGATGGGGAATGTTGAGATTGTTAAAGGCCCGGTGGGTTTTTATATCGACGGTCAATATGTTTCCACCACACAGGACGAAAACCTGTTCGCCAATGAGCTGGCTCTGAATGTGAAAACAACCTCGATTGCCGGTGGTGCATTCTATCGCGTTTATGAGCAGGAACTGGGCGGCGTAACTGTTTTCAACGATCCGCAGCGTTTTACAGTCGAGCCGACAGTGGGGGTACGCTGGACAAAGATCAAAGCTGATCTTGCTGTCGGAAAATTCAGTGTCACCAAAAAAGCAGAATGGACAGACCCGTTTATCGGTGTGCGTCTGAAAACTGACCTGAACGAGCGCTGGAACCTGTCCGGCGAGGCTGATATCGGCGGTTTTGGCGTCGGTTCCAAACTCAGTGTGAATGCACAGGCCTATCTCGGCTACCGGACTTTCCTGTTTGACCGCCCGACCAATCTGCGCATTGGCTACCGCGTTCTGTCGCAGGATTATCAGGGTGATGATTTTACCGGTCACACCTTTAAATGGGATGTCGTGCAACACGGGCCGGTTCTCGGCCTGTCCATGCGGTTCTGATCTTATTCAAAAAGCGGGGTTTTCTGATGTTTCTGCACCGTAAAGCGGTTCGTTCCGCGCTTGTGGCTAAAACAGTTGCATTGTCCTTATTCGCTTCGCCGCTGATTGCGGAAGCCTGCACCCGTGTCGTCTATCAGGGCGCAAATGATGATGTGATCACGGCACGTTCCATGGACTGGAAAGTGGATGTGGCGACCAATCTCTGGCTGTTTCCGAAGGGCATGAAGCGGAATGGCGAGGCCGGTGAAAACTCGATTGAGTGGACATCGAAATATGGCAGCGTTATCGCTTCGGGTTATGATATTGCAACCACAGACGGCATGAATGAAGTCGGGCTTGCTGCCAGCGTTTTGTGGCTGGTAGAATCCGAATATCCGGAATTTACAAAAGACAAACCCGGCCTGACAATTGCTGCATGGGCGCAATATGTGCTTGATAATTATGCGACGGTGGAAGAAGCCGTCACCGCGCTGAAGACCGAGCCTTATACGATTGTTACCGATAAAGTTCCGGGTGAAAGCAGACTGGCAACGCTGCATCTGGCTATTTCTGATGCGAGTGGTGACAGCGCAATTATCGAATATATCGACGGCAAGCAGGTTATTCATCACAACCGTAAATATCAGGTCATGACGAATTCCCCGACTTTTGACCAGCAGCTGGCACTGAACAGCTATTGGCAGCAAATCGGCGGCACAGTCATGCTGCCGGGCACCAATCGTGCCGCAGACCGTTTTGCCCGCGCATCATTCTATATTAATGCCATTCCGAAGAGCGAAAATCCGGATGTGGCGCTGGCAAGTGTGTTTGGCGTTATTCGCAATGTGTCGGTGCCATATGGTATTACCACACCGGATCAGCCGAATATCTCTTCCACACGCTGGAGAACTGTGGCCGATCAGAAGCGCAAACTCTATTTCTTTGAGTCTGCACTGACACCCAATACATTCTGGGTCGATCTGAAAGGCATGGATTTCTCCGCTGAGACCGGCAAGGTCAAAAAGCTCGATCTGGGTGAAAATCAGACCAATGTCTTCGCCGGAAATGTGAATGAGCAGTTTAAGGAAACAGAACCGTTTCAGTTTCTCGGGCTTGAATAAGCGCTTTCACTAGCACTAAAACGAAAAAGACCGTTCTGCAGAGATTGCGAACGGTCTTTTTTGTGAGCTGATATGCCCATGCGCAAACAACGGCTTAGCTGGTGGGGTTGCGGTTTTGGCCGAGGCTTTGCTGGTTGAGTACCACCTGATTGCGGCCGTTTGCTTTTGCCTGATACAGGCTTTGATCTGCCATGCGGATGAGCTGTGCGGTGGTCACAATGCCGGAGGAAAGGGCGATGCCGATGCTGATTGTCAGCGGATAAGACTGATCCGGCAGGGGCGTGAAATTGATTGCTTCAACGCTCTCGCGTAATTGCTCGGCAATATTCTGCGCCTCAGCCATATCGGTATTGCTGAGGAATACGGCAAATTCTTCACCGCCGATACGGCCGATAAGGTCATCCACCCGCAATGACGAGCGAAGCGCGCTGACAATTGCAGTCAGGGCTTTGTCACCGGCGTGGTGACCGTAAAGATCATTGATGTTTTTAAAATTATCGGCGTCTATCACCAGCAATGCTGCTTGCGTGCAGTTTTTGTTGGCGTGTTTGACCTGCTCGAGAAAAGCATTTCTGTTCAGAAGACCGGTCATGCTGTCAGTGTCGGCGCGTATCTGCAACAGCCTGTTAGCCTCTGTCAGCTCGTCTGATGTCTTTTTCAGTTTGGCGTTTTGTATGAAAATATACATGCTGATCGGAAAGCCGGTCAGTACAGGCATAATTGAATTCATCAGAAAGACAAAAGCAGTGAAGGGCTGGCCGGATGCATAACGGATGCTGAATGAAAATATCTGGCTCAACGCGACGACCAAGGCAGTCACGAATGTTGCTTTTAAAAGAATTTGATACACATCAGCCCCCAGACCATTGCTAAGGTTGCTCTTAAGCAGCTTTCCTAATTATGACCAGCAAGTTTGCCCGATTATGAGGGCAAGTTTTTTAAATTGCTTTTTTATTTTGAGAGCATATTGGCTCTGCTTTAAATTAGATAATTCAAATATTTATTGATTTTTTTAAAGCTAGTAATTTATGCTGTTTACAGCAGGATTGCGCTCAAAATAATTTATGCGGATTTTCATTCTTGTGAAAGCTGATGGTTATGGCTGGCTTCGAAATTAAACCTCTGCCTTATGATAATACACATATCGCACAGCTGCGCGATCTTCTGGTTGAAACAGTCGCCAGCGGCGGGTCTGTCAGCTTTATGCATCCTCTCGAGCCGGAAACGGCAGAGGCATTCTGGCACGGTGCGATGATCTCTGCGCAGAACGGAGAGCGGATTATTCTCGGTGCTTTTGATGGTGAGAAACTTGCCGGTACAGTCAGTCTGGTTCTGGTGCAAACCGCGAACCAGCCGCATCGTGCGGAGATCAGCAAGCTGATGACCTCTGTCTCCTGTCGCGGGCGCGGTGTGGCAACATTGCTGATGCAGGCTGCGGAAGCTCTGGCATTACAGCATGGCCGCACATATCTGATGCTTGATACGGCAAGTGACAGTCTTGCAGTGTCAGTTTATGAGCGGCTGGACTTTAAGCGGGTCGGCGAGGTGCCGGATTTCGCTCTCGATCCTTTCGGCACTTTGACCGGTACGATCTATTTCTGGAAAGACCTGAAATCTGTTTAGGGCGCGTGCAGCGAGTGCAATTAAACGCGACGCGCTCTAGAGCGGTTTACGTCCAGATTGGATCATAGCACTCGCTCTAGATTCTTTATTTGGTCGCATTATCACGGGCGTCAAGTTGATCCAACTTGACTGTGAAATGCTCTAGTCCTGCGCGACAGTGACTTCGACATGTTCCGGATGAATGTCCACACGTATCAGCGGTGTGCCATTCTCAATAATTGCACGGTCGCGGTCGGAAAGTGAGCCTTCAGAAAGCATTTTCTCCAGCTTTGCGCGGTTCGCCTTGTCGTTGAAAAACACGTCGGATTCATCTTCCGGATCCATTTTGCCAAAAATGTAAAAATTGGCGCGATCCTGACGGATAATCGTGGCTGCGGAGTTGAGCGCCACGCCTGATGAGTTGTAATGATCCTGTTTGCTCAAGCGTGCCCAGTATGTATCTATGGGCTGTGCCCAGACATTCGTCGTCATACCCAGTACCGCAACAGACAAAAACACCACTCGCAACATATTGCTCCCCCCATAGTCCTGTTGCCTTCTATAATCCATTTTCGGCAGAAATGGAAATATTGCCGCTGGCTGGTGTTTTTTGTTTTAAGTGAAAATAATTTGTTATTTTGAAAGATAAAAACACCAACATAAGCTGCCGGTGCATAAAATATTGCTCGTTTATCGACAGATCATAAAGAGAGATACTTCTATGAAATTCAAAACACTGGTTGCTGCATCCTTTTCTGCACTGCTCATCTCTGCTGCTGCAAGTTCCGCAGCATCTGCCTGTACGCAGGAAGAACTGACCAAGAAAGCAACAGACTTAACTGCTGCAATTCAGGAAGTGTTGACGAAAGATCCGAGCCGCGCTCAGGAAATTATGACAAAGTCGCAGGAAATGCAGACCAAGTATCAGGGTACCACTGATATGAATGAAGCGTGCAAGGCTTATGACGAGCTGCTGGAAAGCATCAAGAAATAATATCCGGTCTTTGTTCCGGAGCAGGCGGCGGTTCCCGTTTTGGCTTTTCCGGCGATTAGGTCCCGACGGAAAAGTGCGCTCCGGAAGAATGATTGAGATAAAAAAACGGGGAAGACCGCAAGGTCTTCCCCGTTCTCTTTTATGGGCCAATTATGCGGCCATTTTTTTCGGCAGGCGCGGCAGCAATATTGTCAGCACGCCGAGCAGTGGCAGGAATGAACACAGCCAATAGACATATTCAATGCCGTGGCTGTCGGCGAAATCGCCGAGCAATGCAGCTCCGATACCGCCCGCACCGAATGCGAAGCCGAAGAACACACCGGCGATCATGCCGACACGTCCCGGTACCAGTTCCTGCGCAAAGACCACAATTGCGGAGAATGCCGAGGAGAAGATAATACCGATGACAACGGCCAGAACACAGGTCCAGAACAGGTTGGCATAAGGCATCATCAGGGCGAAAGGAATAACGCCGAGGATCGAGAACCAGATGACGAAACGGGCGCCCATTCTGTCACCGATCGGGCCACCGATGAAAACACCGGCTGCCGATGCACCGAGGAACAGGAACAGCATCAGCTGGGCATTTTGTACCGTGACATCGAATTTCTCGATGACGAAGAAGGTGAAATAGCTGGAAATACTGGCCATATACACATTCTTGGTCGTGGTGAGCAGCACCAGAACCAGAATGGCGAACATCACGCGTCCCTGCGGCAGCGGCAGAGTGCGGTCTGCAGCAGGTTTGTTTTTGCTCTGACGCTGTTTTTCAGCATACCAGCGGCTGACGCGGGTGAGCGCGATAAAGCCGAAAACCGCAATGATTGCCAACCATGCAACGCTCGACTGACCATTTGGCAGAATGATGAAAGCGGCAAGCAGAGGGCCGAGTGCCGAGCCGAAATTGCCGCCGACCTGAAACAGGGACTGGGCAAAGCCGTGGCGACCACCGGAGGCAATACGCGCCACACGTGAAGCCTCTGGATGAAAGATAGCCGATCCCAGACCGATCAGGCTGGAGCCGATCAGCAGCACCGTATAGCTGTCGGCATTAGCGAGCAGCAAAAGGCCGGTGAATGTGCTGACACTGGAGAGCGGCAGAGAATAAGGCATCGGCCAGCGGTCGGTGATAATGCCGATGACCGGTTGCAGAAGGGAGGCCGTGATCTGGAAGGTCATGGTCAGGAAGCCGATCTGACGGAAATCCAGATTATAATTGGTTTTAATCAACGGATAGATCGCTGACAGCAGCGATTGCATAATATCGTTGAACATGTGGCAGAAGCTGACAACCACAATCAGTGAAACAGTTGTGGCTTCAGTTATTTTTGGTGACTGGCTGGTCACGGTCGTCATTGCAAGTGCTCCGGATATGTTATGCCTTTTTTGAAGTCACGCGCTGTCCGGCATTAGCCGGATATATGCATTCTTTCTGTAAGTCAGAGGTCAATATTTCATGTAGCGTTCAGCGCCGGATAAAGATGATGCTCTGTGCCTTATCTGACCGGATGCCGCTTTTTGATTTTTCTCTGACTGGCAGCATTCTGCTTAGTCCGCTTTTCTCTGGCCTGCTTTCGTGCTAAGGACGTAAAGTTTATTAACTGGGCCAAATCATGCATTTAAATAGTCCTGATGATATAAATACACTGATTTCGCAGGGTTTTCATCTGATCGAACATGCCGCTGATCCGGTTGTAGCCCTTGCCAGACAATATCCGGGCGGCTTGCTGATCCCGATGCACCGCCATTCCCGAACGCAGTTTCTTTATGCGCGTTCAGGCGTTGCACTGGTTGTAACTGAGCGCGGGCGCTGGATGATCCCACCGGATCATGCGCTGCTTATTCCGCGCGGCATTGAGCATCGGGTTGAAATGTTCTCCGGCGTTGAAATGCAATCGGTCTATATGCGCGACTATGACCATAGCGGTCATCCTTGCGTGTTGTCAGTGAATGAGCTGGTGCGCAGCCTGCTCGCAGAGGTGGTGAAGCTGCAGAAGCCTGATGCGGATGATGAGCGCAGTGGCTTGCTTTTTGATCTGCTGCTCCATGAGATTAAGCGCCTGCCGGTGCGTGAATTGGGACTGCCGTTTCCGGAGAAACCGGCACTGGCCGCATTGTGCAAAGCATTTTTAAAAGCGCCTGATCCGGCTGCGGATATTGACAGCTGGGCAGAGAAAATGGGCATGAGCCGCCGTTCTTTTACAAGGCTGTTCCGCGCGCAAACCGGCGTGAGTTTTGTGACATGGCGTCAGCAGGCCTGTATTTTCGCATCACTGCCAAAGCTTGCTTCCGGTGAGCCGATTACATCTGTAGCGTTCGACACCGGTTATGAAAGCGCTGCGGCCTATACGACAATGTTCAAGCGCATGCTCGGCAGCTCTCCGAGAGATTATATGCGTCAGCAGGCCGGTTATGCCGGATAAAAAGGGATGAGATATTCTTTGTTTTTACGCATGGCTTGGTACTCAAATCAGTCCCCACCTTTGCGAGACATGCTCTGGCATTGAACTGTTATTTAATGTACGGCAGTATATTGTGCAAACAGTGAAGAGAGCGCAAAAGCACTCCCGACTTCTTAAAATATAGTTTGCGCGTTATTTGCTCGGAGGGGGCAGAATGCACCATTTGTTCGGTATATCACCAGCTTTGATGTTCTTGCTGTTTTGTGTTTGTGGCATCATTTTCTATGCAATCGGATTGGTGTTTCTGCGCATTTTCGCAAGACAGGCATCGAAAGATATTCTGACGCTGCCGATCGCAGCATTTGTCGGCACAATTGCAACGGCATGGGCTTTGGCGCTGGGCTTTGTTGCTGCTGATATCTGGACGGTGAATGGTCGTGCAGATCAGGCTGCTAGCGAAGAACGCTCATCCATTACCCGTCTGATCGGTATGGCGCGGCCGGAGGCTCTGAATGATCCGGTTTTGCTCAAGGCGCTCACAGTTTACCGTGTGACAGTGATTTCTGAGGAATGGCATAAAGGCTACAATACTCAGCCCGCCCGCGCGGTTGAGGAGGCGTTGCAGAATATCCGTGTCTCGATGATCAGCCTTGCACGCGGCGATATACCGGGCGCATTGATGTCGCAGATGGTGCGGGATTTTGATGAGATGCAGGATGCCCGTAATGCGCGCCTTGCGTTGGGATCAAGCTCTGTCAATCATTACAAGTGGTATCTGGTATTTTTCCTGACCGTTTTGACACTGGTCGTTATAGCTTCTGTTCATGCGGACAGGCCGAAAGCAGGGCGTAAAGCGCTCGCCATTTATATTGTGACTGCAACGATGAGTATGTGGATTCTGGCGATCCATACCAGCCCTTATCGCGGTGTCGGGCGTATTGATCCGACCGTGCTGTTTACGAGCCAGAAAAATGCGATGAGCTTGCCGGAGGCTTTCCATAAAAAAGGATAGCCTATTCATTATCTGATGCCGGTTATACCGGCATCACGTCAAGCTCGGTCAGCATAGTCGCGCTGTCAGTTCAGGTGCGGTGAACCGGTTTTCCTGTATAGGAACCCGCATTTTTCGCATTGCGCTGTTGCTGGATACGGTCGCGGAACTGGTCAACAGTCATTGCACCCTGAACATCCATAATCTGGCTGACTTGCGTTTCAGTGAGGTTTCCGGCTCCGCCTTTCAGGCGCAGGCTGACAATCGTATTGCCGAGCTTGGAGGCCTCAATGCACAGGCGGGCATCTTCCTTGCTGATGCCGTGAGAGGCAAAGGAGCTGATAACACTGCCGATAATGCCACCTATGGCAGCGCCGGTCAGCATACCGATTGAAGCGGCAACCAGCCAGCCGGCGGTTAAGGCAGCAGAGCCGACAACCGGCACCGCGATCAGGCCGAAACCTGTAATCAAACCGGCAATACCGCCAATCACAGTGCCGATACCGGCATAGTTGACGATTTCATCGCACATGGTTGTATCTTCTTCCGCAAATTTGCGGCTGACAATGACAATGTCAGAGTGAGGAAAGCCTGCAGCCTCAAGATTATGCACGACCTGTTTTGCAGAGCCGTAATGATCGTAAATTCTAGAAATAAGTTTCATTTTATTTCTCCTGCAGCGTTTGAGTACCTTTCCGGAATAAAGTCTGCCTTCTTCAAAGTTATTATCTTTGAAGTAACATGATAATTTTACCATGTTACTGAAATGATGGTATCACAATATTTTATTATTTTAAGTTGTAATTGCCGGTAATTCTTGGATCTCTGCCGTTTTGCGCTATTTTGTTGATCGCATTGTGTGGAATCCGGCTTCACACATGGTATTATGCGTTTTAAGATAAAATCTGCTTCAGCGTGAGGTTTACTGATGCTTTGGCTCCGGCTTCACTGAAGACAGGTCATTTAACGGGGCAGGGACAGCATAATGTATAAGCATATTTTGATTGCTACGGACGGATCTGAGCTTGCACAAAAAGGTCTGGAACAGGGGCTGCAACTGGCCTCTAAACTTGGAAGCAAAGTGACTATTCTGACTGTGACCGAGCCGTTTCCGATGATGGCAACCGCCAGCAGCGCAGGCTGGATTGCCAGCCCGAAAGATATCGAAATCTATAATGAAAATCAGGCGCGACAGGCGCAGGATATTCTTAAAGCAGCCGGTGAGGCGGCTACGAAAGCTGGTATTACTGCCACGCTGAAACATATTGATGAGCGTTGGCCTGCCGAGGCGATTATCGATTTCAGCCAGCACAGTGATGTTGATCTGATTGTGATGACATCCCATGGGCGTCGCGGTATCGGCCGCTTGTTGCTAGGCAGCCAGACCAGTGAAGTGCTGACACATACCAAAACGGCTATTTTGGTTGTGCGCTAAAAAAAGCGACCTCTTAGTATCAGGTTATGAAAACGGCCGCAGATTTATAGTCTGCGGCCGTTTCTGTTGGCTATTCTTTTGAGGCTTTCAGCACATAATTGGTATCCGGTGAAATGATGAAATCTTTCACCTTGTTGGACACAACCGCCACTTCATTCAGCTGATAGATTATGGTGAACGGGCTGGTATCGCGGAACTCTTTCTGAAGATCCAGATATTGCTGTGCGCGTTTGTCAGCGTCTTTTTCCATGACAGCGGCCAGTGTTTTCTGCGTCAATTCAGGAATTTCCCACGAATTGCGCCATGCACTGGTTTTGGAAACCGCATTATCGGAATTGTCGAGATTGGTCACGAATGTATCGGCATTGGTATGCGGATCCCAGTAATCAATGCCCCACTGGCCGATATAAATATCATGCTTACGTGCGCGATATTTGGTGAGGGTCTGCTTGCCGTCGCCCGGAATGATTTCCAGTTTGATATTGGCTTTGGCAAAAGTCTGCTGGATAGATTCCGCAATGCCGGTGACCGGCTGTGTGTTGCGCACATCCATGGTAATGGTGAAGCCGTCTTTCAGACCGGCTTTTTCCAGCAATTCCTTGGCTTTTTCAACATCGAGGCTGAACGGGTTTTCGTCTGTGGCACCAAGCATACCGGCGGGCAGGAAATTCTGGTGGATCGTGCCGATACCCTTAATCAGCGTAGACTGAATGGCGCTGTAATCGACCAGATATTTTACAGCCTGACGGACTTCCGGCTTGGACAATGTCTCATGCTGCTGGTTGAGGCTGAAATAATAGATGGTGCCTTTCGGCGCGCTCGCTGTATGGAAGCGCTCATCTTTGGAAATGGCTTCAAGATCACCAGGCTCGAGATTGCGGGCAATGTCGATATCACCGGCATCCAGCATAATACGCTGCGATGCGCTTTCCTTCACATAGCGATAGATAATACGCTTGAGCGGCGGTTTCTCACCATCATAAGACTCATTGCGCTCCATCATAATGATTTCATTCGGACGCCAATCCTTGATTGCATAAGCGCCGGAGCCTGCATAATTACGCTTCAGCCATTCATGGCCGAAATCATTATCTGCTTTGGAATCCGCAGTCGGTGTGACCGGCTTGGCATGTTCTTTGAGCAGCTTGCTGTCAACAACAGAGCCGACTGTGGCAGTCAGACAGTTATAAACAAAGCTTGGTGCAAAGGCTTTTTCCGAGGTGAAAATCAGCGTGTCATCATCTTTGGCAAAGACTTTCTCATCCACATTGTCTTTGGTCAGGCCGAACTGGCTGAGAATGAAAACAGGACTCTGATCGAGCTTCACCGCGCGTTGCAGCGAAAAAGCAGCATCATGTGCGGTAATCGGATTGCCGGAAGCAAATTTCTGACCCTTGCGGATTTTAAAGGTGAAAGTCTTGCCGTCTTCGGCAACTTCCCAGCTCTCGGCAATATCTGCAACCAGCTTGGACGGGTCTTTATAGTCTGTGCGCAGCAGGCGGCCATAGCTGTTGGCCAGAATTTCTGCTGTGGTAATTTCAAAGGATTCCGCCGGATCCAGCGAAATCACATCATCTGTCGCCATGGCGATCACCAGCGTATCCGCCGGTGTGGCTGCATTGGCTGCGCTCATCAGCACTGAGCCTGTTAAAGCTGTGCTGAATGCCAGCGCCAGTGCGAGCTTGTTCAGCTTGTGTTTTTTGACTGTTGTCATCAGTGTCATGCTGTAGTTCCCCTCATTCACGCGGCCGTGTTTTTGTTTTTGGCCGGCTCGGTCAGGAGCGTAACGCAACAATCTGAAAGATCAAACGAATTCTGAATAATTTTATTAGTCATGAGGATAAATAAACCCCGCCGGTGTGATCATCGGCGGGGCGTAATGTCTGGCAATAAAATAATGTCAGATAACCAGATGGGTCACAAATTTTGTGGTCAGATAGGCATTGATCGCTTCTGAGCCGCCTTCTGTGCCATAGCCGGAATCCTTGATGCCGCCGAACGGCACTTCCGGCAGCGCGAGGCCGAGATGGTTGATTGTTGTCATGCCTGCCTCAATGCGCATGCCCAGTTCACGTGCATTTTCAGCGGAACGGGTAAAGGCATAGGACGCCAGACCAAATGGCAGGCGGTTGGCTTCATCAATCACTTCATCCAGTGTTTTGAAGGAAGAGAAGACAGCCACAGGGCCGAAAGGCTCTTCATTCATGATACGTGCGGTTTTAGGGGCATCAGCCAGCACGGTCGGCTCAAAGAAATTGCCGACATTGCCGATACGGCGGCCACCGGTCATCAGACGCGCGCCATTGTCCACGGCATCCTGAATCAGGGATTCAAGGGCAGGGATACGGCGTTCATTGGCCAGAGGCCCCATCTGCACACCTTCGTCAAAACCATTGCCGACTTTGATGGCTTTGGCTTTTTCAGTGAAGGATTCAACGACCTGCTCATAGACTTTTTCTTGCACGAGGAAGCGGGTTGGTGAAACGCAAACCTGACCGGCATTGCGGAATTTGGACATAGCCAGTGTTTTAACTGCGCCTTCCACATCGGCATCGTCAAAGATGATCGCCGGTGCGTGGCCGCCGAGTTCCATGGTCGACAGTTTCATATGCTGGCTGGCAAGACCGGCCAGCATTTTGCCGATTGGTGTGGAGCCGGTGAACGAGATTTTGCGGATTACCGGATGCGGGATCAGATATTCGGAGATTTCTGACGGTACGCCATAAACCAGATTGACCACACCGGCCGGAATACCGGCATCAACAAAAACGCGGATCAGTTCGGCAGGTGAGGCCGGTGTTTCTTCCGGTGCTTTGACGATGATTGAGCAACCGGCAGCAATGGCAGCGGAGAGCTTGCGCACCACCTGATTGATCGGGAAGTTCCATGGGGTGAAGGCCGCTACAGGGCCGACCGGCAGTTTGAATGCCATCTGCGATACACCGGCAGCGCGTGCCGGAATGATCTGGCCATAGGTGCGGCGTGCTTCTTCAGCAAACCAGTCGATAATATCTGCACCAGCAAGGATTTCACCTTTGGCTTCCGCTACCGGCTTGCCCTGCTCAAGGGTCAGGATCGGTGCAATGGCATCTGCCCGCTCACGCAGCAAATCTGCCGCGCGGCGCATGAATTTGGAACGGTCGAATGGCGAGCTTGCGCTCCAGATTTTAAAGCCTTTGGCAGCGGCATCCAGTGCAGCGTCGAGATCAACCTTCTCAGCATGAGCAACCTTGCCGATCACTTCGCCGGTGGCCGGATTGAACACATCAATTGTACGCCCGCTTTGCGCATTGCGCCATTCGCCGTTGATCAAAAGCTGGGTATCTGGATAGCGCGGTGCAGTCTGAGACATAGTTCCTCCGGTATATATGCTTGTGAGCAGCAAATGACATGCCGCAATGTAATTCTGTAGAACTCACTATAGAAGCTTTGCCCCGTCATTTGGCAAGAGCGGTATGGTAAAATTATGAGCAGCTGAGACGCTTTGTCAGGGGGCGTCAGAAAATAAAAAAGGCGGGATAAATCCCGCCTTTCTGAATGTGGTATTCGGTTAACGCAGACGACCCGATGCATGTGCCAGCATGGTGTAGACTTTGCCTGTATCTGATGTGAGATAAGTCTGGGTGACCATATTATCACGATCATTACGGGCAACATCTTCCAGCAAGCGCTGGAAATCATCCATGTAGCGGTCTACCGCACGGCGGAAATCGCCATCCATCTGGTATTTGCGTTTGATCTCTTCAAAGGTCTGCTGACCTTTCAGAGTGTAGAGACGGCGAGTGAAGACATTGCGTTCACCGCGACGGTAGCGATCCCAAAGCTCTACCGATGCTTCATGATCAATCGCACGGGCAATATCAACCGACAGGGAATTCAGGCTGTCGACCACATGGGCGGCTGAGCGCTGCGGTGTTACATTGCTCTGGTTGCGCGGTGCCGCAGCTGTTTCCTCATCTGCGGAGGCACGTGCCAGCAGATTGGAAACCCAGCCGCCGCGTGCGCTTTCCTGTGGAGCAGGTGCTGCGGAAACTGTGTAGCTCTGTGGCTGTTGTACCGGAGCCGCAGTCTGCGTGACCACTGGTGCAACATAGGCCGGAGCAGGCTGCGCTGCGGCTGTCTGTTTAGCAATAGTGCGGTCTGCACGGCTGTCGCCCACATCGACCAGACGGCCGGATTTATTGACGATGGATGCCAGTTCTTTCAGCGCATTGATCTGCTCGGAAACCGCCTTGCGCATTGCAGTGGTGGATTCCTTGGCTTCCGCTGGCATATCCAATACGCCGCGCTTCAGCTCGCCACGGGTTGCATCCAGTTCACCGCGGATTTCAGCGGCCGAACGGCGGATTTCATCCGTTGCTGTTGCAAACTTCTGGCTGGCCTGTTCCACGACTTCGGAAATGGCAGCGCGCAGCTGTTCTGTCGAATTGCGTGTGCGGCCTTCTGTACGCTCCAGAGCAGAAGTAACAAGGGTTTCAAAGCCCTGCATCACTTTCTCAATGTTCTCAGATTTGGCAAGCAGACCGGCAGACAGACGTTCCAGAGCATCCTGACGGTCGGACAATGTGTCAGTCAGGCCATTCTGAGCTGTGTTGATCAGGTCAGATGCACGGGACAGAACCGCACTGTGATCTTCAAAGCGCTTGGCAATATCCGCAATCTGCGACAGCGTATTGCCGGAGAGCGAGCGCAGGGCACCGATATTATTATCGATCACAACGCTGGAGCTGGAGAAGATCTGAGCAGCCTTGTTGGTGCTGTCAGCAAAGTTCGACGTTGTTTCAACCAGACGTGTATCAATATCGTTGAGGTTGAGCGTGGCTTTGTCGATCAGCTGACCAAGTTCCGCATTGGAGCTTGCCAGACGATCAATCAGGCCGCCAACACCATCGGACAGGCTGGACTTGGCTTCCTGCACCGCAGAGATAGTTTCAGCCGTACGGCTGGCCAGTGCATTGACCAGTGCTGCATTTTCCGAACGCAGGCGGTCGGTTGCTGCATGGGTCGCTTCTTCCAGCTGGCTTGCAAGACCCTGACCGCTGTCGGCAAGGCGCTGTACCAGAGGTTCTGCGGTATCGGCCAGAATACGGGTGATTTCCTGCGAGCGGGCTGCGAGAACCGCATTCAGCTCACGGGTACGTTCTTCCAGTGTGGAGGAGGTGTTCTGTGTCGCATCGGAAATGCGGGCTTCGATCACACCGAGTTCACCGGTAATGCGCGAACCGATTTCACCAAGACCCATGGCAATCGCATCAGCGCGTTCAGTCAGGCGTGCTTCGGTACCGGAAAGGTTTTCCAGAACACGGGCGCTGAAAGCTTCACTATGGGAGCCGAGAACATCGCTGGCGCGGGATGCGGTTTCCGCAATCCGTGTTTCAATGCCGCTGAGGTCACCGGTCAGACGGTTGCTCACATCATTGATGCCGGAAGCAATGGCTTCCGCACGTTCAGTGAGGCGGGCTTCAGTGCCGGACAGGTTTTCCAGAACACGGGCGCTGAAAGCTTCGCTATGGGAGCCGAGCACGTCACTGGTACGCGATGCGGTTTCTGCAATGCGCGATTCAATGCCGCTGAGTTCACCGGTGAGGCGGGTTTCAATCGCTTCCAGACCGGATGCAATCTGGCTGGCGCGTTCGTCGAGGCGGGCTTCTGTACCGGCCAGATTTTCAATCAGGCGGTCGTTGAAGTTTTCACCAAAGCCATGCAGTGCATCACCGGCCTTAGCAGCTTCTGCGGTGAGGGAACCAGCAGCTTCTGTGATTTTTTCACGCAGCGTTCCGGCAACCACCGAAGCGCTCTGCTCCAGTGATTTACGAACATTGTCCACACCGATGCTCAGAGCGCGTTCCATAGTGGAAGTGCGTTCTTCGATAATGCCGGTCTGATTGTCAAACGAGCTCTGCAATACGCCGGTTGCATTGGCAACAGCATCCTGCAGGGCAACAGTGCGCTGTACCAGCGTATCGCTGTGCTGACGCAGATTGGCATCAAGGCTTTCAGAGCCGCTCAGCATCGCTGCCTGCAATTGCGAAGCGCGGTCGCCGACAGTATTGATATGTTCATTCAGCAGCGAGCTGACAGCAGCGCTATTATTCTGCAGGCTGTCAGAGAATTGCTGATTACGCTCTTCCAGTGCCCGCGCATATTCCGCATGCTGCTGGTCGAGCGAGCTCTTGAGAGCTGAGGTGCGACCTTCGAAACGGCCTTCCTCTTCTGCAAAAATATCGTTGAGCTTGGCATTATGGGCAGCCATTGCTTCACGCATATCATTGGTGCGCTGTTCCAGAATAGCGGCATGCTGGCTGGCAGTCTGGTCGAGATTGGTTGCATTGCCTGCAATGGCACGTTCAATATCAGCACCACGCTCTGTAATCGTCTGACTGTGCTGCTGCATTGCAGCTGCAATACGGTCGGCTTCACCGGAGAGTGTCGATGACAGGGATTCACGGCTGTCAGCAATTTGAGCGATGAAGTGACCGGCGCGGTCATTGAGCAGACCGGCAACAGAATCTGTAATGCCTGACAATTCGCCGTTGAGCTTGTCTTTGGTTTCGTCAACCACAGTGCTGATGGATGAACGAACACCGGAGAAGGTTTCTGCGATCTCACGGGTACGGGCAATCAGATTTTCATTGATCTGACGCGAACGGACTTCCAGGGCCGCATTGAGTTTCTCAGTGCTGCTGTCGATTGCCTGTGCGCGGCCTTCAAATTCATTGAGCAGCGAATGACCGCGTTCGGCCAGTGTGGCGTTCAGATTGGCCAGACGCTGATCGAATTCGGTGACCATATTCATGGTTGCATCGCCGAGCAGCGAAGCGATGTTGGATGTACGTGCATCCAGCGCTTCGGTCAGGGTCTCGGTGAGGCCGCGTGAGCGTTCTTCCAATGTGGCGATACGTGTATCAAGGATTTCAACAAAATCACCGCCCGAAGAGCTGATGCGTGTCGAAATATCTGTGCTGCGGGTATCAATCGCTTCGGAAATGGCTGCGCCGCTTTCATTCAGGCGGCTGATCATTGTTTCACCTGCATGGGACAGGGAAGAGGTCAGCTCGCTGGAAACGGTGAGAACATTGTCACGGATGATATCGCTGGCCGAAGACAGTTCAGTCTTGAGGTGCTCATGCGCACCGGAGATCGAGGAACGTACGCGTTCTGCATGGCTGATAACCGCTTCACGCTCATTGCCAAGCTCGGCAATCAATGCGCGGATGCGCACTTCATTGTCACTGTAAGCGCGCTCAAGCTGGTGTACTTCGGTCTGAACCAGAGTTTCCAGTTCAACGGCACGGGCAAGTGTGCGCTCGATACCTTCATTCATCGCTGCGACTTCACGGCGCACGGCCTGACCGAGCGTGGAAACGCGGTCACCGGCTGCAGCTTCAGGCGAAGCGAGACGCATAGCGGCGGCAGTCATCTGACGGGCAGCGGATTGCAGTTCCTGTGCACGGCGCACCATCTGGGCAAAGCCCCAGAACATCACAACCGGTACGGCAATACCGGCCGCAACACCGATACCGGCCGGTGTGCCGAAGAAATCTTTGATTGCCGAGAAGGAGGTGAGACCCTGCGGGCTCAGCGCATGGGCAAGGGTAAGACCGCCTGCTGTCCAAAGGGCGCTGATGGCTGTGGTGGTCCAGAACACATTTGCGTTGCGGCCATTGGTGCGACGCAGCAACAAATTATCATTGCGCAGATCATCATTGGCTGGCGTGAACGGGGAGGCTGCGGCAGCAGGTGCGGCCTGTGAGGCTGAAGGGCGTGCAGCTACAGGATCTGCCAGCACAGTTTCAGCCTGCATTTCTGCATCGCTACGTGCGGATAGTGTTTCGGATTTGGCATTATGAACGGGGGCTGTGGCTTCCGGCTGGTTTGCGGCCTGTAAAACAGTCACGCTGCCCGGGGTATTGGCAGAGGCTGTAACAACAGGAGGCGCAGCCGGTGTGACCGGTGCGGCAGGCAGAACGGTTTTTTCTGCTTTTTTCTCTTTAACAGGCTTTTCCGGCTCTGGCTGTGCCAGCGTCTCAGCTTTGCCTTTCACGGCGGCAGCGGCAACGGCAGTGCCCGCAGCAGCGGCGGCTATTGTTGAAGCGCCGTTCTGTTCCAGTGCCAGTTCTTCTGCTGCGCGTGAAATCTGGCTTTCCAGATCATCAAGCGAGAATTCTGCTTCAGGTGCGTCAAAATTCAAATCCAGCTCAAAGTCGTCGCTGAAATCCAGATCCAGCCCGTCAGAGAGGGCCTGTTCCATATCAAGCTCAAGCTTTTGCGCTTTTGTATTTTGTGCCATAGCCGTTTTACCCCGTACTCATACTTATACGCAAAAACCATGCTCTGAATTGCTGCCGCTCAATTCTTAACGGCAGATACAAAGACACGTTGCGCAGTCTATAGGTTAAAACTTCCGGAGCCATATGGGAACTACGGAAATTGCGGTTGATGAAATGTTTAAAGATAAGGTTAACGCGGCACTCGTAGGGGCATTGAAAACAAAGCAAATGCGGGCTTTTTTAAGCGTTATCTAATTGTGGAAATCTTTAAGCAGACATCAGATATGAATATAATATGCCCTGAATTGTGGCATATTTTGCCATAGTCCGGCAAGAAATTAGTGCTTTTGCACCGGTGAAACAGCGCTCAATCTTTCGGAAATGATTAACATATATAGTGTCAAAAGGCTCTGCCTTTTTGTTTTACTATGTGCCTCATCCGAGTACCACTTCACAGCTTTTGGAATGTGCCTGAGTGATCGAATTGACGCAGACGGGCAGGGAGGTGCTGTTTACAGCTTGAACTCCTTGGCTGCAGCACGTATCTGCCCTGCAACAAGTATTTTTACAGAGTGTCAGCTTTATCGGCTGCGGTTTGCACTGCACCGGATGATTTTGCCGGCATTTTACAGGATGACTACATGACCAAGATCACATTTGTTTCTGCTGACGGCGCGATGCGGAATGAAGTTGAAGCTGAAAACGGCTCCACTGTTATGGAAAATGCCATTCGCAACGGTATTCCGGGTATTGATGCGGAATGCGGCGGTGCCTGCGCTTGCGCAACCTGCCATGTTTATGTCGATGAAGACTGGACAGATGTGGTTGGCGGTCCTGAGCCGATGGAAGAAGATATGCTGGACTTTGCCTATGATGTGCGCGGAAATTCGCGTCTGTCCTGCCAGATTATCGTGCGCGACGAGCTGGAAGGTCTGGTTGTTCAGGTGCCTGAGCGTCAGGGCTGACCTGTCCGGACAATTCGTTAAAGTTTCAAAAGCGGTCTGCATAAAAGGCAGACCGCTTTTTATTTATTTGTTTTGGCGCAATATCATTCCGCATTCAGCGGTTTAAACACAGTTTTGTGTCTGTATCTCTGTTTTTTTGTCAGGCATTAGAATGAGTGCCGTAGCATGCCTGTAAAAAGAACAGGTATTAGAGCGGTCCCAGTCATGATGAAACGGTGGAACCGCTCTAATTCTTTGCTTTTACGCATTGTTCTACGCAAAACCGGTTTCCACTTTTGCTGAAAATGCTTTTTATGAAATCAATTTCGGCAAAAACTATAGGCATTTGAATTAAACTTGACTATAGAACTCGTGTTGAATTTTGTCCGGTGCTGTTTCATCTGAGTTTTTCAGATGCATTGCACAGGATCGCCGGAGATCAGCGGGTTTCCGGTATTGATGTTGCCCCACTCTCCCGCGGGCAGCACTTACAGAGCATGTTCTGTGTGACAGCTGGCAGAGCATAAGATTAATGTGACAGATCGTAATGGCTGGCGCAGCTGTTATGATTCAGTGAGATTGAAGATATGAGCGAAGTTATCCGCACAGATGTTGTCATTATCGGTGCCGGTCCTGTCGGGCTGTTTGCTGTTTTTGAACTGGGTTTGTATGACCTGAAATGCCATCTGATTGATATTCTGGATCGTCCGGGCGGCCAGTGTGCCGAGCTTTATCCTGAAAAGCCGATTTATGACATTCCGGCATGGCCGGAAATCTCCGGTCAGATGCTGACCGACAAGCTGATGGAACAGATCAAGCCGTTTTCGCCGCAGTTCCATTTCAACCGTATGGTGACCAAGCTTGAGCGTCTGGAAGACGGTTCTTTCCATGTGGAAACCGATGAAGGCGAAGTCTTTGAGACCAAGGTTGTGGTGATTGCTGCCGGTGGCGGTTCTTTCCAGCCGAAGCGTCCGCCGGTACCGGGCATTGAAGCCTATGAAGGCAAGAGCGTTTACTACGCCGTGCGCCGTGTTGAAGCTTTCCGCGATCAGGATGTGGTGATTGTTGGTGGCGGTGACAGTGCTCTGGACTGGGCGCTGAACCTGCAGCCAATTGTAAAAAGCATGACCGTTGTGCATCGTCGTCCGGAGTTCCGCGCGGCACCGGACAGCGTGAAGAAAATGTTCGAACTGGTTGATGCCGGTAAGATCCGCTTTGAAGTCGGTCAGGTATCAGGCCTTGAAGGTGAAGATGGTGATCTCTCCGCTGTGAAGATCAAAGGTGCTGATGGCGAAACTGTTCTGCCGGCAACACGTATGCTGCCATTCTTCGGTCTGACCATGAAACTCGGCCCGATTGCTGACTGGGGTCTGAACCTGCATGAAAACCTGATCACCGTTGATACCGAGAAGTTTGAAACTTCCGAGCCTGGCATTTTCGCTATTGGTGATATCAACTGGTATCCGGGCAAGCTGAAGCTCATCCTTTCCGGTTTCCATGAAGCCGCGCTGATGACACAGGCTGCCAAGCGCATCGTCAGCCCGGGTGAACGCGTTGTGTTCCAGTACACGACTTCGTCGACGAGCCTGCAAAAGAAGCTCGGCGTTAGCTAAAAAGCGCTTTGCCGGTCTGCAAATGGCCTGACACTTTTTTACGTCGGCGCTTGATGCGAGTTAAAATAAAAAAAGCCCTGCATTTATGATGCAGGGCTTTTTCTTTATCTGTGAAACTATCTCAGGATTTCTTCTGCTGTCGCAGGCGTTTCTCAAGGCTTTTGGTAATCAGATTTTCAAACCGCGATTCAAAATTGATGGTTTCCACGCGGTCAAAATATTGCTGCGCCTTGTCATGTTTCGCAAAAATCCGGTCAGTGATCTTGTCGACATTGGCGCGCAATTTTGCGCAGTCACGCTCATTACGCATAGAGCGGATCTGCCGCTCAAGCTCCGAAGCATGGGAGCGGGCGATGATGATATGGCTTTCTTCGTGGCGGCGGATATCTTTCACCAGCACATCCCAGACCATTCTTGTGTCGGCACTGGCGCGGCGACGGCTCTGCCAGCTTGGCAGTGAGATTGTGGCGGTCACATTGGCGCGCACATCAGAGACACGGCAATATTTGCCGTCGGAGCGATATTTTACACGGGCATCAAAAGCGATTTTTGTCGCGCCCGGATGGCTTTCACCGCCATTATTGAGTTTCGGCCCGTTCTTAGCCAGAGATTTGTCCAGCTGCTCTGCCGTCGTGCCATAAACCGGAAAATAGCGATATTTCCGTGTCACTGAGGCCGCATCTGCCGTTGTAGAGGCGAGCGTGCCGGATAACAGAACCAGACCGGTGAGGGTAAGCGCGAGAAATTTGCCGGACATTGTCTGTTCCTTTATTGCGGGCGCTCACGGAATGAGCACTCAGAAATTACCGGTTGTAGCACAAATTACGGCAGAATTGTCTTCTGCTGCATTATGCTGTTATCAGCCATTGGCTTTTATCAGTCTATGAAATGTGTAAAGAACTGATGGCTGGTTTGGAAAGCAAAGCAATTTTAAAAGGTTAATTCCGAATATGATTAAGAGTTTCCCTATAAAAAGAGAATGGCGACTGGCGCACGGACGCGTTCTTGAAACGGGTGTTCAGTCAGTAATTATGGGAATTCTCAATATTACGCCGGATTCTTTTTCCGATGGCGGCAGCCATAAGACGCTTGATGCAGCGCTGAGCTCTGCCCGTGCCATGCTGGATGCCGGTGCGGTGATTATTGATGTGGGCGGTGAGTCGACCCGTCCTGATGCGGCGACTGTGACTGCGCAGGAAGAACAGGATCGCGTATTGCCGATGATTGAAGCGCTGGCGCAGGAAACCGAATGTCTGATCTCTGTCGATACTTATCGGGCGCAGACTGCAAAATTGGCGGTCGCAGCAGGCGCGCATATTGTGAATGATGTGTGGGGATTGCAGAAAGAGCCTGATATTGCCAATCTTGCGGCTGAAACCGGTGCCGGACTGGTGATTATGCATACCGGACGGGACAGAGACGTTGCCGCTGATGTGATTGAAGATCAGCATGTGTTTTTAGAGCGCTCTCTGGAAATAGCGTCAGCAGCCGGTGTTGATCGGCGGCAGATCATGCTTGATCCGGGCTTTGGTTTTGCCAAAGATACGCAGCAGAATGTGGAGCTGATGGCGCGGTTTGAGCAGTTGCAGAGTTTTGGCCTGCCATGGCTGGTCGGCACTTCCCGCAAGCGTTTCACCGGTGCCGTTAGTGGTCGTGAAATTGCCGCGGAAAGAGATGCGGCAACAGCGGCAACCAGTGTTATGCTGCGTCTCAGCGGTGCGGATATTTTTCGGGTGCATAATGTTGCACTGAACCGTTATGCGTTGATGATGGCGGATGCGGTTTTAAATGCCGCAGCTCTTACAAAAAAAGCGTGAACCGGTTTTTCAGAATTGCGGTATAGTCTGCTGACGAATGAATGGCAGACGATTATGAACTTTGGTTGTGAACACCTGTTTCATAACGAAAAAGTAAAGAAATGAGGGCTTTTTGTACACGATCCGTATGAAAAATTGCGCGTTTTTTGCGCATCACGGCGTTTTTGAAGAAGAAGAAAAGCTCGGCCAGCGTTTCTATGTGGATGCCGCGCTGACGGTTGATCCGGGCGACTCGCTGGATAATGATGATATTGATAAAACAGTGCATTACGGTATTGTCTTCTCCATGATCGAGAAGATTATTACGGGCACCCGCCGCTATTTGATTGAGGCTTTGGCACTGGATGTAGCCAAGGCACTGTGCGATGCATTTCCGCAAATTCAACATGCAGAGATTACCGTGCGTAAACCGAATGCGCCGGTTGCCGGTGTGCTGGATTATGTTGAAGTGACGGTCGGGTGGCCGCATAGATGAAAGCACGCGAGGTTCACAAAGCCTGGCTGTGTCTGGGCGGTAATATCGGAAATGTTGTGCAGACAATGGCACAGGCGCTGCAACTGCTGGATGAACGGCAGGATGTCAGGGTCATAACCGTTTCGCCGGTTTTCCGTACGCCGCCTTGGGGAAATACCGATCAGGACTGGTTCTATAATGCCTGTGCTGAAATCTCGACGATATTAACGCCGCCGGAATTGCTGGAAGTGACCCAGACGATTGAGCGGCGGTTGAAGCGTGTGCGCAGTGAGCGCTGGGGGCCGCGCACGATTGATATTGATATGCTGGCTTATGAAAGCGTTTTTGCACTGGAAATGCCGGATCTGATTTTGCCGCATCCGCGCATTGAGCAACGTGCTTTTGTGCTGGTGCCACTGGCAACAATTGCCCCCGAGCTGAAAATTCGCGGCGAGATTGTCTCTGATCTCCTGCAAAAAGTTGACAGTAGTGAGATACAGCGCCTGAGCTATGGCCATCGCTGGTGGCAGGATACGGGGCTGTAAAATCCCGTTACTGTCATTCTGCTGTCTTTACGGCATGGTACTAATCAGCTCAAAATTCAGGAGTGATTATGTACCAGTCAGAAGATCAGTGGAAACAGGTTGATGCCTATATGGCTGAGAAGCTGATTGCGGAAGATGCGGTCATGGATGCCGTGTTGCAGCGCAATGCGGATGCAGGGCTGCCGAACCATGATGTGGCGGCCAATCAGGGCAAGCTGCTTAATCTGTTTGCACAAATGTGCGGTGCCAGACATGTGCTGGAGATCGGCACTCTCGGCGGCTACAGTACAATCTGGCTGGCGAGGGCACTGCCTGAGGGTGGCAAGGTTGTGACGCTTGAATATTCCGCAAAGCATGCCGAAATCGCACAGCAGAATATTGATGCTGCCGGTGTTGCGAATAAGGTGGAAATTCTGATTGGCGCTGCAGCGGAAACCTTACCGCAATTGCAGGATCGCGCGCCGTTTGATCTGATTTTTATCGATGCCGACAAGCCGAATAATCCGGTCTATCTGGAATGGGCGTTGAAACTTTCCCGCAAAGGAACAATCATTATCGGCGATAATGTCGTGCGCAACGGTGCTGTGACTGATCCGCAGTCGGAGGATGCCAATGTTATCGGTGTCCGGCGGTTTTTTGATATGATGGCGGCCGAGCCGCGCCTTGAGGCAACAGCTTTGCAAACCGTAGGTTCCAAAGGCTGGGACGGTTTTACGCTGGCGATTGTAAAGTGAGTTCCTGATATAAAAATGCCCCGAGAGTGAAACTGTCGGGGCAGGGTTCTAGTTGCGTGCAATGCTGCTGACGGTGCCGCCGTCAACGCGCTTCAGGCTCATGCCGACAACCGGCACCATTGTATCTTCAACTTTGACCGACACGGTAACATTCATGGTGTTCTGATCGGTGACGCGTGCCAGCATCGCGCCGTTGAGCTGCTTGCGTGCCAGTGACAGCACTACGCGGTTACCGTTGACCGAGCCGGACGTCACATTCAGGCCTTTGCCTTCAGCGCCGTCATTGAAGGTGCCGCTATAGCTTTTGCCGGTGCGCACTACGGTTGCTTTCATCGGCTGTGAAAATACGCCGACGCGGCAGGTGCCGTCGAGCGTCATGCCAATGCTGCCATCCGGTGTGGTGCCGGAGAGATTGCAGACGAATTTCGTGCCCTTATATTTACCGGCAACAACTTCGCCGGGGCCGCTCCACTGACCTTCGACATTGCGGAAGAAAGCTTCGTCTTTATCCGATGCGTGCGCAGAAACAGTGCTGGCCGCAGAAGCGAATAAAATAAGGCAGGCGGCAGTGGCACGTGTAATCATAACAGAACTCTGTTCCGGATAGTTTGAGGGCGGCTTTTCAGTTCTTTGCAGGACCTGCATCATCACTTTTCAGGGCGCGAAATGCTGTCAAACAAGATACCAAAACCAGCCCTTATAATCGGCCGGAATGGTTAACAGCTGGTTTCTAGCATGATTAAAACAAGGGATAAACAGGTTTCAGAGTGGTTTTTTCTGAGTTGTGGCTTTTACGATATCGCTGACAAAGTCACTGATATTCGGGCGTTTTTCCGCGTCAAACGGCAGCGGGCGCACAATATCCATGGCGGAAATGCCGATCCGTGCGGTCATCATGCCGTTTATCACACCTTCACCGAGTTTGGCCGAGAGGCGCGAGGCGAGACCCTGACCCAGCAATTGCTGAACCACGCTGTCCCCCATGGCGATGGTGCCGGTAATCGCCAGATGGGCAATCACACTGCGGGCAAGCCGCAAAAAGCCTAAAGAACCCGGACGGCAGCCATAAAGCTCAGAGAGGCGGCGGATCAGCCGCGATGATTCGAAGATCACATAGGCAATATCCACCAACGCCCGCGGGCTGACGGCTGTGACGATAGAAACGCGTTTCGCGGCGTTGAGGATCAGCATCCGCGCTTCACGATCCAGCGGGTGCAGAATTTCCCGCTCGGTAATGCGGATAAGATCGCGTCCGTCGATAATATCACCGCGCAATGCCTCTAATGTCGTGCGTCCGCGTGCGGTCTGCGGCAGGCTGGCTGCCACTTCCAGCAATCTGTCTGTGACTTTGCGGGCTTTCTCCGCATCATTGCGCTCGGTAGCCTCTGCTGCTGCGAAGCGCAGTTCCTGCACTGCAGAGAGGCGGCGCAATGCCAGTCCTTCGCGCACCACCAGTGCAATCAGTGAGGCAAGGGCGATGAGTGCAACGCCGAATGTGAGCCAGCCGAGCCAGTCGGCACGGCTGAACATGGCGCGGATCAGATCCTCCGTCCAGATGCCGACGGCAAAACTGAGTAACAGGCCCAGTGCAGTAAAAAATACACTGCGCAGAGTAAAGCGCCGCTTGAGGAGACTCGCAGGTGGCGGGGTCAGTTGCGCACCGGCATCAATCGCCTCCTGCTCGAACACATCGACCGGCTCTGCTGTGACTGCGGACAGGTCGCGGATGGCAACCGGCTTGCGTGGTGCCTGTGGCTGGCTTTCATCTGCCTGCGGGTTTACGCTAAAGCTCGTGGGTTTTCTTGGCTTATCCGACATGACTGCTCCTTATGCCAGCCGGTCGCCGAGCAGAAACTGCATGGCGCGGTCAAGGCGGATATGCGGAAGCGAGAGATGAATACCATCCAGATCCGCTTTAATCGCCGGTGGCCTGAAACGGACGAAGCGGATCGGTGCTTCATGCGCACGGTCGCGTGGTGATAATTCCGGCTGGTCAAAAATTGCCTGCACATTGTGCGGCAGATCACCCGGAAAAATCGCAGTTTCCGTTTCGCCGTCAAAGACTTCACCGTCGATCACTTCGCCCTTCAGCGGGGTGCCGACGATGACCGGTAATGTATCACCATTCTGGTTGACTGTCGCTTCGCGGGTGGCGCGCACCGCGGCCATGGCCAGAACATCAATCTCAGCGCCGGACATGTCCGCATTCTTGGCGGCGCGGTCAACCAGTCTGCGCACGATGGCTTCAAGCCGGTTATGGCTTTCATGATGCAGATGATCGGCTTTGGTCGCCGCAATAAGAATACGGCCGATACGCTTCTGGATCAGGCCGGTGAAAATATTGGAGCGTCCTGCACGGAAACAGGCGAGGATTTCGGTGAGTGCGCGCTCCAGATCGCGTACAGCAGCGCCGCCGGCATTAATCGCCTGCATTGCATCAACCAGCACAATTTGACGGTCAAGACGGGCAATATGCTCGCGGAAGAATGGTTTCACCACATGGGTTTTGTAGGATTCATAGCGCCGCTCCATCATCGCCGCCAGCGAGCCGGTTTTGAAGCTGACTTCAGGCAGATCGGGCAAAGGCGCAAAGGTGAGAGCCGGAGAGCCTTCAAGATCACCGGGCATCAGAAAACGTCCCGGTGGCAGGGTAGATAATGCCTGTTCGTCGGATTTGCCTGCACGCAGATAATCGGTGAAACTGCGTGCCAGCCGTTGCGCCGTCATTTCATCGGCAGGAGTCAGCGCATCAGCAGTTGCAGCTTCCCGCAGCCAGTCTCCGGCAAAGCCGAGATGTGCTGTCTCATTGGCGAGCGCAAAGGAATCGCGGGAAAATTCAGCGTAGCTTTTGCCGAGCAAGGGCAGGTCGAGCAGCCATTCCCCCGGATAATCGACAATATCAATCGACAGCTTGCCCGCAGAGAGCATACGTCCCCATGAAGAGGCCGATTGATATTCAATGGTCAAACGCAGCTCAGAGATTGCACGGGTGGAATCCGGCCAGATACGGTCTTTTACCAAGGCTGCCAGATGATCTTCATATTGGAAACGCGGAACGGCATCATCCGGCTGCGGCTGGAGATAGGCGCGGGCGATGCGGCCGGATGCATAGGCATCAAACAAGGGCAGGCGTCCGCCCTGTACCAGATTATGCACCAGTGAGGTGATGAAAACGGTTTTACCGGCACGGGAAAGACCTGTAACACCAAGGCGCAGTGATGGTGTTACCAAGCTGCCGGTGCGCTCCATCAATGTATCAAAAGCAATTTTGGCTTCATCCGTTAAAGTGGTCAGTCTGGCCAAAGATGCCCCCGTAAAGACTGTTGATATTCGCTAAGCGCAATACGTTATGATGTTTAACGCAGTTCCCTGAATATAGGATGTGAAATCCGTAATTGCAGGGCGTTAAACCATTATGTTGATTTATATCCGCATTATCACGGTCAATTATGTTTTATAAACAGCCTGTAAGACCTTAATCTTCATGCGGAAGATAAAGAGCTGTCAGTTGTGCATTTTCAGGAGAAAAGGCTGAAAAATCTGCCTGCGTTTTAATTTCGGCCAGTCCGGCAGTAGGGAAACCATAGCCAATCCGCTGTTCAAACTGATGGCTGCTACGCGCAAAGAGTAATGCGCAATCTTCAATGCTCGGATTGTGCCCGACAATCAGTGCGCATTGAGATGTATCCGGTACCTGTGTGCGGATTTCCTGAATGTAACCGGCGGCATTTGCACGATAGAGCGAAGGGGCTTCCTGTAACGTGACCAGATGTGTGGGGAGTGCATTAGCGAGGGCAGATTTGAAAATATCTGCCGTTTGTCTTGTGCGTGATGCCGGAGAACAGAGGATAAAGTCTGGCAGAATACCTGAATTGATCAGGCGTTTTGCCTGATTTTCAGCATCGGTCTCACCGGCCGCATTCAGGCGCCGGTCAAAATCTTTTCCGCTGCTGTCAGGCAGAACGGCTTGGGCATGGCGAAGGAATAAGATTGTGCGCATGGGAGCAATTTTGCAGGTTTTGCACTGAAAAGATAGGGTGCTGAACAGGCTAAAAATAAGGGCCGAAAGCGGATTTCGGGTAACTTGTTTGTTATGTCAGCAGCGTATTGTTTTTGAAGTTATTGCCGGATTGAGAGGGAAATATATCAAAACAGAAATTTATCCGGAGATTGCGGTGGCGAAAATTCTGTAAATCAGGATATAATATTGAGTAATTATATCGTTAATTTTTAGGAGTTTGTTTTTATACATTGATATTTTAAAATAGTGTCATGTGAAAATTTTGTTTTACTTAAGTTGATACCGTATCTTCGATTTTAAAATTTGCAGATATCTGCTTATATGACTTTAGGATAATGCGGCTATTTTTTCAGGTGCAGGTTGAAAATACTTGAGGGGCTGTTTTTTCAGGTTGTATCGTGTCGCTTATAGACCTATAAGGCGCTTCGTCTCCTAGGTGTGGGGTGATTCAAAATGAGTGAATTAATCGACCTTAACTACAAGCCCACGGATGACGAACCGTTCATGAATGAACGGCAGAAGTCATATTTCCGTGCCAAGCTAATCGCTTGGAAGAATGACATTTTGCGTGAAGCACGCGAAACGCTGGAAGCATTGCAGCGTGAAAATGCTAATCATCCTGATCTGGCTGACAGGGCCTCATCAGAAACGGATCGGTCTATCGAGCTGCGTGCCCGTGACCGCCAGCGTAAGCTAATCTCCAAAATTGATGCGGCTTTGCTTCGTATTGATGAAGGAACCTATGGTTTTTGTGAGGAAACCGGCGACCCGATCAACCTTAAGCGACTGGATGCCCGTCCGATTGCTACTTTGTCGATCGAAGCGCAGGAACGTCACGAGCGTCGTGAAAAAGTTTATCGCGACGACTAAATTATAGGGTTTTGTGCTTCGCACATACTCGCGAGAAATTAAAAAACGCAGTGCTGGAGGGCGCTGCGTTTTTTTATTATCTGTTTTTCGGAGCTTATTTGCGCGGAGAAATATCAAGCATCCCCGTCGGCAAACTCGATTGCGGTTTTTCAGCAGGCTCCGCTTTTTCCGTGCCTGCAAAATGCTGTTCCATTTCGGACGAGAGCAAATCTTCAAAGGAAATTTCATTGTCGGATGACAAGTCCTTATCCGACAGGGCATCTGCAACCGCGCTTTCAAGATCAAGCTCAAAATTCGGCTGCGCTGCAGGTTGGGCTGCCGGAGCAGGCGCGGTGCTGAAGGATGGTTCCTGCTGTGCAGGACGTGCGATTTGCGGGGTTGCCCGTTGCAAGACCAGAGGCGTGCCTTCTGCCGTTTTTGCATCAGGACCCGGACGCACATCATCTAGTGAAGGTGAGGTGCTGCGATTATCGCGCTTGGCGGCGGCAATCAGTTCCTGCTGCGCTGCATTGCTTGCGGCGGCCAGACCGGATGTTGCTGCAACCACGCCGCGTGAAACCTGACCCAGCGGATAAACCGGATGCAGCTTTGGTGCTGTTTCTGCCGGACGTGCAACCGGAGCCTGACGCTGCTGTTGCTGGCGGGCGGCAGCAGCTACCTGCTGCGCATGGGTTTGCAATGGCTGGCTTGGCGCAGCAGCGGTCGCCGCAGGGCGCGGCTGTTGTGCAGGTGCGGCTTCTGTTTCCGGTTTATAGGCCGGTACGGCTGAGATAATATCAGCCGGAGCAATATTGAGTTCCGGTGTTGCAGTCGCCGCAGATATTTGCGGGGCAGCAGGTGCAGCAACGATTGTTGCAATAACCGGAGCAACCGGTGCCAGTTCTTCCTGCGGACGGGCGCGGGGCGTTGCCTGTTCAGGCTGATTGCGCTGATGGCGGGTAATATTCTGCTCAATCACAATATCGGATGGTCCGCCGATCAGGATCAGGTGCTCCACATCATCGCGGCGCACCAGAACGAGGCGGCGCTGGCCGTCAACGGCGGCGGCATCAGTTACGGTCAGGCGCGGAGCCGCGTCATGGTTTTTGGTCACATAGGTTCCGGCTGTCATGCGCTTGATAGCAGCAAAAACAACAAAAACACCTGCCAGAAACAGTGCAAAAAGCCCGATAAAGCTGATTATATGAGCTGTATTTTCGCCCACCAGCCCGCTCAGCCAATCCATCATATTTAATCGTCCTTATAAGAATCATGCAATTTCTGCAGCGTTTCATAAACGCATAATCAGACAAATTGCATAATCGGCTTGTTTTTCAACACGGTTTTCAGGCCATAACGGTCGCTTGAAACCGGTATCCTGTAAAAAATCGGAACATAATCTGCATTTGTAAAAACGCATATTGCCCGGAAAGTAAATCTTTAAGCTGAATGAAACTTTAAAACATATTTATCGGCTTGAAAATGCCCGTGACTGACGCCTGTCATAATTAGTAATTATGTCTGTAAATTGCGCAATTTAACAAGAAAACAGTCCGGAATTAATGGCTTGTGAAGACTGTGCAGGCAATAATGGCACTATGAGATAATTCCATTTGACTGTGAAATACTCTAAAGCATAATTCTGAAAAACCTCATAAGGCTACGCTTTATCAGAATTGTTCAGGCCTGATATCACAAGCCTGATCCGATAGGCCGATGCCCGAAATTGCGGACGACGCATCAGCGACGGATCTGCTGAACCGCCGATGTTACGGCGCAAGAAAAGGGATAATGGGGCTTATGTCTCAGCCATCACGGACGCATTCTTTTCCGAAAACCACTGCTCCTGCCAAGAAAAACCCCGCTGCACTCAGATTGCTGACGCTGGGTATTCTGCTGATTGCTGTAGCGGGATTATATTTTGTGTTCCGTGAACAATTGGGTGATGCCTTTTTGCTGATCCTGCTCGGTCTGCTGTCGATTATGGGTGTTTTCTGCCTGATCGGCTGGGCAACCGGTCTGATCCAGTTCAGCCCGCGTGAAGATCATGACGATGTGGTCGATACGCTGCTGGATTCGATGCCTGAAGGTACGGTTATCACCGATGCCAAAGGGCATATTGTCTATGCCAATCAGGCCTATGCGCAGATGATGGGGGCGGATAATGCGGCAGAATTGCCGACACTTGATGCCGTGCTGGCCGGTGAGCCTTCGGCGCTTGAAGCGGTTTACCGTCTGAATAATGCTGTGCGTGACGGTCTGGCCGCGCAGGAAGAAATCCGTCTCACTGGCGCCTCGCCGAAGGGGATGGAAGCTGCGGCGTGGTATCGTGTGAAAGCACGACCGGTTATTGCACCGCAGACCAACCCGCTCAGCGAAACCGCAGGACCTTTGTTTGCGTGGCAGATTACCGATATTTCGGAAGAGCGTGCTGAGCAGGAGCGGTTTTTTCAGGATTTGCAGGAAGCAATTGACCATCTGGATCACGCGCCTGCCGGATTTTTCTCAGCCGATGCGCAAGGCCGCATCATTTATATCAATGCCACGCTGGCTGAATGGCTGGGGATTGATCTCACCAAATTCACCGCCGGTTCGCTGACCTTGCAGGATATTGTTGCCGGTAATGGTATGTCGCTGATTAATGCGGTTCGTGCCGATCCGGGCTCCAGCCGCAATACGGTGATTGATCTTGATCTGACAAAGAGCAACGGCCAGAGCCTTGCTGTGCGCTTTTATCACCGTGTGCAGCAGCCGCGTGACGGTTCGCGCGGCACCAGCCGCACCATTGTGCTGAACCGCGCCGAGGGTAATGATTCCTCCGCTGCGCAGCGTTCCGCCGAAGTGCGCTTTACCCGCTTCTTCAATTCCGCTCCGATGGCAATTGCTTCGGTGGATGTGAATGGCCGTATTCTTTCGACCAATGCGCGTTTTCTGGATATTTTCGGTTCTGATGTGGATCGCGATACGCTGGATAAACAGATTTCTCTGGAAAGCGTGGTGCATCCGCGTGACCGTGAGACGATTTCCCGTGCGCTGGCCTCCGCTTTTGCGGGGCAGGCAACGATCTCGCCGATTGATACGGTTCTGCCGGGCAATGATGAACGTCATATCCGTTTCTATGTCAGTCCGGTGTCAGACATCGGCGGCGAGGCGATAGAAGAAGCAGCGATTGTTTCTGCGGTGGAAACCACAGAACAAAAGGCGTTGGAAGGCCAGATGGCGCAGAGCCAGAAAATGCAGGCTGTCGGCCAGCTTGCAGGCGGTATTGCCCATGACTTCAACAACGTACTTACTGCCATTATCATGTCGTCGGATTTGCTGCTGAGCAATCACCGCGCGTCCGATCCGTCATTCCCTGATATTATGAATATCAAGCAGAATGCCAACCGTGCCGCCTCGCTGGTGCGCCAGTTGCTGGCCTTCTCGCGCCGTCAGACTTTGCGCCCTGAAGTGCTTGATCTCACCGATGTTCTGGCTGACCTGCGTATGTTGCTGGCACGTCTTGTCGGTACGGATATTGCCCTGAAAATTGAACATGGCCGTGATCTGTGGCCGGTGAAAGCCGATCTTGGCCAGTTTGAGCAGGTTGCAGTCAATCTCGTGGTCAATGCCCGTGATGCGATGCCGGATGGCGGTACGATTACAATCCGCACCCGCAATGTTGAAGAAGCCGAGACCGTTGCGCTTGGCTATCGCGAATTGCCGCAGGCCGATTATGTGCTCTATGAAGTTGAAGATTCGGGCACAGGTATTCCGTCGGATATTCTTGCCAAGATTTTCGAGCCATTCTTTACGACTAAAGAAGTGGGTAAGGGCACAGGTCTCGGTCTCTCGATGGTCTATGGCATTATCAAACAGACCGGCGGCTTCATTTTCTGTGACTCGACACTGGGTAAAGGCACGGTCTTCCGTATCTATCTGCCACGTTTCATTGAAGAAAAAGCACCGGTTGTACTGGATGCCAATGGTCAGCCTGATGAGCAGGCCGTGGTCGCCAAAAAGCCTGCTGCCGTTGAAAAGAAAGCAGAAAAACAGGCTGATCTGTCCGGTTCCGCAACCGTGTTGCTGGTTGAGGATGAGGATGCGGTGCGCATGGGTGGTGTCCGCGCATTGCAGACCAGAGGTTACACAGTTCATGAAGCTTCGTCCGGCGTTGAGGCGCTGGAAGTGCTGGAAGAACTGGAAGGCAAGGTCGATATTATCGTTTCCGATGTGGTTATGCCGGAAATGGATGGTCCTACGCTGTTAAGAGAGTTGCGCAAATCCTATCCAAACATTAAGTTTATTTTCGTTTCAGGCTATGCTGAAGATGCTTTTGCAAAGAATCTGCCTGAAGATGCTCAATTCGGGTTCCTTCCGAAGCCATTCTCCCTGAAGCAGCTGGCAACCGCTGTGAAGGAGATGCTGGAGAAAGAAGACTGAGTGTCTGACCAGTTATTGGGACAGGCGGGGGGCGAGGTTGAACCGGTGCGCAACTTTAAGCGCATACGGGGCTTATGTTTTAACTGTCCCGACGGGGACTGTATTGGAGGAAGAAATGCGTCTGTCTTTATTATCCGGAGTAGCCTTTGCTGCAACACTTGCGTTTGCTTCCCAGGCTCAGGCTGATATCACCATTGGTTTGATCGCACCGGTTACCGGCAGCGTGGCTGCCTATGGTATTCAGGTGAAAAACGGTGCCGAAACCGCTGTAGAAAATATCAATAAAAACGGCGGTATTCTTGGTGAGAAAGTCGTTCTGAAGCTTGTTGATGATGCGGCAGATCCGAAACAGGGTGTTTCCGGCGCCAACCAGCTGATCGGTGACGGCGTTAAATTTGTTGTTGGTCCTGTGACCTCCGGTTCGGCAATGGCCGTTTCCGATGCGCTGGCTGAAGCCGGTGTGGTCATGGTAACTCCGACAGCAACTTCACCTAACCTGACAAATCGCGGTCTGGAAAATGTTTTCCGTACCTGTGGCCGTGACGACCAGCAGGCCGTTGTTGCTGCTGAATATGTGGCGAAAAATCTGGCTGACAAAAAAGTCGGTGTTCTGCACGATAAAGCCCCTTATGGTCAGGGTCTTGCAGACAGCTTCAAAGACAGCCTGAACAAGGCCGGTGTGAAAGAGGTTCTGTATGAATCCCTGACACCGGGTGAAAAAGATCTCAGCGCACTGGTGAGCAAGATCAAAAACAGCGGCGTGGAAGTGCTGTATTTCGGTGGTTATCATCCGGAAGCCGGTCTTCTGTCCCGTCAGCTTTCAGATCAGGGCGTGAAACTGCTGCTGATCGGTGGTGAAGGCCTGTCCAATACTGAATATTGGGCGATTGCCGGTGAAACCGGTGCAGGCACACTGTTCACCAATGCTGTTGATGTGACGCAGAATCCGGCTGCTGCTGAAGCTGTGGACGCGCTGAAGGCCAAGAATATTGCGCCGGAAGTGTTCACACTGAATGGTTATGCTGCTGTTCAGGTTCTTAAAGCCGGTATCGAAAAAGTCGGTAAAGCTGATGATGCCGCTGCTGTTGCCAAGGCACTGCATGATGGTCTTGAAGCAAAAACCATTATCGGTGATCTGAGCTATGACAAAAACGGCGATCTGACTTCCCCGACCTTCGTGGTCTATAAATGGGAAGACGGCAAAATCGTTGCCAATTAATCAGGTCTTTTGAGCTAAAGAGAAAGCCGGCAGAACGATGGTTCTGCCGGCTTTTTTATTGGTTGTATTTATGGTCTCAGGTGCCGCTGCGGCGTGCATCCCACAGGGCAATTGCCCAGATGATGAGACCACCCAGCGCCAGTGCACAACCGACAAAACCGGAAGAGGCAAAGCCATAGCCTGCGGCAATGGACATGCCAGCCAGCCATGGGCCAAGGGCATTAGCAACATTGAAGGCACTGTGATTAAGCGCTGCGGCAAGGGTCTGGGCATCTTGTGCCACATCCATCAGGCGGGTTTGCAACACAGTTCCTAGGCCGCCGGTACAGCCGATCAGGAAGACCAGCGCGGTCAAAATCCAGACATTCATCACCACGAATGGAAAGATTGCCAGAAAGATTGCATTTGACAGCAGCAGAATACCGGCAGTCGGCATCAGGGCGCGGTCTGCACCCCATGAGCCGATCAGCGTGCCGCAGGTCATGCCCGCACCGAAAACAGTCAGCACAACCGGAACCCAATAGGGCGCAACGCCGGTGACTTCCAAAAGCGTTGAGGCAATATAGGAATAGACTGCAAACAGACCACCGAAGCCGACAGCACCAATGCCGAGTGTCAGCCAGACCTGACGGTTTTTCAAAGCGGCCAGTTCACGCAGCGGTGTGGCACCGGGGCGTGGCGGGTCTTTCGGGGCAAAAGCCATAATCATCAGAAAAGTGAGCGTGGCCAGAATGCCGGTAACGCCGAAACCCCAGCGCCAGCCGAGATGCTGCCCGAGCCATGTGGCAAAAGGCACACCGATCACGGTTGCGATAGACAGGCCGAGCATCACACGGCCAACAGCCCATGCGCGGCGGTTCATTGGTACCAGTGAGGCAGCCATCAGTGCGGCCACACCAAAATATGCGCCATGCGGCAGGCCGCTCATAAAGCGAAACAGCAGCATCCAGTGATAGGATGGCGATAGAGCGCTGAGCACATTGGCGACGGCAAATACAGCCATCAGCCCCATAGCCAGCGTGCGGCGTGACATACGGGCAAAGAAGACAGCGAGGATTGGCGCGCCGACGACCACACCCAGCGCATAGGCGCTGATGACATGACCGGCGGTTGGTTCATCAATACCTAAGCCTGCGGAGAAATAAGGCAGCAGGGACATGGCCGCAAATTCGGTGGTGCCGATAGCAAAGCCACCCATTGCCAGTGCCAGCAAAACCAGTTTGAAATTTGTTGTATCTGCGCTTGTAGCAAGCGTTTCAGCATCGGCCAGAGCTGGGGCGTCCAGCACCATGGCGGGGGAGGAATCTGTCATTTCATTTTTCCTGAAACAGCATATGCAACTGTTTCCGATAGGGGGCGGACACAAACTGAAAGTGTCTGAGGCAACTCTCATTATGTGCGTTTATTTTAAAAGCTCAGGGCGTGATCCGGCCTGAAGAGGAATTCAGCCAAATCCGTTTGTGCCTCCCACACGCGCGGCTCGTCTGAAATTTTGTCGCCTTCCCATTACATCGAAAGATGCATGGTTGGAAGAAAAGAGTTTTTATAAAAATCTCTACCGGAGAAATGTGAAGCTTATTATGGCCGGTTTCTGAAGCGCAGACCTTCCAGCTCTTTAATGCGCGCGGCACTGTCTTGTTCCAGCTGTATAGTCATTTCGCGAATGATGCTCTCCGCCAGCACAAACAATGCGGCGGAAGAATCCCATGCCGAGGGAACACCAGTGCGCCCTGCAATCACATGACGGGCAAAACGGGCAATCGGCGACAGCCACTGATCCGTAATCAGCACAATATCAACGCCGCGGCTTTTGGCGGTTTCAGCCAGATGCAGCAGACTGTCCTGATAGCGGCGGATGTCGAAGACAATCAAAATATCCTTTTTACCCATATCCAGCAGCCTGTCGCGCCATGCACTTTCCTGCCCTGACAGGTGGAAAACATGCGGGCGGATCACGGTCATATGGGCAGCCATATATTGCGCAATGGGATCGGTAAAACGCCCGCCAATCAGATAAATATTGCCGCGGGCGCAGGCCAGCGCAGTGACGATATCGCTTAATTGTTTCTCACTGATATGGCGGAAAGTTTCGCGGATATTTTCAAGACTGTGTTCGACTGCCGGATAATCGGTGTCCGGCTGGCTTTGCCGGTTTTCATTGCGGTTATGGGGAGATTGCAGCTGAGCGGCCAGTTCATCCTGCAAACGTGCCTGAAAATCGGAATAATTCTGAAAACCGAGCCGGTTGATAAACCGTAGAATAGTCGGGGAACTCACTCCTGCCTGAGCAGAGAATTCGGCTACGGTTTTAAGGCCAAGCATCGGATAACTGGCAATCAGCGTTTGTGCGGCATTGCGCTCACCCGGAGGCATTGTGTCAATCCGCTCGGTTATCAGTTCGGCGATACTGGTGAAATTGTTCATCATAAAACACCTGTTTGCATCAGTGGACTGAATGGCCAGCTTTTTGATTCAACCCATTTAAAAATACTATTTGACAAAAGATAATAATGCGTATGAGATGATACACAATAGTGCGAAATAAAAAATAACGTAACATAAGTTACATGTGTAAATGATAAAATTTACTCGCATGAGGGGGGAAGAATGGCGGAAATTCGCGATTCTCACGGCAATGATATGCATACCCGTTATTCTGATGCCGGTGGTGATATACCGGCTGTCACTGTTCTCAATGAGCGGGGTGAAAGCCCGTATCTGCTGATCTGTGAACATGCCACGAATTTTATGCCGGAGAGATTTGCACGCCTCGGATTGAGCGAGGCTGATATGTCCGCCCATATTGCATGGGATCCGGGTGCGGCTGAGGTCGCGCGGCGTATGAGCAAAGCGCTGGATGCTACGCTTGTTGAGGCCGGTCTTTCCCGCTTGCTGATTGATTGTAACCGGCCGCTTTCCGCGCCGGATCTTATTCCTGAGATCAGTGAGTTTACGGTGATACCGGGCAATCACAATCTGTCAGAGGCAGAGCGGCAGGAGCGTATATCCCTGTCGCACAAGCCTTTTCACGATAAAATTGAAGAGGTTATCGAGGCGCGTAAAAAACGCGGACAGGAAAGCCGCGTTATAACCATTCACTCCTATACGCCGGTTTATAAAGGTGTCGGGCGGCCATGGGAAATCGGGATCATTCATGATGCTGATGACAGGCTGGGCGCGCGTATGATCGCGGGTTTGCGCAAAGACGGCGAAAGCTCAGGCATCAATGTTGGCGTGAACCAGCCTTATTCGCCGGATGACCGTGTTTATTACACCGTGGAATGTCATGCGCGTAAACGCGGTGATCTCTGCGCGATGGTGGAAATCCGCAATAATGAAATTGCTGACGAGAAAGGGCAGGCGCTTTGGGCTGCCCGTCTGTCGTCAATCTTACAGGAAATTGAGATTACATAAGGAGAGACGACCTTAACCGCATTCTGTTGAGGAGCAGGCGGGATTTAAGGGAAACAGGTAACTGGTGAATACAGGCAAAAGAGCCGGAAAACCGGCCATAAAACGCCTGAAACAACGGGAACAAAAAAGTGCCGAAAATACTCAGACTCTTCGTAAAATATGTCGATGCGCTGAATTATCGGGTCGGTCGCTGTGCGATGTATCTCATCTTTTTGATGGCAGCCTGCCTGCTTTATTCCACCTTTTCACGGGTTGTGCTGGGCGCGCCGGTGAACTGGGTGCTGGAAATGTCGCAGTTCATTCTCTCGGCCTATTATCTGCTGGGCGGTGCCTATGCGATGCAGCAGGGCGCTCATGTGCGGATGGATTTGTTTTATGACCGTTTCGCGCCGAAGAAGAAGGCGCTGACAGATGTCATTACCATTCTCTGCGTGATTTTCTATCTTGTTGTGATGTTCGCGGGCGGGCTTTCCAGCACCAATTACGCCTATGTCTATAATCAGCGCAATTACACGGCATGGGCTCCGGTTTTGTGGCCGATCAAAACGCTGATGACCATCGGTGTTTTCCTGCTGCTGCTGCAGTGCATATCCAATCTTATCAAAGATTTCGCGATCTGGCGCGGCACGCCGATCAAACCTGCTGCTTACATACCTGATGCTGCACCGCAAGAAGGGCAAACTGTATGAGTTCGGAATTCATTACGCTTTTCATGTTTGCCACAATGATGGTGCTGCTGATGACAGGGCAGCGCGTATTCGGTGTGATCGGCTTTGTCGGTTCACTGGCGGCGCTGCTGCTCTGGGGTAACGGCGCATTTGAAATGCCGTTCAATGCCACTTTTGCGGTGCTGAACTGGTATCCTCTGATTACGGTGCCGTTCTTTGTATTCATGGGCTATATGCTCTCGGAATCCGGCATTGCCAGCAATCTCTACCGCATGTTCCATGTCTGGTTCGGCGGTATTCGCGGCGGTCTGGCACTCGGCACCATTGGGTTGATGGTTGTGATTTCCTCTATGAACGGCCTGAGTGTGGCCGGTATGGCCATTGGTGCAACCGTTGCTTTGCCGGAATTGCTGAAGCGCGGCTATAACAAGATTATGGTGACCGGCGTTATTCAGGCTGGCAGTTCGCTGGGTATTCTGATCCCGCCGAGTGTGGTGCTGGTGCTTTATGCGATGATTGCCCGCCAGCCGGTATTGCAATTATGGCTGGCCGGTATCGGGCCGGGCTTGCTGATGGCTACATTATTTGCAGTCTATATCTATATCCGCTGCCGGATTAATCCTGAGCTCGGGCCAACATTGCCTAAAGAAGAGCTGGACAGCATTACTTGGGCGGAGAAGTTTTCAACGCTGCGCGCCGGTCTGCTGCCTCTGATTATTTTCGGCACAATGATGGGGCTGTTTCTGACCGGTGTTACCAGTCTGGTGGAAAGCTCTGTGGTTGGCGCTTTGCTGGCAACTTTGGCGGCATTGTTCACCGGACGGATGACCAAAGCAGTTTGGGAAACCACAACCCGTAACTCGCTGATGATCTCTTGTATGTTCCTCTGGATCATTCTCGCGGCGCTGTGCTTCTCATCCGTTTATGATGGTCTTGGCGCGGTAAAGGCGATTGAAAAACTGCTCATCGGTACATTTGATCTGTCGCCATGGACAATTCTGATCCTGATGCTGCTGTCCTTTGTGGTGCTCGGCATGTTTCTGGATGACACGGCGATGCTGGTTATCGTGGCGCCGCTTTATATTCCGCTGGTCAAAAGCCTCGGATTCAATGCGATCTGGTTTGGTATTCTCTACACGATCACCTGTCAGATTGCCTATATCACCCCGCCTTTCGGCTATAACCTGTTCATGATGCGGGCGCTCGCACCGTCCAGTGTGACCATGGTTGATATTTATAAATCTATCGTTCCGTTCTTCTTCCTGATGGTGCTGACGGTCATCATTCTGATGATCTTCCCGCAGATCGCTCTGTGGCTGCCAAACTGGTATTCGGGACGCTGATAAAGTGTGAAGTGCATAACGCAGTTCAAAAAAAGGCAACAAGCCAAAACTGCGGTGAAAGGAACCTTGAATTCTATTGCGACGGGAGACACGCAAATGAGTGACAGCAAATTTCTGAATAAGCGCGACTTTCTTAAAAAGTCTGCATTGACCACTGTCGGGGCAGTTGGCGCAACTGCACTCGCCACACCCTATGTGAAAGCACAGAGCCCGATTAAATGGCGTCTGCAAACCTATGCAGGGCCTGCTCTGGCTGAACACGTCATCAAGCCTTCTATTGATGCTTTCAACAAGGCTGCCAATGGTGAAATGGTGATCGAGCTTTATACTTCCGATCAGCTGGTGCCGCAGGGCGAATTGTTCCGTGCGGTGCAGGCGGGTACGATTGATGCGGCGCAGTCTGATGATGACTCCATGGCATCGCCGGTGGATGTGTCGGTGTTCGGGGCATATTTCCCGTTCGCTTCGCGTTACAGCCTTGATGTGCCGGTGCTGTTCAACTGGTACGGCCTGAATGAAATCTGGGAAGAAGCCTATAAGGAAATTCCGGGTGTGACATGGCTCAGCGCCGGTTCATGGGATCCGTGTAACTTCGCAACCACCAAGCCGATCCGCTCGCTGGAAGACCTCAAAGGCCTGCGCGTCTTTACCTTCCCGACAGGTGGTCAGTTCCTCACCCGTTTTGGTGTGGTGCCTGTAACCCTGCCTTGGGAAGATATTGAAGTGGCTATTCAGACCGGCGAGCTGGATGGTGTGTGCTGGTCGGGCGCGACCGAGGTTTATACAGTCGGCTGGGCTGATATTAATAAATATTATCTCACTAATAATATCAGCGGTGCCTGGGCTGGTTCCTATTTTGCCAATACGGAAAAATGGAATGCCGTGCCTGCGCATTTGCAGCAGCTGTTTAAACTCAGCATGGACAGCTCCCATTACTACCGCCAGCATTGGTACTGGTGGGGTGAAGCCCATTACCGCACCACCGGAGGTAAGCTTGAACTGACAACTATTCCGGAAGCGGAATGGGGCAAGGTTGAAGATGAGGCCATGAAGTTCTGGGATGAAATTGCGGCTAAGAGCCCGCGCAATGCCAAGGTGGTCGAAATTCTGAAGAAGTATCAGGACACTATGCGCAAAGCCGGTGCACCATATCGCTACGGAGCATAACCAAAATTTACAAAAACTGTCGCCGCCGGAGGGGCGGCGACACTCCATTCTAATAAAATGCCGATGAAGCACGGAGTTGTAAATGACCGGAAACCTGACTTTTGATGCGCTGAAAAAAGCGGTCGCTAATGATGAGATTGATACCGTGCTCGTCTGCCTGACAGATATGCAGGGACGACTGGTTGGTAAGCGTTTCTATGCGCAGTTTTTTGTTGAATCTGCCTATGATGAAACCCATGGTTGCAGTTATTTGCTGGCCGATGATATCGATATGGAGCCGGTTGCCGGATATGAGGCTGCCAGCTGGGATCAGGGCTATGGCGATTTTGTCATCAAACCGGATATGTCCACGCTGCGGATTGCGCCATGGCTTGAGAAAACCGCTCTGGTATTATGCGATGTGCTCGACCATCACGATCATTCAGATCTCGCGCACTCACCACGCGCAATGCTGAAGAAACAGCTTGCTCGGCTGAAAGAGCGCGGTTATCGCGCCTATTTTGCTTCAGAGCTTGAATTCTATCTCTTTGATGAGACTTATAAATCTGCCCGCGATAAATACTGGAAACATATGGATACATCCTCTCCGTATATTCAGGATTATATGATCCATCTGACCAGCAAGGAAGAACCGGTGCTGCGTGCGATGCGTAATCATCTCGCCAAAGCCGGTATTCCGATTGAGAATTCCAAAGGTGAGGCAGGTTCCGGTCAGCAGGAACTCAATGTGCGCTATGCCGAAGGGCTGGATATGGCCGACCGCCATGTCATCATGAAAAATGCAATGAAGGAAATTGCCGAGGCGCAGGGCAAATGCATCACCTTCATGGCGAAATATGATTATTGCAAAGCTGGCAGTTCCAGCCATGTGCATAATTCCCTGTGGAGTCTGGATGGCAGCAAGTCACTGTTTTATGATCCGGATGCGCCTTATACCATGTCGCCATTGATGCGCTCATGGGTGGCCGGACAGCTGAAATATGCCGCCGATTACACCTATTTCCTCGCGCCTTATGTCAATTCTTACAAGCGCTTTCAGGCAGGCACTTTCGCGCCGACCAAGATCACATGGAGTCGGGATAACCGCACAGCCGGTTTCCGTCTCTGCGGCGAGGGCACCAAAGGTATTCGTATTGAATGTCGTATCGGCGGTTCTGATCTCAACCCTTATCTAGCTTTTGCCGCACTAATTGCTGCTGGCTTACGTGGTATTGATGAGAAACTGGAGCTGGAAGAGCCGTTTGTCGGCGATGCCTATGCGGCGGTGAAGCTGCAAGAAATTCCATATACCCTGCGCGATGCGATTGAAACGCTGAAGAACTCTGAATTCCTGAAAGAGGCTTTGGGCGAGAAGGTTCTCAATCACTACGTTCATACGGCTGATTGGGAACAGGTTGAATATGACCGCCGTGTCACTGACTGGGAGCTGCATCGTGGCTTTGAACGCTATTAAGTGTCTGATCCAAAAGACATCATGCCGGTCTGCAAATAGCAATTTCTGTGCTTCCGGTACTCACGTACTTACACGTACGCTGCGTTCCGGTTCTCGAAATCACTATTTTCGCCACGGCTTGCCGCTTTTTGATTCAAACACACAGCAAATTATAAAAGGAATGAAGCCATGAGCGAAGTGGCGAGACTGATTTCTCCGATTGACGGTTCTGTTTATGCGGAACGTGCCTGCCTCGATCTGGGGCAGGTGCAGGCTGTTGTCTCTGCAGCCAGACAGGCGCAGGCAGGTTGGGCAGCGCTGAGCATTGCTGAACGCGCAAAATATTGTTCGGCGGCACTCGCTGCTCTGGCCGCAATGAATGACGAGCTGGTGCCGGAGATCGCCTGGCAGATGGGACGGCCGGTACGCTATGGCGGGGAAAATGGCGGCGTGCAGGAACGCGGCCAATATATGATTAATATAGCGGAAGAGGCGCTCAAACCTCTGGTACCGGAAGAGAAAGACGGGTTCCGTCGCTATGTGAAGCATGTGCCGCTTGGTGTGGTGATGGTGATTGCGCCGTGGAACTATCCGTATCTCACTGCTGTGAATACGATTATTCCGGCGTTGATGGCAGGGAATACGGTTATCCTCAAACATGCTACACAAACGCTGCTTGCTGGCGAACGCTTTGCCAAAGCTTTTGAAATTGCCGGTCTGCCGAAAGGCGTGTTCAGCAATGTGGTGTTGGGACATGCAACCACGGAAGCGTTGCTGGCTTCCGGCACGATAGACCATGTGAATTTCACCGGTTCAGTCGGTGGTGGTCGTGCGATTGAAAAAGCCGCGGCCGGTACATTTATGAGCATCGGGCTGGAGCTTGGCGGCAAAGATCCGGCCTATGTGCTGCCGGATGTTAATGTTGAACATGCGGTTGCCAATCTCGTGGATGGTGCATTTTTCAATTCCGGCCAGTGCTGCTGCGGTATTGAGCGCATCTATGTGCATGAGGCGGTCTTTGACAGGTTTGTTGACGGTTTCGTTGATCTGACTAGCCAATATGTGGTGGGTAATCCGCTGGATGCATCCTCAACACTGGGGCCAATGGCGCATGCCCGTTTTGCTGATCTGATCCGTGAGCAGAAGGCTGAAGCGCTGCTTAAGGGGGCAAAAGCCCATATCAATATGCAGGTTGAGAATGACCGTGCCGGTTCGCCTTATATCGCGCCGGAAGTGCTGACCAATGTCGATCATCAGATGAGCGTGATGCGCGAAGAAAGCTTCGGGCCGATTGTCGGCATTATGAAGGTGCGCAGCGACGAAGAGGCTGTTGCGCTGATGAATGACAGCAATTTCGGGCTGACAGCATCGCTCTGGACACCGGATACGGATCGTGCGGCAAATATTGCCGATCAGATTGAAACCGGCACCGTGTTTATGAACCGCTGTGACTATCTCGATCCGGGACTGGTCTGGACCGGTGTTAAGGATACGGGCAAGGGCGCTTCGCTCTCTTCTATCGGTTACGGCAATCTCACCCGTCCGAAATCCTATCATCTGCGTGAAAAAATCTGATCTGCCTTTGAATTTTGATGTGAAAGCAAATGCAATGACAACATTGATCTCAAAATGGAATTTTCCGACCACTGTGCTGTTTGGTGCCGGTCGTATTAAAGAACTGCCTGCAGTTCTGAAAGCTGCCGGTATCAGCAATCCGCTCTTCGTCACCGATCCGGGACTGGCGAGATTGCCTGTTGTGGCATCAACTCTGGCAGTGCTGGATGAGGCCGGTGTAAAATACGGCACTTTTACCGAAGTGAAGCCAAATCCGGTCGAGAGCAATCTGACAGCCGGTGTTAAAGTCTATAATGACGGCAATCATGATGGTGTGATTGCCTTTGGTGGTGGCTCGGCTCTTGATCTTGGCAAGCTGATTGCGTTTCAGGCCAAACAGACACGTCCGGTCTGGGATTTTGAAGATATCGGCGATTGGTGGACACGCGCAGACAGCGCAGTGATTGCACCGGTGATTGCGGTGCCGACAACAGCCGGTACCGGATCGGAAGTTGGCCGCGCGGGTGTGCTGACCAATGAAGCAACACACACCAAAAAAGTGATCTTCCATCCGAAAATGCTGCCGGTGACTGTGATTACCGATCCGGAACTTTCCGTTGGTATGCCACCATTCATCACCGCAGGTACAGGGCTGGATGCGCTGGCGCATTGCTTGGAAGCTTATTGCGCACCGGGCTATCACCCGATGGCGGATGGTATCGCGTTGGAAGGTATCCGTCTGGTGTTTGAAAACCTGCCGGTCGCCTATGCAAACGGGCGCGATATTACAGCGCGTGCCAATATGATGGCAGCGGCGGCAATGGGCGCAACAGCTTTCCAGAAGGGGCTTGGCGCTATCCATTCACTGTCGCATCCGATCGGCGCGCTTTATGATACGCATCACGGCATGACCAATGCGGTCTTCATGCCTTATGTGCTCGCGTTTAATCGTGCAGCGATTGAAACCCGTATTAATCGTCTGGCTGACTATCTTGGTATTGCAGGCGGGTTTGACGGCTTCGTTGCAGCAGTGATGAAACTGCGCAAAGAGCTGAATGTACCGGACAGCTTGCCGGAATTTATCAAAGGTCTGGAAATGGATGATGCCCGCAAGGATATGATTGCGGAAATGGCTATTGTTGATCCGACAGCCGGTGGCAATCCGGTTGAGCTGACAAAAGAAGGCGCGTTGAAGCTGCTTAATCAGGCGCTTAAAGGCACGGCCTGACAGTGTGAGTGACTGTACAGAAAGAGGCGGTAGCATGAAGCTGCCGCCTTTTTATTTTTGGAGCATGGATTATTTGTCGGAGACAAAATCAAAGACCAGCGAGCCCCGATCGGCCAATAGCGGCGCAACAAATTCTTTGAACTTCTGATGTTCCGGATCGTAAAAAGCGGGATCGATCACGGCCGGTGTGCCGACATAATAGTTCCGGTCACCTTCAGAGCGGAATTTGACTATAAATGCCTGATCGAAGCCCTGACCAAGATTTTCAAAACTGTTTTGTCTGCCCGCATGAATGGAAACAATATAAGGCTCACCATTGCGCCTTGCTGTGTGCTTCATATTCCGGAAACGCAGTAAAACGGCCATGCGTTGTGCATCACTTACATCAGGTCTGTAGCGAAACAGGACAATGTGGCGAATGACACCGGGTTTATAGTCCGGTGCGGTAAAAACTTCCAGTTTTTCATCCTGCTGGAGTGTAACTGGAATATGATTGCCGTGCCAGATAGATTGCGCCTGTGCGGAAGGGGTGAGGAAGAGTAGTAATGCTGTGGCTTTAATGAATTGATGCATAATGGCCTCAAAATTTATTTTATGATATTCAATAAGTATTCTGAAATTAAATACAATTTAGTATGAAATATTATGGATTTGAGAAATATACAAAATATGATTTGAATAAAAGTGTTTTTTGTAAGTTGTTGTATTTGCGGCGCAATTGACGGTTAAATGGCCGGACATGCCGGCAAAATTATACGATTTTGCCGGCATGAATTGATGCAGTTAAGGGCGTGAGCCTTCTTCGGCCAGTACCGGCACCGGATGGCCGCTTTCATCTACCGCTACCATGGTGAATTCACCTTTCGCGGTCATCAGGCGTTCGCCGCTCATCAGATCTTCCGACCAGAGTTCGGTGGAAACAACCACAGAGCTGCGACCGGATTTTATGACTTTAGACACGAGTTCAAGAATAGACCCCACACGCACCGGATATTTGAAATCCATTCTGCGGGAAGAAGCCAGCACAGTTGGCAGACGGCAATAACGGGTAGCGGCAATGAAAGCGCTCTTGCTCATTTCAGCCATAGCCTCACCGCCGAACATGGTGCCATAGGAGTTGGCCTGATCCGCAAAAACCACATCCGACATGCGTAAAAGTGTCGGCTGGTCATCAATAGTCTCTGCCGTTTCTGTCTTCGGCATAGGTGGCAGGCTCCATGCTTTGTCTTTTGTCAGTTCTGTTTTGGCAACCATGTGGAACAGACCGCGGGTACAGAGCACACGCTCGCCGCCGATCATATTTTCTGCCACCATTTCTACTTCAACTGAAAGCGAGGTGCGGCCGATACGGATAACTCTGGCAGTCAGTTCAACAATTTGTCCAAGCTTAACCGGCGCTGTATAATCAATACGTTCACAGGAGGCGGTTACAAAAGGCACACGTCCGTGGCGGGTGGCGGCAATGAACGCCACGCGATCCATCAGAGCAAAGCCTGCACCGCCAAATAATGTGCCGTGATGGTTGGTGTCTCCGGGGAAGACAACGGTCACAAGACGTGAAATCAGAGGCACATCCTGACCATAAATCATCTCATCAGATGGTTGGATTTTTTGGTCGTCATTCAGGGGCGCTGTCATGGATTTGTCCTTGCATGCCTTTGTCGGGTTGCAGAAGGCATGTCCTTATCCGGTATTTAAACACTAGAGCGGTTACGTCCAGATTGGATCACAGTGCTCGCTCTAGATTCATTTAATTGTCGCATGTTCGCTGACGCTAAATGAGTCCATTTAGCTGCGCCATACTCTATCTGTCGCGCTTTTACGGCGCATAAGGCCATTATACAAGGTTTGGTGACGGCATAGTGATGTCGGTTATTGACCCGTTATATCAGGAAGATATTCCATCTTATTGTTTTTCAATATTCAATCCGTATTTGTTGCATAATGAAAAAGCCGTGACAGTGGGGACTGTCACGACATTTATCTTGTTTGTGCTGCTGGTCTTTATTGTCAGGCAGCGGCGCGCAACTGGCGGGCAGCTTCAACCAGATTGACAAGAGCCGGTTTGGTTTCTGCCCAGCCGCGGGTTTTCAAACCGCAATCCGGATTGACCCAAATTTGCTGCGCCTTAAGTTTTTGCGCTGCTTTTTCGATCAGATCGACCATTTCTTCCACATCAGGAATACGTGGCGAGTGAATGTCATAGACACCCGGACCAATTTCGTTCGGATAGCCCTGTTCGGAGAAAGCGCTCAGCAGTTCCATTTTGGAACGTGAGGTTTCAATCGAAATCACATCGGCATCCAGCGCCGCAATCGCAGGCATAATGTCGTTGAATTCCGAGTAGCACATATGGGTGTGGATCTGGGTTTCATCTTTCACGCCAGCGGCGCTGAGACGGAACGCTGTCACAGCCCATTCCAGATAGGCTGCCCAATTGCTTTTACGCAGCGGCAAGCCTTCACGCAGAGCCGGTTCATCAATCTGGATAACGCTGATACCTGCGGCTTCGAGGTCAGTCACTTCATCACGCAATGCCAGAGCAATCTGAAGGCAAACCTCGGAACGTGGCAGATCATCGCGCACAAAAGACCATTGCAGCATGGTGACAGGTCCGGTGAGCATACCTTTCATCGGCTTGTCGGTTTTGCTTTGGGCGAATTTTGCCCATTCAACGGTCATGGCAACCGGACGGGAAACATCACCATAGATTACCGGAGGGCGCACATAGCGCGAACCGTAGCTCTGTACCCAGCCGGATTGGGTGAAGGCATAGCCGTCGAGCTGTTCGCCGAAATATTGCACCATGTCATTGCGTTCGAATTCGCCGTGTACCAGAACGTCAATGCCGATTTCCTCCTGCCAGCGGATCGCTGTTTCGGTTTCCTGCTCAAGGAAATTTTGATAGTCGGCAGCAGACAATTCGCCTTTGGTGAAGCGCGAACGTGCCTGACGGACTTCTGTGGTCTGCGGGAAAGAGCCGATGGTTGTTGTCGGGTAAAGCGGCAGTTTCAGATGATCTGCCTGCAATTTGACGCGTGCATCAAACGGGCTGTTACGATGCGACTGCGCATCGGTAATCGCTGCAACGCGTGTCTGCACTGCCTTATTATTGACCTTGGCTGAGGCCTTGCGGGCAGCAATGGCTTCATCCGAGGCCTTTAAAGCGGCTTCTGCTGTTTCCGGCTTGTCGCCAAGAGCTGTGCCAAGCACGGACAGTTCTTCCAGTTTCTGCACGGCAAAAGCCAATGACTGACGGATTTCCGCATCGAGTTTCTTTTCCGATGCCAGATCAATCGGTACATGCAGCAGCGAGCAGGATGGTGCAATCTGCACATTGTCAGCACCACGCTTGGCGATGACTGATTTCACGCGTCCGGCAATGGCACGCAGATCAGCGCGCCAGATATTACGGCCGTCGATCACGCCGAGCGATAACACCAGATCGGGGCGGGCGATTTTAGCAGCGGCATCAAGATCCTGTGGTGCGCGAACCAGATCAAGATGCAAACCGGCAACCGGCAGTGTGATAGCGGTCAGCAGATTGTCGCCATAGGAGCCGAAATAATTGGCGAGCAGGATTTTCAGTTCCGGCAGTTTTCCCGCCAGAAACTCATAGGTCGTGCGGATGGCTTCGTGATCGCGGGCATTGAGATCAAGGCTGAGAACAGGTTCATCAATCTGCACCCAGTCAGCGCCTGCTGCATGAAGCTGGGCAAGGATTTCCGTATAGACCGGCAGCAGGGCTTCCAGTGTCTTGTTCAGATCAAAATTGGCATCGTTGGATTTGCCGAGCTTGAGGAAAGAGACTGGCCCGAGCAGAACAGGGCGGGTGTGAATGCCGAGTTCTTTGGCTTCATTGAATTCGTTGAGCGCTTTATTGTCGGTCAGGGTGAATGTCTGACCGGCGCTGAATTCCGGCACCATGTAATGGTAATTAGTGTCGAACCATTTGGTCATTTCCAGTGCGGGTACGCCATTACCGGAGGCGCCGTTGCCGTGATCACGGCCGCAGCTGCAACTTGCCAGTTCTATCGGTATAATGACCTTACCCCCGCGTGCCAATGCGAAATAGGTGTCCAGATCAACCTTGCCGCTTTTCCAGCCATAGACTGCCGGAATAACGCCGAGCGTTACAGCCAGATCAAGCACATGGTCATAGAGGGAGAAGTCATTGGACGGAATGTTCTTAATGCCTTTTTCCTGCTGCAGTTTCCAGTTGGAGGCACGCAAGGATTTGGCCGTGGCAAGCAGGTCTTGCTGTGAGGATTTGCCTGCCCAGTAGGATTCAAGAGCGAATTTGAGTTCGCGTTGTTTTCCGATACGCGGAAAACCGAGATTGGCTGTAGTAACGGTCATTTTAATACCCCGACGAATGCTGGCAAATTGTTGCTGCGGGCAGGAGGCGCGCAGCCCTTTCTGTCTTTTAAAAATGTAACGGGCAGGTCTACTGGCTTGCGGGTCATCCTTCGCTTCCGGTCTTCCCGAAATGTCGCCATTGCAGTTGCCTGAAAGCTGGTCCGTTGGCCGCTCCGCATTCCCTCTTAGCTTTCATACAATCGGGCAAAGGTTTGGGAGGATTGCGCAATTGCAGGAAGAACCACGATATGGAGAGACTGCCTCATCAAAAAACGAGAGTCAACAATCATATAAAGATTTGTTTATATGGATATATAGTTATGAATTGTATTGAATTGCGCATTGATGCGTAAAAATCATTGGCAGGACATAGAGCTGAAATCCCGCTGATACGAATCAAGTGGTGAAAATATGCGCCATCAGGGATTTGTGCGGACACGGTGTCAGATTATTTTTCTAATATACATTTCCGCGTCAGCGCATGTCGCATTAATCATGTGCTTACGGTCTGATATTGTGCTGATTTTACATAATGTCAGTATGGCTGCCATATTTTTATTGCGCGAATGGCTGGCAAAAGTTATGCAAAACGTAATTTTTCATGCTGCAATCGCAAGAAAGGGAAATTTCGATGTCGCAGGATAATCCTCTCGAAAATGCACTTGTTCGTCTTGATGAAGCCGCCAGCCATCTGGATATTGACGCGGATGTTATCGAAAAGCTGAAATTTGCCCGAGAGACTACCAAGGTGCGACTGATGATCCGTATGGATGACGGATCACGAAAATCCTTTATTGCATGGCGTTGCCGTTATGATGACACACGCGGCCCGACAAAAGGCGGCATCCGTTACCATCCAGAATCAACAGCTGAAGAAGTGGAAACGCTGGCTTTCTGGATGACCTTCAAATGCGCGGTGATGAATCTGCCTTATGGCGGCGGCAAGGGCGCAATTCAGGTTGATCCGCGTAAGCTCTCCAAGGCAGAGCTGGAACGGTTGTCACGCGCTTATATTCAGGCTTTTGCCCGTATTCTGGGGCCTGACCGCGATATTCCGGCACCGGATGTTTACACCAATTCGATGATTATGGGCTGGATGGCTGACGAATATTCGCAGATTGTCGGCCAGTCATCGCCTGCGGTGATTACTGGTAAGCCGATTGCGCTCGGCGGTTCGCTTGGTCGTGATGATGCAACGGCGCGCGGCGGTTTCTATCTGGTCCGCCATCTGGCTGCCGATCTCGGGCTGTCAGAAGAACTGCATGTCACCATTCAGGGCTTTGGTAATGCCGGTCAGCATATGGCCAAGCTGATGACCAGTGACGGTCATAAGATTGTTGCAGTGTCGGATTCTGAAGGTGCGGTTTATTGTGCCTCCGGTCTGGATGTTGCGGCGCTGATCCATGCGAAGCAGAATGGCCGCTCGGTTCTGGCAACGGTCGGACATGGCGGTCATGAGGCACTGGCAGCGGAAGATCTGGTCGGCGTTGCCTGTGATGTGCTGGTGCCTGCGGCGATGGAAGATATGATCCATGCACGCAATGCCGGTTCGGTGAAAGCCAAGCTGATTGTGGAGCTGGCCAATGGTCCTGTGACACCCGAAGCCGATGCTATTCTGGAAAAAATGGGCGTAACCATTTTGCCTGATATTCTGGCCAATGCTGGTGGTGTAACCGTTTCTTATTTTGAGTGGGTGCAGAACCGCCAGTGCTATTATTGGGAACTGGAAGAAATCCATTCGCGCTTACGCGTGATTATGGAGCGGGAAGGTCGCGCTATCTGGAATGTTGCCAAGGACAAAGGCGTAACCATGCGCACCGCCGCTTATGTTCATGCGCTGTTGCGTCTCTCACAGGCGATTGAAGCACACGGCACGCAAAGTGACTTTGTTGCGTAAAACGCAACGGGTGTGATTTTGTTGCGTAAGATGCAACAGGGGCGATTTTGTTGCGTAAGATGCAACGGGGGCGATTTGGTTGCCTGAAAAGGTAACGGGAATTAATCCCCGATGCATATACAAAATATAATGAAGGCCGGTGAAAACCGGCCTTTTTCATTTTATAAAGAAGATGAAATATCTATTTGATTATTTTAAAGATTGCTTCCAGAAAAGAATGATTTTTCCGAGTGTAACACCGGCAATAGCACCAGCGGATTTGACAATGAAATCCGAGATTTCGCCATGTCTGTCCGGCGTCAGGCGCTGCATCAGTTCAAACAAGCCGGCAGCAGAAATCAGCATAATCAGAACCAGCGCCCAGCGCTTCGGATAGGCCAGACAAAACAGCAGGCCAATTACCAGCAGCATTGTAAAACGCTCGGCTGTCACATAGCCCGGAATATGCGGACGAAAGCCGATCGGACTAATGGTTACTGCAAGAAGCAAGGCCAGCATCAACCAGGCAAGAACAGGCAATACAGGGAAACGGCGCATTTATTCCTCGTCAGTCGGTAGCTGCTGGGTTTCATCCTCATTGCAGGGAAGATACAGCATTTCGGTAAACAGCGTTTTGACAGTCTCGCCGAGAAGGAAATCATGGCCGGCGATTTCATCGACGCCGATGCACCATTGCACGCCACGCGGAGAAAGGCCAAACTCCGTCGAGAGATAGGATTTGGCATATTCTACGCCGTCTGCGCAATCTGTCTGACGGGTGTCTTTACAAAACCCGCCTTCCTGAGCAAGCTGTTTCAGCGACTGCTGCCCGACAGACATTGTATAAAAATAGGTGCCAGCGCAGAATGCTGCGACCACACCACCAATGCCGATCAATGCAGTGACTGCTTTTCTCATCGTAAACCTGTCTGGAGCGGGTTTGGAAGGCTTCTGTCTGCCGCCTTAGCACGGAGGGGGATTGAGGGCTAGAGCATTTCACAGTCAAGTTGGGTCAACTCGACGCTCTTAAATTCGCCAAGTTGGATCAACTTGACGGCTGTGAAAATGCGACCAAATAAAGAATCTAGAGCGGACGCTATGGTTCAATCTGAACGCAAACCGCTCTAGACTATGCTTGAATGAATTATGACAGCTTTACAGGGCAGATTTATGGATGAGTGCTTTTTGCCCGTATTTCAGCTGTGTTGCACATCGGACATATCGGCAAGGATAAGTCATTTTTCCGGTGGTTTGCTGCGGTGCAGTACCTTGTTATTATGCTTATGGCTTTTTATAGAGTTGCTGTGCGCATTGCACAGATACGACACAAAACGGATATACAGTTCTGTTAGACGCTGTTTTCCGGATTGCGTTCTTTCCCGTCCATTTTCTGCTCTCTCACTGAAACGGTTCATATGCAGCACACTGACCCGTCCCAAAATATTGATTCCGAAAAACATATCCGCGACGATGTGTATGATGAGGACGGTTCTGTCAGTGAGGCGCTTGTAACCCGTATTGAAGCTGCGCTTGAAGCGCGCGATGCCGATCTTCTGCGCGATGAAGTGCGCGATCTGCACCCTTCAGAACTCGGCCATCTGCTTGAAGCACTGGATGCCACTGAGCGTCAGTCGCTGGTAGAATTGCTCGGTGAAGAATTCGACTTTGAAGCGCTGACCGAGGTTGATGAAGCGATCCGTCTTGAGATCGTGGATGCCATGCCCAACGAGCAGATTGCCGAGGGCGTGCAGGAACTCGATTCCGATGATGCGGTTTATATTCTTGAGGATATGGACCAGCAGGATCAGGACGAGATTCTGGCCAAGCTGCCATTTACCGAGCGTATCCGGTTGCGTCGTGCTCTGGAATATCCGGAAGACAGTGCAGGGCGCCGTATGCAGACGGAATTTGTCGCCGTGCCGCCATTCTGGACGATCGGACAGACGATTGACTATATGCGTGAGGATAATGACCTGCCGGACAGGTTTTCGCAGGTTTTTGTAATCGATCCGGCTTTTCATCTGCTTGGCACGATTGATCTTGACCGCCTGTTGCGTGTGCAGCGCGTTGTGCGTGTGGAAGACCTGATGGTTGAGGCACGCCACGCTATTCCCGCGACGATGGATCAGGAAGAAGCGGCGCAGATTTTTGAACAATATAACCTGCTGTCCACTGCTGTTCTTGATGAGAATGAACGTCTCGTCGGCGTGCTGACGATTGACGATGTGGTGGATGTTATTCAGGAAGAAGCCGAAGAAGACATCATGCGTCTCGGTGGTGTGGGTGATGAAGAACTGTCCGACAGCTTCATGACTATTGCCCGCTCGCGCTCGCCGTGGCTGTTCGTCAATCTGTTTACGGCTTTTCTGTCTGCCTCAGTGATTGGTCTGTTTGACGGTACCATCCAGCAGATGGTGGCGCTGGCGGTGCTGATGCCGATTGTTGCCTCAATGGGCGGTAATGCGGCAACCCAGACCATGACAGTGACTGTGCGCGCGATTGCCACCCGTAATATTGATATTCACAATGCGGCACGCGTTATCCGCCGTGAGGCGCTGATCGGGCTGCTGAACGGCATGATGTTTGCAATTATGATCGGCACAGTTGCGGGCTATTGGTTTGATAACTGGCATCTCGGCGGCATTATCGGCAGCGCGATGATTATCAATATGCTGGCGGCAGCCTTGGGCGGAATTCTCATTCCGTTGCTGTTGCACCGTCTGGGTGCGGATCCGGCCATTGCATCTGCGGTTTTTGTGACCACTGTGACGGATGTGATCGGCTTTTTTGCCTTTCTCGGTCTGGCGACCTGGTGGTTCGGTTTCTCGTTCTCTTAAATCCTGTGTGTTTTAAAGTTGCGTAATATGCGTCTTATGCGATTTTTTGTTGCGTAATTTTTATAATTTAATATTGAATGATATTTTGCTTTGTGAGCGGGGATTTTCGCGATTTACAGCAAAAATGAGATTTTTACAGGCCTGATTGTTTTTCGGGTACTCCCAAAAACAATCCGGCAATGACTATCAAGCAATTGCGAATGAAATATTGACTTTTACGTAAATGCGATGTCACAAAGAGAAGAAAACAAGTTGGTGGACTGAATGCGTGAATATTATTCGATTACGGAGCTGACGAGGGAGTTTGGGATTTCCACACGAACTCTGCGCTTTTATGAAGACGAGGGGTTAATTCATCCTCTGCGTCGTGGTCGGACACGTCTTTTCCGTCCTTCAGACCGGCATTTGCTTAAACAGATTATGCGTGGCAAACGGCTCGGCTTTTCAATCGCTGAAATTCACGAAATTATCCAGATGTATCGCGAACCGCCGGGTGAGGCTGGTCAGCTGCGCCTACTCATTAAGCGCGTTGAAGAAAAGCGCGAGGATTTGCGCCAGAAACGCCGCGATATTGATGAGACATTGAGCGAGCTGGATCAGGTTGAAGAAGCCTGCATCGGACGTATGGCTGAGCTGGGTGTGCGTACCTGACAGCGAATTTAATTAAGCGGAAGGGCAGCCTGTTCTTATTGAACAGGCTGCCCTTCTTGCGTTTTAGCGACACATTGTGCGGAGAATGTGCTGAGTTTTTCGCGCTCTTCATCCGTTGTGGTGCTGCTTTTCAAGAGATTGGTCAGCTGGTTGCTCTGGATATTTTCCAACATACAACCGCAATAGATCCGGCATAGTTGCGGATCGCTGTCGGCACTGCACTGAACAGTGCATTGCTGGACAAAATTGGCAGCCTGAATTGCCGGTGATGGCGGAAAGATTGCCGAAAACCCATAGAGCAGACCGATCAGAACCGGTTGATGCACCAGATAAAAGATCAGGCTGTGACGGCCGATAAAGATGAGCAGGCGTTCCAGCCATTGCGGTTTGATCCCGCCTTGCAGCAAGCGCAGCAAACCGGTTGACTGCATGATGCGCGCCGCCGCAATGCCAAGCAGCACTGCGCCAAACCACGGAAACAGCGGCACATAATCGTTGGAAACCGGATTGACGGTCGAAAGGCCAACCCACCACAGCGCCGGATGGTCGAAAATTTCTGCGCGGAAATAAACCGGTGTTGCTATGATTGCTGCGGCCAGTGCAATAGTGATCCATACGGGCATGCGCAGGAATAACAGGCCGAGCAGGCTTGCCAGTGCGATCTGATGCAGAATGCCGAAGAAGATAAAGCCTTGCGGCATGAAAAACCATGTCAACAGGCTGATTGCGGCGGCGGCAATAACCACTTGCGCCAGACGTTTGAAAAATGGCTGCCAGCGAATGGTGCGGCCATGGGCAAGCACCAGACTGAAGCCGACCAGAAAGAGAAAGCTGGAAGCAATGCAGCGGGCAAAAATCCGCCACCAGCCCTGACTGGCGCTGCCCTGCACCAGATAACCGAAAAATTCCAGATCCCAGCCGAAATGATAGATCGCCATGGCAATCAGTGCCAGCCCGCGGGCAATATCCAGCCGTCCGAGACGTGACCCGGATTTCGTCGGTGTTTCAGCGTTAAGGGCAGTGCTGGCCGGATTCATTGCAGACTTTCAGCTGATGCGTTTGTACGGATTTGATTGCCTATAGCTATAATGAGTTCATGCCGGTGACAAGCTGACAGATGACCGGAGATTTGTCGTGATTTGGCGGCCAGACTGGCGCGGTAACGGAGGGTGACGGGTTTTAATGTGTGGTTATTACATGCAGTTCAGACAGAATTTGGCCGAAATGGTAAATATGACAAGATGAGGTTTTGTAATTAGGTGATTGAATTTAAATGGTAATTTCTATCATGGTAAATTTGCATAGCTGCTATGTCATGGTTTCGTCGCAATTGCAGATTGCTTGTGAACCGGCTTTGGATTATAAATAAGACACAGGCATAGCAATGAGTGCGGTGCATGTTCTCATGAATGAAATACCGGAAACGAGTAAAATATTCCATGGATGAAACAGTTCAGAAGTCCTGCTGGGGTGTAACCCTTTGGGCAGTTATTGGATTGGCCGCTGTAATTTTGTTGACCTATTTGTTCTCCGTGTAATTACGGATATTCAAAAGAAATTTCAGAGCGTTCAGATCACCGGTGCTTTTAAGCCCGGTGATTTTTTATTGTGCTGTCGGTTTTGCTAGAGCGGTTTACGTCCAGATTGGATCACAGTGCTCGCTCTAGATTCTTTAATTTGCCGCATTATCACAGCCGTCAAGTTGATCCAACTTGGCGAATTTAAGAGCGTCAAGTTGATCCAACTTGACTGTGAAATGCTCTGGAGCCTGCTTTTTCAAAGGGCGATATTTCAAGCATTGTCGCTTTCTTGCTGTTTTTTGGTGCAATCCGCGCATGTTGCTACCATATTAAGTGAGACACTTACCTGATCCGGTTTTACAGAACCGCATAACGGGTTATATAGGGCTTGAGATGAGGGAGTTTGCGGGCGGTGATTTGCCTGCGCTTTTTAGAGCGTGTGGCTCATAATTTTAGCTACAACGCTCGCTCTAGATTCTTTGCTTTGTCGCATATTCGCGGACGCTAAATGAGTCCATTTAACTGCGATATGCTCTGGAAATGAAAGAACGGTATCTTCTATGTTCCTGTCAGTTTTTGATCTGTTTAAAATTGGCATCGGGCCGTCCAGTTCCCATACAATGGGGCCGATGACGGCAGGGCATCAGTTTCTGAAAGAGCTGAAAGACGGCGAGTGGCCACGTCCGCATAATGCGAAAGTGACCCGTATCAAGGCCTATCTGCATGGTTCGCTGGCTTTTACCGGTATCGGCCATGCGACGGATCGGGCGGTTATTCTCGGCCTTTGCGGGTTTTTGCCGGCCAATATTGATCCGGATAAAATGGACGATCTGCTGGCCAAAGTGAATGAAGAGCACAAAATTCGCCCGAGCGGTCATCCCGCCTATGATTTTGACCCCAAAGCCGATCTGGTAATGGATCGTAAAGTGGCTTTGCCGGGGCATGCCAATGGTCTGGCTTTTGAAGCGCTGGATCGTGACGACCGTGTTTTGCTGCGCCGCGTTTATTATTCGATCGGCGGCGGCTTTATCGTTACCGAAGAAGAGCTGAATGCAACGCGTGTAAGCGGCGGCAAGAAGCAGGTTGACGATAATGTGCCTTATCCTTTCTCCACGGCGAAAGAGATGCTGCAAATGTCGGCGGCAAGCGGCCTTTCCATTGCGGAAATGAAGCGCGCCAATGAAGAAACCCGCATGAGCCGCGAAGAGCTGGATGCAGGGCTGGATAAAATCTGGGATGCCATGCGCAGTTGTATTGAGCGCGGGCTAACACAGGAGGGCATTATGCCGGGCGGGCTGAAGGTGCGCCGCCGTGCCAAGCAGCTGCATGACCGGTTGAATGAAGAATGGCGCCAGAACCGTCATAATCCGCTGCTCGCTAATGATTGGCTGTCCGTCTATGCAATGGCGGTAAATGAAGAGAACGCTGCCGGTGGCCGCGTTGTTACCGCGCCGACCAATGGTGCAGCTGGTGTTGTGCCTGCTGTCATGCGCTATTACTTGCATTTCCATGAGGATGCTGACCAGAAGGGCATTCGTGACTTTCTGCTGACCTCTTCAGCCGTTGGCGGTATTATCAAGCATAATGCGTCGATTTCCGGTGCCGAGGTTGGCTGTCAGGGTGAGGTCGGCTCGGCTTCGGCTATGGCGGCGGCGGGGCTTGCCGCCGTGCTGGGCGGAACGCCTGAGCAGATTGAGAATGCAGCAGAGATCGCACTTGAGCATCATCTGGGTATGACCTGCGATCCGATTGCCGGACTGGTGCAGGTGCCTTGCATCGAGCGCAATGCGCTGGGCGCAGTGAAGGCTGTGACCGGTGCGTCATTGGCCGTGAAGGGCGATGGTACGCATTTTGTGCCGCTGGATGCCTGTATTGAAACCATGCGCCAGACTGGCGTGGATATGAATGAGCGCTATAAGGAAACCAGTCTCGGCGGACTTGCCGTGAATGTGGTTGAGTGCTGATTTTGCCTTTATAAAATACAAAAAACTCCGCATGATGAATGTGGAGTTTTTTATTTCTATCAATAAGATATGATAATGTTTTAATCTTTTGAAACAGGTTTATTCAGTCGCTCAGTAATACGTGCTTTGTTGATAGCAATTGCCGCTTCATCCGGCTGCCAGTCAGCGCACCAGTGTTGTGGAATGCCTTCAATGAGATGTGCTGTTGACTGATAAGACGGCTGATAGCCGCGGCGCAGCATTTCATCAATCAATGCCTGTTGCCGTTGCACGAGATAGCCCAGACGTGGATAGAAAAACCGCACATGGCCTTTGCCCAAAGTGTAGCTGCGCGGATTGCGCGGATCATCCGGCTTTTCTCCGCGCTCAATGGCTGCGCGGGCAAGTGTGAAAATCCGCGGCAGCTCACGATATTCAGCCACCAGATGCGGACCGGTCAGCTCCTGTGGTGGTATGCAATTAATACGGGTCATCAGAGCGCGGCGGTTTTGCTGTTTAATTTTGCAGCGAGAGCAACTGCACCGGTCAGAGCGTCGGCTTCTGGTGTACGCAGACGCGGCTGATAGCGTGCAGAGAGACGCGGCCCGTAAAGTGCGCCGAGACCGCCAATCAGAGACAGAACCGGCTGATCGTCACTCATGGATACGTCGAGAGCGGCTTCAATCGTCTCGACCGATTGTTTGAGGATTTTCTCTGCCAGCGGGTCATTTTGCGCAGCATATTCAAAAACCATCGGAGCAAAACGACCAAAATCATTCGGGCGTGCATCATGCGCGAAGCGCACAATGGCATGCGGTTCATTGTCAAAATGGGCAAGCAGCGCATTGCTGAGCGGTGTGCGCTGATAAATACCGTCATAGGCCAGCAGGGATTCTTCCAGAAGTTTCTGACCAAGGCGTGCTCCGCCGCCCAGATCGCTGACTTTGAAACCCCAGCCACCTTTCATGGTGACAGTATGATTGCGGCGGGAAATATAAACAGAGCCGGTGCCGAGAATGACCACAACGCCGTCCTGATCGCCGATAGCGCCCTGTAGCGCGATAATACCGTCGGAGACCACGCTGCTTCTGGCAAAGGGCAGGGCTTGCTGTAACTGTTCGGCAACGCCGGAAACATTGGCACCCGCCAATCCAAGACAGGCGGTAATGCGGCTATAGGATTTTACCGGCAATTCGGCAGCAAGCAGTGCAGCATCGGTAGCCGCAAGAATATTCACCACAGATATATCCATATCGGTCATGATATTGGCAGGGCCTGCCTGGCCGGTACCCAAGACTTTACCTGTTGTATCTGCAATTGCTGCACGGCATCCGGTGCCGCCACCGTCTATGCCAAGAATATAATCCGCCACATTATGCTCCCGATTCTCTGCCCGTTTCTGATACGGGTTTTATTGCAGGTAGCACAAATTGCCAATTCCGAGAATATTTTCATTTAAACCGTTTTAAATTATCCGCAAGGCCAGTTAATTGCCCGCCAAATGCTTTTGCGAGTCGCATCACTCAGCTTTCGCTCCGGTTACGTGAATTGGTATTCAAGGATGGTCTTTTATGATGATCCATATGGTCGAAAAAAATAGAACCAATATTGCTGTTTGAATAAGACGACTGCCTGAGAATGCAAGTAATGGTGATAAATTCTTTGCTTTTGCTGGACAGGAAAAGATATTTACGCATTACTCTATGCGAGGACAGACGGGAGAAGAGGTCTTAAGGGAGCCGTGAGTGCCGGACGGGGTATTTTGAGGAATATACCGCAACCTGCATCATAAAAATTCCCGAAGTTTTTCTTTCTGCAATCAATGGTTCTGTTCTGAGGCTGAGGGACATGATTTCCTGTCCGTATGCCGGAATTGGCAGCTGAGAATGAACAACCGGTGCAATTTTATGCAACGGTAAGATCTGAAAGTGACTATCCGGAAAATCGGAAGTGCTCTGAGAACAGAAACAAACATATTTCAATGACGCCTCTGAATGAGTGCGCGCGGGGAGAGTAAAATGAACTTTAAAAACTTCAGTTCCGCTTTGCTGGCATCAAGTGTTCTTGGTGCTTCCGTATTGGGTGCTGTATCGGCCGCTTCGGCGCAGGATGTAACGCTGACCATTGAAAGCTGGCGTAATGACGATCTGCCGATCTGGCAGGAAAAGCTCATTCCGGCTTTTGAGGCAGCTAATCCGGGTATTAAAATTACCTTCAATCCTTCAACACCAACCGAATATGATGCGGCGCTGGGTGCCAAGCTTGATGCCGGTACTGCCGGTGATATCATCACCTGCCGTCCGTTCGACAAGTCACTGGCGCTTTATGAAAAAGGCCAGTTGTCTTCGCTTAACGATCTCGATGGCATGAAGAATTTCAGCGATGTGGCAAAATCCGCATGGCAGACCGATGACGGAAAGACATCTTTCTGCGTGCCGGTTGCCTCGGTTATTCACGGCTTCATCTATAACAAAGATGCCTTTGAAAAAGTAGGCGTCAGCGTTCCTAAGACTGAAGAAGAATTCTTCGCAGCGCTCGACAAGATTAAAGCTGACGGCAACTATATTCCGATGGCTATGGGCACCAAAGATCTCTGGGAAGCCGCAACGATGGGCTACCAGAATATCGGCCCGACATATTGGAAGGGTGAGGAAGGCCGTAAGGCTCTGATCGCCGGTACACAGAAGCTGACCGATGCAGACTGGGTTGACCCTTATAAGACCCTTGCAAAATGGAAAGATTATCTGGGCGACGGTTTTGAAGCGCAGACCTATCCGGACAGCCAGAACCTGTTCACCCTCGGCCGCGCCGCAATCTATCCGACCGGTTCATGGGAAATCAGCGTTTTCAACCCGCAGGTTGATTTCAAAATGGGCGCGTTTCCGCCTCCGGTTCGTAAAGACGGCGACACCTGCTATATCTCCGATCATAACGATCTGGGTATCGGCATGAATGCCAAGACTAAAAATCCGGAAGCGGCTGCCAAGTTCCTGAACTGGGTGGCATCGGATGAATTCGCAACTATTTATGCGAATGCTTTGCCTGGCTTCTTCAGCCTGTCTTCCAATGAAATCAAACTGGAAGACCCGCTGGCTGCAGAAATGGTTGGCTGGCGTAAGGATTGTAAGTCGACCATCCGTTCGACCTACCAGATCCTCTCGCGCGGTACACCAAATCTGGAAAACGAAACCTGGATTGAATCCGCCAATGTTATCAATGGTACAGTGACACCTGAACAGGCCGGCGAAAAGCTGCAAAAAGGCCTCGACAGCTGGTACAAGCCTGCGAAATAACATGAATTAAAGCCATTCGCCGCAACCCGTGCCATTGTCTGATGAAGATGTGGTGCGGGGGCAGGCGGGTGGCTTTTTGCTGTTGTTATTGTTACCTGTTTTTTATGCATGTACCGGCACAAGACAAAAGTCGCTCTGCCGGAAATGCCCTGTTTGAAAGCTGACGACCGGTATGGCGCGAAATTCGACAAGCAAACCGCCTTTCCGCTGGCATATAGCGGTTTTTCTGGCACCGGCGGTGCTGGTTTATACGGCTATTATGATCCTGCCGCTTTTCGGAACCATGCAATTGTCGCTGTTCCGCGTCGAAAATCAGCAAAGTTTTTTTGTCGGTCTGGATAATTTCCGCACATTGCTTGGCGATGAGCGCTGGTCGGCTAGTTTCTGGAACGCGCTGGGCAATAATATGTGGTTCTTTATCATCCATATGGTGGTGCAGAACCCGATCGGTATTTTGCTTGCCGCATTGCTCAGCCATCCGAAATTGCGCTTTGCTGCTTTCTATCGCTCGGCGATTTTTATTCCGACCATTCTGTCCTTTGTGATTGTCGGCTTCGTGTGGAAGCTGATCCTGTCACCGCTTTGGGGCGTGGCGCCGAATATGCTGGATCTGGTGGGGCTGAAGAGCTTGTTTGCACCATGGCTCGGCCAGAAAGAATATGCGCTGACAGCACTTGGCCTGATTTCGGTCTGGCAGTTCATCGGTATTCCTATGATGCTGATCTATGCGGCGCTGCTGTCTATTCCTGATGAGATTATTGAAGCTGCGGAATGCGACGGGATTACCGGCGCATCACAGTTCTGGAAGATCAAGCTGCCGCTGATCCTGCCATCCATCGGGATTATCTCCATTCTGACCTTTGTCGGCAATTTCAATGCGTTCGATCTGATCTATTCGGCGCAGGGTGCACTGGCAGGGCCTAATTATTCCACCGATATTCTCGGCACATTCATGTTCCGCACCTTCTTTGGTTTCCAGCTTCAGGTTGGCGACAAGAATATGGGTGCAACGATCGCCTCGCTGATGTTCTTCATCATTCTGATCGGCGTCTGTGTCTATCTGTTCGGTATTCAGCGACGTCTGCGTCGCTACCAGTTCTGAGGATAATAATATGAGCCGCGCAACACAGTCTCCGGTACGCAGTATCGCCGCCCATGCGATCCTTATCCTCTATACGCTGATCGCCCTGTTTCCGGTGGTGATTATCATCATCAACTCCTTCAAGACCAAGGCGGCAATCTTCCGTTCGCCTTTGTCGCTGCCGAATTCGGAAACATTCAGTCTGATCGGCTATCAGACAGTCACATCGCAGGGGAATTTCTTCCTCTATTTCCAAAACAGTATGATTGTCACCGTGGTGGCGATTGCGCTGGTGCTGATTTTCGGGGCAATGGCCGCCTTCGCACTGTCGGAATATCGCTTTCGCGGCAATACGCTGATGGGGCTATATCTGGCGCTGGGCATCATGATCCCGATCCGCCTCGGCACGGTTTCCATTCTGGAACTGATGGTGGCCAGTGGTCTGGTGAATACGCTGACCTCACTGATCCTTGTTTATACGGCGCAGGGACTGCCGCTGGCGATTTTCATCCTGTCTGAATTTATGGGGCAGGTGTCGAAAGATCTCAAAGATGCCGGCCGTATGGATGGTCTGAGTGAGTATCGCATTTTCTTCCGCCTCGTGCTGCCGCTGGTACGTCCGGCTATGGCAACAGTTGCGGTGTTTACGATGATCCCGATCTGGAATGATCTCTGGTTCCCGCTGATCCTTGCGCCGTCTGAGGAAACCAAAACCGTTACGCTGGGCGCACAGATGTTTATCGGGCAATATGTAACCAACTGGAATGCGGTTCTGGCCGCGCTGTCGCTGGCGATCCTGCCGGTACTGATCCTGTATTTCATATTCTCCCGTCAGTTAATTCGCGGCATTACCGCAGGAGCAGTCAAATGAGTAATAACGGGGCAAAAAAACTGCGCGTAATGGTCGCCGGTCTGGGGAATATGGGGCTGAGTCATGCGCTGGCCTATCATAAAAATCCAGGCTTCGAGATTGTCGGTCTGGTTAATCGCTCAAGCATCAATCTGCCTGAAGAGCTGCGCTCCTATCCGCTGATGACGTCTTATGAAGAGGCATTACAGCAGCTGAAGCCTGATCTGGTCTGTGTGGCGACCTATTCGGACAGCCATGCCGATTATGCAATCATGGCTATGGAAGCAGGTAGCGACGTTTTTGTTGAGAAGCCATTGGCGACAACCGTGGCGGATGCTGAACGCGTAGTGGCAAAAGCCAAAGAAACAGGCCGTCAGCTCGTGATCGGCTATATTCTGCGCCATCATCCGTCATGGGTTCGCCTGATTGAAGAAGCGCGCAATCTTGGCGGGCCTTATGTCTTCCGTATGAATTTGAACCAGCAATCCAGTGGCGCCCATTGGCAGACACATAAGCAGCTGATGAAAACCACATCGCCGATTGTCGATTGCGGTGTGCATTATCTGGATGTGATGTGCCAGATCACCGATGCAAAAGCCGTTGAAGTTCGCGGCATGGGCGTACGGCTCTCTGATGAAGTTGCGGAAGGCATGTATAATTACGGTCATCTGCAAGTGTTGTTCGCGGATGGCTCGGTGGGCTGGTACGAAGCCGGCTGGGGGCCGATGATGTCGGAAACTGCCTTCTTCGTTAAAGATGTGATCTCGCCAAAGGGCTGTGTTTCGATTGTGATGGAAGAGGGCGCAAGCTCTGCCGATATCAATACCCATACCAAAACATCTGTCATTCGTGTGCATCAGGCTGAAACCGATGCAGAGGGCAAGTTCAAAAAGCAGGACGAGCTTTTGTCCATGCAGGGTGAACCGGATCATCAGGAATTGTGCGACCGCGAGCAGGCATTCATGCTGAAGGCGATTGCTGAGAAGATTGATCTGACCCGCCATATGGACGATGCGGTACAGTCTTTGCGTATTTGTCTTGCCGCGGATGAAAGCGTGCGCAGCGGTCTGGCTGTGAAATTATAAAACAGCCTGCGATTTGCATTGCGTAGCTTTGGCCTTGAAAACATTCTGACAGGAAAACGACTTTGGGAACTCTGAAACTCAATAATATCCGTAAATCATATGGTCAGGTCGATATTATCAAAGGTATCGATCTGGATGTGCGGGACGGGGAACTGGTCGTTTTCGTCGGGCCGTCCGGTTGCGGAAAATCCACACTGCTGCGTATTATTGCGGGGCTGGAAGATGCCAATTCTGGTGAAGTGCGTATTGATGATCAGGTGGTCAATCAGACGCCGCCTGCCAAACGCGGTATCGCTATGGTGTTTCAGAGCTATGCGCTCTATCCGCATTTGACAGTTGAAGCCAATATGGGACTTGGTCTTAAACAGGCTGGCAAACCGGCAGCTGAAATCAGTGAACGGGTTACGCAGGCTTCCGGCATGTTGTCGCTTGAGAGCTATTTGCAGCGCCGTCCGGCCGAACTTTCCGGTGGTCAGCGACAGCGTGTGGCGATTGGCCGTGCGCTGGTACGCGAGCCGAAACTGTTTCTGTTCGATGAGCCGCTTTCCAATCTTGATGCAGCATTGCGTGTGAATACGCGTCTGGAAATCGCCAAGCTGCATCGCCAGCTGTCTGCCACGATGATCTATGTGACCCATGATCAGGTGGAAGCTATGACGCTGGCAGACCGGATTGTTGTGCTGAATGCCGGTAAGATTGAGCAGGTCGGTGCACCGATGGATCTCTATAATGCACCGGACAATGAGTTTGTCGCAGGCTTTATCGGTTCACCGAAGATGAACTTCGTCGATGCTACTGCGCTGAATGACGGTCAGGCAAAGCGCATTGGTATCCGGCCGGAGCATATTACGCTGGATGGTAATTCAGGTCAGTGGAAAGGCTCTGTCGTTCACGTTGAACAACTCGGTGCTGATACCAATGTCTATCTGGATACGGAGACAGCAGGACTGCTGACAGTGCGTATTTTCGGCCAGTATCGCGTGGAACCGGGAACTGTGATTTATGCGACGCCGGAGAGCGATAAAATTCACCGTTTTGATGGTGAGGGGCGTGCGATCCGCTAAGCGCTGCGATTCTTGAAATAAGAGCAAAATCCTTGCGGATTTTCCGGTTGCACTTCTGTATTGCCCAATATTACGGGCAATTATGGATGTAATTATCAGCTTTAAAGCGTGTTTATTGAAGTGTGAAACTTTAAAACACGCTTTTCGCGATATGAATTTGACCTTACGTCCAAAATTAACCAACATGCTGCCGTATTTGCCGTTATCCTGCGGCATATCTTGAATCAGGAAAATTGAACCATGTTGAAAAAGATTGCTATTGCCGCAACTGCAGCGACCTTTCTGGCCGGTTGTACCACAACCGATCCGTATACGGGCGAACAGAAGATCTCCAATACTGCCGGCGGCGCAGGTATCGGTGCTGCTGTCGGCGCATTGGGCGGTCTGATGGTCGGCGGTTCGAGCACTGCGCAGCGTAATGCTGTGCTGATCGGTGCCGGTCTTGGCGCGCTGGGTGGCGGTGCAATCGGTAACTATATGGATCGTCAGGAAAATGAACTGCGCGCACAGTTGCAGGGTACTGGCGTATCGGTTACCCGTAACGGTGATCGCATCATTCTGAACATGCCTTCCAGCATTACCTTTAACACCGATCAGGATGTTGTAATGCCGCAATTCTATTCGACACTGTCTTCAGTGGCGATTGTTCTGCGCAAATTTGACAAGACATTGGTTGATATTAAAGGCCATACGGATTCAACCGGTTCTGCTTCACATAACCAGAATCTGTCGCAGCGCCGCGCTATGTCCGTTGGTAATTATCTGAGCGGTCAGGGCATCGATGGCCGTCGTTTTGCGATTATGGGCTTCGGCTCAACCCAGCCGGTTGCTTCCAATGCAACACCGGATGGTCGTGCGCAGAACCGTCGCGTGGAAATCGAGATTTCTCCGCTCAAAGGCGTGTAAGGCTTTTAAAGCTGTTTCAAAGAGCCGCTCCGGTCATGCCGGGGCGGTTTTTTATTGCCTGCCGGAAGGGGGCTAAGTCTGTGCCGCTACGACAATATGATCGAATCGACGTTTGGCTAAATCCGTTCCCGTCTTGTTTTAATTTTCGAAATCTTTTTTAGCGTTGCATTATTTATAAATTAGAACATCAGAAGAACAAAATGTTATATTGATTTAAAATCAATGGCTTAATTCTATTGCAGATTGAGAACAAATAGGATACATATTATCCATAAAGTTTCATTCTGCGGACTTCAAGTGACGCAAAGGGATAGTGTAAAATGTCTCAGAATTCATTACGACTTGTTGAGGATAAATCAGTGGACAAATCAAAGGCTCTGGACGCGGCACTGTCACAGATTGAGCGCTCATTCGGTAAGGGCTCGATCATGCGCCTTGGCCAGAATGATAAGGTAGTGGAAATTGAAACTGTTCCGACCGGTTCACTGTCTCTGGATATTGCGCTGGGCGTCGGTGGTTTGCCTAAAGGGCGTATTGTTGAAATTTACGGGCCTGAAAGCTCGGGTAAAACAACAATGGCGCTGCATACAATTGCTGAGGCGCAGAAAAAAGGCGGCATCTGTGCCTTCGTGGATGCGGAACATGCGCTTGATCCGGTCTATGCCCGTAAACTCGGCGTTGATCTTGAAAACCTGCTGATCTCGCAGCCGGATACCGGTGAACAGGCGCTGGAAATTACCGATACGCTGGTGCGTTCCGGCGCGATTGACGTGCTGGTTGTCGACTCCGTTGCGGCTCTGACACCGCGTGCGGAAATTGAAGGTGAGATGGGCGATTCCCTGCCGGGTCTTCAGGCACGTCTGATGAGTCAGGCTCTGCGTAAGCTGACGGCTTCGATTTCCAAATCGAATACGATGGTTATCTTCATCAACCAGATCCGTATGAAGATCGGTGTGATGTTCGGCTCGCCTGAAACTACCACCGGTGGTAATGCGCTGAAGTTTTATGCTTCTGTTCGTCTGGATATCCGCCGCATCGGTTCGATCAAAGAGCGCGATGAAATCGTAGGTAATCAGACCCGCGTTAAGGTTGTTAAGAACAAGCTGGCTCCTCCGTTCAAGCAGGTTGAGTTCGACATTATGTATGGTGCCGGTGTTTCCAAGACCGGTGAGCTGATCGATCTTGGTGTAAAGGCCGGTATTGTTGAGAAATCCGGTTCATGGTTCTCCTATAATTCGCAGCGCCTTGGTCAGGGGCGTGATAATGCGAAAAACTTCCTGAAGGAAAATCCGGAAGTGGCTAATGAGATCGAGCTGACTTTGCGTCAGAATGCCGGTCTGATTGCCGAGCAGATGCTCGACAATGGCGGTGGTGAAGATGATGCGCCGGATGCCGCTGAAGCGTAATTTATTGCGCTCAGATCATTGATAAGATCGCAATACCCCGCATTACATGCCGTGATGCGGGGTATTTTGTTGCTGCGGCACTTCTATGCATGCAGATATATGGGCGGATATCTGGACACTGCATGATCATCTGTTTAAAAGCAGGCAGTAACAATAACGGATATGGTTACATGCTGAAGGCGATCGGGTAATTATCTGGCCGGATCAAGTTGTTGCGCAAACCGGATCCCATACTTATTTGAGATATGACAGGCCGTGTTACTACGGTTTAAATCGGGCAGAACCCAAAGGTGAATAATGAGCGGCGTTAACGAGATCAGGTCAACATTCCTCGATTATTTTCGTAAGAATGGCCATGAAGCGGTGGCGTCGAGCCCGCTTGTGCCACGCAATGACCCGACTTTGATGTTCACCAATGCCGGTATGGTTCAGTTCAAGAACGTCTTTACCGGTCTTGAAACACGCCCTTACAGCCGAGCTGCGACTGCGCAGAAATGCGTGCGCGCCGGTGGTAAGCATAATGATCTGGATAATGTCGGCTATACAGCACGCCACCACACGTTCTTTGAAATGCTGGGGAATTTCTCCTTCGGAGATTATTTCAAAGAAGAGGCAATTACCTTTGCATGGAATTTGCTCACCAAAGAATTTGGTCTGAACAAAGATAAGCTGCTTGTTACCGTTTATCACACGGATGACGATGCTGCGAATTACTGGAAGAAGATCGCCGGTCTGTCGGATGACCGTATCATCCGTATCGCAACTAATGATAATTTCTGGTCGATGGGTGATACCGGCCCTTGCGGCCCTTGCTCGGAAATCTTCTTCGATCACGGCGACCATATCTGGGGTGGCCCTCCGGGATCAGCTGATGAAGATGGTGACCGTTTTATCGAGATCTGGAATCTCGTTTTCATGCAGTTCGAACAGATTACAAAAGAAGAGCGCATTGATCTGCCGCGTCCGTCGATTGACACAGGTATGGGGCTGGAGCGTGTTGCTGCCGTCTTGCAGGGTGTGCACGATAATTATGATATTGATCTGTTCAAAGCGCTGATCCGTGCTTCGGAAGAAGCAACGGGTGTTAAGGCTGAAGGCGGACAGCGTGCCAGCCATCGCGTCATCGCCGATCATTTGCGTTCTGCCAGCTTCCTGATTGCCGATGGTGTTTTGCCATCCAATGAAGGTCGCGGTTATGTGCTGCGCCGTATCATGCGTCGTGCCATGCGTCATGCACAGTTGCTTGGTGCGCGCGATCCGCTGATGTACCGTTTGTTGCCGACACTGGTGCGTGAAATGGGACAGGCTTATCCGGAGCTGGTACGTGCAGAAGCTCTGATTTCTGAAACGCTGAAGCTTGAAGAAACCCGTTTCCGTAAGACACTGGAACGCGGCCTTGGCCTCTTAAGCGATGCAACAGAGAATATGAGCGAAGGTCAGAGCCTTGATGGTGAGACTGCATTCAAACTCTATGACACCTATGGCTTCCCGCTTGATCTGACGCAGGATGCTCTGCGCCAGCGCGGCATCACTGTTGATACCGATGGTTTCAGCGCTGCGATGGAACGCCAGAAGGCCGAAGCCCGTGCCAATTGGTCAGGCTCCGGTGATGCGGCAACGGAAAAAGTCTGGTACTCTGTACGCGATAAAGTCGGCGCGACAGAGTTCCTCGGTTACGATACCGAAAAGGCTGAGGGCGTTGTAACTGCTCTGGTTCGTGATGGTCAGATCATCGACAAAGCTGCACAGGGTGAAACTGTCAGCATTATCGTCAACCAGACACCATTCTATGCGGAATCCGGTGGTCAGCAGGGTGATGCCGGTTTCATCTATGGCGATGGTTTTGTCATTGAAGTGACCGATACGGTGAAAAAAGCTGACGGCGTTTTTGTCCATCAGGCAACAATCCGTGAGGGTAAGCTCGCAACCGGTGATGCCGTTGAGCTGGTGGTTGAACATGACCGCCGCAGCCGTATGCGCTCCAATCACTCGGCAACCCATCTGCTGCATGAAGCTCTGCGCGAAACGCTCGGCGATCACGTGGCGCAGAAGGGCTCTCTTGTTGCACCAGAACGTCTGCGTTTTGACTTCTCGCACCCGAAGCCGATCAGCGAAGAAGAGCTGCGTAAGGTTGAGAGCATTGCCAATGAGATCATTTTGCAGAACTCGCCGGTAACCACCCGCCTGATGGCTGTGGATGATGCGATTGAAGCCGGTGCGATGGCACTGTTCGGTGAGAAATACGGCGATGAAGTCCGCGTGGTTTCCATGGGGACTGCGACGCAGGGTGAAAAAGCCGGTAAAACCTATTCTCTGGAATTGTGCGGCGGTACGCATGTCCGTCAGACTGGTGATATTGGTTTGGTACGCATCGTATCGGAAGGCGCGGTTGCAGCCGGTGTTCGCCGTATGGAAGCGCTGACCGGTGAGGCCGCACGTCTTTATCTGGAAGAGCAGGATGACCGTGTTAAAGCGATTGCATCTGCTCTGAAGACCACGCCGTCAGAAGCGCTTGATCGCGTGAACAGCCTGATTGATGAACGCCGCAAACTGGAAAAAGAGCTGACAGAAGCCCGTAAGAAACTGGCTCTCAGCGGTGGTTCTTCCAAATCGGACAATGAAGCGAAGACCATTAATGGTGTTCAGTTCATGGGACGCAGTGTGACCGGCGTTGCACCGAAAGACCTGAAGCCATTGGCGGATGAAGGTAAAAAAGCACTCGGCTCCGGCATTGTTGCTTTCATCGGTGTAAGCGAAGACGGTAAGGCCAGTGCAGTTGTTGCTGTGACGGATGATCTGACATCCCGCTTCAGTGCTGTTGATCTGGTGCGTGTTGCGTCTGCAGCGCTTGGCGGTCAGGGCGGCGGCGGCCGTGCAGATATGGCGCAGGCTGGTGGCCCTGACGGCAGTAAGGCTGATGAAGCACTGGCTGCCCTTGCTAAAGCCATTGAAGGCTGAGCATTGATAAAATGCTGAAATAAAAAAGCCGCCGGAATTTTCCGGCGGCTTTTTGTTTGTAAAAGATATGCAAGATGCCGGAGGAGGTATCTTCATCACTGATTTAGATTGAGGAAACGGGCGGAGAACTATGAGTAAAGTTGTTCTGATTACAGGTGCAAGCCGTGGTATCGGGCACGCGGCAGCAATTTTGTGCGGTGAAAGAGGCTGGTCGGTCGGGATTAATTATGCCGGAAATCGCGAAGCTGCAGAGCTGACTGCTGAGGATGTGCGCAAAGCAGGCGGGCAAGCTATCACCTTACAGGGCGATGTCGCTGTTGAAGCCGATGTCATCGCCATGTTTGACGAGACTGAAAAGCAGTTTGGTCAGCTGGATGGCGTTGTGGTCAATGCCGGTATTGTTGCGCCGTCACAGCAATTGGCTGATATGAGTGCGGAACGGCTGAAACGCATGTTCGACGTGAATGTGCTGGGTGCCTATCTCTGCGCGCGTGAAAGTGCGCGACGCCTGTCTGTTGAGCGGGGCGGCAAGGGCGGTTCGATTGTTCTGGTGTCATCCGTTGCTTCGCGGATTGGCTCGCCGTTTGAATATATTGACTATGCCGGTTCAAAAGCTGCCGTGGATACATTGGCGCTCGGCCTGTCAAAAGAGCTGGGTGCTCAGAAGGTGCGCGTCAATGCTGTGCGCCCGGGTTTGGTGAATACGGATATTCATGCCAGTGGCGGGCAGCCGGACAGAGCACACAGGCTGGGAGTGAATACACCAATGGGGCGCCCGGGTGAGGCGAGCGAAATTGCAGAGGCGATTGTTTGGCTGCTGAGTGATGCTTCATCTTATACATCCGGTGCGCTGCTGGATGTATCCGGTGGTCGCTAAAGCATAACGCCCAAAACCGTGCTGATTTAAGCAGAGGTGAAAATGTGAGGCGTACCCAGCATTGCGCGAAAATCTGAGTCAAAATAAAAGGCGCTGTGTTTGATGCACAGCGCCTTTACAATTTTAGAGCATATTTCTTTAAACTTGGATCAGTTCAAGGCAACATTATGCTCTGATTTAAAAGCATTAGAGCAAGTTTTGTGTGCCAAGTCCGGCACACGGCGCTCTACTGAAATTTATTTGCTGTAGATGAAGTCCGGCAGGTTCAGCAGCAGTTTTTTCAATTCCGGTTCATCAACACGCGCTGCAGCTTCTTCAGGGCTGACCCATTCACTGATACGCTGACCGCGCTCCGGCCAGTTCTTCGCCATGCGTTCAAATTCAACGGCATAGACATTAACGGTAAAGCTTGGAATGGCTTCGGCTGGCAGATCATATTTCATATAATCAAACTGGCCAACAGGATCAGGATTAACAGAGCCGCGAATTCCCGCTTCCTCAAAAGCTTCACGCAGTGCCATGTCATGCAATGTCTTGCCGGCTTTAGGCCAGCCTTTTGGTGTAATCCAGCGACCGGTGCCGCGACTTGTAATCAACAGAATTTCAGGAGAGGGGCCGGGATTTCGATAGACCAGTGCCGCAACCTGCAGAAGGCGTCCTGCAGCTGTTAAAATCCGTTTATCTGTCGCGACAATTCCGCTTCCCTGTATATTCACTGAGTTTACTTACCTTTTTATATATTTTGTTGGCCATTTTGAATATATGGCATTTATTCATATGCTTATTCTGAGGTGCATATTATTTATGCAAATCATTATCCTCATCAATATGGTTTTAAATTGTCTGAGGTGTGATCGTCTTAAGAATAAGACGAATTATATTTGTTAAGTTCCGGCGCTTTATCTGTCAGGATATCATGTTGACCACCCATTCCGGTCAGTATGATCTGGCAGCGCTTATTCTTTTGTAGTTTACGCAGATAAAAATTTAACACAGCTGCCGGTTTTATCAGTTGCTCGGAGCCGGCATTGCAGTGTCGCCATCAGAAAAATCTGACGGCGACACAAATCATTTAGCCGCGATGGCCTTTGGCAATCGGTTCCTGATAGGTAAAACCCATATCCCAAGGGAAATAAATCCATGTGTCCTGCGAAACTTCGGTGACGAATGTATCAATCAGCGGGCGTCCCTGCGGCTTGGCATAAACAGTCGCAAAATGTGCTTTTGGCATCATATCGCGTACAATTTTTGCGGTCTTGCCGGTGTCGGTGAGGTCATCAATGACCAAAACGCCTTCGCCGCCGTTTTCCAGCAGTTTTTCACCGATGGATTTGATAACGCGCAATTCACCCTGTTCACTGTAATCATGATAGGAGGCAATGCAGACGGTCTCGATCATGCGGATGCCAAGCTCACGGCAGATAATGGCTGCCGGTACCAGACCGCCGCGGGTGATGGCGACAATTGCGTGCCAGTCTTTACCCTGTCCGGAAATACGCCATGCGAGTGCGCGGGCATCGCGATGAAATTGGTCCCAGGAAACCGGGAAAGCTTTATCAGGCAAGGACATCGAAATGCTCCGTTTATAAAATAGTCTGACAGATCCGCCGTCTCAGATGAAAGTTGCGGTGGCTCTGTACTGTTGTTTCGTTTCAGTATGATTCAAACCGGCAGAGAGTTTGAAAACAGTAAAATATCCGCCGGGAACCGGATTCATTACATCCGCTTCTGATCAGAAATAATGACGGTATTCCGGCAGAGTACAAGACCCTAGAGCGGTTTACGTCCAGATTGGATCATAGCGCTCGCTCTAGATTCTTTGTTTGGTCGCATTATCACGGGCGTCAAGTTGATCCAACTTGACTGTGAAATGCTCTAAATTCGGCGCATCATTGCAGATTTACCGTTTTCAGGTGATTTACCGTGATAAACGAAAAAACGCTTTTCTGGCAATATTAACTTTGCCACAACGGCAGATAAATCTGCAGTTGTGTGTGATTTTCACTTGTTTTCGTTTTCTTTCGTTTCTGGCGCCGGATATAGAGCACTTCCGCGCTGGAGCATATCGCGGAAAAGCGGGTGCCGGTTATCCGATAGTGACATGCGTAAAAACAAAGAGATAGAGCGAGCGCAGTGAATGCAATTCAATGCAACACGCTCTAGAGCGGTTTACGTCCATGCTGGATCGCAATACTCGCTCTAGATTCTTTAGTTTGTCGCATTATCCTACGCAAAACCGCTTCGCACTTTTGCCGGAAATGCTCTGGAAACAAGGATCAGCGTGAAAACAGTGTCAGGCAGGGCATATTCGCCAAAAATGAGCGTGTGACACCGCCAAAGATCAGCTCTTTCAAGCGTGACTGGCTGTAGGCCCCCATAATCAGCACATCAATTTCATTGGCTTCGACATAGGCGCGCAGGCGATCCTGAACGGTTTGCCCTTCGGAAGGGATCAGATCAATTCTGGCTGAGATATCGTGGCGCTGATAGGCCTGCTGCAATCTGACCGCGATTTCCGGTGCTTCGCGCGGCGCATCAGGGTCGCGGTGCGGGGCAGGGATAACCGTTGTTGCTGCTTCTTCACTCTCGGGTTTTGGTGCATTGACCCAGACAATGCGCACGGTTGCGCAATGGCGTGCCAGCGGCAAAGCATCGAAAGCAGCGCTGGATGCTTCATATTTTCCGTTAAAAGCGATAGCGAGCTGGCGGATGCTGCGGGGCGGATGGAAATTATACGGCACAATAAGTGTCGGGGTTTTGGTATTATATACGAGCTGATCCAGAGGAGTGATCTGTGTGTCCGGATCATCCGGATCGGCCTGTCCGGCTAGGATGAGATCTGCAGCCATGCCGAATTCATTGATGGTCTGGCTCGCATTGTCGCTTTCGGAGCGGACAATCAGGAATTCAGATGTTGTGGCATAGCGGGCAATCTGTTCCTGAAAGAGGTGGGCAACAGCCTCGGCATTTTTCTGATGATGCCGAAGATGCCCTTCATAAAAACTGGCATCTATAAAGCCGCTTGCATCAGAATAAATAACCGGTGTCGGAATAACATAGAGACCGGTTACATGCATGGGCTCCCCGTCTTGCGCGAGCAGCGCAAGAGCCCTGTATATTCTCTGCAATTCCTGTGTGCTGCGGATATAGGCGATGACGGTACGATAGGACATGGATAACACTCCGTATTCGTTACGCGTGAAAGCTGCGCAAATTCAGATGATTTTATTTCTCGGCATCAATCCCCCTTTTATAGCGGGGGATCAGTCATAATCTTCTGTCCGTTTCCTCAATAATGCCTGACGTGTATTATAGCGTATTTTATGGCGGTGATAAACGCAAATGCTTGCAATTATTGCTGAATATCTGCCAGCATTTTCTCAACGGCTGCGGCTGCTGCGGCGAGTTTTTCCTCATCGCGTGCACGCACAACCAGCTCTGTCGAAAACTTGCCGTTCTCGAATTTCGGATAAGAGCCGATGATTGTTTCAGGATGGGTTTCCTGAACTTCACGCAGCGGAATGCCGATCACGCCCTCGCCAAACGGGCAGATAATTGTGCGGGAATGAAAACGGCTGCCGGTACGCAAAGTGGGCAGAATATTCTCGACCATTGCCTGAAAAACGGAAGGCACACCGGCCATCACATAGACATTCGCAATAATGAAACCGGGGGCAACAGAAACCGGATTGTCAATATGCTGTGCGCCTTGCGGCATACGCGCCATGCGCTGGCGCGACGGCGTGAATTCCATGTCTCTGGATTTATAATGACCAGCCAGCAATGCCATGGCTTTTTCATCATAAATACAAGGCAGGCTGAAAGCGGCAGATACGGCATCCGCAGTGATATCGTCATGGGTCGGGCCGATACCACCGGACGTAAACAGATAGTCAAATGCTTCACTCAGCTCAAGCACGGCCTTAACAATGGCCGGTTGATCGTCGGCGACAATACGAACTTCGGTCAGGTCGATACCGGCATCATAAAGGCGGTCGGCCATATAGCCGATATTTTTATCTTTGGTGCGGCCGGAGAGCAGTTCGTCGCCGATTGCCAGCATTGCCGCACGGATAATCACGGGTTGTTTATTCGTCATGGGAGACTCCATTCACAACCAGAACATGACCGGACAGGGCACCGATCGTCAAGTGATGCTGATGTGATGATTTGCGATCCGCATTGTTTCATAAAGCGGAAGCATTGATGTGATAACAGCCGGTTATTGTCCTGAATGTTGAACAGTGCGTCCTGTAAGTCGCGACTGGTGCATTTCAATTTCTGTATTAAATAGGATGCATGGATATCAATGTGGTTGTCGGTTTTGTCTCAGAACAGCATCGGCAGACCTGATTAAAACGGAGAATTTTCGAATATGGCTAAGGTTCTGGTACTTTATTATTCCGCTTATGGTCACATGGAACAGATGGCAAAAGCCGCTGCAGAAGGTGCGCGCGAAGCCGGTGCTCAGGTGGATATTAAACGCGTTGCAGAACTGGTGCCTGCTGAAGTTGCCAAGGCTTCCGGCTTCAAGCTGGATCAGGAAGCAGAAGTTGCAACACCTGCAGATCTCGAAAATTATGATGCGATCATCGTTGGCGTTTCTTCGCGCTTCGGCACCATGTCTTCGCAGATGAAAAACTTCTTTGACCAGACCGGCGGTCTGTGGGCCAAAGGCGCATTGGTGAACAAAATCGGTTCCGTTATGGCTTCGTCTGCAACACAGCATGGCGGTCAGGAACTGGCGCTGATCTCCACCCAGTGGCAGCTGCAGCATCACGGTATGATTATCGTTCCGTTGTCCTATGCCTATCAGGGTCAGCTCGGTAATGATGTTGTTCGCGGTGGTGCACCTTATGGTATGACAACCACTGCCGATGGTGACGGCTCCCGTCAGCCTTCCGAGCAGGAGCTCGAAGGTGCACGTTTCCAGGGCAAGCGCGTTGCAGAAATCGCCGCTAAAGTTCACGGCTGATTTATAGAGCAGGGCAGGAATGTCCTCGCTGATAATCTGAAAAAGCGGCTCCGGCCGCTTTTTTTATTGTACGCTCACAGCCGGAAACTTGCGTGAAAAATGACCGGCAAACAGGTGAATTCTGGCCTGTCAGCGACAGAATCCCTTAGCAGTCTGCAGATTCGCAATGCCGGCATTTCGTGCCTTAGATCGTGTAAAATTGGGAACCTCTTGGTGCTAGAGAGGGCAAAATGCCGGTTTTCAGGGGTTATTTCTGTGTTTAACCCTGCTTTTGCGGGGTCGAAAAGGAAAACTCTGCTTGGTTCAGCTGTTTCTTTGAATAAACTTCGCCAATCCGGCTGAGTCGTAACCAGCGGAAAAAAACACGAAAGGAATTACCTCATGAACAAGAATGAACTGGTTGCTGCCGTTGCAGAAAAATCAGGTCTCACCAAGACCGATGCTGCTTCAGCCGTTGACGCTGTGCTTGAATCCGTCACCGGTGCATTGAAGGACGGCGGCGAAGTTCGTCTGCCAGGTTTTGGTATTTTCTCCGTCTCCCACCGCGCAGCTTCCACAGGCCGTAATCCTTCGACCGGCAAGGAAGTTGAAATTGCTGCGCGCAACGTACCAAAATTCTCGGCTGGTAAAGGCCTGAAAGACGCTGTTAACAGCTAATCAGTCTGTGACGAGGGCAGGGGAAATTCAGATTATTCCTGCTCGGCCAGAGATCTACGGAAACGGTATTGCTGTGATTTTTAACAAGAGCAGCAAGTGCCGGTAATTTCCGGCCGATCTGAATTGATATAAAAAAGCCGCGAAGACTGTCTGGTCTCTGCGGCTTTTATTTTATGCAGGAATATATGTGGCCCGAATTTTGAGCGGCGCTTGTTATTTATTGCTCGGCGGATTGTTGCCGATATCCATGATGATCGAGCCGCTGATTTTCACTCTGGTCTTGCCGACCATAAAGCTGCCGTCCGGATTGCTCTGAAGATAGGTTTCATCCGGTTCTGCCTGCGGGGGTGTCACAATGGGTTTGGCAGGTTTAACACCGGGCAGGGAGTAGACAGGTTCGGGAGTTTCTTGCGTTGCCTTTACCGGTGCGCGCATGTCCTGAGCCGAGGCGGGCAAGGTCAGCAGCAGGGCTGCCCCTGTCATGAATGCGGATAATGTTGCCGTTTGTCGTTTTCTCATGGGAAAGCATTGTCCGTTTGTTACAGGCTGAGATGAATTTGGGCATAATAGCTGTCTTCATAATCAGCAATGAATCATGGCATAATATAGTGCAGGAAAACAATTCCCGTAGTGCACAGCCGCCGGATCGCGCCGGCGGAATGGTTAAAATTCATAACAATTTCGTGAGTAATGCCGGAAGATGCGCGGCCGATAATATAAGGTGTAAAAATCCGGTTTTTAGTCTAAGCTTCAAAGAATTGATGTGAAAACGGCAAAAATTATATTGATCGGAGATAAATTTACCGTTTGCAGACAAAATCTTGCGCCGAAATTGGGCAAATCCTGACATTTCTGATCCGCATTTTCCTTCTTGTGAATGCGTTGAGCCGGAAACGGGTTTACCAACCGGCCTGATATGAGCCGGTAATTTCGTTGCCGGACAATGCTGATGACCATAGCGTGACCAAGCATGAGTTGACAATTTTCAGCTTAACGTACAGTTATCGCACCCTATTTAATAAAAACGTGTGTCCAGCCATGCCGATTGGACATTCTTCGTTCTGTATCCATTCTGCGGCAGGAGTGCCACATAAGATGATTAAGCGTTTCATCATCGCGATTATATTGCTTGTTCTGGTATGCGGAGGGCTGATCGGGTTTAACCTGTTCCGTGCGCAGGCCATTAAGGACTTCTTTGCAAATATGAAGCAGCCGTCACAGGCCGTTTCAACCCTTGAGGTCAAACCGGGCCAGTGGCTGCCCGGCGTTGAAGCAATCGGTTCCGCCCGTGCTGAAGACGGTGTTAATCTGACTTTCCAGATCGACGGTATTGTCAAAGAAATCCTCTTCAAGCCTAACCAGCACGTCAAAAAAGGCGATCTTCTGGTGCAGCTGGATGATGAAATCCAGAAAGCTGATCTCGCAGCAAGCAAGGCTGAAGCCGAGCTGAGCGAGCAGAATTACAAGCGCGCGCAGACATTGCGCACACAGGGCGTCGGCGCTGTATCCAATGTTGATACAACCGCTGCGGCTTTGTCTTCTGCAAAGGCAAATGTTGCCAAGGCACAGGCAACAGTTGATCTGAAGCGTCTTATTGCACCTTTCTCCGGTGTGATCGGTATTTCCCGTGTGGATATCGGCCAGTTCATGGCACCTGGTAATATTGTCGCAACATTGCAGAATGTTGACACGATGCGTGTGGACTTTACCGTACCGGAGCAGGAACTGAAGAACCTGTCGATCGGTCAGGAAGTTCAGATCGGCGAATCCGCTGCAGATTACGCTTTCAAAGGCAAAATCATCGGTATTGACCCGAAAATCGACCCTGCAAGCCGTTTGGTTTCCATTCAGGCTCAGGTTGATAATTCTGAAAAATCCCTGGTGCCGGGTCAGTTCGTACAGGTTCGTGTTGTTCTGCCGGAAGAAAACAATGTGATTGTTCTGCCGCTGACCAGTGTCGTGACCAGCCTTTATGGTGACTATGTTTTCACTGTGGTGAAAAAAGAAGCTGCGAAAACCGATACCGCTCAGGCAGCAGAGGCACCAAAGACAGATGCAGCAGCAACAGCTGATGATCTGATCCTGCATCAGGTGTTTGTGAAGCTTGGCCGCCGTACCGGTAATAATGTTGAAGTTCTGAGCGGCGTTAAGGAAGGCGATATTGTCGTGACTTCCGGCCAGAACCGCCTGAGCAACGGGATGGGTGCGCATATTGACAATAAGGTCAATCCTGCTGATGCCCAGAAGAAACCATAAGGTCGAGAGATGAGCTTTTCTGATAGTTTTATACGCAGGCCGGTTCTTTCGATTGTTGTTGCGCTGATGATTATCCTGCTTGGTTTGCAGGGGATTTTTAATCTGTCAGTGCGGCAGTATCCGGAAGTGGACGAAACGGTTATTACCGTTACGACCGCCTATGCCGGTGCCAGCGCGGAGCTCATTCAGGGCTTCATCACCGCGCCTATTGCGAAAGCAGTGGCGACGACTGAAAATGTTGACTATGTGACTTCCAAAAGTAGCCAGTCACTCAGCACTGTTACGGTTCAGATGAAGCTCGGGGCTAATCCCGATGCGGCGCTGACAGAGGTTATCTCCAAGGTCAATCAGGTTCGCGGCGATCTGCCGAGTGAATCGGAAGATCCGGTCATCTCCAAAGGTACCGGTCAGTCCTTTGCGACCATGTATCTCGCCGTTCAGAACCCGAATATGACCAATGAGCAGATCACGGAATATATTGACCGCGTGATCCGTCCTCGCATGTCCACCATTGAAGGTGTGGCCGATGCGCAGATCCTCGGTGGTCAGGAATATTCCATGCGCGTATGGGTTGATCCTATCCGTATGGCTGCCCGTAATGTGACCGCATCGGAAGTGCTGGCTGCGATTAAAGCATCCAACTTCCTGTCGGCACCGGGTAAGACAAAGAACGAATATTTCGCAACTGCGATTACCCTGCGTTCCACTTTGCAGACGCCTGAGGCTTTTGCGGAGATGCCGATCCGTGCGGAAGGTTCCGATATTATCCGTATGCGCGATGTTGCCAATGTTGAACTGGCCGCAAAGAGCACGGATACTGTTGTGACATTCAACGGTTCCAGCGGTACATTTATCGGTGTGTTCCCGACGCCTTCGGCTAACCCGATTGACATGGCAACAGCCGTGAACAAGGAACTGCCGAGCATTCAGGACAGCCTGCCGCAGGGCATGAACATCATTCTGGTTTATGATGCGACCGAGCAGATTTCTTCTTCGATTGTTGAGGTTTTCAAGACAATTGCAGAAGCGATGATTATCGTTGTTATCGTGATCCTGCTGTTCCTTGGTTCGTTCCGTTCGGTTCTGATCCCGATTGTTACCATTCCGATCTCGCTGATCGGTGTGTGTTTCTTCCTGTTCATTCTCGGATTCTCCATCAATCTTCTGTCCTTGCTGGCGATGGTTCTTGCCATCGGTCTGGTGGTGGACGACGCGATCGTGGTGCTTGAGAATATTCACCGTCATATTGAAGAAGGTCTGACACCGATCCATGCATCCTTTGTGGGCATGAAGGAAATTACCTCTTCCATCGTGGCGATGACGATTACACTGGCTGCGGTGTTTGCACCGCTCGGCTTTACCGGTGGTTTGACCGGTTCGCTGTTCCGTGAATTTGCGTTCACACTTGCCGGTGCGGTTATTCTGTCCGGTGTGGCGGCGTTGACCATCTCTCCGATGATGTGTTCGCGCATGCTGAAACATGGTGAAGCCAGCCGCTTTGCCCAGTTTGTAGACCGTTTGTTCACCCGTTTTGAAAACGGCTATGAACGCTGGGTTTCCGGTTCTCTGAACTATCGTCCGATCACCATGCTGGTCGTTGTGTCTCTGGTTGGTGTTATGGGCTTCCTGTTCGTGAACACCTCATCGGAACTCGCTCCTGAAGAAGATTCCGGTGCGCTGTTCTCGATGTTCAGCGGTCCTAAATATGCGACATCAGACTATACCAAGCTTTATGCAGACCAGATCGATGAACTGACAAAAGATCTGCCTGAACTGAAAGCCCGTTTTAACATTGTCGGTTTCGGCAGTGCGACAAATGAAGGTATTGCTCTGTGGGCATTGAAAGACTGGTCGCAGCGTGACCGTTCGCAGAAGCAGATTCAGGAAGACCTGACCAAGCGTATTAAAGATGTGACCGGCGTACAGGCCTTCATCTTTGCTCCGCCGTCGCTGCCGGGTACCGGTGGTGGCCTGCCGATTTCGATCGCTATCCAGTCGACAGGTTCGTCGGATCAGGTTTTCGAAATCTCTGAGGAAATCAAGAATGAAGCGCAGGCTTCGGGACAGTTCATCATTGTTCAGAACTCCCTGTCGTTCAATTCTCCGCAGACAACGATTGAAGTTGACCGTGAACGTGCATCCGCAATGGGTGTGACTGTCAGCGAAATCGGTGCAACCCTCGGTCTGATGACCGGTGGTGGTAAGGTTGCCCAGTTCGACCGTGATAATAACAGCTATGATATTATCATGCAGGTGCCGGATGAGTATCGCCGCAATCCGTCCAAGCTCGGTGAATTCTATGTTCGCAGTGCTTCGGGTGAGATGGTGCCGCTGTCTGCCGTGGTGAAGATTGTAAATCAGGCTTCCCCGACTGCAATTGAACAGTTCAACCAGCTGAACTCCTCAACAATTTCGGCTCTGCCTCTGCCAGGTGTTACAACCGGTGACGGTCTGAAAACGATCCTTGATATTGCCAATGCCAAGCTGCCGGAAGGCTTCTTCATTGACTATTCGGGTCAGTCGCGTCTGGAAATCGAGCAGGGTAATACAATCCTGATCGCCTTCTCGCTGGCTGTTGTTGTGATTTATCTGGTGCTGGCGGCACAGTTCGAAAGCTTCCGCGATCCGTTCATTATTATGATGACCGTTCCGCTGTCGATTTTCGGTGCGATTGTGCCGCTGAACCTTGGTCTCGGTACGCTGAATATCTATACGCAGGTTGGTCTGATTACCCTTGTGGGGCTGATTACCAAGCATGGTATTCTGATGGTGGAATTCGCCAATCAGCAGCGCCATGAACACGGACTGAGCCGTCACGATGCGATTATCGCTTCGGCTAAAACCCGTCTGCGTCCGATCCTGATGACAACTGCAGCTATGGCGCTCGGCGTTGTGCCGCTGATGATGGCAACCGGTGCCGGTGCGGCAGCGCGTTACTCCATGGGTCTGGTGATCTTCACCGGTCTGATGGTCGGTACAATGTTCACCCTGTTTGTGGTGCCGATGTTCTACACGCTGATCTCTGCGAAGACCGTTAAACCTCTGGTTTCGGTTCCGACAGAAGAAGAGCTGAAGGCGGAAGTGCAGTCTGCCCATCACTAGAGCGGTTTACGTCCAGATTGGATCATAGCGCTCGCTCTAGATTCTTTATTTGGTCGCATTATCACGGCCGTCAAGTTGATCCAACTTGACTGTGAAATGCTCTAAGGTGGTTCTGTAAAATAAGAAAAAGGCCGGTCTTCATGACCGGCCTTTTTATTTGAAGATGTTGCTTCCAAATTTTACCGGTAAAAATACAAAATTTTTCACTGTGGTGATTTCAGGCTCTGGTATTATGTAGTCATTACTATATATATGATCCATGACCAAATTTTCCGTACTCGATCTCGCGCCGATCACACTCGGCAGCACCGCAGCGCAAGCCATGCAAAACAGTGTTGAGCTTGCACAACATACCGAGAAACTCGGCTTCCGGCGTTACTGGCTGGCCGAGCATCATAATATGCCGGGCATTGCCAGTGCGGCGACAGCCGTGCTGATCGGCCATGTGGCCGGTGCCACAAAATCCATCCGTGTCGGGGCAGGCGGTATTATGCTGCCGAACCATTCGCCTCTGGTGATTGCCGAACAATTCGGCACCTTGGCCTCGCTTTATCCGAACCGTATTGATTTGGGCTTAGGGCGCGCACCGGGCACGGATCAGGTGACGTCCTATGCTTTGCGGCGCAATTCCAGCTCGGATGCGCAGTCCTTTCCGCAGGATGTGGTGGAGTTGCTGGGTTATTTCGGCGAGCCGACTACAGAACAGCGGGTGTGTGCTTATCCGGGTTCGGGCTTGAATGTACCGGTCTGGATTCTCGGCTCCAGCCTGTTCGGGGCACAGCTGGCGGCTATGCTTGGTCTGCCTTATGCTTTCGCTTCCCACTTTGCCCCGGGTGATCTGGATGATGCGATTGCGCTTTACCGGCACCGTTTTGAACCGTCGCAATATCTCGATAAACCTTATGTGATGGCCGGATTTAACGTCTTTGCAGCCGATACGGATGCGGAAGCCCGTTTGTTGTTCACTTCCATCCAGCAGGCTTTTGTGAATTTGCGCACCGGCAATGCAGGGCAGTTGCCGCCGCCGGTCGAAGGCTATGAGGAAAATCTCGATCCGCGCTTTGTTCCGATCATCAAAGCTGCGCTTGCCTGCTCCGCTGTGGGCAATAAAGAAACGATACGCCAGCAGATTGATGCTTTTGTTGCCCGTACTGATGTTGACGAACTGATGGTTACAGCGCAGATTTTCGACCATCAGGCGCGCCTGCATTCATTTGAATTGCTGGCGGAAGCCGTTGGGTTGAAACCGGAATAAGAGCATGGTTGGATTGGCAGTACGTACCAGAGAAACAGGCGCAGTAGCGACATTACAGGGGCAGGAGAAGCCGCTGATCCGCTCGCTGACCGGCGGGGAACTGACACTGGAAAATACGGTTTCCGGTGCGGGTTTCAACGCGATTGATCTGCTTTATGCCTCTCTCTCGGCCTGTCTGGTCATGAGTGCACGTATAGCCGCGCGTAAGCTCGGTTTGATTGAGCGTATCAGCAGCTATGAGGTCAAAGTCAGTGGTGAGAAAACGGAGCATGAACCATATCGTATCACACGGTTCAATGTGCAGTTTCTGATTGCCGGTGAACTGTCTGATGATGAGCGCCATGAACTGGCAGAAGCGGCTGAAGCCATGTGTACGGTCAGCAATACACTGAAGGCCAATACGGATGTGGCTTTCACGGTCTCTGCATAAATAAAAAAAGCCTGCCGCGATTATCACGGCAGGCTTTTTCATTGGGTGGAACATTGGCGATTAGCTATTGAGCTTCAACCAGTCTGCCAGCGATTTTCGGCTGTTACCGTCACGGCCGGTAAAGCTCTCTGCAGCGCACATGGAATTGAGAATGGCTTCCTGCGTGGATTCTGTTGCTGCGCGGAACAGCTGGTCAATCTTGTCTTCATTCAGCGCCTGCATGGTCACCAGATCGGACTTCTGGTCGTGATCAATAGTGTTGCCGGTGGTGAAGCCGATCACAATATCCCCGCTGCCATGACCCCAGAATGCACCAAGGCGTGCGATACCCGCACCGCAGCGACGAATGACGCGTTGTAACTGGCGGTGTTCCAGCGGAATGTCGGTCGCCATAATCATCATGATCGACCCTTTTTCAGGTTGATCGGGGAAATCCGGTGTCGGATGGCGGCCATCCGGCAGCGTCAGATCGCCTTTGCGACCGAAATTGGAAAGCACCAAAGTGCCCAGATGATAGTCTTTGCCATCCAGTTTGATGCGGCGGGATGAAGTGCCGATACCGCCTTTGAAGCCGAAGCAGGTCATGCCGGTGCCGGCACCGACATTGCCTTGTGCCACTGCACCGGTGGTTGCAGCATCGAGTGCCGCATAAGCGTGCTCTTCGGTAACGGCCATAGCCTGGATATCATTGAGCGGGCCGTCATTGCATTCGCCGACAACCGCATTGACGGTCGAGGTCGTGCGGCCGATAGCGCTGTTCGCAGCAATCGCACGTTTGATAAGTGCATTTACGCAGGTGCCGGTGCTGAGTGTATTGGTCAGCAGGATTGGCGTTTCCAGTGAGCCAAGCTCGTTGACCTGTACAAGACCGGCGCTTTTGCCAAAGCCATTGATGGATTCGGATGCTGCAAGAACCTTCTTGCGGAACATATTGCCGTCATGCGGCACAATCGCGGTTACACCGGTATTGATATTGCCTTCACGGATGGTGGTGTGGCCGACTTTAACGCCCGGAACATCGGTAATGGCATTATGCGTACCGGTCGGCATGATGCCGCAAACAATACCGAAATCGCGTGCTGAAGCAGACATGGGATACTCCTGTTAAAGCATTTCCAACAAAAGTGCGAAGCGGTTTGCGTCGGATAATGCGTGAAAACAAAGATTTAGAGCGGTTAAAAATCTATCTTAAATGCAACGGCTCTAAAACCGTAGAGGCATGCGGTAAGAAACAGATCGCAGATAAAGAATGACAGCCCGACCGGTTTCCGGAGGGGCTGTCAGGGCATTATCATCAGGCATTAAAAAGAAACGTAGTATCACTTCTGCGGCGATGCTGCCGTTTCAGTGTGGTGCTAATGCCCGACATATGATCAGTGCCAAGGAAATTAAACGGTCTTTTCCGGGGGAGGCCCAAAAGATCAGAACCGTTTACGGGGCGCTTGCGATCATGACGGTATCCGGCCAGAATTACGAAATTATGGCCGGATGAATTCAGTTTTATCGAAAAATTAAGCCGACAGTTTTTGAAACACAGTTTTCAAAGAAAACCGGTTCCGTTTTTAAACTGCTTTAGCAATCTCGATATATTTTTCCTGCAGGCTGCGGGTAATTGCACCCGGCTTGCCGTCTGCAATGACTGTGCCTGCAATTTTCACAACAGGGGTCACAAAACCGGAAGCACTGGTCTGGAAGGCTTCTTTCGCTTTGAAGGCTTCTTCAAGCGTAAAGCGGCGTTCTTCAATCTTCACGCTCTGTTCTTCAGCAATTTTAAGCATGGCCAGACGTGTGCAGCCCGGCAGAATTGCATTCGAATTCGGGCGCACAATCAGTGAGCCTTCTGCGGTGATGATGAATGCACTGGAGGACGCACCTTCAGTAATATAGCCGTCTTCCTGCATCCATGCGTCCTGACAACCATGCGCGGTTGCTTCCTGCTTGGCAAGTACCTGAGCCAGCAACATCACAGTTTTAATGTCGCGGCGCTGCCAGCGGATATCATCCACAACGTGAATGGCAATACCGTTCTGCTGGGAGGCGGAACCGATCAGCTTTTTCACCTGTGTGAAAGCAACCAGTGTCGGTTTCATATCCGCGCTGTAAACAAAGTCACGATCCGCAGCACCGCGGGTGATCTGCATATAGACCACACCTTCAGTGAGATTGTTGCGCTTGATCAGCTCTTTTTGCATGGTGATGATGTCTTCGTCGCTCATCGGCGCCGGTACATCAATCATCTTCAAAGAACGGCCGAGACGCGCCATATGGGCATCATTGTCAACGAGCTTGCCATCGATAACTGCACTGACTTCATAAATCCCGTCTGCGAATACGAAACCGCGGTCAAAGACCGAGATTTTGGCTTCTTCTTCAGGGACATAGGCACCGTTTACATATACAATTCGGCTCACAACGCATTCCTTGGCGTTAAAATTTTATGGGAATCTGCTGAAACTGAAGCTATGAAAAAAAATCCGGCAGAGCCAATGCTTTGTTTTTTGGTTGTTATGCAAGATTTGCATATTCTGCATGACAGATATTCTGTCTGTGATAATGCGACATAAAATGCCGGAAAAGCGTGTTTCGGGGCGCAAAAAGAGCAATAACTTTTAATAGCGGTCAAGTCATAACCACGGGTTATCGGAACCGCTATTTTTTATGCTCTCGCTGGCACGGCCAGTTTGCCTAAGCTGATAAGCATAAGAGGAACTATGCCGGTTACAGGCTCTCAGCCTGTCCGGTTTATAAATATGTATGACGGGCTTTGTTTTATAACAATAAAAACAAAAACAACCCGGACGGCATAAAGCGTCGGTCTGCAATCAGATAAAAGAACGCTGCGATCCGTTGAAATATCCTGTGCCGGTTGTGCAATGCTGCGGACAGGCATGGAGAATGCATAAGGGGAGAAACTGAGGGTGAAAACCAGTCAGAAAACGGTTATCCGGCTTGAAAAACTGCAAAAGCATTATGGCGCGCATATTGTTCTCAAAGAGATCGATCTGACTGTGACCTCCGGTGAGGTGCTGGCGATTATCGGGCCGTCCGGTTCGGGCAAAAGCACATTGCTGCGCTGCATCAATTATATCGAGCCGCCGGATGCCGGTATTGTCACGGTTGGTGATGTGACCCTGCAGGCCGAGAAAAAAGCCTCTGCCAAACAATTGCATGATCTGCGCCATTCAATCGGCATGGTGTTTCAGTCGTTTAACCTGTTTCCGCATATGAGCGTGCTGCGCAATGTCAGTCTGGCGCAGGAGCGCGTGCTTGGCCGCTCTAAAAAGGAGGCCGATGAGCGCTCAATGGATCTGCTGGAGAAAGTCGGCCTTGCTGATAAAGCGCAGCAATATCCGATGCGTTGCTCCGGTGGCCAGCAGCAGCGTATCGCCATCGCCCGTGCTCTGGCACTTGATCCGAAAGTGATGCTGTTTGACGAGCCGACCTCGGCGCTTGATCCCGAGTTGGGGCTGGAAGTGCTGAGCGTCATGCGCAGGCTGGCTGACAGCGGCATGACCATGATTGTTGTGACGCATGAGATGGGCTTTGCCGAGAATGTCTCCGACACGGTGATGGTAATGGCCGACGGCAATGTGATTGAAAGCGGGCCCAGCCGCGAAGTGATGCGCAATCCGCAGACGGAGCGGGCGCAGCGTTTCCTCAAAGCGGTGAATGAGCGTTAAATGCTGGCAGATTTCTCCTATATCATTCGCGGATTGCCCTGGACTGTTGCGCTGACAGTCTCGGCTCTGGCTGTCGGTACGATACTCGGACTGATCCTGATGCTGATGCGGCGTTCCAAGTTCTGGCCGCTGCGCCTGCTGGCAACCGCCTATATCAATCTGGTTCGCGGTATCCCGCCTCTGGTGTGGCTGTTTGTGATCTTTTTCGGTCTTGGCACCGGTTACATAACAATCAATCCGTTTATGGCGGCGCTGACCGGTTTTGGCATGATTGCCGGAGCCAATATGGCGGAGATTTTTCGCGGCGGCATGATGGCTGTCCATCACGGGCAGTTTGAAGCTGCAGAAGCGCTTAATCTCAGCCGTTATCATGCTTTCAAGGATGTGGTGGCGCCGCAAATGCTGCGCGTATCGCTGCCATCTGCTGCCAGCTATGCGATTGGCCTGCTTAAAGACAGTGCGATTGCCTCAGCCATTGGTGTGACAGAACTGGCCTATCAGGGCAGCCAGCTGTCGCAAATGACCTTCCGTGGCCTTGAGGTATTTGCCGTGGTGGCTTTGCTTTATATTCTTCTCAGCCTGCCGGTTGCATGGCTGTCACGGACTGCGGATATCTATCTGCGGGCAAAGGTGGCGCGATGATTGATTTTCCGATTGATGATGTCATTTCATGGATGCCGGAACTGCTCGACGGTCTGGCTCTGAGTGTCAAAGTCACACTGGCCAGTCTGGCGATTGGCATACCTTTCGGCTTGCTACTGGCGCTGGGTGTGCAGGCAAAGTCGAAATTCACGCGCGGGCTGTGTCTGGTGATTGTTGAAATCGGGCGCGGTGCACCGGCTCTGATCCTGCTGCAATTCATCTATTTCGGATTGCCGAGTGCCGGAATTACTATGACCTCGATTGTTGCGGCGATTGCGGCACTGAGCTGGAATACCGGTGCCTATACAAGCGAGATCATCCGTGCAGGGCTTGAATCTGTGCCTGCAGGGCAGAAAGAAGCGGTGATGGCGCTGAATATGAGCCGGATTGACGGTTTGCGCTATGTGATCCTGCCACAGGGATTGCGTGTGGCAGTTCCTGCTTTGCTCGGTTTTTCGATCCTGATTTTTCAGGCAACATCTCTGTGTTTTACCATTGCCATGCCGGAACTGATCAGCCGTGCCTATGAAATCGGTTCGACGACTTTCCTGTATTTTCCGGCTCTGCTGGCGGCAGGTATTCTCTATGCAATGATCTGCATTCCGGCATCTATGTTGGTAAGCTGGGTTGAAAAACGTGCGGGACGTTTCTCGCGGTAAATATAACAATAAACATAAACAATATGGGGTAGTGATATGAAATTAATGGGAAAAATGATCGTCGCAGCATCGGTTCTTGCCGGTGCGACAGCACTGGCTGCAGTGCAGGCCAATGCACAGAGCTGCACACCGAAAAACAGTTTTAAAACTGTTGAAGAAGGTGTGCTGACCATCGCTGTTACCACTTATGCGCCTTATTCCTATCTCTCACCGGAAGGCGAAGCCAAAGGCGTTGACGGCGATATTGCCAATAAGATCGCCGAGATGGAATGTCTGAAAGTTAAGGCTGTGGCCGTGGATACCGCTGCCGGTATTCAATATGTGCTGTCAGGCAAGGCCGATATCACCACCGGTGACTGGTATCGTACGGCAGAACGCGCCAAGGTGATGAACCTGTCGTGGCCGCTCTATAATGACCAGATGGGTATTTATACCAAGGAAGGTTTTGAAGAGGTCAAGGATATTGAGGGCAAAAGCGTTGGCACCGTGCAGGGGTATCTCTGGGTTGCTGACCTGAAGAAGCTGCTCGGCAGCAATCTCAAGCTCTATCCGAATTCCGTGAGCATGCAGCAGGATCTGGCTGCCGGACGTATTGCTGTTGGTATTGACGGTTATTCTACCGGTGTTGTTGCCAAGAAGGCCGGAGCCATGCCGGATATTGAAGTGAAGGTTGCCAAGAGCGACGATCGTGTGAAAGCCACGACTGAGGCCGGACAGGGCAGCTTCCCTTATTCCAAGAAAAATCCGGAACTTGGTGCGGCGCTTGATGCCAATATCAAGGCATTGCATGAAGATGGTACAATCAAATCTATTCTGACTGCCAATGGCATGGAAGCTTCAGCCGGTGATGTCGGCGAGCCACGTCTGATTGACTAAAAATAATAAAAGACCGGATTAATTTTAGTCCGGTCTCTCTTTTGCAGGAAGAAAGCTCATGGCGCTGGATCATTATTATACGCTTGGTCGCTCAGGTTTGCGGGTTAGCCGGATGGCGCTCGGCACCATGACTTTCGGCAATGCAGCTATTCGCGGGATCGGCGGCAGCTGGGGCAGTGCCGATGAGATATCAGGCGCGATATTTGATCATTATACCGATATGGGCGGCAATTTTATTGATACTGCCAATTCCTATGGTGCAGGTGCAAGTGAAAGCCTGATCGGGCAGTTTATGCGCGAGAAAGGTAATCGTGAACGGCTGGTACTGGCGACCAAATACAGCAACAGTCTTGAACCCGGCAATCCCAATGCAGGCGGTAACAGCCGCAAGGCCATGATGCGGGCGGTTGAAGATTCCCTGCGCCGTTTGGGAACCGATTATATCGACCTCTATATGGTGCATACATGGGATCGCATAACGCCTGCAGAAGAGGTGGTGCGCACGCTGGATGATCTGGTGCGGGCGGGTAAAATCCGTTACGGCGGACTGTCTGACGTGCCTGCATGGTATGCGGCGCGGGCACAGACATGGGCGGAGTGCCATGCGCTGACACCGCTGATCAGTCTGCAATTGCCATATTCACTTGCCGAGCGGAATATTGAGCAGGAATTTGTGCCGCTGGCGCAGAATATGGGCTTGGGCATTACGGTCTGGAGCCCGTTATCCATGGGGCTGCTTTCAGGAAAATACCGCGTTGAGGGGGATCGCTGGGCAGGAGAAGGTCGCCTGACTACAGATGCATCCGGCAAAGGCATGGGGCTGTTTACGGCGCGCAATCACGCCATTCTCTCGGCCTTGCAGGATGTGGCAGCAGAGCTTGACCGTTCGATGGCGCAGGTAGCTTTGAGTTGGGTATTGAACCGCCCGTCTGTTGCATCGCTGATTATCGGTGCGAGTAAGCTGGCGCAGTTGCAGGATAATATTGCGGCCTTTGAACTGCAGATACCTGCGGAACTGAGCGCAAGACTGAATGCCGCAAGTGCTCTGCCTTCACCGCAGCCTTATGCTTTATTTGATGCGGATTATCAGGCAGGGGTGCTGAACACCGGTGCATCGGTTGGTGATAAGCCTGCTTCTTACGCGCCGCCGCAATGGATGCCGAAGGTGGATGATTTCACCTATGGTAAGGGCTGATTTTTATTATACGAAGAGCGGTATATAATGCCGCTCTATTTAAATTTATACCTTAAAAAAATTATATAAAATCATGAATTATAATAATTAATGATGTTTCATTTTCTTAACGTGGTGCGCAAAATAATCGCGTTTTATATATGAGATTTTTATATCTCTCCTTCTTTCCCTCTCTCGAACCACTATGCGTTTTGGCGCCATAGTTCCGCCTGATTTCGGCTCGTCGCGCTTAGCGCTGCTGCCGGAAGCAGCTGCTGCACTTGCACCGGCTGAAATTCAGGAGTTCGAAAAATGGATGTCATCATGATTGCTATAGGCGCCGGATTTATCGGCTTGTCCTATTTCTACGCCCTTGTTTGCGACCGGCTGTGAGGACGCATCATGTGGTTTGATTATGTTCTCGGCGGCTCGGTTGCCGCATTGCTCAGCCTCTATCTGCTTTATGCACTGGCACGACCTGAGCGCTTCTAACCCCATATTGTCATGAAAGCGGAAAGTATCTTCCAATGACTTTCAACGGAATATTGCAGATTGCGATCCTGTTCGGGCTCACAATTCTGCTGGTGAAACCGGTCGGCGGGTATCTGACCCGCGTGTTCACCGGTGAACGAACCTTCCTCTCGCCGGTGATCGCACCGGTTGAACGCGGCCTCTATAAACTGGCCGGTACACATGAAAAAGAAGAACAACACTGGACGGTCTACGCAGCGTCACTACTGATGTTCAGCATTGCCGGTTTTGTAGCGCTCTATCTGTTGCAGCGCCTGCAAGGGGCATTGCCTTATAATCCTGCGGGGATGCAGGCTGTGGAGCCGACATCTGCTTTCAATACAGCAATCAGCTTCATGACCAACACCAACTGGCAGGGCTATGGCGGTGAAAGTACGATGAGCTATTTCACCCAGATGGCCGGTATCACAGTACAGAATTTTGTTTCTGCTGCGGTGGGTATCGCCGGTGCTATGGCGATTACCCGTGGTTTTGCCCGTTCTTCAAGCAATACAATCGGCAATTTCTGGGTCGATCTGACCCGCGCCACGCTCTATGTGCTGCTGCCGATCTGCATTATCGGCACGCTTGTGCTGGTCTGGCAGGGTGTGCCGCAAAACCTCAATGCCTATACGCTTGCAACCACGCTTGAAGGTGCACAGCAGACTATTGCACAAGGGCCTGTGGCCTCGCAGATGATTATCAAGCATCTGGGCACCAATGGCGGCGGCTTCTTCAATGCCAACTCCGCGCATCCGTTTGAAAATCCGACGGCGTTGACCAATCTTATCCATCTGCTGTCAATCTTCGTGATCTCTACCGCCATGACCAATGTGTTCGGCCGTATGGTTGGCAATCAGCGTCAGGGCTGGGTGCTGTTTGCAGTCTTCGGTGTGCTGGTGGTACTGGGAACTTCGGTACTCTATTGGGCAGAATCCGGTGGTAATCCGCTGATGCAGGCTCTGGGCACTGTCGGTGGTAATATGGAAGGCAAAGAGGCACGCTTCGGCATTGCACTATCTGCCTTATTCTCCGAAGTGACCACAGCCGCCTCTACAGGTGCGGTCAATAATATGCATGACAGCCTGATGCCGCTCGGTGGTCTGGTGCCGCTGTTCAATATGCAGATCCCAAATCTTGGCGGTATTGGTGCCGGTATCTACGGCATGTTGCTGTTCTTCATTCTGGCGATCTTCATTGCCGGTCTGATGGTTGGCCGCACACCGGAATATCTGGGCAAGAAAATCGAGGCCAAAGAGGTCAAGATGAGCCTGCTGGCCACGCTCGGACCATCACTTGCCATTCTCGGTTTTGCTGCGCTCGCTGTGGTGCTGCCGCAAGGACTGTCGAGCATTCAGGATGCAGGGCCGCACGGCTTCAGCGAAGTGCTCTACGCTTATTCCTCTGGCGCGAATAATAACGGCAGTGCCTTTGCCGGTCTCAATGCCAATACGCCTTTCTACAATCTCACCATTGGTTTTGCGATGCTGATGGGGCGCTTCTTGCTGATCGTTCCGGTGCTGGCGATTGCTGGTTCACTGGCCGCCAAAAAGACTGTGCCTGCCTCTGCCGGTACATTGCCGACCACAGGCCCTCTGTTTGTTGGTTTGGTGTTTGGCGTGACGATGATTGTCGGCGGTCTGACGTTCTTCCCGGCCTTGGCGCTGGGGCCGGTTGTCGAGCATTTCGCAATGCTCTCCGGTCAGCTGTTTTAAAGGTGCATGATGGCGAAGAATTCTTTTCTGATGAAGCAATTATTCTGCTCCAATACTGCACAGAAGAAAAATCTGTGCGGCTCCAAAACTGCACAGAAGCAAAATCTGCGCGGCACGGACAAGGATGATTGTCCCAAACTCACCAGTATCATGCTGATCCTTGTGTTGGCGATGCTGGCCGGTGTTTTTCTCGTGAAGGCGCTGACCTGAGTTTAAGTTAAAACATTAACTTATCACTCTACATCAATGAAAATCCTATGCAGTTTTAATAAAATTTGCATAAGTTCAAGACGGAGGGCTCTCATGAGCCAGTCAAAATCTTCCAGTATTCTGGATGCCAAAATCCTGCTGCCTGCCATTGGCGGCGCTTTTCGCAAACTCGATCCGCGGGTGCTGGCGAAAAATCCGGTGATGTTTGTCGTTGCCGTTGTCACTGTGCTGACGAGTGTGCTGTTCATCAAAGATATGGCGAGCGGTGGAGCTGATCTGGGCTTCTCGTTCCAGATCATTCTGTGGCTATGGTTTACTATTCTGTTCGCCAATTTTGCCGAAGCGGTGGCTGAAGGGCGCGGTAAAGCGCAGGCGGAATCTCTGTGCCGTACCCGTACCGAAACCGAAGCAAAATTGCTGAGTGGTGACAGCAAAACCAATTACACTATCGTTGCAGGCAACAGCCTAAAAGTCGGTGATATTGTGCTGGTGGAAGCCGGAGATATTATTCCGTCCGATGGTGAGGTGATTGAAGGTGTGGCCTCGGTCAATGAGGCGGCGATCACCGGTGAATCCGCTCCGGTAATCCGTGAATCCGGCGGTGACCGTTCGGCGGTGACCGGCGGCACGCAAGTGCTGTCCGACTGGATACGCGTGCGCATTACCGCCGCTGCCGGATCGACCTTTATTGACCGGATGATCTCATTGGTAGAAGGCGCAGAACGCCAGAAGACACCAAATGAGATTGCGCTGAACATTCTGCTTGCCGGTATGACCCTGATCTTCGTGCTTGCTGTTGTGACCATTCCGAGCTTTGCCACTTATGCGGGCGGTTCCGTGCCGGTGATTGTGCTGGTGGCTTTGTTCGTTACGCTGATCCCGACCACAATCGGCGCTTTGCTCTCAGCCATTGGTATTGCCGGTATGGATCGTCTGGTGCGCTTCAATGTGCTGGCTATGTCCGGCCGTGCGGTGGAAGCTGCCGGTGATGTGGATACGCTGCTGCTCGATAAAACCGGCACAATTACGCTTGGTAACCGTCAGGCTACAGAGTTCCGCCCTGTCACAGGTGTCAGTGAACAGCAATTGGCAGATGCGGCGCAGCTTGCCTCACTTGCCGACGAGACACCGGAAGGCCGCTCGATTGTTGTGCTGGCTAAAGAGAAATACGGTATCCGTGCCCGCGATATGGCAAGCCTTCATGCAAGCTTTGTGCCTTTTACCGCACAAAGCCGTATGAGCGGTGTGGATGTGGATGGCAGTATCATCCGCAAAGGCGCGGTGGATGCGGTGCTGAAATATGTTGAGGCGGAAGGCAGCAAAGCTTCTACTCCTGCTCAGCTACAGGAAATACAGTCGATTGCCGCGCAGATTGCCAAGGCAGGCGGTACACCGCTGGCTGTGGTCAAAGACGGGCAGCTGATGGGCGTTGTCTCGCTGAAGGATATTGTCAAAGGCGGTATCCGGGAGCGTTTTGCAGAACTGCGCCGCATGGGCATCCGCACGGTGATGATTACCGGTGATAATCCGATGACGGCGGCGGCGATTGCTGCAGAAGCTGGCGTGGATGATTTTCTGGCACAAGCCACACCGGAAAACAAGCTGTCGCTGATCCGTGAGGAGCAGGCTAAGGGCAAGCTGGTAGCAATGTGCGGTGACGGTACCAATGATGCGCCGGCACTGGCACAGGCTGATGTGGGCGTGGCGATGAATACCGGTACAGTAGCTGCGCGTGAGGCGGGGAATATGGTCGATCTCGATAGTGATCCGACCAAGCTGATCGAGATTGTGGAAATCGGCAAGCAATTGCTGATGACACGCGGTGCGCTGACAACCTTCTCGATTGCCAATGATATTGCCAAATATTTCGCGATTATTCCGGCAATGTTCCTCGCTTTCTACCCGCAGCTCGGCGTGCTGAATATTATGGGGCTGCATAGTCCGCAGAGCGCCATTCTCTCGGCGATCATCTTCAATGCGTTGATTATCGTGGCGCTGATCCCGCTGTCACTGCGCGGGGTTAAATATCAGGCGGTTGGTGCGGGCGCACTGCTGAGCCGCAATCTGATGATCTACGGTCTTGGCGGGATTATCGTACCTTTCGTAGCGATCAAGCTGATTGATATGGCGATTACCGCTCTGGCTCTGGTGTAAGGAATAAACCCATGTTGAAACAATTACGTCCTGCTGTGGTGATGATTGTCAGTCTGACCGTAATCACCGGTATTGCCTATCCGCTGGCTATGACCAGCGTGGCGCAGACCCTGTTTCCTTCTCAGGCCAATGGCAGTCTGATTGTGAAGGACAATAAGGTGATCGGCTCATCCCTGATCGGCCAGCAATTCACCTCTGATCGTTATTTTCACGGTCGCCCGAGTGCAGCTGGCGATGGCTATAATGCTGCATCCTCCGGCGGTTCCAATCTGGCGCCAACCAGCGCTGCGTTACTGGATCGCGTAAAGGCAGATGTGGCCAAGTTGCAGGCAGAAAATCCAAATCAACCTGTACCTGTTGATCTGGTAACTGCATCCGGCAGCGGGCTTGATCCGCATATTACGCCGGAAGCGGCTTTGTTCCAGATACCGCGCATTGCCAAGGCACGCGGATTGGATGAAGCCAAGCTCAAAACATTGGTCGATGCTCAGATACAGGAGCGTTTGCTGGGTGTGCTGGGCGAGCCGGTTGTGAATGTGCTTGCGCTTAATCTCGCACTGGATCAGGTTAAATAAGACAGAACATGCAGAGTCCGGATCATAATTGATGAATGATGACAGTCAGCTGCAGGAAAGCATGCGCAATGGTGACAACAGACCGTCACCGGATGCGCTGCTCGCCAAAGCCGAACAGGAAACACGCGGCCGCCTCAAGATTTTTCTCGGGGCGGCTCCGGGCGTTGGTAAAACCTATGAAATGCTGATGTCCGGCCGTAGTCTTTTGGCTGACGGCGAGGATGTGGTGATCGGGGTTGTCGAGACGCATGGTCGTCAGGAAACACAGGCTCTGACCGAAGGTTATGAGATCATTCCCCGTGCGCGTGTCGATTATAAAGGCCATGTGCTTGAGGAGATGGATCTCGACGCTGTATTGACACGTCGTCCCAAGCTGGTGCTGGTGGATGAGCTGGCGCATACCAATGCACCAGGCAGTCGACACCCCAAGCGCTATCTTGATGTTGAAGAACTGCTGGCCACCGGGATTGATGTTTATAGCACGCTGAATATTCAGCATGTCGAGAGCCTTAATGATGTGGTGGCGCAAATCACCCGTATCCGCGTGCGCGAAACCGTGTCGGATAGTATTATCGATCGCGCCGATGATATTGAGATCGTTGATATTACACCGGAAGACCTGATTAAACGCCTGAAAGAAGGCAAGGTCTATCTGCCTAAGACCGCGAAACGCGCGACACAGAATTATTTCTCTGCCGGTAATCTCACAGCCTTGCGTGAACTTGCCCTTCGGCGCACGGCGCAGCGCGTAGACGATCAGTTGCTCAGCCATATGCAGGCCAATGCCATATCGGGGCCGTGGTCGGCAGGTGAACGTGTATTGGTTTGTATTGACGAGCAACCGCATGGCGCGGCATTGATCCGCTATGCCCGCAGACAGGCCGACCGGCTGCGTACGCCGTGGACAGCGCTCTATGTGGAGACATCCCGCGCGGCAACGCTCTCGGAAGAAGAGAAAGACCGTATTGCCGCCACCTCACGGCTGGCAGAGCAGCTCGGCGGTGAAATTATTACGCTGACCGGCCATGATGTGGCGCAGGACATAATCAACTATGCTTTGGCGCATAATTTCAGTCATATTGTTATCGGCAAGCCGAACAAGTCGCGTCTGCGTGAAATATTTGAAGGATCGGTCTCGCATGATCTGATCCGTAAGGCCGGTAATCTCAGTATCCATATTATTTCCGGTACGCAGCAGGAAGCTGCGCCGGTGCGGCAAGTGGCGACCGCAGAGGAAAAAGCATTTTTGCTGCGGCCTTATCTGATGAGCCTTGGCTATATCGCGATTGCGCTGGTTGTTGGCACTTTGCTCGATCATGTGCTGGATGTGCGCAATATCGCGTTGGTGTTTCTGATGGCGGTGCTAGCGACAGCTGTAGCTTCGGGGCTGCGGCCTGCCTTGTTCGCTTCGCTGGTCAGTGCTTTTGCTTTCAACTTTTTCTTCCTGCCGCCGCTCTACACATTGCATATTGCAGGGCCGGAGAGTGTGATTGCACTGGCATTCTTCATTTGTGTGGCGCTGGTCGCCAGTAATTTGACAGCGCGTGTGCAGCGGCAGGCTGCTGCGGCGCGTAACCGTGCCAGAACAATGGAAGGGCTCTATCAGTTCAGTAAAAAGTTGGCCGGTGCCGGAACGCTGGAAGATGTGCTCTGGGCAACGGTCTATCAGATTGCAGCGCTGCTCAAAGTGCGTGTGGTGGTGCTGTTGCCGGATGAAGGCACAGCCAATACGTCTATTTCCGTACGTGCCGGTTATCCGCCGGATGATACGCTTGCCGATGCCGATATTGCTGCTGCCCGCTGGGCGTGGGAGCATGACCATCCTGCAGGGCGTGGTGCGGACACCTTACCTGGTGCCAAGCGTCTTTATCTGCCGTTGCGTGCTGTCGGTAATACAATTGGTGTGGTCGGGCTGGATGATGACCGGCAGGGGCCGATCCTGACGCCGGAGCAGCAACGTTTGTTTGATGCGCTGGCAGAGCAGGCGGCACTGGCGATTGCGCGTATTCAATTGGTGGATGATCTGGATCGCGCGCAGCTTGCCGTTGAGGCAGATCGGTTGCGTTCGGCTTTACTGACCTCGATCTCTCATGACCTGAAAACGCCGCTCGCTGCCATTCTTGGCGCTGCAGACACATTGAAGAGTTATTCCGGCTCTCTGCCCGATACTGACCGTGCAGAATTGCTGACCACCGTGGTGGATGAGTCCGAGCGGCTCAACCGCTTTATCGCCAATTTGCTGGATATGACACGGATTGAATCAGGTGCCATGCAGCCGAATAAATCTCTGCATTATCTGGGTGATATTGTCGGTAGTGCTTTGAAACGCGCTGCGAAAATTCTGCAATATCACCGTGTTGAAACCGATATCGCTGCCGATCTGCCAATGCTGAAACTTGATCCGGTTTTGTTTGAGCAGGTGTTGTTCAACTTGCTGGACAATGCCGCTAAATACGCACCGGAAGGCAGTCTGGTCTATATTCAGGGGCAGGCGGAGCAGGGTGACATCGTGCTGCGCATCAGTGATGAGGGTGCTGGCATACCGGCGGGTGATGAAATGCGGATTTTCGACAGTTTCTACCGTGTGCGCAAAACCGATCAGGTGCGTGCCGGTACAGGACTTGGGCTGGCAATCTGCAAGGGCTTTACAGAGGCGATGGGCGGCACCATTACAGCGGCCAATCGCAGCGATCACGGCGGTCGCAGTGGTGCTGTTTTTACAATAAGATTACCGCTTAGCAGCTGTGCTGAAATGATGAGCGGAACAGAAGAGGGATTATCTCCCCGATGACACAGAATATCGTCAAAATCCTTGTGGTGGATGATGAGCCACCAATCCGTAAACTTTTGCGCGTCGGGCTGGGGACGGAAGGTTTCTTGATCCTTGAGGCACCATCAGCGGCCATCGCCCGAGAGATTATGCGCGATGATCGGCCTGATCTGGTGCTGCTGGATCTCGGCCTGCCGGATATGTCCGGTCATGATCTTCTGACGCTGTGGCGCTCGGAACTGATTGATTTGCCAGTGATTATTCTTTCAAGCCGCACGGATGAAAGCGGAATCGTCAAAGCACTGGAACTCGGTGCTGATGATTATGTGACCAAGCCATTTGGCATGAAAGAGCTGGCAGCGCGAATCCGCGTGGCACTGCGCCATAAATTGCAGGAGCAGGGCGAAAAGCCGGTCTTTCAGACTGGCGAATTGTCGGTTGATCTGGTGAAGCGTATCGTACGGCTCAAAGGGCAGGAGATTAAGCTCTCGCCGAAAGAATATGATATTTTGCGGATCATGGTGCAGCACGCAGGCAAGGTGCTGACTCATAGCTTCATTCTCAATCAGATTTGGGGCGGCATGAGTGATGTGCAATATCTGCGCGTTTATGTGCGCCAGTTGCGTCAAAAACTCGAAGATTCGCCCGATCAGCCGTTTTATATTCTGACAGAGACAGGTGTCGGCTACCGGCTACGCGAACCGGACGTTTAAATGTGACGGATTCGCCGGATATTTTACAAAGTCTCTGGCGAAACGTATTTTATACGCGTCTAAAAGCACTTAGTAATAGAATTAGGATAATTTTCGATTGGGAGGCTTATGCAGATTGAAACTCTTAAAGAAGAGTGGCTCCCCGGGCCGGATTCGAACCAGCGACCAACCGGTTAACAGCCGGTTGCTCTACCGCTGAGCTACCGAGGAATAGTTGCTCTGCATTTGCAATGACAGCCGTATAGCAACGCAAAATGCTCTTGCCAAGCCCTAATTTTGATATTGTACAGGAAAAAAGCAGATTTATGACAGGGAGTATTGTTTTTCAGTTTGAAAGACAGCGGTCATCATCTGAAAATGATAAAAATCATTTATTTCAAATAATTAGATGATGCGTGAAAACGAGCGCTATCATACAGAGTACAGGCATTTCTGATTTAACTTTTGGAAATTTTATGCACGCTCTTTATGAGAAAAGAGTGGCTCCCCGGGCCGGATTCGAACCAGCGACCAACCGGTTAACAGCCGGTTGCTCTACCGCTGAGCTACCGAGGAACAGGTGCTCTTGCTTTCAGCGATTTGGCGTATAGCAAAAGCATTTTGGTTTTGCCAAGCCCTTTTTCGCTTTTCAATCAACTTTTTAGCGGAACTGTGGATGAGGCGTGCATTTCAGGTGTTAAAATCTGAAATATCGCAGTTTAAATGCGCTGCTTTGAGTGTTTCCAACATCTTAGAGTTGCTGACGCTGTGCATTGCACGCAACAAGCAGCGGAATCACGAGCAATGATTATGCGCTCTGATTCCGCAACTTGGCGGATAGTATTTCATGATCCCATTCACAGCAGTCGTAATTTTCAGAAAAATGCAGCTTTGGCGGAAGTGGTATTTTTTTGAACAAAAGGACACTTATATAAGGGGCATATAAACAGAGAGAGTGCAGGCAGGGCAGACAGATTGCTGAAACCGGATGCTGATATAAATAATGCTGCAGAACAGCAGAGTACTGAAAGCGGGGAGGCTGCTACGCAGCACCGGATCAGATTGTTCGGGAAACATTTGCCGCTCCCGCAGTCTGTCTGGCTCAGGCGAATCCTCGGCGGCGGGCTTATTGTCGGTGGCGTATTCAGCTTTTTGCCGGTGCTCGGCGTTTGGATGCTTCCGCTCGGGCTGATCATCCTTTCCCGTGATTCCAGCCGCATCAGACGCATCAGACGCAAGTCTGAGGTTGGTTTGCTGCGTCGCTGGCGTGAATACAGGGCGCGCAAGAAAGCAGAGAAGGCGGAGCAGCAGGAGTAGCCGGCTTTTTCTGAGTGATTATTGTATGTGCTGTGAATAAAATCCCGGCTATCTGCATTATTTTGATAGGAAATTTAAAATTTCGCGGAAAGCATGGCGGGGGTACTTGACGAGTCATGCGGCTTAACCTATTCAGCACTCAACCACATACGGATGGCCTCGTGGCGGAGTGGTTACGCAGAGGACTGCAAATCCTTGCACCCCGGTTCGATTCCGGGCGAGGCCTCCATCCTAAAATCAAACAATTGTTTTATTTAGCATTTTAGTGCTTTTCTCCGCACTTCTATTTGAGGTGCGGGTATTGGTTATAAGTTCCCTCCTAAGTTGCTCTTTGCGTGTCTTTACTATGTTAGCAGGCGCTTCTCTGCAGAAACATATAGGACGTGGTCACTTTCTTCATATTGTTTCAGTAAGCTAAATCGATAGTACTCCTTCTATAGAGGGTCGTAAGTGGCAATTCTCAATTCGAGAAGGGTTGTAATGTTGTCGACCGCATAATTGTTGAGTTGTGGATTATAGTCGTGGGTCGTACGAATATAAGTGTTTCTGAAAACCATATCGGTAAAACTGTCTGCTGGATTAATAAGTAAATTAGCTCTTTTATTGAGATTGATCCAGGAAGGTGAGCGGTTGTTATCGAAGTTTGTGTTGAAACGAACGGCTATAGTTGCTGTGTTTGCGGCAGCTATTTCAATATCCTTTTCAACCGGTGTTCGAATAATCACTGGAACAGAATCTGATTTAATAACGGTCATTGTCAGATTGATTTTGCCATTTCTGATCGCAATACCGATCGGGATTTATTGGTTTTCTCGTCTGGAAAAACTGGAGCTCTCTTATCGCAGTGCTATTCGCAGAGCCAATGAACTGACGCGTATCGCGAGTGTAGATCCTTTAACCGGCATTCTTAATCGCCGTAGTTTTATTGAACAATTTAATGCAGCAAGTGCCGCAGGGGTTCGAGGCTGGTTTTTACTGGCTGATATCGATTATCTGAAAGTGCTTAATGACAAATATGGTCATCTTGTCGGTGATGATGCAGTTGTCTCTGTTGCTCAGGCAATGGTCAATGTGTTGCCGTCAGATAGTTTGATTGCCCGCATTGGAGGAGATGAGTTTTGCGCTTTCATCCCAAAAGCATCCTGTCCGGATATTGATGACACTATTGAACAGATAAATGCGAAGGCAGATGATGAACTGCAACAAAAACATGCTGATATTACGCATGTTTTGTCGCTCTCAGTTGGATATATGCCATTAAAATCCAACCAGAAATTCAAAGATATTATGTCTCTCGCTGATGAGCGAATGTACCGCAAGAAAAGAGCGAGATAGCCAACGTTCAGCACAGCCGTAGCCTAACAGGATGAAGTTGAAGCTAAGCTTGATCGCGTAGCACATTTTTACAAAAGGCAATGGTCATCGATACGCTTGCTTTCGTAACGAACTGTCATCCGGCAAACGCTGATCGCTTTACACGCTCGCCTTTCGCGCATCTGATGATGATTCATCAGATGCGCGACAGAATTCCGCTGAACTGCGGGCGCCACCACTTCTTTCCCAAAAGGTTCTTCAAAGCGGCATTATCGAGCATCGCCTCCGTCAAGGAACGCTTCAGCTTCGTGTTTTTGTCTTCAAACGTCTTCTGTCGCTTCGCCTCGGACACGTTCATCCCGCCGAACTTGGCTTTCCATCTATAGATGCTGGCATCGCTGACGCCGTGCTTGCGGCAAAGCTCTGAGACCCGTGTCCCGCCTCATGCTCCTTCATGATGCCGATAATCTGTTCGTCTGTGAAACGGTTGCGCTTCATTCTCTGGGCTTCTCAATAGACCAGAGCTTTCTGTATACTGTATATCGAACTCATTGAGGTCAAGGTTCACCATAGCGCTCGCATTGCACAAATAGCGTTTCACTGATAGCGGAGAGCATCTTGTCACGCACTTCACGAGCTTCTTTGCGTGTGATATGGGAGAGCGGGCAGTCAGGCTTAATGACCGCATGAAGATGAGTCATAACGCGCTCTAAACGGGCAGTTTTATGACGCTCGTTTATATCCCCGATAATCCGCTCTTGTAGATAGAGCTGCTTAGCATCTGCTAATGTCGGCTCGTAATGCTCTGTTACAATGCCCTTGAGTGAGGGCTTTGGGGTTTGTTTTGTGGAGGTGTGGTCTTGTGAAGGCGAAGTGATGCACTGCTCAAATGGCGCAGTGTCAGGGCTTGAGTGCTGCTCGTTTGCAAATGATTCTTTAGGTGAGCGTTTGTCGCTGTTGGTCAGGCGTTCAAACTCAGCATGGACATGCGGCCAGATACGCAGAGCCTCATGTCGAGTGTCGCCAAGTAGTCTTTTGAATTTCGCTCTGAGGGAAGGTTGTCTGAGCTGCCTTAGGAGCCCTACGGCGGTAATGCCAAGTGCCAGCATTTGTCGGGACTACGTATTTCAGCGACAAACCCATTGTGTACTTCCTGTGTACCTGAGAAGCACTGAAACTGTTATGTCATTGAAATATAATGGGCAATGAAAGCCAAATGGTGCGGTCGAGAAGACTCGAACTTCCACGGGTTGCCCCACAGCGACCTCAACGCTGCGCGTCTACCAATTCCGCCACGACCGCACTGTGTGGTAGAAACCGAACTGCTTCGGTGAGGGCGATGTAGCAAATCACTATTGCAGTGACAAGCCAAATTATTCGTTTCATTGCATTTTTTTAAAAGTAATTCACAGAAGCCCGTTTTTCTCCCGCAAAACCGCGTTTTTATAATCCCTTCAATAGGATGAAGCGGGGCTATTTTCTTCACTGGGCGCTTAGTCCGCCATATTTTCCGGAATCAAACTGTCCAAAAACTGAAAAGATTCGTCTTTTGAGCCGGAATTTTTGTTTCAAAAGATGACGCGTTGCAATCTTTCAATATTTTCCAGCTGTTTACGGGTTTCCTGATAGCCGATATCAATAGTTTCAGCCGCGCGGTGAAACTCGGTCAGGCCGATATGGCCGATGCTTGGCATCAAAGCGATGTCCGGCGGATCACCGGCCATACGGGCGCGCGAGATTCTGTCCTGTATAATATTGAAAGCGTCCATCATGACGCCGGTTATGCCCAAGCGTGATTCATGGCTTATTACCCCTGCCTGAGCAGGGTTGATGGTATCCTCCTGTCCGGCACGTGCTGGACTTGTATATTTGACAACGGCTGCGCGGCCGAACTGGTCATAGTTGAGATTGACGGCCAGAACCAATTGCTGCTCATAGGCGCGGCATACGGAAACCGGAACCGGATTGACCAATGCACCGTCCACAAGCAGCCGGTGGTCGTAACGGATAGGTTCAAAAACGCCCGGCAATGCATAAGAGGCGCGCATTGCCATAATAAGTGAGCCGGTGGAGAGCCAGATTTCGTGACCTGTGCGTAATTCAGTGGCGACAGCCACATAAGGACAGGGCAGGTCATCAATATTCAATCCGTCGAGATGCTGGTGCAATTTGCGATCCAGTTTCATGCCGCCGAATAATCCGCTGCCGCGAAATGTAATATCCATCAGGCTGAACATGCGTCTGCGCGTAAGGGAGCGTGCAAACTCTTCCAGCTCATCCAGTTTTCCTGCCAGATAACAGCCGCCGACAAGCGCCCCTATTGAGGTGCCTGCAATCATAGATATTTTGATATTGGCTTCATTCAGTGCGCGTAATACGCCGATATGCGCCCATCCGCGTGCCGAACCGCCGCCTAAAGCAAGAGCAATTGGCTGGGGTGTTTTAAGAATAACAGGTTTGGGAATTTCCGCCTGAGCCGGTGCATTGGCGGCAGCAGTTGTGCGGCGGCGCGGTACCCATGAAAGCATGCAATATCTCCCGAATATACCTGTGTTTGCAACCAGAATACAGGAACAAGTATATTCAGACTATGGCTTTCATGCGATTGCAGTGCAAGGCAATTCATGCAGCTATAAATTGCAGAAAACGCATAAAACAATCTGAATTATGTAAATTTAATGTAATTTTAATTATTATTAATTGTCAGTTAAGTAATTATATTAAAGTTTATTTGTTTTTACTCTGGTTATGTAAATTAATGCAATAGTAACCATAAATTCTTCTGAATATACATGTTGCAATATTGTTACAGCATTTTTGTCCGGTTGGTGTAAAACAAGATCAAGAAAGATTTTGAGGTTCTCCCATGTTTAATAAAGTCATCCTCGCTGCTTCCGCAGCTGTTCTGTTCTCCGGCACTGCAATGGCTGCAGACGCTATCGTTTACAACGAACCTGCGCCAGCCGTTGAAGTGAATACCTTCAGCTGGGAAGGTGGTTATGTTGGTGCCAATGCCGGTTACGGTTTTGGTAAAATGAAAGAAGACGGCGTCAGCATCAAGCCACGTGGCTTTGTTGGTGGTGTGCAGGCTGGTTACAACTGGCAGTTCGATCAGGTTGTTGCCGGTATCGAAGCTGACTTCCAGGGCTCGACCATGAAGAAATCGGTTGATTTCTATGATGCAGCCGGCGCCTACGAAGGCACTGTAAAAGGTAAAGTCCAGTGGTTCGGTACAGTTCGTGGTCGTCTGGGTGCAGACATTGCTGAACGTACAATGCTCTACGGTACTGCCGGTCTTGCTTACGGTAAAGTGAAGATCGAAGGCTATGATGCTGCTCAGGATGTGTCTGCAAGCGCTTCCAAGACCCGCGCTGGCTGGACTGCCGGTGCTGGTGTAGAACACGCCTTTACAGACAACGTAACTCTGAAGACAGAATATCTCTACACTGATCTGGGCAAAGTTAAGTTCAGCGACGGTGCAGATGTATCCAAAGTTAAAACCAACTTCCACACTGTGCGCGTTGGTGTAAACTACAAGTTCTGATAATCTGACGGGAGGTGAAGGACGCCTCTTATGTCTTCAAAATTTCTTTCGCCGGATTTGATATTTGGCGAAAGAACCGTCCTCCAGACAAAAAGCCCTGCGTAATTCATATTACGCAGGGCTTTTGTGTTTTATGTCAATAAACAAACCTAATGGTTTGTTTTATTTATGCAAAATGACGTTATTGCCTGAAATATCTACCGTGCGGTAAAAGCAGGAGTGACGATCTGTGTGGCATGTCGGGCCATTACCAGCAACTTTGACCTTGAGCCACAGGGCGTCCTGATCGCAATCTGTACGCATCTCAATAACAGTCTGCAGATTGCCGGAGGTTTCACCTTTCTTCCAAAGCGACTTGCGTGACCGCGACCAGTAATGGGCAATGCCGGTTTCCAGCGTCAGCCGCAGAGCTTCACTGTTCATATGCGCAACCATCAGCAATTCGCCGTCATCCGCACTTGTCACAACTGCGGTTATCAGACCTGAACTGTCAAAGCGGGGCGCAAAGACAGCACCTTCTTCAGTGCTGTGCTTGTCGGTTTGTGCAGGGAAATCGGCAGGCAGTTTGGTCATGAACCGCTCCGCAGCATGGTCATGAACCGAACCTGATTGGCAACATCCTGCTCGAAAGCGCCTGTAAAGGTGGTCGTCAATGTGGTTGATCCCTGTTTGCGAATACCGCGCATAGCCATGCACATATGTTCCGCTTCAATCAAGACAGCAACGCCGAGGGGCTTGAGAATATTCTGAATGCTGTGAGCAATTTGCGCAGTCATGCTTTCCTGTGTTTGCAGGCGATGGGCAAACATATCAACGACACGCGCAATTTTTGACAGGCCGACAACGGAGCCATTCGGTAGATAGCCGATATGTGCCTTGCCGATAATCGGCACCATATGATGTTCACAATGCGAGAAGAACTTGATGTCTTTGATGAGAACCATGTCTTTGTAGCCGGCAACTTCTTCAAAAACAGTGCCGAGCTCTTCTTCCGGTGACTGATGATAGCCGGAAAACAGTTCTTTATAGGCTTTTGCCACGCGTTTCGGGGTTTCAAGCAACCCTTCGCGCGACGGATCTTCTCCCATCCAGAGCAGCAATGTTTTTACAGCGGCCTCTGCTTCAGCCTTTGTCGGGCGTGCAACATTGCTGGTCTGTGAGTCGGAAATGTGCTTGTTCATATCGAGCTCCCGTAGTCTCTCTCTGTGGAGAGACGAGTTAAACGGACACTGTTACGAAGCTTGCTCAGGCGGTAATCTTAGCTGTACCGCTGAAGGCTTGGCATTTATGTCGGGGCAGTTATCTGGCGTTTTGCAGAATACAGCCAAAGGCCTGCTCTGCCTGTTTGCATTGACTGTCGCGGAAATATCCGCAAAAGGCAAATGCCTGTCCTATATAAAGTATGTCGAAGATATTAAAAGAGCAAAGACAGCCGATTTATGTCGTATTTCGGTTGTGCTATTCTCTATAGCGGCTTGAAATGAAAAATTTATATAGCCACTTATACAATCATGTCCGGCAATGCGCCGGAACATGCTGAAGGAGAAACCGGATGATCAATGATATGTATAATGCCCGGATTCTCGAATTTGCCGGTAACATTCCGCATATTGGTCGTCTTCAGTCGCCGGATGCAACAGCTAAGGCGCATTCCAAGCTTTGCGGTTCTACAGTGATTGTCGATCTCAAAGTCAGAGACGGTATTGTCGTAGATTTCGCGCATGAGGTAAAGGCCTGTGCTTTGGGGCAGGCGACATCCTCGGTGATGGCACGTCATATTATCGGCTCAACAGAAGCTGAACTGCGTGAATTGCAGGCGCAAATGACTGCAATGCTGAAAGACAATGGTGAACCGCCTGAAGGCCGCTTTGAAGATTTACGTTTTTTCGAGCCGGTTCGTGATTATAAAGCCCGTCATGCATCCACTTTACTGACATTTGATGCTGTTGTTGACTGTCTGGATCAGATTGCCGCAAAAGCTGCCGTGTAAGCGATATGTGCCCGCAGCCTGAAACCAAACCCCGTAAAAAATACAGCCGTAACTATCAGGGCGCATGGCGCAAGACACCGGATCGTTTGCTTGGTACGGGGCTTGTGCGGCTTTATCAGCTGACTTTATCGGGCTTTATCGGCAATTCCTGCCGTCATATGCCTACCTGTTCCGAATATGCCTATGAGGCTATTGCCCGTTACGGTTTGTGGATCGGCGGCTGGATGGGCTTGTTTCGGGTTATGCGCTGCGGGCCGTTCGGCACATGCGGGATTGATCGTGTGCCGGAAGCGCTGGAGCCGCGCTATAAGTGGTATTTTCCGTGGCGTTATTGGCACATTTCCGCTGCAAAACCCGATAATGACTAAGCTTTTACGGGGGAAAGGTTTATTTCCCCGTTTAGATTGATTATAGAGACGCTGCCGGTCGCATCTGCACTTCGTTTTGCAGGAGCCGGAAAGCTTTTATTTTGCTCTAAATAACCACCCGCAATCGTTGGCGGGACTGGATGAGGATGACAATGTCTGATCTTATTACTCTCGAATTTCCCGACGGCTCACAGCGCGAATATGATCCGGCCATGACCGGTCTGGCGCTTGCCGAATCCATCTCCAAATCACTGGCTAAAAAGTCTGTCGCCTATGCGGTTGACGGCACCGTGCGTGATTTGTCCGAGCCGCTTGGCGCATCAGGCAAAATCGAGATTCTCACCCGTGAAGATCCGCGCGCGCTGGAACTGATCCGTCACGACTGCGCCCACGTTCTGGCTGAAGCTGTGCAGGAGCTTTTCCCTGGCACGCAGGTCACAATCGGACCGGTTATCGAAAACGGTTTCTATTATGACTTCGCCCGCAATGAGCCTTTCACACCCGATGACCTGCCGGTTATCGAAAAGAAAATGCGTGAAATCATTGCCCGCAACAAGTCGTTCACACGCGAAGTCTGGACACGCGAAAAAGCCAAGCAGGTTTTCTCCGATAAAGGTGAATCCTATAAGGTTGAGCTGATTGACGCGATCCCTGAAGGTCAGGATCTGAAGATCTATTATCAGGGCGACTGGTTCGATCTTTGCCGTGGTCCGCATATGGCCTCCACAGGTCAGATCGGCAATGCGTTCAAGCTGATGAAAGTTGCCGGTGCTTATTGGCGCGGTGACAGCAACAATCCGATGCTGACCCGTATTTACGGTACAGCTTTCGCGAATGATGCTGATCTGCAGCAATATCTGACAATGCTGGAAGAAGCTGAAAAGCGCGACCATCGCCGCCTTGGCCGTGAAATGGATCTGTTCCATTTTCAGGAAGAAGGTCCGGGCGTTGTGTTCTGGCATTCCAAGGGCTGGCGCATGTTCCAGAGCCTTGTCAGCTATATGCGCCGTCGTCTCGACGATCATGGCTATCAGGAAGTCAACGCACCGCAGGTGCTGGATAAATCCCTTTGGGAAACATCCGGTCACTGGGGCTGGTATAAAGACAACATGTTCAAGGTCACCACTGCCGGTGATGACACTGAAGATGACCGCGTTTTCGCGCTGAAACCGATGAACTGCCCGGGTCACGTGCAGATTTTCAAACATGGTTTGAAATCCTACCGCGATCTGCCGATCAAAATGGCGGAATTCGGTAATGTTCATCGTTATGAGCCATCCGGTGCACTGCATGGCCTGATGCGCGTTCGCGGCTTTACGCAGGATGATGCGCATATCTTCTGTACAGACGAGCAGATGGCGGATGAATGCCTGCGCATTAACGACCTGATCCTCTCGACTTATGCCGATTTCGGTTTTGATCAGATCACTGTGAAGCTCTCCACACGCCCTGAAAAGCGCGTGGGTGATGATGCGCTGTGGGATCGTGCGGAAAGCGTTATGGGCGAAGTGCTCAAGACAATCGAAGCCAATTCCGGCGGCCGCATCAAAACCGGTATTCTGCCAGGTGAGGGTGCGTTCTACGGTCCTAAGTTCGAATATACACTGAAAGATGCGATCGGTCGTGAATGGCAGTGCGGTACAACGCAGGTTGACTTCAACCTGCCGGAACGCTTCGGTGCATTCTATATCGATAACAACTCCGAGAAGCAGCAGCCGGTTATGATCCACCGCGCGATCTGCGGTTCGATGGAGCGTTTCCTCGGTATTCTGATCGAGAACTTTGCCGGTCATATGCCGCTGTGGTTCGCACCAATTCAGGTTGTTGTGGCAACGATCACTTCGGAAGCGGATGAATATGGTCAGGAAGTTGCTAACTTGTTCAAAAAAGCAGGTTTGCAGGTGACGACCGACTTCCGCAACGAGAAGATCAACTACAAGGTGCGTGAGCACTCGCTGCAGAAAGTACCGGTCATTCTGGTGCTTGGTAAGCGTGAAGCAGAAGAGCGCACAGTGAATGTGCGTCGTCTCGGTTCCCGTGACCAGACACCTATGTCGCTGGATGAAGCGCTGAGCTCACTGCGCGAAGAGGCAACACCGCCGGATCTTCGCCGCGCATAACGTAAATAAGAAAAGGCCGGAGCAATCCGGCCTTTTTTATAATTATCAATATTTTATGTTAAAAATTTAACGTATAACTTTAATTCAGAGGCGCGGCTTTAAAGCGATATTCGCCCTGACTGTCGATGTCGAAATAGTCACCGATCTGCGGATGACGCAGCGGTTCACCGCTTTCATCTTCTTCCAGATTTTGCTCGGAAACATAGGCCACGTAATCCGTTTCCTCATTCTCCGCCAGCACATGATAAAACGGCTGCTCACGTTTCGGGCGCGAGGCTTCAGGAATGGACATGTACCATTCTTCCGTATTGGCGAATTCCGGATCAACATCGAAAATGATACCGCGAAACGGTAACAGGCGGTGACGCACCACCTGTCCGATCTGGAAACGTGCATATTTTACTTCAAAAGCACTCATTGTGATCCGTCGTGATGTGGCGTGACAGTTGGCAGTGTCGTCTTCTTATTCGCTGCGGAGAAAGACGGTAGCAGGGCTTTGAAACCGCCACCGGGACGCAACCCCTCACGCATGAAGAAAGCACGCAGCGGCGGTACAACACGCAGGATTTCCAATCCTGTGCCGCGAATGATCTGTGCTGGCAGGAAGTCTGACAACAGCGTGCGGTTCAGCACATCGACCGAGCCGGTACGTGCCAGAATATCAGGGCGGCGACCGCTATCATAAGCGCGGATAACGCGATCAGAACCGGCATCCTGCTTATCTTTGCTCAAAGCGGAGATCAGTGTTTCCACATCACGGGTGCCGAGGTTCAGGCCTTGTGCACCAATTGGCGGGAAAACATGCGCTGCTTCGCCGATCAGAATGGTGCGCTTGGCAGCAAATTTCAGCGGCACCAGACCGGAGAGCGGCCATGCCTGTTGTTTGGTATCAACCGTGATTTCACCCAACATGGACTGCATTTTAGTTTCAATTTCACGGGCGAGCTGTTCGCTGTCGAGCGCCATCAGCTTTTCAGCATGGCGCGGATTGGCAACCCAGACAAGGCTGGAGCGATTGCCGGGCAGCGGCACTTGCGTGAAAGGGCCGTCCTCGGTGTGGAACTCGGTCGAAATATTCTGATGCGGCACTTTATGACTGAACGAGCACACAACTGCGGTTTGCGGATAGCGCCAGCGGCGGGTTTGAATACCGGCTGCATCACGCGCTGAGCTGTTGCGACCATCTGCAGCCACGACCAATGGTGTGGTTACAACCTGTCCGTCGCTGAAAGTGACAGAAATACTGTCTGCATTATGCTGATAGGCGGTGGCATTGTTGAAGTTGCGCGCAATGCGCTCATGCGCGGTTACTGCCTCATGCAATGCACGGTTCAGCACCAGATTTGGGATATTATAGCCGAAAGCTTCCGTTCCGATTTCTGAAGCGCGGAATGTCACCGCAGGGCTTCGGATCAGTCTGCGGGTGCCGTCAACAATACGCATGGAGGCGAGGGCTGCTGTATCCGGACGGATGGTTTGCCACACACCGAGACTGTCAAGATATTCAATGGCAGGCATCATCAATGCAGTGGTGCGCCGGTCATCCTGATCGCTTACCGGACCTGCTAGCAGAATATCATAGCCTGCCTGCGCCATCGCCAGTGCCGCAATCATTCCCGCAGGGCCGCTGCCGCTCACAAGAATGCGCGCCGAAGTGAACTCTGATGAATGAACGGAGCCTGACATAATGCACCTCTTTGTTATCCGGATTTTGACAATCAAACAGTCAAACCACCGGAATATCCTGCTAATTTTTAAAAACCATAAGCAGATTTGCCTGCTCATTCTTTTAGGCCATAAGTCGCCGTTACGACACTAAAAACATATGCTTAAAGCGGAGATAGTCACGAATAGCAGGTAACTTCTTTGGATGAGCGACATTTTGTCTGTTTTTCAAGTCAGCTTTTCTTGCACTTTTGGTGTTTTTCGACAAAAGCTGTCAGGACTGATAATTCATTAATTTTTTGTAACAGAATCGGCAAAGATCTTGAAAGCGAAACTGACAGACAAACTGAAAGCTAAAAAAGTCACTCTGCCTCAGGTCAGGGCTTTTTCTGTTCACCTGTTAACGGCTTCCGGCTCCTTTCTGGCCTTTCTGTCACTGGTTGCTGCCAGTGAAGAAAACTGGACGGCAATGTTTCTCTGGCTCGGGCTGGCACTTTTCGTCGATGGTATTGACGGGCCGATTGCCCGCAAGCTGGAAGTGAAATATGTGTTGCCAAACTGGTCAGGCGAGCTTCTCGATAATATCATCGATTATGTCACTTATGTGCTGATCCCTGCTTTTGCGCTCTATCAAAGCGGTTTCATGGGGCACGGCCTGTCATTCCTGTCCGGCGCAATCATCGTTATCAGTAGTGCGATTTATTATGCTGATACCGGCATGAAGACCAAAGAAAACTTCTTCAAGGGTTTCCCTGTGGTCTGGAATATGGTGGTCTTCACCCTGTTCATCGTCGGTCCGGGTGAGTGGACAGCCTTTGCGGTTGTTGTTGTCTCGGCGATCTTGTCTTTCATGCCGCTGAATTTTCTGCATCCGGTGCGCGTGGTGCGTTTGCGTCCGCTCAATCTCACAGTGTTTCTGCTGTGGTGCGTTTTCGGTGTGGCGGGTATTTTCTATCAGATGGATGCACCGCTCTGGGTGCGCATCGGTATTACCGCCACCGGTATTTATCTCTACTGCATCGGTATCGTGATGCAGTTCCTGCCTAATCTTGGCCTTAAAACTGCTGCGAAATAACAGGGAATTCTGACAATGATAAATGCAATTCTGATCCGTGAAACCGGTGGTGCCGATGTTCTGAAATATGAACAGGTCGAGCTTGGACAGCCTAAAGCAGGCGAGGCACGTATCCGCCATGAAGCGGTCGGATTGAATTTTATCGATGTCTATTTTCGCACCGGTCTTTATAAGGCGCCGCAACTGCCTTTCATTCCGGGGCAGGAGGGCGCAGGCACAGTCGTTGCTGTCGGTGAAGGCGTGACGAATGTGAAGATCGGTGACCGTGTGGCCTATACAGGCGCCATGGGTTCTTATGCGGATGAACGGCTGATTGCCGCTGATCGTCTGGTTAAAGTGCCGGAGAATATGGATCTGCGGCTTGCCGCATCCATGATGCTGAAAGGCATGACAGCCTATTATCTGATTAATCTGACCTATAAAGTACAGAAGGGCGATACGATCCTGATCCATGCCGCCGCCGGCGGTGTCGGGCAGATTGCCGGTCAGTGGGCGAAGTATCTTGGTGCAACAGTTATTGGCACTGCCGGATCGCAGGAGAAAATCGACCTCGCGCTGTCACTTGGCTATGACCATGTTATCAATTACCGTGAAGATAATTTCGTTGAGAAGGTGAAGGAAATTACCGGCGGCAAAGGCCTGCCGGTGGTCTATGACAGTGTTGGCAAAGATACGTTCCCGGCATCGCTGCAAGTGCTGCAACCGCGTGGCTTGTTTGTGAGCTATGGCAATGCATCGGGGCCGGTGCCGCCATTTGAACTGGCACTGCTCAATCAATATGGTTCGCTTTATGCAACCCGCCCGACGCTTGGTTCTTATATTGCTACAAGGGAAGAGCTGGAACGTGCGGCGCAGGCGCTGTTTGATGTGGTTGCCAGCGGCGCAGTCAAAATCAATGTCAATCAGACCTATGCATTGCGGGATGCAGCACAGGCACAGCGCGATCTCGAAGCGCGCAAAACCACCGGCACAACGATACTGATCCCGTAAAAGAATTTTCACATTTGAAAAACAATATTCCGGCGAAATCTGATTTCGCCGGAATTTCTTTATGCATCTTGCAAAAAGTGTTCATAGAATTGTTATAAATTACTTTTCGGCTTTCCTATTTTTTTGACTGTGGCATAAGGTGGGCGGAAGAAATGTCTAGGGGACACATGACAGAACCTTCCGCAAAACCTCAACAATTACTGGCTGAGCAATTACTGGATGTACGGCGTTTAACCAAACAGTTTGGTGCGCTGAAAGCATGTGACCAGATTGATCTGACGATTGAACATGGCGAAATCCACGCGCTGCTTGGGGAAAACGGCGCAGGAAAATCCACGCTTGTCAAAATGTTGTTCGGCTCTTTGCAGCCACAGGATGGCGAGATTTTCTGGAAGGGACGCAAAGTCCGCATGAATAATCCGGCCTATGCCCGCAAGCTCGGCATTGGTATGGTTTTTCAGCATTTCTCTCTGTTTGACAGTTTGACGGCCGCAGAAAATATCGCGCTGTCACTGGATGCGGGTCTCTCCCTCAATGAAGTTGCGCAAAAAGCATCGCAGATCGGTGAGACTTATGGTCTGCCGGTCGATACCAATGCGCTTGTCGGCGATTTATCGGTTGGGGAGCGCCAGCGCATCGAAATTATCCGCTGCCTGCTGCAGGAGCCGCAGCTTATTATTCTCGATGAGCCGACATCAGTTTTGACCCCGCAGGAAGCGGACAAACTATTTATCACGCTCAATCGCCTGAAAAGCGAAGGCAAATCCATTCTCTATATCAGCCACCGGCTGGAGGAGGTGAAACAGATTTGCGATCGCGCAACTGTGCTGCGCCATGGCAAAGTTGTGTCTCATTGCACGCCTTCGCAGGAAACAGCGGCGTCACTTGCACGTATGATGGTCGGTGAGGATGTGGCACTGGTTGAACGGCCGAAAGCTGAGTTGCAGCCAGCGGAACGGACGACATTACTGGAGATTGACGGGCTTTCACAGGCGCCGCGCGGACCATTCTCAACAGCATTACGCAATATTTCTCTGAATGTAGCTGCCGGTGAGGTCGTGGGCATTGCCGGCGTTGCCGGTAACGGTCAGAGCGAATTTTTTGAAGCTGTATCCGGCGAGTTGCGGCAGGATCAGGCATCGACCATCCGTATTCGCGGACAGCAGGCGGGTCTCGCCGGTATCACGCAACGCCGGATGCTGGGTGCAGGTTTTGTGCCGGAAGAACGTCTGGGGCATGGCGCTGTGCCGGAACTGCCGCTGACGGATAATCTGTTTCTGTCGCGTTACCGTACCGATGCAAAAATGTTCCTGAAGGGTGGCTGGCTCAAAATCATCTCGCAATCTGCATTGTCTTCCGCTGCCAAGCGCATCAATGCGATGATGGATGTACGCAAAAATGCGGAAAATCCGGTGGCTGGTGCGCTGTCCGGCGGCAATTTGCAGAAATTCATTATCGGTCGTGAACTGGATCGCAACCCGTCTGTTCTTGTCGTCAATCAGCCGACATGGGGCGTGGATGCCGGTGCGGCGATGCGTATTCGTCAGGCTTTGGTGGATCTGTCACGTCAGGGCTCTGCGGTGCTGGTCATCAGTCAGGATCTTGATGAATTGTTTGAAATTTGTGACCGTATCGCAGTGATGCATCATGGTCAGTTATCCGAAGCCATGCCGCGCGATGTTGTAACGGCTGAAAAAATCGGCCTGATGATGGGCGGGGCAGTCTGATGCGTATTGAACTGATTAAAAGACCACAACCCTCACGTTGGTTCAGCGCAATTTCTCCGCTGTTAGCACTGGCGCTTGCAATGATTTGCGGCGCCATTTTGTTTGCGCTGATGGGAAAAGACCCGTTTGCGGCGCTCCATGCTTTCTTCATTGAGCCGCTGCTGGATATGTGGTCGATCCATGAATTGCTGGTCAAAGCTGCGCCGCTGATCCTGATTGCTGTCGGGCTTTCCGTCTGCTATCTGTCGAATAACTGGAATATCGGTGCCGAAGGTCAGTTGACCATGGGTGCGATTACCGGCTCGATCCTGCCGATATTATATCCGGACGTGCAGGGCTGGTATGTTCTGCCGCTGATGCTGCTGATGGGGATGGTCGGCGGTGCGCTTTATGGTGCGGTACCGGCGCTTTTAAAAACCCGTTTTAATGCCAATACGATCCTGACCAGCCTGATGCTGGTCTATGTGGCGCAGTTCTTTCTGGACTGGCTTGTACGCGGGCCTTGGCGTAATCCGGAAGGTAATAACTTCCCTGAAAGCCGTCAGTTTCATGAATATGCGGTGCTGCCGGAAATCTGGTCGGCTGCAGGGCGTGCGCATTGGGGCTTCATCTTCGCCATTATCGCTGCATTCCTGCTGTGGTTCATGCTGCACAGCACCCTGAAAGGTTTTCAGATCAAGGTGGTCGGGCAAAGCCCGCGTGCAGCGCGTTTCGCCGGTTTCAGTGCGGGCAAGATTACATTCTTTGCCTTTCTGGTGTCGGGTGCGCTGGCAGGTCTTGCCGGTATCAGCGAAGTGTCCGGCGCTATCGGTCAGCTGCGTACGACAATTACACCCGGCTACGGCTTCACGGCGATCATTGTTGCCTTTCTCGGGCGGCTTAATCCGCTGGGTATTATTGCGGCCGGTCTGGTGCTGGCATTGTCCTATCTCGGCGGTGAGGCCGCACAGCTTTCTATCGGTATCTCAGAAAAATCCGCGCGCGTGTTTCAGGGGATGATCCTGTTTTTCGTTCTGGCCTGCGATACTTTCATTCACTACCGCATTCGTTTTGTCAGTCGCAGTCAGTATGATCTGCGCGGGGAGGCCTGAGCCATGGATATGACACAGGCAATTATGCTGACTATTGCAACAGCGGCCACGCCTCTGCTGATTGCCGCCATCGGCGAGTTGGTCGTTGAGCGCTCCGGTGTGCTCAATCTCGGTGTGGAAGGCATGATGTTGATGGGCGCGGTCACCGGTTTCGGTATCGCTCATTTAACCGGCAATGCATGGCTCGGCATGATCGCAGCAATTTTTGCAGGGGCAGCCTGCGCATTGCTGTTCGGCTTTCTGACATTGACACTGGTCACCAATCAGGTGGCAACAGGTCTGGCTCTGACTATTCTGGGGCTGGGTGCATCAGCTGTGATCGGTGAGGGCTTTGTTGGTCTTCCGGGCGTGCGCCTTGGCGCGATCTATATTCCTTATCTGAGCGATATCCCGCTGATCGGGAAACTGCTGTTCGGGCAAGACCCGATTTTCTATATCGCGCTGCTGCTGGTTATTGGCGTGAGCTGGTTTTTGTTCCGCTCACGGGCAGGGCTTAAACTGCGCTCTATCGGCGACAATCATGGCTCCGCCCATGCGCTCGGCATCAATGTGGTGCGCACGCGTTATCTGGCCGTGTTGTTCGGCGGTGCCTGTGCCGGTCTTGCCGGTGCGCAGCTCTCCCTCGTCTATGTGCCGCAATGGGTGGAGAATATGACGGCTGGCCGTGGCTGGATTGCGCTGGCTCTGGTGGTTTTTGCTTCATGGCGGCCTTGGCGTGTGCTGATCGGCGCCTATCTTTTTGGTGCAGTGACGATCGGTCAGCTCCATGCGCAGGCATTCGGCATCGGCCTGCCGCCGCAACTGTTGTCGGCACTGCCATATCTGGCGACAATCATTGTGCTGGTGATCATTTCGCGTAACCGCCGCCTGACAATGATGAATACACCGGCATCGCTCGGTAAGCCTTTCGTGCCGGATAGATAATACAAAGTCGTTTTACAGTTTTTTTGATTACGGACCTTAACAGGAGAACGGGGACAATGAAGAAAACGCTAACAATTCTTGCCACTGCGGCAACGATTGCCATGGCTGGCACAGCCATGGCTGAAGAAAAGCTGAAAGTCGGCTTTATCTATATCGGCCCTCCGGGTGATTTCGGCTGGACCTATCAGCATGACGAAGCCCGCAAGGAGCTGGAAAAAGAACTGGGTGATAAGATCACAACCAGCTATCTGGAAAGCGTGCCGGAAGGTGCGGATGCCGAGCGTTCGATTGAGCGTCTTGCCCGTGCAGGCAATAAGCTGATTTTCACGACATCTTTCGGCTATATGGATCCGACCATCAAAGTTGCGAAAAAATTTCCTGATGTGAAATTTGAGCATGCAACCGGCTATAAGACAGCAGAAAACGTATCTGCCTATAATGCGCGCTTCTATGAAGGCCGTTATGTGCAGGGTCAGATCGCTGCCAAATTGTCGAAAAACGGTATGGCTGGTTTCATCGGTTCCGTGCCGGTGCCGGAAGTTGTGCAGGCTATCAACTCCTTCATGATCGGCGCGCAGTCCGTTAATCCGGATTTCAAGATCAAGATCATCTGGGCAAACTCATGGTTTGATCCGGGCAAAGAAGCAGATGCTGCCAAGGCGCTGATCGATCAGGGCGTTGACATTCTCACCCAGCATACAGATTCCACCGCACCAATTCAGGTTGCGGCAGAACGCGGTATCAAAGCCTTCGGTCAGGCTTCGGACATGATCAAGTTTGGCCCTGAAACCCAGCTGACAGCGACAATCGACCATTGGTCGCCATATTATATCGAGCGCACCAAGGCTGTTCTCGATGGCACATGGAAGTCGCAGGATACATTCAACGGCATGAATACCGGTCTGGTTGCCATGGCACCGCTGACCAATATGCCTGATGATGTGAAAGCAATGGCTGAAGAAACCATCAAGAAGCTGACCTCCGGCGAGCTGAAGCCGTTTACCGGCCCGCTGAAAAAGCAGGATGGTTCTGAATGGCTCAAAGCCGGTGAAACCGCCGATGATAAAGCAATCGTCAGCATGAACTTCTATGTTCAGGGCATTGACGATAAGCTGCCGCAATAAGCTGCTTACATGAAGAAATGAAAAGGCTCCGCAAATGCGGAGCCTTTTTTATATGGTTCAGGCGCGGTCAATACGACCGGAATAACAGCCGCGTCCGGCATTATGCGCATGAATATAGGCGGCGTTCTGATCGCTGAAGAGACGTTTAATTGCCGCTTCAATATCCGTACCCTGCACAACTTCAGCTCCTATAATCATGCCTGTAGCATTATAGGCACGCAAAGACAGGAGCCGCGTGCGCATGACTGAGGGAACCTCGTTAATCCGGTCATAGGCTGCCACTGCATTCTCGCGTACATAAATCGCATGAGTTGCATAATAGGGTGTTTCTGCGCTTTGGCAGACATGGTTGAGCAGCAGCAGGCTTTCACCTATTTCAGCCTCACACATCTCAATACGGTCAGGGTAACCTCTGTCTTCAGCAAATACGCGCAGTGCACGATGCTGTTTCAGTTCATGATCGGGTAAGCCAAATAGGTGGCGAAACGGCTCCGGTGAAAGCCCTGTGATACGAAAATCCATAGAGAGTCTCCTGTAAATAACAGGAGGATTAAATTGCAGATACAAAGCGGAAACACTGCAATTCTGCTTTTCAAATTCTGATTTGTAAGATTGGTACGGCGTGTATCCGGCAATAAAAAAGGCCCCGCAGAGCGGAGCCTTTCATTGCAATCGCAATAACGATTTTATTCAGCAGCATCTGCCGGTGCGGCATTGAGCATACCATAGCGTTCTTCGCCGATTTTGCCGAGCAGTTCGAGCTGGGTTTCGAGGAAGTCGATATGGCCTTCCTCATCCTTCAGCAATTCGTCGAAAAGCTGACGGCTGACATAGTCACCGGCTTCATCGCAGATTTCGCGGGATTTCTTGTAAGAAGCGCGGGCGTCATATTCACCGGCCAGATCAGCTTCCAGAACTTCTTTTACAGTCTGACCGATACGCAGCGGCGCAACAGTCTGCAGGTTCGGATGGCCTTCGAGGAAAATGATACGGTCGATGAGGCGGTCTGCGTGCTGCATTTCTTCAATCGACTCTTCGCGTTCCTTTTTCGCCAGACGGGTATAACCCCAGTCAGACAGGAGGCGGTAATGCAGCCAATATTGGTTTACTGCGCCGAGTTCGAGGAAAAGTGCCTCGTTAAGCCGCTCGATGACCTTTTTGTCGCCCTTCATTCCATTTGCTCCCGAATTGTTCACGTAACGCACGAACGCGATCAATATAGACAATGAACTCAGAATCATTGTGCTCGCGCCGAAGATGATATTCTTCAGTCACTCTTATGATCGTTTCAACAACATTTGGGAAGCAGCCGCAGCACCGGCCACGCTTCTTCATAGCATGGTAGACCTTGGCAGGAACAATCAATTGCCAGCAATCTTCATCCAGCATCTGGATGATAGTATTTTCGATTTCTTTGGCAGTAATTACATTGCAATGGCAGACTAGCATGCTGCACCATGCATAGAAAAAGCGGTGTTTAAGCCGGAAAATACGGAAAATGAATTTGAAATATGCAAATGACCTGAAGAAATCATGCTCTGATTTTCATCATGGTCGCTGAAAAAGAAAGCAACCTTGGCTGCATTCATAAAATTATACTGATTCATCATTCCTCCAAATGAATGGGTCAAGGCCAAACATTTAAAGTTGCACTGTAACTGTTTGATTTTCTAATGCTTCACAGAGGCGGGCTTGTCAAATCATGCAGATTAAAACCATTCTAAAAATCAACAATTTAGAATGATTTTAAACCTGAGTTAAATACCCATATTAATTGAACTATTCGGTACGGAAAAACGGCAGAACGGAGAATTTACGGTAAAATCATACCGCTGTGGCGTGTTGTCACACTGCGTATAAAAACGGAATTTCAACAGGATTTTGAAAAAAAACAACGCGCCCCGAAGGGCGCGCTGCATCATCTTCTATATCCGGTTCAACTCAGAACTGGAACTGAGTGGCGACAACGAATGTACGACCCTGACCGGAGCCCGATGTGCTGAGAGCCGGTGTGTATGTTTTATCAAACAGGTTGGTGACTTTGAGGGACAAGTCAACATTTTCATTGAATTTATAGGTCGCGAAAATGTCTACCAGATCATAAGAGTCGGATTTTGTCGGAGGCAGCAGATTGCCCCGTGCATCTGCAGCAGCAACCAGACCGCTGGAAACATACGAATATTTCACACCGGCTGAGAGCTTCTTATCAAAGAAATAACCGCCGAGGGTCGCCGCAAAAACATCATCCGGCAGATACTGGCTTGCACCAAGACCCGGTGTCTGCGACGGCAGGTCAGACTTGTTATGGGTGTAGGAAAGGCTGCCGAACACATAATCGGAATTATAATGTGTTTCGAGTTCAAAGCCTTTTACGCGGGATGTGCCCGGCAGGTTAACGAACTGCAGCTTGTTGAAAGTCGTATTACGCTGCGCTGCGATATAATTTTTAACATCCATATCAAAGTAATTGGCTTTGAAACGGATTGTGTCGCCTGCGGTAATCAGATCATCATGCTTCATGTTTAGACCGATATCCCAGCCGCGCTGCTCTTCAGGCGCGAGATAAGGGTTTGGCACATAGCTGGATGCTGTTCCGCCGGGATGCGTGCCGCCGATCATTGTTTCCTGCAATGTTGGCGCGCGCATTGACTGCGAATAGGTCACATATGGCTGGAGCCAGTCGGTTACGTTGTAAGCGAGTGTAACTTTAGGGTTCCACAAGCCTTTGGACTGATTGGCGGAATACATGCCGTTATCTTCAAAACCCGGAATACCGCTATCAGCAGTACCGTCCAGCTTGTAGAAGTCATAACGCAGACCGGTCAGAACCTGAAGGCGGTCGTAATTCCACTCGACCTGAGTAAATGCTGCACCGCGGTTCATGCTTGAATCAACCGGATTAACACCGACTTTCACGCCGCCGGTATTATCGTGATTGTATTCAACGCCGTATTTCCAGTCGATATACAGATCATTGACTGTGAAACGGGAAGTGTTGGCAACCGAGAAGCCGATGGATTCATTTTTGATTTCACGGCCAAGGCTCGACAGAGTAGGGCTGTTGCCACCGACATAGGTCAGTTTTGTGCTGTTGAAATAACCGTTGATCGCAAGGTCAATCAGATCATTATCGACAGGCTTGTAGACGTAATTGGCTGTAAATGTACGGTTCTGCAGCAGCAGATCATAGTCAATTGTCGGCGGCACAGGCATGAAATTCGTCTGCGATGTGCCATATTTATTGTTATAGATCACGCCGCCAAGTGTCAGCTTGTGATCTTCGGCAAATCCGAATTCTGTTTTGAACAGGCCGGAAGTCATCTCCTGACCGGTTTTATTCTGGGTGATGCCGTCACCGTTTTTATAATCATTGGAATCGCGGCGGCTGAGAGCGGCAACAATGCCCACTTCATTGACGCGCATCGCACCGGCAAGCATTTCAGAGAAGCCGACGCCGTTGCTGCCCCATGATACACGGCCGAGAACGCCTTTGTCCTTGCCTTCCATCAATACGTCATCAACGCCGAGTGTTTTGAAATTAACACTGCCGGCAAGACCGCTGCCGCCTTCGGTAGTCACTGCACCGCGGGTAATATCAACGGAGGACAGCAGATTCGGATCGATATAGCTGTAACCTTGAGCATCATGTGCCGTAGTGCGGAAAGTCTGCGGCGCACCGTCGATCATCATATTCACGCGGCCGGAGCCTTCAAAGCCGCGAATATTGACCGCAACACCCGGATTGGAACCGTTAATACGGGTGAATACGCCCGGAGTTTCACGCAGAACCGTATCCAGTTTTTCACGGCCGTTCAGTTTGATCTCTGTTTTGGAGATTGTGCTGACCGGTGCCGGACGGGATGTAATATCCTGAGGATTAACGGTTTTAACATTGATTGTGTTGAGCTGAACATCGCCGGATGCGTTTTCCGCAGCCGGTTTTGCAGTCTGAGCCTGTGCCTGCTGGGCATTGGCTGCGCCAGCCATAACCACAAGGCTGATAGCCGTGCTGCCGAGACCGATTTTGAGATATCTGGAGAGGTTGGAAGGCTGCTGCATTGAAAGTCTCCGCATCGTTGCCGCTTATTGGCGGGGCAAGCAAGGCATTAAAATTGCGTTCGGAACCTTGGCGCTTGCACCGGAAAAATGTTCTCAGCAATAATCAGCAGCTTTTCCGTACTGATCTGCGAGTTCCCTGTTCCCGATGATGCAGGTTCAATTCTGTACTATGCGGAGGCCAGATATCCTCTGTTTTTCCACACAACTTTATGGACAATCACGTGATTTTTAATATGACGTTTAAAGTCCACTATTGCTTCCAATAATTAATATGATATTTTGTGTCAAGAAAACTTCCTGAAAATAAACAGGATGGTTGCATTGATGCAACGGGGGCCAGAAGGCGCCGATAAACTGATCCGGCAACTTTGCTGAAAAGCCGGATTTGACGATGACACTAATAGACTGCATCCGGGGGATGTGGTCGGTACAGGCGTATAATAATGACTGCAACGCAAACTCATTCTCAGTCCCTGACTCCGCAAGATATCCTGCGTCTGCGCAGTGAAAATCCGAAATCCCGTGAGAGGGACTTTGCTCAGGCTCATGGTATTACCGAGGCTGATTATGTTGCTGCCCATGTCGGCACATCTGCTATTCGCCTGAATGTGGACATTGCTGCAATTCTGAACGGCGCAACCACACTCGGCGAAGTTATGGCGCTGACCCGCAATGAAAGCGTTGTGCACGAAAAAATCGGACCTTATGAAAAAGTATCCGTCGGACCGCATGCGTCTCTGGTGCTCGGCAAGCAGATTGATCTGCGTATTTTCCCGAAAGCCTGGGCCTATGGTTTTGCTGTAAAGAAAACTGACAGCGAAAATAATATCCGCCGCTCATTGCAGTTCTTCAACAAGGCCGGTGATGCGGTTCACAAAATCCATCTGCGCGATGCATCTGATCTGGCCGCCTATGAAACACTGGTTGCTCAGCTGCGCTCAGACGATCAGAGCCAGACAGTTGAAACCAAAGCTGCAGCGCAAAAAGAGCCTACAGACATTGATACAGTTGATGTAAACGGCTTCCGTGAACGCTGGACAAACATGACTGACGTACATCAATTCGTGATGATCCTGCGTGATTACGCTGTCAGCCGCAAACAGGCTGTTGAGCTTGCCGGTGAAGAATTTGCCTGGGAACTGGAAGCCGGTACGGTTGAAAGCATGATGAATACGGTTTCCGAAACCGGCCAGCCAATCATGGTTTTTGTCGGCAATAATGGCTGCATTCAGATCCATACCGGTCCGGTTAAAGAGATCAAAATGATGGGCCCGTGGCTCAATGTTATGGATCCGACTTTCCACATGCATTTCCGCACAGATCATGTTCATACCGTTTGGGCTGTTCGCAAGCCTACCAAAGACGGCCATGTAACATCGCTGGAGGCCTATGACGAGCAGGGCGAAATGATTGCCCAGTTCTTTGGCGAGCGTCACGAAGGTGAAGCAGAGCGCACAGACTGGCGTGAACTGGTTGAAGCGCTGCCGCGTCTGGCACGTTCCGCAGCAGCCTGAAAACTCTGAAAGCCATGCAGGGCGGTTTATGCCGCTCTGCATGGTTCACTTTTAAAGTTGGCCGCTGTCTCCCTTGGCGGTGAATATTATCAATGACGGTCAGGATAGTTATCTTTGGCCGGAACAGTCTCGGATTGACCAATGTCTTTTGCCCGCAGCACTCTTTTTTCATCCCGGATCAGGTCTTATCGTTTGGTTGCAGCTTTTGCTGCCGGTCTGCTTTCTGCCACCACAGGCGTTTTGCCGGTCGCAGGTATGATCTCACCTGCACAGGCAGAAGAGGTCAAAACCTTTACGGATACAACACGGCTGGTGAGTGTTGGCGGCGCTCTGACAGAAATCATCTATGCGCTGGGTCTTGAAGACAAGCTTATTGCCCGCGACCGTACCAGTATTTATCCGGAAACAGTCAAAAAGCTCCCTGATATCGGCTATATGCGTCAGCTTTCCTCCGAAGGTATTTTGTCTGTTGCACCGACTGCCATGCTGGTGATTGAAGGCAGTGGCCCTGCGGAAACTATGGATGTGCTGAAACGCGCTTCTGTGCCGATGATTATTGTGCAGGATCAATATACCGCTGAAGGCATTACCAATAAAATCAATGCTGTGGGGCAGGCATTAGGTGCTCAGGATAAAGCCGCGGCTCTGGCGGAGAAAGTCCGCACTGATCTGAAGGCTGTTGAGGCTGCTACCAGCAAAATCACTGAGAAAAAGCGTGTCCTGTTTATTCTGTCCCGTCAGGGCGGACGTCTCATGGCATCAGGGCGGGAGACTGCGGCCGACGGCATGATTAAAATGGCCGGTGGCATCAACGCGATTGATGAATTTCAGGGCTACAAACAGCTGACCGATGAAGCGCTTGATAAAGCTGCTCCGGACATGATCCTACTGATGAATACCGGTTCGGACAAAGCGTCGAATGATTATTCCGATCTGCTTGCCAATCCGGCGCTGGCTGCCACACCGGCAGGTCGCAACAAAGCTATTCTGGCCATGGACGGTCTCTACCTGCTTGGCTTTGGGCCGCGTGCTGCTGAAGCTGCGCGCGATCTGGCAGAAGGTCTTTATGGCAAGGCTGTTCAATAAGACATTGAATTGGTTCAGCCCGTTGCCGGAAAATTATTCGGCAGCGGGTAACGCATTCTGAAAAGGTATGAAGCTGTCTTCTGCCGGAATGTGTTTTCATCAAATTTCACATTCGCAGCAGCTTTTCGATCTGTCTGCTGCATGGCTGAAACGGAAAGCATAAGATTTTGACTGATACTGTTGGCGATATGCCTGCTTCCCACTTTGCCAAACGCAATACAGTCGCGGCATCCTCAAATGTGATAAAGGCTGCTGAGAGCGGTAAAGGCACAGCTGTCCTGCAAGGTGACCGCTCGCGTCAGGCGCGTATTCTGATAGCACTTCTCGCGGTTCTGCTGGTGGCTGTTGCATTATTCAGTCTGACAGCCGGTGCTTCGCAGGCATCAAGCTGGTCGGTGTTGAAATCCCTGTTCTCCTCGCAGATCAATCCGGACGATATTACAGCGCAGCGCGATCATATCATCATTATGGATATCCGCCTGCCGCGCATCATTCTCGGCATTCTGATCGGCGCATCACTGGCCGTTTCCGGTGCGGTAATGCAGGGTCTGTTCCGCAATCCTCTGGCTGATCCGGGACTGGTCGGCGTTTCTTCCGGCGCCAGCCTTGGTGCGATTGTCGTTATTGTTTTAGGCAGCACTTTCCTTGCACCGGTACTCGGATTTCTCGGCATGTATACATTGCCGCTGGCAGCCTTTATTGGCGGCCTGACGACAACTCTGATCCTGTATCGTGTTGCCACGCGCAGAGGCAGAACCTCAATTGCCACAATGTTGCTTGCCGGTATTGCGCTTGGTGCTATGACCGGCGCTTTCAGCGGGGTGCTGGTTTATATTGCGGATGACAGACAGCTGCGCGATCTCACTTTCTGGGGGATGGGTTCGCTGGCCGGTGCCACATGGATTAAAATCCTCACTGCCGGACCGATTATTGCGCTGACATTGTTTGCTGCTCCGTTTCTGGCACGCGGGTTGAATGCTCTGGCTCTGGGCGAGGCGACAGCCAATCATCTGGGCTTACCAATTCAGCGCATTAAAAACACAGCAATCATTCTTGTAGCCGCAGCCACCGGTGCCTCAGTTGCAGTCAGTGGAGGCATCGGTTTTGTCGGTATTGTTGTGCCGCATTTGCTGCGTCTTTCCATCGGGCCCGATCACCGCTATTTACTGCCTGCCTCTGCATTGCTGGGGGCTTCCATGCTGCTGCTGGCGGATGCTGTCAGCCGTACTATTGTTGCTCCGGCTGAAATCCCGATCGGCATTGTCACTGCATTTGTCGGTGCTCCGTTCTTCCTTTGGATTTTGCTGCGTCGCCGTGGTTTGCTGGACTTATAATCATGATAGAAACAAAAAATCTGGCCGTTCAGCTCAGCGGCAAAACCATTCTGAAAAATGTGAATATCACTGCCAAACCCGGTGAGGTGACAGCCATTGTCGGGCCGAACGGCTCCGGCAAGACAACGCTGATCCGTGCGCTTTCCGGCGATCTGCCTTATACGGGGCAGGCGTTGCTTGATGGCGCATTGTTTGAAACCTATAAGCCCTGGCAGATGGCTGAACGCCGCGCAGTGCTTCCTCAGAACAGCGCTTTGTCCTTTCCGTTTACTGTGCGTGAGATTGTTAATCTCGGCCTGACCGGCGGTCGTTCCGGCCTGACTGCAGCGGAAGAAATCCGTTTGCCGGATCAGGCATTGGAGCTGGTCGATCTGAGCGGTTTCGGCGGCCGATATTATCAGGAGCTTTCCGGCGGAGAACAGCAACGCACGCAACTCGCGCGCGTGCTGTGTCAGGTATGGAAGCCGGTGCTCGATGGTCAGCCACGTTTTCTGCTGCTGGATGAACCGGTCTCCAGTCTTGATATCCGCCATCAGATTGTGGTGATGGATATTGCCCGTAATTTTGCGGCCAAAGGCGGTGGTGTCATTACGATTCTGCACGATCTTAATCTGACAGCCCTTTATGCAGATCATGTTGTAATGGTGCATAATGGTGAAATAGATGCCAGCGGCTCTGTCGCAACCACACTGACCAATGACCGTTTGTTGCGGGTCTATGAATGTCCGCTGCAGGTTGGTGTCGCACCGCCTGCCGGTCAGCCTTTTGTGTTGCCGCATTCGGTATTCGGTTAAAATAGAAAAGCCCTGAAACATCAGTTTCAGGGCTTTTTAAATTCATGGATAAACGGGGTTAGAGCGGTTTAGGTCCAGATTGAATCATAGTGCTCGCTCTAGATTCTTTATTTGGTCGCATTATCACGGGCGTCAAGTTGATCCAACTTGACTGTGAAATGCTCTAGTGTGCCGCAGCGACTGCGCGGACTTCCAGCTCATCAATACCCAGCAGCTTGCGTACATTCGGCCGTGCATCAATCAGATCCTGAATGCTGTATTTGCCAAGCACTGTGAAGAAAGCATTCAGTGCTTCGCGCAAAGCAGAATTCAGCGCACAGCTGTCAATCAGCGGGCACTCACTGTCACTGTCGAAGCATTCTGCCATCGCAAAATTATCTTCTGTCACACGCACCACATCAAACAGCGAAATTTCCGCAGCAGGACGGGCGAGTTTCACGCCGCCATTGCGTCCGCGTACTGTTGTGACAATGTTGTTCTCAACGAGCGGCTGCAAAATCTTGAACAAAAACAATTCCGAGACCGTATAGGCCTTGGCGATTTCAGCAATACGGCTGAGACTGCCTTCATTTGCTGCACAATACATCAGCATCCGAATAGCATAATTGGTCTGTCTGGTAAGACGCATTTCAGGTCCTTTCCCGCAGCGTATCAGGGCGCTGCTAAAAACATGAGCGCAGTTTAGAACTATTCTGAATAAATATGAAGTCCTGTTTTGAAATTAAAGTCACTAAAATTAATCATGTTTTAGTGATTTTGCACAGCCCTTGTTTTAAAGTCACATTCTGGTGAGCGTTTACAGGCCGTAATTTTGACTTCAGCCAAATCGAAACTGCTGATTCCGCAAGTGAGTTGCAATATCTGTCAGAGGCTTACTGACACACATCCACCCATTTTGCATTGGTCAGTTCAGCCAGACGATGCGGATTAATGCGCACAGCACTGTTAACAGCACCGGCCGCAGGCAAAACCTCTTCAAAAGCTTTCAGCGAAACGTCACAATAGATTTTCAGATGTTCAGCAACACCAAAAGGGCAGACCCCGCCGACAGGATGGCCTGTGGCCTCCAAAACAGAATCAAAATCCAGCATGCGCGGCTTGTTCTGAAACTGATCTTTGAACTTGCGGTTGTCGAGCCGTGCATCGCCGCGGGCAACAAGCAGGATGATATCTTCACCAAGTTTGAGTGAAAGTGTTTTGGCGATTTGTGCCGGCTCCACATTATGAGCGGCAGCAGCTTCAGCAACAGTTGCAGTGCTGGTTTCCAGCTCAATAACCTGCACATCCGGTGCTTTTTCAGCAAAAAAGGCTTTCACAGTTTCAAGGCTCATGAGGTTTCCTGTGCGCTTTTGTCAGAACAGTCATATCAAAGGGGAATAGTTCTGAATTTCGGGATTGCTAGCATGATGGTACAGAACATCATGCGGCCTCAACAATTATTTGCAAACAAGCACAATAATTTAAGCGGAGGCGATTGACGAAACGACAAGAGTGCCTGTATGTAGCCTTCATTCGCCATCACAGTGCGTTTCAGGCTGATTTGCCTGAGGAGGGGTGGCCGAGTGGTTTAAGGCACCGGTCTTGAAAACCGGCGTGCGGGAGACCGTACCGTGGGTTCGAATCCCACCCCCTCCGCCATTTGACTGTTTCAGTCATTTCCAAATTGTATTTTTACCTTGTTTTTAAACGCTTTTCGGGCGATTATCTGTCTGTGATTGTCTATTCCAATCCAGCCTAAGCCGCTCACTATGTGTATATATTGCGTATACCGCCTTTCAGATTTGTGTATACGCTAAGGGGGATGTGAATGCTGACTGACGCTGCAATTCGTAAAGCCAAGCCCGCAGAAAAATCACACCACATGTCGAAGCAGCTTTGGCATGAAGGGCGCAGCTAGAAAATTTCCTTCGCTGAGTTCGATGAGTAGCTAAGTTGTTTTCTATTGGGTTTCTAACAAATATACTTAACCCTAAAGTTACGACATTATATTCATCATTGCTGCCGCAGCTTAACAAGCCTGTGCCATGCGCCCGCTTAAGCAATTATTGGTACTTGGTTTAACGCAATTGACAATAGCTATTGCTGTGCAAGCAGCCGTCATTGTGGTCGAGGATTCAATATCGTCATTTTCAATGGGCAAAATTCCAGCAATGGTTCTTGGGAACTGTTTTGCAGACCTGCACTATGCGCTGTAGCACCCTCCCATCCAGAATTTATTGAAAGAAATGCAACTCATTCAATATTTATCTTGAGAGTAATTACAATTAAATGGTAATGAAAATAAAAAATAATTTAAATTAGAAATATTTAAATAACCAAGGTTCAGGATGAAAGCATCCTGAACCTTTTTGTGTGATATCAATTAAATAGCACTGCAGAATAAATCCATGCAGGTAATGATTTGCTAAGATAATCATAGTGTTCTTGTGAGTAGGATTGACAAATATTGTCCGTATATTTACTTATAGGGAGTTCCATTTCATAATATGTTTTTGCCGTAGCTGTAGCATAGCAATAAAATGGTTTCCCATTAACTTTAGAAGTAAATCGTTTAGCTCGATCAGAATCTGGATCTATGAGAATAACCGGCATATCTCCTCTTTTATGTTTATCAGCATATTTATAATCATCTAAAACTTGGAGTCGTGGTTTGTGGTCGCCATAAATTAAAAATACAGCATCAGGGTTTATCTCTTTCACAGCGCTTATAAATGTTGCCATATCAGCAATAGAAGTAGTGATTTTTTCTTTATAGTGCGCACTACCACCGTCTCCGTCACGCTCTATAAAAGGGCTGTGCGTGTATACAGTTGCCAAATTGACAAATAACGGTTTGTTGCTTTCTTTGCTGATTTCTTGCAGGGCAAAATTGAATAGAATCGTATCGCGAGGATAATAATCATCTGATTTTTCTTTGGGATTCATATCTTCAATACCATAGAAATCTTGAAATCCCAGTCTTGGCTCGACAGTGCTTCGGAACCAAAAACGTCGTGCAAAATTATGAGCAGAAAATGTTCGGAAGCCGTTATCTTGTAAATGGGATGGCAAGGTCGATGTCTTGTCTCTAATAAAGTCACGATACTCTTGGTAAACAACACCGGAGAGTGCTGGATTAACAATGGGGAGTCCTGTTAGCATTTCGATACTAGAATTTGGTGTTCCGCCACCTATAATAGGCGAGATTCCTCGCACCTCTAAACCACCCATCTCCATAAGTGGTTGAAAAGTATCCTTAAACAATTTGTCATCATACCAGCATGCTTCGCATAATATACTAATAAAAAGCTTTGTCGATTGTGATTTTATTTGAGTATTATTAATTAAATTATTGAATTCTTCTTTTTGTTCATCGGTCATTTTTACCGGAGAGGGACGATTGCTTGTGTACAATAGATGTATTAATAGGCCATTCTCCACTGCATTGTGATGCCAGTCCCAATCATAGTAACTCAATCCTAATTTATATGTTTTTTCAATAAGTATTGTTGATAGGTTTTTTGAATAAATTGTTGCTACGCTTAACGCGGCAGGTATTGCAAGAATTAATATTTTGTACTTAAAAACTTTCTTACACAGATAGTATATTGATGCCATAATTAGTAATGTAATAATTAAAAAACCCATGATGAGCACAGGAAATGGTATGAAATTTAACGCAAGGCTAATGTGATTAATATGAGTTAAATCACCAAATATAATTGGTTCAGATGTATTAGATTCTTTTTGATTTGATGCAAATCGAATAGCAGCTACAACTGCTGTTATAATAGAAAAGCAAAGAAATGACGGAAATAATAATGAAAGTATAATGAAAAAAAATGAACATAGTGCTGCGCTAATGATTACGGCTTTGGGATTGATGTATGGTATAAAATTAGGACCCCATGAAAATGTGAGGCCAATAAATATTGCAACGGTAAGCGACAGAAAAAAAATATTTCCTAGTAAACGCTTTTTTTGTGTGTAAATGCCGCTTATACGGTCAAGTGTATGTGTGTTTTGCATAGTATGTCAGTTGTCACAAAACTGTCACAATACATATGAGACAAATAGTCACAATAACCTCTTCTCAAGGTCTATTAATTAAATTGTGGTGCTTTTTTGTTTTAGCGATATTGAAATGAGAATTTACAATGCGCGCTTCAATGTTAATGCCAGATGCAAAATGAGCAATGTTGATTAATTATACAATCAATAATCCCTTTAGGGTAATGATGTTATGATTTTTTATTATAATGTACTTTAGTAATAATTATATGAATTATAATTCCACGAAAATCTCGGTCATTTCATGTTTATTGCTGTATTATCTGTAGCTGAGCCTTTGTATTTAAAGGTTCTGGCCTTTATTCAGTACACATTGTTTCCAGTTAGCCCTCCAAGAGCCTGTAAGACATTAAGAGTTATGGCAAGTGGCCGCCAAGCAGTGCAGCCACTGTCAGTACATATCGCAATGACTCTGCCGGTTTTTATTCCGGCAGGGATATTTTCTAACCCGATACCGTAATCTTGCCTTTCATATTGGGATGAAAGCGGCAGTAGTAATCGACCGTATCGTCAGCGGTAACGATATGAGTTGCTACTTTTCCGGGCGGGATCATCACCTCCCAACCGCCTTTAACAGTGGCAGTGTGGGCAAAAGGATACTTATTTGTCCATTCAATGGTCTCACCGACCTTTACCGTGATCGTGGCTGGTACGAAGGCCAGCTTTTCAATAACCACGTGGACAGTGCCGTTATGGGCGCGAGCCAATTGTGTTGCGGCGAGTGTCGCCGCACCGGCAGCGAGTAGCTGCCGTCGGTTGAGAAGGAGCGCGGTCATTTCAGGCTGGCCGCAACATGTTCGGCGTGCTGTTCATGGCCTTGAAACAGTTTCAAACCGGTTTCTAGCAGGCCTTTCAGCTCTGCATTCTGAGCAGAAGGGATCAGCAGCGTTTCCAGTGCGCCATTCACCTGCTTGTGATAGGCGACTTCATTATCAATATAAGCTTTGTCGAAGTCAGCTCCCTGAAGCTTATGTAATTTGACGCGTTCTTCTTCACCCGCTTTGGCCAGTGACTGGCTGGTGGCATTATCTTCCGGCGTTACGTTGAGTTTTTTGACAAGCGCCAGAGCCATTTCATTGACAGCTGCATGGTCTTTCTGCATCGATTCCGCGAAGGCTTTAACCTCAGGATTCGTCGTTTTCGACAGTGCAAGCCTGGCCGCTTCAATATCGATGGCACCGGCACTATAGGCGATATGGGCGATCTGAGGATCGGTCGGTTTGTCAGCTGCAATTGCCAATGAGCTGGTGAATGCAAGGGCGGCAGTGCCGAGTACAGCGATCAGAGTTTTCATCGGACTCTCCTTGGCGCTGTTTTGCTCAGCGCCTGTTTCGGTTGACACTACATTTGATGTCAGCCCGCCGGAGAGGTTCCCGTTATTTTTCGAGACCTAGTTTTGTAATCACGGTTTCAGTCAGTCGGGCGCAGCGCATACCGGCAAATGGGAAAGCGTTGATCAATATCGGCCCGATCTGTTCTTCAAGCTGTGTGCGGATGAGTTTTCTGGCGCGATGCAGGCGGGTCTTGACCGTGGCGACCGGAATATTGAGCGCAGCGGCAGTTTCCTCAGCACTCAGCCCTTCAATCACACGGGCAACGAAGACAAGGCGGAAGCTCTCAGGAAGCGCATCAGTGGTTTCCTCGACGAGAGTGAGAAGCTGGCGCTGCGCCATGATACGCTCCGGATCGGCAGTGGTGGAATGGGAAAGCGGAAAGGGAATAATCTCTGCATCCATGTGTCCCGCTGCTGGCACGGGATATGTGACAGCTGTACGTTTCAGGCGCTTTTGTGCCCGAAGTCGCATCAGTGCCGCGTTGAGCGCAATACGCGATAGCCATGTCGAGAGCGAAGCACTGCCTTCAAATGTATCAAGATGGGTAAAGGCGTTTAGATAGGCTTCCTGAAGCACATCTTCGGCATCTGCATTATTGCGCAACACCGCGCGGACGAGCCGGTAGAGGCGTTGGTTATGCGTCTTGATGATCTGACGACGGCTTCCGTTTCTCCGGCGGCAGCGCGGGAGACGAGAGCCGCTTCTTGCAGTTCAGCGGCGGGCAGCAAAACGGACATGAATTTTCTCCTCTCAGAGACTATTAGATGCCGGTTGTTCCATAAGGTTCCGCAGTTTTTACAAATTTAAACGTCATTCAGCTTGTCAGAAGCTGAGTATAGCCTCAAAGCCGTTTTTCTGCCCGTTTGGCGGGGAGGAAAATTGCAGGCGGGCGTGCATCTGACCGGCAATTTCAGTGGCAATGGGAATACCAAGTCCTGAACCCGGTGCTGCGGTTGTGCCGCGGCCAAATCTTTTCTGAACACGCAGCAATTCTTCCGCAGTAAGGTTCTTGCCACTATTTATGATGCGGATCGTACCGTTTCTTTCGGCCTGAATGATAACCGGTTCATTCTGCGCACCATGAAGCAATGCATTTTCAAGCAGGTTTCTTATGACAATAGCAAAGGCGTCTTCATTGACCGGCTTCATCAGACTGGCTTCAGCATGGCGCTGATAAATAATCCGGTCATTGGAAGCCATTTTACGCTGAAATTCCTCCACCAGAAGATCAAGGACGCTCAGGAGATTCACCGGCTTATCCGCAAGCGCTATATTGGCTTCTGCGCGTGCGAGCTGCATCAGCTTTTCAACCAGTCGTTTCAGTTTTTGCAGCGATGCTTCGATCTGTTCGACCCGCGCTTTGCCTGATGCGCTTTTCACTTCTGTCATCAGCAATTGCGTATGTGCCAATGCACCGGCAATCGGCGTGCGTAATTCATGGGCGCTGTTTGCGGTGAATGCCCGCTCTGCTTCAAGAGCGGATTGCACACGCCCCATCAGAATATTCACCGAATGCACGATCGGCTGAAGCTCGATCGTCAGTCCTTCAGCTTTTATCGGTGTCAGATCTCCGCTGTCTTTCTCGGATATTGCCTGTCGCAAATCACCGATAGGATTAACCGAACGCCGCGCAACAAGGCGGATAATATAGAGGCTGAGCGGCACAAGCACGAGGATCGGCAGCAGTAGGGCAAGCGCACCTTCATTGATGGCTTCGCGCCTGTTTTTCATTTGATCCGCGACCTGAACAAAGATCGTATTATCGGCTGCGGCGACAGTATAATAGCGCGCAGTATCATCTTCCCAAAAACCCTCAGCTAATGGCGCAGGGAAGGCACCGTCGATAATATCCGAGGAGTGAACAAGGATTTTGCCGCTGGCGTCTCTGGCCTGATAGGTCAGATATTGGCGGGATGAGGATTGAGCACCGTTGTCCAGCGACAGAACTGCACCGGATTGGTCACGATGCATAATGTCGTCGACGATGAGCGGTGTCAGCCGTTCGGTGGTTTCCTGCAAGGCACTGTCAAAAATTTCAGCAAATTCGTCCCGCATCACCAATATGCCGCCGACAGCGGCGACGACCCAAAATGTCACCACAGCTGCAGTCACAGAAAACATGAGACGTCCGATCAGGCTGGGAGACTTCATGCTCTGTCCTCAATTTTGTAACCCACACCACGCACCGTACTTATCCGGTCATGACCGAGCTTTTTACGCAGGCGGCTGATATAGACTTCAACTGTATTGCTTTCAATTTCAGAGCCGAATGCATAAAGCGCTTCTTCAATCTGAGCTTTGGAAACAATAGCACCGGAGCGGTGGAGCAAACATTCCAGCACCGCCCATTCGCGCCCCGAAAGGATAATCTCGCCCTGCGGGGACAGGATATTACGCTCGGAGATTTTGATTTCGAGATCACCGACATGCAGAACTGATGCGCTGTTGCCGCCATATCTGCGTGACACGGCCAGCATACGTGCGGTCAGCTCATCGAGATTAAATGGTTTGACCAGATAATCATCTGCGCCTGCATTCAGGCCTTCAATACGGTCTGATATCTGGTCATGCGCCGTTAATATGATAACCGGCACTGGATTATTGGCGCTCCGCAAATCTTTGAGAATAGTGAGGCCGCTGCCGTCAGGGAGACGCAGATCAAGCAGGATCAAGCCATAAGCAACGCTTGACGCAGCCAGTGCCGCATCTTCAGCCGTCTGCATCCAGTCAACAGCATGACCGCTTGCCAGAACATGATCGCGCACGGCCTGACCAAGTGTATCATCATCTTCAACAAGAAGAACTCTCAAGCAGCAATCTCCGGCGGATAGTCTGAAAACAGGCAGGGTGATGGATTATCCGCAGACAATCCGTCACCCTGTAACCGGTTTCAAGTATATAATGTGATTTCTATCTGCGCACAGCCACAGAATTAGCAACCTGCAAATCTGCCTTACTGTTCATGCGGCATGAAGAGAGCGTATCCAAAGCCGGAGAATAAACCTGTGTTTTCACCTGCATCAGACCGAGCACTGTATGAAACAGCTTGTCATGAGATTGCGGCTCGGTTGCTTCTTTCGCGAGACAATCCTGCCTGATTGTGGCTTTGGCATCTTTTCCGAGCCACAACACATAAGGCACATGAGTTTGCTGTGACGGTGCTACAAAATAGGGTGCACCATGGAGATAGAGGCCAAATTCGCCAACGGATTCACCATGGTCTGACATGTAAATCAGCGAAGTATCGAGCTTGTCCTGCTTGTCGCGCAGCCGGTCAATAACCGATGAAATAATATGATCCGTATAGGCGATACTATTGTCATAGGCATTGAGAATTTCTTCGCGGCTGCATTTTGAAAATTCAGCACTCTGACAATCCGGTGTAAAACGGCGATATTCATCCGGATAGCGCAGATAATAAGCCGGACCGTGGCTGCCAAGCTGGTGCAAAACCAAAACGGTGTCCTGTTTTACACCGGACATCCATGTATCGAGCTTGTCCAGAAAAATCCCGTCCAGACATTCGCCGTTTTTGCAATATTTCGGATTGTCTGATGTCGACAGCGCTTCACTTGTCACACGATCAGCAACAGATTTGTGGCCTGTATTATTGTCCCACCACTCCACATGTACACCGGCATGTTTCAGCACATCGAGCAGGTTTTCCGTCTCCAGACCCTTCTCATGGGTGTACTCATCGCGTGTGTAAACCGAGAACATACATGGCAGGGACACCGCTGTGATGGTGCCGCAACTGCTGGTATCGGAAAAATAGGTGATGTCCTGACGGGCAAGTTCAGGATTGGTGTTTTTCTTATAGCCTCCAAGGGAAAAGCTTTCCGCACGGGCAGTTTCACCTGCAATAACAATCGTCAGGCGTGGTTTTCTATTACCTGAACCGGCATTGGCAACCTTGGCATCTGTGCCAAGCGGCTGCACGATAATATTCTGATTTTTACCGGAGCGGATGCCCAGCTTGACAGCATTGCCAATCGGCATCACCGGATTGAGCGTTGCAATCCATTCCTTATGTTCGCGCCCCAGCGAGGTAAAAGTGCTGGCATTCAGCATGAAAAGTGCGGCTGCAGCAAACAGTGCAGGAAAGATAAAAGCAGAATTCTGCTTCACTTTTTGCAGGAAGGAACGGTGCTCGATTTTTACCCATAAAATCAGCAGGGAAGGCAGAATACCAAATATAACGACATGGCGTATGAAGCCGAAGCTGATGAGATGTCCTGCTTCGGCATTGGTTGTGTCGATGGCACTTTGCAACATCTCCACATCAATGATGGTTCCGAACTGATCGATGAACCATGATGCCGTAGCCGAAACCATAATGAGAAAAATAAACAGTGGTTTGGTGAGATATTTCACGGAAACAGTGATGCAAAGCGCTGTTAACAGGCAGAATATGCCCGCAACAAGCGCCAGAAGCGCGCCGGTTGGCAGCAGCTCCTCTGAGCGGTGCCAGAATGTTGCATTGTTTACTGCAGTAAGATAGCCGGCTGTGATGATGCTTAAGGTTACGCTCTCGATATGCGGGCGGCGTAACTCTGCCGGAATATTCAATGCCATGACTCGTCGTCCTTGAAGTTCTGTACTTTGGACAAACGAGTGAATGGTTTTCCTGACAGGAACCTGAACGCGGCTTTCCTTGATCGCTATATGAAAGCCTAATCTTCGCAAAAAATAAAACGCGCCGGTGCTTTTGCTCCGGCGCGTACCTATTCAATACATTTCTGCGTTTTATTCCGATCTTGTTTTCAGGAATATTTTAGGCACCCAGAAACCGGGTTTCGGGTCAACGATAGCACTCAGCGCACGGGCATAATCAAGAACGAGACCCGGTGTCCATGCCATGGTTTCTGCGCGCTTGCGCATCATGCTGGCAGCCCAGAGTTCCGGATAAACAATCGCACGGAATGCTGAGAAGACCGGCCAGCGTTTATTCCGGTATACACCTTCCAATGCGGCATCCAGAGCATCAGCCACTGCGCTGGAGCAATTGCGGTTTGTCAGATTATAGGTGTTGTCGGCCTTGTAGGTCTTCCAGAAAGCACGCAGCTTATCTTCATCAATATTATTGATAACCACCTGTACCGTAGACTCACACCAGTCTGCGGCTTCCGATTTATAATCAGGTAAAAATCTGCCTTCGATATTATTATCGGCAGTGGCGCGCAAAGTGCGGCTGAACTCATTGGGAGAACGGTCAATTTCTACTGCCGGATAGTGGCTGATATAAACATCAGGCACCAGCTCCAGAGCAGCATGACCGGTAGAAATAACACCATTAGCATCAACGGCAGCGATATAACGGCTGATCGCACGCTGGCGCAGTGGTGTCATGGCCGTGCCGGTTGGTGTCCAGACATGAACGATTAATTCGCCGCGTTTCGGGTTTTGCTCATCCGTTTCATGATGCGCGGTCATTGCCGAGAGCAGGCTGCTGCGACCGAAAAGGCGTGAAAGCGGCGCACCGGCCTCAAGACTATGAATGCGAAGCGCAACATGGATAATACCGAAGCTGGTGAGCATAATAACAGCGCCGACATTGGCGCCGACAGTGCCTTCATACCAGGTCGGCCATGGCTGCAAGGTCGCAACGGCCAGAATAAGTTCCAGCACACCACCGGCAATACCGGCCTTCCAGCGCGGATAGCGCACAACCCACGCGCTGGCGATACGCATACTGCCGTCAACGAGAAAACACAGGCCAAACACCATGGCCAGAAAAAAATTGCTGGCGGCACTGGAAGTGTAAATAAGAATACCGACAGCGAATAATGCAATCCCTTGCACTATGCGCATCTGTCTGGCTGTGCCTTCGCTACCGGCTGCGGCAAGCAGGCTGAGAGCGGCTTCCGGCACCAGAAAATAAGCAAAAAGATACGGGCGGAGCAGGGTATCTCCGTCCAGTGCATCAATCAGAATAGCAAGGCCGACAAGAAGCCAGAGAACGCCGATGACGAACAGTGTTTTCCAATGTCTCTGGATGATTTCACGACCCAGAAAAAGAAACAGAATACGTATCATGCGTTGATCTCGGTTGTTCTCTTGTAATTGCCATAGTGGCGCTTTTATTCAGTTAAGCGCGAAGAATTTACTATTACATTTAAAATTGTACAGACTGCTAAATAAATATTGCAAAAAAGAATAAAAAACCTGCGGGTCATAATATTGTCCGGTCAGGCTCCCAATTATGCCTCATTCCGCCGCAAAGCATAGGCATCGTTTATTCTTCGGGGAAAATAATGGTTCGTTCTTTGCGCGCTTTCGGAAAAACACTTGCTGCCGGTCTTGCTGTCACTGCATTGGCTTCACCGGTTTTTGCAGCCGGTAATGACCAAAACCAACGTATTGAGGTTGCTTTTGTACTCGATACAACCGGCTCAATGGCCGGCCTTATTGACGGGGCCAAAAAGAAGATCTGGTCCATTGCCAATACCATCATTGATGTGAATCCCGATGCGGATATTCGTATGGCACTCGTGGCCTATCGTGACCAGGGCGATGAATATGTCGTTAAATCCTATGATATGAGCGCGGATGTGCAGGGGCTGTATGGCAAGCTGATTAAGCTTGAGGCTGACGGTGGCGGCGATACACCCGAATCCGTCAATGAAGCGCTGGATGAATCTGTCCGCAAGCTGCAATGGACTAAAAATGACAATACCAGACGGATCATTTTCCTTGTCGGAGATGCGCCGCCGCATATGGATTATCCGAACACATGGCAATATCCGCAAATTCTGAAACGTGCGAAAGAAGATAAAATCACCGTCAATACAATTCAGGCCGGTGATGATCCTGACACGACCAAAGTCTGGCGGGAAATTGCCCAGCTCGGACACGGGCGTTATATAGAAATTCCGCAGGATGGCGGTAATATTACTGTCATGGAAACGCCGTTTGACAACGAAATTATCGTTGTTCAGCAAAATCTCGATAAGACTGTGATTGCCTATGGGAGTTCAAAAGTTCAGGCTGAGCTTTTCAGCAAGATGGATGCAAAATCTGCCGCTCCTGCAGCTGTAAAGGTTGATAATTCACGCTATTACTCGAAAAAAGGCGGCGCTAAAGAGGTTGTAACCGGCGGCGGCGATCTTGTGGCGGATGTGCAAAACGGCAAACAAAAACTGGATGCTGTTAAAGATGAGGAATTGCCGGAAAATATGCGCGGCAAATCCGGTCAGGAGAAACAGGCAATTCTCGACCGGAATGCACAGGAACGCACGAAGCTTGAAGGGGAAATGGCAGGTCTCATCAGCAAGCGTGATGATTACATAGCCAAGAAAACAGCTGAGCTGAGCAAAGACAGTGGCGGAGATTCATTCGATACTGTTGTTAAGGAAACTCTGGTTGAACAGCTGAAATAATACTCTGATTTTGGCACTCTGTTCATAGCGGGCAGGGTGCCTCATGCCGTAAGACATTTTATAAATATATAAGCGGTGAAAGCCCCAGAAGCAGGCCGGCAACGGCGATACTGCTGCGCCAGTAAAACACGCCCCACAGGCCGGAAATTAAAGCGATTGGCGCCGTAAAAACGCAATATATGATGGCATAGCCGTCATTTCCCGCGCCAAAAAAGACCAAATAATAGAATATAAAGGCCGTCAGCGCGCCGAAAATCACGGATATGATTGCAGACAGGCACCAGTTTTGTTTGCGGGAAGGTGTTTGCTGGCTCATATGTCGTAAGCAATCCGCTCAATATTTCCGTTACCGGATAATCCGAACAGAACATCCTGAGGAACTTCAAGTTTCAGCGCTTCATTTCTCGGGATATTGGCATAAATACTGCGAATTATCCGGCCGGTCACACCATGCGAAACGATGATTTTGATCTGAGCCTGATGTTCTTCAATAGTAGTCAGTACGTCTTGGACGCGGGCGGATATATCTTCAAAGCTTTCACCGTCAGGAGAGTGAAAGAACCATTCATGGCGTTCCAATCCATCACGGGCATTCGGCCATTCCTGCTCTATCTCGTAATCCGTAAGACCTTCCCATGACCCCATACCAATTTCCATCAGGCGTGGATCGAGTATGATTTCATCCGGTTTTCCCAGTTTTTCGGCGATTATTTTTGCAGTGCTATGCGCACGGCCTAGCGGGCTGGAAAAGAGAGCAATATCATCGGAGATGATGTTTTTGCGAAGAGTTACACCTGCAGCAGCAGCCTGACGTAATCCGAGCGCGGTTAGCGGAGAGTCGACTTGTCCCTGCCAGCGTGCGGCAGCATTGAAAATCGTTTGGCCGTGACGAACTAAATAAATCACGCTGCTTTGCTCCTGAGTCCAAGGCTGTTTAGTTTTCGCAGTGATGAGAATACTCAAAAATAATCCCTCAAACCATCGCTGGCTTGAGGGATAGTTTTTTAGCCGATTATATCGCCGGTGACAGGGCCTTCCCAGTTCGGTTTCCAACCAAGGGCAGGAGCTACATATTTGGCAAAAGATTCCAGCATATGCAGGTTATAATCCGGCCCAAGCTGGTTCGGAATTGTCAGCATAAGAGTATCAGCCAGTGCAATGGCGCGATCATTCTTCAGCTCTTCAATCAGCCGGTCCGGTTCGGCAGCATAGGTACGGCCGAATGTTGAACGGAAACCGTCAATCATACCAACCCCGTCATATCTTTCAGATGCATTACCAAAATAAGCGGCATCCTGTTCGTTCACAATCGGGAAGATGCTGCGGCTGACAGAAACGCGCGGAGCGCCGGTATGACCTGCCGCACGATAGGCTTCGCGGAAACGAATAATCTGTTCCGCCTGAAGCTCGTCAAAAGGCATTCCCGCATCTTCCGTCAACAAAGTAGACGACATCATGTTCAGGCCTTGTTGTCCTGTCCATTCAGCACTTTCACGGGTCGCAGAACCCCACCAGATATGATCGCGCAACGTAGAAGAACGCGGTTCAATCGGCATCATCTGACCGCCGGTCGTGCTGCGTTCGCCCGGTGCCAGCCGTTCGCCGTCAATTGAACGCATGAACAAATCGAATTTGGTGCGTGCAATATCAGCGCCGCGCGGATCGGTTGAGCCGGTATAGCCAAAGGTTTCGTAACCGCGCACCACTGTTTCCGGTGAACCGCGGCTGATCCCCAGTGCAATACGTCCGTCTGCGAGAATATCGAGAGCAGCAGCTTCTTCAGCCAGATATAGCGGGTTTTCATAGCGCATATCGATAACACCGGTACCGACTTCGATATGTTTTGTCTTCGCTGCAATCGTTGCCAGCAATGGCATTGGCGATGCCTGCTGACGGGCAAAGTGATGCACGCGGAAATAAGCGCCGTTTACACCAAGTTCGTCCGCACCAACACCGATATCAACGGCTTGTTTCAGCATGTCACTGGCTGTCCGCGCCTGCGAACCCTGTGCATTCACATAGTGACCAAAACTTAAAAAACCAAAGGCTCTCATAGAGTTACTCCTGCCGCTCAAGCGGTTTCAATAGCAATTGGTCTTGATATAGTATGCGGGTGGAAGAGGCGCAAAGCTTGCAAATAGGACACTGTGTTCATCATGTGACCTATAGTGATATCTGATATGATTTAGTGAAGCATTCTTGTTATTGTCTGCATGAGACACGCGATTTCAGCATCAGGTTTTAGGCGCCAGCCATACTCGCATTGATCTGAGAGGGGATATTGCTGTGCCTGCATTGATCGCTTCATTGTCCGCTTGCCAGAACACAATAGGCAAATCACGGAAAAATGGTGCACTATCTTCAGAAAGACTTAGTTCAAAAACAGAGTTTTTATTGGAGAACCAGTTGGATATCCCGACACATTTCTCTGAATGAAATGAGATAAAACCCGACTGAATATTTTCATTTTCTTTAACAAACCAGAACTTTATTCGAGTGTCTGATAAGAGAGTATCTTTGAATATACGGTTCTCAATATTCCCACCCCAAGCAATCTCCCAAAGTGCAAGTTCATCGGCAGACTGAACGGCTTGCCAGTCATTGATAGTTGTTTGCTTGTTGTTTGAAAAATATCCCCCATACCATCTACCGCCCAGAACACAGCGAAACCCTTGGGGTGTCAGATCAATATCGCCAAAACTGTCTTTGATACCGAAGCTGCGGTTAGGGTTCTGCGTTTGAAGCCGGTTAATAGCTTTTAATGTCGCCGCCTGCGCCCGTGGTACGCGCGTGATTATATTGGGGTAGTATCTGGGTGATGGTTGGCAGTTAATCCATATGCTTTTTGAGAGATGTATATCTGCCTGATGGCTTTCACATATAGCTGTGCACCATTCAGTATTATCATCCACCGCCAATTGAAGCAGTTCATTATTCATCATCTCAGGATCCTGCTTGGGTAAGGCATATTACATTGAGTGAGATTATGTCACTTCATAAGAGCAGGCATAGTTACGCAACGGAACCTATATGTAAAACAGTATATTCTCAGCTAAAAGGGTAATGAAACGGCAGGGCTGAGAAGAAGCGCCACACGTCTTAATTATTTGATTTTTATGGATTTTTAGTAAAGATGGTGCGGACGGCGGGACTTGAACCCGCAAGCTCTAAGAGCGGCAGATTTTAAGTCTGCTGAGTTTACCGATTTCTCCACGTCCGCAGTGCAAGATGTTTTATGCACCTGAAACCTGCCTTTTGATCCGTGATTTGCTTGCGGAAGTCAAGGCGCAGATTGCGCGCTGAGTGAAAAATCTGCCGGAATATCACTCGGCATAAATATATTCTGCAAAAATCAATATTGATTGAAATCAGTAATTTAGTCTTGTGCAATTCACGTCACATAAGAGTGGCCGCGACCGGACTATGCCGGCCGCGGCAAGATAATCTTAAACTGAACGCGTAATGCCGCCATCAACGCGGATATTCTGGCCGGTAATATAACCCGCGCCATCAGACGCCAGAAATGCGATGGTTTCGGCAATTTCCTGCTCGGTGCCGTAGCGCTGCATTGGTATGCGATCTTTGAATTCCTGCTTTTCCGGCAGGCTGTCGATAAAGCCCGGTAGAATATTATTCATGCGGATATTGTCAGCTGCATATTTGTCTGCAAACAGCTTGGTATAGGAGGCGAGGCCGGCGCGGAACACACTGGAGACCGGAAAAGCCGGATCCGGCTCAAAGGCTGCAAATGTCGAGATATTGATGATCGAGCCGCTTTTTTGCGCTTGCATGATTGGCGTTACCAGTCGCACAGAGCGCACCACATTCATGAAATACACATCCATGCCGCGATGCCAGTCTTCATCAGAAAAATCCAGCAAACCACCGCGCGGACCATGACCGGCACTGTTGACCAGCACATCAATGCGCCCCCATTTCTGATGTGCGCTGTCAATAAGCTTTTGCAGGTCATCATTAGACTGGTTGCTGCCGGTTACGCCGATGCCGTCATAGGTCTTTGCCAGCGCTTCACCTTTGCCAGATGAGGATAACACAGCAATCTTATAGCCGTTATCCGCCAATTTGCGTGCTGCCGCTGCGCCCATGCCTGAACCACCGGCAGTAATAATCGCTACTTTTTCGTCCATATTCTTTCGCTCCCGATTTGAATTTTCCTGAAGCTGCCATGAAAATGCTTTTGCTGTAAAGTATTATATAGTCAGTGTTATAATAATTATTGTGCCGTTTGAGAGACGCGGCTTAGCTGTGTAATCCGATGAGATAATTGCTTAAACAATCAAAACAAACTGGTAATTTCCGGCTAAACTTGGCAAAACTGATTTTTGCCTGCGCCGGATATATTTATGACCGGTCATGCCATGGAGGCTATCTTGTCATCATCAGATCTTAAAAAGTCAAAAACTGAAATCAAATCATGGGCGGCATCTGCGCCTGTTCTGGTTGATGTTGCTATGGGGCGCAAACCGGCCGATCTGGTAGTGCGCAACGGTCGTCTGGTCAGCGTCTATTCGGGCGAGATTGTTGCTGGCATTGATATCGCTATTGCGGAAGGGCGTTTTGCCTATGTTGGTCATGATGCAACCCATTGCATCGGTGCGACAACCAAGGTTGTGGATGCCGAAGGCCGTTATCTGGTGCCGGGTCTGTGCGATGCGCATATGCATGTCGAAAGCGGCATGGTGACAGTCACAGAATTTACCCGTGCGGTTGTTCCGCATGGCACGACCTCCATGTTTATTGATCCGCATGAAATCGCCAATGTGCTTGGGCTTGAAGGCGTGCGGCTGATGCATGATGAAGCCATGGCTATGCCGGTCAATGTCTATGTGCAGATGCCAAGCTGTGTGCCTTCTGCACCGGGGCTGGAAAATGGCGGTGCGGAAATCGGCGCGGCAGAGGTGCTGGAAGCCATGAGCTGGCCGAATATTGTCGGCCTTGGCGAAGTGATGAATTTCCCCGGTGTTGCCAATAATGACCCGACCATGCGCGGCGTGATTGATGCAACCATGAATGCAGGCAAGACAGTTGGCGGGCATTATGCTTCGCCTGATCTTGGTCGTGCGTTCCACGGCTATGTGGCCGGTGGTCCTGAGGATGACCATGAGGGTACGCGTGCGGAAGATGCGATTGCCCGCGTGCGCCAAGGCATGCGTGCTATGCTGCGTCTGGGCTCGGCATGGTTTGATGTGGCGTCACAGATCAAGGCGATTACCGAGCAGGGGCTGGATTCCCGCAATTTCGTGCTTTGCACCGATGACAGCCATTCCGGCACTTTGGTGCATGAAGGGCATATGGATCGCGTTGTGCGTCATGCAATTGCGCAAGGTCTGAAACCCGTCACCGCGATCCAGATGGCGACCATCAATACTGCTCAGCATTTCCGTCTGGAACGTGAAATCGGCTCTATCACACCGGGGCGACGTGCGGATTTCCTGATCGTGTCTGATCTCTCGGCGCTGACGATTGAGCGCGTTTACGGACGCGGTGTGTTGCTGGCTGAGCAGGGCAAGTTGGTTGCGGAAATTGCACCTTATAAATATCCGGCAAAAGCGAAAAACACGGTAAAGCTTGGTCGTAAGTTCTCGGCACAAGATTTTGATATTCAATCACCAAAGCCAACTAAAAATGTAACGGCGCGCGTTATCGGTGTGATTGAAAATCAGGCGCCGACACGCGCTTTGGAAGCCGAACTTTCCGTGAGCGACGGCATTGTACAGATGGATCGCCGCAATGATGTTTGCCAGATTGCTCTGGTTGAGCGTCATCGCGGTTCAGGACAGATTACCAATGCTTTCGTGTCCGGCTTTGGCTATACGCTCGATTGCGCTCTGGCTTCAACCGTTGCCCATGACAGTCATCACATCATCGCTGTCGGCACCAATAAGGAAGATATGGCGAAAGCCGTTAATCGTCTGGGTGAAATCGGCGGTGGCGTGGTGCTTTATTCCAAGGGTAGGGAACTGGCCTGTGTGGAAATGCCGATTGCCGGACTGATGTCTGATGAACGTGCCGAGATCGTTGCAGCAAAAGCGGACAAGCTGGTGAAAGCCATGGCTGCGATGGGTTGCACATTGAATAATGCCTATATGCAGCACTCGCTGCTGGCTCTTGTGGTGATACCGGAACTGCGCATTTCCGATATCGGTTTGGTGGATGTGCGTAGCTTCGAGAAAGTTGATTTGTTCCTATGAGTGATTTTATACAATCGGTAAAACAGGCTACGCAGCAAATGCGCGGCCTGTTCGGTGAAACACCTTTGCTGCGTAATGATTATCTGTCACGCAAATATGGTGCGGATATCTGGCTGAAGCGCGAAGACCTGACGCCGGTACGCTCCTATAAAATCCGTGGTGCATTCAACTTCATTTCCGCCGCGATTAAAAAAGCTGATCCGAAAGCGGTTTTTGTCTGCGCATCTGCGGGCAATCATGCGCAGGGCTTCGCCTATGTCTGCCGCCATTTCGGCCGCAAGGGCGTGGTCTTTATGCCGGTGACAACACCGCAACAGAAGATCGACAAGACCCGCGCTTTCGGTGCCGAGTTTATTGAAATTCGTCTGGTCGGCGATATTTTTGACCAGTGCTATGCCGCCTCGCAGGACTATGCCAAGGCCGAAGGCGGGTTGATGGTGCCGCCATTCGATCATATGGGCATCATCACCGGTCAGGCATCGGTTGCGCAGGAAATTTCTGAGCAATTGCCGGAAGGCAAAATCCCCGATCTGATGATGCTGCCGGTTGGTGGTGGCGGTCTTTCTGCTGGTGTAACGCTTTATGTGAAAGCGCTTGGCTGGCCGACAGAGTTTCGCTTTGTCGAGCCGCAGGGTGCGCCAAGCCTCAAACTCAGCCTTGAAGCAGGCAAGCGCGTCAAGCTGCAGACTGTTGATAATTTTGTTGACGGTGCGGCTGTTGGTGAGTTGGGCGCAGAGAATTTCAAAATTCTCAAAACCTATCCGGCATCATCCGTTATCAATGTGCCGGAGAACCGTCTTTGCGGCACGATGACAGAAATGCTCAATGTTGAAGGCGTGGTGCTGGAGCCAGCCGGTGCCTTGGCAATTGATGCGCTGAAAGATTTCAAGAAAAGCGAACTCAAAGGCAAAACCATTGTTCTGGTGGTTTCCGGTGGCAATTTCGACTTTGAACGTCTGCCGGACGTAAAAGAACGCGCACTGCGCTATGAAGGGCTGAAGAAATATTTCATCTTCCGCTTCCCGCAGCGTCCGGGCGCATTGCGCATGTTCCTTGATCTGCTCGGGCCGGAAGATGATATTGCACGTTTCGAATATCTGAAAAAATCGGCACGAAATTTCGGTTCTGTACTGATCGGCATCGAAACGAAAGACGCGAAGAACTTCGCTATTCTTGATAAGAAGTTCAAGGAAGCGGGCTGGGCCTATCAGGATATTACCGATAATCAGGTTCTGGCTGATTTCATCATCTGATGAAGGTTTAAACAGTGTCCTATGCGATTTCGCATAGGACACTGTTGTTTATTTCATTTGCTTTTTAAAACGAAAGCGCCCATATGCAGGTCAGGCGCTTGGGTCTGATGCGAGATATTGCATTAGGGCTTTCCATGCTGGACTTCGTTGCGTCTTGAAACTTTGCCTCATGAAGAGGTGAAATAATCCGGTCATTCCGTGCCGGATACGGCAGCGCAAGTCGCGTGAGAACATCAATGTTCCGGCGCTTCGTCGTATAAAAATTTGTTTCCGGATTGCCAGCTGCGCATGGTGGTCTGATGATGCGTGTGTCCGGTTCTCCCGACCGGCGGCGCATATCGAAAGCTTATATTTTGACAAATCAAAATGAAACCGGCCTGACCGCAGTTGCGGAAATTCAGGAAACTTCTGGCTTTGCCGCTTTGGGCATTACCGGTCTTTTGCTGAAAAATCTGGATGCAGCGGGCATGACTTCGCCAAAGCCAATTCAGCAGCAATCCCTGCCAGCCCAGCTTAAGGGCAAAGACATTCTGGGTATCGCGCAGACCGGCTCCGGCAAAACTGCGGCCTTCTCCCTGCCGATCATCGAACAGATTCTGGCACTTGGCGATAAGCGTCTGCCTAAAACCTGTCGTGCGCTGATCCTCGCGCCAACCCGCGAACTGGCTGTGCAGATTGAAGAAACCGTTCGTGTGCTCACCAAAGGCGCACATCTTTCGACTGCTTTGATCTTAGGCGGTGTCTCCCGCGCCTCTCAGGTGCGCAAAATGGCACCTGGCGTGGATATTCTGGTGGCAACACCGGGTCGTCTGACCGATCTGGTGCGTGATAAATGCGTTGATCTGTCCGCCACCAAATGGCTGGTTCTGGACGAGGCCGACCGTATGCTGGATATGGGCTTTATCAATGATGTGAAACGCATTGCCAAGGCAACACGTTCTGACCGTCAGACAGCTTTGTTCTCGGCAACCATGCCTAAGGAAATCGTGGCACTGGCTGAAGGCCTGCTGCGTGATCCGGTGCGCGTTGAAGTTTCACCTGCCGGTACAACTGCAGCTGAAATTACACAGGTTGTTTATACCGTACCGACCAAGGACAAGAAAAAAGCGCTGTCCGGCCTTTTGACCAATCCAAAGCTCGAAACCGTTATTGTCTTTACCCGCACCAAACATGGCGCGGATGCGGTAACACGTACGCTGGAAAAAGACGGTTATTCTGTTGCAGCCATTCACGGCAACAAATCGCAGAACGCCCGTCAGCGTGCACTGAACGGCTTTAAAGACCGTTCCGTGCGTGTGCTGATTGCTACTGATATTGCTGCGCGTGGTATTGACGTTCCGGGCATCAGCCATGTCATCAATTATGACCTGCCGGATGAGCCGGAAAGCTATGTGCACCGTATTGGCCGTACCGGTCGTAATGGTGCCTCCGGTGCAGCGATTACGCTTTATGACGGCGGTACAGAACATGCAAAGCTCAAGGCCGTTGAGCGTGTTATCCGCAATAAGCTGACATTGAAAGACCTGCCGCCGCAGTTTGGTCCTTTGCCTGAGCGTACAGAAAAACCAACCTTCGAGCACGAATGGCCAAAGCCAGATCCGCGCGCAGCCGGCAAGCGTAAAACCTCGCGCCCGTATAAAAATCTGGATAAAGCACCACAGCGCACCACTGGTTTTTCCGATGTGCGTGAACTTTATGATGATGCCGCACCTGCCAAGCCACGCGAAGCAAAGCCTGCACAGGGCGAACGTGGCCGTCAGAACCGCAATCATTCCGGTCGTGGCGGCAAAAGCTCCGCTCAGGGCGCCGGTTATAATTCCGGTCAGGCCAATAGCGGCAAGCCTGCGAATAAAAAGACCTTCCACCGCAATAAGAAACGTGCGGGTCAGGACTGGAACAGCTAATTTATAAGCCTGTTCTAAACCTTGCATAATAGTGAAATAAAACACCGCCGGAACGCTTTCCGGCGGTGTTTTTTATTGTCGGATGCAGGCTTGCCGGAAAACTGTACCTTGAATAAGCTGTTCAGCAACAATAGGTTCGGCGCAGCAATGCGTATTTATGCGCAGAATTAAAGGACAAATATAATGGTGCAGTCAGGTGTAACAAATTCTGTGATCGAGGCGATCGGCAATACGCCACTGATCCGTCTGAACAAAGCTTCAGAGCTCACCGGCTGCGAGATTTTCGGCAAAGCCGAATTTGCCAATCCGGGACAGTCCGTTAAGGACCGGGCAGCGCTTTATATTATCCGTGATGCAGAAAAACGCGGGCTTTTGCGCAAAGGCGGCGTGATTGTGGAAGGCACTGCCGGAAATACCGGTATCGGTCTGACCATGGTGGCCAAGGCACTTGGCTATCGCACTGTTATCGTTATCCCTGAAACACAAAGTCAGGAAAAGAAAGACGCTCTGCGTCTGCTGGGTGCGGAGCTGATTGAAGTTCCGGCTGTTCCTTACAAGAACCCGAATAATTATGTCCGGCTTTCCGGCCGCTTGGCCGAGCAACTGGCCAAAACCGAGCTGAATGGTGCTATCTGGGCAAACCAGTTTGACAGCCAGATCAACCGTCAGGCGCATATTGAGACAACAGCACCGGAAATCTGGCAACAGACAGAAGGTAAAATTGACGGATTCATTTGTGCGGTCGGTTCCGGTGGCACGCTGGCTGGTGTGGCAGAAGGTCTGCGCGGCTTCAGCAAAGATATCAAAATCGGTCTGGCTGATCCGGAAGGCGCGGCGCTCTATTCCTATTACACCACCGGCGAGTTGAAGGCTGAGGGATCCTCCATCACGGAAGGGATCGGGCAGGGACGCATCACCGGCAATCTCGAAGGTTTCAAACCGGATTTCGCCTATCAGATCAGTGATGCAGATGCTCTGAAAATCGCTTTTGATCTGGTGCAGGAAGAAGGCCTCTGCCTCGGCGGCTCATCCGCTATCAATATTGCCGGTGCTATCCGCATGGCGAAAGATCTCGGCAAAGGCGCACGGATTGTGACAATTCTGGCTGATTACGGTAATCGCTACCAGTCAAAAATGTATAATCCGGCCTTCCTTGAAGAGCGTGGCCTGCCGGTACCGCAATGGCTTTTGACACGTTCAGACATTGCGGTTCCTTACGAGGCGGTTTAAACCTCTCACAAAAGAGTTTTGCATGAGGGTATGATGACACAGAGTCTGGAAACCAATCCGCTTTTCCGCGAAGATGCTTATCTGAAAGCGACACCGGCCAAGGTGATCGGTCTCACGGATGAAGGCGGCGTTATTCTCGATCAGACTGTGTTCTATGCCACATCCGGCGGCCAGCCGGGTGACAGCGGTTTGCTGCGCCGTGCAGACGGCAGCATCATTCAGATTGCCACCACTGTTAACGGCGCAACCAAGAATGATTTCATTCATGTACCTGCTGAAGGTGAAACACTGCCGCAGCTCGGAGAAGAGCTGATTGCAGAGATCGACTGGGAGCGCCGTTTCAAGCTGATGCAAATGCATACAGCCTGCCATTTGCTTTCCGTAATTTGTCCGTTTCCGGTAACCGGCGCTTCAGTTAATATTGATGACAGCCGCATTGACTTCGACATGCAGGGCAATGACCTGACAAAAGAGCAGGTCAGTGAAAAGCTGATGGAAATGGTCAATGCCGCATCGCCGGTGACTACAAACTGGATCAGCGATGAAGAACTGGCTGCCAATCCCGATCTGGTAAAATCCAAGAATGTGCGCCCGCCGGTCGGGCAGGGACGTATCCGTTTGGTGCTGATCGGCGACAATGGCTCCGTGGACTCACAGCCATGCGGCGGCACGCATGTGGCCAATACCTCCGAAATCGGCGAGATTCATATCGGCAAGGTTGAGAAAAAAGGTAAAGAAAACCGCCGCTATCGTATCCGTTTCGGTAAGGCTCCGGCATAATATCGCTGCTTTTCCTTGTCATTATCAGGAAAATAAAACAGTTGAGCGATCCGGCGTGCATAATGAAATATGCACGCCCTGAAATGAAGATCGGAACCCTATGAGCGATCCTACGGATAACGACGATAAAACGCTCGCTGATGAAGTGAGCGTTAATATTACCCGGCTGGAAATGGCTGCACCGTTAAATGTCGCGGTGCCTTTGCCTGCCGGTCTCCGGCTGGCAATCATGCTGGCAGAAAATATGCCGGTGCATCTCTATCGCTATCTTTATGAGGTCATCGGCAAGCCGCATCACTGGATGCTGCGCCGTATGCAGAATGACGAGACTGTTACCTCGATCATTCAGGCCGAGGAAACCCGCATTCTGCTGCTCTATGTGGATGGTTGTCCCGCAGGTTTTGCTGAAATGCGGCTCAATCTGCCGGAGAGCGTTGATCTGCTCTATTTCGGGCTGGTGCCGGATTATCAGGGCCGGGGTCTGGCAAAGTTCTTCTTTGCCGAGGCTCTGGCGGCAGCATGGTCACATAATCCGGAAAAACTGCGCCTTGAAACCAATACGCTTGATAGCCCCCGCGCTTTGCAGCTCTATCAGCGCATGGGCTTTTCGCCGGTTTCCACGGCTGAGGACGTGATTACGCTCTGGAAATAGAGCGTAATCCGTCAGAAATTGCGCCGGTCCCGGCTTTCTTCCGCATCTGAAATCAGGTGAATTTTCCTGGCATCTGTTTCAGCAGCTTCTGCCGGTTCAAAAACAATGCAGTTCCGGCCCTGATTTTTCGCCTCATAAAGACAATGGTCAGCACGGCTGAAAATCTGCGAATTGCTGTCGCTTTTATGGGCAAGGGCACCGCCTGCACTGATTGTCAGCGGTTCAACATGGCTCTGTGATACATAAAACGGCGTGTTCTCTATTTCCACACGAATGCGCTCGGCAACGCTGATAGCGGCAGCGCGGCTGGCATTGGGCAGGTAAACGCAAAATTCTTCGCCGCCGACACGACCAACCAGATCACCCTTGCGCGTAACATTCTGCAAAGCATAGGCGATCAGCTTTAAGGCGCGGTCGCCGACTGTATGACCGTATTTATCATTGATGTTCTTAAAGTGATCCGCATCTATGAGCAGCAATGCGCCTGCATCCTGACGGGAGCGGACAGTGCGCATCATTTCAAAGAAAGCCTCACGATTATAGAGGTTGGTCATATAATCGATCTTTGAACGCGCCTGTAATTCATGATGGGCTTTTTCCAGATCGGAAAATGCTTTCGAAAGCTGCGTATTACGGTGAAACACCACCGTCATTGCCGGAAAAGCGGTAATCAGGGGAAGGATCAGACTCAGGCTGATGCTGAGCGTGCCAACCGGCTCATTGCGGATAAGCCCGACAATCATGTTGATCGCAACACAAAGCAGCGCAGCCGCTGCAGAAACAATAAAGGCTTTTATAAGAGCTGATTTCATAGTCTGTTCAAATATCCCTGAGCGTATGCTGTAGTCTGAATATTTCAGTTAATGACTGGAAATGCTGAATAGAAATTACTGGCCAACCCGATATTCCCCTCCACATAAAGGAATAGTTCTTTCAAGCCTATTAAAATCAGGAATTGGCGTAAATTCTTTATAAATAAGAGCTTTTTATTTTAGCGATACATAAACCTGCATTATACGAATAGCCCCGTCAGTGCCAAAATTATCATGCCAAGTCCGGCCAGAGAGACAACCCAGATCAGGCTTCGCACATAAGGAATCCCGAAAGCATAAGCGGGAATATAAAAGATGCGCCCGACAACATAGATCCAAGCGCCTGCAGTCGTGAGCCCGCTTTCCCGACCGGCAATATGGGCAATAATCACGGCAGCGAGAAACAGGGGTAGGGTTTCATATAGATTGCGCTGCGCCCGTTGCAGCCGTGCGGTGATAATACCGACAGGCGGCCCCGCCTCATCACGCGGTCCGGCATTATAGTCCAGACCTGTCTCGCCGTTGCGGAAAAACGCGGGGAGCAAAACCTGAATGATTGCGACAATAAGCATGACGACAGCAAGGTTCAGTTCTGTACTCAAACTCTTCTTCCTTCATCGGAGGCAGATGCATGTCCGCAGCATTTCTGACAGCGGTTTATTTCAGGAAAAGATCAAAGCGGAATTTCATCTGTCCCCAGCGAAATATAAACTTGGTTAACGCAGGCACAGCAACAGAAATCCGGCGCCGCGATTTTGGGGCGGATAAAGCTGCTGGCAGATATTTGTTTGTTTCTTCATGGCAATAAACCATTGTTAATAAAGCGAGTTAATCAAATAGGGTTTGTTGTTCTGCTGATTATCAAAAAAGAAATCATCCCCCGAAATACACATAAATAATGAAAGATCTGATTTAAATATGTAGGCGAAAAAACGGGTGGGCAAGGCTTGGGGATTTGCTTTGTGCGGATTTTTAAGATTCTATCAATTAATTCTTGCGAACAGTCGCCAAATGTTGTGCATTTTCCGCTCTGAACAAAGGCGGGATAAAGGTTTTGAAACTGTTTCGTTTTACAAGTGACAGGCTGGCATTGTCCGACTGGTATAAATGACAGGGGAAATGCCGGTTTTGTTGCAGACTGAATGTTGTTGTTTGTAATGGGTTTGAGTAGCGTAATGAAGTCATTTCAGAAACAGCCGCATGGGCCTGTTGCAATGAACAAGAGCGGGGGCCGGATGCTGCATTCTTCTCGGGTGAAACATATTCTTTGTCTTGGTGTGGTAGGATTACTGGTTACAGCCTGTGCCTCTCCCCAGCCGGAAGTGAAGAAGAAAAAGCGCTCCAAGGAATATTTTGCAGAATCCGTCTATGGCGTAAAAGCCAGCCCGCGTGTAGCCAACGGTAAGAAAATCCCGCGCGGCGGCGGCCGCAATCAGGTCGGCAAGCCTTATAAAGTCAAAGACAAATGGTATAAGCCGAAGGAAGACCCGAATTATGTGAAGGTCGGCCGCGCTTCCTGGTATGGTTCGGCATTTCATGGCCGTCTGACCGCCAATGGCGAAGTCTATGACATGACCCATCTGACAGCCGCGCATCCGACCATGCCGCTGCCAAGCTATGCCCGCGTCACCAATACCGCCAATGGCAGTTCAGTTATTGTACGCGTGAATGACCGCGGCCCTTATTCCAACGAACGTATTATTGATATGTCGGAAAAAGCGGCTGAAATGCTGGATTACAAGCATCACGGCACTGCGAATGTTAAAGTGGAATATGTTGGCCGTGCACCTTTGCATGGTCAGGATGATGCATTCCTGCTCGCCTCTTACCGCCCTGCGGGTGGCGACAGCATCGGCCAACCTGCGACAGGTGTGATGATGGCCATGAACGGCCCGACGCCGACATCTGCACCAAACCGTGCAGAACAGGGTGTAGCCAGCGCATTTGACCAGATTTCCGCACAGCCGGAGCTGCCTTTCGGTTATGCTGACGGCGCAGCGCCTGTGCTGCCATCTGTTATTCCTGTGCCGCTGGATAAGCCATATGGTCTCTATGCATCTGCGCAGAATGATATTCTGGTCAGCGCCTATGCCGGAAACCGCATCGCTCAGGCCAATGAAGGTATCTATTCCAAAGTGCTGATGCCGGATGCATCCTCTGCCGAATGGCGCAATGCGCAGGCTGCAAAATATCTGCAGGCCGGAGCGGAGCAGGGTGAGTTTGTTGATCTCGGTACTTTCAACAGCAAAGACGAGGCAGATCGTATTGCCTTTGCGCTTAAAAATATCGGAACAATCAACAGCAGCATGACTCCGCAGGTACAAGGCGATTTATATAGCCTGACTGCAAAATCACGCAGCGGCAATAATGATGCGCTGTTGCAGGCCGCATGGGCTGCCGGTGCAAATGATGCTTTTGTGGTGCGTGCCGAGTAATTTTTTACAGCGTGATATATCGTGTTTAAACGTCCGGCTATGCTGGACGTTTTTGTTTCTACTTGATTGATCGTCAATCATCGTGAACTATTTTTGAGTCTGTTACAGAGAGAAATCACAACCGGAGAACAAGGTGGCCTGCTTTACCGGCACATATGAAAAGACAAAATCTGCAGGAAAGCTGCGTTTTGCTGCTGTGCTGATCGTGAGCCAGTTTATTCTATCTCATGCGCAAAGCGCCGAGCCGCCATTTGCGGTGAAGTCCGAACAGGTTTTGCTGTTCGATTCCGATACAGGCAGCGTCTTATTCGCCCGCAAAGCCGATACGCCGTTTCCACCGGCCTCATTGGCAAAGCTGATGACTGCGGAAGTTGCATTTCATGCGCTGACAACCGGAAAATTGCAGCCGGAAGCCAGTTTTACAGTCAGTGAACATGCGTGGCGCACCGGTGGTGCACCTTCGGGTACGGCAACAATGTTTGCCAAAATCAAATCACAGCTGACAGTCAATGACCTGATACAGGGCATTACAGTGCAATCCGCCAATGACGGCGCGATTGTACTGGCAGAGGGCATGAGCGGCAGTGAGCAGGCTTTCACCGTGCTGATGAATCAACGGGCACAGGAGCTGGGGTTAAAAAGCTCCGTTTTTGCGAACCCGACCGGTTTACCACTGGATGGTGCTACCCAAAAAGTAACGCTGAACGATATGGTGAAACTCGCGCAGCATCTGCATAAAACCTATCCGCAATATTATCCGCTTTATGCGCAAGAGAGCTTTACGTGGAATAATATTATGCAGCGCAACCGCAATCCATTGCTGCGGTTAAATCTGGGTGCTGATGGTCTGGCTATGGGCGGCACCAAGGATTCCGGTTTTTCTTTTGTCGCATCCGCTGAATCCGGCGGGCGGCGCATATTTATCGGGCTGAACGGAGCCAAAACCATTCAGGACAGAACCGAAGATGCTGAAAAGCTGATCCGCTGGGCGATGAATGATTTCGTTAAACTACCGGTTTTTACTGCGGGTACAGAAGTGGCTCAAGGCTCGCTCTATGGCGGAACGCAAGGATCAGTCGGGCTTGTGGTTCATGATGCGGTTTCCGTGCTTGTGCCTGTTCAGGACAAAGGCAAATTGCGCTCGCAAGTGATTTATCAGGGGCCGGTATCGGCACCGGTCTCCAAAGGACAGGAAATCGGCCGGATTCAAGTGCTGCGGGATAAGGAGATATTGCTCGAACGCCCTGTCTTTGCAGCGCAGGATGTGAGTGAGGGAACTTTGCGCAACAAGTCGATGGATGCGCTCTATGAGCTGGCGACAGGCTGGATACGTCGTTTGCTGAAATAAGAGTGCTTGTTTCCTTTGTCAGTTTTATTTGACAAAGCCATGCCTATCCCTCATTAAACTTATAATTATTAACGGTGTACAGCGTAGGAAAATCAGAGCTTTGTCAGGATTGCTGATCACATTTGAAGGCGGAGAAGGCGCGGGGAAATCCACGCAGATTCTTGCTTTGGCTGATCATCTGCGCGCTCAAGGCTATGAGGTTGTGGTCACGCGTGAACCGGGCGGCTCAGCAGGGGCAGAGGCTGTGCGCCATGTCATCCTGAGCGGTGCGGCAGAAGCCTATGGCCCTGCCATGGAAGCGCTGTTATTCGCCGCCGCCCGCAGCGATCATATTGACCAGAAAATCCGTCCTGCGATTGAAGCCGGACAGATTGTGCTCTGCGACCGTTTTATTGATTCAAGCCGTGTTTATCAGGGCATCAGCGGTAATCTTGATCCGCAATTCATGCGCTCGGTTGAGCGTATTGCCATTGACGGCACTATGCCTGATCTGACTTTCATTCTCGATATTCCGGCAGATAAGGGCTTAGCCCGAGCAGGTTTGCGCCGTGGCAATGAAGCGGCAGATCGTTTTGAAAAAGAAACCATTGCTACGCATGAAGCACGCCGTCAGGCATTTCTGGTGATTGCCGCCGAAGAGCCGCAACGCTGCAAGGTAATTGATGCGAACCGCTCGGTGCATGAGATCAGCGCTGAAATAGCTGCACTCACCGATGCTGTTCTGAGCCCGCAAGAGGTGTCTGCCCATGGCTGAACAGGCACCCAACAGTACCTATGATGCAATTGACGGTGTTCCTGCACCCAATGCGACCAGTTTTCTGACTGCGCATGAGGAAGTGCGCACATTTCTCGCGCAGGCCTATCAGGAAGGCTGCATGCATCATGCGCTGTTGTTTGAAGGTTTGCAGGGCATAGGCAAAGCGACAACCGCCTTTCACCTGGCCGGACATATGCTGAAATTTCCCGAAAGTGCATCAGCACCACAGCAGCTGAGTACGCCGGATCTGGATGCCGCGCCGTATCGTCAAATGTCGCAGGGAATGCATCCGGCGCTGCTGCATATTACACGACCGTTTGATGCGAAAACCGGCAAATACCGCACGGCGATTACCGTTGAAGAAATCCGCCGTATCACGCATTTTTTGAGCCGCACCTCCGGTGACGGCGCATGGCGCATCGTTATTATCGACCCTGCGGATGATATGAACCGCAATGCCGCCAATGCTTTGCTGAAAACGCTGGAAGAACCACCGGCACGGGCATTGTTTATTCTGATCTCGCATTCGTCCGGCCGCTTGCTGCCGACGATCCGCTCCCGTTGCCAGTCATTGGCTTTTAAACCGCTGAATGATAATGAGCTGAAGCGTGCGCTGGAAGTTGCAGGCAGAGATGTCGGCATTGATGTGCAGGATCAGGCATATTTTGCAGCACTCAGTGCGCGGGCGGAAGGCTCTGTGCGCAAGGCGCTGTTGCTGGTGGCGCATGGCGGGTTGGAAATCACTGATACGGTTGACGCTGTGCTGAGCGGCAATCATTTTGATTTGCCAAAGGCGCAGGCGCTTGCCTCTGTGCTTGGTGGCCGCGAAGCCGATGTGCAGAACCAGCTGTTCCTTGAATATTTGCTGGATAAAGCTGCCGCGCAGGCACTTGGTCTTGCAGAGCAAGGGCAGGCGGTGCAAGCCAGCCAGTGGTCGCAATTCTGGGATGATCTGCGCCGCGAGGCTATGGAAACGGAAAGCTATAATCTCGACCGCAAACAGGCGGCACTGATTATGATGGAAAAGATGCACCGCGCTATGCGCAGCGGCATGCCGGTCTGAGGTTTGAGACCGGCTGATGCCGCCGAGCGAGCCGGTCACTGTGAAAGGGCTGAAATGCACCATTCACACGATCAAAAACCGCATAAACAAGCATGAGTTTCTGAATTCGATGCATTTAGGGCTGACTTACGGTCTGACATGCGATATGCCGGTTTTATCAGTTATCATCATATTGACTTCATGAGATAAAATATCTCGACAAGACGGATCCGACATGAGCCGCGAAAAATTTTATATCACTACCCCGATCTTCTATCCGAACGGCACACCGCATATCGGCCATGCCTATACATCAATTGCCACTGATGCCATGGCGCGCTTCCAGCGTCTGGACGGCAAAGATGTGCTGTTTCTGACCGGTACAGACGAACATGGTCTGAAAATGCAGCAGACCGCCGAGAAGGAAGGCATTACGCCGCTTGAACTGGCTGACAAGAACTCCGCCGTGTTCCGCGAAATGCTGGCGAAAATCGGTTCCAGCCATGACCAGTTCATCCGCACCACGGAAGAGCGTCATTATAAAGCCTGTCAGCATATCTGGGAGCGTATGGTCGCTAACGGCGATATCTATCTCGATAGCTATGCCGGTTGGTATTCGGTTCGTCAGGAAGCCTATTTCGACGAAAGCGAAACCACTGTCGGTGAAGACGGCGTGCGCCGTGAGCCGATCGGTTCGCCGGTAGAATGGCATGAAGAAGAAAGCTATTTCTTCCGCCTGTCCAAATACCAGCAGCCGCTGATCGATTATTTCGAAAAGCATCCGGAATTTGTCGGCCCGTCTGAGCGCCGCAATGAAGTGCTGAGCTTCATCAAATCCGGCCTGCGTGATCTGTCCGTTTCCCGTACCACCTTTGACTGGGGTGTGCCGGTTCCGGGCAATGACAAGCATGTGATGTATGTCTGGGTCGATGCGCTGACCAACTATCTCACCGCTATCGGCTATCCGGATATGGATGCGGAAAAGGCACAGTTCTGGCCTGCAACTGCGCATATTCTCGGTAAAGACATTGTTCGTTTCCACGCGGTTTACTGGCCTGCATTCCTGATGTCTGCCGGTCTGCCTCTGCCGGAACGTGTCTTCGCGCACGGCTTCCTGTTCAACCGCGGCGAGAAAATGTCGAAGTCGGTCGGCAATGTGATCGATCCGTTTGCCTTTATCGACCGCTATGGTCTGGATCAGGTGCGCTACTTCTTCCTGCGTGAAGTGCCTTTCGGTCAGGACGGCAGCTACAATCACGAAGCGATTGTCAACCGTACCAATGCCGATCTGGCCAATGATCTGGGCAATCTGGCGCAGCGCTCGCTGTCGATGATCGCCAAAAACTGCGAAGGTAAAGTGCCGGAAAAAGCTAACTTCCATGAGGAAGATACGGCTATTCTGAAACTGGCTGAAGAAGCAATTGAACTTGCCCGCAATGCGATGAAGGTTCAGGCCATTCATCAGGCGCTGGCAGCAATTTTCAATGTGGTTTCCGAAGCCAACCGTTACTTCGCAGCTCAGGAGCCTTGGGCACTGCGCAAGACCGATCCGGTACGTATGGGCACAGTCTTGTATACGACCGCAGAAGTGCTGCGCCGCGTTGCAATTATGACTCAGGCCTATATCCCGACATCTTCAGCCAAGCTGCTGAATATTCTGGGTGTTGCAGAAGACAAGCGCAGTTTCGCTGATCTCGGCGATGTGCTGATCAGCGGTGCTGAACTGCCTGCACCGGAGCCGATCTTCCCGCGTTATGTGGAAACTGAAGAGTAATATCTTATATCAGATACGGGCGAATTATCGCCCGTATCATTTTCCCGAGCGCTAAACCTCGGGCAGGACTTTTATTATGCTTGTAGACAGCCATTGCCATCTCGATTTCGCTGATTTTGCAGAAGAGCGTGACGCGATTATTCAGCGTGCTCTCGATGCCGGTGTCGAAAAGATGATCACCATCTGCACCCATGTGAAAAAATTCGATCAGATTTTAGCGCTCGCGGAGAGCTATGATCCGGTTTATTGCTCGGTCGGCACCCATCCGAATAATGCCCATGAAGAACTGGATGTAACGGCTGATGAGCTGGTACGTCTTGCACAGCATCCGAAAGTTGTGGCAATTGGTGAGGCTGGCTTAGATTATCACTATGATTATTCAACGCCGGAAGCGCAGCGCCAAGGCCTGCTGACACATATTGAAGCGTCACGCCGCACGCAATTGCCGCTTGTGATCCATGCGCGCAGTGCGGATGAGGACATGGCAGCATTATTGCGTGAAGAGACCGCCAAAGGCGCGTTCCCGTTTATTCTCCATTGCTTCTCGTCCGGCATTGAACTGGCACGCACCGGCGTTGAGCTTGGCGGCTATGTGTCTTTCTCAGGTATTATCACCTTCAAAAACTCTGCCGAAATTCGTGAAGCCGCAAAAATCGTGCCGCATGATCGTTTGCTGGTAGAGACGGATGCACCTTATCTGGCACCGATGCCACATCGCGGAAAACGCAATGAGCCGTCCTATGTTGCGCATACAGCTGCGGTTCTGGCGGATGTCATTGGTGTGAGTGATGCGGATATCCGCCGGATGACCGGTGAGAATGTACTGTGTCTGTTTACCAAAATACCTCGCTGATTATGTTTGTTCAAACTATCAGATAATCATTTCAACCTTTTGATATTTAATTATTAAAAGGCGTATAAAAGCGGAACTGGCACATGTCTGACTTCTATCGCTTTACGGTTCTTGGTTGCGGCTCATCTCCGGGTGTGCCGCGTCCGAATGGCGATTGGGGTAAGTGCAATCCGGACAATCCGAAAAACCGCCGCCGTCGTGCATCGCTGCTGGTGGAGCGTGTCAGCCCTCATGGCACAACGCGTGTGGTGATCGATACGGGGCCGGATTTTCGCGCACAAATCATTGACGGGCTGGCAGGCAAAACCGACCGGCATATCGATGCGGCGATCTATACGCATCCTCATGCCGACCATATTCACGGTATTGATGATTTGCGCAGTTTTGTGCTCGACAGCAAGAGCCTGATGCCGATTTATGCAAACCGTCTGACGCTCAACCGGCTTTATGAGGCTTTCGGCTATTGTTTCGCCACGCCCTTCGGTTCAAGCTATCCGCCAATTCTTAAAGCCAATGAAATCGGCAATACCGAGAGTTTTACCATTAACGGGGCAGGCGGTCCAATCCGCTTTAAACCTATGCCGATGGTGCATGGCGATATTACCAGTCTCGGCTTTCGTATTGAAAATGTGGCCTATTGCTCGGATGTGAACGAATTTCCGCCGGAAACAGCCGCTTCTCTGAAAAATCTGGATGTTTTGCTGATTGATGCTCTGCAATACAGGCCGCACCCGAGCCATTTCAGTCTGGATGAAGCGCTGGAATGGGTTTCACGCCTGAAACCGCGCCGTGCTATTCTCACCCATATGCATGTACCGCTGGATTATGATAAAGTGCGCGCTCTTGTACCCGAGAATGTCGAGCCAGCCTATGACGGTATGGTTTTTGAGTGTGCAGCATCAATAGGCAGTAGTTAAATCTGGCGGATGATTATCCGTTTGATTTTTATCGAAGCAAATTATTCTTAAAACTCACAGAGCATTTCCGGCATAAAACTAAACCGGATATGCTCTGGATAAATTTATAATCATACAGCAATAGTCTGCCGTTTTTTCCGCTTGAGATATTTCCGTGCAATATTGGTCAGCGGCATCTCAATCAGCTTATAGATTAAAATTCCTGTGATGATTGATCCTGCAATGGCGGCAGTCAGATAGAAGGTTCCGTAAAGGGTGCCCGCAGGTAGGATTTTACGGAGCACGGCCAGAAACAGTATATGGCTGAGATAGATGCTGTAAGAAGCCTCGCCGAGCAAAATTCCGAAGCGACGGCTCAATGTTACAGGCTCAAACCGCGATACCAATGCTATAGCTACGCATATTAAAGGTAACACAAAAATAATTGGCTGAAGATAAAGCGGCCAGCTGTTCTTGTCTGTCAAAATGCTGAAAGCTGTTGTTACAGCGACAGCTATAAACATCCAGACAATGCTGATATTGATCTGCCCGAAGAGGGTTTCATATTTTTTATAAGCAACCCCCAGAAGCACACCGGAAACGAATAACAGAAGTAACGGGTTTGCATAGAAAGCAAACCGGCTTGTCGGGTCATTAATTTCTGCTGACGATAAAGTTGTCATTCCCCAGAATACAAGCGCAAGCATTGTGATTGTGAAACCGATTACACCAGCACGTTTCGGTAACAGCAGGAATAAAGCAAAGATAGCGTAGAAAAACATTTCATAAGTCAATGTCCAGCCAGGGCCGAGTACTGGTTGCAGCAGTGCCTGTCCGGAGGCATCCTGCGGGACAATAAAGAATAATGACATGAGGAGATAAGAGATTGAAACTTCTTTGTCCGTTGTAAGCATCGTTAAGGCGGCAGCTACGAAAGTCATCACCCAATATAACGGAACGATGCGGATAATACGGTTGAGCATAAAGTGCACTGGTTCTGCCGGTTGACCAAATTTCCGGTCATTTGTCAGCGCCATAACAAAGCCGCTGATGACGAAAAAGATCGTCACGCCGATACCACCGAGTTTCCATGCCATCACATGATATTCCTGAGGTGCACCATAGGCAGTTAATATATGAATCAAGCCATGATCGAACACCACCAGCAAAGCCGCAATGGCGCGCAATAATTGCACAGAGTAAATCGTGTTTTTCTTTTCAGGGGTACTGAAAACGGTGGCGGTCATTATACGGCCTTTCAAATTTCCTGAATTATGCGTTGTTGAGACGATTTTTGAAAATTTATATTTTTCATCTGATCCATAACATTAATTCATATAATATTTTTTAATTTATACTTCTGTGAGTGAATACATATGGCTTAACCTGTTTCATAGACAAGTGAAATCCGATAAGTATGTACGCTGGAATGAGGAGGAAACTGATTTATGAAATTTACATTTGCTGAGCCTCAGCGCGCGCATAATCCGGCCATGTTTTTATCTGCCGGTGCCCGCAAGCCCAATCCGGAAGTGCCTGAGCGCATACAGCGGCTTTTAACCGGCGCTAATGATGCCGGACTTGCAATGATTGCAGCGCAGGATCACGGTCTGGCACCGGTCAGCGCCGTGCACAGCCCTGAATATCTGGAATTCCTGCAGGTCATTTACGGGCAATGGCAGACAATCAGTGGCGCATCCGATGAGGTCATTCCGAATATCCATCCGAACCGCCGCGATTTTTCCTATCCGACATCACCGGTTGGCCGTGCTGGCTACCATATGGCCGATACGGCCTGTCCGATTGCTGCGGATACGTGGAATTCTGCCTATTGGAGTGCGCAGACGGCAATCGAAGCTGCCAAACTGGTGCAGAATGGCGAGCCTGCAGCCTATGCGCTGTGTCGCCCGCCCGGACACCATGCCTATGCCGACATGGCGGGCGGCTTCTGCTTTCTGAACAATTCCGCCATTGCTGCACAGGTATTGCGCGAGAGCCATGACCGTGTGGTTATTCTCGATGTGGACCTGCATCACGGCAATGGCACGCAAGGCATTTTCTATCACCGCGCCGATGTGATGACGGTTTCTATCCATGTTGATCCGGCGGTTTTCTATCCGTTTTTCTGGGGGCATGCCTCAGAGCGCGGTGAGGGCGCAGGCCTTGGCTATAATTACAACCTGCCTTTGGCACGCGGTTCCGGCAATCAGGAATTTCTGGATGCGCTGGATCTGGCATTGGATCGCATCCGCGCCTATCGGCCGGGTGCTTTGGTTCTGGCGCTTGGGCTTGATACTTCCGAGCATGATCCGTTTGGCGGTTTTACCGTCAATGAGCAGGGTTTCACCAGCATTGCCCAGAAATGCGCAAGTCTGAATCTGCCGACAGTGATTGTGCAGGAAGGTGGTTATATCTGCGATCAGCTGGGCGGAAATCTCACGCATTTTCTGCGCGGCTTCGGCGGATAATCTACGTTCAATTAATATTGACTGAGCAGGCGGTCAAGAAGCCGTCTGCTTCTTCAATAAAATTGTTTAAACGAACTTGATTTTGTGTATATTCAAAGCTGTTTTATATAAAATTCATTTGTATTTATTGTGATTTTAAAATTATTATTATTTTCAGTTTTATTTGATCTTACATATATGTACATTCAGGAATAATCCGGCATCAAATAATCCTTACAGGGGAAATATCCGATGTGTTTAGCCTGCAATCCCGGAGTTACAGCCATTCTGAGAAACGCCGCATCACGGCGCAATTTTCTGAAATATATGGGGGTAGCGGCCACTTCCGTTTTTACTGCCTCAGTTATGGAAAGCAGAACAGTGCTGGCAGCAACCTCTGCTGACGGATCTGCTGATGTGATCTTTAAAGGCGGCACTATCCTCACCATGAATAAGGAGAATGCCCGCGCTGAAGCTATTGCCATTCGCGGTGATACTATTCTCGGTGTCGGAACGGCTGAGGATATGCAGGCTTTAAGCGGCTCTAAGACGCGCATTGTTGATCTTGGCGGCCGTACATTAATGCCGGGTCTGATTGATCCGCATATGCACACAACCTTTGTGGTGCTGGATGACTGGATTGATGTCAGCCCGATGGCCACACCGACCTTTAAGGATGTCTGGCTTCAGCTGAAAGATGGTGTAGGCAAGGCAAAATCAGGCGACTGGATTCGGGCGAAGAATTTTGACCCCAGCATCACCAAAGATGCCCGCCCGCCGACAATGGCAGAGCTTGATGCACTGGCACCGGCTAATCCGTTTTTCATGATGGAAAGCAACGGGCATATTGCCTATGCAAACAGCGCCGCCATGAAACTGGCAGGCATTACGGAAGACACCAAAGACCCTTCCGGTGCACGCTTTGTGCGTGATGCAAATGGCAAGCTCAGCGGCAGGCTTGAAGAGAGCGCGGCGCAGGAACCATTTATCGAAAAGATGCCGCAGCCAACGGCAGCGGAAGTGCAGAAGCGCATTCGCGGACTTTTCGATCATGCGGCATCAGTAGGCTGCACAAGCCTGCATGATTGCAGCATTGGCATGCTATCCGGCGTCAATGATATTGCGCTTCTTGATGCCGTGATGGCTGATAATCCGCCGGTGCGCTATCGCGGGATGCTGATTTCAACATTGATGGATGAATGGGACAAGCTTGGTATCAAACCCGGTCATGGCAATGACTTGTTCCGTATTGATGGTATCAAAGCCTGGGCGGATGGCTCCAATCAGGCAGAAACCGGCTATCAGCGCGAAAATTATCTGGGCAGCAATAGCCGCGGGGCACTGAATTACAGTCTTGAACAAATCACCGAAGTCATAAAGCGTGCCCATGATGGCGGCTGGCAGGTCGGCGTTCATGCCAATGGTGACGGGGCAATTGATACGGTGATTGAAGCCTATCAGACCGTACTGCAAGGGTCGGCACCGAATGATCTGCGCCACCGGATTGAGCATTGCAGTGTTCTGCATCCTGAGCAGATGGAGAAAATGGTACGGCTTGGCCTGTCGCCGTCTTTCCTCATCGGCCATGTGCGATGGTGGGGCAAGGCCTTCCGTGATCGCATTCTGGGGCCGGAACGGGCGAAATATTATGACCCTTGCGCCTCGGCTTTGGCAGCCGGTTTGCGTATTTCGCTGCATTCCGACTGGAGCGTAACGCCGATTGAACCTCTGCGCTATGTGCAGGATGCGGTTGCCCGTGTGATGAATGAGGGCGGCGGTGTCTTCTTCTCTGACGAATGCATACCGGCAGAAGCCGCATTGCGTGCTGTAACCATTGATGCTGCATGGCATTGCCATATGGATGATAAGGTTGGCAGCCTTGAAACCGGAAAATATGCGGACTTCGCCATTCTGGAGCAGGATCCGACAAGCGGCGTGAAAGATATCGGCAAAATCAAAGTCAGCGAGACATGGATGGCAGGCGAACAGCGTTATACAGCCTGACATTTTCGTGAGTGCCTGTATTTATTGCGCAGCCTGATTTACCATACCTCATCCATTCTTGAGGTTTGATTATGTCATCGGGTAAACTCAAAGAAACGCTGACGGTGGGCGATGTTGCCCGCCGCAGCGGTGTTCCTGTTTCCACTATCCATTTTTATGAAGCAAAAGAGCTGATAGCCGGATGGCGCACCGCGGGTAATCAGCGGCGCTACCACCGTGCGGTTCTGCGCCGTATTGCTATTATCCGCATTGCCCAGCGTGCCGGAATTTCCCTGTCGATTATCCGTGATGCGCTGGAAGATCTCCCGCATGACCATGTGCCGACAGCACGGGACTGGCGGCAATTTACCAATGCATGGAAAGATATGCTGGAGGAGCGCATTGTCAGCCTGATGCAGTTGCGCGATCAGATTGCCACCTGTATCGGCTGCGGGTGCCTTTCTCTGGCGGAATGTCCGTTGCGCAATCCGGATGATGAGCTTGGTGAACAAGGGGCAGGGCCGCGCCGCCTGCTGAGAAAAAAACTTTAACACAACAATACAAATACGGCTTGACCTCAACTTTGGTTGAGGTTCTATAAACGTGTCGGTGCTTGCGACGACTTGTCATTTTTGGCCGGTTGTCACGGCATTCTTTTGAGATGCTGCATGAATTTCTCCGTGAAAATCCGGTGAAGTCCTGCGGCGGCAAAGGAACCTTTGCGTTCACACGCATTTTGGAGAGCCGACATGAGAAATGATACGACGGGCGCAGTATCAGCCGGTGCTGATGCCGCCATGGTAAAAAGAGATGACGCTCCGGCCGGCTGGGGCGAATTATTCAGCGGAAAAAACGGAATCTATGCGCTTGCCCTTGCCGGTGGCGTAACCTTGCATGCCGTCAATATGTATATCGCCACAACGGTTATGCCTTCCGTGATCGTTGAAATCGGCGGGCTCGACTTTTATGCATGGACAACAACATTATTCGTAGTCGCCTCAATTCTGGGCGCGGCTCTGACCGCTAAATTACTGAAAAGCACGGGGCCGCGCGGTGCCTATCTGGTCGCTACATTGTTATTTGGCACCGGCACGCTGATTTGTTCACTGGCGATCAATATGCCGGTTATGCTGCTGGGACGAGCGGTACAGGGACTGGGCGGCGGCTTTCTCTATGCGCTTGCCTATGGCCTGACACGGATCGTGCTGCCGGAGCGCCTATGGGGGCGGGCGATTGGCCTGATCTCGGCTATGTTTGGTGTGGCAACTCTGATTGGCCCCGCGATCGGCGGTGTTTTTGCTGAATATAGCGCATGGCGTGCAGCTTTCTGGTCTTTACTGCCCTTTGCTGCTTTGTTTGCCGTGTTGGCTTTCACAACTTTACCAAAGCGCAGCTGGGATAAGAATGAGCAATCCTCCATACCGGTTTTACAGCTTATTCTGCTGACCAGTGCAGTACTGGCGGTTTCAGCCGGCAGCCTGTCAAAAGAATTGTCATGGAACATGATCGGTCTGGTCGGAGCGCTGACTATGGTTGTCGCCATAGCTCTCGTGGATATGAATGCCAGATCCCGCCTGTTGCCGCGCAATGCTTTCAATATTTCCACACCGTTGGGGGCGCTCTATCTGATGATTGCTCTGCTGATGATGAGTATGCAGCCGGAAATTTATGTGCCTTATCTGTTGCAGAAACTACATGGTCAGACCCCGCTCTGGGCAGGCTATCTTGCGGCACTGATGGCAATCGGCTGGACAGCGGCATCATTTCTCAGTTCACGCTGGCAGAAGAGCGGTGGTTTTCTGATTTTCTCAGGTCCCGTCATGGTACTGGCGGGGCTGATCCTGCTTGCCATTTTCATGCCGGTTCATGGTGGCGGAGATTGGACATATTTGCTGCCTCTCTGCATCGGGCTGGTTCTGATCGGCTTTGGCATTGGTCTGGCATGGCCAGGTCTGGTCACGCGAGTTTATCAGAGCGCACCGGCAACCGAGCAGGATCTTGCTTCAGGAGGCATGACCACAGTGCAATTATTCGCCATTGCATTCGGAACAGCCTGCGCCGGTATGATTGCCAATTTTGCCGGTATATCGGATGCGGGTGATGTTGCCGGTGCGTCCAATGCCTCGTTATGGCTGGCGGGTCTTTTCGCAGCGGCTCCGGTTCTGGCTATATTTGTGGCGATGAAAGTCGTGCGCCTCACCGGAGGCAAAGGATAAGCCATGCCGGACATTATCGCAAAAATACTGGATTCCTATTGGTTTGATATTCTGGCGAGAGTTCTGCTCACACTGGTTTTCTGGACAAGCGGTCTGGCAAAATTATTCGACTTCACTGCCAATGCAGGGATTATGGATGATTTCGGTCTGCAACCGGGCTGGGCTTATAATCTCGTGACACTGATCCTGCAAATCGGTGCTTCGCTGATGATTATCTGTAACAAAGGCGTCTGGCTGGCAACCGGCGCACTGGCGGTCTTTACGGTGCTGACGATACCAGTTGCGCACCCGTTCTGGGCGAAGGAAGGGGAAGAGGCTTTCCGCGACATGACTGTCGCTCTGGAACATGCTTCAGTTATCGGCGGCTTGGCAGTATTTGCCCTCTATTCCCGCTACAGAGCCCGCAATTGCTGGTGAGCAATATGCAACAAACAGTCACTCCTTTTAAGCGGAGTGACTGTATCTGAAATACCCTATGCAATCAGATATAGGCCGCAACCATATTGGTGAAGAACAGAATAATGCTGAAAATCACGATCAGGGAAATAACCCAGACACCGAAAGCTTTGATTTCCGCATATTGAGAGCCGGATTTTGCCTCAAGATATTTTTTTTCAGCAAAGGCTGCGATGACAACCGACAGCGGTAGCCCGATAAACAGAAGAGAAACAATGAGCGTGGTTGCCTTGAAAATCATCTCATACTCCTGATTTTCCATTTCTGTTTAATAACAACAGCTTCAATCTATAGGCCTTTGCATCAATTGCAATAATGAATCATGATATCCGCCTATGTTGCTGAATATATTTCATATATTAAACATTCAATATTAGGCATTAATTATATTACTTATATTGATATCCGATTTTATTTGCGACTATAGTCTATATTCGTGTGGTTTTTATTGAAATTGTCCCCGACTTCTGTCATTGCACGCCCAAACGCGGGAGGGGTACCGCATGCTGGCATTTCCAATACTCTGCGACGCAATCCGGCAGAGAAGACAAGTTCGTTTTATTTATAAATCATTTCGTTGGATCATCGAGCCATATTTGCTCGGCTATTCCGCACAGGGAAATATGGTTCTGAATGGCTGGGTTATCGCGCATCGCAGCGAGGCCGGCTGGCAGCAGTTTCATGTTCCGCTGATCTCGAATGTTGCGCTGTCGCAGAAACGCTTTCTGCGGGCAAGGGCGGATTATAATCCCTATGATGAATCCGTTGCTCAGGTAGTCTGGCGTTTTGAGAGCTTCAACACCTCGATTGATACGGATTAAGATCAATTGAAACCATCTTCATACAGCGATCCTGCGTGACCGCTGTATGGAATGATCTTCTTTATCCGGCGGCTCTGAGATCTTGCAGCCATGGTCCTGCATTGCGCGCTTCAACCTCATGCGCCTCATCGCGCCAGACCTCCGCGAGACTTGCAGCATACCAGTCCTGCATCACTGGCAAATCACGCAAATGGGCAGCATAGGCGGTGGCTTTATCGCTGAGCCTGATACCATAGGTCTGGAAGCGGAAAGCAACCGGCGCAAAGAATGCATCAACAGCACTGAATTCAGCACCCGCCAGAAATGGTCCGCCAAACGCATCCAGCCCTTCATTCCAGAGCTGGTCAATGCGGCTGATATCTTTCTGCAGGGCAGGTGTTATCTGCGCGCTGACATCAATCCGTAATCCGATATTATTGGTGCATATTGAGCGCAGACAGTGAAAACCGGAATGCATTTCTGCTGTCGCACAGCGTGCCCAGGCTCTGGCTTTCTTATCCTTCGGCCAGATTTGCGGATGATTATCCGCCAGATATTCGGTGATACCGAGCGAATCCCAGATTGAGATAAAGCTGCCGTCAGCCTGCTTTTCCGAGAGGCAGGGAACCTGCCCTGTCGGAGACGGGTTTTTATCCCAGTCTGCGCTTCCAAAAGGGATCAGAATTTCTTCAAACGGAATATCCAGCTGCTTCATCAGAAGCCATGGCCGGAGTGACCATGAGGAATAGTTTTTATTCGCAATATAGAGCGTGTACATGAAATATCCGTCCTGATGCTGATGCAACAGTCATTCCATGAAATGGCTTTCCGGTACAGAGGAACAGCGTATTTTTCCGCTATTCAGGTCAAAAGAAACAGTTCCTGCAACTATGGCTTGGGCGCAGATTCTGCCTGCGCATTAAGATAGGCCAGCAAATCGTCGATCTGCCCCTCCCACAGCCCCCAGAAACGCATTGTTGTGCCGGGGATCATGGTTTTAGGCGCTGTCAGGAATTCTTTGAGAGTCACATCATTCCAGATCAGACCATTTTCACCGGCCTGTTTCATAGCGGCAGAATATTGAAAACCTTCAATCGTGCCTGCTTTGCGCCCCTGCAACTGCATCAGATGCGGCCCCATGCGATTGGCCGGCTGGTTGAGAATATGGCAGAAGCGGCATTTCTGGTAAATTTTCTCGCCGTTCTTGATGTCGCCTTCTGCCAATGCTGTCGCCGGTGCCGACGAACAAAAAGCAAGAAGTGAAATTTTAAACAGGCGGAGCATGTCAGATACCAGTCAGTCTTTAATCCGTTTTCGCTGATCTACGCCGGATTACAGCCTGCCGCAATATGGCACCGGTCAACAAATGGTGCCGGTGCCATATCCTGACTTTTATGCGCTGATGGTTTTTGTCAGCACCAGAGTAAGAAGTGCTGATGTGATGGTGAAAACAACCAGAGGCATAATTGTATTGCCGCCAAGCAGCACGACCACAAGTGTTCCGGCAATGCTGACGATCAGGCTTTCAATGCAGTAATAAATGGCCGTAGCCGTGCCTGCATAGTCGCCGAAGCTCTTCAGCGCTCCGTTCGCTGTTACCGAACAGGTGAGGGCAATGCCCGCCGCGACCACCCACATGGCGACCATGAAGGCTGGCACAGACAATTGCATAACTCCACCGAAGAGCAACAACAGCCCGCCCCCGCACATAATCAGAAGCATACCGCGTCTTAATGTGCCACGCAGTCCCCACCATTGCGTATAAAAACCGGCAAAACGGGCGAAAACCACCATAACAATGGCGATACTGGCAAAACACAGGCTGAACGTGACCGAAGACAAGCCAAGCCCGTTGACCAGCAAGAGCGGTGCCGTGGAGAAGAAAACAAAGAACGAACCCATTGCGGCACTAAAGCCGGTTGTATAGGTCCAGAACGACTTGTTTCCGAGTATGGAACGCAGCTTTCCCTGCGGCTTTGTCAGGCTTGGCACGCGGGTTTCCGGCCAGCGCCATGCGGCATGCAAACCTGCAAAAGCACCAAGCACTGCCAGCACCCAGAAAATACTGCGCCAGCCAAACTGAATATCCAGCAAAGCGCCGAGCAGCGGTGCAAGTGCAGGCACAAAAGCCAGCATGGAGCTGAACAGGCTGTAGATGACCGCACTTTCCGCGCGTTGCGCATAAACATCCCGCACAGTAGCAAAAGTTGCCACCAGCATTGCCGCAGCCCCTGCGGATTGCAGCAGACGTAATGCCAGAAAGACCGGCGCAGAACCGGTGAGCGCCAGTCCGGCAGAGGCGCAGGTAAAGATCAGTGCACCACCCAGTAAAACCGGTTTGCGACCAATTTTATCCGAAAGCGGGCCGAAGATAAGCTGACCTGTACCAAGCACGCCCAGATAGAGGCTGAGTGTCAGTTGCACCATTTCAGGGCTGGTCTGCAGCGCTTCCGACATATGCGGAATAACGGGCAGATAAATATCCATTCCCATAGATGCCAGAAGATCAAACGGCGCCATGAGAACCAGTGCCGCTGCAAGACTAAAATTCCATTGCACCGGCAGAATGCCCTCTGCGGGTTGCAAAGACTTGTTTTTATAGAATGACATATGTCGAATCCACGCTGTGAGGCGTGCATACAAAAGCAATAATCATGCAGCGGCGCTTAAGCGACCGGCAGAGTGTGGCTTCTGAATGTTACGCCGTAAATTTTCTTCAGATGATGAAATTTACGGCTGAGCGGGTTGCGGATTCGACTGTACTCATGATGCGCATTGTTTAGATATTTGTCAGCATATTGTCAAAGTACTGTCTCTGTTTTGCCTGAAGCCAAGTATCAGTTTGCCGCTGCCGATCCCTGTATATAAATTGCACTTGCTTGATTGCCTGCCGGATATGGCAGGTGAAGATGAGAGGGTTTGCAATGGCAAAACTGGTTATTGAAAAATATACCGAAGGTCAGCTGGGGAAGAAAATGAATGTTCCGCTTCCGCTGGTGCGGATAGCTGCACGTATTTTGCCGGATGCAGCGCTAAGCCAGCTAAAAGCAAAAGGGATTGATCTTTCAGCAGTCTGTGCTGCCAGCCGTATCGGCCAGCCTTATGAGACGGTTCTGGATATTCGTGAAAAGCGCCAAAACAAAAAAGTCGTGATCTCTTTACAGCACTGACGCACTATAATTTTACAAGATAAATTTCTGTATCTTGCCGCTGATAAACACAAATGTGAGCGGTTTATCAGCCATGCGGCACTATGAGCGCGGTAGGAATGTCGGTCTTTGATTGACTGCGCGGTGTATTTTTGCCAAATCAGCGAAAATGATTTTCATGGAAGTGCAGGTTTCTGCCTGTATAATGCTTCTGTGTTTATTGCAGAATGTTGCAGCAAATTTCAAATCCCGATCAGGCATTGCTGCCGCGGTCAGGTAAGCTGCAATGTGAGATTGAGATTATTACGTGCGTCAAACGCACAGGAAAGGTTTAGGGCTATGACAGCCGATTTCCGCGAGCTTCGTGTTAATATGGTTGATACGCAGATCCGCACGACGGATGTGACGGATCTTGCTGTTCTGGATGCTTTTCTGGCAGTTCCGCGTGAAGAATTTGTACCGGTGCACCGTCGTGAACTGGCCTATATTGATGAAGATCAGCTGCTGGCAGAAACACCGGAAGGTGCGCGCTATCTGATGGAGCCATCACCGGCAGCCCGTCTGGTGCAGCTTGCATCGGTGAAAAAACAGGATGTGGTTCTCGATATCGGTTGCGGCACAGGCTATCTGGCAGCGGTTCTGTCGCAGCTTGCAAGCTCGGTGATCGCTCTTGAAAGCAATGCGGATTTCGCTGCCACAGCTTCGGAAAAATTGCAGGCATTGGGTTGCGACAATGTTGTGGTTGTCAGCGGTGAACTGACTGCCGGCTACCCTAAAGAAGCCCCGTTTGATGTCATCATCATTGAAGGCGCAGTTGATTTTGTTCCTGAAGCTCTGCAGGCGCAGCTCAGAGACGGCGGCCGTCTGGTTGCTATCGAAGGGCAGGGCAATATGGGTGTTGCGCATATTTATGTGAAAGAGGACGGTATCGTATCCCGTCGCGGCGTATTTAATGCTGCAGTGAAACTGCTGCCGGGCTTCCGTCATGCGGCTGAATTCGTATTCTGATACGCACTAAATTCTTTTCAGAAAGCCTGTCACGGATCTCCGCGGCAGGCTTTTTGTTTATTACCGATATTTAAGCTTAAAATCTCTGTGTAACCTGATATTGTCACACTCGTTGAAAACCACTATTTTTAGCCCGCCGCTTACAAAAGGGTAAAAATTGTGGCAGACCAGAAATTGTTGTTTTGGCAACAATAACAATTTGTTTATTAATGAATTAAGCTGATGGGTGGAAAATCCGATTTTTACCCGTTATTAGCAAATGCCCGAATGAGTTTGGGAAATTTGATTCGAATTGTATGGGGTAAACCGTGGTCAATTTACGCAAACAGGTTTTAGCTGTTGCACTATTAGCGAGCACGGTACTCGCACCGGCTCCTGTCATGGCGGAAACGCTGTTCGGAGCAATGCAAAAAGCATATCACAATAATGCTTCGCTCAATTCATCCCGCGCCGGTCTGCGCGCAGTTGATGAAGATGTGGCAATTGCCAAATCAGGCTACCGCCCGACACTGAGCGGCACATATAAATATGGCCGCAGCCGTAACGGCACGACTGATATGTATTCGACAACAGGCGAGGTCGGCATTCAGCTGAACCAGACACTGTTCGATGGTTTCCAAACAAAAAACAGCGTGGCGGCGGCCGAAAGTAACGTATACGCCCAGCGCGAAAATCTTCGCAATGACGAGCAGAACCGTCTGTTCGAAGCTGTTCAGGCCTATATGGATGTTTACCAGAACCGCCAGATCGCTTCTCTGCGCCAGAAAAATCTGGCCGCATTGAACGAGCAGGTTCGTGCAGCCAAAGCCCGTCTGGATGTTGGTGAAGGTACCCGCACTGACGTAGCGCAGGCCGATGCGCAGCGCTCCGCTGCTGTTGCGCAGCTCAACGCCGCTCTTGCCAATGTTAAATCGGCCGAAGCAGTCTACCGTCAGGTAACCGGCTCCGCACCGGATAAATTGCAGGCCGCCAAGCCTGCCGGTAAATCGCTGCCAAAGAGCATTGCTCAGGCCTATGCGATTGCTGAAGCCGGTCACCCTGGTGTTAAGGCAATGCAATTTGCCATGGATGCTGCCGGTCATAATGTGAAAGCTAAAGAAGGTGCATTGCTGCCGACTGTCGGCGTAACGGCGTCCGCTTCGCATTCATCGGTTTATTCCGGTCTGCCAATGGCTGGTAACGGCAATTCCGCTTCGATCGGCGTTGGTGTTACTGTTCCGATTTATTCGGGCGGCAAAACATCTGCAACTGTTCGCAAATCTAAAGAACAGCTTGGTCAGGCGCGCATTCAGATTGACGTTGTGCAGGATCAGGTGCGTGCCGCCGTGGCCTCATCATGGTCGCAGCTTGAAGCCGCAAAAGCGTCTCTCTCTGCTTATCGCGACGGTATCTCCGCAGCACGTCTCGCATTGGACGGCGTGATTGAGGAGCGCAATGTTGGTCAGCGTACAACACTTGATGTTTTGAACGCCCAGAATGATCTGGTGGATGTTCAGATCCAGCAGGTTCAGGCTGAACGCGATGTTGTTGTGGCAAGCTATGCCGTGCTTTCATCGGTTGGCCGCCTTACAGCACGCCAGATCGGTCTGCAGGTTGCAGAATATAAGCCTGAACAGCATTATGATGCTGTGAAAGATAAGTGGATCGGTCTGCGTACACCGGACGGCCGCTAATCAGGATTAGATTCAAGCTTTTTAAAAGCGGCGCATTATGCGCCGCTTTTTTGTTTTCAGCTGACATTTCCGCGAGCGTTACACGGCCACAATGATAACAATAGTTAAAAATCACTTAAGAAATCTGTGTTTTACGTCTCAGCGGGGTCTGCAGGGATTCTCAAATCAGCAATGGTTCTGTACTTTAGAGCTAAGATTCGTTGAATTTTCAGACTGAAGAATTTTACGCATTATTTTGCCGGAAAAAACTTAAGGCTAAACAAGCCGTTTCCGCAGATAAGCGACAGCCAAAGGATGCTGCACGATATGGCTCAGACTTCCAGCGCAACACGTGAACCGTCCATGGAAGAAATTCTGGCTTCCATTCGCAGAATTATTGAAGACAGCGATGTCACAAAACAGGCAACAGCTGATCTGACATCAGCTCCGGCTGCAAAAGCACAGCCTGAAAACCGCGCTGAAACAATTAAAACCTCGGAACCGCCTGCAGAAGAAAAGCGCGGGGAGGTTGCCCAGTTTCCCCGTGCTGTTTCTTCGGAAACAGCACAAACAAGTAACCACGCTGTTTCTTTAGAAACAGCGCCAACTAATAATGCGGCTGTTTCGTCAGAAACAGCACAAACCAATAACCATGTTGTTTCGTCAGAAACCACAGCTGCTGAAACTCAGCCTGCGCCTTCATTCACGCTGGATGCGATCTTGCGTGGTAGCATTCAGGAACAGGCATCACCAGCACAAAAGCCGGAACTGACACGGGCTGAAATGCATGAGCGCAATGTTGCTCATGTGCGTATTGCGACGGTCAATCCGCCGGTGCCGCCGGTTGTTGTCGCTGCGGCCGAACAACCTAAGAGTGATGCCATAAAAATGTCAGAGGCACTTCTTATGCAGGTTGCAGAAAAGCGGGTTGTTTCGATGACTCAGCCAGCCGCAAAAGAAGAAGTTGCCCCTGTGTCTGAAAAAGCATTTGAAACCACTCCGCAAACTGTATCCGCTCCTGCACAGGATAAGTCTCTGATCTCAGAGGCAGCGGAAAAACAGGTTGCAGCATCTTTCGGCAGTCTCAGTCAGGCTCTTATCGAAGAGCAGAAGCGTCTGCTCAATGAGAAAATGGAAGCTATGCTGCGCCCGATGTTGCAGGAATGGCTTGATACCAATCTGCCGCCGCTAGTTGAACGACTGGTGCGTGAGGAAATCGAGCGTGTCGTCCGCCGCGGCTGACGGAAAGAATGCTCAATTGCGGATTTACAGCCCCTTTACCACTGTAAACGGGGCTGTTTTTATGTTTAAAGCCATCCTATATAGAATACGGAAATACCGTGATTTGCAGTGTGAGGCACGCAGTTTTCCTTGATTCTTTGTTTCAAACTTGCTTTGAAACATATCACTGAGACTTGTTTGTACCGGATAGGTGGTCGGATCTGCTGCTGTTAAGGCAGGATTGAACGATCACTGCTTTCGTTGCGCCTGCCTTCATATAAAGAGACAGAGTTTTTTATGTTAGAGAAAACCTACGATTCCGCGGCTACCGAGCCAAAAATTGCTGATATTTGGGAAAAAGCGCAGGCTTTTAAAGCCGGTGCAGGTTCCAAGCCGGGTGCGGATCCGTTTGCTGTGGTGATCCCGCCGCCGAATGTCACCGGTTCTCTGCATATGGGCCATGCCCTCAATAATACCATTCAGGATATAATGGTGCGCTTTGAGCGCATGCGCGGCAAAAACGTGCTGTGGCAGCCGGGCATGGATCATGCCGGTATTGCAACGCAGATGGTTGTTGAACGCCAGCTGATGGAACGGCAGGAGCCGAACCGTCATGAAATGGGACGCGAGAAATTTGTTGAGCGCATCTGGCAGTGGAAAGAGGAATCCGGCGGCCTGATTTTCAATCAGTTGCGTCGCCTTGGTGCGTCCTGTGACTGGTCGCGCGAACGCTTCACGATGGACGAAGGTCTGTCCAAAGCCGTTCTGGAAGTTTTCGTCACGCTCTACAAAGAAGGCCTGATTTATAAAGACAAGCGTCTGGTCAACTGGGATCCGAAATTGCAGACAGCAATCTCGGATATTGAAGTTGAACAGCGTGAAATCAAAGGTCATTTGTGGCACTTCCGCTATCCGCTGGAAGGCGTGGCTTTTGATGCGGAAAATCCGGACACTTATATTGTTGTTGCAACAACACGCCCTGAAACTATGCTGGGCGATAGCGGTATTGCGGTTAATCCTGAAGATCCGCGCTATCAGTCCCGTATCGGCAAAAATGCCGTGCTGCCACTGGTTGGCCGTGCGCTGCCGATCGTTGGTGACGATTATGCTGACCCGGAATCCGGCTCCGGTGCGGTTAAAATTACGCCTGCGCATGATTTTAATGATGCGGAAGTCGGAAAACGTAATAACTTACGTAAAATCAACATTATGTCGCCTGTTGCTACCATATTGCTTCAGGACAATGAGGACTTTGCGGAAGGTCTGACACCATCGGCTGAACTGGATGCGCTGATTGAACGCTTCCACGATCAGGATCGCTTCAAGGCGCGTAAAGCCATTGTTGAGATGATGGAAGAAGGTGGCTATCTCGAGAAAATCGAAGATCACACCCACATGGTGCCTCATGGCGACCGCGGTGGTGTGCCGATTGAACCATTGCTGACTGACCAGTGGTATGTAAATGCTGCAGAAATGGCCAAGCCGGCCATTGCGTCTGTTCGTGAAGGCCGCACAGCGATTGTACCGAAAACATGGGAAAAGACCTATTATGACTGGATGGAAAACATTCAGCCATGGTGTATTTCCCGCCAGTTGTGGTGGGGTCATCAGATCCCTGCATGGTATGGTCCGGACGGTACAATTTTCGTAGAAAAGAGCGAAGCAGAAGCTCTGACTGCGGCTCAGAAACATTATGGTGAACCGACATCGCTGACCCGCGATTGCGACGTGCTGGATACATGGTTCTCCTCGGCGCTGTGGCCTTTCTCGACCCTTGGCTGGCCGGATAAGACACCGGAACTCGACACCTATTATCAGACCGATGTGCTGGTAACCGGTTTTGACATCATCTTCTTCTGGGTTGCCCGTATGATGATGATGGGTCTGCACTTCATGAAAGAAGAGCCGTTCCACACCGTTTATGTTCACGCTCTGGTGCGAGACAAGAACGGCGCGAAAATGTCGAAGTCCAAAGGCAATGTTATCAATCCGCTTGATCTGATTGATGAATATGGCGCCGATGCGCTGCGTTTCTCGCTGGCGATCATGGCCGCACAGGGACGCGACGTGAAGCTCGATCCGGCACGTATTGCCGGTTACCGCAACTTCGGCACCAAGCTGTGGAATGCAACACGCTTTGCGCAGATGAATGGCGTGAGCCGCCAGCCGGACTTCAAACCGGAAGATGCAAAACTGGCGGTTAACCGCTGGATTCTGACCGAGCTGACACGCGCGACCAGAGCCATCACTGAGGGCATCACAACTTACCGCTACAATGATGCGGCAAGCTCAGCCTACCGTTTTGTCTGGAACCAGTTCTGTGACTGGTATCTGGAACTTCTCAAGCCGATTTTCATGGGCGATGATGAAGATGCAAAGCGTGAAGCGCAGGCCTGTGCAGCTTATTGTCTGGATGAAATCTACAAGCTGCTGCATCCGTTCATGCCGTTTATGACGGAAGAACTTTGGAGCCTGACAGCCGGTGAGGGCCAGAGCCGCGAGACGCTGCTTGCCCATGCACCATGGCCTGATTTGTCCTTCGAAGATGTATCTGCCGCGGATGATATCAACTGGCTGATCGAGCTGGTCAGCGGCATTCGTTCCGTTCGCTCGGAAATGAATGTTCCGCCGTCAGCACAGGCACCGCTTGCGGTTCTTGAAGCCAATGAGCTTACCAAAGAACGTCTGGCGCATCATGATGCGGCGATCAAACGTCTGTCCCGTGTTGCTGATATCAGCCTGTCTGATGCAGCGCCAAAGGGCTCTGCACAGCTGGTTGTCGGCGAGGCGACCTATTGCATGCCGCTTGGCAGCCTGATTGATCTTGGTGCGGAAATGCTGCGTCTTGAAAAAGAAAGCGGCAAGCTCACAGCCGAAATGGAGAAAATTGACAAGAAGCTCTCAAATGAGAAATTCGTTGCCAATGCCAAGCCGGAAGTTGTGGAAGCTGACCGTGCCCGTTTTGCTGAATTGCAGGAAGCACAGGGCAAAATTGCAGTTGCCATGCAGCGCCTGAAGGATGCCGAATAAACCGGCCCTTTAGAGACACCTAAAAAACGAAAGCGCCCTCAAATCAGACTGATTTGAGGGCGCTTTATTTTGATGCCTCATACAAACAGTAACCGGAAAATCAGGCTGCGGGTTAATCAGATTGATTCTGTGGTTTATTCATAAATTTTACAACCATTTGATTTTACTGTGTTTATTGAGTTTTGAAGTGAAATTCTGTAATGCGAATGCAGCATTTTTACTAACAATTATGCTGAAACTGATCTGCTGCATCACGTTTGAAATGCGCAGGACGGGTGGCGCGGTATAGGTTTCAAGAGGTGAAAAACGATTGTCTTTTTTGCGTGACATATTTGGCACAGCGCACGTTTTGAAGGCAAAATCAGGTCAAAACTGACGTTTTGGATGTGAATTTATACGGCAACTCACAAAAAAACTAAGTAAGACGATCAAAAATCGGATTTTCGGTCGACTCTGTGACGAACCGGTGGTTCGTTTTCAACTTTCTTGTACTTGCAGAACCCATTCGGCATGTTACGCTCACGTCAAAATTAAGTATAAAAATTGAGGGACAATATGCTTAAAACTGCCTTGAAATTATCTGCCGTGTCGCTGGCATTGTCGGGGGGAATTTTGACCGCGCATGCCGGTGGTCTGGAGCGCAGTTCTCAGGATTTCGATATTTTATTTGAAGAAGGCAATGTGGTTGAAACCGGTGCGACTTTTGTTGCGCCGCAGCGTAAGCTGAAGAACATTCGCGGCAGTATTTTTCCTGCCAATCCTGTTCCAAATCAGAATTTCGGCAAACCTTTCGACACAGAAGTTGACGAAGGTAAGACCTATTGGGTTCCGAAACTTTCGGCAAAAATCCAGCTGACTGATGAGCTGGGCTGTGCGGTTCAGTATCGTGAACCATGGGGTATTGATACAGATTCAGGCATCAACAATGCCCGTATGTTCAGCGCTATTGAGCAGGAAATTTCTTCGCGCGATTATGGTCTGAACTGCGCCTATCGTTTCTCTGCCGGTGAAAAAGGCTTTTTCCGTATTCTCGGTGGCGTAAGCTATCAGGAGCTGAAAGGCCGGCAGACAAAAATCTCCGGCGTACCGCTGGATCCAAACAATCCCAGAAACCTGACTTTCGCAAATAGTACACTGGATGTTGACGACAGTGCATTTGGCTGGCGCTTGGGTGCAGCTTATGAAATTCCGGAAATCGCTCTGCGCGCCAGTTTGGTTTATCAGTCCAAAGTCAATTATGATCTGGATGGCACCGTTGGCGTGTCTCTGATCGGTGCGCCTCTGAGCTTTATTACACCGGTCAACGGTAGTGTAGCCACGCCACAATCTGTTGAGTTCAAATTCCAGACCGGTATTGCTCCGGATTGGCTGGCGCTTGCTTCCATCAAATGGACAGACTGGAAAAGCATTACCAAAATCGGTTTCGAAAACAGCGGTACAGGGCCGTTCCTCGGCCGTTTCCCTGTAGGCGCCGAAGTAACGTCACTTGATCTTTACTACAAAGACGGCTGGACCGTTATGGGTGGTATCGGTCATAAATTTAACGACAAATGGTCGGGTGCGGCAACTGTTACCTGGGATCGTGGTACAACAACTGGTCTGACCTCACAGACCGATGTTTGGCTGCTGGGTCTCGGTGCGAATTACAAGGCAACACAACATCTGGAATTCCGCCTTGCAGGGGCTGTCGGTATCCTGACCTCCGGTACTCTGGATAATACACTTACAGCAAAGAACGGCGGCAGCCAGTTCGGCTCTAAGGCTGATTTTGGCACTGATGTTGTCGGCGGTATGACACTTTCGGCCAAATACCGTTTCTGATCGCATGATCGGATAAAGAAAAGGCGCTGCGATTGTGGTGATCGCATCGCCTTTTTATGTGCTAAAGCATGACTTTAGCGGTTTATTTTTCGAGACGCGCGAGCAGGGACGATGTATCCCAGCGACCGCCGCCAAGTTTCTGCACATCCTTGTAATATTGATCCACGAGGGCAGTCAGAGCGAGCGTGGCACCATTGCGATCCGCTTCTTCAAGACAGATTTTCAGGTCTTTGCGCATCCAGTCAGCAGCAAAGCCGAATTCATATTCGCCTTTAATCATTGTCGGTGTGCGGTTTTCCATCTGCCATGAACCGGCAGCACCTTTGGACAGCACATCAATCACGGTCTGAATATCCAATCCGGCACATTTACCGAAATGAATGGCCTCAGCCAGTCCCTGAACAATACCGGCAATACAAATCTGGTTCATCATTTTGGCCAACTGACCATTGCCAACTGCCCCCATCAAACCGACTGACCGTGCATAAGCGGAAATAACCGGTTTGGCTTTTTCAAAAACAGCTTCATCAGCGCCGCACATCACAGTGAGAACGCCATTCACAGCACCGGCCTGTCCGCCGGATACCGGCGCATCGATGAAGTGGAAACCACGCTTGCGGGCTTCCTTGTCGAGTTCACGGGCAACCTCAGCGGAGGCTGTGGTATTGTCGATGAAGATAGTGTCTTTGCCCATGCTCTGAAACGCACCGTCTTCGCCAAGGGTGACTGAGCGCAGATCATCGTCATTACCGACACAGCAGAACACATAATCCTGACCACGGGCAGCTTCGGCCGGCGTGGTCGCAAAACTGCCTTTAAATTCCTGCGCCCAGGCCTGTGCCTTAGCCGTGGTGCGGTTATAGACGGTTACTTCATGTTCGCCGCGTGTTTTGAGATGGCCAGCCATCGGATAGCCCATAACACCGAGGCCGATAAACGCAACTTTAGCCATAGTAACTCCCATTTAATCAATGCTCTAAAGATGTTGGATAAAGTAATTTCTAAAAGAGAAACCCGCTACGGATTGTTAAGCGGCAACTCCCGATGCATTTGCTCCAAAATCCAGTCACGGAATTTCTCTGTGCCAGACTTGATCTGGCGTGATGCCGGAGCCACCAGAAAAATGCTCTTTCCGGCTTTGTAGGAATTCTCCAGCGGTATAACCAGCTTGCCGCTTTCCAGATAGCTGCCGATCAGATGCCGCCAGCCGAGCGAAATACCCTGACCGTGAATTGCCGCCTGCATTGAAGCGAGATTATCACTGAACACCACATCATGAGGCAGTTTGGCACTGGAAACACCCTGATATTCAAGCCACTCACGCCAGCCGATACGGGAGCGGTGCTTTTCTTCAAAATGCAGCAGGCGATGATTGAGCAAATCGGCCGGTGCATAAATCGGGCCGTGCGCAGCCAGATATTCCGGACTGCATACGCAAACCGTTTCTTCCAGACAAAGCTGCCATGAGCGCAAGCCCTGCCATTCGCCATTGCCGAGACGGGCGGAGAGGTCAATATCCTCTTCACCGAGATCAATATAATCTTTCGGGCTTTCCTCAATATGCAGCGCGATTTCCGGATAGCGGTTTTTGAAGTCTGCAAGGCGCGGCAGCAGCCATAGCGAGATAAACACCGCCGAAAACGAGGCGCGCACAATGTCTTTTTGATATTTCCGCTGCAGGGACGAAATCACCATATGCAGATGATCAAAGGAGGCCTGCACTTCCTGATAAAGCCGTTGTCCTTCCGGCGTCAGTTCCAGCCGCGCACTCTCACGGCGAAACAGTTTCAATCCTGTCGATTCCTCAAGCAGCCGGATAGTTTTACTCACCGCGGGCTGGCTGACATTCAGCTCTTTGGCCGCGGCGGTGAAGCTTAAACGCCGTGCTGCGGCCTCAAAGGCAAACAGGTAATTGGCGGAAGGAATGAGATTACGGAGTCTGTGCATAATCTGAAGTTATACCTCGGACTATTTTTTTACAAGATCACAAAGCATCTGCCGCATCCTATTGTGAGATCAAAATCAGCCGTAATTTTGCGCGCTGAGAAAACATGAAAACAGTCTGAGATCATTGCACTAAGGAGAGGTGCACCGGTCTTTCATAAAAATAAATCGGGTGGAATTATGCAAACTTATGCACGGGTTGTGGTTGTCGGCGGCGGTTGTGTCGGGGTTTCCGTTCTCTATGCACTGGCCAAACGCGGCTGGACAGATTGTGCGTTGCTGGAACGCACATCGCTGACAGCAGGTTCAACATGGCATGCGGCAGGGCTTATTCCCTCTTATGCGCGCAGCAATAATGTCGGCCGCATGATTGCAAAAACCATTGAGATTTATGAAGGACTGGAAGCCGAAACTGGCCAGAATGTCGGCTGGCATAAATGCGGCCAGTTGCGTATTGCCAATACACGCGACCGTATGGATGAATATAAGAGCTATATGGATGTGGCCGAAGCGCAGGGCACCAATGCCCGTCTGGTTTCGCCAAAAGAGGCTATGGAACTCTGGCCGCTGCTGGAAAACAACAAGCATATGATCGGCGCGCTCTATCATCCGGATGACGGACATATCGCACCGGCTGACGTGACCATGGCTATGGCCAAAGGCGCCCGCGATATGGGGCAGAAAATCTATCAGAATACGCAGGTCAACAGTTTTGAGCGCCTGCCAAACGGCGAGTGGAAAGTATCGACCAATAACGGCGATATTATCTGCGAACATATTGTTTCCGCGACCGGCAATTATGCCCGCCAGACCGGCGCATTGCTCGGTATTGATATTCCGGCAATCCCGATCCTGCATCAATACTGGATCACCGATGCGGTGCCGGAAATTATTGAGCGTAAAAAACAGGGCCTGCCGGAAATGCCGATCCTGCGTGATGAGGGCTTTGCCGGATATCTGCGCGAAGAAGGCGACGGATTGATGTTCGGCCCTTATGAGCGCACAGAACATCTGAAACTCTTTGCCGTGGACGGTGTGCCGGAATGGTTCGGCGCTGATCTGGTGGAAGAGGATTTCGACGCGGTTGAGTGGAACTGGGAAGTAGCCACAGATTATGTGCCTGCTCTTGCCCGCACCGGCATTAAGGCCAATGTGCGCGGGCCCTTCCAGATGACCGCCGATGAATTGCCGCTGGCCGGTCCTGCATGGGATCTGCCAAATGTATGGTTGGCGGAAGGTGTGCCGGGCGGCATTCTCTGGGGCGGCACACTGGGCTTCCATCTGGCAGAATGGATCATCGATGGTGCGCCGTCCAAAGATATGTCGGAACTCGACCCGCGTCGTTTCTCCAATTATGCCAACAAAACCTGGACGCGCCACAAGGTGCAGGAAACATGGGGCACGCACGCGGATATTAAATTTCCGGGTCAGACCATGCCTGCATCCCGTCCGCAGAAAACCGCGCCTTCCTATGACCGCCTCACAGAAATGGGCGCCGTATGGGATGTGCTGAACGGCTGGGAAATGCCGCAATGGTTTGCGCCAAGCAAAGAGGAAGCTATTCCTGATCTGAGCTTCCGCCACACCCAGCGCGCTGCTAAATATATCCGTGAAGAAGTGACTGCGGTACGTGAAGGCGTTGGCCTGATCGAAATGACACCGATGACCAAATTTGAAGTTTCGGGGCCGGGGGCTGAAAGCTGGCTGGACGGTATTCTTGCCAATAAACTGCCAAAACTCGGACGTATCGGTCTTTGTCATCACCTGAATAAAAACGGCGGCGTGGTCAGTGAATATACGGTTATCCGCTTCAAGCCGGATGCATTTTATCTGATCTCCACACCGCGTGGCGAACGCCTGAACTTTGATGAATTATCAAAAATCCTGCCGGATGACCGCAGCGTTACGCTAACCAATGTCACCATGGAACGCGGTGCTTTTACACTTGTGGGGCCAAAGGCGCGTGATGTTTTGCAGAAAATCACCGAGGTTGATCTGAGCAATGCGGCTTTCCCATGGATGAGCATGCAGACCGGTACAATCGGTCTTGCCAGTGATGTGCGGATGCTGCGCGTAACTTATGAAGGCGAGCTTGGCTGGGAACTCTATCATCCGATCGGTTATCAGCGTCATCTGCTGGATGAAATTCTCAAAGCCGGTGAGGAATTCGGCATCCGCATGGTCGGTCTGGCCGCTTTGGAATGCTGCCGTCTCGATAAATCCTACCGCGCTATGTATCGCGATATGAATGCCGAGCTGACGGCTCTGGAAAGCAGTCTCGACCGTTTCATCAAATTCGATAAAGGCGACTTCATCGGCCGCGATGCTCTCGTCCGTCAGCGCGATGAGGGGCTGAAGCGTCGTATTTGCACCATCACCATCGCCACAGATGGTGCCAGTGTGCAGATGAATGAGGGCGTTTATCACAATGGCAAACTGGTTGGCCGTATTACGTCCGGCGGTTACTCCTGCCATTTCAGCCATGATATCGCCCTTGCTCTGCTGCCGCCTGAGCTGGGCAATCAGACCGGGCTGGAACTGGAAGTTCAGGTGCTGGGTGAATGGCGTAAGGCAAAAGTGGTTGAAGAGTCGCTCTACGATCCGACCAACGCACGTTGCAAAATGTAGTTCCAGAGCATTTCCGCTTTTGATTGGAATAAAGGAAATGCTCTGTCTCTTTAATTTTTCGCGTATCTTATCCGAAAACCGGTTGCCACTTTTCGGGATACGCTTTGGTAATCCAATAAATTGAATTTACAGGATAAAATCATGAAAGTTCTGGTCGCAGTTAAACGGGTTGTTGATTACAACGTGAAAATCCGCGTTAAGGCCGATGGCAGTGGTGTTGACCTTGCCAATGTTAAAATGGCGATGAACCCGTTTGATGAAATCGCCGTGGAGGAGGCGTTGCGCCTCAAAGAAACGGGCAAGGTTTCAGAAGTGATTGTGGCTTCTGTTGGCCCGACACAAGCGCAGGAAACGCTGCGCACGGCGCTGGCGATGGGCGCTGATCGCGGTATTCTGGTGAAGGTTGATGATGCGGTTGAGCCGCTTGCCGTTGCTAAAATCCTGAAAAAACTGGTCGAAGAAGAACAACCGCAACTGGTGATCGTTGGCAAACAGGCGATTGACGATGACGCCAACCAGACCGGCCAGATGCTCTCGGCACTGCTGGGCTGGTCGCAGGCGACCTTTGCATCCGAACTGGAGCTCGGTGACGGCAAAGCCGGTGTGACCCGTGAGGTTGACGGTGGCTTGCAGGCAATTGAAGTGAAGCTGCCCGCAGTGGTGACTGTTGATCTGCGTCTCAACCAGCCGCGCTATGCCTCTCTGCCGAATATTATGAAAGCCAAGAAAAAGCCGCTTGATGAGAAGAGCGCGGCAGAACTTGGTGTTGATACCGCCTTGCGTCTCAAGGTTCTGAAAACTGAAGAACCGGAAAGCCGTCAGGCAGGTATTAAAGTGGCCACTGTGCAGGAACTGGTTGCGAAACTGAAAAACGAAGCCGGACTGATTTGATAGGGAAATAAGATCATGGCAATTTTACTTTTAGCGGAACATGACAACCAGACCCTGTCAGACCAGACAGCAAAGGCGCTGACCGCAGCACTGGCTATCGGTGGTGATGTGGATGTGCTGGTTGCAGGGCAGAATGCCAAATCTGCGGTTGATGCTGCTGTCACGCTCAAAGGCGTGCGCAAAGTGTTGCTGGCAGAAAATGCAGCACTACAAAACCAGCTGGCAGAACCACTGGCCGATCTCATTCAGACATTGAGCGCGGATTATGATGTGATTATTGCTGCGGCCACCACAACAGGCAAAAATGTGCTGCCGCGTGTGGCCGCATTGCTTGATGTGATGCAGGTGTCTGACATTATCGAGGTAATCTCGGCGGATACATTCAAGCGCCCGATTTATGCAGGCAATGCCTTGCAGACTGTGCAGGCGCTGGATGCTAAAAAGGTGATTACTGTGCGTACTGCCGGTTTTGCTGCGGCAGAAAAGGGCGGGACGGCTGCAGTTGAAAATATTGCTTATGCCAATGACCCGCAATTGTCGAAATTTGTTGAAGCAAAACTTTCCGGCGGTGACCGTCCGGAGCTGACTTCGGCAAAGATCATTGTTTCCGGTGGCCGTGCGCTTGGTTCTGCAGAGAAGTTTCAGGAAGTCATGTTGCCGGTGGCGGATAAGCTCGGCGCTGCCGTTGGTGCAAGCCGCGCAGCAGTGGATGCCGGTTATGCGCCGAATGACTGGCAGGTCGGACAAACCGGTAAGGTGGTCGCACCTGATCTTTACATCGCTGCCGGTATTTCCGGTGCTATCCAGCATCTGGCAGGGATGAAGGATTCCAAAGTGATCGTGGCAATCAATAAAGACGAAGAAGCGCCGATCTTTCAGGTTGCCGATTATGGACTGGTCGGAGACCTGTTCGAAATCATTCCGGAACTGGAAAAAGCACTCGGCTAATTTTTCCATCAGAATTTATTGAAATGAAAAGGCATTCACCTGTTCAGGTGGATGCCTTTTTGCTTTAACCTGCCATGAGATTTACGGGAGAACTGAGTGATGAGCGAGACAAATGAGACAATAAACGGTGCCTGTCATTGCGGGACAGTGCGGTTTCGGGTGAAACTGTCCGACGGGCTGAACACCGCGCGCCGTTGCACATGCTCCTATTGCCGGATGCGTGGTGCCGTCGCTGTCTCAGCACAGCTTGGCGGGTTGGAGATTATCAGCGGCGAAGATGCGCTGACACTCTATCAGTTCAACACCAAGGCGGCGAAACATTATTTCTGTTCGGTTTGCGGGATTTATACCCATCATCAGCGCCGTTCCAATCCGCAGCAATATGGCATTAATGCCGCTTGTCTTGAGGGTGTCAGCCCGTTTGATTTTGATGAGGTTCTTGTCACCGACGGCATTAATCATCCGTCTGATGACAAATCCGCAAATAGGTCGCCCTATGTCGGCGTATTGAAATATATCCGTTGCGAATGATGCTTACTGATCGTTGATAATCGCCCAACGTTCATGGTCACGCCAGTCGCCGTTGATAAACAAATAGCGCGGTGAAAAGCCTTCTTTGTGAAAGCCTGCACGTTCGACAAGGGCGAGGGAGCGCAGATTGTCCGGCTGGATATTGGCTTCAATCCGGTGCAGGCCGATTTCCCTGAAGCCATAAGCCACCGTCTGCTTCAGGCCTTCGGTCATCAATCCGCGACCGGCCAGATGCACCATGCTGTAATAGCTCAAATAGGCGCTACAAAACGCCTTCATAAAAATCTGGCTGAAGGTGAAAACACCGGCAATTTTGCCGCTCTCCGTATCGCGCGCAACAAGCGCCTGAGAAGCACTGCCTTGCAGATTACCGAACCAGTCTTCAAAACCGGCGAGATCAGTAAAATTGCGCATCCATGGATGATGATGATTGCGGCTCGCAAGATTGCCCGCAATCAGTTCGCTTGCATCTGTTCTTCTGACGGGTTGCAAATTAATCATTTCATCCTCCGGCCGGATGCGTTTTATGCCGTTTAGTACGACGCGCTGACAAGCCCAAACCTGTGTGATGAAGAAGTTTTTCGGCCTGTACATTGCGTGTTGCACTATATTATGTCAGCGATATTCAAGTGTAATTACAATATTGTGTATGGGTGAAGCGTTTGACGGGCAATAAGCAGATTTGGAAATCCTATCTGACAATATCGGTTATCTGGCTGATATTGCTATTGCTGTTTATTGCTTTCACCGCCCGCCAGAGCATTAATCAGGCGCGTGACGAGGTGAAGCAAACCGGCACAGCGCTGCATCGTGTTCTGTCGCAGCGCGCTGCACAGCATGATGCCCACCTCACCAGTTTGAACGCACTGATCCTCTCTGCCAGTCCGGCACCGGTGGACGCCTTGCGTCAGGTGTCGCGCAATATTATCCGCTTTTACCCGCGCATCAGTGTAATCGATGTCATGCTACTGAACCGCACCGGTTCCACGGTTAGTGCTGAGCCTGTGCTGATGGTTGATGAAACTGAGCATGATAATCTTGCCGTTGATTTTGCCGCTCAGGTCGCAGAGCAAAAACCGGGCGAGGTACGCACTTATCTGTCTGACAAACTGGCAGACCGTTATTATCTTGGCAAAAAATCCGACAATGCCAATCCCGGTTATGCGATTTTCATGGCTATCAATCCGGCCCTGATGATTGAACCGGATGAGCGGCCGGATTGGGCAGACCTGACCCTGTCCATCAATGATAAGATTATTCTTGAACAACAATCCGGCCTGAAAACAGTAGCATCGCGCTTTCTGGAGCAGCCGGTCTTTTCGCAGAAAATCGACAGTCAGAACCAGCCGCTTTTGCTGCGTCTCAGCCGCCCAATGGCGCTGTCAGATGTGATTGATCCGCTGCGCACCATATTATTTGCGGTTTTGTCACTGATTGCTTTGACCGGTGCTTATGCGCTCTGGCGCTTTCAAAGGGCCACCAGAGAGGCCGAACAGAAAGCACTGTTGTCGGAACATGAAACACGGCTTGCTCATGCGGCGCGGGTGAACTCTATGGGCGAGCTGGCCTCCGGCATCGCCCATGAACTGACCCAGCCGCTGACAGCCTTGCTGAGCCAAAGTCAGGCCGCACTGCGCCTTGAAGCATCCGGTGAGCGTCCTGAATTATTGAAACAGGCTTTGGCGGCCAATGTGCGGGAAGCATCGCGTGCCGGTGAAATTTTGCAGCGTATGCGCAATTATATGAGCAATCATGAACCGCAGCACAAACGCATAGAAATCAATCAGGTTATCCGCGATGTGGCGGAGTTGCTGCGTACAGATCTGGCGCAACGCAATATCAGCCTGCATCAGCAAACCGAGAAAATATCGCCGCTGATTACTGCTGATCCGGTTGAAATGGAGCAGGTGCTTTATAATCTGATCCGCAATGCTGCCGACAGCCTGAGCCAGAGTGAGATCAGCGATAAGCGCATTACTGTGACGGCTGAGGCCAGAGACGGGCAGCTCATCCTGAGCATTGCTGATAATGGCGGCGGCATTGCCGATGATATTCTGCCGCGTTTGTTCGAGCCGTTTTTCACCACCCGTGAAGCCGGTATGGGGCTGGGGCTTTCGCTCTGCGCAACACTGATTGAGCGAATTGACGGGGAAATATCGGCAGCAAATGCACCATCCGGCGGTGCCGTATTTACAATTACCATTCCAATGGCTGAGCCTGAGCATTCAAAGGCAGCAGAATGAAAAATCTCAAAATTTATCTGATTGATGATGATGAAGCCGTGCGCGAAGCCTTATCCCTGCTGTTGCAGACCTATGGCATGCATGTGGAGACATTTCGCGATCCGGCGACATTTCTGGCACATGTTGATCCGCAAAAGCCCGGTTGTCTGATACTCGATTTGCGTATGCCGATGATAAGCGGCTTGCAATTGCAGCAAAAACTGCTGGAACGCGGGATCGACTGGCCGGCGATTATGATTACCGGTCACGGGGATATCAATGCCTGCCGCCGCGCATTCAAGGCAGGCATTCTCGATTTTCTGTCCAAGCCCGTGGATGAGCAGGTTTTGCTGGAGGCACTGGAGACAGCTTCTCAGGAGCTGGATAAAATTCTGGAACGGGCAGAAGCGCAAAAACTGATTGCCAGACTGACCGACCGCGAGCATGAGATTTTCGATCTGATCTGCAAAGGTTTCGGCAGCAAAGAAATTGCCTCTGCGCTTAATATTTCCGTGCGCACCATTGATGCACATCGCGCCAATATTGCCGAAAAACTGGAAACCAGTTCGGTGGTGGATTTTGTGCGGCTGCAACTATCCGGCAGCAGTGCAGGGCATCCGTAATTCTACCTAGAGCTTTCAGCGGTATCGCGGATTCACGCAAAATGATTGTTTCACTAGATTGAGTGTCAGAAAGCCGGTTGCTTTCACCAACACTCAGGAGACGATCATGAAACGCATTTTGTTTGCCGGTGCTGCGGCACTTGTACTGACCTCAGCTGCTTCCGCGCAGGTTTTGCAGGAAAAGAACATGCCGCTCAATCTTGCGGTAAACATTGCCAATGAAACAATCGCTGCCTGTTCTGCCAAGGGTTACAATGTAGCCGTAGCTGTTGTTGACCGTGCAGGCGTGCTGCGCACTCTGATGCGCGCTGATAATGCCGGTGCTCATACACCTGCCGCAGCGACCGCCAAGGCTTTCACCTCGGCCTCTTCCCGCACTCCAACCGGCGTAATGGCTGAAAATATCCAGAAAAATCCGGCAGCGGCAGAACTGGCTAACATTCCGGGCTTCCTCGTACTGGCTGGCGGTGTGCCGGTTAAAATTGGCGATGCAACCATCGGCGCAATCGGCGTCGGCGGCGCACCGGGCGGCCATCTGGACGAAGCCTGTGCAGTTGCTGCACTCGACAAGGTCAAAGACCAGCTTAAATAATTGCTCCCAACCGCCGCACTGTTGTCTCAGTGTGGCGGTTCACGCATGATGTATTTTCAATGAGGAGAGAGACATGTCACATTTATTGTCCTTGCGGAATATTTTCAGAAGCACTCTGCTTATTGCCGGTTTTATTTTGACAATCACGGGAGTTGCCATGTCCGCCTCAGCCAGCAAAGAACGCAAATTACTGGATGCCGCTGCCACCGGTGATGTCGCAACTATTCAGAGCCTGCTGAAAGATGGCGTCACTGCCGATACACGCAACGACCACCGCCAGACTGCATTGCTAATTGCAACTCATAATAATCAAGTTGAAGCGGCTAAAGTTCTGATTGATGCCGGTGCCGATGTGAATGCCAAGGATATGATACAGGACAGCCCGTATCTCTATGCCGGAGCACGCGGCCATCTGGAAATTCTGAAAATGACTTTGAACCATGGTGCCGATCTGAAAAGCACCAACCGTTTTGGCGGCACGGCACTTATTCCGGCATCCGAGCGTGGTCATGTGGAAACGGTGCGTACGCTGATTGAGGCCGGTGTTGATGTCAATCATGTCAATCGTCTCGGCTGGACTGCGCTGATTGAAGCCGTGATCCTGAGCGATGGCGGGCCTGCTCATGTAGAAATTGTAAAGCTTTTGAAAACCGCCGGTGCCGATCTCTCTATTCCGGATAATGAAGGCGTGACAGCACTTCAGCACGCGAAAAAGCGCGGCTTTGCTGAAATTGTTGCAGTGCTTGAGAAGTAATCTTTACAGAACTAGCAGACCGATGCCGCTGAGAATATCCGTTGCCTGACTTTTTGAGATGATGGCACCTTTGAGCACAGCGGCATCGTGAAATGTCAGGCTGCCCAGATCGCAGCCACGCAGATCAGCGCCTTTGAATTTGCTCAGCCGTAAAGTGGCCCCGCGCATCCGGCAATCTTGAAAAACCACATCACGGAAATCACATTCTCTGAGATCAGCCTCGCTGAAATCCATATTTGTCAGAGTTTTATTGCGAAACGACGCGCGCGGCAGAAAAGCTGCAATCAGCAAACATTCTTCAAAATCAGTGCCGATCAGGCTGCAATCAGCAAAATCCGCACCGGTAAGCTTGGATCGTGAAAACTTCACGCCATTGAGATTGGACCGGCTCCACAATGTATTGGAGAGATCGCAATCGTAAAATTGTGCGCTATTGCCGTCAATATTGGACAGGTTTGCACCACTGAGACGGCATTTATTGAATTGCGTTTCAGTGATGATTGCGGCTTTGAAATTGCAGTTTGTAAATATGCATTCTGTGAAAACACAGTCAGATAAATCCTGACCGGATAAATCAGCCCCGTCACATATTAAGCCGCTGAAATTGCGGGTGTCGTCACTCATTTGCTTTAAGAATGCGACAGGCACAGGACAGGTTTCAGCGTTTGCGGTTCAGGACAACATAGGCAACGCAACCGGCCAGACCGAAAGCGATAATACCCTGAATAAGAAATACCCACTGTATCATACTCATAACATCACCTTTTCATTGCAGGAAAAATATGATCTGCGCAGTGCTTTATCACTCCCCCGTGGCGATGTCAGCATTTTTAAACAGGAATATTAAAAGCCGGAATAAAAAACGGCGGCGCTTGCGCACCGCCGCTTTATGCTCTTCAGGCTGAAATTATTCAGCCAGCCATTCTTTGATACGATCAGGATTGTCGGCAATATATTTATCAACGGCCTTATCGTATGACGTTTCCTGCGCCTCAAACATCGCTTTTTCGAGGTCTTCCAGCGGGATATTCATTTTTTCCAGCAGAGAGGCGACCTTCGGATTATCTTCCTTAAAGCCTTTACGGGCGAGGGCATTCACATGCTCTGCCGCACCAAGCGCACCTTCAGGGTCTTCCAGATAGCGCAGCTTGTATTTGCCGAACATCCAGTGCGGACTCCACGCGGTCGCCACAAACCAGCCGTCCGAGCGGGTTGCACGGTCAACCGTGGTCAGCATTGCTGCCTCACTGGAGATCTGCAGCTTATAATTCAGGCCGTATTTCTTGATCGCTTCTTCTGAAAGGCGGGTCAGACCGGCACCCGGATCAATACCCTGAATCTGGCCTTTCAGCTTCTCGTGAATATCGGCTTTCTTCAGGTCTTCAATCGACTTGATATCGCTCTCAGGCACGGAGGCAGGCACAACCCAGCCAAGTTTTGCACCTTCATAGAGCGGCCCCAGATCTTCAACTTTACCTTCAACACGCTTGTAATAATCCGCATGTGTTGCAGGCAGCCAAGCCATCATCATGGCATCAAGATCACCACGGCTCACGCCCTGATAAAGCGGTGCAACATCGGTCTGCACCAGTTCAACTTTCTGATCCAGATTATCCTGAATAAGTTTAGCTGCGAGTTTGGTTACAAACTCAGCATCGGACCAGGGTGCCCAGCCAAGTTTGACCACTTTGGCATCGCCTGCAGCCAATGCTGAAGTTGCCATGGTTCCCGCCAGCAATGCCGCCAGGCTTAGACGTGTCAGTTTCCCGAACATATCTTCTCCTTTAAGGTTTCTATAGGTGAATTAAGCTTCCTGCTTGCGCAGGGTTGTTGTTTTCTTAGCTCCGGTTTCCGCTTCCGGCTGTTTGCGCAGCGCTGCAAAGCGCTTGAACAGACCTGGTTGCGGTTTACCGAAACTCTGAGTGATACGGTCAAGCACAACGGCCAGAATGACCACAGCAAGTCCGCCCTCAAAACCGGTACCGACATCAAGACGCTGAATACCGGTGAGCACTGTATTCCCCAGACCGCCTGCACCGATCATCGAGGCAATCACCACCATCGACAGCGACAGCATGATGGTCTGGTTGATACCGGCCATAATGGAGGGCAGGGCATTGGGAAGCTGCACTTTGAACAGCAGCTGTTTTGCCGTGCAGCCAAAGGCCAGACCGGCTTCAACGAACTCTCCATGCACCTGCCGGATACCGAGATTGGTCAGGCGCACAACCGGCGGCATGGCAAAAATCACAGTCGCGATTGTACCGGGCACGGCGCCAAGACCAAAGAACATGGCCGCCGGAATGAGATACACAAAGGCAGGCATAGTCTGCATCAGATCGAGCACAGGGCGGATGAAAGATGCCAGCAACTCGCTGCGCGCCATGGCAATACCCAGCGGAATACCAATGACAATGGCAATGATTGTTGCGGCCAGCACCAAAGACAGGCTCTCCATTGTGCCCGACCACAGTCCCATATGATGGACGAGTGCCAGTGCGAGAGCAGTGAAAATCGCAAACTTCCAGCCCACACGCCACAGCGACAAGAGTGTCAGAATGGCAATACCCACAACAGCCGGAATTGCCAGCAATCCACCCTGAATACCGCCGGTAACAAAGCCGATAACCGCAGCAATCATATCCAGCGCCGGTGTGAAATGGTCGAGAATGTAATTCACAGTGATATCGGCACCTTTGCCGATACTAAAATTCATATCCATTTTTATACCAATCGTTTCAGCTCAACCGGCGCGGTCGAGCGTTTCCAGAAGTGCCGATTTGGAAATCGCACCGACATATCTGTTTTTTTCATCAACAACCGGAACCGGCCAGCGGCTTTCAGCAACGCGGCCAAGCACGTTGGAAAGCGGTTCGCTTGCTTCAATAGGAGTGATATCGCTTAAGAACGCTTCCCTGTACGGATGCGGGGATTTGGCTTTGACCTTCTCAATCAGCCCATCCTGACTGATCATACCGTGATAGCTGCGGTCACGACCGACAATAACGGCAATGTCTCGCCCCGTTGTTTCCATCTGTTCCAATGCGGAAGCGGCAGAAACACCCTGACGGTCAAAGATCGTCAGCAGGGTTTTACGCGCCACATCACCGGCAGAAAATACATGAGACACATCCACATTTTTGAAGAAGGAGCGCACATAGTCATTCGCCGGAGCAGAAACAATCTCATCCGGTGTGCCAACCTGCACAACCTTGCCGTGCTGCATAATACAAATACGGTCGCCGATACGCATGGCTTCGTCCAGATCGTGGCTCACGAAGATAATCGTGCGGCTGTTCTCCGATTGCAGGCGGATCAGCTCATCCTGCATTTCCGTGCGGATGAGGGGATCAAGAGCGGAAAACGCCTCATCCATCAGCAGGATTGTCGGCTCATTGGCGAGAGCGCGGGCAAGGCCGACACGCTGTTTCATACCACCGGAAAGCTGGTCGGGCATGCTCTGGGCATAGGGCTCCAGACCGACGGCCGTGAGCGCTTGCATTGCGCGCTCATGGCGCTCGGCCTCAGCCATGCCGGCAACTTCAAGGCCGAAGGCAGCATTGTTGAGAACAGTACGGTTTGGCAGCAATGCGAAAGACTGGAAAACCATGCTCATATCGCGGCGGCGCAGGTCGATCAGCTCGCCTTTGGACATTTTGGTAATGTCGCGCCCGTCAACGGCAATGGTGCCGGAGGTCGGCTCAATCAGCCGGTTCAGCAGGCGCAGGAGTGTGGATTTGCCGGAGCCGGACAATCCCATAATGACGAAAATCTCGCCATCCATAATTTCAAAGCTCGCACCGTCAACGCCGATAGTGCAGCCCGTATCCTTGTGGATCTCTGTTTTGCTTTTTCCGGAACGCAATTGGCTCATTGCTTTTTCCGGCTTTTCACCAAAGACTTTAAAAACATCTTTCAAAGATAGTTTTACAGACTTTGGCTCATTCATACTCTCATTAATTGTATAAACAGCCATATAATAAGTTAACCCTGCCATAATGGCAGACCTATTCTCCTTTTGTATTTAAATAAGAGAAATATCTGCGAAATTAATGCAAAGATTATGCTTTAAATTTCATTTAGAAATTGCAGATAAATCTAAACTGATATTCAACAATATATAGAAATATCGAAAAAAGTCCACCCGACATGTGGGAATTGCTGCAATACCCTATGTTTTCAGGGCGCAGCGCATAATCAGAAAAAGGTAACGCAGCTATAAAACAAGCCCCCATGAGCCTATGAAACTGCGTTTGATGCAGGAGAGATTCTCACCATATCCATGATACAAAAGCAGATGAAAAATCTGCAATATTGATTGAGTATGAAGTAAAAGATCAAAAACTTCGCAAAACAGATGAAATTTTTATTGTTAAATATTCAATATTAAATTTTATAAATATACGCTTTAATATTTGCAAAAATGAAGTATCATCATGCATATCGCAATCTTCGATGGATAATACATGGAGAAAGACTGGAACTTCTTTATTGTTGTCGAGCCGGTGCAAGGGCAGGTATTTAAAATATCCTGCTGGACCGATTTATCGGTGTTTTTGCTGTGCCACTGGCCGGTAAAATACGGAACATCCTATACTGTGGCGGTATGTACTCTGTCACAGAATTATTACAAGAAATCCAATATTGAACTCATCATTAAACACTTCATTGCTGCGCTCAATGAAGCAAAAATTCCCTATTACTTCAAAACAGACAAGCATATAGCCGATGCAATAGTACCGGCAATCCCGACAGGCATATCAGCCACCGCCATCAGCGAGTAAACTGCCATTCCTCACGACAGAGGAATAGCAACTTCCGTGCGGTTTCTGCCGTTTTGCTTCGCCTGATACAGCGCCTGATCTGCGGTTTTAATCAAATGGCTGAAGTCAGGATGACCATTGAATGTGGAAACACCAATCGACAGTGTAATATTTTGCGACCCGCCATCCGGTAGTGAGAATTGCTGACCGGCAATTTTCAGTCGTAGTTTTTCAGCCGTTTCCAAAGCAGTCTTTGCACTTGCTTCAATCAGCACCACAAGAAACTCTTCGCCGCCATAACGGAAGACAAAATCGCTGGCACGGGAATGCGTGAAAATGCTTTCTGCCACCTGCTGGAGAATATGATCCCCGCCACCATGGCCGTAAGTGTCATTGATACGTTTGAAATTATCGATATCGACCATCATGACACTCAGCTCCATCCGGTTTTGTGAAGCCATTTTAACCTCACGCGACAGAATGGAAGGCAGGAATCGTCTGTTCAGTGTGCGTGTCAGCGGATCGCGACCGGTTTCCATCGCAGCGGCAGCCTGAAAGAGTTCTGCCAGCAGAAATTTGATCTCTCCGGTTTTATTCTTAAAGGATTCAATCAGCTCTGTTAGTTTTTGATCCGCATCGGCACCGGCAATGGCCGGCAGCAAAACGGTGTCGATATATTTCATATCTGCACGGATATTTTCCAGAACCGGCGAACCATGAAAAATCATATCGCCTTTATGATGCAACCACAGGCCAAAATCAGAACTGAAGAGGAGGGGCAGCACAGCTTCGCGTCTGTTACCATAGAGACTGAACAGAACCGACTGGCTCCACTCCATGAGGCTGGCACGCTGGATTTCACGTTCCAGTGTCACATCCTGACTGAGTGCGAAAGCGCGATAGGCTTCATCCGTCTGTGCATCGCTTTTGGTATTGCTGACAAAAGCCTGGCTCATAAATTCAATAGCAATATTAATGGCATTGCCGACATAATCGGCCATGACAGCAAAGTCACCAAGGCTGATTGTCTGACTTTGCAGCTGACAAACAATCTCGTTTTTCAGCAGACGCGCGCCTTGCATAACCACATGAATAGGCACCTGAATACGCGCATGAACCTCGCCGATCTTGCGCTGCTCAGCCACAAACACCGCAACATCCATGGTTCGCTCAACAAAAAGGCGGCGCAGCCAGCCGCGCATCGAATGCTGTAAACGGTCGTGAACCACATCCTGAGAGAGAAACGGACTTGCATCCGGATTTTGCAGCAGCCGGTCGTAGAAAACACCTACCAGACGGTCTTTATCCGCCTCGATCAGACAGGCAAGCTGCTTTGCAAGATTATCAGGCAGGCTATGAATGAGCTGAACCCATTCGCTCTCGGAAGGCGTCAGGCAGATATGAGGATTACGGATATCATCACCGGACATCTCTGTAGGCAGAGCAGGGACATTCATAACCGTCATAGCTTCATCACTCATATGCTGGAGCGCATATTAAAAATCCGAAACTTTTGATCTGTTTCCGGCTTTAAGAATGCGCATAATTTCAAAAACCAAAGCAATTCCAATAAGTTCCCCTAACTGAAAATGCCTTAAACTCTGTTAAAGAGCATGCCCGATAATGGTATCAAACCGTTCATTCCGGCAGATACAAATCTCCCTGCAACGCGCAGATTGCACGCTGTTTGCTATCAGTCAGAGATCATAATTATTCCGGCTTAAGCCCCGCCAAGTGTTCTCATTATTATGTCTTGTTGATGAATGATACGCTTAAATAGCTGTTTTTAAATGAATACTCCGTTCACAAATATATTACCGCTTGTCTGCTGAAAATTAATTATGTAGACTGACCTACCTAATTACTGAAAAGAGAAATTATGTCTGCCTCTGCAAAGCCATCCAAAGCTCAATCTGTGCGTGATCGTCTGCTCGATGCGGCGGGTATCCTGTTTTATAATTACGGGATCAACGCAACCGGCATTGATATGATTACCGCAAAAGCGGGCGTGGCCAAAATGAGCCTGTATAATAATTTCGCATCAAAATCAGAGCTGGTCGCCGCCTTTATTGAGCTGAGGCATCAGGAATGGCTTGATTTATATGCTGCGCGTTTAGCCCCTGCCGCCAGCCCGAAAGAGCGGGTTATGGCCGTGTTTGATGCCTACAGAGACCATGCTGAATATGATTATGAGAACGGTTTTCGCGGCTGCGGCTTGTTGAATGCCGCGGCTGAACTCACCGTGGGTGACAAGGGCAGGGAGGCTGTGCGCCGCCATAAGGAAGAAGTAGAGCATTTCCTTATTCAGCATCTGCAGGAATGGCGCACTCAAACAGGTAAAACATTGACAGCGGAACAGGTGGAAATGACCGCAGAACATCTGGCATTTCTGCTGGAGGGCTCGTTCTCCCGCGCCGGTCTTGAAGGCGATAGTAAGCGTGTTCAACATGCAAGACGTCTTGCAGAAAGTATTTTGGCCGGTTTATGAGCAATGTATCAGTTATCAAAACGGATAGTGCAGGGCTTGGCATTGTTTGCGTTTTAATCGCGTCTTTCCTGTGGGGCACAACCGGCACTGCCGCAACTTTTGCACCCGAAGTCGGGCCCATGGCCATCGGCGCGGTTGCCATGGGGGTAGGCGGGCTTTTGCAAGCCCTACTCGCTTTGCGGGCATTGAAACGCGATTACAGCAAGTTACAGCAACAATGGCTTCTTGTTTTGTTCGGCGCGGTTTCTGTGGCTGTTTATCCGCTGGCCTTTTACTCGTCGATGTATCTGGCGGGTGTCACAGTCGGCACGGTTGTCACAATCGGTTCCGCACCGTTATTCTCCGCGCTGATTGAATGGGTGATTGATCGTAAAACCCTGAGCAAGCAATGGATATTCGGCGCGGCTCTCGGGCTTTCCGGCATTGTTCTGCTTTGCTTTTTCGGTGGCGGCGACCATCAGTCAGCATCAGTTGCATTTTCTGCGGGAGCGACTGCGGCAGGCGTATTGCTGGGACTTGTCGGCGGACTGACCTATGCCCTTTATGCATGGGCGGCACACCGGCTGATGTGTAAAGGCATTTCCTCAAAAGCAGCGATGGGGTCAATTTTCGGAGCAGGCGGCCTGTTGCTGATGCCGGTATTGCTGCTGACCGGCGGGGCATTACTGGCCTCATGGAATAATGCGCTTGTCGGTGCCTATATGGCTGTCATACCGATGTTTACCGGCTATGTCTTATTTGGTTATGCGCTGGCGCGTATTTCCGTCAGTACCGCAACAACTATAACACTCACAGAACCTGTGATTGCCGCTTTGCTGGCCGTTGTGATCGTTGGTGAAAACCTGTCGCTGCTCGGATGGCTTGGTGCTTTGCTGGTAATATCCTGCCTTGTTATTCTCTCTGATCCGAAGAAAGAGCAGGCGCGGTAATTCGTCAGGCAAGCGTTTTGAGATAGTCTTCAAAACGCTTGCCTTTTTCATCCCGGAATACTCTGTCTGCAAGCTGAATGGCTTCAATACGATCAGCACGCAGATTACGGAAATCCATGCGGCTCTCACACCAGACAGTCAGAAGCCAGACTTGCTCAAACATCGTCAGGCCAAGCGGGCGAACGATTCGCTGACTACGTTTATTCTCCAAGTCGCAATAGGTAATATTTAATACGGCTTTATCGCGTAAAGCAGTGCGCAGGACTGCAAGATGTCCGGATGCCTTGTCACTCTCAGAGCTTTGTCTTGCAACAGCACGTAATGGCAGGCGCGTGTAGGCTTCACCTTTATCGTAACCAATAGCAGCACTGATTTTAGCCGAGACACGTCGGGCAGCTGCAGCCAGTGCTTCATCGCCGCGGGAAGCGATCAGGCGGGTTCCGAGCATCAAAGCATCCAGTTCATCAGGATCGAAATGAAGAGGGGGCAGAAAATAACCCTTCTCCAGCTGATAGCCAATGCCGGGCTCACCGCGCAAGGGCGCTCCCATAACCTGCAAAGTCGCCATATCGCGATAGATTGTGCGGACTGAAACCTGCAGTTCCTGTGCCAGCATTTCTGCTGAAACCGGCTCTGTTCGGCTCCGTAAATGATCGAGGAGTGCAAAAAGGCGAAGTGTGCGCATGGCGTATCTATAAAGCATCCTGACAGAAACTGTCAGGAGAAATATTGTATGCAACGCTCCTCAAACAAGGAGTTAATGCAATGCAATCAGTTAAAAACCAAGCATCCCTTCAGGCAAAAATATCCGGTCTTGAATTGGGGCGTTTCCGTCTTAAAAACGGTGTCAATGAAGCGGATATGCACGTTGCCTATGAATTGATGATTGCAAGCCATTTGTCCAAACAGAATGGCTGGTGCAGCCAGCATCTGGTAAAGCTTGGCGATGGTGCTTTTCTTGATATTGCTTTTGCGCTGACTGAGGATCATGCAAAGGCAATTTGTGCAAGCTGGCGCAATCAACCAGTTTGCGATGCTTTTCTGGCACTGATTGAGCCTCAAAGTATGGAATTCGGAACAATTTTATAAAATTTGTCCGGTTTCAACGATCTCTGATGAACAGATCAGGATTGCGATAATGCAAGCAAATATGCAGGTAATTTCTTGCTGGCCTGCAATATCTCGATCCCGGTCAACCGCCCGTCGCTATTGAAGTCCAGATTGATTTCCCCGTCCGTTTCGTGCGGATCACAGCAATATGTAAAACCGAAGGCAGTTTCATCTTCATCTGATTTGAGCTGAATATAAGCGGCATCAGCGGCCGCATCATAAGTCAACTTCATGACCCCACCCCGACCGGATAAAATTTCAGACAAACGGGCAGTTTCATTCCATTTGCCGTACAAATTCACCCATCAGCTTTTCATAATCCTCCAAAGGCGGAAATGCTTCATAGTGATAAAGTGCCGGTGTCTGTGCCCAGGACAGCTTCTCCTTTGTCATGGTCTCCACGAAAGGTACAAACCAGCTATGGTCATCAAACAGTGATGGCCGGACATTGACGAAAGCATCAACGCCTTCAATGCGCGTGAACATCCATGTCATGCAATAGGCGCAGAAATAATGATGCTGTTGCGGGCCATGCAGGCCACCGATCACCGGCTTACCCTCCGTGACATTAAAGCCGGAAGAGGGGATCATCGCCGTCAACGAAAACGCGCTGCTGCTCATTGTCTGACAGCCTGTGCAATGACAGACCGCCGTCATGATCGGTGCTGCGCTGACCTCAATTCTGACTTTTCCGCAGCGGCATTGCCCGCTGAAAGGAAGTTGCGGTTTTTTCATCACTGATATCCTTATAAAACAGGCATTTCATTGATTTTATAAGTCATATTCTTCGTCAACTGCTGCGTTTCAAACCATGAGCTATGAGCCGGTCGAGAATCTGAGCATAGCTGACACCACTCACAGCCATTACTTTCGAATACATACTGATATCGGTAAAGCCCGGAATCGTATTAATTTCGTTGAGTATGATACGCATATCATCCGTCACAAAGAAATCCACGCGCGCCATTGCATCGCAGCCAACAGCACGGAACGCTTTTTTCGCCATCTCACGGATTTGCGTTTCAACCGATACCGGCAAGTCGGCAGGCACTTTTAAAGCCGCACCATTCTCGTCCGTATATTTCGCATCATAGCTGTAGAATCCATGGCTTTCAGCCGGTGTGATCTCGCCGCAGCGGGAAACGAAAAGGGTGCCATCGGCATCCTCAAGCACAGCACATTCAATCTCGCGGCCACGGATAAATTCTTCTGCGAGAAGTTTATTGTCGTGCCGGAAACCTTCATCCAGCGCCAGCCTGTAATCCGCCGGCGTTGCAACCTTATTGACGCCCACGGATGATCCTTGCCGTGCAGGCTTCACGAAAAAGGGCAGGCCGAGCGCATTCTTGACAGCTTCAAATTCCGGTACATTTCTCGAATGGAGCGTCACAGCATAGGCAACAGGAACTGCAGCCTCTCTGTTTACACGCTTGGTCATGTCCTTATCGAGCGCAACGGCAGAACCGAGAATACCGCAGCCGATCAACGGAATGCAGGCAACTTCAGCCAATCCCTGTACCGCACCGTCTTCGCCATGAAGCCCGTGCAAAACAGGAAATAAAGCATCAATTTTCGGCAATTCCTGAAGCCCTTTTTGTGCATCAATGCCGATAATTCGCCCGTAACCGCCGGAAACAAGACAAATTTCAGTACCGGAGGAGGGCTTTGCCAATTGTCCCTGCTCATAGCTGCTGAGCAACCATTGTCCTTCGCGGGTCACAAAGATCGGTACGGCCTCGTATTTATCGGCATCCAGCGCCTGCATCACATTGGTAGCGGAAAGCACAGAAACATCATGCTCCGGCGAGCGGCCGCCAAACAGCACAGCAATACGCAATTTATTTTGTTTTCCGGTCATGACACCATCCGTAATATCAATATTTTCAATAAGATGTGGGAGATAATGAATATCATTTTTCAACCGGATCATTTTCCGGAAATCCGGCCATATTAAGTTTCAAAGATGCGTAATCTTGGAAGCCGCGGCTTTTGAGTTTTTATGGTAAATAAAGACTGCACTCAGAATGAGGTTGAGGTGAACCACATGCAAAAACAAGCAGCAATTCTCGAGCGTACAGAATAGGCCAAAAAGCCTGATGTCTGGCACGGAGAGTTTGAAGGAAAGCGTTTTGGCACGAATGTATCAGTGATGTTTTATACCACCGAGCATATCGGGCGCGGACCAAGGCTGCACAAACATCCTTATGATGAGATCTTTATCATACGTCAGGGCCGCGCTTTGTTCACAATCGGTGACCGGCAGTTTGAGGCTGTAGCAGGACAGATCATCTTCGGACCAGCCAACATTCCGTATAAATATGTCAATCTCGGCCCACATAGTCTGGAGATGACGGATATTCATGTCACCGACAAGTTCGAACAGGAAAATCTGGACTGATCCGAGAGGGTCAGGCGGCTCACTGCCAATCGTCAAAGCCACACATTTAAATCACATAAGATAGATTATGGAACTAATCACTATATAGAAAAACGGCAGATATCTCATCTGCCGTCCTGTAATCCTTGGATTTTAAGGCTTAAACCTTACGGGCAATATACAAATGGCCAGGAACCGGCTTGCCTTGTTCGCTTCGCACAGTGATATCCGTCACGCGCAGCATTTTAATGCCATGGCTCAGCAGCAGCTTTTCAACATAATCCCGTTTGTGCGCAAAACGCTGATGCGGCCCAACTGTATAATCACGGCCGGCAAAATCCTTGTCAGCCAGCGTTTCGCTTGAAAATGCGAAAATGCCGTTGCGGTTCAAATTCAGCGGAATTTTCGAGAAAAACGACTCCAGCTCACCCATATATGGCAGCACATCCGTAGCGATAATAATGTCCCATGCCGGTGCGGTTGTCTGGTCAAGGAAGTTCACAACTTCGCCGACATAGAGCGCATTATAATCGCCTTTTTCATCCGCAATCGCGATCATGTTTTCAGCGATATCAACGCCGGTGCGATGCTCGGTCATTTCGAACAAGGCATCCGCACCAAGACCGGTGCCACAGCCCAGATCGAGCATACGGGCATAATGCGCATCAGGATCAATTTCTTCCAGCTGGTCGGCCAGCTGCAGCGGAACATCATAGCCCAGCTCGTCTACGAGGATCGTGTCAAACATCTCTGCATGCTGATCGAATAAAGTAGCGACATAGGCCGGAGGCGCGCTCACAGGCACAGCACCTCGTCCCATACTGGCCAGTCTTACAGCAGCGCCGCCATGGTCTGCCGGATCAATCTCCAGCGCCTTTTGATAGGCTTTTGCAGCACCGTCAAAATCACCGGATTTTTCCAGTTTCAGCGCTTCATTATAGGCTTGTTCCAGCGCGTCTTCATCAAATATCGGCGTCTCAGACATGTTTTATAACTTTCTGTATTTAGGAATACGCTGCACAAATACCGGAACTGTTGCGCTGCTTATACGTTGATCCGGTGAAGTCATTTCACATCACACCCTCAAGGGAGATTATCATGAACAGCACAACAGATAAAATCAAAGGCCTTGCTAACGAAGCCGCCGGTAATGTCAAGCAGGCAGTTGGCAAGGCTACCGGTTCTGCAAAACTCGAGGCTCAAGGCCGTGCACAGGAGCTGAAAGGTGAAGCCCAGCAGGTCAAAGGCAAAGCCAAAGATACAATTAAGAAACTCGTCGATAAGGCTTGATGAATACGCATAAATTATCAAGATATATCATAAGTTTAAAGAGAAGAGGGTGATGCACCCTCTTCTCTTATTCTGTCAAAGTCCCTGCTCTGCCTGACTATTTTCATGCGCATCCGCCTGTGCCGCATATCTTCTGGCAAGCACAGCACAAGCCATCAGCTGTATCTGGTGAAAAATCATTAATGGCAGTACAATTCCGCCCACCATGGCAGCCGGAAAGATCACGCTGGCCATTGGGGCGCCGCTGGCAAGGCTCTTTTTAGACCCGCAAAAAATGATTGTAATTCGGTCTGCACGCGAAAAGCCGAGCATTTTGGCAATGAAGCCGGTGAACCACAGAATGAAGGCCAGCAGGCCGATATTCACGGCAATCATAATTGCCAGATCATGACCGGAAACTTCCGTCCACAATCCCTGCACCATCGCTTCACTGAAAGCGAGATAAACGACCATCACGATAGAGCCGCGATCGACAAGCCCCAGCGCTTTATTATGACGGCGTATAAAGTGCCCGATCCATGGCTGCAAAATCTGTCCGGCAACAAAAGGAACCAGCAACTGCAGCAGGATGGACTCTAATGCATCAAGCGAAATGCCCGCCTCACCCTGTGTTGTGAACAGCAACCCAACCAGCAGCGGCGTCAGAAACATGCCGAGAATATTGGATGCGGAAGCGGAAACAATCGCGGCCGGTACATTGCCTTTGGCGATGGAGGTGAAAGCGATGGATGACTGAACAGTAGATGGCAGAACGCAGAGAAACAGAATTCCCGCATAAAATGCCGAATTTGCGAAACCCGGAATAGCCCAGCCAAGCGAAAGCCCGATCAGCGGAAATACAACAAAAGTGACCGCCAATACGACGAGATGCAGCCGCCAGTGCACAATGCCCTGCACAACGGCTTGCTGCGATAATCTTGCCCCATGCAAAAAGAACAGCAATCCGATTGCAAATTTCGTCGCCAGTCCGAACCAGTAAGCAGCCTCACCTTTGACGGGTAAGAGCGAAGCGACCAGAATAGCCAGAATGAGAGTCGAGATAAATTTATCAGGAAGAAAACGCATATATCCAAACTCATTTCTGTATTCTAAATCTGATGCAATCAATTAAAAAAATGACATATATCATTATAATTAAATGATTTTATGACAGATATAATTGTTGCTTTGCATCATCAGTGTGATGCAAAGCAAATATCTTTCAGACAATCTTAATCCGCATATCCGTTCGGATTTTTTGACTGCCAGTTCCACATATCGGCGCACATTTCACGCAGAGTTTTCTTGGCACTCCAACCAAGCAGCTCTTTGGCATGAGCAGGGTCCGCATAGCAGGATGCAACATCGCCGGGACGGCGCGGTGCAATTTCATAGCGGATCTGCTGGTTGGAAACATGCTCAAAGGCTTTGATAACATCGAGCACGCTATAGCCCTCGCCTGTGCCGAGATTGATAGCCATGCATTTGGGTTCATCCAGCTTTGCAAGCGCTCTGAGATGCCCTTCGGCAAGATCGGTCACATGGATATAATCGCGCACGCCGGTGCCGTCCGGTGTCGGATAATCATTACCCCAAATGCTTAGTTTTTCACGGCGGCCGGTGGCAACCTGCGCAATAATCGGCATCAGATTATTCGGAATACCCTTCGGATCCTCACCGATCAGCCCGCTTTCATGGGCGCCGACAGGGTTGAAATAGCGCAGAATGGCAATGCTCCACTCAGGATCACTATTATAGAGATCGCGCAGCATTTCCTCGATCATCAGCTTGGTGCGGCCGTAAGGATTGGTCGCGGATAATGGATGGTTTTCATCCAGCGGCAGATGCTGCGGATCACCATAAACAGTGGCTGAGGAAGAAAAGACCAGCTTTTTCACGCCGGTACTGCGCATAGCCTGCAGCAGACGCAAAGTGCCGAGCATATTGCAGTCATAATAATAAAGCGGCTTCTGGGTCGATTCCCCGACAGCTTTCAAACCGGCAAAATGGATCACCGATGTGCATTGATAGGTCTGAATGACTTTCTGGAGAAACTCGCGGTCACGGATATCGCCGGTTTCACGCTTCGGCATTCTTCCGGTGATCTGCTCAATACGCTGAAAAACTTCCGGATGGCTGTTGTCGAAATTATCAACCACGACCACATCATGGCCGGTTTCAAGCAGGCGAACGCAAGTATGCGAGCCAATATAGCCGGCACCGCCGGTTACCAGAATTGTCATTCGTCTCTCGCTGATTTGTTTACAGACGGTTTTCTTGTGCCCGATTTTATGGCACCAGTAGGTTTAAATTGCCATATCATAAACCGGAATTATTTCCGGTCGCTGTTGAGACAGGAACCAGACATGCAGCCTTCCCGCGATATTCAGACCCTTTTAGACATTATGGTAGCGCTGCGTGATCCTGAAACCGGCTGCCCGTGGGATGTGGAGCAGGATTTCAGCACTATCGCGCCTTACACGCTTGAAGAAGCTTATGAAGTCATTGATGCCATTGAGCGCGATGATATGGACGACCTGCGTGAAGAGCTTGGTGATCTGCTGCTGCAGGTAGTGTTCCATTCCCGTATTTCCGAAGAAAAAGGCGGTTTTGATTTTGGGCATGTTGTGGAAGCTGTGACCAACAAAATGATCCGCCGCCATCCGCATGTCTTTGGCGATGACGAGGCGCGCTCGGCCGGTATGGCCAAAGGTTCATGGAACCGTATCAAACAGATTGAAAAAGATGAGCGCATTGCCCGCCGCACCGCCCTTGGCCTTGAAACTACTGAGAAAAAAGGCTTTCTCGATGACGTGCCCACTTATCTGCCTTCATTGGTCAGCGCGCTGAAATATCAGCAGAAAGCGGCACGCGTCGGTTTTGACTGGGCGGAAGCAGCACCTATTCTGGATAAGGTTGCGGAAGAAACGCAGGAACTGCGTCAGGCAATGGACAATCAGGATAAGGCCAATATTGCGGAAGAATATGGTGATCTGCTGTTCGCCATGGTCAATCTCGGGCGCCACCTTGAACTGGAGCCGGAAATGGCGCTGCGCGCAGCCAATGAGAAATTCAAACGCCGCTTTCACTTCATTGAAGATGAACTGAACAGCGGCAGTCATTCGCTGGAAGCAGCCACTCTCGATGAGATGGAAGCACTCTGGAATAAAGCGAAACAGGCCGGAAAGTAAGATTTACAATTCTCCGGCCTGCCCCCAGATTATGGAACAGATTATTCGCCCCATTTGGGGCGGAACATCTGATAAACTGTGTCGGTTGTGGCGAAATCCATATAACCAAGACGGGTTACCGGTCTGGATTTGCTGATATCAATCAGACCATCGGTGAGAATAGCCTCATCAATATGCACGCCGACAACCTCACCGATCACCATATAGGAATCCGTCAGCTGGCCATCCCTGCCCTGTAACTGCCGAATATCCACGGCAACGCATTCCAGCGATGCATAGGCTTCCGCCACACGCGGCGCAGCAATTTGCTCACAGGCAGCCGCAGTCAGCCCCGCATAGTCAAACTCGCTGGCACCGCGCGGCGCATTGACGGATGTTGCATTCATCTGTTTTGCCAGATGCTCACTGACCATATTGGCCGTAAATTCCCGCGTTTCCTCAATGAAAGCCACACTATCCTTGTAGCCTGATGAACTGAACATCAGCAAAGGCGGCGTATCGCAGACAATGTTGAAAAAGGAATAGGGGGCGAGGTTCAAAGCCCCCTCTTTCGAGCGCGTGCCGATCCAGCCGATCGGACGCGGCGCAACAATGGCCTTGAGCGGATTATGCGGCAGGCCATGGCCGTTTTGCGGTTCATAAAACATCAAATTACTCTGCTTTTCCGTTCCGGCAATCCGGTTCAGCCCTGATATGGCCCGCTATAGTCAGAAACAATTGCCTGCAACTCAGGACGCGGACGATCCGGAGCCGGAGCTTTAGGCGTACCCAAATGCACAAAACCGGCTACTTTTTCATGTGGTGCAACACCGAGAAGACGCTTGCCCTCCTCATCATCGGAATACCAGTTGGTAATCCAGTTGCTGCCATAGCCCAGCGCATTGGCAGCATTACAAAGCTGCATCGCCGCAGCACCCGATGACAGGAACTGCTCCCATTCAGGAATACGGTCTGTATCACGCGGGCTGCAAATAATTCCGATAACAAGCGGCGCACGGGAGAAGCGTTTCAGCTCTTTCTCACGATGGCTGTCGTTAAATTCTTCATTCTGCTGCTGCGCGCGCTGTGCTGCCCGCTCTGCCAGCATTTCACCGATCTGGATACGGGCATCGCCGCGATAAATGATAAAGCGCCACGGATTGAGCTTACCGTGATCCGGCACGCGGGAGGCAATAGTCAGGATCTGCGCCAGCTCATCAGCCGATGGTGCAGGCTCAATCAGGCCAACAATCGGTGTGGAGCTGCGGGTTTTCAAAAAATCAATGAGATCTGACACGTGACTTCCTGCCTGTTCTGTTCGATTCCGTCATTATGACCGTCTTTATTGCCAATTCTGCTCTGCAATGACAGAGCGCATATGCAGTAATATGTGTTTATAATGCAAACGGGCGATATTTTGCTGGGCGCAGCCTTGAAAATGCCTTTACACTGCGGTCAAACAATAAAGACTTGAGACTTTGAAATTCAAATGAGTACCGGCTTATGAAATTCAGCCCTGTTCTGCACGCCAGAAACTTATCAGCCAATAACACACGGCGTGTAAAGCAATGCCGCAATCTCTGCGCTTTTGCATTGGTTTCGACGGGTCTGATGATCAGTGGTTCAGCGTCAGCTCAGGAACTGCCTCAACCGCAGGACGGTTTTTCCATGCGCGTTGTGCCGGGTGCACAATTCGACAAGCTGCAATTACCGAAAATTTCAGTGCCGGAAGGCGGAACACCGGACAATACACCGCCGACCGGTGCAATTATGTCGCCGGCAGCTCCGGCAGCAGGCATCACACCTTACGCTGATCCGGGCAGCCTGCAGAACTCACCGCTGGCCAATCAGAATGAGTTGCTGCTGGAAGCACAGCTGACAGCGGACGGCCCCGCTCTGAGCCAGGGGCTGGTATGGCGTGTATTCTCACCGGAACCGGATGGTGAGGACAAGCTGCCGCTGATTGCAACAGCAACAGGCGGCACTGCCAGCTTTTCACTGCCGGAAGGCAGCTATCTCGTGCATGTCAGCTTTGGCCGCGCCGGAGCCACCAAACGCATTACCGTGCGCAATGCCAGCCGTCATGAAAAGCTGATCCTTGATGCAGGCGGTCTGAAACTCAGCGCCAAACTGCCGGACGGCAAGGAAATTTCTGACAAGTTCCTGCGCTTCTCGATTTATGAGAATGAAGATGAAGGCAATGAACGCTCGCTGATTGTGCCGAATATCAAACCGGATACGGTGGTACGCCTCAATAGCGGCACCTATCACGTGGTTTCCAATTACGGCAATGCCAATGCCGTAATCCGCGCTGAAATTGTGGTCAGCGCCGGTAAACTGACGGAGGCAACTGTTGAGCATAATGCAGCGGAAGTCACTCTGAAATTGCTGCGCGATGTCGGCGGGGAAGCGCTTGCCGATACATCATGGAATATCGTCAACACCAATGGTGATATCGTTTATGAAAGTGTCAGCGCCTATGCATCGCTGGTGCTTGCATCCGGTGATTATATTGCTGTGGCCAAAAACAAAGACCGTCTCTATCAGCGTGAATTTACCGTGGAATCCGGTAAGAACGAAGATGTCGACGTATTTGCCAAAGCCGAAAATGAAGTCGACAGCGATCAGGTTGATTAAAAAGGTCAGAGCTAAACGACAATGCCGGATTATGATGATAATCTCGTTATAAATTGCGCTACATGGTTCGAAGTTGAGGCTGCAATTCATAAGGTTGCTATTCAAAATCCCAATATTGAACAAAATACTCTTGAAAACGCGTTGCAATTCGTAAAATTTTCCACAGAGCGATACCAAGTTCCAAATGAAATATGTTTGGGTTACTGGCCGACAATTCGCATTATATGGTTATATTCAATACCATCGATAGAAATTGAAGTTTTCGATATCCGCTATGAATACTATGCATTTGAGGACAAATGGACTGATATTCAGGAATTTGAAATCATGCCAGATACTTTTCCGGAAACACTCAAACTGCTTCTAGATAAGACTATATCTCATTCAAATGAATTTAAATAATCCTGCAATCATATGACTGCAGGTTTTTCTATTTATAACAATACCTTGTTTATATTTGTTAATGCAACATGTTCAATCAAATACCCGCACCCTGACTGAAACCCTGACCTTCATGGGTCAGTGTATTCACGAAGCGGCGGGTACGCTCTTCCTTCGGTGAGCGGAAGATTGCCTGCGTGGTACCACGCTCTACAATCACACCATTATCGATAAACAGCACATCCTCGGCTATTCTCGATGCCAGTCGCAAATCATGGGTCACCATAATCATTGTGGTGCCTTCTTTGGCAAGCTGCGCCAGAACGTCCACCACTTCACCGGACAATTCCGGATCAAGCGCTGAAGTCGGCTCGTCGCAGAGCAGAATTTTAGGCGACGGCGCCAGTGCACGGGCAATCGCCACACGCTGTTGCTGGCCACCGGAGAGGGTTGCAGGCCATGCATCGGCCTTTTGCGACAGGCCGACCTTTTCAAGCAACTGCTTTGCACGTTCCCTCGCCTTTTCCTTCGGCCATTTCTGAACCGTAATCAGACCTTCGGTGATGTTCTCGGTGACTGTACGATGCGGAAACAGCTGAAAATTCTGAAAGACCATGCCGGAATGGCGACGGATCAGATGGATTTCTTTTTGGCTGACTTTGCGCTCAGGGGAAAAACTCAGCCTGTCACCCGCAATTTCAATATCACCGGAAGTCGGCACTTCCAGCAGATTGAGACAGCGCAGCAGCGTGCTTTTACCGGCGCCGGACGGCCCGATAAAGGCTGTCACACTGCCCTCGGCAATCGACAGGGAGATATTGTCGAGCACGGTATGGTCGCCGAATTTTTTTACGATATTTTTGAGTTCGATCATCATGAACGGACCTCCATAAAGCCGCCATACCGCTTCAGACGTGCTTCCAGACGGGTATGCAGATAAGACAACACAGAGCTGAGTGCCAGATAAAGGAGCGCGGCCTCGACATAAAGGATCAGCGGCTCATAGGTAACCGCAACGATACGCTGCGCCGCCTGAAACATTTCAGGCACGGTAATTGCCGCAGCCAGAGATGTGTCCTTGACCAGAGAAATAAAGCTGTTGGAGAGCGGCGGCACGGCATTGGGCGCAGCTTGCGGCAGGATCGTGCGGCGCATCGCCTGCCCCCAGCTCATGCCTGTTGCATAGGCTGCCTCCCACTGCCCTTTCGGTACCGCAACAATCACGCCGCGGAAAATTTCAGAGGAATAAGCACCGATGCTTAAAGTAAAGCCGATCAGCGCTGCCGGAAATGCATCCAGCGTAATGCCGACACTCGGCAATCCGTAGAAGATCAGGAACAGCTGCACCAGCAACGGTGTGCCGCGGATCAGCCAGACATAAAAATTGACGATTGCTGCAACGGGACGAGGCGCGAACAATCGGGTCAGAGCTACAAAAAGACCGAGTGTTGTGCCGAACAGAAATGACAACAATGTCAGCGGAATAGTGAAAACCAGAGCTGCCCACAACAGCGGCCCCAAAGATTCAAGCATAAGCGATAAAACGTCAGACATTGAATGCGTCCCCGTCATAATTGTTTCCCCTCAGACGGAATTGCTGAGGCTGAAAATGGTTCCTGCCCCGTTGCCTGCGCAACGGAAAACCGGCGATAATATATCGCCGGTATCAAAGTTCCGGGAGGATAACTTATTTAGAGACGTCTGCGCCGAAATATTTTTCGGAGATCTTGGCATAAGTGCCGTCGGTTTTGATCTGCTCAAGCGCTTTGTTGACTTCGGCAAGCAAATCTTCCTCGCCTTTGCGCAGCAACACGCCGGAACGGTCAGCATTTTCAAGTTCGGCGGCGACTTCCAGCGGTACATCAGGCTTCTGCTTTTTGAAGTCGAGGAAGGACAGGCTGGCATTCACTGTTGCTTCCGCACGGCCGCTCAGCACCAACTGAACCGACTGGTCAAAACCATCATTGGCAACAATTTCCGCACCATATTCACGGGCAATTTTACCATAGTTACTGCTCAGCGACTGTGCGGCTTTGCGGCCCTTCAGGTCTTCAAATTTCTTGATATCCGTATTACCGGTTTTAACAATCAGCACGGCTTTTGAAGCAATATAAGGCTCGGAGAAATTGTACTTCTTCTGGCGTTCCGGCGTAATGCCGACCTGATTGATAACCGCATCATAACGGTTGGCATCAAGACCGGCGATCAGACCGTCCCATTTGCCTTCAAGGAATTTGGCTTCAACGCCGAGACGCTTGGCAATTTCCTGACCGATTTCCACGTCAAAACCGACCAGCTTGCCGTCTTTGTCATGATAGGTGAACGGCGCATAAGTGCCTTCTGTACCGATCTTGAGAACGCCTTCCGCTTTGATGCGATCCAGAGCAGCATCAGCGAAAGACTGGCTGGTCATAACGCCCGAAGCCAGAACGGCTGACTGCAACACACCAACTGCAACAATAGACTTAAACCAGCTCATATACCTTGTCCTTTTAAACGCAACCTTTTCACGAAAAGGTTATTCTCATCTTATAAAAGCTTTCCGGGCGGAGCTGCTGTGGTGCAGTCCGTGTTGCGAATAAGATGTCACGGCCACTCAAACCATCACAGATATAATTCCACGTCCTGCAATTTATTATGCAAAAATAAATTCCTAATTTTGTTCTATTGTAGAATTTTATACCAATCAGAATCTTCAGGCTGACAGAATGAAAAAACACATTCTACAGAAATGCTTATTCTCCCCTCTGATTTTCTGAATAATGCATGAGCCGGTGTTTTGTTGCCTGATAGACGAAGATTTTTGCTCAAATCAGACTATATTGCAGAAAATCATTCATCCAGGCTTCATATTTGCGTCGCTATAAGAAGCTGTCGCTTGTCTGAAGTTCCTTTTAACACTGCCCTCAGGAATTTTTCTCATGTCCGCAGAAACTACCCCGACAAACCGTATCCGCATTGCAGCTGCAATTCTGATGGCACCGGACAACCGGATCTTGCTGGTACGCAAAGCGGGCACAACCGCATTCATGCAGGCAGGCGGTAAGATTGAAAACGGAGAAACACCGGTCGCAGCATTGCAGCGTGAGCTTAGTGAAGAACTGGGACTGACGGTCAATCAGGATCAGGCGCATTATCTCGGGGCATTCTCGGCACCGGCCGCAAATGAACCAGGCTATACGGTTGAGGCTGAGGTGTTTCGCATTGCCCTCACCCAGCCGGTCGCCAAGGCCGCAGAAATTGAAGAAATTGTCTGGGTTGATCCGCTGCAAAAAGTGGAACTGCCGCTGGCACCTTTGACGGAGAATTATTTGCTGCCGCTATGCAAGGAATTTATGCCTGTCGCAAAACTATAATCAGATTGCCTGCTTTTAGCCTAAAAACATCCGTAATTCATTGAAATATAGCAGTTAAACCGATTTCATTATCAGGAGAAACTATGACACATCGTAAAACAGCCGCCCTTTTCGCTTCAGCATTTCTTGCGGTTTCTTTTGCCAGTGCGCTTTCGCAACCGGCCTTTGCACAGGAGAAAAATGTGTCAGAAAAACAGCAGGCATTCATTGTCATCACCGGTGAAGGTGAAGCTCAGGCCGCTCCGGATATGGCTATTCTCGACCTGACCGTCTTGCGGGAAGCTAAAACCGCCCGTGAAGCCATGACCGACAACAATAAGGCAATGTCTCAGGTACTGGCTGCGATGAAAGAAGCCGGTATTGAAGACCGTGATCTGCAAACCTCAGGTGTCAATATTCAGCCGACCTACACTTATCCGAGCGATAAAAACGGCCTGAAAGCACCGAAAATCATCGGCTATAACGTAACCAACGGTCTGACCGTGCGTGTACGTGATCTCGATAAAGTCGGCGATCTGCTGGATAAATCCATTGATCTCGGCGTCAACCAGAGCGGTGGTCTGCGTTTCGTCAATGATGATCCGTCAAAAGTACTGATGGATGCCCGTAAAAAAGCCATGGAAAATGCCATGGAAAAGGCAAAAGTCCTGACTGAAACCGCCGGTGCAAAACTCGGCCGCGTGCTTGAAATTACCGAATATGGCAATAATCCGCGCCCGATGCCGATGGCACGCACCAAAATGGTCGCAATGGCTCAGGAAGCAATGGCTGATTCAGTACCGGTTTCAGCCGGTGAAAACAGCTACAATGTGAATGTGACCGTAAAGTTCGAAATCACACAATAATAGAACCGGTCATATAACAATCAGAACCCTGCCCTTGCGGCAGGGTTTTTTATTATGCGCGGGCTTGTACGGGAAAATCGCGCCGTGTCATTCCAGGCGGTCAAGAAAATAGGCGAATTCTGTATTTTCGACATTTTGCGCCCCGTTTTCATGGAAAAACTGAATATGCGGCCCTTCATTATGATGTTTGTGCTGATGTTCCTGCGACGCCCAGTGCTCTATGAAAACAAAGCGGGATGGGTCGGCACGATCAATGAACAGATCATAGCTGATATTCCCCTCTTCTTTGCGGGACTGATCGACGATCGCCTTAAGATCGCGCCGTAATGTTCCTTCTTTACCCGCCTTGGCGCGCAGGCTGACAACAACGAAGAGATCGCCCATAAACATGCTCCTCTCATTTGAAATCCCTGCCTGTTCAATGTGGACAGAGCATTTCCAATGGTCAAGAATAAACCGGAAATGTTCTGCCCGTATTGGAAGCAAAGCTTACTCGGCTTTGTCGTAGGAGAACTGGATACCGGCGGTACCGCCGGTCTGGATGAACAGATCCATAAATTGCGGAACTGTTTCCTTGCGCTGCCAGTCGCGCTGCAATTCGCAGAACAGCTGAACCACGCTGATCATCTTGCCGCCCGCCTGTTCAATACGCCGCAAAGCAGCTTCATGCGCCTGTACCGAAGTGCCGCCCACAGCATCAGCCACAACATAGACTTCATAGCCTTCAGCAAGCGCATCAATTGCCGGAAATGTCAGGCAGGCCTCAGTCCAGAGCGCCGTCATAATCAGTTTCTTGCGTCCGGCCTGCTCTACGGCCTTACGAAACTCGACATCCTCCCAGGAATTGATTGTGGTGCGGTCAATCGTCGGAATCCCTTCAAGGGCTTTGCGGACTTGCGGAATAGGAGGCTTATTGAGACCGGTTTTTACATTCACGGTTGAGTGAATAATCGGTAAATCATAAACGCGTGCAGCTCTGGATGCGCCGACGATATGATTGATAAGCAATTGCCTGTCCATGGAGGCAATGGAATTCACCTGCACAGGCTGATAATCAATAATGATAAAGGCTGAGTTTTTAGGGCTGAGCAGCCGGTCTTTTACAGGATCACGAATGGGCTCGCTTGTCATTGCATAGTCTCCTCGAACACAGGGAAAACAATTCCACAACGTCCCGAACCGAGAGCATCAAAGCCTCAGCCGAAACGCAATTCTGATTTAATTTCAAGCAGATAAGACGATAGTTACTTGCGGGCGACGAATTTTATCGACCGTTGTTTTCTGAAAAAACAACAACGCGGAGAAATAGTAACATCAGTGACTTTATTAGAAAAGATTTGAATACTGAAACACAGCATTCTATATTTGCAACGATGCAGAACCTGAACGACTTGTTCTATTTTGTCCAAGTGGTCACGCACGGCGGCTATGCTGCTGCGGCACGGATAACAGGCGTGCAAAAATCGACATTAAGCAGGCACATCACCAATCTGGAAGAGTTTCTGCAGGCAACGTTGATCTACAGGTCAAGCCGCCGTTTTGCACTCACTGAGGTCGGGGCTGAATATTACCGCCAATGTCTTGTTGTGCTCGAAAATATTGAGGCCGCACAGCGTATCATCGATCGCAACTACGAGGAGCCAAGCGGCACCATCCGCATTGTCTGCCCCGTCGGGCCGCTCAATTATAAAATCAGCGATTTGATTACAGAATTCATGCAGCACTTTCCCAAGATTGATGTGCATGTCAAATGCATGAACAGAAATGTTGATGTGATCGGCGAAGGATATGATCTCGTTATTCGCGAGGACAATAACGGATATCAGGAGAATAATGCGCTTGTGACCCGCGTGATTGGTGCAAATCCGCAATGTCTCGTCGCCGGCAAGGATTTATTCAGCGATACGTCACCGCCGGCAGAACCGAAAGATCTCGCAGGATTTCCGACCCTTGCTTTCGGTTTTCCCAAAATTGAACGTGCTGTCAGCACCGGCCGTCCTCACTATGAATGGTCATTCCGTGATGAACGCGGTCGTGCGCAGCGCATCAGACATGTGCCGCGACTGATAACAGACAGCCATGAAACATTGCGCAATGCAGTGATACGCGGCTTGGGTATCGCACAATTGCCGCTCTGGATTGTTAGCGGGGATATAAAAACAGGACAGCTGATACAGTTGCTTCCCGATTACCGGCTTAATGAGCCGGTAATTCATGCTGTATATCCCTCAACCAAAGCGCAGGCACCCAATATCCATGCTCTTGTCGGTTATCTGTCAGAGGCACTGAGCTTGAGCCGGTAATAAAAGCCGTTTTATGGTTTCTTCAGGTTCTGTTGCTGTTGGCTATAGGCACGTTTGGCTTCAATCAGCAGGTCTTTCTTGGTGTCGCTTGCAAAATTCAGCACCCGCTCAACCGTGCTATCACCGAGTTTCAGCACATCCACATCCAGATAATTGCCGGAACCTGCGGTTAGTTTGGCGATAATCATCTCGGGATTACCATCGCCTGTAATATCCGCGAAACTGACACGCGGCTCGCCCTTGTCACCAAAAACAGAGCCGTCGCGTGCAAAAATTCCGCCGCCAAGATAGTCAATCAGCCCGTCATCTTTATAGAGCGCAACCGTGTAACTGCCGATGGATGCAGGTTCCAGATCACCCTCTGAAATCACTGCAATCCGTTTATCGGGCAGTGGCATCATCACCGCATTTCTGGCGGATGCAGGCGCAACCAACAATGTTGAGACCAAGGCGGCGGCTAAAATCTGCTTTGAATATCGCATTGTTTTTCCTGACATCTTTGAAAAATCTTTAAGCAATTTCCCAACGATGCCCGCACAATAAGACTTTCCTGTGATGCATCACTGCTTGAGTGCCGCCCTTTCCTCTTCCGCTGACAGTGGTGAACCGGCCTGAATAGACTGCAAATAAATATCGACAGTTTCCTGTGCTGAGGCAGGAATATAATTTTGCGTATCCTGCTGGGAAGCCAGAGCAAAACGCAATTTCCAATCCTCCTGCTCAAGACAAGACACAGCCACATAGCCGGATTGCCCCGTACTGTTCAGACGAAACTCACGGCAGAGATGATTTTCCCCGTCACGGAAACTGGCAATCACCTGCATAGAGGCATTCTGCTCAGCCAGATTGACAGTCTCGCCGGAAGCCACTTTATGCAATTGTGCCTGCACCGCAGATGCTGTGAGCGAAGCAAGACTTGCACCTTCAGGCTGTGCATTTTGCACGCCGCTCTGCCCCATAAAATAACCGCTGAAACCGGTAACCGCTGCCAGCAAAACAGCTGCAGCGGCTGCCGACCAGTTGGCTGCGAAAAGCGGTTTACGCTGCTTTGCACGAAACGGAACAATGACATTCCCGCGCTCTGCATCCGCTGAAACCGGCTCTGCCACTTCAGCAGTTTTTTGCTGTTTTTCCTGCTCATGGCGTGCAACCATGCCCTGCACAGCAGCCATTAATGCCTCCGGCACCGGCTCATCCAGCATCGGCCGCAAAGCGTCCTGTGCAGCCGCGCGGGTTTCCATAAAGAGTGCCACGCGCGCGATCAGCGCATCGTCATGCTCCATAGCTGCTTCAATACGCGCCGTTGTCTCTTCATCCAGCTCGCCATCGGCAAAGGCCATCAGCTCTTCATCGCTGAAATCTTTATGCGGTTGGGATTGTGTCATTGATTACCGCCTTTCACAGGGGATAAACGCATGGGATCCTTGTCTATTCCCGTTCGTTCAGCAAGATTTTTCCGTGCTCTCGCCAGCCTGCTCATCACGGTACCTATCGGTATCTCAAGCAGCTCCGCAGTCTCCTTGTAGGAAAGCTCTTCCACGCAGACCATAAGCAGCACCTCGCGCTGCTCGTCAGGCAAATGCCCGATTGCTTCCGACACATTTTGCAGGGTCATACGGGCAATAGCCGCATCTTCACCTGATGGTGTGCTGATATCTTCATGATTGGCAATATCATCGCTGATACCGGCTGTCTTCTGCCTGCGTAATGTATCAATCCAGATATTGCGCAGGATGCGGAACATCCATGCATCAAAGCGCGTGCCGGGCTGAAAGCTGTGTTCTGCGGCCAGTGCTTTTTCACAGGCAGCCTGCACCAGATCGTCCGCGAGTTCACGGGAGCGGCACAAAGCGATAGCAAAACGGCGTAAATTCGGTAAAAAACCTATTAAACGCTGTGAAAAACTTAGTCCGTCATCTGTCATAAGAGGATTCTGTCCGAAAAATCGAATAAAACACCGAGCCATACGTTCTGCATTTGGGCAATCTTACGATAAAGCCCATCAACAGAAAACTGGAACAGATCAATGTTAAATTGTCTATACAGGCATACCGGCAGGCTTCTCCGCTCTGCCAGTCTTTTATTTGTTGCGACGGGTATTGTAACAACCGCTCCCTCGCTGATGCTTTCCGCTGAGTTCTCTGTCGTCAGTGCCGCTTATGCAGATGATGATGACGGCGATGATGGTGGCAGTGATGACGGAGGATCCGGTAATAGCGGGCGCTCCGGCAGTGACGGCGGCAAACGCTTTCGCGGACCGCAGACGCTGATGGACTATCTGGACAATCGCCGCCAGATACAGGCGCCAAGAACCCGCAGCACGGTAAAGAAACGTCAGCAGGCAGCACCTGTTTACGAGCCCCGCAGGCTTGTGGCACTCGGTCTCAGCGATGAGAATATTGCACAATTGCAGCAACAGGGTTTCTCTGTGGCTGACAGAGTGGAAATGCGCCTGACTGGTGCACAACTCACCCGTCTGCAAATACCGGCAAAAATGTCATTGCAAACTGCACGCCAACGGGTATCCGCGCTCGTGCCGGATGCGGTGGTTGATTTCAATCATTATTACCGGCCCGAACAAACATCCGCTCCGGAAACGGAAGTAAAACCGGCATCCGCAGCCTGCAACGGCACAGACTGCACACTGATGCGTGATCTGATCGGCTGGAATGAGCCGCAAGCCGGCGTAGCAACCTGCACCACACTGCCAAAGATCGGTTTGATTGATACGGCAGTTAATCCGGATCATGAATCGCTCAAACAGGCGCGTCTGGAAATCATCCGCCTCAGTGATGATGAACTGCCGCAATCAGGCACGCAGCATGGCACAGCCGTTGCCGCTCTGCTTGTCGGCGCAGAAAACAGTCGGGCACCGGGCTTGCTTCCGCAGGCAGAACTGATTGCAGTGGATGTGTTTCACGGCACCAAAGACGATAATAACCGTGCCACAACCTATGACCTGATCCGCGCAATTGATCTTCTAGCGGAAAAACAGGTGCCGCTCATCAATATGAGCCTTTCAGGGCCGGATAATTTATTGCTGCAAAAGGCCGTTGAGGCGGCGGCACAGCGCAAAATTACACTGGTTGCGGCTGCGGGTAATGAAGGCCCTCATGCCAAACCGGTTTATCCGGCCGCCTATCAGAATGTGATTGCGGTCACGGCAGTTGACCGCAACGGCAATCCGTACAGACGTGCTGTGCGCGGCGAGCATATTGATCTGGCCGCACCGGGGGTCGGTGTCTGGACGGCAGCTTCCGTATCCGGTGCACGGCAAAAGACCGGCACATCTTTTGCAGCACCATTTGTCACTGCCGCAGCAGCAAGGCTGAAAGCTGAAAAGCCTGATCTGGATAACCGGCAAATTGCGGAAGAGCTGAGCCGTCAGGCCAAAGATATGGGAAAACCCGGTCATGATCCTGTCTTCGGCTGGGGGCTGATTAATGCGCAGGCTCTTTGCACCAGCTAATAAAAATTAAGCCCTGCAATAGCCATTGCAGGGCTTATAATTAAGGCGTTTGTTTTGTTCAGGCGGCCATCCGATGGTTCATCATCATACCGATCATCACCATACGTACGGCATCTTCCGAGGCATGTGCCAATAGTTTAGGGGCGGCATCAATCGCATCTTCCAGTGAGCAGGGGCGGCTCAGGATAGATGCAAAAGCATCAATACCGTGATCGAGATTGAGGCGTACGCCCTTCCCGATTGTACCCGCCAGCGCGATAACCGGAGTACCGCGTTTTTTGGCGCGTAAGGCCACTTCTGCAGGGACTTTGCCGAATGGTGTCTGCCCGTCCAGACTGCCTTCAGCAGTAATCACCAGATCAGCATCCGTCAGATAACGGTCAAGATCGAGATATTGCATAACGATCTCATAGCGCGGATGCAGCTTGCCGCAGAGCAGACCCAGCACCGCAGCACCCAAGCCGCCGGAAGCCCCTGCCCCTTGCGCAGAACCGACATCTATACCGGTCGCCAGACCGATGTGATGCGCATAATTTTCCATAGCATGTGCCAGTATTTCCACCTGCTCCGGCGTTGCGCCTTTCTGCGGGCCAAACACACGAGCCACGCCACGCTCTCCCAGCAGCATATTATGCCAGTTCACAGCCGCATCAATCTGCACAGTTTCAAGACGCAGATCACGGTTACTGATATCAATCGCGGCAAGTTTTCCAAGAGCAGCGCCACCGGCATCAAGCACGCGCCCTGCACTGTCGAGCAGTTTAATGCCGAGTGCCTGCGCCATGCCTGCACCGCCGTCATTAATACCGCTGTCACCGCAGCCCAGCAGAATGCGTTCAGCACCGGCATCCAGTGCAGCTTTGACCAGTTCACCGACACCATAGCTGGTGGTCAGGCACGGGTTGCGCTGGTCACGGGGTACGAGGCTCAACCCTGCGGCCGAAGCCATCTCCAGAACGGCCGTGCGCTTGGCGTCACCATTGGCACCGCGCGTGCCCAGAAATCCGAAATGTGCCTGCACCGGCTGGCCGACCGGACCGGTCACCATCACCTCATGCAATGTACCTTGCGTGGCATTAATCAGCGCTTTGGTAAAACCTTCACCGCCGTCTGCCATCGGCGCTTTAATAATATGTGCATCCGGCACAGCCCGTCGAATGCCTTTCTCAATCGCATCTGCAGCTTCGTCCGCGGACAGGCTTTCTTTGAAACCTGATGGGGCAACCAGAACAGTGATAGACATTGTGACAGTTTCCTTTGCAAATTGTGACAATTGAATTGCAAGGGAAGAACGGGGGCTGACGCGGTTTATTCCGCAGAATTTTATTTATTTTCAAAAAACATAAAAAAGCCCCGATTTTCATCGGGGCTATGTAACTCTTTGAATTATTTCAGGCTCATTCCCTGTATCGGCCATATCAGCAAGGCGAATATCATCAGCAATCCAATGAATGGCACGATCAGCCAGAGTGCCAGCCGCAGCAAATCCCGTTGGCTGAAAGGTTGCGGATCGGCTGTGCCGAACAATGTGACAGGCTTCGCGGAAACCAGCAGTGTCTGGCAAAATCCGCTGGCCAGTGTAACCACCAGAATGAGCGGCGTGACTGCAATTCCGAGACCGGCCAGCGGCAGACAAAGTGCAGGTATCAGCACAATAGCGCGGGCGGTTCGGGAATTGATGACTATATGCGCCAAGGTCGCCGTGATCGCAGCAAAACCGATAATCAGCGCCGGATAACCGGCCAGTCCGGCACCAAAAGCATTCAGCATCCGCTGTGCGATCAGTTCCGCAGTACCGGTGGTAAGCAGCGCCTCGCCGATTACCAGAGTACCGGCTAAAAACAGCAGCAGGTTCCACTCCACCAGTTTCAGTGCTTTTTTAAAGGAAACCGGTGAGAGCTTTTCAGATGTCACCAGCAATGCGGCAATCAAGGCAATCAATGGCATATCAATGCCGTGTAATGCCGTAGTAGCAAACATCACCACCGTTGCGCCGGTAATCAGCAACAGCATTTTCTGCTGGCGTGTCAGTGCTGTTTCGGCCTGCTCATCCGTCCATTGCGGCAGCGATTGCTTGCGCTCTTCACCATTCAAAAACAGTCGCAGAATGAGCTCGCAGGCAATCAGACTGATAAGCAGTGAGAATGGCGCAGCAAAAGCAATCCAGCTGAGAAAATCCATTTCACGACCACCGGTTCGGCTGATGAAATCAGCAGCCACAAGATGTGCGCCTGCACCGGTGAGTGACGCACCGGCAGACAGCAGAATAATCGTAGGGAATAACAAGGCCAAAGCACGGGTGAAACCGGCACTGACCGCCGAACCGGCAATTGCCACATAGACAGGCAGCAAAATTGCTGCGCGCGCGGAGGTGGAAGGAATAATAAATGCCGTCATGAAGACAAATAATGTCAGCAGATAAAATAGCGACCGAACGGATTTCAGCCTTGTCAGATTACGCAGCAGCAACTTCTCAATCAGACCCGATGCCTGTAAAACAGCAGCAAGGATGAAGGCTGCCAGCATCAGCCAGATTATGTCTTTACCAAGCGTTGCATAGACTGCCTCATTACTTACGGTTCCGGTAACGGCCAGTGCGATTGCCCCACTGAGCGCCACAGGTGTTTCCGGCAGATCCAATATCACCCAGCAAACAAGCGTGACGACGAAAACCGCAACGGACATCCGCATTGGCATGGTCAGCCCGTCAATTGCTCCAAAAATCAAAATAGCCGAAAAACCAAGGATCAGTGCCGCAATGATTTGCTTCACTTGTTTCAGCGGCATTGCAGATACCGGCACAACAGCTTTTGATGAACTGTCCGTCAGTTTAGCCGGTGTAAGTCTTGTAATATTATGAAGTGATTGTTCTGCCATAAGCCTGAACCCTTATATGTTTCTTGTCAGGGCTAACGGCTGAGGCATGAGATTATTCCGTTTTATTTCAAAATCGCACCGGTGCAGAATCATATGCACCATAAAAACACAGCAATAAGCGTGGTTTATCGGCATCAACTACACCAATGCCTGCCTGATCTCCACCCTGAGAGAGAGAAACCAATCACTCATCTACTCGCATAAATGCTGCACAATAAAAAAGATCCGACAGGGATAAGGCGGTGCGCTGTAAATCAATGATAGTAACCGCAAAGTTACGCACATAATCTGCAATCAATTCAGCCATACCCCATTGATACGAAAGATCGCTTGGGTTAGAACGGCTTTGCTTTACATCAAAAGCGACTGCGCACCCGTAGCTCAGCTGGATAGAGTGCTGCCCTCCGAAGGCAGAGGTCACAGGTTCGAATCCTGTCGGGTGCGCCATAAAAATCAATAAGTTAGAGTGCATAAAAAATCTTACAAAAATTCATCACTCACCAATTACTCACCAACCTTCTAAATCTCATTGAAATAATTTTTGTCACTAAAAATAATGCAACGCGATCAATAGATTCGTGGTTGGCATCACACACTTCTCCACATCAACTCACTGCTGACTAACACCCTCCACTTGACCGCCCTCTAAAAATAGAACATTTGTAGAACAAAGTTGATATTTAAACCTAAAGCCCTGTATTGCGCACTCGTTTGCGCCACGGATTTGTTGTGCCATGCGTAAACCAGAAACGATTGAACGTCTCTACCTCGACTTTGACGGCTTTTTTGCGAGTGTAGAACAGCAATGCGATAAGCGCCTGCGTGGTCGGCCTGTTGGCGTAGTGCCGTTTGTAGGCACAGATCGCACGGCCGTCATTGCCTGCTCAAAAGAAGCGAAAGCCTATGGCGTGAAAAACGTCATGAAGATTAAGGATGCGAAAGCACTCTGCCCTGACCTGATTTTGGTGGGGCAGAAGCCAGACCTGTATCGCCGCGCTCATAACGCCCTGCTCTGCGAGATTGAAACCGTCATTCCTATTGATACAGCCAAGAGTATTGATGAGCTGACTTGTATTCTGGACGAGCGCGGACGGCGAGATCCGGAAGGACTGTCTGAGCAGATCAAAAGCACCATTCACAAAAACATCGGCGAGTTTATCACCTGCTCTATCGGCTTCGCAGCTAACCGGCAGCTGGCCAAGATGGCCTGTAAAGCTGGCAAGGATGCCAGCAAGAAGGCTGGGCAATATGGCAATGGCTTAGCAATCTGGCACCCGCATATGATGCCGGAGCCGCTGTTTCAGGTGAAGTTGGAAGACGTTCCGGGCGTTGGCCACAGCATGAAAATGCGACTGGCTCATAGCCAAGTGATCACAACCGAACAACTCTACAACCTGCAGCCAAAGCATATGCGTAAAATCTGGCGCAGTGTGAACGGAGAGCGGCTGTGGATGGCACTGCACGGCTATGACATTCAGGCTATGCCACAGAAGCGCGGCATGTATGGACATGCCCGTGTACTGCCACCAGAGAGCCGGAGCATCAACGGTGCCTATGAGATTGCCCGTTTGCTCTTGGTGAAGGCTGGCAGACGGCTGCGGCGTGAGGAGTATTATGCCAGCGGCTTGTGGCTCTGGATGGCAATTGATGGCGGTTCATGGTTCCGCACGATCAGAATGCCGACCGTGAATGATGAGCAAGCCATTATGACGGCGCATACAGCGCTTTGGGAATGCGCACGGAGAGAACTGCCGAGACGCACAACCATTTTCCGTGTCGGTGTTACCCTGATGGATTTGAGCGAGGCCAATGCCCGTCAGCTGGATATCTTCAACAATGATGATGCAATCCGACAGAAATGGGAAAAGGCCAATGGCGCTATGGATGCGCTCAATTCCAAATATTCCAGCACGATTGTTCACATGGGTGAATGGAAGCCCCCAGCGGGTGGCCATGTCGGAGGCAAAATCAGCTATGTGCGCATCCCTTCTGCGGAGGACTTCTACTGATGGGCAATTGGAAAACCAAATACAGGGTCAGCGATTTGTCCGACACCCAAAAGCTGGAAATGATATGCAAGAAATGCAGCAGGCTTGTTTACATCAACAAGACCACGATCTGCACAGCCAAAGGCCGTGAACAGCTATATCTGGATGAGATAGAGAGACGCGCCCGCTGCAAAGCACGAGGCTGCAAAGGTCAGATGCGTATGGCCATGGTTCGGCTGGATGAGATGTCCGGCTTCACTGGAGGGCTGGCATGAGCGACGATATCAAATCCCGCACATCCAAAGGTATTTATATCCATTATTGCTTACATAAAGGGTGCAAAAACTGGGGAGCCTACGGCTTCAAAGGTCGCTTCGGCACTGAATGGTTCTGTTTTGAACACAAAGATGATGGCAACCTAAACCCTTTGTAAAAAGCTGAAATATATATTTTACAATTAAAAGGTGAACCATTTGCTGATCGTACCGTTACTTCTATGTACCAACAACCAAAAACAAAGGAGCATCCCATGGATTGGAACCGCGTTGAAGGGAATTGGAAACAATTGAAAGGCAAGGTCAAAGAGCAGTGGGGAAAGCTCACAGATGATGATATTGACCAAATTAACGGTCGCCGTGAGCAGCTGGAAGGCAAGATTCAGGAGCGTTACGGAATAGAAAAAGACCGCGTTAAAAAAGACATTGAC
>WPCJ01093726.1_pt1 | contig 259670 bp, 221 predicted proteins | sample 5399831 | NCBI WGS metagenome assembly WPCJ01 (sample SAMN12869470, study PRJNA574797) | sludge metagenome | isolation source: wastewater treatment of pH10 | place: China:Beijing | collected 2019-05-20 | reverse complement strand
GTCGCTCTAACACTTAAAAATTACGCTTCAGAACCGGCATTTAAAAAAGCGCTTATTGCGGTTTACCTTTTTCCCACATCACATCACCGCGATAAAGCGGCACGGTTGAGAGCGATGTTTTGGCAGAGCCGTCCTGCACCTGTGAAGCATGAGCCAGATAAATCAGCGTATTATTGGTCTGATCGTAAATACGGGTAATGACCAGCTTCTTCCAGATCAGGCTGGTGCGCTCGGAAAATACCCGCTCACCGCCTTTGCCCAGTTTGATATCTCCGATGGTAATCGACCCTGTCTGCTCACAGGAGATCGACGCATTGGACGGGTCTTCAAACCAGTTCCCCTTCTGCAACCGGTCAATCATACCGCGCGAGAAGGATGCCAGATGGCAGGTCACACCCTGCACTTTCGGATCGCTGACCGCATCAATCACAATATCATTGCCGAGCCAGTCCACACCAACTTTGCCGATTTCCTCCGCCTGCACCATGCTCACGCCTGTAAAAGGAGACAAGGCCAGCATTGCACCCAGAGCTGTAACGGTCAGAAATTGCTTCATAAACATCTCCTGCATTCAGATTTGAATCAAATATGGAGTGACTTACGCATCCCCCGCCAAAGGCAGCCATTTATCGAGAAAAGCATTAATCTCCATGGTCTGAATATCCGGCAGCGCTTTATAAATCATCTCCACCGGCCAGTCCCACCATGCACTCTGCAACAGACGCTCAACCGTTTTTTCGTCAAAACGCGGTCGCAGAATTTTTGCAGGCACACCGGCAACAATCATATAGGGTGGCACATCTTTAGATACCACTGCATTTGCGCCGATTACGGCACCGGTGCCGATGCTCACACCGGGCAAAATTACCGCGCCATGACCAATCCAGACATCATTGCCGATTGTCACCCGTCTTGAAGAACGGTGCGCACGGTACTCCATATCCACGCCGATATTGCGGAAATACTCATTCGGTCGGTAGGTCATTTTATGCATGGTCAGGCGCTGCATCGGATGTTCCAGCGCATTGATCCGCACATTGGAAGCAATGGAACAGAAATGCCCGATCTCGGCATAAATCCCCTCGCCGTTGCGTTCCAGATAGGTGAAATTACCGATCTGCACATCACGCAGGATCACCCGCTCAGCGATTTCGGTATATTGTCCGAGTTTAACGGATTTCAGCTGCGCGCTCGGATGAATTTTCGGCTGCACATCACGCGAAAACTGCAAAACATCCTCACTCATCACGTTTTATTCCTGCATAAGTTCAATTTCAAAAATTTCTGAAATTTCATAAAAGATGGGAAAATCATACAGACAGCCTTTGCCAAACTGCCACAAGCCAGCTATAACATTATTATGACGACAGCTGATAGACAGGCCAACGGACACGAGAGCAGAAAATTGCTTTGGATTAGCGGCGTGGTATTGATCACCGCTCTGGCCGCTGGTGCTTTGTTTGCAGGCTGGATGAATTACAGCGACACCATATTCATGACCATGCTCATGGATGGTATTTCATGGTGCTTCTGAGGATCTGATTTATGCGTAAATATCTTCCCGTTCTGGTGCTGTTTGTTGCTGCTTTCACAATCGGCATTGTCGGCTTTCAGGCCTATCGCGACAAACAAATGGCCTCCGGCGAAGAGAGCCCTTATGGCGGCGCATTCAAACTTGTCTCTATGAATGGCAGTGAGATCACCGATCAGTCTCTGCGCGGCAATCCTTCAGTCGTGTTTTTCGGCTATACCCATTGTCCGGTTGTCTGCCCGACCACCCTCTTCGATCTCGACAGCTGGCTGAAAGAGCTCGGCCCTGAAGGCGCGGCTATTCGCGGCTATATGGTCACTGTTGATCCTGAGCGTGACACACCGGAATATATTCAGAAATACATTACCAATGTCTCCGACCGTATCACCGGCATTACCGGCGACCCGAAGGACATTGCTGCAATGCTGAAATCCTATAATATCTACGCCAAGAAAGTTGATGAAGACGGCGAGAATTACACGATGGATCACACTGCATCTATCCTGCTTCTCGACAAGAACGGCCGTCTGCGCTCAACCATCGCCTATGGCGAACCGTCAGAAACAGCAATTTCCAAGCTGAAACGTCTGGCAGCAGGCTGATTATAGCGGATAGCATTCGCATCTGACCAAGCTTCGTGATAGAGCAGTTTTCCTGAGTAAGGAAACTGCTCTATTCTTTTTTATAACTCCAATTCAGAGACCCCACATGGCACAGTACCGCTTATATCTCACACGGGACAAAGATCAGGCTGAGCAGATTTTCGATCTGCTGGAACCGGTATTTGAAGAAGACGGTCTGCCGCTGGCCAATACTGAAATTGATGAAGACAAGCAGATTTATGAAATCTCGCTTTATACCGAAGACAAAGCCGGTGCCGATGTAGCCCTGCCGCGCATGGCCGCTTGTCTGGGTCTGAAACCGGAAGAAATCGGCGTGGAAGAACTGCCGGATATTGACTGGGTTCTGCATTCCCTTGAAGGTCTGAAGCCTGTTCGCGCCGGTCGCTTCTTTGTTCACGGCTCCCATGACCGCGACAAGCTGCAGGATGGCGATATCGGCATTGAAATCGATGCAGGTCTTGCTTTTGGTACAGGCCATCACGGCACTACCGCCAGCTGCCTTGAAATGATCGAAGAAATTGTTGCGCTTGAAGAGCCTAAGAATGTGCTTGATCTCGGCACCGGCAGTGCGGTTCTGGCCATTGCGGTTGCCAAACTGCGCGATATTCCGGTTCTGGCTACCGATATTGATCCTGTTGCGGTTGATGTGGCGCAGGAAAATGTGGAAAAGAACGGCGCGGATAAATGGGTTTCCACCCTCACCGCCACCGGTTTTGACAATCCGGGAATGCAGACACGTGCGCCATTTGATCTGATCGTTGCCAATATTCTTGCCAATCCGCTGATTGAACTGGCAAGCGAGATGCGCGCCCATGTGAAAGATAATGGCTCGCTGATCCTGTCCGGCATTCTGGAAACGCAACGCGACAGCGTGATTGCGGCTTATGAAGCAGCAGGCATTGAGCATCACAAAACTATTTACAAAGAAAGCTGGGTTGCTCTTCACCTCAAGCCAAAGCTCTGATTATAATGAGGGTCTAACCTTTTTCAGGATCAGAATCTCATGTTTCAGAACTTTGAAGTCAGCAGCAATCCGGCAACCGGTGCGCCGCGTGTAGCCAAATTGCGCGAAGAACTGAACCGTCTTCAGTTGGACGGTTTTCTTGTGCCACGCGCCGATGAGCATCAGGGCGAATATGTGCCGCTGCGTGCTCAGCGCCTTGGCTGGCTGACAGGCTTCACCGGTTCTGCCGGTGCAGCGCTGATCCTGAAGAATAAAGCCTATGTCTTTGTTGACGGACGCTACACATTGCAGGTGCGAACCCAAACCGATCCGGCCGTGTTCGACATTGAAAGTCTGGTCGACAATCCGCCTGCCTCATGGCTGGAGAAAAACGGCAAAGGTCTGGTCATCGGCTTTGATCCGTGGCTGCATACAATTGCAGAAACCCGCGCGCTGAAAGCTGCACTCGAAGCACAGGGCGGCCAGCTCGTGCCAGTGCAGGACAATCTGGTTGATCTGGTCTGGACTGACCAGCCTGCCGCACCATTAGAGCCGGTGACTATTCAGCCGCTGCAATATGCCGGTCAGGAGCCACGTGCCAAACTGAACAGCCTGAGTGAAGCAGTTGAGAAAAGCGGTGCTTCAGCCACTATTCTGACAGACCCAGCCTCCATCGCATGGGCATTCAATATTCGCGGCCGCGATGTTAGCAACACACCATTGCCTTTGAGCTTTGCGCTGATTGCGGCTGACGGCCAGCACATTCTGTTTATCGATAAGCGCAAGCTGCCGATTGAAACCGAAGCCTATCTGACGCAGCTGACCAAAATCACTGCGCCAAATCTGATGGAAAACACGCTGGCTCAACTGGCAGGTGAAGGTGCAAGCTTCATGCTTGATCCCGCACTTGCCGCGGAAAAGTTGCGTATGATCATCACGCAGGCCAATGGCACTGTGATTGAAGGTACCGACCCTGCCCGCCTGCCCCGCGCCATGAAGAACAAAGCCGAACTGGACGGTTCCCGTGCCGCCCATGAGCGTGACGGCGTGGCAATGGTCAAATTTTTCTCATGGCTCGATAGCCAGCCTGCCGGCAGCGTGGACGAAATCAGCGCCGCTCAGCAGCTGGAAGAAAGCCGTCGTACTGTTGGTGAAATGTTCCAGAAGCCGCTGGAAGACCTGTCTTTTGACAGTATCTCCGGCGCAGGGTCTGACGGAGCAATCATCCATTACCGCGTCAATACCGATACCAATCGCAAGCTCAAAGATGGCGAGCTTTATCTGATTGATTCCGGTGCGCAATATCGTGACGGCACTACGGATATCACCCGTACCGTGGCAATTGGTGAAGTCTCTGCTTTTGAAAAGAAGACTTTCACACTGGTGCTGAAAGGCGTTATCGCACTGTGCCGCCTGCGTTTTCCTGTCGGCACACGCGGTCAGGATATTGATGCATTTGCCCGTGCCGCTCTCTGGCAGCATGGCTATGACTATGCACATGGTACCGGCCACGGCGTTGGTTCTTATCTCGCTGTGCATGAGGGGCCACAGAGCATTTCCAAGCGCGGTGCGCAGGAACTCAAAACCGGCATGATCCTGTCCAATGAGCCGGGCTATTATCGTCCGGGCGAATTCGGCATCCGTATTGAAAATCTGATTATCGTCAAAGAGCCGCAAGCAATTGATGGTGGCGATATCGCAATGCATGAGTTTGAGACGCTGACTTTCTGCCCGATTGACCGTCGTCTCATTGATGTTTCACTGCTCAATGCGGATGAACTGGCATGGCTCAACGATTATCATGCACAGACACGCGACAAGCTGCTGCCGCATTGCTCGGAAGACGAAAAGAGCTGGCTGATTGCTGCGACCGAAGCCCTGTAAAGCCTGCCATACAGACATAAAAAAACCGGCGATTTCGCCGGTTTTTTTGTATTTTAAAAAGGCATATATTGGCGCAGCAGCACAATCAGCACACCGCCGAAAATACACAGCGGAATAATACCGATACGGAATGCCGCCAGCGTGCAGAGCACCATAGTCAGAAACTCTTCCCATCCTGCATTGAAAGCCGCCGGAGCCACCAGCGTGGTCAGCACAGCAGCAGGCACCGCATTAAGACCGGCCTCAACGCGGTAATGCACACGCTCAAACTGCGAGAGAATAAGATGCCCGCCGATACGAGTGATATAAGTCAGCACAGCTGCGCCGAAAATAATCCATACAGTTGAAGACATTACTGCACGTCCTTCACAGTTTTCACCGGTTCATCATCCAGCGTAATCACGGTTTCACGGCCAGACAGCGGTTTGGCAATCACAACAGCCATGACAATACCGCCGATTGCACCAACGGTGACATGCCACGGCGAGCCGATCCAGAAATAAGCAGCAACGGAGGTCACAGAACTCGCCGCAACAATCGGGAACCAGTTTGTACGGGAGCGAAAGCCCATCACCAGCCCGAGGAAATAGATCGGCAACAGCATATCAAGACCGATGGCTTTCGGATCGCCGATCATCCCGCCGAAAGTCGCACCAATATAGGCTTCAATCACCCATGACAGATAAAGCGGAATGGCCAGCCCCATATACCAGACAAAGGTAATCGGCTTTTTCTGCTCAGCCTGCTTTTCGCTTTCCGCATATTGAACATCGGTCAGGAAAAAGAAGGCAACAATCTGCTGTAAAGGCGTGAAATGCTTAATCAACCGTCCTGTGCCTGCAGAATAGAGCACATGGCGGAAATTCACCGCGAAAATCGACAGCAGGATCATCCATGGCGCAACATGTTTGCCAAACAGCTCCATGCCCACCAGCTGGCTGGCTCCGGCAAACAGTGCCGCACTCATCCAAACCGATTCACTGACATTCAGGCCGTTATCAACGGCAACAACGCCAAACAAAATGCCAAAAGGTGCGACCGCGGCCATAACCGGCCCGCCGCGTCTTGCACCATCCCAGAATTGTGCAAGTTTACCTGTCTGCGTACCAGACAGGATTTTTGGATTACATCCATCCATCATTATTACCAGTATTTTTCAAACGCGCCTTAAAGCCCGCGTTTACATTTGAGAAATGGACTAAAGCAGAAAACTACTCTCCGTTCCCACACTGGTTATGAATAGGCTGATGCATAAAACCAATCAAGTGCAGGGCAGACACACCTGCCCTGTCATAAAGGGTAATATTTAATCCGCACCAACAAGCGTAAACCACGCATCTTCGTCGATAACCTTAATGCCCAGCTCCGCAGCTTTGGTGAGATTTTTTCCAGCTCCGGGCCCTGCAACCACCAGATCGGTCTTTTTTGAAACAGAACCCGCTGCTTTTGCACCATAGCGCTCTGCCATGGTCTTGGCTTCATCGCGTGACATGCGCACCAGCGATCCGGTAAAAACAATAGTCTTACCGGCAACCGGTGATCCGCTCACGATTTCGTGAACTTCATCCAGCGGCGTCACTTCGGCCAGCAATGCGCTAAGCACTTCTGTGTTATGCGGCTCTTGATAGAAGTCGACAATCGCCTCGGCAACAATCGTGCCGATGCCTTCCACATCCGTCAATTCACGCCATGCATCATTGCCCTTGTCGCTCTTTTCCTGCGGCACCAGAGCGGCCTGTGCCACCTCTGCCAGTTTCTGATAAGAGCCAAAGGCACGTGCCAGCTTCTTGGCATTGACCTCACCGACATGGCGGATACCAAGCCCGAACAGAAAACGACTGAGCGCAATCTCCCGCCGCTCATTAATCGCCGCATAGAGTTTGCGGACGGAAGTCGCCCCGAAACCTTCAATATTTTCCAGCTTCTTGAGCGGTGATTCAGCCTGTCGTTTTTCCAGCGTGAAAATATCTGCCGGTGTGCGGATTTTTAAGCTTTCATCCTCAGCATTGAAGAAGAATTCAACCTGCTTTTCGCCCAAGCCTTCTATATCAAAAGCATTGCGGGAAACGAAATGGCGGATACGCTCAACGGCTTGTGCTGTACATATCAAACCACCGGTACAACGATAAACAGCCTCACCTTCTTCGCGTACAGTATGACTCTTGCAAATTGGACACTGACGCGGAAATTCATAAGGTTTAACTCCTGACGGACGCTTATCCAAATCAACATCAACAATCTGCGGGATCACATCACCGGCACGCTGAATAATCACCGTATCGCCGACGCGGATATCACGCCCTTCACGTAAGATATTGCCTTTCTGGTCAAATCCGCGAATAAAATCCTCATTATGCAGCGTAGCATTAGTTACCACTACACCACCGACTGTAACCGATTGCAGACGCGCCACCGGCGTCAGTGCGCCAGTACGCCCGACCTGAATATTAATATCTAAGAGTTTAGTGGAAGCACGCTCTGCCGGAAATTTATGGGCAATTGCCCAGCGCGGACTGCGCGAAATAAAACCAAGACGCCGTTGCAAATCCAGATCATCAATTTTATAGACCACACCGTCAATATCATAGCCGAGCGTTGCACGCTGTTCTTCAATCGCGTGATAGTGAGCAACCAGTTCCGGCACGCTCTCAAAACGGCGCATCAGCGGATTGATGGTGAAACCATAGGATTTGAACTTTTCCACCATGCCCATTTGCGTAGTGGCAGGCATTTTGCTCACTTCACCCCACGCATAGGCGAAAAAACGCAATACACGGCTGGCGGTAATTTTACTGTCCAGCTGGCGCAGCGACCCTGCTGCAGCATTGCGCGGATTGGCAAAAACCGGCTTGCCGTCTTTTTCCTGTTTTTCATTGAGCGCCGCAAAATCGGCATGGCTCATATAGACTTCACCGCGCACTTCCAGTACATCCGGCACATCTCCTTTCAGCACCTGCGGAATATCAGCAATCGTGCGCGCATTATTGGTGACATTCTCGCCCACCGAGCCATCGCCACGCGTGGCAGCACTGACCAGCCGTCCTTGTTCATAGCGTAGCGAGAGCGACAGCCCGTCAATCTTCGGCTCTGCGGTTATACCAAGCGGGCTTCCCGGAAAGAGCTTGAGAAAACGATAAATACGACCGACAAACTCGCCCACATCCTCATCACTGAAAGCATTATCCAGCGACAGCATCGGCACATTATGGGTGATTTTGGAGAATTTCTCGGAAACCGCCGCGCCGACTTTCAGCGACGGCGAATCTTCGCGGATCAAATGCGGAAAACGTTGCTCAATTGCCTGATTGCGGCGGCGTAGCGCATCATATTCCGCATCAGAGATTGTCGGCGCATCCTGCGTATTATAGAGAAAATCATGCTCAGCGATGGTTTTAGCCAGCAATTCAAGCTCAGCTGCGGCCTGTTCTTCGCTCAAATTTTCAACGCTGATTTCACTCATATTCAACCCGTCTCCGTTTACGGATTCAATATAACACAGGTGATGAAAATCAAACGCTCAAGACTGAATTTTATACAGTCAGCGCGCCGTTTTCTCTTAACAATCGCTCTGCGGCAGCACGGGCTTCATCAGTCACACTGGCACCGGCCAGCATACGCGCAATTTCTTCCTGACGCTCGGCCACTTCCATCGTGCGGATAGACGTGCGCATTTGCTCGCTCTCCCCTTGCGCCTTGGCGATCAGGAAATGCGTTGTTGCACGGGCGGCAACCTGCGGCGCATGGGTGACAGAAAGCACCTGCACATTGGATGACAGCCGTGCAAGACGCTGACCAATCGCATCAGCCACGGCACCGCCCACTCCCGTATCAATTTCGTCGAACACAAGGGTCGGTGCCGAGCCGCGATCAGCAAGAGCAACCTTGAGCGCCAGCAGGAAGCGGGACAATTCACCGCCCGAGGCCACTTTCATCATTGGCCCTGCGCGTGTTCCCGGATTGGTTCGTACCCAATATTCAACAATATCAATACCTTCAGCACTGCGGTTTTCCGCGTCTGTTTCGATATTGACGATAAATTCTGCACGTTCCAGCTTCAGCGCCGGCAATTCCTGCATCACAGCCTGCGTCAGTGATTGTGCAACCTTTACACGCTCCGCCGACAAAGCAGCCGCTGCCGTGTCATAAATTACACGGTTTTCCTGTGCCTGCTTCTCCAGCTGCTCCAGCTTTTCCGCACCGGCATCCAGATCCTGCAAATCCGCATCCATCTTGTCGCGCAATGCTGCCAGATTGGCCACCGGCACAGAGAATTTACGCGAAGCTGCACGCAGCGCAAAAAGACGCTCTTCCACAGTTTCCAGCACACGCGGATCAAAATCAATCTCGCGCATTGCCTCATCAATACCGCTCTGTGCATCACCTAGGCGATCCAGCGCCTCGTCAATCGCTTTAATCACCGGCTCCAGCAGATGCGGTGCTTCCGGCATTTTGCGCTCAAGACGGCGCACCAATGCGGCCAAAGTCGGCACCGGCGATTCATGACCGGACAGCAGATCATTGGCTTCGCTGACATCTGTCGCGATCTTCTCAGACTTCATCATGATAGAGCGCTTTTCAGCAAGCTCATCTTCTTCGTCTTCTTGCGGATTGAGCTTGTCTAGCTCTTCAGCCGAGGCACGCAGATAATCCGCCTCACGCGCTGCGGCTTCCACTTTAGCGCGATGCTTGACCAGAGCACTCTCACTGTCGCGCCATTGCTTGTACAAGCGACGCAGCTGCAAAGTCTGCCCGTCCAGCCCGCCAAAAGCATCCAGCAATGTGCGGTGCAAATCTGTGTCGATCAGCGCACGGTCATCATGCTGACCGTGGATTTCCACCAAATGACGACCGAGTTCACGCAACAAACCAACGCTTGCCGCCTGATCATTGATGAAAACACGCGAACGACCGTCACTATTCTGCACACGGCGCAGAATAATATCGCCGTCATCATTGATTTCATTATCTTTGAGAAAATTACGGGCGGGATGATTGATGCCGACATCAAACACCGCTGTCACCTGCCCCTGATCCGCACCATGGCGTACAAGGGAAGCATCGCCTCTGGCACCAAGTGCCAGAGACAAACTGTCGAGCAAAATAGATTTACCCGCACCGGTTTCACCGGTGAGGACAGACAGACCTTTTTGAAACTCGATATCGAGTTTCTCAATCAGGACAATATCGCGGATCGACAGTTGCGCTAGCATGGCTGCCTTTTATAGCATTTTACAGTCAAATGGCCACATTGGGCATCGTATAAATGCGGGGAAACAATAAGGCAGAGCAAGCTGAAATTATCTTGTAATCACAACTTGCCCTGTTTTCATTAAGCGCCGCCAGTGATGAGCGAAGATGCTTTGGAAAGCCACGAACCGGTGTTTTCACGCGGCTCAAGACCACCGCCCTGCAAGAGCTTATAGGAATCTTTATACCAAGGGCTGTCCGGGAAGTTCTTACCCAGAACCGCAGCAGCAGTCTGTGCTTCAGAAGTCAGACCCAGTGCAAAATAAGCCTCGGTCAGACGAGCCAGCGCTTCTTCCACCTGACGGGTGTTGGAATATTCCTCAACCACATTGCGGAAACGCTTGATCGCGCCGAGATATTCCTTGCGCTCAAGATAGTAACGGCCGACCTGCATATCCTTACCGGCGAGCTGGTCGCGGGCAAAGCGGATCTTGGTCTTGGCGTCTTCAACATATTCCGATTTCGGGAAGCGATCGACAACTTCCTGCATCGCAGCAATCGCACGGCGGCTTGCCGCCTGATCGCGCGTTACATCCGGAATCTGACGGAAATAGCTCAGGCCGATAATGTAATAGGCATAAGCGGATTCGTCCGAAGTCGGATAAAGCGTGTTGTAGCGCTTAGCCATCGAAATGGCCTCTTCATAATTACCTTTGCGGTAATTGGTGAATGCGGACATCACCAGCGATTTGCGCGCATATTCTGTGTAAGGATGCTGACGGTCAACAGCGGCGAATTTCTTCGACGCTTCGTCCAGACGTCCGGCTTCGAGATTGGCAAGACCTTCATTATAAAGCTTGTCTGCCGGATCAATGCTCTCGACATATTTGGACAGGTCAACATCTTTGTCACCGGAGGCACAACCTGCAAGCGCCATTGTCAGCACGACAGCACTGGTCGCCATAGCCAGCTTGGTCATTTTACGAATTTGAGAACCCTCAGCACCAGTAACATTGGCTGCAGTATCTGGGAATTTAGAAATCGTCATGCTGTCTCCGGTGTTTCGGCAACACAAATCATGGGCAAATCATTCCTGTGTCAGAGGGTTCATAAACCATAGCTGAGAACAATCGGCAATGTTAATACAAGTTTATTCGCACTGCTTCGAGACTGCAATGCCTGCCAGACACGACTTTTTCAACCCGTACAGTCATAAAACAGCAAAATCTCTTACAAACCGCCATCACACTGCATGTGTTCACGGCTCAATTAAGGCTGACAGAACAGACTCTCAAAGAATCATTGAGTAATTTGTCCTGATTATCATTTATAGCTGTGTGGTGTGTTCTTCAGATAACAAAAACTCAGCTTTCCAGCCGATAGTGATCCGGTTTTTCCAGCAATGCCTTTACCAGAAGCGCATTCAGCTTATGACCGCCGCGATAGGAGCGGAACAGGCCACGAAACGGATGACCTGCCAATGCCAGATCACCGACAGAATCCAGCAATTTATGGCGCACGAATTCGTCCGGATAATACACTCCGTCAGGATTGAGCACCTCACCCTCATCGCCGATAGCAATAGAATTTTCCAGCGACGAGCCAAGCGCCAGTCCCATGGAGCGCAGTTTTTCTACATCACGCATGAAGCCGAAGGTGCGTGCTTTAGCGACTTCACGCTCGAAGACATCCGCATCAAGATTAAAGCTGAAAGACTGACGGCCGATAGAGGCCACAGGAAAATCAATTTCCACCTCATAGCGGGTGCCGTCATGCGGTATAAACTCAGCCCAGTTCTGTCCGTCCTCCACACGTACAGGCTTCAAAATAGTCAGATACTGACGCGGGGCATCCTGCTTCACTAATCCGGCCTTGCGGAATGCACTGATAAACTCAGCCGAACCGCCACCGAGGATCGGCACTTCAGGGCCGTCAATTGCAATAGTCAGATTATCAATGCCGAGCGCTGCAATCGCTGCCATCAAATGTTCAATCGTGCTGACACCGAAATCAGCCGAACCAATTGACGTATTCAGCGTTGTCGAACCAAGCGAAGCAGACAATGCAGGAATGCTCTCGCGTCGCCCCTCACTATTGTGACGAATAAAAACAATACCGTGGTTCACAGGCGCCGGACTGATATCCAGCGTAACAGGTTTGCCGCCATGCACACCAAATCCAGAGAGCGGGAATGAACCGGCTATTGTTTGCTGCATAGTTTTCATAACAATCCTGTTTCCTGTCTTATCTGCCAGTTTCATATAGGACGCTCAGCCTCAAGGCTCAATCTTGTTCCCCGATAAAACACCAGCCTTAAAACAAAAAAACACCGCGTCCTTGATGAGAACGCGGTGAAATTTAAGCAAAAGGTATTTTATCAGATCAGTTGGCCTGACGGCGAAGGAACGCCGGAATTTCAAGCTGATCATCTTCAGAAGCCATGCGCGGCTGTGCACGACCCTGACTGTCAAGCTGACCGTTGCGCGGTGCATAGATCGAGGCATCCTGCGACAGCGGACGGCGCTGTTCAGGGGCACGAGCCTGCATCGGAGCGGCCGGCATTTCACGTTTCTGAGCAGGTTCCAGACGGGCAGTCGGCTGTTCGTCATCACGACGGGACAGGCTGGCAGTCAGACGACGCAGCAGACCAAGCGGGCCGCGTTCTTCATGTGCCTGCTGTGCCGGCTGCGGAGCCGGTGCGCGACGGGCATTCATTTCCGCCTGAACAGCCGGAGGAAAGTCCGATACGCTTGGCATACGCGGAGCCTGACGCGGCTGCTGCGGAGCCAGAGCCGGATCCATGTGCTGCTGCGGCTGGAACTGCGGCTGAGGTGCCAGATTATGCGCTGGCTGCTGCATCTGCGGCTGAACCGGAGCCTGCATCTGCGGGCGCGGAGCGGCTGGCTGCTGACGCATTTCCATCATATCCGGTGCAGGTGCCTGAAAAATACGGCTCTGCGGCTGGAAAGCAGCATCATTGGTAGCGGCTGGCGGCGCATAGGAGCGCTGCTCACCTTCACCCAGATGCAGGGACTGCTGAGCCGGAGCGGCGTGTTCAACAGGTTTAGCCTGAGCAACAGGCTGCTGAACAGGAGCCTGAGCGGCTGGCTGCGGAGCTGGTTTAGCTACTGGTTTCGCTGGCTGGCGAAATTCCAGCGGCGCAGGCGCCGCGTCTCCGATCTGCTTATCGATTCCGGTAGCAACGACAGAAACACGGATCACACCTTCGAGACCTTCATCGAAGGTCGCGCCGAGAATGATCATAGCATCCTGATCGACTTCTTCACGGATACGGGTAGCAGCTTCGTCAACTTCAAACAGTGTCATATCACGGCCACCTGTGATCGAGATCAACAGGCCGCGCGCACCGCGCATAGAGGTTTCATCCAGCAGTGGGTTAGCAATAGCGGCTTCAGCAGCGGCAATCGCACGACCGTCGCCGGAGGCCTCACCGGTGCCCATCATGGCCTTGCCCATTTCGCGCATAACCGAGCGAACGTCAGCAAAGTCAAGATTGATAAGACCTTCTTTAAACATCAGGTCGGTGATGCAGGCAACACCGGAATACAGCACCTGATCGGCCATCGCAAAAGCGTCGGCAAAAGTGGTTTTGTCATTGGCAATACGGAACAGGTTCTGGTTCGGAATGACGATCAGAGTATCGACATTCTTCTGCAGTTCTTCGATACCCATATCAGCCGTTTTCATGCGGCGCTGGCCTTCGAAGTGGAAAGGTTTGGTGACAACACCAACGGTCAGAATACCTTTTTCGCGCGCTGCACGGGCAACAACCGGCGCGGCACCGGTACCTGTACCACCGCCCATACCGGCGGTTACAAAGCACATATGTGTGCCGTTCAGGTGATCGATGATTTCATCAATGCACTCTTCAGCGGCTGCACGGCCGACTTCCGGCTGCGAACCTGCACCCAGACCTTCGGTCACAGCTGCACCCAGCTGAATAATACGTTCAGACTTGGACATGGTCAGAGCCTGGGCGTCGGTATTGGCCACAACAAAATTTACGCCACGCAAACCGGCGTTAATCATGTTGTTGACAGCGTTACCGCCACCCCCGCCCACACCGAAAACGGTGATGCGCGGCTTCAGCTCGGTGATATCCGGCTTTTGCAGATTGATTGTCATCAGTTTCGTTCCTTTTGCCTTTCACCGCTTCGCCGCCGCGGTGCCGTATTCTGATTTATTTTTTGTACGCATACCCCGGAAGGAACCGCGTTATCATTTTGAAATTATCCGGTCATTTACCATGATTTGGCAAAAAGCCCAGAGTGTAATCGGGTCAGAAATAAAAAATCTCAAACCCTTGTTTCAAAACTGCTTTCCTTCAATTTTACTCCTCAGGAAAGCTGCAGCTCTTTCTTACTAAAAACTTGTTTTCAGCCATTGGCCGACCCGTGAGATACGTCCGCCGGAGCCGATAAGACGACCACCGGAGGCAGCACGAACAGACCGTTCTTCAATGCCTGCTACCTGCGGATAAATCAGCAGGCCTACTGTTGCCGAAAATGCCGAACCTTTTGCAGCTTCCGGCAATCCCGCAATTCCTAAAGGCCGCCCGATACGGACATTGCGCGCCAGAATACGGCGGGCAACTTCCGGCATACCGGTCAGCTGGCTTGCGCCACCTGTCAGCACAACACGCTTACCGACAATATGACCCAACCCCGAAGCATTCAGCCGGTCACGAACCAGCTCCAGTGTTTCTTCAACACGGGCACGAATGATACGGGTGAGAACTGAACGCGGATACTGGTTCGGCACATCACGATCGTCATCGCCGATCGGCGGAACGCTGATCAGATCGCGGTCATCGGCAGCGCTTGGCAGCGCCGAGCCATACATAACCTTGAGCCGTTCAGCATCTTCCATACGGGTGGAGAACCCGCGTGCCACATCCATTGTTACATGCATACCGCCAATGGCAATGGCGTCAGCATGGATAAATTTACCTTCCGAGAATACGGAAATCGTTGTGGTGCCGCCGCCCATATCAATACAGGCCGCACCCATTTCCGCTTCATCATCCACCAGAGCCGCCAGACCGCTCGCATAAGGGGTGGCGACAATCGCTTCAACCGAGAGATGGCAGCGATTGATGCACAATTCGAGATTGCGCAAAGGTGCACTGTCTGCGGTCAGTACATGCATATCAACGCCGAGTGAATCGCCCAGCATACCCATCGGGTCGCGGATACCGCGTTCACTGTCGAGCGTGTAACCAATCGGCAGCGAGTGAACCAGATGACGCTCAGCCTGCAGCGCCTGCTTGGCACCGGCAGCAAGCACACGGCGGATATCGGTTTTCTCTACTTCATGGCCACCCAGATCAATGCTCGCATTGAAGGTTTCGCTTTTCAGGCGACCGGAAGAAATATTGACGATCAGCGATTCAACAGTCAGACCGGCCATACGTTCAGCCGCATCTACAGCCAGACGGATCGACTGCTCGGCCGCATCCAGATCAATCACCACACCGGATTTAACGCCGCGGGATTTCTGATAGCCGATACCCAGCACATCCATACGATGCGTACGGCCCGGCAGAAACGCGCTTTCATCCCGCGGGCGCAGACGCGCAATCACACAGGAAACCTTGCTCGATCCGACATCAAGTACTGTCAGAAGCCGCGTGCGGCGACCTGAAGAGGAAGAACCGGAAGTGTTTTTTGCAGACCAGATACTCATACGCGCCTACCTGCTGCTTTCGCAGCTTTTGCAGCTTTTTCACGGTCTTTCAGCATTTTCTCGCGGCTTTCCATGCCGGTCGGTGTGAGCTGTACAGTCACACGGTCGTCCAGACGCATGTCGAGGCTGAGAATATCCCGACCAAGAATATTTTTAGTCCGCTGCAGGGTTTCAACCTCTGCCAGAGCACGTTTTACATCCTGCTCAGGCAACAAAACCCGCACACCATTATCAAACAGCAGATCCCAGCGGCGGTCAGAAACCCGCGCATAGGCACGCACTTTGGCGGCCAGATCAGGATAGGCTGCAACTGTTTCAATAAAAGCCTTGCCGCGCTTCTGCGCACCTTCACCCACCACCAGCGGCAGCGAGGCATAACGGGAACCGTTCAGCGGAACGATCGGCTTGCCTTCTTCATCCACCAGCAACAAATCACGGCCGGACTGCCAGACTGCAAATGCCTTACGCTCCTGCAGAGAAACCACAACAGAACCCGGATAGACTTTGCGGATTTCAACACCGGCCACCCAAGGCAAGGTTTCAATCGCCTGACGTGCCTCATCCGCATTGAAACCGATCAGAGATGTCTCTCCGTCCAGTCCGAGCTTTTCAAGAATATCAATTTCAGAGGTTTCATTATTACCGGCAACGCTCACCTTCTCGATTGCAAAACCGAAAGTTGATGCCGTTGCTTTCACAACCTCATGCGTATGGTTACCGATGACCATACCGTAAATGCCGGTCGCACTCAGAAAACCGATCATGCCGAAAGTGCCCGCATAACGCGGAACATTGACCCCGCCGCCGAACAGGCGCGAGGCAATACGGAAAGGCTTGCGCAGAAAACGCGGAAGAACAAAAGCACCACCGTGCGAAAGTGATGTACGGGACATCATCGCATCACGATTACTTCTGTCAGATCTCGCCTTTATCGCATGCACGAGGCATCCTCCACCATCCAGCTCAACAACTCACCGAATGAATACCCTTCAGCCTTGGCAATATCCGGCACCAGAGAGGTCGGCGTCATGCCCGGCTGTGTATTCACTTCAAGCCAGATCAGCTCACCGTCACCGGAGCCGTTCTCATCAAAACGGAAATCGGAACGACTCACGCCGCGACATCCGATTGCCTGATGTGCCTGAAGTGCCATTATTTGTATTTTTTGGTAAATATTTGGTGAAATTTTCGCAGGACATTCATGCCGCGAGCCACCATCTGCATATTTTGAGTCATAATCGTAGAAGGAATGTGCCAGCGGAATGATCTCACACACACCAAGGGCACGATCACCCATCACAGCGCAGGTTAATTCACGTCCGGCGACATAGCGCTCGACCATAACCTCATCGCCGTATTTCCACTCATCCGAGCCAAGAATCTGCGGCGGAGCGCTCTGCCCTTCGCGCACGATCACCACACCAAAGCTGGAACCTTCACGCACCGGCTTCACCACATAAGGCGGCTGCATCGGATGCTGATTACCGATATCAAAACGGTTCATCACGCGCGACGGTGCGACAGCCACACCGGCAGCACCCGCAACAAGCTTGGCACGGCCTTTATCCATTGCCAGCGCCGAGGCCAGCACACCGGAATGTGTGTAAGGGATTTGCAGATATTCGAGAATACCCTGAATGGCACCGTCTTCACCAAAAGGACCGTGCAATGCGTTAAACGCAACATCAGGCTTCAATTCAGCAAGCACAGCAGCCACATCGCGACCGACATCAACACGCGTCACACGATAGCCCTGCTCTTCAAGCGCTTTGGCGCAGGCAGCACCCGAGGAAAGACTGACCGGACGCTCCGATGAAAACCCGCCCATCAAGACAGCAACATGTTTACCTGTCATTTTAACCATGTCCCCTCTGCCAGCAACGCTGATACACATAACAAAAAAACTCTGAGCCCGCCGGAGCTGAGCCGCATGTCGAACAGACACGCAAAACACATTAAAAATATTCCCTGGCACGCCGCACGATCAAAAAACCGAACCAAAATTCAGACAATCATACAGCGCTCCGGCGGAAGATTTCCGCAGAACCCCAAGGCAAAATTAACTTGCCGACCCAAATCACTAACGCTTGTTCACTATAAGAATCAGAGAGTTGATTCTATGGCAAGCCCTTACAAAAAATTACGCCTGCAAGATCCGAATCAGATTCGGGTGAAACTACTGATTTATTATGGTTTTTTGATAATTAGTTTGTGCGGAAATTTATTTTAGCAAAATGCAAAGACAGGACTCTTGACAGGGGCAAATCACCCGCAAAACCGCGTAAAATGCCCCTCAAAAACAAATCACCGCTGCCCTCCCAAATCAGAGAAAACAGCGGTGATTTTACAAAACTTCAGCGGCCTTCCCAAAAACAGAACGACCAATGCAAAAGCGCAAAAGATTAATCGAGAAATTCGGTGACTTCGCGTCCTTCGAGGAACTGGCCGAGACGACGGATTTCCCAATGGAGATTAATACCGGAATTCGCACGCACTTTATTGCGCACAGTCTCGCCCAGCAGCTCCAGATCATAACCGGTGGCATTATCGCCATTAATCATGAAATTGCAGTGCATATTCGACATATGCGCACCGCCGACAGTGAAACCACGGCAACCGGCTTTATCGATCTCTTTCCACGAAGATGTGCCTTCAGGATTTTTGAAGGTTGAGCCACCGGTCTTCTCGCGGATCGGCTGCACAGTCTCACGATGGTTCTGCACTTCATCCATGGCAGCGCGGATTGCAGCCGCTTCGCCACGCGGCCCTTCAAACAGCGCACTGGTGAAAATCAGGTCTTTCGGCGCGGAACAATGGCGATAGGCATAGCCCATATCCGCATTGCTCAGAATATGCAGATTGCCTTTACGATCAAGCGCACGCACCTCGACAACACGTTCACAGGTTTCAACACCATTGGCACCGGCATTCATGCGCAATGCACCGCCAATACCGCCCGGAATACCGTGGTAGAAATGGAAACCGGCAATTTCAGCTTCAAGCGCTGCCGCAGCCACACGCTTGTCAGGCGTTGCCGTACCGGCACGCAGCTGCGTATCCGACACCCGCTCAACCTCGCCAAAGCCTTTGGCAGACAAACGCACCACAAAGCCCGGAATACCGCCTTCACGCACCAGCAGGTTCGAGCCGATACCGACAGTCATCACCGGAATTTCTTCCGGCACATTTTTCAGGAATTCTGCCAGATCATCTTCATCCGCAGGCTGAAACAAAACTTCCGCAGGGCCACCGGCACGAAACCATGTGATCTTATCCATGCCGGAATTTGGCGTCAGACGTCCGCGAATACCGGACAAAGGTTTTTCAAGCTGCTTTAACAGCGCTTCACCATCAAGCTTTACAGCCATTTTCAACCATCTCTCTTAAATCGATCCGGACTTCAAATTTTCCGGATTATAAGCATCGCAACAATTCGGATAAGGCCAGGAGAAAGGCGGCAGGATCAAGGCATTATCCCTGATCCATACCGGTATTTTTAACCCGTTTACATCTCAATATCTGAATCAAAAAGCGGCAGACGCAAGCGAAAATGGTGATTTTCGAGCACCGAAGCGGAGCGTACTTACAGTACGTGAGCATCGGAAGCGGAGAAAATTGCCATTTGCAGCCAAGTCGGGCGACTTTTGGATCAGACACTCAGGCAGCGCTTGTACCACCTAACTGCTTAGGCAATGCGTATGCCCATTGCGTGATATTGCCTGCACCGAGGAACACGACAAAATCGCCTTCCTGTGCCAGTGCTTTAATCGCTTCAGGCAAATGCGCTGGGTCTTCCAGATAGTGGGCATCGCGATGACCGGCAGTTTTGATCTTGCTGACCAAGGCTTCCGAGGTCACGCCCTCAATCGGATCTTCACCGGCGGTATAAACCGGCGCAATCATCACTGTATCCGCATCATTGAAGCAGGTGGAGAAATCGTCGAACAGGCTCGCCAGACGCGTAAAGCGGTGCGGCTGGGCAATCGCAATCACGCGCTTCGGCGCGGCTTCGCGGGCAGCTCTCAGCACGGCTTTGATTTCAACCGGATGGTGGCCGTAATCGTCAAAGATTTCAACGCCGTTCCACGAACCGGTATGCGTAAAGCGACGCTTAACACCACCAAAGCCCGACAGACCATTGCGGATATCATTGGCAGTCAGACCAAGCTCATGCGCCACCGCAATGGCCGCTGTGGCATTGGACACATTGTGACGACCTGGCATCGGCAGACGCAAATCTTTGATCTCAACGACTTCGCCCTTGCGATCGCGGATTACGACATCAAACACCGAAACGGCACCATCCATATGATGGTTGGAAAAACGCACATCAGCCTGCGGGTTTTCACCATAGGTAATCACACGGCGGTCTTCGATACGACTGACAAGCGCCTGCACTTCCGGATGATCAAGGCACATAACGCCGAAACCATAGAAAGGCACATTCTCAACGAACTGGCGGAAAGCCGCACGCACATTATCGAACGAGCCGTAATGGTCGAGATGCTCAGGATCAATATTGGTAATAACCGCAATATCCGCAGGTAATTTGAGGAAAGTACCGTCGCTCTCGTCGGCCTCAACCACCATCCACTCACCCTCACCCATACGGGCATTGGTGCCATAGGCATTGATGATACCGCCATTGATAACGGTCGGGTCCAGATGACCGGCTTCCAGAAGGGTAGCAACCATCGAGGTCGTGGTGGTTTTGCCATGGGTACCGCCGATGGCAATTGCCTGACGGAAACGCATCAGCTCGGCCAGCATTTCCGCACGACGCACGATTGGCAGCAGATTTTCCCGCGCTTCAACCAGCTCCGGATTATTCGGACGGATAGCAGTAGAGACAACAACCACATCAGCCTTGCCGATATTTTCAGCTTTATGACCGACAAAAACCTCAATGCCCTTGTCACGCAGACGCTGCACATTGGCGCTGTCAGCCTGATCTGAGCCCTGAACTTTGTAGCCCAGATTATGCAGCACTTCCGCAATGCCGCTCATGCCAATGCCGCCGATCCCGATAAAATGAACCAGACCAATATTCAGAGGCATTTTCATACGCGTTTTCCTTGCTTATAATCAGAAACAGACAATCCCGCTGCAATAGCCTCGACAAGATCAGCAAGCAACCGTGTTGCGTCAGGTCGACCGGAACTTTTTGCCCGCGCTGCCATATCTGCCAGTCTTTGCGGCTCATTCAGCGCAGCAATCAGGATTTTTGCCAGTTTTTCCGGTTTGAGTTCTGCCTGACGGATAACTTCACCGCCACCAGCCTTTGCCAGAGCCTCGGCATTGGCGGCCTGATCGTGGTCAAGCGCGAACGGAAACGGCACCAGCAGGCTCGGACGGCCAATCGCTGCAATTTCAGAAACGGTAGAAGCGCCGGAACGGGAGAGAACGAAATGCGCCTGCGCCATCATCTCCGGCAGATTGCCGAAGAATGGCGCGACCTGCGCTTTAACGCCGAGCTTTTCATAGGCTTTACGGCAAATCACTTCATCTTCAGGGCGTGCCTGCTGAGTGACAAACAATCTTTCACGCTCGTCAATCTCAAGCAGAGCAATTGCAGCAGGCACCACGGTAGAAAAATATTGCGCGCCCTGACTGCCGCCAAAAACCAGCAAGCGGAAAACATCCGGCTCTACCGAAGGCTTATAAGCCACATTGGTCTGCGCCATAACGCTCGGACGCACCGGATTACCGGTCTGCACAGTTTTAGCCGCATGAGTGCCGCTCTCTGCCGACAGGAAACCACCGGCAATCGCTGTCACGCGGGCGGACAGGCCTTTATTGGCACGCCCCATCACCGCATTCTGCTCATGGATAATGGTCGGAATATTCATGCGTGATGCTGCATAGAGCGGCGGCAGGGTCGGATAGCCGCCAAAACCGACAACCAGCTTGGGATTCAGACGGCGGAAAAGCTTGCGGCAATCGAGATTACCCTGCCACAGGCTGTAAAATGTCTTCGCCAGTGCAATCGGATTTTTACCGGCAATGGTTGCGGAACGCACGACATGGACATGGTTTTCATCAAAACCGGAAACAAAACGCTGCGCACGTTTATCCGTCACCAGATGCACATCATAACCGTCATTTGTCAGTTCATGCGCGAGCGCCTCAGCAGGAAATAAATGCCCGCCGGTACCACCCGCTGCTAAAACGATAACACCTTTTGTCATCATCATCCGTTCTGTATTTTTTTAACAGGCAGCCCCGAACAATCATCGCCGGAACTGCGCAATTCGTCTTATAATTTAAAGCACAGGAATACGTTCGCCCGCGCCTTTCAGCGAGGCAGACATACGGCGCTCAGGATTTTGACGTGTCAGCGCCAGCAGAAAACCCATCGTAATTGCAATCGCCACCAGCGATGAACCGCCATAGGAAATAAACGGCAATGTCATCCCCTTGGCAGGCATCAGATGCAGATTCACTGCCATATTGATGATCGACTGGAAGCCGAACAAAATCACAATGCCGGAAATTGCCAGACGCGAGAAAGCATCACGCTCTCTCATGGCAACAACAAGCCCGCGTATAACGATAAAGGCAAACAGCAGCATAATCAGAATACACAGGATAATGCCGTATTCTTCCGCAGCCACCGAGAAAATAAAGTCCGTATGACTGTCAGGGATAATACGTTTGATCGTCCCTTCACCCGGCCCCTGCCCGAACCAGCCGCCGCTGATAATCGCTTCGCGGCCGGTATCAACCTGAAACGTGTCACCTTCACCGGTCATAAAGCGGTCAATACGACCCGCCACATGGGGAAGGAATGTATAGGCACCCAAGCCCAGCACAACCGCACCGCCGCCAAAGACGACAATCCACATCCATGACATGCCCGCCAGAAAGAACATAGCGCCCCAGCTCACGGCTGTCAGCGTGGTTTGCCCGAAATCCGGCTGTGCCATCAGCAGTGTTGCAACCAGACCGAACAGGATAAGCGCCATGAAACTGCCCGGCATGTCACCGCTGCGCTCCTGCTCGGAGAACAACCATGCGCAAATCACCACAAAAGCCGGTTTCATAAACTCGGACGGCTGGATGGAAACTCCGGCCAGAGAGACCCAGCGCCGCGCACCTTTGACTTCAATCCCGAAAAACAGGGCTGCAACCATCAGCAACAGAGAAATACCAAGCAGAGCCAATGCAAAACGGCGCACCAGACGCGGGCTGAGAAATGACGTACCGATCATAGCGATCAGCGCGGGGATCATGAAAAAGATTTGGCGCTCAACAAAATGAAAGCTGTCGAGACCAATACGCTCCGCCACCGCAGGACTGGCGGCGTAAGACAGCAAAATACCAAGCCCCATCAGTGCCAGACAGGCAGCCAGAAAATAACGGTCAATCGTCCACCACCAATTGGCGACAGGGCCTCTGTCTACGCGGCTAACCATCAGTCTGCCCTCCCGATCGGTGCAAATCCCTGCAGCGCCATAACTTTATCGCGGAATGCTGCGCCGCGTTTTTCAAAATTCGGAAACTGGTCAAAGCTGGCACAGGCCGGTGACAACAGCACAACCGGCTCATCAGCCGCATCCTGTGCCGCATCCAAGGCTGCATGATCAATTGCAGCATCCAGCGTATGACTGATTTCAAACGGCACATCATTGCCCAGAGTAGCCGCAAATTGCGCCGCCGCTTCACCGATCAGATAGGCTTTGGTAATGCGCGGGAAGAAGGTGCGCAGACTTTCAATGCCGCCGCTTTTCGGCAGGCCGCCCGCAATCCAGTAAAGTTGCGGGAAAGACGACAGCGCGGGCGCGGTTGCTTCCGCATTGGTTGCCTTTGAATCATTGATAAACAGGGTTTTGCCCTGATGGCCGACCTGCTCCATACGATGAGCAAGCCCCGGAAAACTGCGTAGACCGGCGCGGATCTCGTCAAGGCTCAGACCGACAGTCAGGCAGGCGATAATTGCAGCCAAAGCATTTTGTGCATTATGCGCGCCGCGCAGAGAACCGATGCCCTCCAGAGACAACAGCAATTCGGCCTTGCCATTCTGTGCGCGATAAATCTGTGCGCCCTGCGCATAATAACCGTCCTGCAAAACCTGATCTTTGGAGAAACGGATCAGCTTTTTGCCAGCTTTTTCCAGCCGGTCAGCAATGGCAACACAATAAGCATCATCAATGGCGACAATCGCCGTATCACTGCCTGCAACCAGACGTTCTTTGATGGCGGCATAATTTTTCATCGTGCCGTGACGGTCAAGGTGATCGGGTGTCAGGTTCAGCAAAATACCCGCTGTCGGATTGAGTGAAGGTGCCAGATCAATCTGATAGGACGAACATTCAACCACATAATTACGGCCATCTGCCGGTGCTTCAAGCGACAGCACAGCAGTACCGATATTGCCGCCAAGCTGCATATCGCGACCAGTCGCTTTGATAATATGCGCGATCAGGGCAGTCGTGGTAGATTTGCCATTGGTGCCGGTAATGGCGACAAATGGCACATCATCGCCTGCAGCCAGCGCTGCATTGCGTTCACGACAGAACAGTTCGACATCACCGATAACCGGCACTTGCGTCTGATGCGCCAGTTCCGCGCTCCAATGCGGCTGCGGATGGGTCAGCGGCACGCCGGGAGAGAGGATAAATGCACTGAAACCTGACCAGTCTGCCTCGCGCAAATTCTGTGTGAGAATGCCTTCCGCTACCGCACGGGCAACACTGTCCGGATTATCATCCCATGCCACAACCTTCACGCCACCGGCGATCATAGCTTTCGCTGTTGCAATACCGGAACCGCCAAGGCCAAACAGTGCAACAGTCTTATCTTTCAGGGTCAGGGTTGGGATCATGATCAGGCCGCCAGTCGACAATGCGTTCAGTCAAATATGTAAAAACAACTTCGCCGGATTATCGCTCCGGCATCTTTATAAACAATGAAGCTGCCCGTATTACGGGCAGCTCATCTGTTTTCAGTTTTAACGCAGTTTCAGCGTTGAAAGACCGATCATCGCCAGAATAATCGCGATGATCCAGAAGCGGATAACCACCTGACTCTCAGTCCAGCCTTTTTTCTCAAAATGGTGATGGATCGGTGCCATCAGGAACACACGCTTGCCGGTCAGCTTGAACCAGCCGACCTGAATAATCACCGACAATGCTTCCATAACGAACAGGCCGCCGATGATTGCCAGCACGATTTCGTGCTTGGTCGCAACCGCAACCGCACCCAGCATACCGCCCAGCGCAAGCGAGCCGGTATCACCCATAAAGATCGCGGCAGGCGGCGCGTTGAACCAGAGAAAGCCCAGACCAGCACCAATCACCGCGCCGAGAATAACAGCCAGTTCACCGGTGCCCGGCACAAAGTGGATTTGCAGATAATCAGCAAAAATCGCGTTACCGGAAAGATAAGCAATAAAGCCGAAAGAGGCCGCAGCAACCATCACCGGCACAATCGCCAGCCCATCAAGACCATCGGTAAAGTTGACCGCATTACCGGAACCAACCATGACAAAAGCGGCAAAAGGAATGAAGAACCAGCTCAGATCCAGCAACATGCCTTTCAGGAACGGGAATGTCAGCGAGGACGAAAACGGTTCCTGACCGGTGCGCATAATGACATAGGCAGCAATTGCAGCAATGATGAACTCGAGCCCGAGACGCGCCTTGCCGGAAAAACCTTTATCCGACTGTTTTGTCACTTTCAGATAGTCATCGTAGAAACCGATAGCACCGAAGCTGATTGTTACCAGCAGCACAACCCAGACATAAACGCTTTTGAGATTACCCCAGAGCATGACCGAAGCCAATGTTCCGAACAGGATCATCAAACCGCCCATGGTCGGCGTACCGGCTTTCTTGAAGTGAGTCTGCGGGCCGTCAGCACGGATCGGCTGACCACGCCCCTGCCGGACGCGCAGACTGTCAATAATGCGTGGCCCAAGTAAGAAGACCAGCAAAGCTGATGTAATCAGTGCACCGCCGGTGCGGAAAGTAATATAGCGGAATACGTTGAAAAACGACAGATGATCCGCAGCATTGGCTAATAACATCAGCATCGGGTGAATGCCCTTCAGGTCGGTATCGGCACTTTAACACATCACATTACACAAGAAATGCAGTGCTTAGTTCCTGTTATTCTTTAGCAGCCAGCTATGACTGTATATGAAAATCCGGTTTTACACTTTAAGCATAAAACCGGCCTGTTTATTCTGCTGCCTCAGAGACGGCATATTTTTTCAGCAACGCATTGACGATTTTCACAAAGCCGATCGACTTTGACGATTTAATCATCACCACATCTCCGGGACGCACTGCTTTGACTACAAGTGGAAGCAGTTCGTCAACGCTTTCCCGATACTCAACCTGAATTTCTGCAGGCATTGCGGATTTCAGGGCACTCATATGCGCGCCGCCGATGAAAAGCATATTCACATGTGCATCCACAATCGGACGTGCCAGATCACCATGCAGCTTGGAAGATTGCTTGCCCAGTTCCAGCATATCGCCAAGCACTGCAATGCGCCGTCCCTTCTCAATCCCCTCGCCTTGCGGCTCAGTGGACTCAAGCAGCGACAGTGCCGCGCGCATGGATGCCGGATTGGCATTATAACTTTCATCAATCAGTGTGAATGTGCCGTCACCATGGCGCAGACGATATTGCGCACCGCGTCCGGCTTCAGCCTGCAGACTTGCCAGCGCCAGCACAACTTTCGTCATATCCGCGCCAACCAGATGTGCAGCGCCCATCACCGCCAGCATATTCTGTACGATGTGCCGGCCGGGAGCGCTGATTTTCACAGCCGCTTCCTGACCGCCGAGCGAAACCGTAATGCAGGAGCAATCCGTCTTCATCACCAGATCACGCAGCTTGTAGGTTGAACGGGCATTTTCACCGAATGTGGTAATGTGCTCGATCCCAGCCGCAACAGCCAGCGTTTCCAGCTGCTTAAAGCGTTTGTCATCCCTGTTCAGCAGTGCATAACCACCGGGCAGCACGCCTTCAAAAATCTCCGCTTTGGCAACGGCAATTTCTTCGAGATTAGCAAAATGCCCCAGATGTGCAGGCGCAATCAGCGTAATGACAGCCACATGCGGCTGAACCATTTTCACCAGCGGGCGAATTTCATCATGATGGTTCATACCGATTTCAAAAACACCATAATCGGTATCTTCCGGCATACGTGCCAAAGTCAGCGGCACACCCCAGTGATTATTGAAAGAAGCAGCGGAAGCATGAACCTTGCCGCAATCAGACAGAACATGGCGCAGAGCTTCTTTGGTTGTGGTTTTGCCCACAGAACCGGTCACAGCAATGATCTGCGCTTTGGAGCGTGCGCGGGAAGCAATGCCAAGGCGGGTCAGTGCGGCCAGCACATCATCCACCACAATCATCGGCACCTGTAGTTTACCCAGAGCAGGCAAACGCGCTTCGGTCACAACCAGCAGACCTGCACCGGCAGCCATAGCAGCGGTCGCAAAATCATGCCCGTCAAACACATCACCTTTAATCGCGAAAAAGGCTTCACCCTTCCGCAGTGTGCGGGAATCGATTGAAATACCGGTAATACCTTCAGGAAGGTGGCCGACCGGCCGCCCTTCCATCGCTTTTACCATGTCAGACGATTTCCAAAGCAAATCACTCATTTAAAACGCGCCTCAAGCGAGCGGGCAACTTCTGCATGATCCGAGAATGGCAGCGTCACATCATTGATGGTCTGCCCTTCTTCATGCCCCTTGCCCGCAATAATAACTGTATCGCCTGCCTGTGCGAGCAGCACAGCATGGCGGATAGCTTCATGACGGTCACCGATTTCCAGTGCATCCGGTGCCGCAGTCAGAATTTCAGAGCGGATCACCGCCGGTACTTCCGAACGCGGATTATCGTCGGTGACAATCACCACATCGGCCAGACGGGTGGCGATTTCCCCCATGATCGGACGTTTCCCTTTGTCACGGTCACCGCCGCAGCCAAACACCACAATCACACGACCGGTGGTAAACGGGCGAACCGAAGTCAGCACATTTTCCAATGCGTCAGGCTTATGGGCATAGTCCACATAGACAGGCACGCCATCTTCAGTCGAGCCGACTAGATCCAGACGACCCGGAGCACCTTTCAGACGTTCCAATGCTCGGAAAGCCGCATCCGCAGGCACACCGGAAACAATTGCCAGACCGGCTGCAACCAGTGCATTCGCGACCTGAAAATCACCGGCCAGCGGCAAAGCAAATTCGTAAATCTTACCGGCATGGCTCAGCTCAACATGCTGGCGATGGCGCTCGTGCTCCACGCGTTTCAGCGTAATGAAATCACCTTTACGGCCAACGGTTTTCACATCAGAACCTGCAGCAACTGCGGCTGCAATCGCCTGCGGTGAAAAGACATCATCGGCAAAAATAATCGCCGGAGCACTTTTTGGCAGCAGCGTATCAAACAGGCGCATTTTTGCGCCAAGATAATCTTCAACCGTCGGATGATAATCCATATGATCGCGGCCGAGATTGGTGAAAGCTGCGGCCGTCAGTTTCACACCGTCCAAACGGCGCTGATCCAGTCCGTGCGATGAGGCCTCCATACAGGCATGGGTCACACCTTCATCCGCCAGTTCTGCGAGAAGCTTCTGCAGCTCTACAGGATCAGGCGTTGTCAGCGAACCATATTCATTCCGTGTCGGGGAGAAAACACCGGTCGTACCAATGCTTGCTGCCGCAAAACCTGCATAGGCCCAAATCTGCTGGGTAAAGGAAGCCACAGAGGTTTTGCCGCTGGTGCCGGTAACGGCAGTCATAATCTGCGGTTGTTTGCCATAGAATGTTGCAGCAGCCATTGCCAGCGCATGGCGCGGGTCTTTGCTGCGCAGCACAGGCACAGTGATGCCTTCGGCATTCATGTCTTCATCGGCCAGAATTGCAACTGCACCGCGTTTGACAGCATCAGCCGCATAGGCCGAACCGTCATTTTTCACGCCTTTCAGAGCAGCAAACAAGCTGCCCTTCTGTATCTTACGGGAATCGGAACTCAATCCGGAAATCTCAGTCTGCGCGACTGAGTCCGTCATATCATTTACATAGGCTGCGATATCTTGAAGTTTCATGCCATTCAGATCCCGATTTTGAATTCATTTCATGTGACATAATAAGTGCTCAAGGCATTATTACGTCACATTGATCCCCTGCTCAGATCAGTCATTCTCATAAGCTGCCAGAATTGGTGCATTATCCTGCGCAAAATCAGGCGACACACCCAGAAATGATGCTGACCGGCGGATGATATTTGCAACCATTGGGGCAGCATTGAGTCCGGCGGTCGCAGAAAGTTTGCCTTCCTCCGGTTTTGGCTCATCAATAATGGTCAGAACCACATAAGTCGGGTCATCCATCGGGAATGCAGCAAGAAACGCATTAAAACGGACATCTTTGGAATAACGGCCGTTAATAACCTTTTCCGCTGTACCGGTTTTACCGCCAACGCGATAGCCCTTTACCTCAGCACGGCGACCGGAACCGATCTCGGAATTGAGACGATAGAGATAACGCATATCATCGCTGGTTTTAGGCTTCAGCACCTGCGTGGCAACAGCATTGGCCTCGTCTTGTGTGCGTGGCAGGAATGTCGGCGGAATGAGCTTGCCGCCATTGACCAGCGCCGCAGCAGCAACGGCTGTCTGCAAAGGTGTGGTCATCATACCGTGACCATAGGAAATGGTAATGGAGTGTACTTTCTTCCAGACGCGCGGCTCAACAGGACGTGCCACTTCCGGCAATTCGGTCTGCATACGATCCAGCAAACCAACGCGCTTCAGAAACTCGCGGTGACCTTCAATACCAATCGCATCAACTTCTTTACCCGAACCGATATTGGAGGAATAAATGAACACTTCTGCCAGTGTCAGCCAGCGGGCTTTACCGTGGAAGTCGCGAATGGTCTGACGACCGATCGTAATCGGGCGGGTCGCATCAAACTTGCTTTCCAGATTGAACTTACCGGAATCCAGCGCCATCGCTGTGGTAAAGCTCTTGATCGTCGAGCCCATTTCATAAGTACCGGCAGACATCCGGTTCAGACGATCTTTTTCCAGCGCATTATACGGATTATTCGGATCAAAATCCGGCACCGAGGCCATAGCAACCACTTCACCGGTCTTGGCATTCAGCACTACAGCACCGGCAGCAATCGCGCGATATTTTTCAACGGCGCGTACCAGTTCGTCGCGCATAATATGCTGCACACGCAGATCAATCGACAGGCGAAACGGTTCCAGATTATCCGGCTGGGCAAGGCCTGCCATACGCAGATCGCTTAAGCCCTGACTGTCGATATATTTTTCCATACCGGCAATGCCCTGATTGTCGATATTGACCAGACCGACAATATGAGAAGCCGTAGGCCCGCCCGGATAGAACCGGGATTTCTCTGTGCGAAAACCGATACCCGGCACACCAAGCGCCATGATCTGGCTCTGCTGACGCGGTGTCAGACCGCGCTGAATCCATACAAAGCCCGCACCGCTTTTCAGACGGCGATAGGTGCTTTCCCAGTCAAGATTAGGCAGAACCGTTGCCAGCAATTCCAGAGTTTCGTCCGGATCGGCAATCTTTTTCGGCTCGGCATAGAGCGAAGCGGTTTTGATATCCGTCGCCAGAACTTCGCCATTGCGGTCAAGAATATCCGGCCGTGCTGCAAGCGTGCTGGCCGCACCGGCGCGATAACCTTCATTATCGCCACCCTGCATACCGTAATAAACGAGACGTCCGCCAATCACCGCATAAATACCAACAAAGCAGGAAATCGCCATAATCAGGCGATTACGCGCGCGGTTTCCGTGTTTTTTGCGGTTTCCGGCAAAGGCAACACTGTCATTGAGCGGAGACGTGGCAATGCCGCGCTCACTCTCGAGCGCGGCACTGTCAAATTCAGGTGCCTGCCCCAGAACCGGAGCATCATCTGATGAGGACTTCTTGTTTTTACGCCGGAACCAGCTGCTTTTTCCGCTCATGGCCGCACTCCCGGAACCACAACACGCATCGGTGCCGCATTTGAAACCGCACCCGCCGGTGCAGTTTGCGCAACGCTGCCTGTGCTCATCGTATCAACAGATGCAATCAGATCGGCACTGCCGCCAATCAATTTTTCAATATCATCAGCCTGTTTCATCGGAATATCATCGAACAGGCCGATCTGCGTCACATCAACCGGCTGCAGTTTCAGCTGTGACTGATAAATATCAGACAAACGCTGCAAACGGTTCGGCTGGGTCATCAGGCTCCAGTCGGCTTTCAGCAGATTGATCGTATCTTTTTCAAAGGCGATCTGACGCTGAATTTTCTTAATCTCAACCACCTGCTTTTCAGCATCATGTTTGATCTTATAGGTCACGGTTGCCGCCACCAGCATGACTGCGATCAATATAATATCTATAGTTCGCATCATGATGATTTCCTCTTCGCATTATCAGTTTCTGGCAGAACAGGCAGGGTTGGCAGGCCGAAAATACTGTAATCCGCTTTAAGCGGCGGATATTCTGTGCGGATACCGGCACGCAGCTTGGCCGAACGCGCGCGCGGATTGCGCTCCGCCTCCTCCTCGCTGGCACCCACCGCGCCTTTGACTGCAGGCGCGAAACTGCCCTGACGCATATGCGCTTCCGGCAAATGGCGCGAGCCGCCGCCGCCGCCCGCACGGTCTGCAAAGAAACGCTTCACAATACGGTCTTCCAGCGAGTGGAATGTCACAACAACCAGACGACCACCCGGCTTCAGCGAACGTTCTGCAGCAATCAATGCACGCGCCAGTTCACCCAGCTCGTCATTCACATAAATACGCAGTGCCTGAAAAACGCGGGTCGCCGGATGAATACGGTCTTTCGGATGACGCCCGACCAGCATTTCAATCGCATTGGCAAAATCGCGGGTACGGCTGAACGGTTCACTCTCACGGCGCTTTTCGATCATGCGTGCAATGCGTCCGGCATGACGTTCCTCGCCGAGGAAGTTAAAAATACGCGCCAGATCACCCATTTTATACTGGTTAACTACATCAGCAGCGCTCAGACCCTGCGAGGACATGCGCATATCCAGCGGCCCGTCTTTCTGGAAAGAAAAACCGCGATCGGCCTCGTCAATCTGCATAGAGGAAACGCCGATATCCAGCACAACACCATCAGGCTGCACATCGCTCAGCACATCTTCCATCTGGGAAAAGCGTGCCTGCACCAGACGCAAACGTCCCTGATATTCTGCAACCACTGCCTGTCCGGCAGCAATTGCATTCGGGTCGCGGTCAATGGCCAGAACCTCGGCACCGGTTTTGAGAATTCGTTTTGTGTAGCCGCCGGCACCGAAAGTGCCGTCCACATAAAGCTTACCGGCTTCAGGCTGCAAAGCGCTGACAACTTCTTCCAGCATCACCGGAATATGGCGGGAATAGTCTTCATGCTCTGATGCGCCCGCCTGTGTATCAGCGTGCTGTGTCAGTTTGTCTGCCTGCGCTTCCGGAACCATAATTTCCTTCGGTCCTGTCATTGTTTTGCTTTCTTCAGCGGACCCAGCGTGAGAACGGCAGATCCTTGCCCGCCAGCGGTTAAACCGCGGCTGCAGATTTCAGCATTTTGCATACCGGCCAATGCCGGATGCAGCACAAAATGTCTGGAAACTGAACAAAGTCTGGACGCAACAAACTGCATTAAGAAATACCACCGGGGTAAGGTAGGCGTCAACGCAGGCGCAAAAACTGCTCCGAACGTTGCCATATTATCGATTTTTGCGACTGCGCAGCCAGCCGGACACGCAATACGCCGTGAATAAATTTATCCAATATTAATATTAAGGAAGGGTTATTATATGGGCACAGTTATGATTTATCAGCGGTTAAAATGACGCTTTGTGCAGCATCTTTTGCCGAAATATTTAAACAGAATTGTCAGCCGGTCTGTAAGCCGGGTTCTGTATGGCCGGACTGTTTCCAGCCCGACGCGGCAGCCATTCATCTGGGACGGATGTCGCCACCCGCCTCTTGCAACCCACCCGGACGGCTATCCGGAAACTGATTACCAGACCGAAGCCTGATGCGCCGTCCCTATTCGGTCTTGCTCCCGATGGGGTTTACCGTGCCACTCCCGTTACCGGCAGCGCGGTGGGCTCTTACCCCACCCTTTCACCCTTACCTGCCCGATGCCCTTACGGGCGATGGCAGGCGGTCTGCTCTCTGTTGCACTTTCCCTGAGGTCACCCTCGCCGGGCGTTACCCGGCATCGTGTTTCCATGGAGCCCGGACTTTCCTCACTTGCCACCTTTCGGTATTGAACAAGCGCGGCTGCCCGACCGGCTGACATGCGTCTATAGGCTTGATCTGTCATAAAACGCAATAAAAAAGCTGGGCTCCGGCGACGGAAACCCAGCTTTTGTATAAAATCTCAGCCCTGCTGTGTAAGGGCTGTTTAGATTTAGGTTATGGCGTACAGAACATCCCGCCAGAGCCTGAATATAAACAGGCATAGAGCATTTGCAGTTAACTGACCTCAGTTAACGGTCGCAATTGTGCTCTTAGAATGAACGCATGAAGTCTTTAACTTTGCTGCAATATTTTGCAGATGTCGGGTTCATACGCTTGGCACCGTGACCGGCATTATATTTCAGAATTGTGCCGCAGGTTGTACCGCCGCCGAGCTTCTGAGCCTGCGCAAGATATTTCATGCCATATTGCACATTGGTTGCCGGATCATAGAGACCTTTTGCCGAACCGGTATAACCCAGACCACGTGCAGTACCGAGCTTGATCTGCATCAGGCCGATTTCACCGGCGCTGCCGCGAACATGTGCCTGATAATTGCTTTCATTGCGCACAACCGCATGAGCCAGTGCCAGCGGCACGCCATAGGAAGATGCATAACGGGCAATGATGCCGGAATAAGGCTTGCCCGACTTGTCTGTCTGCGCCTGCTTGGTTTCTGCTTTGCCACTGATCTGATTATTCAGATCGATACGGGTGCGAGCGGAACGACGCTCAATAACCGGCATTTTGGCAGTACCGGAAGCCTGTTTCTGATAGGCAGTACGGCTGGTATCAGCCTTGTTTTTAGTCGCTTCATTCTTCTTTGTTGCAGTCTTTTCTGAAGCTTCTTTTTTCGCTTTCAGGATGTCTACAAGATTTGTTTTTTCAAGTACCGGTGCACTCATGGCTGGTGTCAGACCGAACGAAACCACCGCCCCGCTGAGAGCGCATAAAAATCCAATTTTTTTAATCATAAACCTTAACCGTTGGAACTGTTGCATAATCCGTCGAAAGGTTTTGCAAGACATGCAAAACCAGCTTTCAACGCCCTTCCTTCTGGGAAACAGTCCGCCCCATCACCAGACTTGCTCAAGGAAATTGAGGTTGTATCTGACGGGGAAATGCAGCCGAAGATTGTCGGGGCAAGTCACAGATTGCAAAAACCTGTAACATTAGCGGATTATTTCTTGCGGCCAACAATAAGGTCTTTTTAAAAATCAGCTGGTTACGGTTTCACGCAAATTCGTAGAAATAAGCTTGTGCAGTGTCTCAATTGTCGAGATATCCGCCACACCATCAATCTGAATCGGGCGAAAATGGCGCTGAAATGCGCTCAGCACCACTTTGGTCCGCTCGTTAAACTCACCATTGATGGTGATATCATAGCCATACATAGCCAGCATGGACTGCAGAGCCTCAACCGGTTGCCCCTGATCGCCCATGGCAAAAAATCGTCCGCCGCGGATCGGAGCCGGTTCAACCCAATGACCGATGCCTGCTTTAAACAGGGCCTCCCACGGAAAATTCTCGCCCGGATCAATTTTACGTTCCGGCGCAATATCCGAATGGGCAAGCACATTCTCCGGCGCAATATTATAGCGTTCGCAAATCGAGCGGCAGAGAGAGATCACAGATGAAATCTGCGCATCAGGAAAAGGCGGAAAATTCTCCAACACACCCGGATTGACGATCTCGATACCGATAGATGCAGAATTGATATCCCGCTCGCCTTTCCAGCAGCTGTTACCCGCATGCCATGCGCGTTCGCTTTCCGCGACCATCTGCACAACCTGACCATCTTCATGCACGAGATAATGTGCCGAGACTTCACGTTCAGGACATTTGAGAATATCCAGAGCCTCCTGCGCAGTCGCAAGCCCCGTATAATGCAGGATCAGAAAACGCGGTTCTTTACCGTCTTTGCGCGGGCCGAAATTGGCAGATGCATCAATAACAGCGCCCTCATAGTCAGCTTTGCTCAGCAAGGCGCGCGGGGCGGCCTGATTATTCTGTGCCAAACCGGCTTCCGGTGTTGAATTATCCTGCATAGTCATGCTGACCCAATTGTTTCTCAAGTGTCGCCCAGGCCGCATTGATTGCAGCCAGACGGTGATTGGCTATTTTCTGAAATTCATAGGGCATACCGCGGGCAATCACCAGATCCGGATGGTTCTGACGCACAAGTTTGCGGTAATGCTGCTTGGCCTCGGTAAATCCTACGCCGCGCGTCAAACCCAGAACAGCATAGGGATCGGAAGGGCCGAGATTGACGTGCCTTCCGGCGATCAGCAAAAACTCGTCTTCTTCAATACCGAAAATTTCCGCCACACGCCGCAGGAACTGCATTTCCTTATCATGCACATAGCCATCGGCTTTGGCGATATAGAACAAACCATCGAGAACATCGGAAAGCGCACCGCAAGGCTCTTCCGCGCCGTTTTGCTGGGAAGAGCGGCACAGCGAAGCAATCTGACGGGCATAGCTCTCAAAACCGGCCACATCCTGCTTGGCAAGATTATACAATCTTGAGACGTGATCCGCCTCTTTTTCCGGTACTTCAAAAATATCCTGAAAAGCCCGCACTTCATGCTGCGAGACGATGCCATCAGCTTTGGCCATTTTGGCAGACAGCGCGATCATGGCGATGGAAAAAGCAACACGGCGGCGCGTTTCCGCATCGCCCTCAAAATAGGTACGGACGGCTTCAATCACTCCGGAAAACGCACTGTAAGCCGTCTGCGTTAAAAAATCAGCGATACTGGACCAAATCGACATAAGCTTATGTAATTCAAAACAACTCTGATGAAAACCATCAAGCGCAAAGAGTTGAATGAAATTCAGCTGACATTGCTGACAGCCAGCACCGGAACGCTAAGGACATTGCACAGAAAGAGAAAGCATTTCCGGCAATGCAAACGAAAGCCGGAATGCTCTTATAATTTTACATGGAGTTTGCAGATGACTGTTCCGCACGCATCTGACTTTCCATACGCACACGCACGAAGTCTTCTGCAGTTTTCTTAGCTGCCGCCGCCTGATCTGCAGACTGGCCGACACTCAGAGCGGTTTTCTCTGCATCTTCACCTGCTTTTTGCACCGCAACTCTCACATCTTCTTCCGTGAGTGGTTTCTTCAGTTCCGGCAAAAGCACAGCAGGACCTGCAACACTGTTCTGTGCAGCCTTGGCGTCAATTTCAGCCAGTTCCTGATCGGCCTTTGACTGCAATTCCTGCTCCGAATGAGCAATAACGGCTGCGACACTGTCAGGTTGTTTTTCTGCAGTCTTGTCATGCGTCAAAAATCCGCCGGAAAAGACCAGACCGGTCAGCACACCGACAGCAAGGATAAAAGCCAGCAGACGATACATTTGACCTCCTCAACCGCCTTCAGCAAGGCGGCTTACAATCTCTCGTTAATGCCGGAAATATTTAATTGTTCCGCTTTTTATTCCGGCAATTCTGACAGTATCCCCGTCAAACCTGTATAAGTTATGACCCAACTAATCAAAAAATATTTATAAATCAAACAGTTTGGCACAAGACATTGACCGGCTGAGACAAAATGCGTCCGCCTGCATCCCGCGGGTGGCAGGAATTATCCTTATTCCTCTAAAGGAAAAATTTAACCTTTTGCAGTAAGAAAGCATTCATGATTTCCCTGTGATTGTTGTGAGATGATACCCGATGAAGCCAGCAGCACTTGCCGTTCTCAGCCTTGTGCTGAGTGCATGTACATCTGTGGATTATGATTTTTCAGATGTAAAACCGTCGGCAGGTTCTGTCTCCGGCACAGGGATTGCTCTTCCTTCTTCCAGTGCCAAGGCGCCGCGCTTCTATGATCGCAAGCCCCATGACTATACCGGTAAAACCCCGTGGCATTATCCGGTCCATGGTACGGATGTCTCCAAATATCAGGACAAAGTTGACTGGCAACAGGTGCGCAACAGCGGCATTTCTTTTGTCTTTATCAAAGCGACAGAAGGCGGCGACCGCGTTGATGACCGCTTTGCGGAACATTGGGCGGGTTCACGCGCAGCCGGTATTCCGCGCAGCGCCTATCATTTCTATTATTTCTGTCGCAGTGCAGCCGATCAGGCACGCTGGTATATCCGCAATGTACCGAAAGACCCGAACGCCTTGCCGCCGGTTCTGGATATGGAATGGAACCCGCTGTCACCATCCTGTAAACTTCGTCCTGATCCGGCTGTTGTGCGCAAGGAAATGCGCACATTCCTGACCATGATCGAGCGTCATTACGGCAAGAAGCCGGTCATCTATACAACGGTTGATTTCTTCGATGACAATGACCTGCGCAGTTTCAGCGATTATCCGTTCTGGCTGCGCTCCACAGCCGGTCATCCGGATGAAAAATATGGCCCTCACCCGTGGGTCTTCTGGCAATATACCGGAACAGGTACAATTCCCGGCATCAAGGGTGATGCTGATATTAACGTATTCGCGGGCAATCATGCCCAGTGGAGAAAGTGGCTGGAAAGCAACAAAGTCAGATAAAATCGCCTTTACTGCGTGAATCTGACTTTACCATCTTCTTTTTCACAAAATGTTTATGCAGGACATAATTCAGAAAACTTGAACGCTCTGGTCAAAACCGGCCCGATCAACCAAAACAGCAAGACCTTACCGAGGTTTGCTGCAGAAAGAACTGAGTTATGTCACGCCCTGCCTCCCTGTCTGCCTTCAGATCAGTTTTTAAACCACTTCTGACTGCCGCTACTCTTCTCTCTACTGCAAGCTTTGCTTTTGCTACAGCAACACAGCCTGCGGCTCCCTCGGCAGCACCATCCGCACCGGCCGCTGTCGCGATTGAAGAACCGGCCTGCGGCGGTGATTATAATGTCTGGCTTGAAGGCGTGGTGACTGAAGCCAAAGCCGCCGGCATCTCAGACAAGGCACTTACAGAGCTGCATAAAGCCCAGCTTGATGAACGCACATTGAAGCGTGACCGCACGCAGACCGTTTTCAACCTGACCTTTGCCGAATTCTCCAAACGTCTGATTTCCGAACAGCGCCTGAAAAAAGGCCGCGAGAATCTCGTTAAATATGCAGATGTCTTCAAAAAGGCCGAAGACACTTATGGTGTTCCGGGACCGGTGATTGCTGCATTCTGGGGTCTGGAAACAGACTTCGGTGCTATTCAGGGCGATTTTGACACGCTGAACTCGCTCGTTACGCTGGCTCATGATTGCCGCCGTCCGGAGCTTTTCCGTCCGCAGCTGATCGCCTTGCTGAAACTGATGGATAAAGGCGTTGTTGATGCCGGTACCATGGGCGCATGGGCAGGCGAAATCGGCCAGATGCAATTGCTGCCGAAAGATTATCTGGAACGCGGTGTCGATGGCGACAATGACGGTAAAGTGGATTTGCGCAACAGCGTGGCTGATGCAGTAATGACTGCAGCCCGTATGTTGTCTGAACTCGGCTGGCAGCGCGGCGAACCTTGGCTGGAAACCGTGCAGCTGACACAGGATTTGCCATGGGAGAATTCCATCCGCACCTATCGTCTGCCCCATTCGAAATGGAGCGGCTGGGGTGTAAAGTCCGTCAATGGCAATGCGCTCGGCGCTGATGACGGCGATGCCTCCCTGATGATCCCGATGGGGCGCAAGGGACCGGCATTTCTCTCCTACCGCAATTTTGATATTTTCGTCGAATGGAACAAATCCATCGTCTATGCCACGACTGCCGCTTATTTCGCATCGCGTCTGGCTGGCGGTGAGCCTTTCCTGCTCGGCACACCAGAGGCCGGTCTTTCAACAGAAGAGCTGAAAGAACTGCAGAACAAGCTCGTTGTACGCGGCTATGACATGGGTCGAATCGATGGTGTTTTCGGCACCATGACCAGAGATGCCGTGCGCACTGAACAGCTGCGTTTGGGCATGCCTGCCGATTCATGGCCGACACGTGAATTGCTCGAAAAGCTATAAATTTAGTGGGATTTTGATGCCGTCTGTAAAAAAATTTTACGGCGGCATCAAAACTTTTGACACCTGCCTAACATATTGTATTTTTTACAAGTTTAAAATTCTGCATTGATTGCGAAAGCCGCCTTCGCCGCTCCGCCCAGTCCCCTCCCATGAAATTAGACTTTTCTTTGGCCGTTTATGTCGATAAAATGACACAAACGGGAAATGTGCTGACACAGTTAAAAAACAGTCAATTTGATCGTGAGACCATGCTTCTTGCATGGGTGGTTAAAGAGACTGGAAGCGGCATTTCCGGTTTAGAGTTAAGAGAAGCGGCTCCGGCATATTCCCTCAGATCGGGTTCTGTCAGGAGTGACTTTCCGGCCTTTGAATGTTGTTCATACGGCATTTGAAAACTGAACTTACAACCTGCTCAGGAGGCAATCCATATGGGTTTAACGCGTTCAATCAATGCCTTGGTATTTTGCGCAGCTTTTGTTTTTGTCGCAGCAATGATTGTCGGTGTATTTCCCTGACCTCGCATATTCACCATCTGAATTTCAGATGCTGACCTGATATCTGCATTTCGGTTTCATAATCAGAAAATATACAGATTACGGTCTTAATAAGAGACATTTTGCAGGCATCACTTTTACAGATACCACCGGCATATTTGGCATTCCGCAAAAGTAGATAAATCAAGTCCTGTCATTTTTAAAAACGAAAAGCCCTGCGGAAACATTTTTCTGCAGGGCTTTTTCGTTTCATCCCATATATTTTAAGCTGCGACCGGCGCCCTCACCCCAAGCAAATGGCAAATCGCAAAAGCCAGATCCGAGCGGTTCATCGTGTAGAAATGAAAATCATTCACCCCGCGCTCAATCAGATCATTGACCTGTTCGGCTGCAAGCGCCGCTGACACCAGCATATGTGTCTGCGGATCATTCTCCAGCCCGTCAAAACGATCTGCCAGCCATGCCGGTATGCGCGTTCCTGCACGCTTGGAGAAATTCGCCACCTGTTTGAAATTATGGATCGGCAGCACACCCGGAATAATCGGAATATAAATGCCTGCGCGGCGCACACGCTCCACATAACGCTCATAAAGATCATTATCGAAGAAGAACTGCGTAATCGCGCGGGTTGCACCATTATCGACTTTGCGTCGCAGCATTTCAATATCAGTAGCAAAATCCGGACTTTCCGGATGCTTCTCCGGATAGGCCGAGACGCTGATATCAAAATTAGCAATGGATTTAAGACCGGCCACGAGATCGGCACCATTCTGGTAACCACCCGGTGTCGGCTGATAGACTTCACCAATACCGCTTGCAGGATCACCACGCAGCGCCACAAAACGCGTCACGCCTAAAGATGCAAAGGAACGGACAATCGAATTGACCTCTTCCTTGGTTGCATCCACGCAGGTCAGATGCGCGGCAGGTGTAATGGATGTTTCTTTGATGATACGGGCAATGGTTTTATTGGTGCGCTCACGGGTCGAACCGCCCGCACCATAGGTCACAGAAACAAAAGCCGGATTAAGCGGTGCCAGACGCGTCACTGTCTCCCAAAGACGATCTTCCATCTCTTCGGTTTTCGGCGGGAAAAACTCGAAGGATACACGGATCGGATGCGCGCTCTCGGAACGGCGCTGCTGGCCAAAACTAGACATCGGAAATCTCCGTTATTCTTGCCGTCATAGTTTGCACCATGGGGCAAATATTCATGGTCACGTCACCATGAAGAAAATCAAAACTGCGCCTGCCCGCACCTGAATGGCGCAAAGCTAAACATTGGAATGCTACTCAATATTGCCGATGTGCCTCAAAGTGCGCCTCAGGCAGCATCGGCGATCAGCATTCGCGGATCACGCGCAAGCCACAGTTTAATCACCAGTCCGGAAGCCTGCCCGCCCTGCGGCTCAAGCGCTTCAATCTTCTCCGGTTCAAGCCCTGCGGCTCTCATCCAGCCGGTCATTTGCTCATCGCTGAAACCAAGCCGCAAATGGGCATGTTCGTCACGCAGGAATTCCAGATCATGCGGCGCAAAATCCACCACCAACAAACGCCCCTGCGGGCGCAGCGCACGCGCAGCCTCACGAATGGCCGATTGCGGCTCGTCAAGGAAGTGCAAAACCTGATGGATTGTCACCAGATCATAACCGTCGCGATCAACCGGCAGCGCATAAATATCACCCTGACGCACCTGCGCATGGGCAACACCGGCCTGATCCAGATTGGTGCGCGCAACTGTGAGCATATCGCGATTGATATCAATACCGACACCGCGCACATAAAGCGGGCTGAACATTTCCAGCAAACGGCCGGTACCGGTGCCGATATCCAGCATTGACTGAAAAGCCTGTTCGCCGACAATACCGCGCAGCGCATCTTCAACCATTGTTTCGTCAATATGCAATGAGCGGATCTGATCCCAGCTTTCAGCATTGGCACTGAAATAGGCAGTCGCCCGCTCATGGCGCTCGGCTTTCACCTGTGCCAGACGCTCCTGATCGCGCAGCAGCAGCGGATCCTGATTATCCTGCCAGCCAATCAGCGCACGGGAAAGCCCCTGATGGATCGGCGTTTCCGACAGGCGGAAATAGGCCCATGACCCTTCCTGATAGCGGCTGATTAAACCGGCTTCACTCAGCAATTTGAGATGGCGGGATACACGCGGCTGCGACTGATTGAGAATGGATGTCAGATCAGAAACTGTCAGATCACCACCGGCAAGCAGCGTCAGAATGCGCAACCGGCTTGGCTCTGCCGCAGCTTTCAGCACTTCCACCATTTCTTCCAGAGCCAAAGGCTTGCCAGTCATACCGCACCCCGCATTTAAAACACATAAAGATATGTTTATGTGATCTATGCGATTATTGCAACTAAAATCGACTGATAAAAGTTTTAAAATACCATATTTGATTTAAGCATAATCACGGCAAAGCACATCACAGGAAGCTTCCATGGCCGCATCCGCAAAACGCCGCAAAGAGATTGAACTGGCGCTCCGCTTATTGGCACCACATACGCCTTATTTTGATGCGGAGCAAATCCGCGAAGCAGCCGCCGCACCGCATATGCGCAGCCTCACTGCACAAAATGCCGTGCGCCTGACACTGCTCGCCTATATCCGCCACACCTACACCGACTACGACAGACTGCGCGATGAAGGGCTGGATAAAGACAGCGCCCTTTATTGGATTCAGGATCAGATTTCAGAAAAACTCAGAGAATGGCAAGCATTAAACTTACTTCCTGACAGTAATTACAGTGACCAATAAAATAAATATATGGAAGATTAAAAATGTAATTTAAATCACTAAAAGGATTTTTAAATGCCATATAAGTTCAAAATCATTAATGCAAACACATCTCAATTTATACAGCCACAAACAAGTCAACTTGCTAACACCTATATCACCTATAGTTTAAGGGGCACAGTTACCGATGGCACGAATGACCTCATATGGGTGACCACCGCTGATCCAAAACCAACCACCGCCACGTCGGCCGGTATGAGATTCTACAATCCGGAGCACAATATCTACCTCGGGGACACGGAGCAACCAGCAAATTCCGCTCCCGTTAATGGCTCTGTAGCATCAGTTTCAGGCACTGTGGCAGGGGCGCCAGATTTTACAACTCCGGGCATCGCAAGCAAATGGTTCCTTCAAAGCTCCGGAACAGGTCAATATAAAATCTATTGCCATGACGGCACCAACAACATCAGAAGACTGGTGATGGATGTCAACAACAATAATAGAGCAGTAATAAGCAGCGAATTATTTACAAATACATCAAACTTAAGCGAATTATGGACTATTCAATACGTATAATAAAAGTATAGGAAAAAACAATGGTAAAATTTCTAACATTTGTAAGCACAAACACTAATTCAAAGTTTCCAAATCCAAAATTATTTATAAATCCATCATTACCAAGCAATAATACCAATACAATTTTGAAATATCCTGGATCAGTACTCCAAGGAAGCAGTACAATGAATGACACTACTGATGCAGGGCAATATTTTGTAATTAATGATTGGCCCGCATCACCAACTGCCATAGGACCGTTACTCGATCCATCCACAAACTTACCATTAACTGCCCCCTTATATCATCCGGCAACTGGCGGTTTCCTGGACTCTCTGGGACAGACAACCCAAGTAAATGGCTTTACATGCCACCTGGCAGGATCTGAAACATTTCTTTCTACACTTCAAGCAGACCAATTTACTTTCCTTTCAACAGGCGTAACTGTCAACAACATCCAAAAAGTAAATATCGTTAAACCACTAGACGCTGACAATACACGTTATCTGGTGCTTGCTTACTATAACAGTGATGGCTCCGCACAACTTGTAGAATCACTAGCTGATTTCTCTACAATTCCCGCTGCCCTTTCCATAGAATGGCTGGTATATGTAAAGACAGATAATGTCCCTCCTTATCATGGAGTAATAAATGCAATACCTTCAGAAGAAGTAACCGATATATAATAAAACAATATTATAATTTGTTTTGAATTTACTTTCTTAAAAATTAACACTTCCCGCGCACAACAACCATAAATACGCGCGGGAAGTGCAACAGCACCTTGCCGTCCACCGTCAGCGGATAATGCTCTGCCAAGCGTTCCGTATATTCCTCCAGATAATCGCGCTGCTCTTCTTCATTCAGCGGATTTAAAAACGGACGCAGTCCGGTGCTTTTTACCCATTCAGTAATTGCTGCATGCCCCTCAAGCGGGTGATTATAAATCGTGTGCCAGATATCAATATGGGATGCGAGCGGTATCAGAGCATCATAATAAGCATTCACACTCGGCATTGGCGGACGAGGCGCTTTATTGAGACGTTCAATCCAGCGACTGTCTTTTGCCACTTGTCGCATCATACGATGGGACGGTTCATTCCAGTTGTCCGGCATTTGTACAGCCAGTGCGGCACCTGATTTCAGCCCCTTCAACAAGCGTTGTAAATGCTGGATATGCTCAGGAATCCACTGGAACACCGCATTTGAAAACAGTAGATCCACATCCGCATCCGGCTGCCACTGCGTTACATCGCTCAAATAAAACGGCACATCAGGCAAACGCGCCTGCGCCTTTTCAATCATATCCGGCGACGCATCAAAGCCGGATAGTTGCGCCTGCGGCCAGCGCTTTTTCAAGGCCTCGGTAGAGTTACCGGGGCCACAACCAATATCAACAATGATGGCAGGATCTTTCAGCGGAATACGGGCGATGAGATCATCAACCGGTCTTGTGCGCTCATCCTCAAATTTCAGATATTGCTGTGCCGACCAGTCTTTCATCGTGATGCTCCTGTGCCTTACCTATAACGGACAATCTATAGCACTGATGCATTTTGCCAAGCCTTTACAAACAAAAACGCCCTCCTTGCGGAGAGCGTTTCTATGACTTCAGATCTGTAGTCAAAAACCGCATGCAGTGCCATTTGCAGCCCTGCATGCGGCTTTTGAACCAGAAATCTTAGCGTGTCAGCGGCTTATAGGTAACCCGCTTAGGATTGACGCTTTCAGGTCCGAGACGACGTACTTTATCGGCTTCGTAATCTTCGAAGTTACCTTCGAACCACTCCACGTGGCTGTCGCCTTCAAAAGCCAGAATATGCGTGGCCAGACGGTCGAGGAACATACGATCGTGCGAAATGATAACAGCGCAACCAGCGTATTTTTCCAGCGCATCTTCAAGCGCTGCCAGTGTTTCTGTATCCAGATCGTTGGTCGGTTCGTCGAGGAGCAGCACATTGCCGCCCGTCTGCAGCATCTTGGCAAGATGCACGCGGTTGCGCTGACCACCGGAAAGATTGCCGACTTTAGCCTGCTGATCGCCGCCCTTGAAGTTGAACGCACCGCAATAAGCGCGGGAGTTCATTTCAAACTTGCCGAGCTTGATAATATCGTTACCGCCGGAGATTTCTTCCCAGACATTCTTGTTCGGGTCGAGGTGGTCGCGGCTCTGGTCAACATAACCGAGCTTAACAGTATCACCGATACGGACAGAACCGGCATCCGGCTGTTCCTGACCGGTGATCATTTTGAACAGGGTTGATTTACCTGCACCGTTTGGCCCGATCACACCAACGATACCGCCCGGAGGCAGTTTGAATGTCAGATTGTCAATCAGCAGACGATCGCCAAAGGATTTGGACAGGTTTTCAACTTCGATAACCACCTGACCAAGACGCTCACCCGCAGGAATGAGAATCTGTGCATCGCCCGGACGCTGATTTTCAGCCGCTTCCACCAGCTTGTCATACGCTTTAATACGGGCTTTCGACTTGGACTGACGTGCCTTAGGGCTCGCTGCAATCCATTGGCGTTCACGCTCAAGTGCTTTTTGGCGGGAATCGTCTTCACGGCCTTCCTGAATCATGCGCTTGGCCTTGGCTTCCAGATAGGCAGAATAGTTGCCTTCATAAGGAATACCACGACCGCGGTCGAGTTCGAGAATCCAGCCGGTCACATTGTCGAGGAAGTAACGATCATGCGTGATGAGCAGCACAGCGCCCTTATATTCACGCAGGTGCTTTTCCAGCCATGCCGTAGTTTCAGCGTCCAAATGGTTGGTCGGTTCGTCGAGCAGCAGCAGATCAGGCTTGGAGAGCAGCAGCTTGCAAAGCGCAACGCGACGGCGCTCACCACCGGACAGAGTGGTTACATCAGCATCAGCAGGCGGGCAGCGCAGTGCTTCCATCGCCATTTCAACCTGACTTTCCAGATCCCAGAGGTTCTGGCTGTCGATAATATCCTGAAGTGCCGCACCTTCGTCGGCGGTTTCATCAGAATAGTTCATCATCAGCTCATTATAACGGTCAAGAATGGCCTGTTTGTCAGCCACACCTTCCATTACATTGCCGAAAACAGTCTTTTCAGGATCGAGATGCGGTTCCTGAGCCAGATAACCACAGGTCGCACCATCGGCGAGCCATGCTTCACCGGTAAACTCTTTATCGAGACCAGCCATAATCTTGAGGATTGTCGATTTACCGGCACCGTTCGGGCCGAGAATACCGATTTTTGCATCAGGATAAAATGACAGGTGCAGATTTTCGAGAATCTTCTTTGTGCCGTAGTTTTTATTCAAACCCGACATATGATAAATAAATTGACGTGCCATTGGGTGGCTGTTCTCCGAGAATTTGAGCCCGTAATGTGTGGGAATTCGCTTTGATGCGCTATTTAGGCTAAATATTGCGCAGGGGCAATGCCAGAACGCGGCCAGAGGAGACGCGATAAGCATCTTCCCCTGTTTAACCTCTGAATAGCTGATTATTATTACAAGTATAGTCTCCGCACTCCTGAAACAAGGTTTCACAATGCCGTTTGATAATCCTGAAATCCTGTTAAGTCCGAGCGGTGCAAAACTGGCATTGCGTTTTCAACCGGCGAAGAAAACGGCTATCGGCAATATACAGATCAGCCACGGCCTTGCCGAACATGCTGCCCGCTATCAGGAATTTGCGGATTATCTCGCGGAGCACGGCTTTAACGTCTATGCCCATGACCATCGCGGACACGGATTGACCAGCGCACCGGATGCACCGCTCGGCCAGTTCGCAACGAAAAACGGCGATGAAAAAGTGCTGCAGGATATCGGCTTTGTTGAAAAGACAATCCGCGAAAGACATGGTCAACTGCCGCTCATTCTCTTCGGCCATTCCATGGGGGGATTGGTAACACTCGCCGCTTTATGCGGTAAGTTCTGTAAACCCGATGCAGCAGCCATCTGCAATTCCAATTTTGCCAATGTCTTAAATCAGACACTGGCTTTCATTTTACTCAAAGCCGAGCGCATGTTTCTCGGCTCCGATGTCCCCAGCCATTTCCTGCCAGCCATGACTTTCCGCACATGGGCAAAGCAGGTGAAAAATTATCAGACGCAATTTGACTGGCTGTCCCATGATACAGCGGAGGTTGCGCTCTATAATAATGATCCGCTCTGCGGCTATGATCCGTTGGTCAGTATGTGGATCGATGTTTTCCGTTTTATGCGTCGCTGCAACAATCCTGCACCGCAACAAGTGATACCGTTGCACATGCCACTTTATTTACAGGGTGGCGGACAGGACCCTTCAACTGAAGGCGGAAAATCCCTGCTTGCACTGGAGAAACGACTGAAAGCTTCCGGTTTCAGCAATATCGCCACTCAGATTTATCCGGATATGCGTCATGAAGGCCTGCATGAAACAGATCGCGCGCGTTTCATGCAGAACTTTACGGCATGGGCATTAAAGGCAATCGCCTGACAGAACTTTAAGCCAGCCACTTGTCATAATCAGACACCAACAAATGCAGTGGCTGGACATCATCTTCCACATCGGAGAACCGGCCGATCGGCTCACGGAAAATATTATCCGTCAGATCATCATTGACAGTTGAAACTTCGCCAATCAGCACATCTCCGCCCTCGCCCCAGAAAGCATGCCAGTTACCGGGCATCAGGGTTACGCTCTCACCCGGATCAAGCTTCAGTAAACCACCGGCAGACAGTCGCTTAATACGTCCGTCACAGGCAACAACCACGTCGCTTTTATCGTCAATCGAGCCATCCGGATTGGAATTGAACATTTCCAGCACCAGTTTGGCACCACCGCGATTGATAATATCCTCAGCTTTCACCACATGGCGATGCATCGGCGACAGCTGGTTCTCGCGCGAGATCATGATCTTTTCCGCATAAAGCATACCGGTGCCTTTTTGCAGATCTTCGGCCTGTCCGTTGCGCACGGTAAACAGGAACAGCCCCATTTCATCGAAACGCCCCTGCCCGTAATCGGTAATATCCCAGCCGAGACGTGCATTGCGGATTGCTGCACTGTCATCGCTCACACGGGTGCGCATTTCCTCCGGCGACCAATAGGCAAAAGGCGGCATGACAAAACCGAAAGACCGGATAAAGCGGTCACTTTCACGGATAATTTCATTAATTTCCGAGCGTTTCATAAATGTTTCCTCCAGCGGTCATCCGTTTGATACGGGTCTTGTCTGCGCAACAGAAAAGCACGGCCTGCCCCGTCTGACCAGTCCCTTTTCGGTTACAAAATATTGCCGCCGATAAATTTCCGGATGCGGCGGTTTGGCGTGTCGTCTTTACGCGAAGCCCATGTCGTTTTCGTATGCGCGTCCGCCATATTTCAATGGTTGAATACGGATAATCAGAGCAGATTTTTTGAGAAATATTCTGAGACTTAACTCTTGTCGTCAATCTTAATACCCATACGGGATCAGGCTTTTTCATGTCGCACATAAGCCACTCCGGCAGCGACATATTTTAAAGTCCGGCACCCCCGATGAACAACGCTATGCGAGGCATATCATGGACGTCCGCAATCAGATGCTGAGTGACTTGTTGGGGCGCGACCCGAATTTCAGTCTCGGACAGAAGTTCTACACAGATCCCGACTTTTACAAGCTGGATCTTGAACATATCTGGTACCGTGAATGGGTTTTTGTTGGCCATGATTGTGAACTGCCGAAAGCAGGCAGCTATATTACCGTGCAAATCGGTGATTATCCGGTGATTGTCGTGCGTGACAGTCAGGGCGGCATCCGCGCTTTTCACAATACCTGCCGCCATCGCGGTTCACGTATCTGCACAGCGGAAAAAGGCACCGCTGCCCGCCTCGTTTGCCCTTATCATCAGTGGACTTATGATCTGGATGGTAAGTTATTGTTTGCCCGTCAGGTTGGCCCTGATTTCAAACCGGCAGATTTCGGCCTGAAAACCGTGCATTGCGAAACTGTTGCCGGTTACATTTATATATGTGTCGCGGATGAAGCACCGGATTTCAACGCCTTCCGCGCTACAGTTGAGCCTTATCTGGCTCCGCACCAGATTAAAGATGCCAAGATCGCCTTTGAAAGCACGATCATTGAAAAAGGCAACTGGAAGCTGGTCTGGGAAAACAACCGCGAATGCTACCATTGCGCCGCCAACCATCCGGAACTGTGCCGCACCTATCCTGAAGCACCAAGCGCCACCGGCGTACAGGGTATGATGGAGGATGAGGAAACCAACCAGCTCTGGAAGCGCTGTGAAGATACCGGCCTGCCTGCCAAATTTAATATGTCCGAGGACGGTCAGTTCCGTATTGCCCGCATCCCGCTGCTGCGCGATGCCGTCAGCTATACAATGTCCGGCAAGCCCGCTGTGGCGAAAAGCCTGAGCTCTGAAGTCAGGGCTTCCAAAATCGGCGCGATGCTGCTGTTCAACTATCCGTCCACATGGAACCATGTGATGATTGACCATGCGATTTCTTTCCGCGTGCTGCCGATCAGCGCCGAGGAAACCATGGTCACCACCAAATGGATGGTCAATAAAAATGCGGTTGAAGGCGTTGATTACAATCTCGATGAGCTGACCCATGTCTGGATCGAGACCAATGATCAGGATCGCCGGATTGTGGAAGAAAATGCCCGTGGCATCCGCTCACCGGCCTATCAGCCTGGGCCCTATTCCGTAGAGCATGAAGGCGGTGTCATGCAATTTATTGAATGGTACGCCAATTTCATCACCCCGCGTCTGCAAGGTGAAGTTGCAAAACTCAGCCGCGTGGCCTGATCCTCAACGCAATATCCCGGAGCGCAGCACAGCGCTCCGGACAATATCATGACAGGCAGGTTCATTATGAACCCACCTCAAGCCCCCTTCAGGTGAAGAGCAGCACGAATGAAATATCTTGATGAAATGCTGCCGTGGAACGACAGGCTTCAGGTTCTGGAATGTGATGCGGCGATTGAAGAAGCGCCGGACGTGATGACTTTCTCGTTCCGCACGCCGGAGAATAATAACTGGTTCCGCTATATGCCGGGTCAGTTCATCACGATTGAGATACCGGCGGCACCGGAACCGGTCATGCGTACCTATACGCTGTCCTCCACGCCGTCGCGCCCTTATTCCGTATCCATCACCATTAAGGCACAGGCAGGCAGTATCGGTACCCGCTGGATGCTGGATAATATGCGTCCGGGCATGCAGCTGAAAGCTTTTGGCCCAGCCGGTGACTTCTCACTCGTTTCGCATCCGGGCAAAAAATACCTGTTCATCTCTGCCGGTTCCGGCATCACGCCGATGATGTCGATGACCCGTTTCCTTTATGATACGCAACCGGCCAGCGATGTGGTTTTTCTCAATTGCGCCCGCTCACCGGATGAAATCATTTTCCGTAAGGAGCTGGAACTGCTTGCCAGCCGTATGGATAATCTGCGCCTGCAACTGGTTGTCGAGCGTTCCATCGCCCGCAATGTCTGGAGCGGCGTTCATGGCCGTATCAGCCATAGTATTATTGATATTTCCGCGCCGGACTTCAAAGACCGCACAGTTTTCTGCTGCGGCCCAGAGCCGTTTATGCGCGCCGTGCGAGACATGCTTGAAGCCAATGACTTCAACATGGACAATTATCATCAGGAAAGTTTTCAGCCGGCTTCGGAAGCACCCGCTATACCGGTGCCTGCCGCGCTTGAAGCCGCAGCCGGTGATGCGGAGACCGAAGCGCCGAGCGTTATTTTCACATTATCCGGCATGGAAGTGCAGTGCAGCCCGACCGATACTGTGTTGCTGGCAGCGCGTAACGGCGGGTTGAAAATACCAAGCGCCTGCGAGTTTGGTGTCTGCGGTACGTGCAAAGTCAAATGCCTCAGTGGCGAAACCGTCATGAACCATAATGGCGGTATCCGTGATGATGAAATTGAAGAAGGCTATATTCTTGCCTGCTGCTCGCATCCTTTGGGTCGGGTGGAAATCGAAGCCTGATCCTCTTGACCTTTCCGCGTGCTTTCGTCACTGATCGCTCTCGGACGTGACGCAGCGGGAGAATGGGATGCCACAACACGATCAGAAAAACTCCGCCTTTATTGTGATTGATATTCAGAATGATTTTTGCCCCGGAGGCGCGCTGGCTGTAGCCGGCGGGGACAGTATCGTTGCAGGCATCAATCAGGAGATTGAGCACTTTGACCATGTCATCCTGACACAGGACTGGCATCCCGCAGGTCATTCCAGCTTCGCCTCGACACATGAAGGCCGCGAGCCTTATGAAATGGTGACAATGTCCTATGGCAAACAGACTTTGTGGCCGGATCATTGCGTACAGGGAACCCATGGCGCGGAGTTTCATAAAGACCTGCAATGGACAAAAGCCGAGCTGGTGATCCGCAAAGGCTATCGTAAAGCTATCGACAGCTATTCCGCCTTCTTCGAGAATGACCACATGACCCCGACCGGTCTTGGCGGCTATTTGCGTGAACGCGGCATTAAACATGTAACACTGGCGGGTCTGGCCACCGATTTCTGTGTGGCCTATTCGGCACTGGATGCAGCGGCACAAGGTTTCAAAGTCACTGTGTTGCCGGATTTAAGCCGCGCCATTGATATTGGCGGCTCGCTGCAAACTATGATGAGCCAGATGCGCAATGCGGGCGTAGCGTTCCGTTAAAACTGCTTTCACTCCGCAATTAACAAGGCAGCGCTCGACGGCTGCCTTTTTTGCTTTATATAGACGCCTTTATCCTCCTACCCGTTTTCCGGAACAGAAAGCCTCACCGTGATTGAGAAAAAAGACGTTGTAATTATCGGTGCAGGCGCAGCCGGAATGATGTGTGCAATCCGTGCCGGTCAGCGCGGACGCTCCGTCGTACTGATTGACCATGCGAAATCCCCTGGTGACAAAATCCGCATTTCCGGCGGCGGCCGCTGCAACTTCACCAATATTCATGCAACGGCAAAAAACTACCTGTCCGCCAATCCGCATTTTTGCAAATCTGCGCTGGCACGCTTCACGCCGCAGGATTTCATCGCCATGGTCGATAGCTACGGCATCAGCTGGCATGAAAAAACATTGGGGCAGCTATTCTGTGACCATAGCGCCAAAGACATTATCAATATGCTGCGCACGGAAATGCAGCAGGCGAATGTGCGGCTCGACCTCAACACCACGGTTTCGGACATCAGCAAAACCACAGACGGTTTTCTGATCACAACAAGCTATGGCAAAATCGAAGCGCAATCGCTGATCATTGCCACGGGCGGCAAATCCATTCCGAAAATGGGAGCCACTGGTTTTGCTTACACTATTGCCGGTCAGTTTGGGCACAGCCTGATTGAACCCCGCCCCGGTCTTGTACCCTTGACGCTGGAACCCAATCTGCTGGAACAGCTCAGCCCGCTTTCAGGGATAGCCGTCGATGCCGAGCTTAAACATGGCAAAACCCGATTCCGAGAAGCACTGCTTTTCACCCATCGGGGTATGAGCGGCCCTGCGATTCTGCAGATTTCATCCTATTGGCGCGAGGGCGATGAGGTCGTTTTGACCATTGAACCGGACTTTGACTTCCTCACATTATTAAAAAATGCACGAAAAACGAATGGCAAACAATCTGTCCAGACGGCTCTTGCAGAAAAGCTGCCCCGCCGTTTAGCCCAGTTTTTCACGGAAAAGACACAATTGAACAAGCCGCTGGCTGATTTGTCCGACAAGATCTTAACAAATCTCGTTGCCGCAATTCAGGATTGGCATATCAAACCGGCAGGTTCCGAAGGATATCGTACGGCGGAAGTTACACTCGGCGGTATCAGCACCGATGAGCTCGACTCAAAGACGATGGAATCCAAAAAGGTACAAGGTCTTTATTTCATTGGAGAATGTGTGGATGTAACCGGCTGGCTTGGCGGATTTAACTTCCAATGGGCATGGGCATCGGGCCACAGCGCAGGTCAGGCCGCATAATATTTACGTGACAAATCACAAATTTTCGTGAGCGGCGCGCACAATTACATTGTGTCCAAAAGGTGTCAAGACGATCACATTTACTTCAAGTCGATAAGAGCTTGCTGTTGCATATTTGTGACAGACATTTCCGAGGGTATATTTTATGTTTCTAACGAAATCTAAAAGGAGTTCATCACATGAAATATACAACTCTGGCAGCTGCTCTGCTTCTCTCCTCCACAAGCGCTTTCGCAGCTGATGCTATCGTTTACAACGAACCAGCCCCTGCTGTTGTAGCTGACACTTTCTCCTGGACAGGCGGCTATATCGGTCTTAACGCCGGTTATGCAGGCGGCAAGAACAAGTTCAACGGTTACGACAACTTCGCAGTATCCGCTAAAGACAATGCAAGCGGCTTCCTCGGCGGTATTCAGGCCGGTTACAACTGGCAGTTCGACCAGACCATCGTTGGTATCGAAACTGACTTCCAGGGCGGCAACCTGAAATCCGATGCAGAACTGAGCTACAATGGCCAGACTGCCGGTGCAGAAGCCAAAATCAACTGGTTCGGTACAACCCGCGTTCGTCTCGGTTACACACCGGTTGACCGCTTCATGGTTTACGCAACAGGTGGTGTTGCTTACGGTAAAATCAAAGCTTCTGCTTTTGATGGCGTAAACAGCTTCTCCCAGTCCGACACTAAAGTTGGTTACACTGTAGGTGCCGGTGCAGAATATGCTGTTACAAACAACGTAACTCTGAAGACCGAATACCTCTACACCGACCTCGGCAAGCTGAAACTGGATGACGCAGCTGGCGTTCGCTTCGGTGAAGTTAAGGCTCCGTTCCACACAGTACGCGTTGGTGTGAACTACAAGTTCTAATCCATATTTGCGAACTAAAAAGAAAGCCCCGCATTGCGGGGCTTTTTTTATTTCTGAACAACCAAACTCAAAACGGCAAAGACGCCGTCACAAAGGCCTTGCAATTTCCTGCCGGTAGTTAGCCCTGCATTCTTCATCACTATACCCATATTATAATCCCCCGCACCTACCCCTCGGCATAGTTTATGCTTATCTATACATCAGCACTATGATGTATCGGGAGAGATATGAATAAGTCCTGTTTCGCAATTCTTCTGGCTTGCAGCCTGTTTCCGTCTTCACTTCATGCCGCCCCTATCGGCGAAGTGATTGCCGAAATGGCAAGTAAATGCTGGAAATTGCCGGAGAAAATTGACTATCAAAAAGCATCAGCCATTTTTGAAGTCACTTATAATGCGGATGGTGAGTTATTGGAGATCATCACTGTCGAATATCGTCCAGTGCGGGAAGCGGGCAAAGTCTTTGCCCTCAGTGCACAACAGGCACTTCTGGATTGCGCCAATAAAACCGATGTTAAATCCAGAACAATACGGGTGGTCATGAATTACACCGCGCCAAGATCCAATGAGCCCCTGATTATGAAAAGGTCTCTGCGGTAATATCGGCGCAAATTTCCCAAACACAAAGCCTATATCAGCAAGCCGAGTTCTTTTTGCTTTTTCTTTGACAGCCCCTGCGCAACAAGATGGTAAGATTGCAGGATATAATCCTTCAGCTCATCATCATTGAGACCCGGCTCCGCATAATGCTGTATCCACTTCATGCCGCGCGAGGCAAGATATGGCGCAGGGCGCAACCCCGGCTGCTCCTGCAGCATTTCAAATGCAATATGACTGACTTTAAAACTGAAACTCGGCTGGTCATTATGCCAGCCGCCAATAACAAAAACCTTGCCGCCGACTTTCCAGACATGTGAACCGCCCCATTGAACAACATAAGTTGTTGCCGGCAAGCTGCTGCAAAAGGCATTATATTCGTCATAAGTCATAGCTACTCACCACATCAATAAACAATCTGCACAGAGCAGAGATAATATCTTACTGTTTTTAAACACCAAGATGTTAAACTACGCACACCCGTCCTTTTCACCATTTAAGAAGCATCCGACATTTATGGCCAGTGAATTATCAAACCTAGAATCCGCAACAAAATATCTTTCACCCACCGACAAAGACCGTTTCTTCAAAATTAAGCGCGACATGGAAGCATCCGGCGCCTCAAGAAAAAGCATTGAGGAACGCTTACGCGCCTTTCTATGGGATGTTGTTGAATCCGATGATGATGATGAAAACGAAGAAGACGCGCTTTAAGCAAAATCCGCCTCCATGAAACCAGTTATGAACTCGGCTGCAACTCTTATAATATTGGCTTTGCTGCACGGAAGCAGCAAGGCTCTCGGGAAGGTTGTTTCGGGAACAGATGTCTCTGAAATACTGATTAGCTTCACCGGAGCCATATTTATCGGTACTGCCGTAACATGGGCTGTGGTCTGGTTTGTTTTAAGATTGCTCCGGAAGCAGGAACTCACAATCACAGTGACCAACTGGATTTTGGCCGCAGCAACAATCACCAGCTTTGCACTGGCAATGTTGCGCATATAATAACGCTAACAAATCCAAGTGAGAATGGTGGGCCCGGAGGGACTCGAACCCCCAACCAAGCGGTTATGAGCCGCCGGCTCTGACCAATTGAGCTACAGGCCCACGCAATCCCGATCTACCTGAATCGAAACATGATCGCAAGACTAACTCGCTTGTCAGCCAAAACATTATCAATCAGTGTTTAAAGACATAACGGATATTGAGGACGGCACAGCATATCATTCTGTAAAACAAGATATTTCCGTAATTTTAGCGCCAAAAGCTGTCTTCTCATCCGTATAAAAAATCAGGCTGCGAATCTGTTCGATTCACAGCCTGACAGGAAATCAATTCAACCGGTCAATGCCGGATTAGCGCAAGATCGGGCAACCGCGCGCTTTACCGAAAAGCACGCTCACCGGACGGCCATGGCGATAACCGGAGACGCGGATCGTTGAGCGGTTGCTATGCACGCGCATCCCGCGAATGCCCATACGTGATGCCTTGGAGACCGCATTGCGCGGTGTGCAGGCATAACGGTTCGGACGATATTGCGGACGGTTATAATGGCCATGACGATGGTTCACCTGCACCACCGGCGCACCGGTTGTCGCCACGCCGCTGACGGTGAGCGATACTGCAGGCGATGCGGCTTGTGCCGATGCACCCGCCGAGAAAACACCGGCAAGACCAATCAGGCCGGAAACAATTGCTGCCTTCATTGAGAAACCCGACATATTGTCCTCCTTGGATAATTCTTTGCTTGTTGCGATATCCAATATTTAGCAGGCTATTTCTGAATGCAGCAGCAATCAATCATTCATTTGCAGTTCATCTGATCACTTTTTATCAGGCAATGTGACCGGTCATATGTTTCAGATATGCCTCTTCATCCGGCAGATCATGATCATAGGCAGTGATCTTGCCACGCACGGAAATACCGGCTTCATGCACTGTTTCTTTGGAGCCGGAAACAAGCGGATGCCACCATTCCAGATCCCTGCCCTCTGATACACGACGATAGCCGCAGGTCTCCGGCAACCAGCGCACGGTCTCAATAATTTCCGGTGTCAGGAATACGCAATCCGGCACAGTTTTTCTGCGGTTCGGATAATCCGAGCACTGACAGCTTGTGCCGTCCAGCAAAGTACAGGCAACACTGGTGCCATAAATTTCGTCGGTATCGTCATCCTGCAATTTATGCAGGCAGCACTGGCCGCAGCCATCACAAAGGCTTTCCCACTCCTGCTTGTTCAGCTCACGCAATGTTTTGGTTTGCCAGAATGGTTTCTTCATAACGTCCTCACCTTCCCGCAGCATTTTAGCAAATTTACTGCAGCCGGATAAATCAATTTCAAAATAAAAGGCCCGGTAAACCGGGCCTTATGTCTCGTCAATTTCGCCTCGGTTTAACGAAATAAATTGTCGCCCTGCTCATCAATAATCTGACGGGCTTTGATGAGGGTAATATTTACCGCATCATCCATGGTTGCGAAACGATCCGCGCGGATGAATTTATGTTCTTTCATCTCGCCAGCGATTTCCTTGCGGATCAGGCCGCAGGTCTGAAACTGCCCGGCTTCGGCAAATGGCGTTGCCAGAATGACAAAACCTTTATGCTCACTGCTGACCGGTTCAGCCTGTGCTTTGCTGTCAGCAGCTTCTGAGCCGCCAAGACCAAAAAGACGTTTAAGAAAAGACATTACAACCCCTAACAAAATGCCGCCACCACAGGGATGACGGCACTTTCTTATGCTTTTTAGCTATCCAGGAACGAGCGCAGCTTGCGCGAACGGCTCGGATGCTTGAGCTTACGCAGTGCTTTCGCCTCGATCTGACGGATACGCTCACGGGTAACCGAGAACTGCTGACCGACTTCTTCCAGCGTGTGGTCGGTGTTCATACCGATACCAAAACGCATACGCAGAACACGTTCTTCACGCGGGGTCAACGATGCCAGAACACGGGTCGTGGTATCACGCAGGTTTGCCTGAATGGCCGCATCAATCGGCAGCAGCGCATTCTTATCTTCAATGAAGTCGCCCAGATGTGAATCTTCTTCATCACCCACCGGCGTTTCAAGGGAGATAGGCTCCTTGGCGATTTTCAGAACCTTGCGCACTTTTTCAAGAGGCATAGCCAGCTTTTCAGCCAGTTCTTCCGGTGTCGGTTCACGGCCGATTTCATGCAGCATCTGGCGCGATGTGCGAACGATCTTGTTGATCGTTTCGATCATATGCACCGGAATACGGATGGTACGTGCCTGATCCGCGATCGAACGGGTGATCGCCTGTCTGATCCACCATGTCGCATAGGTCGAGAACTTATAACCACGGCGATATTCGAACTTATCAACCGCCTTCATCAGGCCGATATTGCCTTCCTGAATAAGATCGAGGAACTGCAAACCACGGTTGGTATATTTCTTGGCAATCGAAATCACGAGACGCAGGTTTGCTTCAACCATTTCCTTCTTGGCAATGGTTGCTTCGCGCTCACCCTTCTGCACCTGATTAACGATGCGACGGAACTCACCGATCGAAATCGCGGTTTCAGTAGCCAGATTCTGAATTTCCGAACGCAGATTATCAATGCCGCGTTTTTCCTTGGCGACAAAGTCCTTCCAGCCGCGAGCTGTCAGGGTTGCAAGACGGTCAGTCCAGTTCGGGTCAAGTTCATTGCCCTGATATTCTTTAAGGAATTCTTCACGGCGCACGCCGAAAGATTCCGCAAGACGCAGGAGCTTACCTTCGTTCTGAACGAGACGCTTGTTAATATCGTAGAGCTGCTCAACCAGCGATTCAATACGGTTCTGGTTCAGCGACAGCGACTTAACGGCCTTGATCAGCTGATCTTTCAGTTCCTTGTAGCGGCGCTCCTGAGAGGTCGACAATTCACCGGCAGCAGCCAGACGACCTTCCACCTGCTGATCCTGCAATTTGCGCAGTTTCTTATAGGTATCAGCAATCAGATCGAGGGTTTCCATGACCTGAGGACGCAATTCGGCTTCCATCGCAGCAAGCGACAGATTGGCCTCATCATCTTCATCCTCGTCATATTCTTCCTGAATTTCACCGCCGACATTGGTGATATCATCGTCATCGCGGGAACGACGGCCACCCTTGTCATCACCGCGCGCAGGCTGTTCTTCCACACGCTCGATCACCGGCGCCTGCTTGGCTTCCGGTCCGGCATATGTGGTTTCAAGATCAATGATTTCGCGCAGCAAAATCTGCTGGTCATTCAGCGCTTCACGCCAAATGATCAGAGCCTGAAATGTCAGCGGGCTTTCGCAAAGCCCGGCGATCATGGTTTCGCGGCCAGCTTCGATACGCTTGGCAATCGCGATTTCGCCTTCACGCGACAGAAGTTCGACCGAACCCATTTCGCGCAAATACATACGCACCGGATCATCGGTACGATCTGTCGGCTCTTTTTTGGTGGTCGTTGTCGCCAGCGCGGTGCCGCCGGCTTCTACCAGATCACCGCCGCTTTCTTCGCTGTCATCGTCGCGCTCTTCTGCGTCGGCATCCTGCTCGTCGTCTTCAACAACATTGATGCCCATATCGGACAACATCGACATTGTATCTTCGATCTGCTCGGATGTTACTTCCTCAGAAGGCAGCACGGCATTCAGCTCGTCCATCGTGACATAGCCACGCTTCTTGGCGAGCTTAATCATCTTCTTGACAGCGTCGTCCGAAAGGTCGAGAAGCGGCCCATCGGTCGCGCCATCGCGCTCGACTTCAGCTTCTTCGTTTTCCTTTGCCTTCGTTGCCATATATTTATCTCCAGACGATCAGTTTGTTTTGTCCATCGGGCAGAATGAACAACAAAACAAACGATTCGCGTTATGCCCCGTGACTATCGATAGTATCGGCAATAGCGCTTTCGCGTTAAAACCGGATTAACCGTGCTGATTACCGGCTGCGGCAATTAAAACAACGGTTTGCAAATTTCATATTTACAGAGCCTTCTCAGCCCCGTATTGACCTCATACCGGCCATAAACTCCGGTCATGACATTGTTCAGATGCTGTGTATTATCGCCTTTCAGCGACGAACGAGCTCTCACCGATACAATTAAAGAATGCGACTCATATGATTCGCATGGAAAAAGCGAATCATTTATGCAGATTCGCGACAGAGTGACGCCGTTTAAGCACCGAACAATGCAGTTCTGAGCAGTTTTTGTTCAAATTATCTCTGTTTGGCGACCTTATTCACGTATCTTCTTATCCTCAGAAACCGCCGGGCGGGCGTCCTGAAGACTGACCGAAACCTTCAATAAGCGCTTCGGTTGCATCGGCCTTGCGAATTTCGCTCTGAATATCAATCAAACGCGCAAAAACCTCGGCTGACGCTTCAGTGGAAAGAGCTTCTTCTACGGCTCTTAGTTCCTTATGTAGTGTCCGTGCGCGCAGATGCAAGTGCATCGCCTGTTTGAGGGCTTCGCGGGAATCATCTTCGGCTGCCAGCAGCGTTGCTGGCCACAGACGCGCACGGCGTACCACCAGTTCCAGCTCGTCCAGCAATTCAGAAAAACCGTTTTCATTGAGGATTTTACGCATCATCTTACCGTCTTCGGCAAGATGGCTGGCCATCACATCCAGAACTGCGGCATGAAGCGCCGTCAGCCCCGCATGGGTCAGCTCCAAAGTGGCCACAACCTCAAAATTCTCATCGATCAGCGCCGGATGATTAATCAGCGTCAGAACAATCGTCGCCTCGCGCAGACTTGGTGCGGATGAACCGCCCTTCACAATCGCGGACCGCGTCAGACTGTCAGAAGCCTTGGTTGAGGCCGCATTGCCAAAGCCACCACCGAAACCGCTACCTTTACCGCGCTGCGGCTGGAAATTACCCTTACCGCCGAAGCCTCCTGCCTGCTTACCGGCATTCTGCCGCCCCCATTTAGGACCGAAGAAGCTCTGTGACTTCTCACGCATATGCTGGCTGTAATAATGTTTGACGCTCTCATCCTTGATGCGCGCCACATGGGTGCGCATCCGTGCATCCAGCTCGGCACGACGCTCCGGCGTTTCAAAATTGCCGCCAGCCGTTTCCCGCATCCACAGCATTTCCGCCAGCGGCTTGGCATCCTGCAACACGACACGAAATGCGGAAGCACCCTGCTCCTTGACCAGATCGTCAGGATCCTTGCCTTCAGGCAACAGAGCAAAAGCCAGCGATTTGCCCGGCTGCAAATTCGGTAAACCGGTATCGACCGCACGGTAAGCAGCACGAAGACCAGCCTGATCGCCGTCAAAACACAAAACCGGCTCAGGACTAATGCGCCAGAGCAAAGCCATCTGCTCCTCGGTCAGTGCTGTGCCTAGCGGCGCTACAACCTCGTTAAAACCGGCCTGCGCCAGTGCGATCACATCCATATAGCCTTCAACCGCAATCACAGGCTTGGCTTCTTCGCCATTTTGCGCCTGACAGGCACGACGCGCGCGCACCATATTGTAGAGCACGCGCCCTTTATGAAACAGTTCGGTTTCCGGCGAATTGAGATATTTCGCAGGCGCATCAGGTGACATTGCACGCCCGCCAAAGGCGATAACGCGATTGCGGCTGTCGGTAATCGGAAACATAATGCGGTCGCGGAAACGGTCATAAGACACCGCAATGCCTTCACCATGCACCACCATGCCGCATGCTTCAATCTGTTCGCGGGTTGCGCCTTTAGAGGCCAGATATTCTTTCAGAATATTACGCCCTTCCGGCGCATAACCGATACGGAACTCGGCCTGCGTCTGCGCATTTAAGCCACGATCACGCAAATAAGAGCGGGCTTTGGCACCAACTGATGCCTGTAACTGATCTTCGAAAAATGCTGCGGCCAGTTCCATCACGTCATAGAGCGTGCCGCGCTTTTCCTCGCGTCTCTGCTGCTCGGCATCCATCACCGGCATTGGCACGCCGGCCATATCAGCGATGCGCGTTACTGCCTCAGGAAAACTTAAACCTTCAAGCTCGGTGAGAAAACGGAAATGATCGCCCGTCACGCCACAGCCGAAACAGTGATAGCGGCCTTTGCGATCCTCACAATGAAAGCTCGGGCTTTTTTCCCCGTGGAAAGGGCAACATGCCCAGTAATCGCCCTTCGATGCGTTGGTTTTCTTGCGATCAAAACTCACGCGTGTCCCGATCACAGACGATATCGGAACGCGGTCGCGGATTTCATCAAGGAAGGACGGGGGGAAACGCATGCGCCTTTAAATTCTCTCTCAGTTCTCTTGCCAGAACAATACTGACTTCGGGGGACATCAGACTTGTCCCCTCACCTTAATAGCACGGAATACAGAAAAACACGCCTCAACAACGCATCTTTCCCCGATACTCACATGCCCGCTCCTGTGCAAGTGCAGCCTCTCCTATAAGCGGGCAACACAGTTGTCATAATTATCGCTTATCATCTTATACAACGGGACAGCAATATTATCCTTCAGTACCTGAAAATGCAGGATTTTGATTTAGTCGGCTAACTGTCATAAATTTGTCATAAAAACTTTAAATACCATCTGTTAGAGGTAAAATCCCTCTTCCAAATTAAGCATAATGTGCCTAGATTGATTAGCCAGTGCATGATTTTCGCACTGCATTTTATCCGTCCTGATCATTCCGCCAAATCACTGCAGGAATGCTGTGCATGCGCGAACAGGAACGGAGCATCCGGAGACAATCCGGGGAACCACAAAGGATGAGCTAATCATCCGGTAATAAAAAAGGAATACGCATTTGAATGGTTCAGTCGTCCTCCTGCATCTTGCAGGAGCAGTCGCGTTGCTCTTATGGGCAACCCGTATGGTTCGGGCAGGCGTTGAAAGCGCCTATGGCGACCGTTTACGCCGACGACTGCGCAAATATATGCAAAAACCGCTTCTGGCGGTCAGCTTCGGTGTTTTGCTGGCTGTATCCCTACAAAGCTCCACGGCCGTCACTTTGCTGGTCGGCTCTTTTGTCGGCGCAGGCTTTGTCAGCGGTGTGGCCGGACTTATGGCCGTGCGCGGTGGCGAGCTCGGCTCTGCCCTTGTCGTTAAAATCCTGAGCTATGACCTGACTTTGCTGGTGCCTTTGGCGCTTGTGGCAGGCACATTCATTTCCATGTCTTCCGAGCGGCTGTTCTGGCGGCAGAATGGTAAGATTCTGGTCGGTATTGGTCTGCTTATTCTCTCGCTTGAACTCACAGGGGAAGCGACAACGCCATTGCGCGACAGTCAGCTGCTACCGGTGATTGTCAATTATCTGGCAAGCGATCCGGTTACCACCTATCTGCTTGCAGCGCTGATGACATGGCTATTCCATTCATCAATCGCCGCCATCATCTTGCTGACATCTTTCGCCTCACGCGGCCTCATTCAGCCGGATCTGGCGGTGGTGATGGTGCTCGGCGTCAATCTTGGCTCTTCTATCATCGCCCCCCTGCTCACACGCAATGCCCCGCCGGAAACCCGCGTGGTACCACTCGGCAATCTGCTGATGCGCGGCGCAGGCTCACTGGTTATTCTGATCCTGTTTCTGTCCTTTAAGCCTCCGGTCGAGTTTCTCGGCTCCGATCCGGTCAGTCAGGTTGTGAATGCGCATATCCTGTTCAATACGATTATTCTGATTGCAGGTATTCCGCTGTCAGGACTTGTGCTGCGCGCTACGGAAGCACTGGTCAATCTTAAAGCCAAACCGGAAGCACCAGCAGAAACTGTTTTCACACAGGAAATCAGCGCGCTGGATATGAGCGTCATCAACTCCCCGCCGCTTGCCCTCGGTAATGCAACGCGTGAAGTTGTGCGCACCTGTGAAACCGTTGACGTGATGCTGCGCCGGATTATGGATCTGTATGAAAAGCCGGATCAGGTCGGTATTAATGAGCTGGCAAAACTGGATGACCGTCTGGATGCACGTCATGCCGCCATCAAGCTTTATCTGGCGAAACTGGCGACCAAAAACCTGAGTGAAGATGAAGCTCTGCGGACGCAGGAACTACTCGGCGCATGCGTTAAGCTGGAACAGGTCGGCGATATTATTGTGCGCAATATGCTTGCCCATGTGCAGAAGAAAATGGATCGTAAGCTGGAGTTCACAGAAGAAGGCTGGGACGAACTGACCGAATTCCACGCCATGGTCGTCTCCAATGCGCATCTGGCCTTCAACGTATTGGTGTCGCGTAACAGCTATACGGCACGCCAGCTTGTACATGAAAAAGACCATCTGCGCGATATGGAGAAACGCACCAGCGAAATGCATTTCCAGCGCCTGCGTGAAGGAACTGTGCGCAGTGTCGAGACCAGTTCGATCCATCTGGATACGATCCGCGATCTCAAGCAGATCAATTCGCTGCTGGCTTCAATGGCCTATCCGGTGCTGGAAGAAAAAGGCATGCTCGGCGGCACTCGCCTGAAAACAGTAACGGAAAGCTGAAACAAAAAAGCCCGCGTTAATCGCGGGCTTTTTCTTTATTCTCAATTCTTCAGGATCAGCTACCGAGCAGTTCTTTCAGCACACCGCTGGCCTTGGCAAAATCCATCTGGCCGGTATAGCGCTCCTTCAGAACCGCCATTACCTTACCCATATCGCGCAGACCTTCCGCACCGACTTCGGCAATGGCAGCGGCGCTGTTGGCGCGGATTTCTTCATCGCTCAACTGCTGAGGCAGAAATTCTCTGATGATCTCGATTTCAGCGCGTTCATTTTCAGCCAGTTCAATACGATTGCCTTCTTCGTACATTTTGGCGGATTCTTCACGCTGCTTGATCATCTTGGCAAGAATTGCCAGAATTTCATCATCCGATACAGGGTCTTTGCCTGCACCGCGATTGGCAATGTCACGATCCTTCAGAGCAGCCATAATCAGGCGCAGCGTTGAAGCACGCATTTTTTCATGGGCTTTCATAGCCGTTGTCAGAGCTTGCGAAATTTCCTGACGCAGCATTTCTTATCTCCTTGGCAGGACAGCATTATATATTCGTATCCGGCCTGTTAAATTTATAAAATCCGGTCAGTGCAAGGCGCGGTCAGTTGTCTTTTTATGATCACGCGCGTGATGCAAATTTTTACAGAAATCAGAGAGTGCGCACAGAACAGAATAAAGGCGATACGCTCCTGAATGCAATAAAGCTGGCCGGAATAAGCAAATCAAAGGCCTTATAGCGCAATTTGCAGTCTTGGCAAAACCATCAGATTATTTTCTTCGCGCAACCTCATTATTGCCTCTGCAATATGCAAGCAGAAAGCGGCTCATTCAGACTGTTTTTATGAAGGCAAACTACAGGCCGCATACTGGCCGCCGCTTTTCCCGCGAAAATATCCGTCACAGCAATTGACCGCAGGGCAAGATTTCTTTACATTATTAATCTTAGCAGAAGATTTTTTTCATTCTCGCGACGGAGCTCATTGTATCCGGCGCGTTTTTGCACATCTGGTGTTTATCATACCGGGTTGCATCTGCACATATAACACATAGTTGCCGTTCAGATGGCCGACCACAAAGCCGGTTCCGGACGCGACACGCCCCAAAGCACAGCGCGCAATTTTGATCAGGAGTGCCTCAATGACCGAAACCACACCCAAAACCGCACCCTGGACGACTTCCAAGCCAACAGCTGTTCTTGTTTTGGCGGATGGCACAGTGATCGAAGGCAAAGGTGTCGGCGCAGTCGGCGCGATTGAAGCGGAAGTCTGCTTCAACACCTCCCTCACCGGTTATCAGGAAGTTCTGACCGATCCGTCCTATGCAGGCCAGATCGTGACTTTCACATTCCCGCATATCGGCAATGTCGGCACCAATGAAGAAGACAGCGAACGCCTTAATCCGGCCAGCCGCTCCGGCGCAGTCGGCACAATTATTAAGGCTGATATTACTGCCCCTTCAAACTACCGCGCCACTCAGGATTTCGACAAGTGGCTGAAGCAGCACGGCATTATCGGCCTCAGCAATGTTGATACACGCGCACTGACCGCCCTGATTCGCGAAAAAGGCGCAGCCAATGCCGTGATCGCTCACGATCCGAGCGGCAATTTCGACATTCCGGCTCTGAAAAAACGCGCTAGCGCTTGGGCAGGTCTCGTAGATCTCGACCTCGCAAAAGATGTTACTTCCGGCCAGTCTTCCGTATGGACAGAAAAGTCATGGGTCTGGAATGAAGGCTATGGCAGTCAGACAGAAGAACAGTTCCATGTCGTTGCGGTTGACTATGGTATCAAGCGTAACATTCTGCGTCTGTTTGCAGATCTCGGCGGCAAGGTAACGGTTGTTCCGGCCACGGCAAGCGCTGAAGATATTCTTGCGCACAATCCGGACGGCGTATTCCTGTCCAACGGCCCTGGTGATCCGGCGGCTACCGGTGAATATGCAGTGCCAACCATTAAAAAACTGATCGAAACCGACATTCCGCTGTTTGGTATCTGCCTCGGCCACCAGATGCTGGCACTGGCAACAGGCGGCAAGACAGTGAAGATGCATCAGGGTCATCACGGCGGCAACCATCCGGTGAAAGACCACACAACCGGTAAAGTTGAAATCGTATCGATGAACCACGGCTTTGCGGTGGATGCGGACAGCCTGCCTTCAGGCGTGGAAGAAACTCACATCTCGCTGTTTGACGGTACAAATTGCGGATTGCGGATTATCGGCAAGCCGGTCTTCTCGGTACAGCACCATCCGGAAGCTTCTCCGGGTCCAGAAGACTCGTTCTACCTGTTCCGCCGCTTTATCAACCTGATCCGCGCACGCAAGGGTCAGGAGCCTCTGCCGGAACGCGAAGCGGCCTGAGCTTCCAAAGCAGGACACGAATAAGAAAGGCCGGTGATTTTCACCGGCCTTTTTCATTTCTTCGTATTTTACTATCAAACGCGACGTTGTATCCAAGATGATGACGTGGCGAAAATGATGTTTATCGAGAACCGGAGCGGAGCGTACTTAAGGTACGTGAGCACCGGAAGTTGAGATAAACACCATTTGCAGACCGTCAGGGCTTGGATACCCTAGATTGGGTTGTTGAAAGTATCACAAGCATCAACCCGTCCCGTATCGAAGCCGCGCTTGAACCATTTGGCACGCTGTTCAGAGGTACCGTGGTTGAAGCTTTCCGGTACGACATAGCCCTGCGAACGCTTCTGCAAAGTATCATCACCGATCTGATGGGCGGCGTTCAGAGCCTCTTCGAGATCGCCCTGCTCCAGCAGACCTTTTTGCTCGGTGAATTTACCCCAGACACCGGCAAAGCAATCGGCCTGCAATTCCACGCGCACGGACATGGCATTGGACTGCGCTTCACTCATGCTTTGACGCATCTGGTTAAATTTCGGCAGAATACCGAGCAGGTTCTGCACATGATGGCCGACTTCATGCGACAGCACATAGGCATGTGCAAAATCACCGGAAGCGCCGAAACGCTTGTCCAGTTCACGGTAGAAACTCAGATCGATATAAACCTTCTGGTCGCCCGGGCAGTAGAAAGGCCCCGAGGCAGCAGAAGCAAAACCGCAGGCGGATCTTACCTGACCGTCAAACAACACCAGAACCGGCTTTTTATAGGTCTGACCGGCAGACTGGAAAATACCACTCCAGACTTCTTCTGTTTCCTTCAAGACAACACGACTGAAACTGGCCGCTTCATCATCGGCACGCGGCGTGGAAGCACCAATATTGGAAGAACCGCCGGACGTCTGCGTGCTCTGGATGGAACCGTCACCGAACAGGATAGGCAGCGGATTAATACCGGCCATCCACAAAACAAGTGCCATCACACCCAGAATAAGAATGCCGGAAAGCCCGCCGCCGCGCACAACACGGAAACCCGGCCCGCCAAGTCCGCCACCGCCTCTCAGACCACCTCCGCCATTCCCACGGCGATCCTCAACATTGTCACTCTCTTCGCGACCTTGCCAGCGCATCAGCGCTCTCCTTATTTTACATAATTCTGTGGCAGCTATAATAAAACGGAAATGCTCTGCCCGCTACTCTGCCCGCGGTCTATTTAGCAAAGATAAAACACAGGACATTTCAAAACAGGCTGATAACCGGTCAAATTTCAATAAGAATTGTTATAAACGCATATTTTCTCCCAAATAACGTATTTAAGGGGTTACTTTCCGCAAATTGATTACCTATAAGACACGCTTAGCCCAGACGCATCATATAGCCTCTGAACCCGACGGTCATACCGTTCGGGCTTTTGTCGCAGAGCCGAATAAGCGCTAAACACAGGATGAGACCATGCCAAAACGCACAGACATCAAATCGATTCTGATTATCGGAGCGGGACCAATTGTTATCGGTCAGGCATGTGAATTTGACTATTCAGGCACACAGGCCTGTAAAGCCCTGAAAGAAGAAGGGTACCGGATCATTCTGGTGAATTCCAATCCGGCCACGATCATGACAGATCCTGATCTGGCGGATGCTACATATATTGAGCCGATCACACCGGAAGTTGTTGCCAAGATCATCGCCAAAGAGCGCCCTGATGCGCTGCTGCCAACCATGGGCGGCCAGACTGCACTGAACACCGCGCTATCGCTGAAGCGCATGGGCGTGCTTGACCGCTACAATGTGGAAATGATCGGCGCTGATGCCAAAGCCATTGATAAAGCCGAAGACCGCGCTCTGTTCCGCGAAGCCATGGCAAAAATCGGCCTTGAGACTCCAAAGTCCATGCTGGCCAATGCCACGGATGTAAAAGACGAAGACCGCAAAGCCCATAAGATCAAACGCGAAGAGCTGAAAGCCAAGCTCTCCGGCGACGATCTCGACAAAGCACTCGACAAGCTGGAAACCGAATGGCAGCTCGGCGAAACCGACCGCAAGCAGCGCTACATGACCCATGCTATGGGTTTGGCAGCACAGGCGCTCGATCATGTTGGTCTGCCTGCCATTATCCGCCCGAGCTTTACCCTCGGCGGCACCGGCGGCGGCATTGCCTATAACCGTTCGGAATTTTTTGAAATCGTCGAAGGCGGCCTTGATGCATCGCCAACCACCGAAGTACTGATTGAAGAATCTGTGCTCGGCTGGAAAGAATATGAAATGGAAGTTGTACGCGACAAAGCGGACAACTGCATTATCATCTGCTCAATCGAAAATATCGACCCGATGGGTGTTCACACCGGTGACAGTATCACTGTTGCCCCTGCCCTGACGCTGACTGATAAAGAATATCAGATCATGCGCGATGCTTCGATTGCAGTACTGCGTGAAATCGGCGTTGAAACCGGCGGCTCAAACGTACAGTTCGCGGTTAATCCTGAAAACGGTCGCCTGATCGTGATTGAAATGAACCCGCGTGTGTCCCGCTCGTCAGCGCTGGCCTCCAAAGCAACCGGCTTCCCGATTGCTAAAGTGGCTGCCAAGCTGGCTGTCGGTTACACCATGGACGAGCTGGAAAACGATATTACCGGCGGTGCAACACCGGCTTCGTTTGAACCAAGCATTGACTATGTCGTCACCAAAATCCCGCGTTTTGCTTTCGAGAAATTCCCGGGTGCCAACAATGTTCTGACCACTGCGATGAAATCGGTCGGTGAAGTGATGGCTATCGGCCGTACCTTCCAGGAATCCTTACAGAAAGCTCTGCGTGGTCTGGAAACCGGTCTGACCGGTCTGGATGAAATCGCAATCCCGAATATTGAAGACGGCGATGAAAAAGGCGCAATCCGCGCAGCTATCGGCACACCGACACCGGATCGTCTGCGTATGGTTGCACAGGCCATGCGCCTCGGCATGCCGCTTGATGAAATTCATGCAGCCTGCAAGATCGATCCTTGGTTCCTTGAACAGATGGCCGAGATCGTTGCGACTGAAGATCGTGTCCGTGAACACGGTCTGCCGCAGGATGCGGAAAATATGCGCTATCTGAAAGCCATGGGCTTCTCAGACAGCCGCCTTGCAAGCCTGATCCGCAAAGATGCCAAGGATGTTGCCAAACATCGTGCAGAACTGAGCGTGCATCCGATTTTCAAGCGCATTGATACCTGCGCTGCGGAATTCTCTTCGCCAACCGCTTATATGTATTCAACCTATGAAACGCCGTTTGCAGGTGTTGAAGCCTGTGAAGCGGATGTATCCGAGCGCAAAAAAGTTGTGATCCTCGGCGGCGGTCCTAACCGTATCGGTCAGGGTATCGAGTTCGATTATTGCTGCTGCCATGCGGCTTTCGCGCTGAGCGATGCCGGTTATGAAGCGATCATGATCAACTGTAATCCGGAAACGGTTTCCACGGACTATGACACATCGGACCGTCTGTATTTCGAACCGCTGACCGATGAAGATGTGATCGAAATTCTGCGCAAAGAGCAAGAAAAAGGCACTCTGCACGGCGTGATCGTACAGTTCGGCGGTCAGACCCCGCTGAAACTCGCCAATGCACTGGAAAAAGCCAATATTCCGATCCTCGGCACCTCACCGGATGCTATCGATCTGGCAGAAGACCGTGACCGCTTCCAGAAACTGCTGATCAAGCTCGGCCTCAATCAGCCGAAAAACGGCATTGCCTATTCCGTTGAACAGGCTCGCCTGATCGCTGCCGACCTCGGCTTCCCGCTGGTGGTTCGCCCGTCTTATGTGCTGGGTGGCCGCGCCATGCAGATCATTCATGATGAGCGTATGCTGCAGAAATATCTGCTGGAAACAGTGCCTGAACTGGTGACCGAAGATATTAAAGCCAAATATCCGAATGATAAAACCGGCCAGATCAACACACTGCTGGGCAAAAACCCGCTGCTGTTTGATACCTATCTGACCGATGCTATCGAAGTGGATGTGGACTGCCTCTGCGACGGTAAAGACGCTTATGTTGCCGGTATCATGGAACATATTGAAGAAGCCGGTATTCACTCCGGTGACTCAGCCTGCTCCCTGCCGGTTCACACACTGAGCGACGAAATCGTTGCTGAACTCGAACGCCAGACCATTGCCATGGCCAAGGCGCTCAATGTCGGCGGTCTGATGAACGTGCAATATGCGATCAAAGACAATGTGGTCTATGTGCTTGAGGTCAATCCGCGTGCATCGCGTACCGTGCCTTTCGTGGCTAAAACCAACGGCACACCGATTGCCAAGGTTGCGGCACGCATTATGGCAGGTGAAAGCCTTGAACAGGCACTCGCTGCCTATGGCGGCAAGCCTGATGTGAAAGCACAGCGCCACATCGCCGTGAAGGAAGCCGTGTTCCCGTTCGCCCGCTTCCCGGGTGTGGACACCCTGCTCGGACCTGAAATGCGCTCGACCGGTGAAGTCATGGGTCTCGACTATGACTATGCACTGGCCTTTGCAAAATCACAGCTCGGCGCAGGCGTTGATCTGCCACGCGACGGTACAGTGTTTGTCTCCGTCCGCGATGAAGACAAAGCGCGCATCGTAGCGCCTGTTAAGCGTCTGGCAGACCTCGGTTTTAAAGTTCTGGCAACCGGCGGCACACAGCGCTATCTGGCTGAACAGGGCATCGAAGCCACCAAAGTCAACAAGGTTCTGGAAGGCCGTCCGCATATTGAAGACGCCATCCGTAACCGTCAGGTGCATATTGTCTTCAACACCACAGACAGCGTCAGCGCGGTTTCCGACAGCAAGTCGATCCGCCGTGCGACCCTGATGCACAAACTGCCATATTACACCACACTGGCTGGTGCAGAGGCGGTTTCTGAAGCGATTGCCGCGCTCAAGGCCGGATCACTGGAAGTTCGTCCATTGCAGGATTACTTCAAGAAAGCCTGATAAGCACATAAACAATCAAACAAAAGGCAGCCTTATCAGGCTGCCTTTTGTGTTTTGAGCACTGTAATTCCTGCTCCGGATACATCGTGCCTCTGCATCGAACTCTACAGAGATACTTTTCGGAGAGCGGTGATTTGCAGAAATATTCTCGCGCTTTGTAAAGGTTTCCCGGAGATTTATTCTCTGTCCATGTGCGATTTCCTGAGAAGCCGCCTTGTATTGGTCAAAAATGTCGCATATGTTGAGTTCATCGAATTTTCGGTCGAGTGATTTTGCGGCCCGCACGGCAACGCCTTGCTTCTCATGATCTTCCATCAACAACTTCGATCCACCGGGAACGTCGCAAGGCGAACCTGAATTTACTATGAACTTGAAGGAATTTCCCATGGCTACGGGAACAGTTAAGTGGTTCAACACGACCAAGGGTTTCGGTTTTATTCAGCCTGATCAGGGCGGCACAGACGTGTTCGTTCATATCTCCGCTGTACAGCGCGCTGGCCTGGCTCAGCTCGATGAAGGCCAGAAAGTCACCTATGAAATCGTGCAGGACCGCCGCTCTGGTCGTTCATCTGCCGACAACCTCGTTGCAATGTAATTTGCGATAAGGTTAAGAGCTGCATTTCATGCGGCTCAGGGTTGAGATACAGGGCGTTGAGGTCACACTGACTGACAATCTGGGATCGAATAAAAGGCGGGTTTTCCCGCCTTTTCTTTTTTCTGTACATCCCAAATATAAAACGCCGCAATTACGCTGCGATGCAAAAGCTTTCCTTGCACTTTGCCTGTGATTGCGACATAAAGCTGTAGCCTCTGACTGAACAGTCCGGCTCTATATCAGCGTTGCTCCCCACCGGCATAAACAGTCTCAAAACTGTAAACTCTCCGGATATCACATGCGACCAGATCAATCTGCGCTCGCGAAGGGCTCAACAACGTCGCTATAGCGGCTGCTCAGGCACCGGCAGCAACGCTTAAACACACGCGGTTGAGGAGATTGCGCTGTGTTTTAGGTTTTCTTTTATCCTCCGGCTCTTCAGCCGGATCGCCAGTTCCATTCAGGAGTAATGATCATGGCATTCCTCGCCGACGCACTGTCCCGCGTAAAACCATCTGCCACAATCGCTGTCAGCCAGAAAGCACGTGAGCTGAAAGCTAAGGGCAAAGATGTTATCAGCCTTGGTGCAGGTGAGCCGGATTTTGATACCCCTGATAATATTAAGCAGGCAGCCATCGACGCGATCACCCGCGGCGAAACCAAATATACCCCTGTTTCCGGTATTCCTGAACTGCGCAAGGCAATTGCTGCGAAGTTCAAGCGTGAAAACGGTCTGGATTACACCTGGGAACAGACCATTGTCGGCACCGGTGGCAAGCAAATCCTGTTCAATGCATTGATGGCAACCCTCAATCCGGGTGATGAAGTTATCATCCCTGCCCCTTACTGGGTAAGCTATCCGGAAATCGTTGCCCTGTGCGGTGCAACACCGGTGACTGTTGAAACCACAATGGACAACCAGTTCAAGCTGCAGGCTGCCGATCTGGAAGCTGCGATCACGCCAAAAACCAAATGGCTGATCCTCAATATGCCTTCCAACCCGACAGGTGCCGCTTATTCTGAAAGCGAAATCAAAGCGCTGACCGATGTGCTGCTGCGTCATCCGCAGGTCTGGATCCTGACCGACGATATGTATGAGCATCTCGTTTACGGCGAATTCAAATTCATGACCCCTGCGCAGGTTGAGCCAAAGCTTTATGACCGCACACTGACCATGAACGGCGTTTCCAAAGCCTATGCCATGACCGGCTGGCGCATTGGTTATGCAGCAGGCCCGCTGCAGCTGATTAAAGCTATGGATATGGTTCAGGGTCAGCAGACCTCCGGCGCCTCCTCCATCGCACAATGGGCAGCGGTTGAAGCTCTCAACGGCCCGCAGGATTTCATCGAAAAAAACAAGGCAATCTTTCAGGGTCGCCGCGATCTCGTTGTTTCCATGCTCAATCAGGCCAGCGGCATCACCTGCCCGACACCGGAAGGCGCATTCTACGTCTATCCGTCCTGCGCAGGTCTGATCGGCAAAACCGCACCTTCGGGTAAGGTTATCGAAACCGACGAAGATTTCGTTTCCGAATTGCTGGAAGCTGAAGGCGTAGCCGTTGTTCACGGTTCAGCCTTTGGTCTCGGACCAAACTTCCGTATTTCCTATGCGACTTCAGAAGAGTTGCTGGAAGAAGCCTGCATCCGCATTCAGCGTTTCTGCGCTTCCCTGCGCTAATACGAAACGCATAAAAACCTGAAGCCCCGAACATATCGTTCGGGGCTTTTTTATTGCGCACAAACTCTGCCTGCATAAGCAGGGTCACATAGAATGCGGAAAAGGGTTGGTTTTTGTCGCTCTGAAATTTGGACAAAAAAAAGCCGGACATAAGCCCGGCTTGGAATTTTGAAGGCGTCATATGGACAAGCCTTCAGAGGGGAACACTTAGGATGCGCAATGGGAGGAGGAGACGCATCACTAAGATGAGTTGTATATGCTCCTTTAAGCCTGATTTCACAACGCCCGATATTGCAAGGCAGCCATGCATTTTCAGATAGCTCAGCATCTTGAAACCGGCTTTTCTGCACAGATGGACGTTAAACAACAAAAAAGCCGGTAAAACCGGCTCTTTTTAGCGTCAATTGGTCTGTTTCAGAAGGACCAGTTTCTCGCTTTAGAGAAAATAAAATCGCGGAAAACATGCAGCTTGGCCGCATTTTTCAACGCTTCCGGATAACAGAAGAATGTATCGAAGGAAGGAATCTCTCCCAAAGCCGGCAGCAGACGCACCAGCCCTGATGTTTTATCAACCATATAGTCCGGCAGAACCCCGATCCCGACACCGCTGAGAACCGCGCGGCGAATGGAAAGCAGATTATTGACCTGCAAGGTCGGAATGCGCGCACCGCCATCAGTGCGGCCTGCTGTTTCCAGCCAGTTCAGGCCCATCAGATAGGACGGTGCGGATTCACCGAAGGTTACTATGCGATGCTCATCCAGCTCTTCAATGGCATTGAGCTTGCCATATTTGGCAATATAGCCCTCGGATGCATAAACATGCATATGCACGGTAAACATGCGGCGCTGGATCAGATCCGGCTGCTGCGGCTGGCGCAAACGCAAAGCACAATCCGCATGACGCATGGTCAGATCGAGCTCTTCATCATCGAGAATGAGTTGCACCTGCACATCAGGATAGAGATCGGCAAATTCTTCCATCCGCTCGATCAGCCAGCCGGAACCAAGCCCGACCGTTGTCGTCACACGCAGGCGACCGGAAGGCTTTTCACGGTTTTCATTGAGTTTGGAGCGGACATTTTCCAGCTTCATCAGCACATCATGTGCTGTGCGATACAAAACTTCGCCCTGTTCAGTCAGAATAAGGCCACGCGCATGACGATAGAACAGCGCCACACCGACATCCTGCTCAAGCGCGCTGACCTGACGCGAAATCGCAGATTGCGACAAATGCAATGTCTGCGCCGCGTGGGTAAACGAGCCGGCCTCAGCAGCGGCATGAAAAATGCGTAGCTTATCCCAGTCAAGTGGTGCCACCACACTATCCCCTTTTCATGCAATGCCCGCCTTTATAGCAACGGACATTGCTTTTCATCCTCCGGCACAATGCGGTTCATCCGCTATGCACTTCCCATTTCAACTTCTCGCCGATGTCCGACAGTAAATCAGAATCAGCTTATAACTGCCACAAGACAAAGAACTAAATTTTGTGGCAACTTTAAAGAGCCAGAGCATTTTCAACAAAAACGAAAACCGGTTTTGCAAAGAAAATGTAGCCGAAACAAAGAAACAGAGCGGTTTTACGATTCAGGGTCATTCAAAACCGCTCTGCAGTGCAGAATTATCAGGTGCCGGTTGTTTAAACCATGAGCTTAACCACTCAGGCTTCCGGTTGTGCCGCCAGCCAGCGTTCAGCTTCAAGCGCAGCCATACAGCCCATACCTGCCGCAGTTACAGCCTGACGGAAAATATCATCCGTCACGTCACCGGCAGCAAATACACCTTCAATGCTTGTCGCGGTTGAATCCGGTGCAGTCCACAAATAACCGCTATCTTTCATCTTCAGCTGATCTTTGAACAATGACACCGCCGGTGCATGACCGATTGCGACAAACACACCATCAGTTTTCACCTCGGTAATCGCACCGCTCACCGTATCTTTAAGCCTTGCGCCGGTTACAACCGGCCCCATAGGCGGATTGGCAGGATTGCCGGTAATTTCCTCAACTGCATGATTCCAGATGATTTTTACATTTTCGCGCTTCAGCAGACGCTCCTGAAGAATTTTCTCCGCACGGAAACTGTCACGGCGATGCACAACAGTGACGGATTGAGCGATATGCGAAAGATACAGTGCTTCTTCGACAGCAGTATTACCGCCGCCGACAACAATCACATCCTTGCCGCGGTAGAAGAAGCCATCACAGGTTGCACAGGCAGACACACCGCCGCCCATGAAATGCTGTTCACTTTCAAGACCAAGCCATTTGGCCTGCGCACCGGTCGCAATAATCACAACATCACTTGTAAACACCGCACCGCTGTCGGTTTTAGCCGTGAACGGACGCTTTGACAGATCAACTTCCGATACCAGATCATAGACAATTTCAGCGCCGACATTTTCAGCCTGTTTGGCCATTTGCTCCATCATCCACGGCCCCTGCACGGTTTCTGCATAGCCCGGATAATTTTCAACATCGGTGGTAATCATCAGCTGACCGCCCTGCTCCAGACCGGTGATGATAACCGGTTTCAGCATGGCACGAGCCGCATAAATAGCTGCCGTATAACCGGCAGGTCCTGAACCGATAATGAGGACAGGAACATGGCGCTGTGTCATAGACTTTTCTCTTTCCGCGTAACTTCATTGCCGCGCATTACAGAATAAAATCCGTATTGCACCCAGATAGTGTGAAACTAGGTTTCGCAGTCTCCGATTACAAGCTGAAGCGGGGCTTAATCACAGGCAAGTTTATCCATCGGTCAGAAAACCGTGCGTGTGTTTCTGAGAAGTCACAAATCGGCTTTTGTGTCTGCCCCCCATAGGAAATGCATAAAAATTTTGCTAGATTCCTATAGTTTTCCTATAGAGTTACCAAACCCGTGCTGCTTTACGCATAAACAGGCAGTCCTGCTGACGGGAAGAGTTATTACAGCCGAGAGGGCAGGATCATATTTCGCTTCGTTAGTAATATTTGCGCGCGTTTAGGCATGATGATGGCCGTCGCCATGCTGTTTCCTGCAATGTTTGACCTGCGCGACGGCACACCGGACTGGCTGATTTTCATCCGCTCATCCCTGTTTACCGCCGTTGTATCGTCACTTGTCTTTCTCTCTACACAAAACAGCCATATCCGCTTTTCGCCGCGTCTCGGCTTTCTGCTCACAGTCTCGCTCTGGGTAACGGCTGCTCTGCTCGGCTCGATTCCGTTTTACTTCTCCCATTTGCCGATCAGCTTTGCGACAGCGTTGTTTGAATCCACATCCGGCATTACCGCCACCGGCTCTACAGCACTGACCGGTCTCGACCAGATGCCGCGCGGCATTCTGATTTGGCGCTCATTGCTGTGCTGGATCGGCGGTATCGGGTTTATCGGTTTGGCGCTGTTGCTGCTGCCGTCTCTGCGCATCGGCGGCGTTCAGCTTTTCCATATGGAATCCTCGGACAAGTCCGAGAAAATTCTGCCGCGCGTCAATCAGCTGGCGATCGGCATCATTGTCGCTTATTGCGGCCTGACTATCCTGTGTATTGTTGCATATTTTGCCGCCGGAATGGGCATGTTTGATGCTATCAATCACGGGCTGACCACAATCTCCACGGCCGGTTATTCGACTCATGACAGTTCTTTCGGCTTTTTTGACGGTAATAAAGCCATCCTGATTGTGGCTATGGTCTTTATGACGCTCGGCTCCCTGCCATTTATTCTGTACATCAAAGCCGTCATTCCGCAGCAAATGCCCAACCTGCTTGATCCGCAGGTCAAGCTTTTCCTGTCGCTGATCCTTATTTTCACTTTCGGGTTGGCAGTGATGCTGCGTATCAGCTCCGATATGCCTTTCGGTACTGCTTTGCTGACCGCGGGCTTTCATTTCATTTCCGTTATCACCACCACCGGTTTTGCAATGGAGGATTACACGCTTTGGGGGCCTGCAGCGGTCGGCGTATTCTTTCTTGCCTCCTTTATCGGCGGCTGTGCCGGTTCCACATCGGGCGGTATGAAAATCAACCGCATCATCATTTTGTGGCGCACCACACAGGCCAGCCTCACCCGTCTGGTCATGCCTCACGCCGTTGTCAAAGCCCGCTACGGCACATCAGAAATCACACCGGATATTGCCCAGAGCGCCCTGCTCTATCTGTTTCTGTATTTTGCCTCGCTGGTGCTGGGCACGATGGCATTGTCCACCTTCGGGCTGGATTTTGTCTCCGCCTTTACCGGCGCGCTTACCGCCCTCTCCAATGTCGGCCCCGGCCTTGGCGAAACCATCGGCCCTGCAGGCAACTTCTCCACCATCAATGACAATGCGCTCTGGGTGCTGAGCTATCTGATGCTCGCCGGACGTCTGGAACTGATTACTGTGGTCATTCTGTTCACCCGTGCCTTTTGGGTACGCTGAACAGTGACAATCACGAAAAACTGATCCGGTTCCGGAAAAGAAAATGATGCAGAATGGTTGATAATTTCAATTAACCATTCTCATTGTTTCATTCATGATATAATGCAATGACTCTAAAGCAATTCTTGGAAAGCCCGTCACAGGCACTGAGCCTTGCATTGTTGTTATATAATTGCTTTATGCACTTCTGAGACTTCCATTCTGCCTCCGGCAGTTCATAGCCCTTTTATTGCCACCCTCTTACGGAGTTCCTATGCCGATTAAGGTTGATCTTGATGATATTGACTGGAAAATTCTGCGGGAACTGCAAAATGACGGGCGGATGACAAATGTCGAGCTGGCGGAACGCGTCGGCATCTCGGCACCGCCATGCCTGCGCCGTGTGCGCAAGCTTGAAGAAAGCGGCATCATTCAGGGCTATCAGGCGATCATTAAAGGTGAAGCTGTCGGTCAGGATCTGGTGGCTTTCTGCTCAGTCGGGCTGAAACACCAGTCCGATGGCGAATTGAAAGCCTTTGCCGAGAAAACCAAATCCTGGTCGCTGGTGCGCCGCGCATGGATGGTGTCCGGTGAGTCCGATTTTCTGCTGCATTGCGTTGCACCAAATCTCAACGCGTTCCAGACTTTTGTGATTGAAGAACTGACCGCTACGCCGAATGTAGATTCCGTGCGCACAGCACTGACCATCAAGCCGGTCAAAGACGAAGTTCTGATCGCAATTTAAAAGCGACACATCTCTGGATATTAAAAAAGCCGGTGAAAACCGGCTTTATTTATGTCTGCTCGAAAATCCGTTGGTAGAAATCACCGATTGTCTTCGCTTCGCGTTCCAGCGGGAAAAACTCACGCACCCGTTGCAAGCCTTTTTCCGCATGTTGTGCGGCAAGTGCGGGGTCACGCAGATAGTTTTCAATCGCAGGTGCCATAGTCGCACCGGACGGCACAACATAACCGGTTTCACCTTCAATCACGATTTCCGGATAGGCACCGGCATCGCTGGTCACGACTGCGGTTTGTGAAGCCATGGCTTCAAGCGGCGTCAGGCCAAAACCTTCGGTGCGAGACGGCGCCACATAAACATCCAGACGGCGATACCATGCACTGATACTGTCGCCCGTAGGATCGGCACTGACAAACGGCACCTCACCCAGAAAAATAATCCGGTCAGCCAGCCCCGCTTTTCTGACCTTTTCCTGCAGTTCTTTTTCAAAGCCAACATGCTCGGCTGTAGCACGCCCTGCCACCACGGCCGTCCAGTCAGGATAGCGCGGCAACAGCTCGATCATCGCATCGACAAAAAGGTCGGTGCCTTTCTGATGCCGCACACGGCCAAAACAGCCAATGGCATATTTTCCAGGCAGACCGGTTGCCGCGAAACGATCCTGCGTGCTTTGCGGCGGGCGGAACTGTTCCAGATCAATACCATGCATGCTGACAGTATTCGGCACTTCCAGATAGCTCGCCGTGCGGCCACTGGTTGCCAGAACACCGTCCATACGACGGATCAGCCATTTGGTGAATTTCTTATGATGGCGCTGTGAAGCCGAGGTAAAAATCACCTTCAGCTTCATCCGCAGCACATCGCGCATCACAATACCGGCCAGCATTTCAACATTGCGGCGGGCATGCCAGATGCGGAATTTTTTGCCGGACGCAGGCCTGCGCCACAATCCGGCAAGATCACGCAAATTCACATGCGGAAGATCATCTGGCAATCCCCGCCCGACAGCTGCAATCCTGATCCCCATTTTGCGCTGCACCGGCACCAGCTGGACAATCGTCGAGGTGACGCCGGATAGACGCTTTTTAAAATTCGGAGCCAGAATATCAGTGTCAGAAAGGGATACGCGCACTGGTTAAATAAATCTCATACCAAGAATTTCATAGGAACGGGCGCCGCCCGGTGCATTGAATTCCACAGTATCGCCTGCGCTTTTACCGATCAAGGCACGCGCAATCGGTGACGAGATAGAAATGCGGCCTTTTTTAACATCCGCTTCCTGATCGCCGACGATCTGATAAATGCGCTCTTCTTCGGTGTCTTCATCAATGAGCGTAACAGTCGCGCCGAATTTAATGGTCGTACCTGTCAGCTTTGAAATATCGATCACTTCAGCACGGGCGATGAAGTCTTCAACTTCACCGATACGGCCTTCATTGAGGCTCTGTGCTTCTTTGGCTGCATGATATTCGGCATTTTCAGAAAGATCGCCGTGCGCGCGCGCTTCCGAAATCGCCTCGATAATGCGCGGACGCTCTTCCTGCTGACGCCAGCGCAGTTCCTCTTTCAGCTGATCGAAGCCAGCCTGTGTCATAGGGAACTTTTCCATGCCCTGTCCTTTCTCATGCCTGATGCGCGGTCTTCAATCGCGCTAAAGCACTCCGCAGCCATAAAACCACGAAAATGCAGAAACAAAAAATGAGACTATCTTCCGGCTAGCAGAGCACCATGCGCCCTGTCGGGTGCACAAAGGTTGCTCTAACATTTATATTTACAGCGTAATTTTACCTTAAGCTGTTTCAGGCTTAAGGAATTATGCTGCAGCAGCCGGAGAACACCCCCGAGACTCAAAAATAAAACGGTCGCCGAAGCGGTGCTTCGGAACCGTTCATCATTCATCATCTGTTTCAGTTATCGTGCCAGCTTTGCAAACAAAAAGAAAGAGCAAAAAGCATCGCCAAAAAACTTGTGAAAAACTCGGGGTCTGCCCGCCCCGCGCCAAGCTTTTCTGAAACATTTTTTAAAAAAAACAGATCTTTTTTACTGAAAAACTGTGACAGCTTTTACATGAACACAACAGCATGAAAACGCCGAAACAATATATAAGACTTCAGTATAAAGTATTATAAGTCCGAAAATTTCAAAAAAACTACAGCTGACAGCGTGAGAATCATTTCGGATATACGTTGTAACATCATATATTATGCTGAAATCCGGCTTGCTTTCCTGCAATAATACAGCATAGTGACCGCGGTTCAGCACATAGTCTCAGCCTGCTCAGATCCGGTTTGCCCTCAGCTCTGTCGCGTATCATACAGAGAAAAGCAGTTCCGGCCTGCCGGACAGTTCCGTCTTCCGCAAGACAAACATGATCTGAACTGTAACGATCCACGTTTATTGCATTCCGCAGGCATATCATGACCCAGTCACGCGCTAATTTATTGCTTCTTTTTGCCGGCCTGATCTGGGGTCTTGGCTTTGTTGCCCAGTCAACCGCCATGGAAAATATCGGCCCGCTGACCTTTATCGGCCTGCGCTTTATCGTGGCCACAGCAACAGTTGCGCCTTTTGCCTTTATGGAAGCCGGACGCGCATCCAAACCGCTTTCCTTTTCCGATCATAAAGCCTTCATGATTCTCGGGAGCATGTTGTTTTCCGGTATGGTTCTGCAGCAAACCGGCCTGCTCACCACTTCCGTCACCAATGCAGGTTTTCTCACCGGTCTTTATGTTGTGCTGGTGCCGATTTTAGGCGTGATTTTATTTTCCCAATGGCCGCATCCGGTCGTCTGGATTTGCGCCGTGCTCAGCCTTACAGGCATATTCATGCTGTCCGGCGGTTCGCTTGACGGTTTCAGTCAAGGCGACTGGCTGATGATTGCCGGTGCATTTTTCTGGGCTTTGCAGGGACTGTTCATTGCCCGCTATGCATTACGCATCGGCAGACCGGTCACTATGGCCTGCGTTCAGTTCGCGGTCGTTGCATTTGCCAGCATTGTTTGCGCTGCGATTTTTGAACAGATCGAATGGCAGACCATTCAGGCCGCAGCGCCGGAAATTCTGTTTACCGGCATGTTCTCATCCGGCGTGGCGTTTACATTGCAAGCCATCGGCACCCGTTACACCAGCGCACCGCAGGCAGCTATTTTCCTGTCTTCCGAAGCTTTATTCGCAGCCCTGTTCGGTGCAATTCTGCTTGGCGAACGTCTGCCATTTATCGGCCTTGCCGGTTGTGCGCTGATTTTCCTGTCTATGCTGATGGTCGAAATTGTACCCCGTCTGCGCTTCAAAAAACCGGCAACCGGCAAGACTAATCTTTCAGAGGTTCCGGCAGAAAACCTGTAAGCCAAGCCATCACAGCTATGGTTTAAAAGACACGACAGCGCGTTAAACCGCCGGATTTATCTGTGCGGTTTAGTTTTACAGATTGCCAGACTTGTTAATTACTGCTTTTAAAAACACTGAACATCCGGTTACGTACACGGAAGATGTTCCGCTTGGTTGAACAGTAACAGGCTTGGCAAGGATAGAGCAGCGAATGACTCGTATTTTGTTTCTGGCATTCGTTTCCATCATTATCAGCGGCTGCACAGGCTCCCGCGCGGTACTCTGGCACGGCCCCAATTCCAATCCGGCTTCTGTAGCTGCGGCCAATGCTGCCATCATCAAACCGGCTCAGCCAGCTTCCGTCGTCCCTGTTTATGTAGCCACAAGCCGTCAGCGCAGCGATGATTTTTCAATGCCTTACAATGCGAAACGTTCAGACAAGCTGAATTTTTCACGCGTTGATATCGGCATCCCGAAATCCCATGTGAAAGGCGTTGTGGAAAAGACCGGCTATAAGCCGGATCCGGCCAAGCATTTCGCGGCAGTCAGCTTCCAGCCTTTTGATAACAGCCAGATTTTCGTCAATCAGCTGAATCAGGCTCTGGATCAGCACTCGGCAAAAGATCAGGAGCTGCTGATCTTTGTGCATGGCTATAACAATAATTTTGCGGACAGCACGTTCCGCGCTGCCCAGTTTACCCATGATTACGGGTTGAAATCCGTGACCGTGCATTATGCATGGCCGTCTGCGGCCTCGCTCGGCCTTTATGTTTATGACCGCGACAGTGCCAATTTTGCGCGTGACGGTCTGGCAGAATTGCTGAAACTGGCATCAAAGACCAAAGCCAAACGGATTTTGCTGGTTGGGCACTCCATGGGCAGTTTCGTCACCATGGAAGCCCTGCGCACATTGGCACTCAATGAAGAACGGACTGCACTGAACCGTCTGACCAATGTTCTGCTGGCCGCCCCTGACATTGATCTGGATGTGTTTGAAAAGCAGGTCAAAGATGTGAAGCCTCTGCCTCCTATGGCCGTTCTGGTTTCGCGCAATGACAGTGCGCTGAATATTTCAGGCCGCATTACCGGCGGACATTCCCGCGTCGGCGACGGCTCCAGCATTGAAACACTGCAGAAATATGGCATTGCCGTGCTGGATGCCAGCACGGTTGACGGCGGAGATCACAGTGTCTTTGCCTCTTCGCCAACGCTGATGGCTCTTGTCAGTGACGGCAGCTTGTCCTTTAATACTTTGAAAGGCGAAGGTCAGACATCCGGTCAGGCCATATTGGCCGATGGTACAAATGTGATTACCGGTGCCGCTTCTATGGTTATCTATCTGCCGGGACGTATTTTAACTGCGGCTGCCACAGGCTTTCAGCAATAGTGTCAAGCTCTCACACCATCCCCGACCTGTTTTGATTTCGGGGGTGGTGTAAAATCTGTTTTCTGCAGTAACCACATTTTGCAATATTGATTTTATCCCTATCAATAAAAGCCTATATTGAGCCGGTAAGCATTCAGGCTGCATTCACATAATTCCGTATAGATTCTGACAAGCGAAAAAAGCCCCGCTATCCGTCCGTCCACATTCCGAACGAATGCATGACGGAACCGGAACAGGTGCTTATTCGTTTATAATTCATGGCGCCCTTTGATGCTCTGAGCTCAGAAAGCCTCTGACATGAAAAGCGCGCAGATTGTTCTGCTGCAAAAACAGACAATTCATCACGGGGAGACCGAAAAATGAAACTTGGTATCAAATCGGCAATTATTGCCCTTGCTTTATTCTCCGCCACAGCCGCACAGGCTGCGAATGCGATTGTAACAACCAATCTTAATCTGCGTACTGGCCCCGGCACGAATTACCGTACGCTCGGCTCTATTCCGAACGGTGCGCGCGTTGATGTGAACGGCTGCACCAGCGGCTATGGCTGGTGTCGAGTCAATTACGCAGGGCGCTCGGGCTGGGCATCCTCACGCTATCTCGCAGTGCGTGAAGGATCGTCCGGTAACTACAGCAATAATAATTTCGGCAACACAGCTGCCGCCATCGGCATTCCGCTGATTGCCGGTGTGGTTATCGGCTCGGCGATCAACAATGACAGGTATGACCGCTGGGATCGTCCATATTATCGCCCGCACCGCCCATATTACCGGCCGAATTATCGTCCGGGTTGGGACGGATACCGTCCGGGTCGTCCGGGCTGGGAAAACGGCCATCGTCCGGGACGTCCGCACTGGAACCGCCCGCGTCGCGGTGGTGACGGCCCGCACGGCCAGTAAGAGCTGAACCTCTAAGAACGCCGCAGAGATTTTCTGCGGCGTTTTTTTTGTTTCTAATAATTATCGGTCAGAATGAAAACGTACCCTTTTCGTTCTATACTTATATGCCTATATTCGCTAATGTCTGACTACCCGCTTTCTTCTGATCGGGTTACAGACTGGCTGTATCCATTATCTGCTCTTCGCTTCTGCTTGCCGAGAAAGTTCTGACATGTCCAAAAAAGATAAGTCATCACAGCCCCCTGCTGATTTGAACAAGCAGAAACAGGACGCTGGTTTCGGTGAAACACCTCATAGCTCAGGTTTCGGCGAGGTGCCGCAAGTTGATGGTTTCGGTGAAACACCTCAGGCAGAATTTTCAGGCATCCCGCTCTCCTCTTCGGTCGGAGACTGGTCGCGGATGATCAGTGAAATGGCTGAACAGCCGGAAGCTATGCCTTCCGCACCAGTCGCTAAAAAACCGGCAGCAAAAAAGACAGAAGCGAAAAAAGCACCTTCATCCCGCGCCAAAGCAGCCACGCTGAAAGAACGCGTCGCGGCAGGTCTTAATCCTGTCTCCGGCATGGATATCACTATGGAAGATGCAGCCAATATGCCTTCCAGCGGCGCCACCGCAACCGTGGAAGCTCTGTCTGCTTTGATTGAATCCGGCAATCCGCTGTTCAAAAACGGTAAACTCTGGACACCGCACCGGCCGGAGCGCCCTGCTAAGTCCGAGGGCGGCATCCAGATTAAAATGGAAACCGAATATACCCCTTCCGGTGACCAGCCGACAGCCATCGCTGATCTGGTAGAAGGTATTGAAAACAGCGATCAGACACAGGTACTGCTCGGCGTGACCGGTTCGGGTAAAACCTTTACCGTTGCCAATATTATTGAACGCACGCAGCGCCCTGCTCTGATCCTCGCACCGAATAAGACACTGGCAGCCCAGCTATACGGCGAGTTCAAAAGCTTCTTCCCGAATAATGCGGTCGAATATTTCGTTTCCTATTATGACTATTATCAGCCGGAAGCCTATGTGCCGCGTTCCGATACCTTCATCGAGAAAGAATCCTCGATCAATGAAGAAATCGACCGGATGCGCCACTCCGCAACCCGTTCGCTGCTGGAACGCGATGATGTGATTATCGTCGCCTCGGTCTCCTGTATTTACGGTATCGGTTCCGTCGAAACCTATACGGCGATGACCTTTGAAATGACCATCGGTGACCGTCTTGATCAGCGCCAATTACTCGCCGATCTCGTTGCACAACAATATAAGCGGCAGGATATCAATTTCGTGCGCGGTTCCTTCCGTGTGCGCGGCGATACGATTGAACTCTTCCCTGCCCACTTGGAAGACCGTGCATGGCGTATCTCGCTCTTTGGCGATGAGATTGAAACCATCACCGAATTTGATCCGCTGACCGGTCAGAAAACCGGCGATCTCAAATCCGTCAAAATCTATGCGAATTCGCACTATGTAACGCCGCGCCCGACCCTTAATCAGGCGATCAAATCCATCAAGGAAGAGCTGAAGCACCGCCTCGTCGAACTGAATAATGCCGGCCGACTGCTCGAAGCCCAGCGTCTTGAACAGCGCACAACCTTTGATCTGGAAATGCTTGAGGCAACCGGCTCCTGCGCCGGTATTGAAAACTATTCGCGTTATCTCACCGGCCGCCAACCGGGTGAGCCGCCGCCGACTTTGTTTGAATATATTCCTGATAATGCTCTGGTTTTCATTGATGAAAGCCACGTTACCGTTCCGCAGATCGGCGGCATGTATCGCGGCGACTTCCGTCGTAAAGCAACGCTCGCGGAATACGGATTCCGCCTGCCATCCTGCATGGACAACCGCCCGCTGCGCTTTGAAGAATGGGATGCCATGCGCCCGCAAACCATTGCGGTATCGGCAACACCGGGCAAATGGGAAATGGAACAATCCGGTGGTGTATTTGCCGAGCAGCTGATCCGTCCGACCGGCCTGATTGATCCGCCGGTTGAAGTGCGCCCAGCCCGTTCGCAGGTCGATGATGTGCTGGGAGAAATCCGCGAAACCGCAAAGAACGGCTACCGCTCACTGGTCACAGTACTGACCAAGCGCATGGCCGAGGACCTGACAGAATATCTGCATGAACAGGGTGTGCGCGTCCGCTATATGCACTCGGATATTGATACGCTGGAGCGTATCGAGATTATCCGTGACCTGCGCCTTGGTGCATTTGATGTGCTGATCGGCATCAACCTGCTGCGCGAAGGTCTGGACATTCCTGAATGCGGCTTCGTTGCAATTCTCGATGCGGATAAAGAAGGCTTCCTGCGCTCAGAAACCTCGCTGGTGCAGACAATCGGCCGTGCAGCACGAAATGTCGATGGCCGCGTTATTCTTTATGCCGATACGATCACCGGCTCCATGCAACGCGCGATGGAGGAAACCAGCCGTCGTCGTGAGAAGCAGGTCGCCTATAATACCGAACACGGCATTACACCGGCATCGGTGCGCAAGAATATCTCGGATATTCTCAATTCCGTTTATGAGCGGGATCATGTGCGCGCGGATATCAGCGGCTTTGCCGAACAAGGCGGCATGGTCGGCAATAATCTCGGCGCGCATCTTGAACATCTTGAGAAGAAGATGCGTGACGCCGCAGCTGATCTCGACTTTGAAACAGCCGCAAGACTGCGTGACGAAATCAAACGTCTGCGTGAGAAAGAACTGGCTATTGCTGATGATCCGCTGGCGCGTGAAGCGGAGCTGTCCCTTGAACGACCGTCCAGAGGTGGCAGGACATCACCGTCGCCATCCCTGTTTAAAAAACCGTCGCTCGACAATATGGGACCCGGAACAGATATGGCGAAACCGCTCGGCCCGCAGAGCGACGACGATCCGGCTCCAGTCAGACGGCATCGTGCCGGTGCAGGCTCCTATGAAGATCCGGTGGATGTAAAGCGTAAAACCCGCCGCTCCGGCAAAACCGGACGTCCCGGCAAATAACGGTTGTTCAGCGCCTGTATTGACAGCACAAGACGGAAAACGCATGAAAGCGATGTGCGTTTTCCATTTCTTAGAGCGCCGCGCGCCCTTTCGGGCGCACAAAAATCGCTCTAACACCTTATATTTGCAGCATAATTTTACCTTAAACTCATTCAAGTTTAAGAAATTATGCTCTGGCATTAACATATGTCTCAAAACCCGTTCAGGACTTTTGCGATATATTCTGACAGGATCAGCCTATGCGCCTTCCGGCCGGATTATTTGCTGCACTCATGCTGTCTGTTCCGGTCTCTGGTCTGTCTGTTGCCTTTGCACAGGAGCAGCAGAAAAAACCAACCGAATCCGCCCTTCCCGTAACGGAGAAAAAACAGAGCGAGAAGTCTGACACCGCTGCGAAACCTGCGCCGGATGTTGCGCAAATCTGCCGCCTGATTGCCGGATCGGCTGAAAAACATGGGATTCCGCCGAATTTCTTTGCCCGCCTGATCTGGAAAGAAAGCCGCTTTGACCATCTGGCTGTCAGCCCTGTCGGTGCGCAGGGTATTGCGCAATTCATGCCCTATACAGCTAAAGAACGCGGCCTGACCGATGCTTTTAATATTGAACTGGCTCTGCCCGCCTCGGCATCGTTTTTGAAAGATCTGCATGGCAGTTTCGGCAATTGGGGGCTGGCAGCAGCGGCCTATAATGCAGGGCCGACACGCCTGTCCAACTGGATGAAGAATGGCGGTTTTCTGCCGCTGGAGACAGAAAATTATGTTCTCTCCATTACCGGAAAAAGCGTGGATCATTTCAGTACCGGACAAGAGCTGACTGACACGCCGCTGGATGACAAACTGCCCTTTCAGCAAGCCTGCCAGCTTTTACCCATCATCAAATCCCGCTCAATCTCTATGGCACAGCTTAATCCGTTTCCATGGGCGGTTCAGGTGGCAGGAAATTTCCGTCAAAGTGTTGTCAGCGCGCAATGGAACCGTTTGCGCAAACAGAATCCGAAACTGTTTGCCGGTCGTGAAATCTATATTTCCCGTGTCCGCAGCCCGATCGGCAGAAGAGGAATCTACGTCGCCCGCCTCGGTGCGAACAGCCGTCAGACAGCGGATAATCTCTGTCAGACCATCAGAATCAGTGGTGGCTCGTGCATCATTCGCAGAAACCGCTGAAACTTTCAGAGCCTTTGGCGACAATGAAAGTGAAATACACGGGGCTGCATCACTTTCCGGAATAAGCGACAACCCGAATACACAACCGGAATGCCAGCAATTGTTCAATTTCAGCAGTGAAAACAACGCTCTTTAAAATCGAAAGCAGCCTTTTCGTGTATTTTTTTCTCAAAATATGCGATTTTTTAAGTGATCCGACTTCTTCCAACCATAAAGAACTACATAATTCAGTTATTATACAACAATTTTCAAAACTAAATAAAACTTAAGTCATCTTGAATTTCTTTTTAGTGAAGTATCTTTGTATTTATGACTATTTATTTTTTATTACAGCCCATCTTGGCAAAGAAAAAACAGCGTCATAACAAAAATTTGCTTGCCAAATACCTCTCTATAGATCAGTCTTCAAATGTTCGGGCATTTGGCGAACAATGGAAGACTGGAAGAACGGCGCGCCGGAACCGCTATAAGCTCCGGGTCAGGCAACTGACAATGATCGGCTCCTTTCCTGATTTCGATAACTGCCTGCATACCCCTACCGCTGGGCGTGTGGTGCGCATAGCGGTTCGAAAAATTCCGTTGCGGCTGAAAGGCCAAGACGGCGCCAAGGAAAAGGAACGTATCCCATGGCACAAACCGGCGTAGTCAAATTCTTTAATGGTGAAAAAGGCTTTGGCTTTATCAAACCGGATAATGGCGGACCAGATATTTTCGTACATATCTCTGCTGTTCAGGCTTCCGGCCTCACAAACCTCGCTGACAATCAGAAAGTTTCTTTCGAAACTGAACCGGATCGTCGCGGCAAAGGCCCTAAAGCTGTAGACATCAGCATTACCGAGTAAAAAGCACCAACTGCGGATATATGATTTCTGCGTGACATTCTCACAGAAGTCAGATTGCAAGCAGTGCTTTATCCAGAAACCCCGGTTCCGCCGGGGTTTTTTATTATCTGCAGAGCGGCTCCTGTGAGTGTTTGCTGTTCACTTTCTGATACAGTCTGAAAACCAAAAAAGACGGCTCAAACCAGCACGCAGAGCATTACGGGACTGCTCCTTTCATTAGAGAGTCTCCTATCCCATTGTTTTCATGAATGTCTTACAGCTGAAGCCCGCCTCCCTCTAAGCAATGTGTCCGCACGCTCTCAAAGCGCATGAAGCCATGTTTTCAAATCCACGCTGCTTGTCATTAATCGTGACATACGGAGATATTTAAAAAGCTGAACATTCCCCCTATTTTCTGTTCAGCAAGCATTCATATGCCCTGCTCTAATGATTGATCATCATCTTATCACAGCACATAAAGTTGCTGCTGAGAGAAGACCAAAACCGGCATTATCGAATGCGTATAGCTTCGTAAGGAGGCACAGATTATGATGAATAAGTTGACCAAGACCGCTCTGATCGCAGGCCTCTCCATTGCCACGATAGCCGGCAATCTTTCAGTTGCATCCGCTGATGATTGGGGACGCCGCCACGGGGGCTGGAACAATGGCGGCTGGAATCATGATAATGGCTGGCGCAACCGTGACAGAGACTGGGATCGCCGCGACCGCCGCCGTGATCGCAACAATGCGATAGCCGCAGGCGTGCTTGGGCTTGCCGCTGGTGCGATTATCGCCGGTGCCATATCGCAGCCGCAACCGCAGCCTGTTTATCGTGAACCGATTTACAATGCACCGCCACCGCAGACTTTCTACCCTGCCCAGCCGGCACGCGGAAATTATGGCCGCGACTATCGTGGCTCCTACCAGCCATGGACACGCGAATGGTATAACTGGTGCTCCCAGAAATACCGCTCCTTTAATGCCCAGTCCGGTACATTCCGTGGCTATGATGGTCAGGATCACTTCTGCGTCGCAAACTGATCCCGTTCAGATGAAAAAACCGCCGGTCACTCCGGCGGTTTTTTTATTAGAGTTTTGGGTGCCCGTGGCAACTCATTCACACCAGAAACGGATTGCCTCTGCGCTCATCGCCAAAGCGGCTGCCTGCACCATGACCGCAGATAAAGCTAAATTCATCACCAAGCGGCAGCAGTTTCTCTTTGATAGAACGGATCAATGTTTCATGATCGCCGCCCGGCAAATCCGTCCGGCCCACTGATCCGCTGAACAAGACATCACCGACAATTGCAAAATGCATGGCTTTATTGATGAAAACCACATGTCCCGGCGAGTGTCCCGGGCAATGCAGAACTTCAAAATTCTCACCGGCAACCTGTAAAACATCACCTTCTTTCAGCCAGCGATCCGGCTGAAAATTGCGGAAGCCGTCTCCCAGACCAAATTTGGCCGCCGAGGCTTCCACATTGTCGTAGAGAAACGCATCCTCTTCCTGAGAGCCGATAATCGGCACCTGTAATGCATCACGCAGATCAGCGGCAGCACCGATATGATCGACATGACCATGGGTGATCCAGATTTCTTCGATCTTCAGCTGATTATTTTCGATCACATCTTTCAGCGCATCAACATCACCGCCCGGATCAACAACAACGCCTTTTTTACTGTCCTTATCGAACAGGATTGTGCAATTCTGCCGGAAAGGCGTGACTGCCACTATGATTGCCTGAAGCTTGCTCATTTATCACCCGATTATCATTTGCGTGCTCTGACCGGTTTTCGTTTTGCCTAGAGCGCCGTGTGCCAGATCTGGCACACAAAGGACGCTCTAACACTTTAAAATTCGCACATGTCTGGTTCAAATGGATTCATTTGAGTTCCCGCGAACATGCGCCACAGAAGGATCCAGAGTAAGTGCCATGCGTATAATTAAGCGCGGCACACTCTGGTGCAAACAAAAAGGACAGCCGTAGCTGTCCTTTATATAGGCCGGATAAATCAAAAAAGCAGTGCATCGCGCACCGCCTGAAGAGAAAACATATTCATAAGACCGGCATGACATCCCGCCCTGCCGGTCATAAGGTAATTAATCCCGAGTTTTTACGGTCAGGCTTTATTAGCCATGCTGTTTTTAATCAGACCGATCACGGCTGTCAGAACGGCACCACCGGCACCGCCGCCAATCAGCTGTCCGACAATACCGCTCAATGCAGAATCGACACCGCCACCGGCCAGCATTGGCAGAAGCTGACCGAGGATCAGACCGCCGATACCACCGGCAACTGTATTGCCTGTTGTTCCAAGGCTGAGATTCTTAACTGCGCCGGCCAGATTGCCGCCGACAGCACCGGCGACTAACTGCACAAGAATAGGAATAATGGCATCCATAATTGTCACCCCAATTAATGTTAAACATCAAAGTAGAACGCCTTGACATCTTGATGATGACAAGAAAAAGGAGACTGTCAATTCTTATAATTATTACCTGATAAATTCAGCATGTTTCATCCCTCTGCGCTACCCACAATCATACAGTTTCACACAGAATCAGATGTAAACGGCAGATAGTGTGAAAATGCAGCATGTTGCGCCGCAAAATATTGCCATGGTTGTTTCTAAAGCAGATAATAGAAAGTAAGATGCAGATAATCTATCCGCATAACAAGCAGGCTGATAGAACTAGCAGGCTGAAATATGAATGAACCGGAGACCGGACGTGCGTTTCAATCACAATGATACTACTATTCGTGCCGCCCTCTCAGAAGATGAGGTCAACGATCTGGGCATCATTGAACTCCTGTTCTTTTCCTATCGCGATTTTACAGCAGATCCCGATAAGCAGCTTGAAACCATGGGCTTCGGCCGCGCGCATCACCGTGTCTTATATTTCGTCAACCGCAAGCCCGGCATGAGTGTTGCGGAACTGCTGGATGTTTTGAAAATCACCAAGCAAAGCCTTGCCCGTGTTCTGAAACAACTGGTTGATAACGGCCATATTATTCAGCTGACCGGTGAAACCGACCGCCGCCAGCGGGAATTATATCCGACTGTTTCCGGCCGCGAGCTTATTCTTTCGCTGACACAGCCACAGTCAAACCGCATTGCCGCGGCTCTGGCTGAAAGCAATGTCACGGAAAAACAAATTATCCAGAATTTCCTGAAAGCCATGGTCAACAGCGACCAGCGCGATCAGATCGACAGCCTGCCGCTCAGCCGGTAAATATAAACAGCCTTCATTCACATAGTGTGTATATCCGAAGGCCGTACACACAGATAAACAGACTGCAGAAGCCGAGATAACAAGCTGAATACACGCCTCGCATAAGGCAGGAAAAGCTCTGTACTGAAAGGGTAAACCAATGACCAGCGAAGACACAATTCTGTCCGACGATGCCCCGCACCTGCTGGTGGTTGATGATGATACCCGTATCCGCAGCCTGCTCTCGCAGTATCTGAGCACCACCGGTTACCGTGTCACAATGGCAGCCAATGCGCAGGAAGCCCGCCGCAAGCTCGAAGGCATTGATTTCGATCTCATTATTCTCGACGTCATGATGCCGGGCGAAAGCGGTGTGGAGCTGACCCGCTCGCTGCGAGAGCAGAAGAATGTGCCCATTCTGATGCTTACCGCGCTTTCAGAAACTGACAGCCGTATCAGCGGCCTCGAAGCCGGTGCCGATGACTATCTCTCCAAGCCGTTTGATCCGCGTGAACTGACCCTGCGTATCAATAATATTCTGCGCCGCGGTGCCCAGCCGACACAGCATATTATTGAGCAGATTGTTTTCGGCCCTTACACTTTTTCCATTCCGCGCAAGGAACTCAAACAGGGCGGCGAAGTTATCAAACTGACGGATCGTGAACAGGATATTATGACGATCTTCGCTGAACGCGCCGGTGAGACAGTGCCGCGTCATGAACTGACAGGTCAGGACGGGGAAGTCGGAGAAAGAACAATCGATGTGCAGATCAACCGTCTGCGCCGCAAGATTGAAGTTGATCCTGCCAATCCGATCTGGCTGCAAACAGTGCGCGGCATCGGCTACAAGCTGAGCATTGAGCAATAAAAGCGCTCGTCGCCAATAACAGAATCCTGACGGACAGGAGAAAATAGCAGTTGCTCTGGAAAAGGTTTTCCGACTGGCTGGCATTGCGTATGCCCAAGCGGCTTTATGCGCGCTCGCTCATCATCATCATCGCTCCGATGGTGCTGTTGCAGTCGGTTATTGCCTTCGTTTTTATGGAGCGGCACTGGCAGATGGTGACAGAGCGCCTGTCCACTGCGGTTGTGCGCGATATTTCTGCAATTATTGATATTCTGGAAACCTATCCGCAGGAACCTGATTACGCGAATATCATCCGTATTGCGCAACAGCGGCTGGATCTCAACGTATCTGTTCTGCCGCCCTCGCCGCTGCCGCCGCCGGGGCCGAAGCCATTTTTCTCCATCCTTGATTATTTTCTCAATGAGGAAATCACCCGCCAGATCAATCGCCCGTTCTGGATTGATACGGTCGGCGATTCCGACTTGGTAGAAATTCGCATTCAGCTGGATGACAAAGTCTTACGTGTTTTTGCCAAGCGCAGTCAGGCTTATGCATCCAATACGCTGATCTTCCTCACATGGATGATTGGCACGGCTTTGGTTTTGCTCACGATTGCGATTGCCTTTTTGCGCAACCAGATCAAACCAATTCAACAATTATCAGAAGCGGCCGAAAGCTTTGGTAAAGGTCAGCCGATGCCTGCCGGTTTCCGGCCTCATGGTGCTGAAGAAGTGCGCAAGGCGGGCATTGCCTTCATCCAGATGCGCGAACGTATTGAACGGCAGATTGAACAGCGCACAGCCATGCTCAGCGGCGTGAGTCACGATCTACGCACCATTCTCACGCGTTTTAAACTGCAGCTGGCCATTGCCGGCAGCAAGATGGATACGGTGCCGCTCAATCAGGATATTACCGACATGCAGAATATGCTGGAAGGCTATCTGGCATTTGCACGCGGTGAAGGCAGTGAAGAGCAAGGTATTCTGGATCTGCAAATCCTCTTCACAAAACTGGAAGAAGAAGCACGGCTGCGGGATCGCGGTTTCTCCGCCGAGATGCACGGCAACAGCAATATTCACGTCCGACCGAATGCATTCACACGGCTGGTCAGCAATCTCGTCGGCAATGCTTTCCGTTATGCGCAATCCGTGCATTTAACGGCAACCCATGAGAATGACTGGCTGACCATTGTCGTCGATGATGACGGCGCAGGCATACCGGAAGACAAGCGCGAAGAAGTTTTCAAACCCTTTGTCCGTCTGGATGAAGCCCGCAATCAGGATGCAGGCGGCACCGGTCTGGGCTTAGCGATTGCCCGTGATATTGCCCGCAATCACGGTGGCGATATCACACTGGACAGCAGCCCGACAGGCGGCCTGCGCGCCATTGTCAGCATTCCTGCCTGATGAAGACATCACCGAATGAATTCAGGTGCCGAACATAGCTATATCCGGCACCTGAATAATTCTATCTGATCTGCAGCACGGCTTTACTTACATGACGGCAGAAACTTAACAGCCTGCGCATTGTAAACGCTTTCATCAGGCAATGAGAAACTGATAAAACCTTTCAGGTTCTCGCCATGTTTCAGAGTGCCCCTCATCAGAACTTTCTCAATCGTATCAACCGGAAGTTCGGTTTTATCAGGCATCACCGCTTTGAAACATCCGGCCTTGAGATTAAGGGGTGTCTCACTTCCATTCATAATTGTGACATCAAATGTCTTGGAAAACTGAAACTTGTCACCAATAACCATAACCGACTGGTTGCGCAGTTTGGAGTTCACAATAACTGCATCCGCTTCATTAAATGATTTAGGTGCAGCATAAGCACTGCCTGCTACAGACACGCATAAAACAGAAAATAAAATAACTTTATTATTAATCATAAAATAACTCCGATATGGACACCTGAGTTATTAAAGAAATTCATGTCACATTTAAGGTTGCTAATTTAAAAGCAACCATATCAAATAATATAGTACAAAACGGTAATTATATTATTTGAATCCATAATATTACATCAGTTTTTGCCCGTTCGGCACATTTCGCTCTGTTGCCGCCAACACAATATCACCATTTTCATCAGCAAATCCGAGCGTCAATACTTCAGACATAAACGGACCAATCTGGCGCGGCGGGAAATTGACAACGGCCAGAACCTGACGGCCGACCAGTGTTTCCGGTGTATAATGAACAGTAATCTGTGCTGATGATTTTTTAATGCCGATCACATCGCCGAAATCAATTTTCAGCTTATAGGCAGGCTTGCGGGCTTTGGCGAAAACTTCCGCTTCAATAATCGTACCGGTGCGAATGTCGACTTTTTCAAAATCCGCAAAACTGATTTCCTGCTGCTCAGACACGACGCCCCCGCCCATGCTTATAGCGCTGCCTTTTTAAACAGGCAGCGCTTGTTTTATCACCTTAAGCCCGGCCGACTGTTTCAAACAGCACGCCCTGCAAAGCTTCTTTCGCCGGCACACCTGACCAGACTACAAACTGGAAAGCCTGATAATAGCATTCACAGGCTTCCAGCGCGCTGGCCAGCAATACTTCGACCTGACGGCTGGTTGGCTTAGCGCCGCCCGCCAGCAACAGGGACTGACGATACATAATCGCCCCTTCCTGACGCCACAGATCAAAATGCCCCATAAGCAGCTGCTCATTAATCAAAGAGAGCAGACGCATGACTTCATTCACGCGCGGCTCACTCACCTTTACATCAAAGGCGCAGGCCAGATGCAGCGCTTCAAACTCTTCCATCCACGAGAATGAAAGATGATAATCCGTCCAGTTACCGACAACAGAAACCGCAATCTCATCGTCACCGGTACGGTCAAAAGCCCAGTCATTGGCATGCGCAACCTGTTCAATGACATCCACCGGATGTGCATCGCGAGCGATATCGAGCTCAAGAAGGTTCATGTTCGTTCCCTGTTTTTGGGCTTACCCGCAAGAGTAAAACCCGGATTCCGGCTGTCATAAACACGCAGCCGGAATGTATCCCCCGCAGCAATTGCCACAAAAAAGACACACTGGTTAATAGGCCGAGACAAATATTGCCAAACGCTGCAACCCCGCCTCCAACACACGCGCAAACACATGACTGTTACACTGATGCATCAACCGGATCTGTGCGGCTGAACTTATTGTCCTGCCGCTCCCCGCTTCTGCCATGCTTCATGACTCAATTACGAATCATGCAGTGTTTTCAGTCTATTGATGCTGAGTCAGAGTACCAGTCCTTTTTGTCAAAACTCTAAGAAACCATGTGGAAAGAACAAACGGCGCCCGAGTGGGCGCCGCTGTAACCGATTCTGGAATAAGGGCTTTTAGGCATTCGCCCCTGTGAATAAAAAATTAAAAAATCTTTGAGATTTTTAGACCTTAAGCGCCTTTTTTCGCTGGTTTTTCTGCCAGTGCAGCTTCGATTTTAGCAATACGCTCTTCGAGCTCGGCAATTTTGACCGTCAGGGCACTGTTTTCGGTACGGGTTTTAACGGCCATTTCACGCATGGCTTCAAAATCTTCACGCTGCACAACATCCAAAGTGTTAAGCAGCTTTTCACCCTGAGAGCGCATTGCTGTCTCGACTTCACGACGCATGCCCTGCGCGGCACCCGCAGCATCAGTGACGAGTTTTGCGAGTTCATCAAGAACTTTACCGGTTGCATTACTCATTGGATCACCTCTTTTTAGCCGCCACAGGCGGAAATAATTTCTGCTTCTGAGATAAGCCCGCATTATATCGTATGCAAGACTTAAACAGCCTTACTTTGTAAGACATTTAAGTTCGGCTTAAGGCTAAAACCCGAATAAAGCCATAAAAGCAACGGACTTTTATCCTGAACAAAAATTCGCTATGCCTCATTAACAACAGCATCAACCAGTGCTGAATGCATGATAGCAGACGCAGCCATAACGGAGTGAAGAATGACCGAACCGCAGATCATGATGGCTGCACTGCCCTTCCCGAATATTGATCCTGTGCTGTTTTCCATAGGACCGCTCTCCGTGCATTGGTATGGTATCGGCTATGTCATCGGCATTCTGTTTGCGTGGTGGTATGGCAAGAAACTCGTAAACACAGCGCGTCTATGGCCAAACAATAATGCGCCGATGGATCCGCTGGCTCTGGACGATTTTGTACTCTGGGCAGCGCTTGGGGTCGTGATCGGCGGCCGTCTCGGCTATGTGCTGTTTTATAATTTCGGTTTTTACATCAGTAACCCGCTGGAAATACCGGCTGTCTGGGACGGCGGCATGTCTTTCCATGGCGGTATTCTCGGCACGACTGTTGCCATGATCCTGTTTGCCCGTAAGCGCGGCATTCCTGTCTGGAGTATGTTCGACACTATCGCCGCCGGTGTACCGATCGGCCTTGGCGTTGTGCGTATTGCCAATTTCATCAATTCAGAACTCTGGGGTCGCGTCAGCGATGTTTCATGGGCGGTCTATTTCCCGAATGGCGGCCCGCTGCCGCGCCATCCGAGCCAGCTTTATGAAGCAGCACTCGAAGGCTTTGTGCTGTTCTTCGTGCTGGCTCTGCTGATCTGGAAGGGCAATAAGCTCAAAGCTCCGGGTTTCATCGCCGGTGCCTTTGTCGCCGGTTACGGCTTGTCGCGTATTCTGGTGGAATTCTTCCGCGAGCCGGACGCACAGCTCGGTTATCTCGTCGGCGGCTGGATGACCATGGGCATGGTTCTGTCTGTTCCGATGGTACTGCTCGGTGTCTGGGCAATGTGGCGCGGAAACCGCGCTGCGGCAAAGGCATAAACAATGGCAGAAACGACAATCCCCGCCGCAGACAAGCTGAAACAGCGTCTGATCCGCTTGATTACCAATGGCGGGCCGATCAGCGTGGCAGATTATATGGCTTTCTGCCTTGCCGATCATGACGGCGGCTATTACATGACCCGTGAGCCTTTCGGGGCGAAAGGTGACTTCATCACCGCGCCGGAAGTCAGTCAGATGTTCGGTGAGTTGATCGGCATTTGGGTCGTCAGCCATTGGGAAGCTCTGGGTAAACCGGAAAACTGCACCATTTGCGAAATTGGCGGTGGTCGCGGCACATTGATGAGCGATCTGCTGCGCGCGGCTGGCAAACTGGCACCGGACCTGCTGCGTACCGCCCATATTGCAATGGTGGAAACCAGCGACCGGTTGACAGGTGTGCAAAAGAAAAAGCTTGAGGGTGCCGCCCCTCACATGGCTTGGTATAAAAGCTTCGAGGAAATCCCGCAAAACACGCTGATCCTCGTCGCGAATGAATTGTTCGATGCGCTGCCCGATCATCAATATGTCAAACATGAGGGTCGCTTTGTTGAGCGCATGGTTGCAACCCGCAATGAGGCAGCACCGGAACTCTGCTTTACCACCGGAACCGGCGGCATTGACCCAACTCTACTGCCTCAAGGTCATGAATCAGCACCGGAAGGTACAATTTTCGAGGCCTCACCGGCTCGTTCTGCACTGATGCAGCAAATCAGCGAACATATCCGCAAGCACAAAGGTGCGGCACTGCTGATTGACTATGGCTCTCATGAAGCCGGTTTCGGCGACACCTTGCAGGCACTCTATCAACACGCCTATCAGGATGTTTTTGCCGCTCCCGGTCAGGCCGATATTACTACCCATGTGGATTTTGCCGCTCTCGCGCAAATTGCTTCCGCCCTCGGCTGCACGACAAAAGCTGAAGAACAGGGCGATTTCCTGCTGAGAATGGGGCTGCTCAGCCGTGCCGGTCAGCTCGGCGCCGGTAAATCTGCCAGCGTGCAGGAGCAAATCCGCGATGATGTCGAGCGGCTGGCTGCGCCAAACCAGATGGGCAACCTCTTTAAAGTCTTAAGCGTCACTTATCCCGACCTGAAAACAATCTGATATTTCATTTTCCAGAGAGACTATCATGACCAATATGCCTGATCCGATCCGCTCTCCTTTGCTCGAAACCAATGACCGTATTGCGCATGGTTTTTTCACCCGTCTCGGCGGCGTATCCTCCGGCATTTATGACAGCCTCAATGTCGGTGCAGGCTCTAAAGACGACCCAGAAGCCGTCGCTGAAAACCGCCGTCGCGTAGCGGCCTATTTCGACCTGCAACCGGAAGATCTGCAAACCCTCTATCAGGTACATTCACCAACCGTTCTGACCATCACTGAAGCACTGCCTTCACCACGTCCTCAAGCCGACGCGATGGTGACCAATGTGCCGGGACTGATTCTGGGTGCATTGAGCGCCGATTGTGGTCCTGTGCTGTTTTGTGAGCCGGAAGCGGGCATTATCGGCTCCGCTCATGCCGGTTGGCGCGGTGCGCTTGCCGGTATTCTGGAAAACACCGTGGAAGCCATGATTAATCTGGGCGCTGAAAGGTCAAAAATCCGCGCAGTTCTGGGGCCGTGCATCGGTCAGGACAACTATGAAGTCGGCGCTGAATTCGTTGCGGAATTCACTGCCCGCGATCAGACTTATGAACAATATTTCCGCCCATCGAGCGATCCGGCGCGTAAAATGTTTGATCTTTGGAGCTTTATCGTTGATCGTCTGTCAGCCTGCGGTATCCAGACAGCGTCTCTTGATCTCTGTACCTATGCCGATGAAGCGCGATTTTTCTCTTATCGCCGCACCACCCATCGCAAGGAACCGGATTACGGACGCCAGATCGCCGCTATTGCCATCCGGAAGTAAGCGCTTCCGGTTCTGAAAACATGCATGATCCTGCCGGACTGCTCGCAGAGCGGTAACCGGCACGGTCGTTTGTTCAATGCGGAGATAATTATGGCACTTCACTTTGCACCGGAAGAATTTGCGGCACGCCGTGACCGGCTGATGCTCTGCATGGCTGAGAACAAGCTTGATGCATTGCTGCTGTTTTCTCAGGAAAGCATGTATTGGCTGACCGGCTATGACACTTTCGGCTTTTGTTTTTTCCAGTGTCTGGTCGTCAAGCAGGACGGCAGCATGGTGCTGATGACACGCTCCGCCGATCTGCGTCAGGCGCGCCACACTTCTACGATTGAACATATCGTGCAATGGACAGATCGCGAAAACGCCAATCCTGCGGTTGATCTGCGCAATCTGCTCAATGATATGGATTTGCTTGGTGCCCGCATCGGTGTCGAATATCAGACCCACGGGCTGACCGCCGCCAATGGCCGCAAACTGGATGAGCAGCTGAACAGCTTTGCCAAAGTCATCGATGCTTCCGGCATGGTTGACCGTCTGCGTCTGCTGAAAAGCCCTGCGGAAGCCGATTATGCCCGCAAGGCCGCAGCTCTGAGCGATGCGATTTATGATGCTGCACTTGATCAGACGCGCAAGAATGCCAATGAGGCGAATATTCTTGCCGCGATGATGGAAGCCAATTTCCTCGGCGATGGTGATTTTCCGGCCAATGAATATATTATCGGCTCCGGCCCCGATGCTCTTCTCTGCCGTTATAAATCCGGCCGCAGGCAGCTGCACAAAAACGACCAGCTGACCCTTGAATGGTCCGGCGTCTACCGCCATTACCACGCGCCGATGATGCGCACAGTACTGACCGGCAAAGCAACCAAGCGTCATGAGGAACTGTATCAGGCAGCACATGAAGCCCTGATGGCTGTTGAAGCCGCCCTCACCCCTGCCTCGACATTCGGCGATGTTTTTGAAGCCCATGCCAAGGCACTGGAAGCGCATTCCCTGACGCGGCACCGCCTCAATGCCTGCGGTTATTCCGTGGGTGCACGTTTCACGCCGTCATGGATGGATCCGCAGATGTTCTATGCGGGCAATGCCGAGCGTATTGAGCCGGATATGACGCTGTTTGCCCATATGATTATTATGGATTCTGAAACCAATACGGCCATGACTTTAGGCCAGACCTATCTGACCACCAACGGCCCTGCCGAAAGCCTGTCGAAAAGCAGTCTTGATCTGGTGATTATTTAACGGGAACTGAAGCCGATGCCGGTTAATTTATCTGCCTCTGTTGATGCTTCATTTAAACGGAAAGCAACACTGCCGTTGCCTTTTAAATCCTCCGCAACAGTACCGTTGCTTTTTAAGTCTTCCGCAACATTACCGTTGCTGGTATCAGCCCTTCTGCTGGCTGGTTGCTCCTCGCAGACGACCAGTGAGAAAAGCGCGGCGCTTGCCCCGCTGACCTCTGATTTTGGTCAGCCCGCACAGGCTGCTCAGGCACCTTTGAATATGGCCAAGGTGCGTAATTACAAACTCTATATTGCACCGATCATCGGCGCACCGCTGGAGATTGTGACACCGCTCTCACTGCGTTTTGACACGATCATAAAAACGCAATCCATCACTCTCGCCTCGAATATGGAAACAGAAGCCGATTATATTCTCAAAGGCTATCTGTCTAACCTCACCGAGAATAATCAGACTTCTGTGCTTTATGTCTGGGATGTCATGGATAAGCAGGGCAATCGCGTACATCGCCTGCAAGGTCAGGAGAAAGTCTCCGGCAAAAACGGCTGGTCGTCTGTTCCTGCGACTGTGATGGGCAAAATTGCCGATGATACGCTGGCAGACTATTTCCGCTGGGTCTCGGCCAACGCTCCGTAAACAGCTTCAATCGCGATCAAACATCAGGTGAGACTCAGTTTCACCTGATCCTGCCGGTCATGTTAAGCCTGTTCTCAGAAACTTCACACAAACGTGTCTTTTTGGCCTATAGAGAGCATGAAAATGCAGCTTTTGTGAAATATCGGGGCATTAATGCTGCCCTGCGGCTTTTGTACCCTTGCAATACTGGCCAAGCTTTGTAAAAGGCCGCTCATCCAGCCAGTGTTGTATTAAGAAATGATGCATAGCTGCTGAAGTTGAAATTCTATGAGACGGACGGGTTGCAGACCCAGAACTCTCACAATCAAACCCGGATACAGGGAATCCGCGCATGACCAATGCAAAATGCATTCAAGGTTTATGCGCTAGGCAAACCAGCGCCAGAGGCAAAAAAGCATGAAACTTTTCGCGGGCAACTCCAATCGTGTCCTAGCAGAATCCGTCGCAAAACATCTGAATATTCCGCTCGGCAAAGCCGTTGTGAAGCGTTTTGCCGATCAGGAAATCTTCGTGGAAATTCAGGAAAATGTGCGTGGTGAGGACGTTTTCGTTCTGCAGTCCACCTCTTATCCTACCAATGATCACCTGATGGAACTGCTGATCATGATCGATGCATTCCGCCGCTCTTCAGCGCGCCGCATCACCGCAGTGCTCCCTTATTACGGCTATGCCCGTCAGGATCGTAAACCTGGCCCGCGCACACCGATTTCCGCCAAGCTGGTTGCCAATCTCATCACCGAAGCCGGTGCAAACCGCGTTCTGACCCTTGATCTTCATGCCGGTCAGATTCAGGGCTTCTTCGATATCCCGACAGACAATCTCTATGCAGTTCCGGTTATCGCCCGTGATGTTAAAGCCAATTACGATACATCCAATGTAATGGTGGTTTCGCCGGACGTTGGCGGCGTGGTACGTGCCCGCTCGCTGGCCAAGCGCATTGATGCGCAGCTGGCAATCGTTGACAAGCGTCGTGATCGTCCGGGTGAATCGGAAGTGATGAATGTCATCGGTGATGTGACCGGCAAAGACTGCCTGCTGTTTGACGATATCGTTGATTCCGGCGGCACACTCTGCAATGCGGCTGAAGCTCTGCTGGCCAAAGGTGCAACCAGCGTTACCGCCTATATCACCCATGGTGTTCTCTCCGGCGGCGCGATTGCCCGTATCACCAATTCCAAACTGAAAGAGCTGGTTATCACCGATTCCATCCAGCCAACCGCTGCAATCGATCAGGCGCACAACATCCGTGTCCTGTCGATCTCCGGCCTGATCGGTGAAGCGATTGCCCGCACCGCTGCGGAAGAATCCGTATCCAGCCTGTTTGACTAAAAACTGCTGGTTATCTGAATTGAAAAAGCCGGATCATTGATCCGGCTTTTTTGTTTTCTTCTTCACAAAGACAGTGCATTCTTTCTCTCAAACGGAGGAGAATGCATCATGTCAGACCCCATACTCTATACAAATCCGATGTCGCGCGGACGCATTGCCCGCTGGATGCTGGAAGAAACCGGCTCTCCCTACACTACACAAATCGTCCCTTTCGGACAGACTATGAAAGATGCGGAATACCGGTCAATCAATCCGATGGGCAAAGTACCGGCATTGCAGCATAACGATCATATCATCACCGAAACAGCTGCGATCATCGCCTATCTCGCCGATGTTTTTCCGGATGCCAAACTCGCACCAACTGCTGATGAGCGGGCAAAATATTATCGCTGGCTGTTTTTCGGCGCAGGGCCTGTGGAAGCGGCTGTCAGCAACCATGCCAGCGGCTTTAATCCGACAGAAGAGCAAGGCCGGTTTATCGGCTACGGCTCCTATGAAACCGTTATGGATGTGCTGGATCAGGCACTGTCAAAAACACCTTACATTACCGGCGACCGCTTTACCGCAGCCGATGTCTATGTCGGTGCGCAAGTGAATTTCGGACTGGGGTTCAATACGATTGAAAAACGCCCGAGCTTTATCGCTTACAGCCAGAGACTGCTGGAACGCCCTGCCCTGCAACGGGCAACAGCGCTCGATGATGCCGATATGGCGAAAATGAAAACCTGATTATTCCGCAGCCTCGGCGCTATCTGCGCTTTCATCGGGGCCATTCGGATCACCGGCTGCGGTTTCACAACCCATATCGGGAAATGCAACAATACGCATGCCTTTGAAGTCATTTCGCACAACCAGCAGGCCGCGCTCTTCAAAATAAGTCAGCAGACGACGGGCGCGGCTGGTGGAGTGGCTGCCATAGGCACGCGCCAATGTGGCATCAGACGGACATGGCGCCCCTTTAACCGCAGCCTGCGCCACGATCAGGAACACGCCCTGCACATCATCTGTCAGGCTTTCTGACAATTGCAGCGCAGTCTGCCACTTCTCATCATCAATCAGCTCATCCCCGCCGCTGGCCTGTGCCACAGCGAGACGACGACGGAATGCAGGCAGAGCCAACGGTTCCCCCGGCACACGATGAATACGGCAGCGCACCAGAAAATCCTGATACAGCACAGCCACAGTGCGATAAGCGGCTTCCGGATCTTCGATGATCTCGGTCATCACCTTATCCAGCAGCTCTTCACGCTCGGCTTCCACCAAGCCAGGAAATAGCGGCTCATCCGGCACTTCGGCTTCCGGCTTGGCTTTCACAACCTGTTCCAGAATTTCCGCAATCGGGCGCGGCGGTGGTGGCGGTGGCGGCGGACGACGCACAATCATCTTCGCTTCAGCCGCACTTGGCGTAAAAATCAGATCAGCCGCATCCACCGGAGAATCCGGCAATGGCATCAGTTTCGGACTGGATGAGCGCGCAGACGTTTCCACTTTACCGATTTTCACCGGCAACGGACGGCGCGACAAAGCAGGTCCCAGTGCCACAAAATGGCCGCGCTGCAAATCACGGAACTGTTCTGCCTGACGGCGATCCATACCAAGCAGATCGGCCGCACGCGCCATATCAATATCAAGGAATGTACGCCCCATCAGAAAGTTGGAGGCTTCAGCCGCCACGTTCTTGGCAAGTTTGGCGAGACGCTGCGTAGCGATTACACCGGCCAGTCCGCGCTTACGGCCACGACACATCAGGTTGGTCATGGCACTGAGCGAGATTTTACGCGCTTCATCCGAAACCTCACCACCGACAGAAGGTGCAAAAAGCTGCGCCTCATCGACAACCACCAGCATCGGATACCAGTAATCACGGTCAGCATCGAACATACCATTGAGGAATGCGGCAGCGGCTTTCATCTGCTGGTCAATATCCAGACCTTCGAGATTAACCACCACAGAAACGCGGTGCTGGCGGATACGCTGGGCAATACGCGTCAGTTCAGCCTCGGTGCGCGCAGCATCAACCACCACATGGCCGTAAACATCGGCCAGCGTGACAAAATCACCTTCAGGATCAATGATGCACTGCTGCACCCACGGTGCGCTCTGCTCCAGCAAGCGGCGCAGCAGATAGGACTTACCGGAACCGGAATTGCCCTGAACCAGCAAACGTGTGGCCAGAAGCTCTTCGAGATCGAGCATAGCCGCGGTGCCGTTCGTTGTGGCTCCCATGTCGATGCCGACCTTCATATGACCTCCTGAAATACACGTGAAAAAACACCCTGATGAACGGGTGTGATAAAATAAGATTCGGGATATGGAACTTGTCTATCAGCTATGTATCATAACACCAAGCCACGAAGCGCGCGCATTTAGCACGGCTGCGGCGGAATACACAGCGACAGGCCATATATGGTTCAAAAATGCCTGTCTTGTGCACAAAAACTTGCACTTACGGGTTTTATCGCTTATGAGAGCGCATCCGCGTAGACACCCTTGGAGGCAACGCGGAATGATATGCCCGCATCATCGCTGTTTTTGCTGCGTATTTTGCGGATATATCATGTTTCGGAATCTCACCTGATTTTGCGGAACACTCCAAATTACTTGATAAGGAAAAGCCATGAGCGAAGTTAAAACTCTCAAGGCCGTAAAACGCGAACGGGCTGGTAAGGGGTCCTCCCGTGCACTTCGCGACAACGGTCAGATTCCAGCAGTCATCTATGGTGACAAGCAGCCTGCTATTTCGGTCGCTATCGACTATAAAACAGTTTACTACCTGATTTATGGCGGCGGCTTCAAGTCTACCGTTTTCAACATTGAAGTTGACGGTCAGACTATCAAAGTTCAGCCTAAAGACTACCAGATGGATCGCGTTAAAGACACACCTCTGCACGTAGACTTCATCCGCGTAGCATAAATTTCAAGCCTTCAGGCTTCTGATTTATCAAACATCTCCGGTGCAAACCGGAGATGTTTTTGTTTGTGATACCATCACAGCCTGATAAAACGCTTGCCATATCTTATTCTCGGAGACGACCATGCTGCTGATAACCGGCCTCGGCAATCCCGGTGCGCAATATGCGCGAAACCGTCATAATATCGGTTTTATGGCCGTGGATGAAATTCATGCCCGCCATCGCTTTTCGCCATGGTCTAAAAAGTTTCAGGGCCTGATTTCCGAAGGTATGATCGACGGCGAGAAAGTACTACTGCTCAAGCCGCAAACTTTTATGAACCTTTCCGGTCAGTCTGTCGGCGAAGCGATGCGTTTCTATAAGCTGGCAATCAGCGATCTCATTGTAGTCTATGACGAGCTTGATCTGCCGCCAGCAAAATTGCGTGTCAAAGCCGGTGGCAGTGCCAATGGTCATAATGGTATCAAGTCCATCGACCAGCATATGCACGGGTTGCTGAACTCCAAGGAATATCGCCGTATGCGCCTTGGCATTGGCCATCCGGGTTCGAAATATCTGGTGCATCATTATGTGCTGGGTGATTTTGCCAAAGCCGATAATGAATGGCTGGATCTGCTCTTTACCGGTATCGCCGATAATCTGTCCTATCTCATCAAAAAAGACGATAACGGCTTTATGAATAAGCTCTCGCTTGTCATGGGCGGTAAGCAGGATGCCAAAGCGGAAGCACCGGTAAAAGCTGCGCCCAAAGCCCAGAGCCATATCCGTCAGGCACGGCAGAACAATACGATTGCCCCCAAAGTTCCGACAACCGGCCCTATGGCCGATATGCTGGCCAAACTCTTTGGCAAGAAAGACAGCTAAACGGGCTTTTAGATCACAAGCGGCAATTTTCAGCAGCTTTTGCCCGCAATTTACGCCACTGCCCTTGACCTGTGCTTGCCCCATAGCGCATAGGCAATGGCAATATTCATTACGTTTCATGCTGAAGGATAAGGGCTGAACCGCGCCATTGCCGGTCGTTCTTAAAATTCGCACCAGACCGGATAAGGTTCTACCATGGGTTTCAAATGCGGTATCGTTGGCCTGCCGAATGTCGGCAAGTCCACCCTCTTCAACGCACTGACCAAAACAGCTGCCGCACAGGCTGCAAACTATCCTTTCTGCACCATTGAGCCGAATACCGGTGAAGTTGCAGTGCCGGACAGCCGTATGCGCCAGATCGCAGACATTGCAGGTTCAAAAGAACTGATCCCGACCCGTATCAACTTTGTTGATATTGCCGGTCTGGTACGCGGCGCTTCCAAGGGTGAAGGTCTGGGCAACCAGTTCCTCGCCAATATCCGTGAAGTCGACGCCATTGTTCATGTGCTGCGCTGCTTTGAAGATGATGACATCACCCATGTTGAAGGCCGTATTGATCCGGTCTCCGATGCGCAGACCGTTGAAACAGAATTGATGCTCTCCGATCTCGAAAGCCTTGAGCGCCGTATCGTGCAGATCCGCAAGCGCGCCACCGGCAAAGACAAAGAAGCGACAACGGTTCTGCCAATGATGGAAGAATCCCTGAAGCTGCTTCAGAACGGTGAGCCTGTCCGCATGCTACTGAAAGGCATTGCACCGGACGATCTGCTGATCCTCAAAGGCCTGAACCTGCTGACTTCCAAGCCTGTGCTTTATGTCTGCAATGTTGCAGAAAGCGATGCAGCAAACGGCAACGAGCACACTGAAGCTGTCGCCAAAATGGCAAAAGAACAGGGTGCGGAAACTGTTATCATTTCCGCGGCGATTGAAGCGGAAGTTTCGCAGCTGCCTGACGAAGATGCACAGCTGTTCCTTGGCGAAATGGGTCTGGAAGAGCCGGGGCTCGACCGTCTGATCCGTGCGGGCTACAGCCTGCTTGATCTGATTACTTATTTCACAGCAGGACCAAAAGAAACCCGTGCATGGACTGTGCATCGCGGTGCTAAAGCTCCGCAGGCAGCCGGTGTGATCCATACTGATTTTGAACGCGGCTTCATTCGCGCGCAGACTATCGCGTTTAATGACTACGTTACCTTTAAGGGTGAAGTCGGCGCCAAAGAAGCCGGTAAAGCCCGTGATGAAGGTAAGGAATATGTGGTGCAGGACGGCGATGTGATGCTGTTCAAGTTCAACACCTGATTTTATATATCGCCGAATTTAAAGCCCTGCTCTGCAGGGCTTTTTTTGTATCTGTGCAATTTCACAAAACATCATTTGACGTTTACGTAAAAGATCATAGGATACAACACCGAAAGCAAAGCAGCCACATATCACTATTGCACGGCAGCTTGTCATATAAACGGAGGAGAGTGCCGTTGAGCCAGCCCCATTTCACCTATAATGATTTTATCGTCGGCGACAGCCTGCAACTCGGCTCCAAGCTGGTGACTGCGGAAGAAGTCATTGCCTTTGCGAGCGAGTTTGACCCGCAGCCTTTTCATATGAGCGAGGAGGCAGGCAAAGCGTCAATTCTCGGCGGGCTTTCCGCTTCCGGCTGGCATACCTGTGCCATGCTGATGCGTATGATGGCTGACCGTTTTATCAGCAATTCCGACAGTCAGGGTGCACCCGGTGTGGAATATGTCAAATGGCTGAAACCTGTATTGGCCGGAGACACAATCAGCGCAACCACAACAGTTCTGGAAAAGCGTATCTCCCGCTCACAGCCTGTGCTCGGCATCATCCGGCTGAACCACAAGATCACCAATCAGAATGATATCCCGGTTTGCGAAGCGCAGGGTTCAATTTTCATGCGCGTGAATATTCAGGAGGCGTGATGATGGAAAAGACCAACAAGTCATCCATTCTTGAAGAGAATATCGGTAAAACAGTCACCATCGGCTCTTATGAATTTACCGAGGCGAAAATTATCCGCTTCGCAGAAAAATATGATCCGCAGGTCTTTCATACTGATCCGGTTGCAGCCAAAGAGAGTTTTTTCGGTGCGCTCTGCGCCTCAGGCTGGCACACAACTGCGGTCTGGATGCGGCTCAACGTGCAGTCTATGATTGGCATTATTAAAACCTGCATGGAGCGCGGAGAAACGCCGCCGGTTTTCGGCCCCTCACCCGGTTTTGAAAATCTACGCTGGGAGCATCCGGTCTTTGCAGGTGATGTAATCGCTTATACCGCACAGATTACCGGCATTCGCCCGCTGGCGACAAAACCGGGCTGGTCTATGCTCAGCCATCACTCCACAGGCACAAACCAGCATGGTGAGCGCGTGATGCAATTTGACGGCGCCGCTCTGGTAAAGCTGCCCTGATCGCAAGTATATTAGAAATATAAAAAAGCCTGCCTGATTGCTCAGGCAGGCTTCTTATTAATTTCACAGATAAGCAGACTTAATCGCCTTCAAATTCCAGCAAGGTGCGAACCTGCACACCAAGCTCTTCCAGCTTCTTGCGTCCGCCCAGATCAGGCAAATCGATAATGAAACAGGCAGCAACAATTTCAGCTTTCATCTGACGCAACAGATTGACCGCAGCAACAGCTGTACCGCCGGTTGCGATCAGATCGTCAACGAGGATGACCCGTTCACCCGGATGGATCGCATCGCTATGCATTTCCATTTCATCAAGGCCATATTCCAGACTATAGGCAATACGCACAGTCTCATAAGGCAGCTTGCCTTTCTTACGGATCGGCACAAAACCGGCCGACAGCTGATGCGCCATTGCACCACCGAGAATAAAGCCACGGGCTTCTACGCCGGCAATCTTGTCAGCTTTGCCACCGGCAAAAGGAAATACCAGTTCATCAATCGCACGACGAAACGCTTGCGGATTACCCATCAAAGTTGTCACATCGCGAAACATCACGCCCGGACGCGGATAGTCCGGAATTGTACGCAACGAAGCCTTCAGAAATTCTTTGGTCTCGTTATTCATGGCAAATCCTTGCTTATCATTCTCTGGCCGCGACTGGCGATCATCCGGCAGACAATAGCTCTATAGCGTTACATTTTTCTCTGCCTCTGCAAAACGCAGCGATACAGACATTTTTTAAAACGTCACATAAAAAAGGACGCCTTAAGCGCCCTTTTTTCTTATTTATAGGATCACACGATCAGTGTGAAGCCAATTAGTGCTTAATACCCGCAAAAACACGACGTTTCGTTGCGTAAACAATTGCACCCAGCAACAGCAGGAACACGATAACGCGGAAACCGGTTTTCTTACGATCTTCCATATGCGGCTCAGCAGCCCACATCAGGAACGCAGAAATATCGCGCGAATATTGTTCAACTGTTTCCGGCGAACCGTCATCATAGGTCACCTGACCATCGCTGAGCGGCTTAGCCATAGCAAGCGACTTACCGGCGATAAAGGCAGGGTTATAATGCGTACCTTCCGGAATCTGCATACCTGCAGGCGGTGTTTCATCATAGCTGGTCAGCAGGGCGTGAATATAATCAGGACCCGCTTCCGCATATTGTGTGAAAATATCAAACACAAATGTCGGGAAACCACGCTCAACACCACGCGCCTTGGCGATCAGCGAGAAATCCGGCGGAACTGCATTATTATTGGCAGCGGCCGCGGCTTCCGCATTCGCGAAAGGTGACGGGAAATAATCGCCCGGACGTGCAGCACGGGTGAACATTTCACCGTCAGCATTCGGGCCGTCCTGCACTTCATATTCCGCAGCAAAAGCTTTGATCTGGTCATCATTATAACCAAGATCGCTCAGCGTGCGGAACGGTACCAGTTTCATCGAGTGACAGGCCGAGCAGACTTCCTTGTAGATTTTCAGGCCGCGCTGCAACTGTGCCTTGTCATAGGTGCCGAAAGGCCCTGCGAATGACCAGCTTTCCTGTGTCGGATGCTTGATCGGGTAATGTGCCGGTTCTGCTTCACTGCCCGCAGTCTCAGCCTGTACAGCGCCCAGTGTGAGCGCTGTGGCCAGACCGAAAGCAGCAAGACCGGTAAAGAACATTTTCATAACTGTACTCTTCCTATCTGGTGCTGCAATCAGGCTTTAGCATCTGCTTTTGCAACTTCATCATCCGAACCGAGAACCGCTTCAGTGATGGAGTTTGGTATACGCTTCGGCTTTTCAACCAAACCGAGTACCGGCAGAATGATGATAAAGAATGCGAAATAATACAGCGTGCCGATCTGCGCCATCAGGGTATAGACACCCTCAGCAGGACGGGAACCGAGCCAGCCGAGGAAAATCGCATTGGCGACAAATACCCAGAAGAACATCTTGAACCAAGGACGATAAACCGCCGAACGTACCTTCGATGTATCAAGCCATGGCAGCACAAACAGGATAGCAATCGAACCAAACATCACCAGAACGCCGCCGAGCTTGGAGTCGATCGGGCCGATATTGAAGGTAATCGCACGCAGCATCGCATAGAACGGCAGGAAGTACCATTCAGGGACGATATGCGCAGGGGTTACCATCGCATTTGCTTCAATATAGTTATCCGGATGGCCAAGATAGTTCGGCATATAGAAGACGAAATAGGCGAAGAAGATGAAGAACACGACCGCGCCGAATGCGTCTTTGATCGTCGCATAAGGTGTGAACGGCAGTGTATCTGTCTTCGTTTTCACTTCAATACCGGTCGGGTTTGTCTGACCGGTCACATGCAGTGCCCATACGTGCAGCACAACAACACCGGCAATCATGAACGGCAGAAGATAGTGCAGCGAGAAGAAGCGGTTCAGTGTCGGATTATCCACGGCAAAACCGCCAAGCAGCAGCTGCTGGATCGGTTCACCGATAATCGGAAACGCCGTAAAGAAGCCAGTAATAACGGTCGCACCCCAGAAGGACATCTGTCCCCATGGCAGCACATAGCCCATGAATGCGGTTGCCATCATCAGCAGGAAAATGACCACGCCGAGGATCCACAGCAGTTCGCGCGGAGCCTTATAGGAACCGTAATACATACCGCGGGCGATATGCAGATAAACCGCAATAAAGAAGAAGGATGCACCATTAGAGTGCATATAACGCAGCAACCAGCCGGAATTGACATCACGCATGATCTTTTCAACCGAGCCGAAAGCCAGCTGGGTGGATGCTGCGTAATGCATAGCCAGCACAATACCGGTCAACAGCTGAGCAATCAGCATGAAGGCCAGAATGCCGCCGAATGTATACATATAGTTCAGGTTACGCGGAACCGGATAAGCAATAAACGAGTCATAGACGAGGCGCGGCAGAGGCAGCCTTGCGTCAACCCATTTTTCGATACCGGTCTTTGGCGTATATGAAGAGTGTCCGCCGCTCATAAAATTTCTCCTCAGACCACTCAACCGACTTTAATGACGGTATCGGAAATGAATGCAAATTCCGGAATGTGCATGTTTTCCGGTGCCGGACCGCTGCGGATACGGCCAGCCGTATCATAAGTCGAACCGTGGCACGGGCAGAACCATCCGCCGAATTCACCGGCTTCACCAAGCGGCACGCAACCCAGATGGGTACAAACGCCGATCATGACGATCCAGTTTTCTTTGCCTTCACCGGCAGTGCGTTCCAGATCCGAAGCCGGTGCGTCTGCTGCCAGATTGGCATTACGCGCCAGAGGGTCCTTCAATGCAGACATCGGCGTGTTTTTGGCATCTTCGATTTCTTTAGCCGTACGGTTACGGATAAATACCGGCTTACCGCGCCATTTTACTGTCAGCGATCCGCCTTCCGCGAGGGACGAAACGTCCACTTCAATGGATGCCGCCGCAAGGGTTGAAGCATCCGGCCGCATCTGGTCGATAAATGGCCATGCCAAGCCGGCAGCACCGACTACGCCGGCCATTCCCGTCGCTATGTACAGAAAATCACGCCGTGTCGGCTCAGCTGTGTCGTGTGCGCTCACGTACCACTTCCTTTTTGACTTGCATGTTGAACTGTCCTCTGTTGTCCGCGAGCACATTCGTCCGTAATTATGTGACGTTTTGTGCTGAGAGCTGTAAGACCTGAAAACAGATACAAACCGGACATAACTCCCCCACCTTGTTCAAGGTTTAGGCATGATAAAAAAGCTTGTCCAGTCATCTGAGGCACTTACGGCACCATGTCGCAGGCATGGAAACCGGCAAAGTGAAGGCCGCACTATGGTCAAAAAACGGCTTTCCTCACCCGTATCAATCGCAAAACACCTGTGACCCTTTCGGGCAAAATCACACGGGGCAGAACAGGTAAACGGCAATTCCGCACCTGTTATAAAATCGCCCGCGAACATCTATCAAAACAGAACTACTCTCTGCCTGAACCGGTCAGGAAATCCTGTTTACTTATATGCAATATAAAATAAGAGGTGGCAGGCTGCAGATGCAACAACCGCATAAAGAGTTACAAAAACGTCATAAAACGCTGCATTTCCGTCATCAACAGGCATAAGAACTCAGTTTTGACCGATCACGCGTAAAGTTCACGCGGGGAGAATTCTCCCCGCAGTTCAGATTTCCTCATCAGCCTCACCAAGAAAGCCACCGGACTGGCGCGCCCATAAACCGGCATAAATACCACCCGAAGCAATCAGCTCATCATGCGTACCGCTTTCAGCAATCCGGCCATGATCCAGCACAACGAGGCGGTCAAGCTGTGCAATTGTCGACAGGCGATGTGCAATGGCGATCACAGTTTTACCTGTCATCAGCCGCGCCAGATTTTCCTGAATAGCTGCCTCCACCTCTGAATCGAGAGCCGATGTGGCTTCATCAAGAATAAGAATCGGCGCTTTTTTCAAAACGGCGCGCGCAATACTGATTCTCTGTCGCTGACCGCCCGATAATTTAACTCCTCGCTCACCGACATAAGCATCATAGGCTTTACGGCCTTTGTAATCTTCCAATGCACCGATAAATTCCTCTGCCTCGGCCTGACTGGCCGCAAAGCGCAACTCTTCCTCAGAGGCATCAGCTTTAGCCAGCATAATATTGTCACGCAAAGAGCGATGCAGCAGCGCCGTCTCCTGACTGACCACCGCAAAAGCAGAACGCAGCGAAGTTTGCGTCACATCGCGCACATCCTGCCCGTCAATGCACACAGAGCCGGTATCAACATCGTAGAGCCGCAGCATCAGATTAATCAGCGTGGTTTTACCCGCACCGGAATGACCGATCAGTCCGATACGTTCGCCGCCGCGAATGGCAAGGCTGATATCACTCAGCACACCTGCCTTCTCCCTGTTTTCATTCTCAGAGCCATAACGGAAAGTCACATGAGCGATATCAATAGCACCGGAGGTCACCTTAAGTGGCTTGGCATCGCGTTTGTCTTCCATACCGAGCGGAGCAGAGATCAGCCGCATGGAGTTTTCAATAACGCCATAAGAGCGCAGCATACCGTTCATTTGCATCATCAAACGGCCAAGCAGCATATTCAGGCGCAGAACCAGACCAAGCGTAAAAGCCACCTCCCCCACTGTCGCCTGTCCTTTGGTCCACAGGTCAATGGAAAATGCAGCTACCAATACAATCATCAGGCTGGAAAGCGCGGTCATAGAAACACGCATTCCTGTCAGCGTGCGCATAAAAGGCAGCATGGTCTTGATATAGCTGGCAAAACCTGACCGCAGATAGGCCTGATCCATATCCGGCGTATTCAGCTTGATGGTCTGAATATTGGTGTAGCTGTCGACAATACGGCCATTGATAAGCGAACCGGCCTCAGCACTGGCCTCGGCCTGTTTACGCATGGTCGGCAGATAAAGCCGGGCGATCCACGCAAACAGCACCATCCACACCATCACCAGCGCGGCGAGACGCCAATCAAGCTGACCAAACAGCAACAGCGTCGTAACGCTGTAAATGATCATAAACCAGACCACCTGAATGAAGCTGGTAATCAGATCACCCGCCGCCTGCCCTGCCTGCCAGACTTTGGTGGCAATACGGCCTGAAAAATCATTCTGGAAAAAAGCATAGGACTGACGCAGCACATAGGAGTTCGCCTGCCAGCGGATCAGATTGTAAAATCCGGGCGTGATTGTCTGGTCATCAAGCAAAGAGCTGAGCGCGGTCATCAGCACCCGCACCACCAGCACGATAAAACCCATCATCAAGAGTTCGGCACCGGCAGCAACATATAGCCCGTGCCAGCTACGCTCCATTGCGCTCTGGTCAAGAATATCCACAATGCGTCCGGTGAAGTAGAACAGGCCGGCTTCCAGAAGCGGCAGAATACCACCAGCAATCAAAGCCAGCAGCAAAGGCCAGCGCACCTGATAAATATAATGCCAGAGAAATCGTAATGTAGTTTGCGGCGGGCGTTTACCGTCAAAATCCTGTAACGGATCAATCCAGTTTTCAAACCAGCGGTAAATCATATTCATCGGAAAGCCTTTCCGCAGCACCCCACAGCCAAACATGATGAAGTTATCAATGGAAAGGCGCATGTAAAACAATATCAGCAGGCATACTGCAAATGATCTTAAATTATAAAGTTAAAAAGAGTTCTGTCCGTTATGCAAACAGGACAAAGTATTTTAAATAAGGGAAAATGACAGCCGCTTCGGCGAAGCGGCTGTCATTCTTATTCGTCTGCGCAATAATTACTGCGCAGGCTCAGACTGTGCTACTTTTTCTTCTTCATCGAAGCCAAGGAAACCACCGGACTGACGTGCCCACAGCGAGGCATAAATACCGCCCTGTGCAATCAGTTCTTCATGGGTGCCGTCTTCGATAATGCGTCCCTGATCCATCACGATCAGACGATCAAGCGCGGCAATGGTCGACAGACGGTGAGCAATCGCAATCACGGTCTTGCCTTCCATCAGCCTGTACAGGCTGTCCTGAATTGCCGCTTCCACTTCGGAATCAAGCGCAGATGTCGCTTCATCCAGAATGAGGATCGGCGCATCCTTCAGGATCACTCGGGCAATAGCCACACGCTGACGCTGACCGCCGGACAATTTCACCCCACGTTCACCGACATGCGCGTCAAAGCCCTGACGGCCTTTCGGGTCAGTCAGATGCGGCAGGAACTGATCGGCCTGCGCCTGCGCAACCGCTTCCAGCATCATTTCATCCGTTGCATCAGGACGGCCATAGCCGACATTATCCCTGACGGAACGATGCAGCAGCGAGGTGTCCTGCGTCACCATACCAATATTGGCGCGCAGACTGTCCTGTGTGACTTTGCAAATGTCCTGACCGTCGATCAGGATTTTGCCCTGCTCCAGATCGTAGAAACGCAGCAGCAGATTGACCAGTGTGGACTTACCCGCGCCGGAGCGGCCGACAAGACCAACCTTCTCACCCGGACGGATATTCAGCGACAGATCATTGATGATGCCTTTGCCCTTGCCATAGTGAAAACCGATGCGATCAAATGTGATCTCACCGGAACGCACATGCAGCGGTTTTGCACCTTCATGGTCAATCACTTTGCGCGGCTGCGCGATCGAACGCATACCGTCTTCCACTGTGCCGATATTTTCGAACAGTGCCGACATTTCCCACATGATCCACTGGGACATACCGTTCAGACGCAAACACAGCGCAATACCGATGGCTACCGCACCTACAGAAGCAACATTGTCCATCCACAGCATGATACCCAATGCACCTACTGAGAACAGCAGCAAAGAGTTCATGAAATAGAGTGAACCGAAGAACTGCGTCACCATACGCATCTGGCGGTTTACTGTACCCTGAAACTGCTCAAGACTGTCACGGACATAACCTTCCTCGCGTTGTGTGTGCGAGAACAGTTTGACCGTGGCAATATTGGTATAGCTGTCAACGATACGGCCGGTCATCTCGGAGCGGGCATCGGCCTGTGCTTCGGAAATCACCCGCAGGCGCGGAATGAAATAGCGAAGCAGACCGACATAGGCCAGCAGCCAGACAATGAACGGGATCATCAGGCGCCAGTCAGCCGTGGCTGCGATGAAAATTGTACCGGTAAAATAGACCGCTACATAGACCATCACATCCGCAAGTTTGATAACCGTTTCACGCACAGCCAATGCTGTTTGCATCAGCTTGGTGGAGATGCGTCCGGCAAATTCATCCTGAAAGAATGTCATCGACTGACGGATCAGATAACGGTGCATCAGCCAGCGTATCCGCATCGGGAAATTCCCGATCAGTGTCTGGTGCAGAACCAGAGATTGCAGCAAAACAATCAATGGCAAAATCACCAGAACAACGCCGCCGATCAGCGCCAGTTTCCAGCCCTCCTGCTGCAGGAAGGTTTCACGATTATGCTCACTCAGCCAGTCCACGACATTGCCGAGAAAAGCAAACAGCGACACTTCAAAGATTGCGATCAGCGCTGTCAGAAAGGCCATCACAATAATCCAGCCCCACGCGCCGCGGCTGTAATACATACAGAATTTGAACAAGCCCTTCGGCGGTTGTTCAAGCGGAACATCCGGATAGGCGTTCAGCTTCTTTTCGAACCAACGAAACATTTTCGACCTCAAATACGGGCTATCCCGTGCGAAAACCAATTCCCCCGCATCATTTTCGTAAAACGAAGACAGCAGGGGTCAGTTTTGATTCATTTGGGTTCTGCCATTCACTTCAGCAACTGAATATGAGGCAGAATTTCAGCATTTTTAAAGCATCGGAAAATCAACGGGCACAGAACCCGAAACACTCAGATGCGGTTTGAGGATTAAATGCGTGAGTACACTTAACCGGAAGATAGATGGAAGAATCGTATTTGACCTGCAGATCCGACGGCACAACCCATCATCGGTTTCAGGCTATCAGGTGGTTTGCTACAGCAATCTGATATATACGCTCATTTTAACAGTCCCGTTCAGCGCAACGCCCGCAAAAACAATTCGGGAGAAGATACCACAGCTTCGATTGGTGCGGTACCCGCCATGAAAGTTACCGGAGCGGGGTTAATCACGCCGGATACAGATGCGGCTGCAACTGGGCAAAGATTCAAAGAAATCTTAATATTCATCACAGCCTCCTTCATGGTCAATCTGATAAAATGGATGATCCGTATAGCACTATGTTATTTTACCGGCTAGTCACTGCTGGTTCTTTTCTCTTCACTTTACCGAGAACACATTAAACTGTGACAGATTGCACACAATTCTTATTGTTTGAAATTATATGCTATAGGCCGCTTATCTGATGTCACCCGAAACAGAAGCAACAGCCTGATGACAATACATATCGCCCTCTTCCAGCCTGACATTCCCGGCAATACCGGAACCATCCTGCGCATGGCAGCCTGTCTCGGACTGGCCGTGCATGTGATTGAACCAGCCGGTTTTGACCTCTCCGATCGCGGGCTGAAACGGGCGGGCATGGATTATCTGGAACAGGCAGCGCTGACCCGCCACCTCGATTGGGAGCATTTCAACAACTGGCGCTTGTCTGAAAACCGCAGGCTGGTGCTGCTCTCCACCAAGGCGGCACAACCCTATACGAATTTCAGCTACCGGCCGGATGACATTTTGCTGTTTGGCCGTGAATCTGCAGGTGTGCCGGACTATGTGCATGAGACCTGTGAGGAACGGATCATCATCCCGATGGTCGAAGGCGCGCGCTCACTCAACCTAGCGCTTTCGGTGGCGATGGCTACCGGAGAATTTATTCGACAAAATAAAAGCTAGAAGCTATTCGATAGGGTAAGAAGTAGAATAAATCTTTAAATATCAGTCAATTAAAAAGAATAGCAGAATCATATTCTGATCCACTTGAATCAGAATATGAGCAAACAGCGCTAACCTATCTAGTCGGAGCTTGGCAGACGGCGGATGGTGAATTCAATCACATCATTCGGGCGCACATACCAGCTTTCAATTTCTGTCCAGTAAGCAGCTTTCGGATAGGTTTCAAACCATTCCCGCGCCTTGACCCGCGCTATACTGCGAGGCAGTGAAAATGTTTCGCGGATATAGCCGTCGCTGATATTCGGCTTCACGCCGGAAGCTGCTTTGCGCATCTGCCTGCGCAAACCTTCCAATGGTGGCTTTGGCGGAATGGATGTCATAAGCGATTTCCTTTACAGCGCCGCAACGGGGCAAAAGACAAAGCGGACATAAATTATGAGTTACAAAGGGTTACAATCCACAGATGCACCCATCACAACCATATCTTGTAATTTACAGCAGAATCTCATCCGAAACGAGTCATTTCCGCGCCTGTTATCGCTGTAAAGTATGAACGAAATCTGTCATTTTCCGAAAAGCAGAAAGCTTTCATAAACATAATCCGGTTTATGAAGACTATATAACCTGTTGACAGCTGCTGATATGCTGGCGCTGCGGCTTCGCCCAAAGCACCCAAAACATAATAAGGAACCAAGCATGCAACGTCCGGATCTTCCAGCTCATCTTCCAGATAATCTTGAAGACAAAAAACAACTGGCACAAAACTGGTTCGAAGAATTACGTGACCGTATCTGCTCCCTGTTTGAAACCCTTGAAGACGAACTGACAGGCCCGCTCAGCGACCGTGAAGCCGGCCGCTTTGTCCGCACCCCTTGGGCAAAAGACGAAGGCCGTGGCGGCGGCGGTGTTATGTCGATGATGCATGGCCGCGTTTTTGAAAAAGTCGGCGTGCATGTTTCCACTGTCTATGGCGAGTTTTCGCCGGAGTTCCGCGCCCAGATTCCGGGTGCCGATGAAGATCCGCGCTATTGGGCGAGCGGTCTCTCGCTGATTGCCCATCCGCAAAACCCGAATGTTCCGGCAGTGCATATGAATACGCGTATGGTTGTGACGACACGCCAGTGGTTCGGCGGTGGCGCCGATCTGACCCCTGTGCTTGACCGTCGCCGCACGCAGGAAGACACCGACAGTCAGGCTTTTCATAAGGCGCTGAATTTCGTCTGCAACAAACATGCGGGCATTGCTGATTACGACCGTATGAAACAATGGTGCGATGAATATTTCTATCTGCCGCATCGTCAGGAACCGCGCGGTATTGGCGGCATCTTCTATGACTGGCTGCATTCAGGCGATGAACAGGGCGGCTGGGATGCAGACTTTGCATTTACCCGCGATGTCGGCCGCTGCTTTGCCGTGGTCTATCCGCATATTGTGCGCCAGAATTTCAACCAGCCATGGACAGATGCTGACCGCGAGGAACAGCTGATCCGTCGCGGCCGCTATGTAGAATTCAACCTGCTGCATGACCGTGGCACGATCTTCGGTCTCAAGACCGGCGGTAATATCGCCTCGATCCTGTCTTCCATGCCGCCAGTGGTGAAATGGCCTTAATATAGATACCAAAACGGGGGCATCAGCCCCCGTTTTTTTATGAGAGCGCCGTTCTTTATTGATCAAAATTTTTCAGGAACTGCCCGCGGATCAGTAGCCCAGGGCTGGTCTTTAATGCCTTATCAAAGACCTGCATATTGGCAAAAACCAATTGACGGCCATCCTTTTCCGCCCAACCGACAAACCAGCCTAAGCGCTGCTCCCCTGCAAATTTGCCATTTGCATCACGCAACCGTGCAGCGCCGGTTTTGCCGGTAACTTTCCAGCCTTTTTCCGATGTAAAAACCGTCATGGCAGCTTTGGTTTTCTGCTGCGCCTGCTTGGAAACCGGCAAAGTCTCATGCACAAGTTTATTCAGAAATTGCACCTGCTCGTCCGGTGAAATCTCCAGTGAAGAGCCGATCCATGAACCTGTCAGTCCGTCTTGTTTTCCGGCTCTGCCAGAAACATCCTTATTCCCGTAATCAAGCGCTGCTACAGCTTCGGAAAACTGCTTCTGTCCCAACTGTTTTGTAATCTCACGCGAATACCAGACAACCGACTGCTCCAGCCACCGTGCCGGATCAACGGCAATCCGGTCACGTTCCGGCGCTTCCATTTCAGGCTTCCACTGCCAGACCGGATCATGTTCAGAGCGAAGGATATTTTTATCATAACCGATCACGGCAAGCGGCACTTTAAACGTCGATGCCGGTGTAAAGCGTTTGTCGCAAACACCTTTACGGGAAAGGATTTTCTGCGTTGCGGCATCCATGACCACAGCACATTCCGTTACAATCCCCTTCTCTCCGGCCTGAGCCTGAAAACTTATGCCGCTTGTCAGCGCAAAAGCCAATAATGCCGCTGATCGCAATTTTTTATCCATGATACGCAACTCCGGAATTCTGAAATTATTTAAATCACCTCAGATGAATCATGACCTGCAGAAATCGCATTAATCATCTGAACCGGCAGCTAAAAACAAAAACGGGGCGGAATTTCCGCCCCGATATGTCAGGATAATGTTGCTAACAAATTTTCTTTACTGAGCTCAAATCCGGAAGCCAGCCATGCCGCCTCCAATGCTTTGAGCTGCTTGCCAAGCTCGGGGCCTTTCTCAAAACCCAGTTTCATCAGATCAGCTCCGCTGACCGGAAATACCGGTATGTCAGCCTGTACTGCCACATCCAGCAAACGACTATACTGACCTGCCCATATCATCGCCTGATTATCATTTTCGGCCTCTGCACGCGCGGCAACCAGCGCCAGCTTAATCCGGTCAATCAAAGCCTGCCGTGAGCCGCTATAAATCAACTTAACCAGACCTGTCTCCGACAGTTCCGGCTTAGGCAGATCGGCCAGCGCCCAACCTTCCAGACGGGCTTTATCGGCATTTGACAGGCGCAGTCTTTTGCCAAGCTCGGCCATGCGTGCTGCATCCGGCGGCACAATCGCCTGCAAGCGCAGCAGAGCATCCGGCTTCCAGCCCAGATCGCGTTCAGAGCGCACCAGCGCATGGATCGCATCAATGCCCCATTTCTCGCTCTCCGGCAAAATCTGGGTCAGCACACCGGACTGGCGCATCCATAGCAAGGCACGCGACGGATCGGGGGCAGAAAGCAGCTTCTTCAGCTCTGACCACACCCGTTCAGCAGACAATGTCTGCAAATGGCCTTTCAGCCTGGCGCAGGCTTTCAACCCCGCCGCATCCGGCCGCCCCGAACCATACCACGCAAAGAAACGGAAAAAGCGCAGGATACGCAGATAATCTTCCGTAATCCGCGTCTCGGCATCACCGATAAAACGCAACTCGCGCTTTTCAATATCTGCAAGCCCGCCGACATGATCCACCACATCACCATTGGCACGCACATAAAGCGCATTGACGGTAAAATCCCGACGCTCGGCATCAATCTGCCAGTCACGGCCAAAAGCGACTGTGGCCTGTCGTCCATGCGTTTCCACATCGGCACGCAAAGTTGTCACCTCATAGGGCACACCATGGGCAACAACAGTTACTGTGCCATGGTCAATGCCGGTCGGCACAACTTTAAAACCGCATTTCTCGGCACGCGCTTTGGTCTCTTCCGGCAGGGTTGTGGAGGCAATATCAATATCGCCCACCGGTTCTCCCAGAAGTGTATTGCGCACGGCACCGCCAACCACCCGCGCTTCTTCACCATCTTCAGCCAGTGCTGCCAGCAATTGCTGCAAAGACGGCACGGCAAGCCACTCCGCACGATCTGCAATATTCAGCACAGTTGTCGTCTGTTCACTCACGCATAAAGCCTTTCATAGAGGCTGCGGATAATCCCCGCTGTTGCGCCCCAGATATTCCGATTCTGATAATGGATGGCATAGAAAAACCGCTCATGCCCCGCAAATATCCGGCTTTCGCGCTGATGCTCACGCGGGTCCATCAGAAAATGCAGCGGCACTTCAAAAATATCCGCCACCTCGTCGGGATTGGCATGGAGTTCAAATGGCGTCCGTATCACCGCAAGCACCGGCGTAATCGTATAACCGCTGCCGGTCATATATTGCGGCAGACGTCCGAGTGTCTGCGTCTGTCTTGCATCCAGTCCGATTTCCTCATGGGCTTCACGCAGAGCCGCATGTTCAGGGCTCAGATCCTCAGCATCAATCTTGCCACCGGGAAAAGCGACCTGACCGGAATGACTGCGCATCTGCGCATTGCGCGTGGTCAGCAGCACACTGGCATGGTCACCGTGATCCACCACGGGGATCAGCACTGCTGCCGGTTTGAGTTTAATTTTCAGCCGCGGATCAGCTCCCGCCATCACATGAGAGGCAGTCCATTGGGGGTTGAGTGCATGATCGCCGGACAAAGGCAGGCCGCCTGAATCAAATTCATCAGCAACCGTCATAAAATTTTGTTTTTGTTCAACTCTCCGCATCAGATCCTGTGCGGTAAAACCTGTATCAGTCATCAAGTTTTTCATTGTATCACTGTAATTGTTCAACCGGCATCACCGGAAATATCCGGCCATTGGAGCGCAGGGCAAACATCAGTTTTCCGTCAATCATCAGTTCTTCTCCGAGTGCTGCCAGATCATACATAACTGCGCGGCTGACCAGCGCCTCCAGCCGCCCTCTCACCAATATATAAGGTTTGAAACCGCCGGTTTCACTATCCGTTACAAAACGCAGCGGATGCTGCTCCCCCGCCTCAACCACATCGCCGACATTGGTGCGGAAGGTGAGAACCTGCACCTCCCCCTCGCCGGAAACATGCATCTCCACGGCATTGAAATGCGCATCCTCCACACGGATGGTGATTTTTTCCACCGGTGTTACCAGATAGGTTTTACCGTCGGCATCCTTGCGCAGCACAGTTGAGAACAGGCGCACCAATGCAGGGCGACCGATCGGCGTGCCCATATAGAACCATGTGCCATCGGCTTTGATTTCCATATCCAGCTCGCCGCAAAAATCCGGCTCCCAACGCTCCACCGGTGGCAGACCTTTGCCTTCTTTTCCTTCAGGTAACTGGCTGGCGGCACGACGCATCAACGCATCAAGCCCGCTTGAAGGACTGGTGACAGAACCGGCATCAACATCAGCAGTTTCTTTATTTTTCGATATATTACCGCTGTTCATTTCAGTTTCCTGTTAAGACCTGTGCCTGATCGTCGGCTGCATTCCGGTTAATGCGAACTGTGCCATTTACGCTCCCGTCAGCATGACATAGTCTTGCCCGATGATTCAAGTAAACCAGATAAAGCATCTGATCTGGAATAAAGAGGACATCATGAATTTTACCGCTGCGTCGAAAATTGATCCTGATGCCGTGATACGGGCTGCCGATCAGGCTGCCAGTGACATTAATCTGATCCGTCAGCAAATCGGACAGGTTATTTACGGTCAGGAGCAAGCGGTTGAAAATACACTGGTCGCATTGCTGGCCGGTGGCCATGCCCTGCTCGTCGGTGTACCGGGGCTTGCCAAAACCCGTCTGGTGGAAACGCTGGGCACTGTCCTCGGCCTTGATGAAAAGCGCATCCAGTTTACGCCTGATCTGATGCCGTCCGATATTATCGGTTCTGAAGTCATGGATCAGGACAGCGACGGACGCCGTTCATTCCGTTATATTAAAGGGCCGGTTTTCGCCCAGCTGCTGATGGCCGATGAGATCAACCGTGCATCGCCGCGCACGCAGTCTGCTTTGTTGCAGGCGATGCAGGAATATCATGTCAGCGTTGCCGGTCAGCGCCATGATCTGCCAAGCCCGTTCCATGTGCTGGCAACCCAAAACCCGCTGGAACAGGAAGGCACCTATCCGTTGCCGGAAGCTCAGCTCGACCGTTTTCTGATGCAGATTGATCTGGATTATCCGGATATCGATGCGGAACGTGCAGTGCTGCTCAACACCACCGGCACAATGCAGGCACGGCCGGCCAAAGTGATTGAAGCCTCACGCCTGCAGGAAATCCAGCAGCTGATCCGTCAGATGCCGGTGCCGGAAACAGTCCTTGAAGCGATCCTGAAACTGGTGCGCTCAGCCCGTCCTGATGCTGATAATGATCATGCGAAAAACCATATCAGCTGGGGTCCCGGCCCGCGTGCCGGACAGGCGCTGATGCTCTGCACCCGCGCCCGCGCGCTCTATGAAGGACGCCTTGCCCCTTCTGTTGATGATGTGAAAGCCTTGGCAGAACCGGTTCTCCAGCATCGCATGGCTCTGAATTTTGCCGCGCGCGCCGATGGTGTGGGCGTGCGTGATGTGATTGCCAAACTGACACAGGCGCTCAACTGATGACAGCAACCGGTGCCATAACCCGTTCTGAACAGGCCGTTGACCTGCTGGCGCCATCGCGCAGGCAGGCCGCACTGATGCCTGATCTGATCACGCAGGCACGCCATATTGCCGGCTCTGTTATCAATGGCTGGCATGGCAGGCGCAAACGCGGCACCGGCGATAATTTCTGGCAGTTCCGTCCATACGCGCAGGGCGACATGCTCTCGCGCATTGACTGGCGGCGCTCAGCCCGCGACGATCATACCTATATGCGTGACCGTGAATGGGAAACCGCACATACAATCTGGCTGTGGTGCGACCCGTCGCCGTCTATGCTCTATCAATCCCGTTTCAGTCCGGTTTCCAAACAGCATCGCGCATTGGTGCTGACACTGGCGCTGGCAGAATTGTTCAGCCGTTCCGGTGAGCGTATTGCCTATCCTGATGTGCTGCCGCCATTACTCGCCCGCAATGGTGCAGAGCGTCTGGCAACCGCCTTATTGCAAACCGGTACTTTAGCAGCGCAACCTGATCTTCAGCCTTTGCAGCGTTTTAATGAACTGGTGCTGATCAGTGATTTTCTGCAGCCTGCCGATATACTCAGCACGCAGCTTGATCAGATTGCCAGACGCGGTATCCGTGCGCATCTCATCGCCGTTGCCGATCCTGCGGAGGCGGATTTTCCGTTTTCCGGCCGCACAGAATTCAGAGACCCTGTGTCCGGTCAAATTCTCGTCGCCGGTCGGGCGCAGAATTATGCGGAAGATTATCGCAGGCTCTATCAGGCACAGCGCGAATTTCTGCGTGAAACCTGCACCCGTTTTGGCTGGAGTTTTATCACCAGCGCGACAGATAAACCGGCAGCACAGGCTCTGACCACACTCCATGGCTTTCTCGGACATCATTCTTCCACCGGCGGAGGCGCCGCGTAAATGCCGCTGATTTTTACTGCCCCGTGGCTGCTTGCCGGTCTACTCACTCTGCCCGTTATCTGGTGGCTGCTGCGTGCAACGCCGCCTAAACCGGCACAGGAACCGTTTCCGCCGCTGGCTATTCTGGCAAAAATTGCCCGTCACGATCAGGAAGCCAGTAAAAGCCCGTGGTGGCTGACGCTGTTGCGTCTGGTTCTGGCCGCTCTGGTCATCTTCGCCGTTGCAGGGCCGGTGTGGAAACCGCAGCCGATCACTTTCACCGGTGCGCAGCCGGTTGTCATCATGATCGACAATGGCTGGGCTTCAGCGCCACAATGGGCAGCCTATGAAAATCAGGCGCAATGGCTGATCTCCAATGCTGAGAAAAATGATGCGCCGGTCTATCTGATTGCCACTGCCGACCCGCAAAACACAGCAAGCGGGCCTTTCACGGCCGCACAAGCGCTGGAACGTTTGCAGGCACTGGAACCGCGCGCTGTTCCGGTCGAACGTCTGGCTGCTGCTGAACGTCTTGGCACTGCTCTGAACAATATACCGGAAAGCCGTATTTTTTATCTGAATGACGGACTGGAGACTGCGCAGGATCAGCAAGCCTTTACGGCTCTCGACAAGCTGAAAGCCACGACCATCCAGCTGATTATGCCGGACAGTCAGCAGCTTTTTGCTGTTCAGGGTGTAGCCAATCAGCAGAATGCATTGGTGATTGATCTGTTACGCCCGTCCAATGATGTGCAGGCAGCCAAAGTTCAGCTCAGCGCCTATGATAATCAGGGGCGTGTGCTGGCGCAAACACAGGCGGATTTTGCTGAGAAAGAAACCAAGGCCGTGGCGCAAATGACCATTCCGGTTGAGTTGCGCAATGATATTGCCATGGTGCGAGCAGATCAGATGCGCCATGCCGCGGCCACGTGGCTGCTGGATGAGAATAACCGCCGCCGCCGTGTCGGCCTGCTGGATGCAAGCAATGCCGACAAAGCACATTCGCTGTTGTCGCCATTGCATTATATTTCCTCGGCACTGGCACCTTTTGCTGACCTTATTAACGCCAATGACCGCGACCTGAGCCAGTCAGTTGAGCGCCTGCTGGAGCAGAAACCCTCCGTCATTGTCTTGTCGGATATTGGCAGACTGCCGGAAAGCACGGCTGCAAAACTGATGCAATGGGTTGAAAACGGCGGCACATTGCTGCGTTTTGCCGGCCCGCGTCTGGCGGCAGCGCAAAGCGATACGGACACCAAACGCGATCCGCTGCTGCCGGTGCAGCTGCGCAGCGGCCAGCGCAATCTTGGCGGCACCTTGTCATGGTCAACGCCGCAGCCCGTCGCTCCCGCACCGGAAAACAGCCCGTTCCGCAATATTCAGCTGCCTGATGATGTCACAGTATTGCGCCAGGTTCTGGCTGAACCGTCACCGGATCTGATGCAAAAAAGCTGGCTCAATCTTGCCGATGGTACACCACTGATTACTGGTGAAAACCGTGGTGCAGGGCGTTTGGTGCTGTTTCATATCGCACCGGATATCGGCTGGTCTAATCTGCCACTCTCAGGTGGATTTGTTGATCTTCTGCGTAGGCTTACCGAAACATCCGGCACACAGGCTGCCAATGCAGCCGGTGAGCAAACAGTGACACTGCCTGCCTATCGCCTGCTGGATGCCGCAGGTAATCTGACAGGCCAGCCCGCAGCTGCACAGCCGCTGGTAATTGAAAAAGGCAAAACACCGGAAGCATCCCTGCTTAATCCGCCCGGACTTTATGGCACAGAACAGGCTTATAAAGCACTGAACCTGATGAAGAGTGACACAGTTCTGAACCCGCTTACCAAACCGGAAATAACGACCAATCTTGCAATGGTACCGGCCACCAAGGCACAGACCGTTAATCTGCAAGGCCCGTTCTTTGCGCTGGCCGCAATATTGCTGGCACTCGATGGTTTGCTGATGCTGTGGATCGGCGGCACCTTCTCGCGGAACAGGTCACGCAATTTTACCGGCAAAGCGTCCGGCACCGTGAAATCCCTGCTTATCCTGTTCGCTTTATCCGCAAGTCTGACAACTATGCCCTTCATAGTGCAGCCGGTTCTGGCACAGGAAGCGCAGGTCAGAGACGATAGCAAGCCCGACGATCAGGCAAAAATTGACGTGCTGGATGTCACACATCTCGCCTATGTCATCACCGGCGACAAAGCGACCGATGATGTAAGCCGTGTCGGGCTTAGCGGTCTCAACCAGTTTGTTGCGGATAAAACCTCACTGGAACCCGGTGCACCGGTCGGTATTAATCCGGAAAAAGATGAACTCGCTTTCTATCCGATGATCTATTGGCCTGTTGATGAAAAAGCACCTTTTCCGAGTGAAAAAGCGCTGCAGCGCATTGATGCCTATATGCAGCAGGGTGGCACGGTGATTTTCGACACCCGCGACCAGCTATCCGGTGATACCGGTGGGTTGAATGGCACCAGCCCTGCCACGCAGCGGCTGCGTGATATGCTGGATGCAATGAATGTTCCGCCTCTTGCACCCGTTGCTGATAATCATGTGCTGAGCAAAACTTTCTTTCTGATGCCGGATTTTCCCGGACGCTATCGCGGCAGCCCGCTTTGGGCAGAAGCCCCTGTCGATAATCCGGATGCCGCTGACCAGCCCGCCGACAGGCCCGTGCGCAATGGTGATGGTGTCAGCCCGATCCTCATCACCGCCAATGATCTGGCCGGTGCATGGGCAATGGATGAAAACTGGCAGCCGCTATATCCGACCGTGCCGAATGATCCGATGCAACGGATCTATGCACTGCGCGGCGGTGTGAATATGGTGATGTATGTGCTGACCGGTAATTATAAAGCAGATCAGGTGCATGTGCCCGCTTTGCTGGAACGGCTGGGGAACTGATGATGAGCCTGTTTTCCCTGCATTTCTCACCCCTGCTCTCACCGCTCTGGCTCGGACTTTGTCTGGCTCCGCTGGCTCTCATTACTCTGGCGGGCTTGTTCCTGCGCAAACGCGGCAGCTGGTTGCGTTTTGGCGGTTTTGCAGCGCTTGCTCTGGCTTTGTTTAATCCGGAGATCACACGCGAGCAGCGCGAGCAGCTCAAAACCATTGTCGGCATTGTAGTTGACCGCAGCGCCAGCCAGTCTCAGGGCAACCGTACACAGGATACGGATGCTGCGCTTGAAGCGCTGAAACAAAAGCTCGGCGCACAATCCGATATTGAAACACGGATTATCGAAGCCGGTTCCGGCACTGAAAACCGTGACAATACACGCTTATTTACAGCCCTGAATGAAGGCCTGCGCGATGTGCCGCCGTCACGCATCGGCGGTGCGGTTATGATTACTGATGGTCAGGTGCATGATGTGCCTGCCAAAGCCGACGGGCTGAATTTCAAAGCCCCGCTTCATGCGCTGATTACCGGAACCGGCGATGAATTCGACCGCAGTATCCGCTTCATCCGCGTGCCGCGCTTCGGTCTCAGCGGCAAGCCGCAGGAGCTGGTTTTCCGCGTGGAAGATGCCGGTAAAATTCCGGTGGATGCATCACTGTCCAGCGTCACCATTCGTATCAATGGCGAATTGGTCGCCACAGTTCCGGCAGCCATTGGTCAGGATGTCAAAACCGAGATCACCCTGCCCCATGCCGGTCGTAACATTGTGGAAATAGCCACAGAACCGCTGAGTGGTGAAGTCACCACCGCCAACAATCAGGCCGTTGCACTGATTGATGCCATCCGTGAAAATCTGCGTGTGCTGCTGGTATCCGGTGAACCGAATAATGGCGAACGCACATGGCGCAATCTGCTGAAATCCGACACCTCTGTCGATCTCGTGCATTTCACCATTCTGCGTCCGCCGGAAAAACAGGATGACACGCCGATCAATGAATTATCGCTGATTGTCTTTCCGACGCGCGAATTATTCGTCGATAAGGTGGAAGATTTCGATCTGATTATTTTCGACCGCTACCAGCACCGCAATGTGCTGCCGCTGCTCTATTATGATTATATCGCCCAATATGTGCAAAATGGCGGTGCCCTGCTGATCGCCGCAGGCCCTGAATATGCAGACAGTATGTCGATTGCACGCACACCGTTGCTCAGCGTTTTGCCTGCATTGCCAACCGGTGATGTCACGGAAAAAGGCTTTTATCCGCGTCTGACGGAAGCCGGTAAGCGCCATCCTGTCACACGCGGGCTGGAAGGCAGTGAACAGGAACCGCCGCAATGGGGACGCTGGTTCCGCTCGATTGATATTGCCACACCACAGGGCGAAACCGTCATGCAGGGGCCTGACAACAAGCCGCTGATGGTGCTCGGCCATCAGGGTAAAGGTCGTGTCGGTATGTTGCTGTCCGATCAGGGCTGGCTCTGGGCGCGTGATTTCGAAGGTGGCGGGCCATACGCATCGCTCTATCGCCGCATGGCACACTGGCTGATGCAGGAACCGGAACTGGAAGAAGAAGCACTGACGGCCAAAGGCACTGCGGATCGTCTGGAGATTACCCGCCAGACCATGAGTGACAAGGCCGCTCCGGCCAAAGTCACCACGCCATCCGGCAAAATCATTGAAGTGCCGCTGACACAATCCGTTGCCGGACAGTTCACAGCGCAATTACCGGCCGATGAACAGGGACTGTATAAGATTGAGAACGGCGATTATTCCGTGCTCGCCCATGTCGGCAATGTGGATACGCCGGAACTGCGCGACAGTATTTCCACAACACAAAAATTGCTACCTGTGGCGCAGGCCAGCGGCGGCAATGTTCTGCGTCTGAAAGAAACAACTGAACAGGCTGCAATCTCCGTGCCGGATGTTTCGCTGATGAACCCGTCGCAAAAGCAAAGCCCTGCCACTCTTCTGGGCTTGCGGCCTACTCAGGATACAAGTCTGGTTGCAGTGCATCGCATTCCGCTTTTCACCAGCCTGCTGGCTTTAGCGGCACTGCTGCTTATTCTCGGCGGCACATGGTATCGCGAAGGGCGTTAAACAAACAAAGAAGCGGTTTCAGATCACTGAAACCGCTTTTTACATCAAAGCTGATTGAGATGCTTAACCTGTCCTGCCAGCTCATTGAGCGCAGGGCCTGACAGAGTTTCAGCCCCTGGCAGAATACAGGCAAGCAGCCGCTCCGGATTAACCGGTGCAGGCATAATCACCTTATGGGCATCCACTTTCACAAAACCGAAAGCATTATAATAAGGTGCGTCGCCGACAAGCAGGCTCAGCCTGTGCCCTGCTTTTGCTGAGGCTTCCATCGACTGGTTCATCAATATCCGGCCAATGCCGCGGCTTTTCCAGCCATCCCGCACAACCAGCGGCCCCAGCAACAAAGCAGGTGTGGTGCCGATAGCAATCGGTGTCATTCTGATTGAGCCGATCAGCCTTCCGCCATGAAGCGCCACAAAGGACAAATCGCGGTCATGCGCCCCGCCCTCGCGGATACGTGCAGCTGCACGGACAAATCTGCCCGGACCAAAAGCAAGTGCATTGATTTCTTCGATTTCCGCATCGTGGGCGCAGGTTTCCTGCGTGTAAGTCAGTTCAGACTGCAACATGGCACATCACTATTTCAGAGAGTTAGACTTCAGAATTATCGCGTGGTTTGTCGCCGCTATCGGGCATAAAAACGCAAACAGGTATCCACCGGTGCCGCGCACCGTTTACAATTTCATCGTCGGATGAACTGCAGACCTGTCAATTCCGTTCTCCTGAAAGGTGAATAGCCGCAAACTGATGCGGTGTGTTTGCTTAACATCATTTTTTTTGATCGTAAAGAGCCGTGCTGAAAAACAAAACATCGTCCTGTTTTCAGGACAGCGTGTTTCGTAAAAACAGCCAGATCAGGCGAGACTTTCCCGCATTATGTATTACATTAAGGATCAGAATTCTCTGCCGCTGCCGTTGAGTTATCCGGATTAACGCGGCCAATATAAGGAATATTCTTATGGGTCTCTTAGTTGACGGCAAATGGCACGACCAATGGTATGATACGAAAGCTACAGACGGCCGCTTTGTCCGCTCCGCTTCGCAATTCCGCAACTGGATCACAGCAGATGGCAGTGCAGGCCCCAGCGGCACCGGTAGTTTCAAAGCTGAAGCCGGACGCTATCACCTCTATGTATCACTGGCCTGTCCGTGGGCGCATCGCACACTGATTTTCCGCGCGCTGAAGAAACTGGAAAATGTCATCAGCGTCTCTGTCGTTGATTATCTGATGGCAGAAGAAGGCTGGACGCTGACCGGCAAAGACGGCGCAACGCCGGATCATCTCTATGGTGCCAAACGCCTCTATGAAATCTATACCCGTGCCGATCCGAACTATTCCGGCCGCGTGACTGTTCCGGTTCTCTGGGACAAACAGCAACAGACCATTGTCTCCAATGAATCCGCTGAAATTATCCGTATGCTCAACACTGCTTTCAATGAATTCGGTGACGCGTCGCTTGATTTCTATCCGGAAGATCTCCGCGCAGAAATTGATGCAATGAATGAGTTCGTCTATCCGAATATCAATAACGGCGTTTACCGTGCAGGCTTTGCCACCTCTCAGGAGGCCTATGAAGAAGCCTATAGCAATGTGTTTGATGCTTTGGACAGGATCGAGACCATTCTCGGCAAACAACGCTATCTCACCGGCTCCCGTCTGACTGAAGCGGACTGGCGCCTGTTCACCACACTGATCCGTTTTGATCCGGTCTATGTCGGTCACTTCAAATGCAATAAAGCACGGATTGCCGACTATCCGAATATCTCAAACTATGTGCGTGAGCTTTATCAGGTGCCGGGCGTTGCCGGTACGGTGAATTTCACACATATCAAAAACCACTATTATATGAGCCATAAGACAATCAATCCGACCGGTGTTGTCCCTCTCGGCCCGCAGCTTGATTATAATGCACCGCATGACCGTGCCCGTTTCAGCTAAGCTCACATATTAAGTGACAGTTTTATCACACCGCATAGCGAACATCCCGCTATGCGGTGTTTTATTATCTGCAATTGATTTCAATCAATGGAAAGCCGCCTGCCCGCTGTCAGTTTGCCTTCATTCTCAGACTTTAAGGAAAACAGACATGGCTATCCTCCCGGCAAATCGTCATACATGTGCTCTTCTTGCTGCAACTGCTCTCACCGCAATCGCTATGCAGCCTGCACTGGCCGCAGATGCGGTTATCGCACCGGTTGAACCGCAGGTATCGGAACCGCTTCCGGTAGCGCTCAGCCCGTGGCAGGTTCGTGTACGTGCGCTTGGCGTCATCACAGAAAACAAAGGCCATGTGAATGAAGTTCCGGGTTCCGGCCTGAAATATTCCAACACAGTGGTGCCTGAACTCGATATTTCCTACTACTTCACCAATAATATTGCAGCTGAACTGATCCTCGGTACGACCTATGCCAATGTTGACGGTAAAGGCGCAATCGATGGTCTGGATGTCGGTAAAGTCTGGCTGTTGCCACCAACTCTGACCCTGCAATATCACTTCACTGATTTCGGTGCGTTCAAGCCATATGTCGGTGCCGGTGTGAATTACAGCATCTTCTACAACCAGAAATCTCATGATGCCGATTATCTGAAAGTTAAAAACACTTTCGGCGGCGCATTACAGGTTGGTTTCGACTATATGATCGACGATCATTGGGGCTTCAACTTCGACGTGAAGAAACTCTATTTGCGTCCTGATTTTGATGTAACCGTAGGCGGCGCTCAGATGAGCGGTAAAGCCAAACTTGACCCATGGCTGATCGGTACCGGTATCACCTACCGCTTCTGATATGTGTCATTAAAAAGCCCGCTGAAAAGCGGGCTTTTTTGTATCTCAAATCTTATTCCGCACCGATCAGATCACCCCAGTCGGCGCGACGCGCCTGTCCGAACAGGTCTTTGTCCCGCTTGGTAATCAGATGTTCTGCAACCTGTCCGTCAGTGCTGCATAGTTTAGCAATAACTTTCCCGCCGCCGGTTTTCGGCTGCATCAGCACCCGCTGACCTGAAAGGGATAGCGGCTGACGGCTGACAGCCAGATAACTAAACTTTTCATCTTCCCAAGGCACATCAGCCTCTTTAGTCAGGCGGTGGATTTTGGAACGCGCCACGCGGCGGGAGAAATGACACCAGTCCGGTGCCTGCACAGCACAAGCCTGACTATGGATGCAAGGCGCTGCGATATGCGCGCCCAGAGCCTGCAATTGTGCTCTGGCATCGAGAATGCGCTGCCAACCGGCCGGTGTTCCCGGCTCCACAATCACAAACATACCTTCCGTCAGGTTCCATAATTGCGCAATCAACTGTTGCCGTGCAGGTTCATTCAGTTCATCCAGCACATAGGCCAGTGTCACAAGTTCTGCAGCTTTGGCATCTTTCAGCCCCGTTGTCACATCGGCGGCACGCCATTGCACATCGGCCACCGGCGCATGAGCGGAAAGCTCCTCGCCCACCGCACGGATTGCATTACTGCCTTCCAGAAGAAGCGATGTTTCAATCTCCGGCCAGACGGCAGATGCCGCCCATAATGCTGTTCCCGGTCCTGCACCAATATCCAGATGACTGCGCGGGGCAAATGCGGGGATGATATCAGCGGCTTGTTGCAAAGCAGAGGTCACAGCGGCAAAAGTCGCAGGCAAACGCGCGGCCAGATAGGCATATGCTGCCAGTTCATCAGATAGATGCCATTTTCCATCGCGCGTCTCGGCACGGTAACGACGGCTGAGTATGCCGGAAGCCCGCTGCAGATCCGCCAGCGCCACACCCTGCAACTGCGCATCTACAGCCTGTCTCAATGCTGCCGGTAATTCCATAATTCTATCTCGCATAAAATAACTCTGCCGCGCTTTAACACGCGGCAGAGTGATTTAAAACATATCTGCTCTGATAATCAGCGTTCCAGAACCTGACGGATATCCACCAGATTGGAGCGTACGCGCAGAATGTGGAAACCCATTGTCGTCAGATGGGACGGTGTGAACCATGCATCCTGACGACCATTGGAAACGATGGTTGGCTGCATATCCAGTGCCGAGCGCAATTGCTGCTCCATTGTATCCCACAAACCATCGAGATGTTTCTCAGCCAAAACGGCCTTAAAGTCGGAATGCGTTGCGCGGATCAGACCGTAATAAGCGTAGAGCTGACCATAGGCGAACCAGAACCGGTCGTCGGCCCGTGTGTCAAACCAGCCTGCATGATAATTATCAGAACGGTCTTTCAGAATGGCAGATGTCGAGCCGAGATCACTGGCAATACGATCCACATACTGGATCAGATTGTCTGCACGGGCATCGAAAGTTGCCTCGCATTTTTCAAGACGCGCATTGAAGGCACGCAGCTCTTTAATGGCGGAACGATAATAGCTTGGTGTCGGCGTTTTCGGGCCAAACGGGCTTAGACCGAAATACCATGTATCCTCACGGAACTGCATGTTTCCGCGCGCCTTTTGCAGATCATTATCAATCTGCGAGGTGCCGCGCAGGCGGCCGAGAGAATCCACCAGTTCAATCGTTGTGCGGCGTACTGCCGAATGCACACCGCGCTGGAACGAGGCTTTATTATCCAGAAACGGTGTCCGGTCCCAATCCAGCCCGAAGAAACCTGTTTTATAAAACAGCATGGAAGAGACCCATGCATTCTGGTTCACATTGAAATCGGTCAGTTCAGCAGTCACTTCGGCCAGAGCTGATGGTGCACAAACCCGCGCCCCTGCCGGCTGCGATAAGGCCATTTGCGGCGCAGGCTGCGGTGTTACCGGCTCAGTTGAAGGTGCTGTATTATTTGTCGTGCTATCATTATTCCCCGTAGCATTTTCCGCTGGCAGTGCCGTCGGATCAGCAGGCGATGTGCTTTCTGCCGATGATGGTGATGGGGTTGCCGATGATGTAAGCGCTTTTGACGGCTCGACAATTTCACCCGGCGTAACAGCACTTTGATAGGCATATTTTGCCGGATAATCCGGATCAAAATTCGTCCAGACCTGTGTCTGCACTACGAAATAACCATACAAGCCCGCCCAACCGATAACGGCCACAGCGATAAGGGTTTTCCACAAGACGCTGAGGCTCTGATAAACGCGCCACAAAGCGCCGAAAGGTACAGCGATCAGCCGTAACAGCGCTGCAATCATGCGCCCTATAAAAGCAAAGATATTTCCGATGACCGTCACGATCTTGTCCTTTGTGTCAGCTCTTGCCCCGCATCCTGAACAGAACGCAGTCCGAAAGGTATTTTTCCTGTAAACCCTTGCATAGTTTCAAAGAAATACGCAACAGCGCCGGATTTTTTAAACAGCAATCATTCAATCCGGCACAACCTGCTCAGCACGTCTTACCTGAAACCGGCACAAGCAGCTTCCGCATAACCGGCACCGGCGCCTTACAAATAAATAATGTCATTACGACTTTGATATAAACCGCAACAGCGCAGGTTCAACCGGTGAGTCTGAATTTAATTTTCAGCTTTAGCCTTGAAATTACTGCATATTATTTTTAGCCTGCCTCATTCCGACGTTAATTGTCGTGTTTGCGGATTCTAGGATCACAAAACTGCTTGAAGACTCCGGACTTTGATGCTTGTTTAGATTTGGGGCCGGGACATGTCGCGCAAAACAGTGCTGCGGTTTTCTGTTCAAACTGCATAAAAACAAACAACAGAGCAGTTTCGGGGAAGCGGAAATGCTCTGCTATAAATAAATATAATCCCGTCGATGGAGATATTCATGCGTTTTCTGCCAGTGAAACATCTGTACCCTGCCAACCTGTCCTTAGCCAAAAGCCGCAAATCCGTGCTGGCGCTTACCTGTGCCGCTCTTATGGCGGGCAGCGCAGGCGGTGCATGGGCGGCAGAGCCTGAAGCCTGTTCCACGATCCGCTTTTCTGATGTCGGCTGGACAGATATTACCTCGACCACAGCGGTTGCCACAGAAATTCTCAAAGGCCTTGGCTATAAAACAGATATCAAAATCCTGTCTGTGCCGGTGACCTATGCTTCGCTCAGCAAAAAAGATATCGACGTTTTCCTCGGCTTCTGGAACCCGTCCATGGCCGCTGATCTCCAGCCATATCTTGATGACAAGACCGTCATCACCCTGCGCACCAATCTGACCGGCGCGAAATACACATTGGCAGTGCCTGCTTTCGCCTATGATGAAGGTCTGAAAAGCTTTGCCGATATTGCAAAATTCAAAGATCAACTCGGCAATAAAATTTACGGTATTGAGCCGGGCAATGACGGCAACCGCCTGATCCTCGACATGATTTCCAAAGGCGCTTTTGATCTGAAGGGCTTTGAACTGGCGGAGTCTTCCGAACAGGGTATGCTGGCGCAGGTTGCCAAAGATATTAAAGCCAAGAAACCGGTCGTGTTCCTCGGCTGGGAACCGCATCCGATGAATTCCCGTTTTGAAATGCGTTATCTGGAAGGCGGCGACGACTTTTTCGGCCCTAATCTCGGTGGCGCGAAAGTCGAGACCAATGTCTGGAACGGCTATACGGAACAATGCCCGAATGTCGGAAAGTTCCTGACCAATCTTGAATTCACCCTTGAAATGGAAAACCAGATCATGGGTAAAATTCTGGATGATGGTGAAGATCCGGCCAAAGCAGCAACGGCATGGATCAAAGCCAATCCGGATGCGCTGAATGCATGGCTGAAAGACGTTACCACTTTGGACGGCAAAGACGGCCTTGCAGCTGTCAAACAAACTTTCGGTCTCTGACCGCACACAGACAATCTGCTGCCGGTATCACACCGGCAGCAGATTTACCGTACGACTATTCATGGTTTTCACAAACCAAACCCGATTGAAAAATAAACTGACAGGAAAACGGGGACCTGACTTTTGGACTGGCTGACATCACAAAAAATTCCCGTCGGGCGTACAGCGAAGAATGTTGTCACCTGGTTAACTGAAAATCTGAGCTGGCTGTTTGATGGTATTGCCACCATCATGCAGACATTGATTGACGGTTTACTGGCCGCGCTCAAATTTCCGCATCCTTTTATCCTGATTGCCATTTTTGCAGCAATTGCATGGGGGCTGCAAAGAAAAATCTCGACTGTCATTCTGACGATTATCGGGTTCTTATTCATCCTCAATCAGGGTTACTGGGATCAGACGCTGGAAACACTGACACTGGTTCTGTCAGCCTGTTTCATCTGTATGGCGCTTGGCGTACCGCTCGGCATTGCAACGGCACACCGGCCAAAGCTTTATGCGGTGGTGCGCCCGATCCTTGATCTGATGCAGACATTGCCGACCTTTGTTTATCTCATTCCGGCGATTGTATTTTTTGGCATTGGTATGGTGCCGGGTCTGCTTGCAACAGCCATTTTTGTGCTGCCCGCCCCTGTCCGCCTCACCCATCTCGGTATTTCCTCAACGCCGGAACATTTAAGAGAAGCCGGAGAGGCTTTCGGCGCTTCGCGTCGCCAGCTGCTCTGGAAGATTGAACTGCCCTATGCCATGCCGCAAATTCTGGCCGGTCTCACCCAGACCATCATGCTGTCTTTGTCGATGGTGGTGATTGCAGCGCTTGTCGGCGCCAACGGGCTGGGCGTACCGGTTGTGCGTGCCCTTAACTCGGTCAATACCGCGCTCGGTTTTGAAGCGGGTCTGGTGATTGTGGTTGTCGCCATCATCCTCGACCGCATTTTCCGTCCGGGCAGGGAAAAATAATCATGGCCTCTATCAGTCTTCAGAATATCAGTATTGTTTTCGGTAGTAAAACGGACAAGGCACTGGATCTTGCCGATCAGGGCTTTACCCGCTCGGAAATTCAGGCCGAGACCGGCCATATTCTCGGCGTGCATAATTGCTCGCTCGATATCCGCGAGGGTGAGCTGCTCGTCCTGATGGGATTGTCCGGCTCCGGAAAATCCACGCTTTTGCGCGCAATTAATCGCCTGAACCCGATCAGCCGCGGTTGCGTCACCGTCTATAATCAGGGTGACGAAATCAACGTAACCGCAGCCGGTACTGCACAATTGCGCGCTCTGCGCACCCATGTTGTTTCCATGGTGTTTCAGCAATTCGGTCTGCTGCCATGGCGCACAGTCGAGGACAATGTCGGCTTCGGCCTTGAAATTGCGGGCTTAAGCAAACAGGCACGCAAAGAAGCGGTACAGAACCAGCTGGAACTGGTCGGATTGCAGGATTGGGCAAAGCGCAAGGTCGGTGAATTATCCGGCGGCATGCAGCAGCGTGTCGGTCTTGCCCGTGCCTTTGCAACCGGCGCACCGATCCTGCTGATGGATGAGCCCTTCTCCGCGCTTGATCCGTTGATCCGCGCGCGCTTGCAGGATGAGTTGCTTCATTTGCAGGATCATCTGAAAAAGACCATTGTCTTTGTCAGCCATGATCTGGATGAGGCAATGAAACTCGGTAACCGCATTGCTATCATGGAAGGCGGCCGTATTATTCAATGCGGCAGCGGACAGGATATTTTGCTTAATCCGGCCAATGATTATGTGGCGGATTTTGTGGCCAATATGAACCCTCTGGGTGTGTTGCTCGCCGCTGATATCATGTCTCCTCTTGACCGCAGTGCGCCGCCCCGCCCTTTTGCAGCAACGGCAAAACCGGAAACCGCAATTCAGGATATTATGCAGGCGATGGTGCGCAATAATGGCGATGTCGGCGTTGTGCATAATGGTGCGATTGTCGGCAAAATCTCGGCTGATGATGTGGTACGCAGCCTCACCCGCCACCGAAGATAATTTAAAACCTGCAAACAAAAACGCCGCGCTGATCTCATCAGCGCGGCGTTTTTATTATCACTGTAATCGCGGTTTAGGCTGCAGAACGCTTTTTCGCACGTTCAGTCACACGCTGACGAATACTTTCTATATCCGAACGCGGAGTGGCCCCGAACAGCTTCTTCGTATAGTCATGACGCGGATGATTAAACACCTCGTCACGTGTGCCATATTCAACAACCTCACCGTAATACATCACCATCACCTCATCGGCGATATAGCGTACCACAGACAAATCATGGCTGATGAAAACATAGGTCAGTTCAAACTCTTCCTGCAGATCCGCAAGAAGATTAAGCACCTGCGCCTGCACCGAGAGATCGAGCGCCGAGACCGGCTCATCCAGCACCAGAAGGCGCGGGCTGAGCATCAATGCACGGGCAATCGCAATACGCTGACGCTGGCCGCCGGAGAACATATGTGGATAGCGATTGAAGTGCTCACGGCCAAGACCGACCTTGAGCAACATCTGCATCGCTTTTTCCTGACGCTCTTCCGCTGTCATATTGGTATTCAGCAGCAGTGGTTCCGCCAGCACATCACCGATTTTCTGACGCGGATTGAGCGAGCCATACGGGTTCTGAAACACAATCTGCACGCGCTGGCGCATTTCGCGGGTCAGACCATCCGTGGCAATATTCACCGGATGACCGTCAATCAGCAATTCACCGGATGTCTGCGGGTCAATCAAAGTCAGGATGCGGGCAAGTGTTGACTTGCCGCAACCGCTTTCACCGACAATAGCCAGTGTCTTACCCTTCTCGACCGAGAAGCTGACATTTTTCACAGCATGCACAGTTTTCGCCTTGGAAAACAAACCGCCGCCAGTGTGATAATCCCGCACGATATTACGGGCTTCAAGAACGATCTCACTCATTGGGCAGCTCCTGACGATGCGGCATTCTGCAAGACAAAATCCGAAACCGTTGGCAAACGGTCACCGGTTGCATTTTCCGGCAGGGCTGAAAGCAGTGCTTTTGTATAAGGGTTCTGCGGATTCTCAAACAATGAGAGCACATCCGCATCTTCCATCTTATGACCTTTGTACTGCACGATAACGCGGTCTGCGGTTTCTGCCACAACACCCATATCATGCGTAATCATAATCAGGCCCATACCGTGCTCTTCCTGCAAACGCATCAAGAGATCAAGGATCTGCTTCTGAATGGTCACATCAAGCGCAGTTGTCGGTTCATCCGCGATCAGCAATTTCGGATTACAGGCAATCGCAATGGCAATCATCACGCGCTGGCACTGACCACCGGACATCTGATGCGGATAGCTGCCCAGACGCTCAGAGGCATCACGGATGCCCACCAGTTCCAGAAGCTCGATCGCACGGCTACGGCGCTGTGCTTTACCCATATTCAGGTGGAAACGCAGAACTTCCTCAAGCTGGAAACCAACGGTAAAGCACGGGTTGAGGCTGGCAATCGGCTCCTGAAAAATCATGGAGATTTCACGGCCGATAATCGCGCGGCGTTCTTTATCGCTCATATTGAGCAGATCACGGCCGTCAAACAGCATCTTGTCCGCAGTGACTGTTGCAGTCTTTGGCAACAATCCCATCACCGCCAGCATACCAACGGATTTACCCGAACCGGATTCACCAACGATAGCCAGAACCTCACCGGCATCGACAGAAATATCGATGCCGTCTACGGCTTTGAAAGCACCTGTTGACGTATCAAAGGCAACTGTCAGGTTTTTGATTTCTAAAAGAGCCATTATCAGCTCCTCTTCAGTTTTGGATCAAGCGCATCGCGCAGGCCGTCGCCAACCAGATTGATCGCGAGAACCGTAATCAGGATAGCAAGACCCGGGAATGTAACAACCCACCATGCACGGGTGATAAATTCACGTGCTTCAGCAAGCATTGTACCCCATTCCGGTGTCGGTGGCTGTGCACCCATACCAAGAAAGCCCAGAGCAGCAGCATCAAGGATCGCATTGGAGAAGGACAAAGTGCCCTGCACGATCAGCGGTGCCATGCAATTCGGCAGAATAGTCTTGAACATCAGGCGCAGACGGCTGGCACCGGCTAAGCGGGCAGCAATCACATATTCACGGTTCTTTTCCGCCATCACGGCTGCACGGGTCAGACGCGCAAAATGCGGCTGCAAAACAAGCGCGATAGCGATCATCGCATTCATCAGACCAGGTCCGAGAATTGCCACAAGAACCAGCGCCAGAATAAGCGACGGGAAGGACAGGATGATGTCCATCACGCGCATGATGATTGTATCAACCACGCCGCCAAAGAAACCGGCGATCAGACCAACGGTCACACCGGAAACCAGCGACAGAACAACAACCACAAGGCCGATAAACAGCGAATATTGCGAGCCGTAAATCAGACGGGACAGAACATCGCGGCCAACCGCATCTGTACCGAGCAGAAATGCAGCTTTACCGCCCTCTTGCCAGACCGGAGGGGTCAGCAATGCATCACGATATTGCTGTGTTGCATCATGGGGAGCCAGCAAAGGTGCAAAAACAGCCACCAGAACCAGCGCGACGAAAACGATCAGGCCGAGAACCGCACCGCGGTTCACGCTGAAATAATACCAGAAATCGGCAAGCTGGCGTCGCAAAGACACATCAACTGACTTTTCCATTGGTACAGTAGAATTACTCATTGGAAGCCTCACTTATGCCGGATGCGCGGGTTGATTAAGCCATAAAGCAAATCAACAGCCAGATTAACGACCATCACAAGGATGGCGATCAGAAGCAAACCACCCTGAACAGATGGATAGTCACGACGGAAAATACTGTCGATCATCCATTTCCCGATCCCCGGCCAGGAGAAAATAGTTTCAGTCAGAATAGCACCGCCAAGCAAAACGCCGACCTGCAAACCGATTGTGGTAATAACCGGAATAAGCGCATTGCGCAGAGCATGCAGCCCGATAACACGACGCTGGCCAAGGCCTTTTGCGCGCGCTGTGCGGACATAATCCTCACCCAAGACTTCAAGCATAGCCGAGCGGGTTTGACGTGCAATCACCGCCATCGGAATTGTTGCCAATACGACTGTCGGCAGGATCAGATGCGAAAGCGCAGAGGTAAAAGCCCCCTTCTGCCCCGACAGCAGACTGTCAATCAGCATAAAACCGGTAACCGGCGGGAAAAAATACATCAGTGAAATACGGCCGGAAACCGGTGTCCACTGTAAAATACCCGAAAACAGAATGATAAGCAGCAGGCCCCACCAGAAAATCGGCATGGAATAGCCGACCAGTGCTACGCCCATCGATGTCTGATCAAACCACGAACCGCGCTTAACCGCCGCGAAAACACCGGCAGGAATACCGATCAGAACCGCAAGCACAATAGCACACAGCGCCAGTTCGACTGTCGCCGGAAAAAGCGTGAAAAACTCGGTAATAACCGGTTTTTTGGTAACCATGGACATGCCGAAATCGCCGTGTAGCAAATTCCAGATATAATCCAGATATTGCTGCCACATCGGCTTGTCAAAACCGAACTGCTTCATCAGCTCCGCATGTCGCTCCGGCGATACGCCGCGCTCACCTGCCATCAGCAGGACCGGATCACCCGGCAAAACGCGTACGAAGCCGAAAGCAAGAATAGTGATGCCGAAAAATGTCGGTATCAGATAGGCAATTTTGCTTAAAATGAATCGTATCATGAATATAGCAAGACCGGGCGCTGAAATATTTCATCCAGCGCCCGGTCATTCTCCTTTTAAGAATTACTCGGAAATATCAACACCGTCGAAACGGTAATCACCGAGCGGGCTCATCTTAAAGCCCGTAACTTTGGCAGACATCGGCACATAAACTGTGGAATGTGCCAGTGTGTTCCAAGGAGCCTGCTCCTTGAAAATTACCTGTGCCTGCTCGTAAAGCTTAACGCGCTCTGCCTGATCGGAAGTCACTTTGGCCTTCTGGATCAGATCTTCAAATGGCTGGTAGCACCATTGTGCACGGTTGTTGCTGCCAACACCGGAACAGCCGAGCAGAACGCCGAGGAAGTTATCCGGATCACCATTATCACCGGTCCAGCCGAGGATCACCGCACCGTCACGATCCTTTTCGCCCGACTTCTTGAGATATTCACCCCATTCCATCGAAACGATTTCAGCTGTTACACCGACTTTGGCCAGATCGGCCTGCATCAGCTCAGCTGTACGACGTGCATTCGGCATATAAGGACGGCTTACAGGCATAGCCCAAAGCTTCATCTTCAGATCTTTAACGCCGGCAGCTTCCAGAGCCTTTTTCGAGGCTTCAGGATCATATTTGTCGTCTTCAATCGCGTTATTGTAACCCCACATTGTCGGCGGGATCGGGTTTTTGGCAACCTGACCGGAACCCTGGAACACAGCGTCAATGATCGCCTGCTTGTTCACAGCCTGATTGAGTGCCTTACGTACTTCCGGCTTATCGAAAGGTGCAACAAGCGTATTATATGCAAAATATGCAATATTCAGACCGGCCTGTTCATCAACCTTCAGATTGCTGTCAGCCTGCAGGCCTTTGATATCTGCCGGAGCCGGATAAGACATCAGATGGCATTCGCCGGCTTTCAGCTTCTGCGCACGAACTGCAGCATCGGTTGTGATTGCGAAAACCAGATCATCGATTTTCTGCTTTTCACCCCAGTAATCAGGGTTCGCTTTGAAGCGGATAACCGCATCTTTCTGATAGGCTACAAAAGTAAACGCACCGGTACCCACTGGGAACTGGTTGAGGTTTTCTCTTTTACCTTCTGCGTCCAGCTTGTCTGCATATTCTTTCGACATAATGGATACGAAAGGCATCGCAATATTGGCGAGGAATGGTGCTTCAGGGCGTGTCAGCACGAATTTAACGGTATTATCGTCAACCTTGACGATATCCTTGATCAGCGTGCCCATTTCCATACTGTCGAAATATTCGTAGGAAATACCGGCAGTATACTGGTGCCAAGGATTGTCTTTGTTACGCTGACGGTCGAATGAGAACAGAACGTCATCAGCATTGAAATCACGGGTCGGTGTAAAATAATCCGTTGTCTGGAATTTTACGCCCTTACGCAGATGGAATGTATATTCCAGACCATCTTCGGACACTTCCCATTTTTCAGCAAGACCTGGCTCAACAACAGTTGTGCCGTTCTCAAACTCAACCAGACGGTTATAAACCGGATGCGCAGACGCATCAAAAGTATCACCACCTGTGTAAGGTGCCGGATCAAATCCCTCCGGCGATGCCGGCGAGCAATATACCAGCGTCTTTGCGGATGCAGCGCCGGAAAAACCCGCCATCATGGCAGCGGTCAGCGCAGTCGCAGCAAGAAGTTTAGTGTGAAATTTCATTATAGGCCTCCACCCGATAACAAGCTGCAACGCCTCACGTCGCAGTCTGAGGCGTAAAGAAGCATTTTGCGCGGCAAAAAGGCAAGTTGAATTTACGTCTTGGTCAACGGCGCAGAAAAAATAATTCCGCTCCATAATTAGACATAAAAAATATATATTTGATTTTTAATGATAATTTCGGCTTTTCAACCGTTTCAATTTCACAAAGCACGCAGGATTTTTTTGTGATTAGCTGCTAGTAATCAGCCTGTTTGCGCCGGTTCCTGTCAGAATCGGAACAGTACCGGACGTTACGCAAGCTATTGATAGATCAGGACAAGACACGGAAAATGAGGCAGGATTATGAGTGAAAAGAAAGACGTCATCCAGCAGACAACAGAAGAAGCACGTGTACTCGCTGTTCAGCTGATTACAAATGCTACTTACGGCTCACTCGCAGTGCTTGATCCGGCAACCGGCCGTCCGAGTGTAACACGCGTTGCAATCACCACCGATACGGATAACACCCCCCTGCTTCTGGCATCCGGCCTTGCCACCCATACACCGGCTCTAGACGCCAATCCTGTCTGTTCGCTACTGCTTGGCGAACCGGCCGATAAAGGTGACCCGCTGGTTCATCCGCGTATTACCCTTGCCTGCTCAGCAGAGAAATTCATGCGTAGTCAGGAGGGATATCAGCGCCTGCGGGATTTGTTCCTCGAAAAACGCCCTAAAGTTAAACTTTATATTGATCTCGGCGATTTTGTTATTTTCCGCCTCAATGTGGAAAGTGCCGGCCTCAATGGTGGTTTCGGAAAAGCTTTCCACTTAAAAACCGAAGATATTGTACTGCCACAATAAATATCGATGGTTTTCCCGATGTTCCGCATGCGACATTTGCGTCTTAAATGATAATTTTTAAATGACATGACGAAGCTCAACTGGATTGAGCTTCGTCTTATCTGCCTGTGTTTGACTTAGATTTTTTCTCTATCAATACTCTAAATTAACAAGATCACAAAAATGTGTACTTACTCAAAAGCCTGCTCATAAATTTTGAAATTCAACGATTATTTTCTTACCCAAAGCGCCAATATTTATTATTAATATTTTAGTTTAAAATGACATTTTCAATATTTTAGAAGATGCTAAATATGAAATAAACTAATTAATTTCAAATCGATTTATCACTCCCTTAAAGAGTAATTATTCTGTACGTTTTAAAATAATTCTTGCAAATATCAATTCTATTGGTAGTTGTAATAGTGCGCTGATTTCTTTCTTATAAGCGCACTATCAAAATTGCTGTCATACGGGGGTAGGACTGCACATGAAACATGATAATATCTACGCAAATCTTGTCGATAACGCGGATCAGGCTGCCGACTTCCTGTCGGCTCTGGCCAATAATAAAAGGCTGCTGATCCTTTGCAAGCTGTTGCATAATGAAATGTCTGTGGGGAGTCTTGCAAAAGCAATCGACCTCAGCCAGTCTGCATTATCACAACACCTTGCAAAACTGCGCGCACTCAATCTTGTTTCCACAAGACGAGACGCCCAGACAATCTACTATGTTGTTTCATCTCCGCATATTGAGCTGGTGCTTTCAACATTAGGCAGTCTGTATCTGGCACGCAGCGAGAAAAGACGGGAAGCGTTTGCTTAAACTGAACTGATGAATAATCAGACTAAAAATAATTCCGTCATATTTATTAATGACTTAGCAGATAAGCGCCTCGGCGCTTATCTCAATATTAAAGAAAAAGACCTTACAGGGCGCGAGTCCCGCTTCATTGCAGAAGGCAAGGTCGTCTTACGCGTTCTGCTGAATTCATCGCAGTTTGAAGCTGAATCTCTTCTTATCACCGAAAACAAACTGGCCGGCCTTCAGGATATTTTATCACTGGTTCCGGATCACGTCCCTGTTTATGCAGTCTCACCATCCGATATGGATCAGATTGCGGGCTTCAATGTCCATCGTGGCATTCTCGCTGTCGGGAAAAGAAAAACCCTTCATAACATCCAGAATCTCATAGAGAATTTGCCGGATAATGCCCTTATCCTGATACTTTGCGGCATATCCAATCATGACAATATCGGATCAATTTTCCGCAATGCCGCCGCCTTTGAAGCCAGTTGCGTAATGCTTGATGAAACATGCTGCGATCCGCTTTACCGTAAAGCAATCCGTGTTTCAGTCGGCGCAACATTACAAATGCCCTATGCTCACAATGGCAAGATTGACGATATTGTAAAAACCGTTGCCGAAGCAGGCATCAACCTCATTGCACTGTCACCGCAAAGCCCGCAATCACTCTATGATTTGCCTGTAAAAGGGCGAACCGCGCTTTTGCTTGGCACTGAAGGCGAAGGACTGCCGCAGCATCTGCTTACCTCCCTGCAAAGCGCCCGCATTCCTATGTCCCGCCGGTTTGACAGCCTGAATGTAGCGACAGCCTCCGGCATCGCATTATCCTGCCTGAGCCGCGCAAATTTTGATTAAACTGCCTGATTTCAAACTGAAGCCGCTCGTTTCATACCACCGGAAACAAACAAATCATTTCACTGTAACGCGGACAATGCCGCAAAACCTCAGCATCAATTGACTGAACAGAATACTGGATACATACAACCTGAAATAGAATTATTAAATTCTAAATTATCTGTTCAATAAATCATCAAATATATGAATTTCAACACTCTTTTCCGGGTGAAAATCTAAGCTCAATTTTATTGATGAAGCGTATCAATTCTGAAAATATTGGCTTCAGCTTCTGGCTGTTACTCAAGTGCCGTGTATTTCAGGAGTTTTTTGATGCCGGTTATATCAGATCAAGATGAAATACTTATCTGACAGGTTATCGCAATCACAGGAGCGATGAATATATCCAAAACACAGCTTTGCAAGCATATATATTCTGAAGATAAGTTTAGTACATAAATAATCCGGAGTAAACAAATGTATCATTCATCTGTTTACTCCGGATCATAGTCTTCAACACTCATATGCAGCTCAGGCTGCAGACACTGAGCCTGATGTCGCTCCTGCGCCATTACCGGTCAGTTCACGAAGCATTTTTTCGGCTTCCGGAGCACGTTCGGAACGGGCAATGAAACCACCGCCGAATACGCGCGCCGTATTGCTGTCGTCGGAATAGAGCACACAGGCCTGTCCCGGAGCGATACCGCTCTCACCATCAATCAGCTCAACCCAGGTCTGACCGTCCGCATGATGCAAAACAGCAGGCTTTGGCGGACGCGTTGAACGCACCTTGGCAAAGACTTCCATACCTTCCGCTGGCAGATCAGCAAGCGGACCGTCACCGAGCCAGTTCATATCACGCAGGAATACTTTATGTGTTTCAAGCGCTTCACGCGGGCCGACAATAACGCGCGCATGGGCAGCATCGAGATGCACAACATAAAGCGGTTCACCGGTCGCAATACCAATGCCACGGCGCTGGCCAACCGTATAATGAACAATGCCGTCATGGTCACCCAGAACACGGCCGTCTATATGCACGATATGGCCACGTGTCGCCGCTTCCGGCTTCAGGCGCGAAATAATATCGGAATATTTGCCCTGCGGGACAAAGCAAATGTCCTGACTGTCCTGTTTCTTGGCCACAGTCAGCCCCATTTCCTCGGCCATTTCACGAACCTGTGCCTTTGGCAGATTGCCAAGCGGGAAGCGCAGATAATCGATCTGCTCCTGTGTGGTGGCGAAAAGGAAATAGCTCTGGTCGCGATCCGCATCAACAGGGCGGAATAGAGCTCTGTGAGCGCCGTTTGCACCGCTGCGGATATAGTGACCGGTCGCAAGCGCTGCCGCGCCCAGATCACGCGCTGTGGCCAGCAGATCAGCAAATTTTACAGTCTGGTTACAGGCAACGCACGGGATCGGCGTTTCACCGCTCACATAGCTATTGGCAAAAGGATTGATAACCGCTTCACGGAAGCGCGCTTCATAATCCAGTACATAATGCGGAATACCAAGGCTTTCGGAAACGCGGCGCGCATCTTCAATGTCCTGTCCTGCGCAGCAGGAACCGGCACGGTGCACGGCAGCGCCATGATCATAGAGCTGAAGGGTTACACCAACAACATCATAGCCTTCACGCTTGAGAATACCGGCAACAACCGAAGAATCAACGCCCCCTGACATTGCAACAACAATGCGCGTATCTTCCGGCTTTCCCGGCAAATCGAGGCTGTTCAGTTTCATGATTAGGTCCATATCCGGGGTCAAAGCCCGATATCTTGCTTCAAATTCTCCCCTTATATAGGCCATTGTAACCCGCCTTGCCAAGATGCCGCAGGGAAAAGGAGATTTTTTAATAAAATATTTTGAGCTGAAAACGAGTAAAAAAGCCTCAAAACGGCTTAAATATGGCGTTTTCAAGCTCTTTCTACATAATCTTTAATGAAAATTATTATTTATTACCAGAGCCTTACCGAGTGCTTAGCTCTTTTTTAAAGCTGTGACGCTATCGTGAAGCGTGATTAGGTCCTTGAGTGTTGTGTAGAGAGTACAATGACCGATCTGGTAAGACCACGAGTAAAGTACGTCATCGGTCCGGACGGAAGTCCGCTCACCGTTGCAGATCTTCCGCCGTCGAATACACGGCGCTGGGTTATCCGCCGCAAGGCTGAAGTTGTTGCCGCAGTACGCGGCGGCCTCCTCAGTCTTGAGGAAGCCTGTCAGCGTTATACGCTGACAGTCGAAGAGTTTCTGTCTTGGCAGTTGTCCATCGACGAGCATGGTCTCGCCGGTTTGCGGACAACACGCATTCAACAATACAGACACTAAATTCATCTTCCCTCTTTTAAGGGCTGATGAAAACAAAATAAGGATATGCCGTACGCGGCGCATTCTACAGATCAAGCCGGAGAGTTCTGCTCTCCGGCTTTCTTTGTTTTCAGGGGCTTAAACCGCCTCTCGCCTTCACCCACTCCCTCACCAAAACCAGCCTGAAAAACAAAAAAATGCATAATTCCTTAGACCGCTGGGTTTAAGGAATTATGCATTTATAAAACTGCAGCTGACACTCTGAATTTCAGAGCAACTCAACGAAGCAGAACTGGAGAGATTTTGGTTATGATGAGACGAAAATGGTGAATTTTGAGAACCGGAGCGGAATGTACTATTGGTACATGAGCACCGGAAGCGCAAAAAGTCGCCATTTGCAGGCCATCAGAGCCGAAATCCAGACCGAAATATTTAGCCGATCATGACACGACGATCATAGACCGGTGCCTCTTCAATCTCTTTGAGCTTGCCGTCACGGGTTTCGAGGGCTTCGGCACGGGAGAGATCGGCTTCGGCTTCCAGAAGTTCGGCTTCGGCGGCTTCTTTCTGAGACATCAGATCGCGGATCGAATCAAAAAGATTATCGCGGCGCTGACGGGCAGCTTTGGCAAAGGTCGGATAAGCAAAATGCGTGGTATCCGTAATCCCTGCTTTACGCTCTTCTGACTGGATTTGCGCATCAAGCTCACCGGCCATCCGCTCAAACTCGCCCATCATCAGGTCCAGCTGACCAATTTGCCGGCGCTTTTCTTTAACCTGAAACAGTTTCAGCCGGACAAGACTCTCACGTGGCTTCATACGCATTACTCCTTGAACACCAAGTTCCCAGGCAATTTTTCAACACTTGCTGCCTGCGACCACCCTCTACGCAAAGAAATCACTTAATTTCGAAACAAAAAATTAAGATTTCGGGCTTTTGGTAACCATTCCTTTACGTACAGCGTTAATCATAGCCGTTAGGACTTAAGGCTAGGTAAATTAACTGTGTTTTTTCAGCAACATTAAAACTTTGAATCCAATGAGTCACTTATAACGATTTCTTAAACTAATTTGTTAAGAAATTTTTCGAGTGATTATCCTGCAAATTCAATTAGTTAACTGAAAATTCTATAAGACTCATATTTACTATTGCCAATGAGAATCATATTTTGTTAACCATTCGGTGGCAGACTTGGTTCAAAGCGAGTGCTGTTAGGCAATTAACTGCTGGATCAGGTTAAGCGGCGGAAAAAAGGATTCTGAAGATGCGCGTTCTTTTGATTGAAGACGATAGTGCAATCGCACAAAGCATCGAGTTGATGCTCAAGTCAGAGAGCTTCAATGTTTATACGACAGATCTGGGCGAAGAAGGCATCGATCTGGGTAAGCTCTATGACTATGATATCATTCTGCTCGATCTTAACTTGCCGGATATGTCAGGTTATGAAGTGCTGCGCACATTGCGCCTGTCCAAGGTAAAGACACCTATCCTCATCCTGTCCGGTATGGCTGGCATTGAAGATAAGGTCCGCGGCCTCGGTTTCGGCGCTGACGACTATATGACCAAACCTTTCCATAAAGATGAGCTGATTGCCCGTATTCATGCAATCGTTCGTCGCTCGAAAGGCCATGCACAGTCTGTTATCACCACCGGCGATCTGATCGTTAATCTGGATGCCAAGACTGTTGAAGTCGGCGGCCAGCGCGTTCACCTCACCGGCAAAGAATACCAGATGCTGGAGCTGCTCTCCCTGCGTAAGGGCACAACCCTCACCAAGGAAATGTTCCTCAACCACCTCTATGGCGGCATGGACGAACCGGAACTGAAAATCATCGACGTTTTCATCTGCAAACTGCGCAAGAAACTCGATGCTGTTTCCGGCAGCCAGAACTATATCGAAACTGTCTGGGGTCGTGGCTATGTGCTGCGCGATCAGGACAGCATGGATCACCGCGAAATCGCATAAGTTCTTATGCAATTCCGGTTTCAAAAAGCCCCGCTTCAGCGGGGTTTTTTATTGCCCTTCGTCAGCAATATTAAAAGCCGCGCAATTCAAAACTGCGCGGCTTTTAAATTTAACTGATAGTCAGAGCTGATTAATCGTCAGCCAGTGTACCGGCGTCTGCGGCGAGCGTGCCGTCATCGGCTTCAGGCACATCGCCCTGAAAAGCCGGTTCAACTTCTGCTTTCTGCGCACGGAAGACGATTTCTTCTTCGCTCACATCAATAATGATTTCCATACCGGCTTCCTGTGCCAGCAACAGCGTGTAGTAAGGCTGCACAGAATGCGCATCAATTGCCTCTTCCGGAATAATACCGTCGTGCAATTCCTTAAATTTCGGCGGAACGCGCAGCATACGGCCGCGTGTTTTAATGCTGATTTTCGGATCGGTTTCCGCATCTTCCAGCACCACATCCAGATTACCGCCGCGCGGAATGGAAGAAATACCGATCAGGATCAGGTTCAACAGCAGCTTCACCTGATTTTTAGGCAGGAAAGCGCGATTACCGGTCCAGGTAAATTCAGGCTTTTCATTCGCCATATAAGCGGTGGCAACATTTTGCGCATCACCGGTATCAATCTGCACTCCGGCAGAACCGGCAGCACCGAAAGCGATACGGGCAAATTGCAGACGGGCAGAAGCATTGCGCGCGCTGGCAGCAATCAGCGCCATTGCATCTTCATCCGCACCGCCCTCTTCCAGCAATTCCAGACCATTATTAATCGCACCGACCGGTGAAATAATGTCATGGCAAATGCGGCTGCACAGTAATGCGCCGAGATCAACCGCGGAAAGAACAACAGGCAAGGACATTGATTGCATCTCCAAATTTCATATCTGCCTGCCGGCAGGCTTCGATCAAAGTTCCGGCTCAGCCTTGCGGGCAAAATCTGGCACATCGCAAAACGAATCACCGGAACATAAACTGATAACAGGACGCCATGGCATCCTTGTGCCGCGATTATGCGCCAATAGGCTTAATGATTACCAAATAACAGGACAAAAACAGCTTTAATGCTTTTTCATTAAGCCATTGAAAGGACAATTTTCATATAAACAATTCGACAAGGTTTTTGACGCTACAATAAGGGTCATATCCGTGCGGAAGGCTATAAAAATCAAACAGCCGTTTCGCCAAACCACCGTATCCTGCTGTTCCGGCATGATACATACCGGATAAAGCAATCATCAGAATTGCGGCTCCGGACAGGGATTTAAGCATGTGCAGTAATCATTTGCGCATGTTTGGAAATACGGACAACAGCACCTGTTAAGTGTGTTCATTGTCCCGTCAGACAGAATGAGCCAAGCAGCCAGAAGGATTTTTTTATGGCTACCCTAAACCTGTCCTCTTTCCGTGTGCATATTGCATCGGTCATAATAGGATTACTGGCTCTGATCAGCGTCATACCGCAGCAGGCCAAAGCCAATGAAGGCTTCAGCATGGAGGAAATTGTTGCCTCCGGCCACCGTTTTTTTGGCTCAACCTCAGGCGGCATTGCCTCCGCCATTGAAAAAGCATTCCAGAGTTACGGCCTGCCAAACGGCTATATTCTGGGTGAAGAAGGCTCCGGCGCCTTTGTAGGCGGTCTCACTTACGGTGAAGGCACGCTCTATACCAAAAATGCCGGCGATCACAAAACCTACTGGCAAGGGCCTTCCCTTGGCTGGGATTTTGGCGGTCAGGGTTCGCGCGTTATGATGCTGGTTTACAATCTTGATGATGTAAACATGCTCTATGGCCGCTATGCGGGCGTTTCCGGCTCTGCCTATATTATTGCCGGTGCAGGTTTTAATGTGCTGAAACGCGGGAATATTCTGCTGGTACCGATCCGTACCGGTGTCGGTGGCCGTCTCGGCGTCAATATCGGCTATCTCAAGCTGACACCAAGCGCGACATGGAACCCGTTCTGATCGCAGACATATGACCGGAGAGAGAATTGGAAAATTCTCTCTTTTACAGGTGCATCCCGTATATTTTGCGGATCAGATGCGCATTCAGTCAAAGGGACAGAGCAGTAATCCGGTTAAATCAGACCGGAATGCACTCTGAATGATTTAAATTTCATGCATTCATGTCATAATCTGAAAGCACCGGAGATCGGCAGATCGTGATACAATCCGTACTGGTTTTCCTGCTGGGCTTTTTATGCGCAGTCTTTCTGATTTTGCTGGCAGCGCCATTGTTCTGGCGACGCGCAAATTATCTGTGGCAAAAACAGATGAATGCCCAGCTGCCGCTTTCGCTGACAGCTATTGAAGCCGACAGGGATATGCTGCGTGCGTCCCATGCCGCAGCGCTCCGAAAAGCGGAAATGCAAGCCTCGGAAATCCGCGAGAAGCACACTCAGGCATTGTTGAAAATCAGCACGGATCGTCATGAAATTGAGAAGATTCTGCCTTTGCAGCAGGAGCTTGAAATTGCCAGAATACAACAGAAAGACGACCGGCAGACTTTAAACGCTGCGCAGGAGCAGATGAAAAAGCTTCAGCAGAAACAGCAGGCGTCCTTTGATGAAAACGGCCGGATGCAACGCCAGAATGAAGCATTGAGCCATCTCAGTGATACGCTGCGTGAAGAGGTCTCCCGTCGTGAAAGCGAAGCAGACCGGTTGCGGCGTGAGGCAGGCGATCTGCGGCAGGAAAAGAAACAACTTAACAGCTTGAAGTCAGAACTGGCTTCTCAGGTGGCATCATTGAAAACATCTCTTGAAAGCGAGAAACAGCGTAATCATGCGCTTGAGGAGAAACTGCATCGTCTGATTTCAGAACTCTCTGATGCGCAGGAAAAACTCGAACGACAGAGCAAAACCATGCGCTCCGGCGAAAAATCCGCTGAGAATGAAAGCCGGACGCTGAGCGATGAAGATAATCAGCTGCGGGAAACCATCAGCGATCTCGCTGCTGAAATGGTTGCCAGAACAGCCGCTCAGGAAGGTGAAACCTCCCCTATCCACACATTGCTGAAAGAACCGGACACAGAACCGGCTGCTCCGGCCAAAAGCACCAAAAAAGCAAAAGCGTCAAAACAGAAAAGTCTGGCCGGACGCATTAAAAAGATCACGGCCTGACATGAGAGCGCCGTGTGCCGGACCTGGCACACAAAGATCGCTCTCATGTCAGGCAGTAGCTTTCCTTAAAATCGCACAGCCAAAGCCATCCGCTTAATGATCGTCCACAACGCCACGCCGCCAATAAGCAACCGCCATATGGTCATCGCGCTTCAGGCCGCAATCTTTACGCCAGAAGCCGCGAATAGCTTTAAAAGCATCGAACTCACAGCCAGCCCATGCAAACAACCGGCGCCCTTCGCTTTGCACCGGCATGGCCTGCTTTACCGCATCGATCAGCAGCGTTGTTGTTCCGGCTTCCGCACCATTACGATGCAGCCATTTCAGATCAAGCTGTGCCTGAGTTTCCAGTAGCTGCTCTTCGGCACTGTCGGCCACTTCAATACGCACGATTGCCGATGCCGTCGCCGGCAGTCTTTCCAGTATACGGGAAATAGCGGGTAAGGCAGTCTCGTCGCCGACCAGAATAAAATCATCACCCGCAGGCATATCCCCGCCACCGGGGCCGGTCATGCCGATAATATCACCGGTCTGCGCCTGTATGGCCCATTCTGTTCCCGGCGCTTCAACCGTGCTGGGATGCACGACCATATCAATATCAACCCAGCCCTGCTCAACATCAATGGTCCGGATTGTATAGACACGGTTTTGCAGACGGTGCTGACCATCCGGCCAGACCGGACGACCATCAGCCCCCAGATGCGGCCATTTCGGCTTGAGCGGCGGTTTAGGCGGCAATATCAGGCGGATATGAAGCCCGCCGCTGGCATAGCGCGCCAAATCATCGCCCTGTAATCTGATTCGGCGCATATGCGGCGTAATATTGCGCACGGCAATGACCTTCATTTCGCGGAAAAACGGTGGCAGACTACCCTCACCTGCACCATCGCCTTCCCAACGGAAGCTCACAGCTTCGGCACCCGCATGGTGGACAATACCTTCCGCGACGGCAAATTTCAGATAGGACAAATCGCTTTCATTGGCAGCCTCGGCGGTTACGGTAAAACGCTCCTGTTCCAGCCTGAGTTTTGCCACCCCCATCAGCAGCGGAATTGTACCTTCATTCCCTGTGCGCTCCACGGCATAATGTTCGCCATAAACACGCAGCAGATTTTCGAAAATTATCTCTGCCTGCGCGGAGGAAACTTCCGTTTGCGCAATAAATACAGGCTTATTCATCATCTCTCCTGCAGTCTCTGCCGGTTAGAACCGACCGATGACATGCAGCTAACACCCGATAATATGAATTTTCAATTCATATTTTAATTTACAGTCACACTGACTGCCCGCCTGAAACAGCAAAAAGGCCGGATGTTTCCATCCGGCCTTTAAGATCATAACTAAAAGCGGAAAGTTCCGGTTACTTACCGTGGAACTCACGAATCGCAGCAATAACGCGTTCCTGATCTTCCTCGGAGAGGTAAGCATGCATCGGCAGGCTGAGAATGCGTGAAGGCAGAGCTTCAGACACCGGCAGACCACCTGGTGCAACCGTGTAATGCTTATAAGCAGTCTGCAGATGCAGCGGCTTCACATAATAGATAACCGAAGGAATCCCCTTCGCCTGCAGATGGGCTTTCAGCTCATCACGGCGTTCGGTTTCAATCGAATATTGCGCCCATGCGGAACGGATACCGGCAGCCGGACGGGTTACTTTAACAATGTCACCCAGACCTTCGGCATAACGATTGGCAACCTTCTGACGGGTTTCCATTTCGTCTTCGAGAATGGCCATTTTTTCCAGCAGAACCGCAGCCTGAATTGTATCCAGACGGGAGTTCAGACCAATGCGCACATTGTCATACTGGGTTTCGCCTTTACCGTGGAAATGAATGGAGCGCAGAACATCGTTCAGCTCATCATCATTGGTAAAAATCGCACCACCATCGCCATAGCAGCCGAGCGGCTTGGCAGGGTAGAAGCTGGTCGCACCGACATGACCGAAAGAACCGCACATGGCGTTATCACGCTTACCGCCGATCGACTGGGCAGCATCGGAAATAACCTTGAGGCCTTCTTTATCAGCAATTGTCATAATGGCGCGGTAATCAGCAGGCAGACCGAACAGATCAACCGGAATGATCGCCTTTGGTGTCAGACGGCCTTCCTTGCGCACTGCATCAATAGCAGCCTGCAACTGTTCCACATTCATATTGTAGGTGTCTTCTTCAACATCTACAAAAACCGCTTCCGCACCAACCAGCGCCACCACTTCAGCGGTTGCTGCAAAGGTAAAGCTCGGGCAGAAAACTGCATCGCCGGGGCCGACGCCCATAGCCATCAGCGGCATCTGCAATGCGTCTGTACCATTGGCACAGGCCAGAACATGTTTGACGCCAACATAATCAGCAAGCTGCTTCTCAAACTCAGCAACTTCAGGTCCGAGAATATACTTGCCTTCCGCGACCACTTTAAGAACAGCAGCGTTAAGACGGTCTTCAATGCGAGCGCGCTGGCTCACAAGATCAATGAATTGCATGTCGGCTCCAATATCAATTGATCCGCATCATGCACGCGCACACCCGCGAATCGAGTAGTATGTAGTCCCTCATAAGAGACTTCGCCATGGTGCATTCTTCACTGTTTGGCAAACAATGTAACACAGCTTGAAGCAATGGCGGAACATCGCGTCTCCCTTGTTCCGCACAGCAGTCGCGAAGACCGGCTCGCCGGTTCTTATACCAGAAAAGCCGCTCAATCGCGTTGTTTTATTCGCATCCTGCAGTCTGTCCACATGGATACAGTCTGATTATCCCGTTCAGCCCCTCAGACTATGGGCCAATCTATCAGTACCGTCAGTATGACAAAGAGCCGGATATCTCAAATATCTGTGATTCCGGTTAGCGAACCGGATGGTTCACAGTGCCCTTGGTCAAAATCCGCAACACGCTCACAGCTTCTTCACCATTGGTGCGCGGTGTTTCGCGCGTTTCAATGCAATGAATGAAATGTTCCAGCTCACGGGTCAGCGGCATGCCTTCCTGTACCGGCACATATTCCGGATCAGCCTTGGTGAAAGCGATCTGCCCGTTTTCTTGCCAGACTTTATGACGATACAGGGTCAGCTTGCGTTCCCACGGCTCAGCATCGTCAAAAACAGCCATCGCCTTGTCGCCGACAACTGCAAGACGGCGATCCATGATCGGGTTCAGACGTGAAGCAAACAAATGGCTGCGAATACCATTCGGGAATTCCATATGCAGATGGGCAAAATCGCTCAAATGATCAATCATTGCCGCACCTTCACCACGCACCTCAGTAGGTTCAGAGCCGGTCAGTGCCAGAATCATCGACAAATCATGTGGTGCGAGATCCCAAAGCGCATCATTCTGGCCGTGGAATTTGCCAAGACCAATGCGATGCGCCTGAATATAACCGATTTTGCCGAGTTCACCACTTTGTGCCAGTTCCAGCAATTTCTCAAATGCCGGATGGAAGCGCAAAATATGACCAACCATAAACACACGACCATGTTTCTGAGCCGCCTGTATTGCGGCCTCACCATCAGCAACAGTCAGAGCGATCGGCTTTTCAACCAGAACATCCTTGCCGTTTTCAACCGCACGGATGGCATATTGCGCATGGAACTGCGCAGGCAGCGCCATAACAATCGCATCAATGTCTTTTGAAACAAAAAGATCATCAACACTGATTTGCGCCACATCATAATCCGCAGCAAATTTTGCGGAGCGTGCCGGATCAATATCGCTGACAGCAACGAGTGCGCCCAGACCTTTAAGAGTGCGGATATGATTGTTGCCCCAATAGCCACAACCGAGAACTGCGATACGCGGTGCCATATTTTCCTGCCTTTGCTTGTTGAAAACTCAATAACTTTGCAAAAGTTGGATTTCAATACCGATTAATGCATAACAGTGCTTGACAGCTATGCGCATACCGACTTATACGACCCCCGTTCCCAACGAGAACATTGCTTCGCGAAGCAGCTGAAAAGCTCTGAAGCATCGTGGGGCGGAGTAGCTCAGTAGGTTAGAGCAGAGGAATCATAATCCTTGTGTCGGCGGTTCGAATCCGTCCTCCGCTACCAAAAAATTACAAAACAAAATCAAATAGTTATAAAGCACGTAGCTGGAACATGATGTAAATTTCATGTCGCATCGTGTTGCAAATGGCATTCTATAAATTTCAATGAGTTACACTGGTACACGGTAGCTCCACGCGACATGCCGTGCAACATGCCCCGTCGAATCGTTGTGACACTCAGCCCAGATTTGGACTGAGCAACCTTTCGCTCAAATCGAAGGGTTGAATTCAGCCGAACCAGATTTGGTTTGGCCTGACATGCCAGCTTGAGCGGCAACTTGCTGGCGGATAACTTGGGGCGGCGACTATCAGAAGTTACAAGATCATTTCGAGTCCCCTATTACGGCACAATCTGCTTGCGGAATTCACCTGCCCAACGAATAGTGTAATTCAACTTCCTCAATTTAAGGAAGTTGAATTGTTCATCCACAATTTGTGGACGTGCCCTAAATTTGGGGCATCATCAATTCAGTGATACCTTTTACTCAAATTTCAGTAAAAGTCCGCACCATAAAATGATGGAGTGGGAGATGCGTCCAAGGTTCGTACGAATTTCGCCCATTCCTGACTTCCGATAACCAAAATGATATGTTCGGCCGGATCAGTAGCTATAACATCAACACATACAAAGGACGGATATTTCTCGAAGATGAGAAAAGACCAGTCCCGTTTATTTTAGTAGATATGTGCCGAGATATTGCCACAAGAAATCTGATTGTTTCGAGCCTGCGCGCAAACAATAGAGACAGAATATCACCCGATGGTCGGATCTCATGTAGTGCTTTCAAATTTGTTAGCAGTACGGAGCGTTAAAGAATATTCTTATTACCAAAGTGGAACGGCCTTAGAATAAATAACTGATTAGCCGCCCTGTTCCAGTCGGGCGGCTTTTTTATTGCTGACCGGTCATAGCGACTTCAAGCCTTCACCGATCAGAAAGCCACGAACGCCGTTTAAGCCACTTGCGCCAGTCTCATGGCATTCAGCGCGGTCTCATATGGCAGTCCGGTCTTATCGCGTACCCACGGCCCAAATTCGCCGTGCGGAAGCGATAGCTTATTCTGGATGAGAATTGCCCTATCTCGATCAGCTCCGCTTCTGTGTGGCGCGTATAGGGCTGGAATATAGGCCTCTCGTCTGAAATGGCGACTGGTTCCTTCGAGGTTGCCGTGTGGCGTGCTTTCTCGCTTTTGTAGGTCGCATGAGTGCTTTCAGTTGGGGCGACTGGCTACAGAATAAACTACGCCGCACACACTGGCGCAAGCAATCCTTCAAGCTCCGAAAGTATCAATGTGCGTAGTGTCCCGCGTACCGGCCACGGCCTGAGCGCTAGAGAGCGACCACGGAGCACGGCAAGGTCTATCTGATCAAAAGCCGCCATAAAGTCACCAGCACGCCTCTCTGCCCAATCTGGGCGCTGCAGCACTATGTCTGAGACTGCACCGATTGTTTCAGACCACAGCTCATCAATATTACCGGCGCTTTGCTTTATGGTTTTCACAACAAAGACCAAATGACCTTCGCCGTGTGCGTCCCTTATGGCTTTCATTGTGCCCCGTGCATGGCTCTGGCCGCGCGCTCTGCGCCGGTAGGTAGGCACCAATTTAACGCCCAATTGATCCATTAAACTATCAAGACGACCTTTAGCCATAAAGCACCTCTCATATTAGTTTATTACAGGCAGTATTCCCACCTTCTAGGATATTGTTATGCTGACGGATAGACGCAGTTCTCCGCCCCCCCCCCATTTGTCAGGAGTCGTTTTCTCCGCCGGCTCCCAAAAGATCGCTGCCAGATCGTAAAGCCTCACCCGCTTCTCTGAACTTGCCTTGTGATTGAGCAAACGCCCCATTTAATCCCTTCTCAATCTCCGCGCGCAATTTCACATCGCGCGTTACCGCTACGGGGATGCCGGTAAGTTCTGCGCGTAGTGTTGCAAAAACATTTGAGACGACGGCTTCAACGTCTTCCATATCGACGAGACGACCTTCCTCTTTCCCGATCCGGAGTTCGACCTCTCTTTGCCGTGCGGCCTTAAGGCCGCTGTCGGCTGCTGCTTTAGATGACCTTCGTTCCTCGTCTTTAAGGGAGCGGACATAACCTTGTACAACAGCAACCAGTGGGTACTTTCCCTTGATTGCCACGGGGATATAACCATTCGCCGATAGCTGACGAAGCCATTGAGATGTAATACCCAACAGTGAAGATGCCCCACTCGTTGACAGCATTTCTTCACCCGTAAGGTCGATGATTGCGGACGAGGTCGAAGATGTTGTGGCCTTTTTTGCCATTTCGATTTTCCTCAAAATGCAAAGCAAACTCCGATTTTCCAAATTTGGAAAACGCTCATATTTAGGGGTGCAGCGTGACCGCACAGCTTGCCTATGGGGTAAGGTACCTTTTCTTTGCCCCTTGACGTCGCGATGCAGAGGCGCACAGAGGGGGGGGGAAGGCAAATGAATGATTTACTACCATGAACCGTTCCGCGCTTGTACAGCCCGTTCAATCGCACAAATGGGCAAGCTTGTTGTTGGATTGTTCAATTCGAGTAAGGGTGCGCGGATAGAGATCGACATGTCGAGTAACTGGCCATCCACTGACTTCAGTCACAACAATAAGAACTTCCTCCTGAGGTTCAAGTTCAAGACGTTTATGTAGAGTCGCACGACTCGCTGTATGCTGTTCGGCGAAGGTCATTGCGCCATTAAAGTCCAGATCGGCAATCATTTGATCTACCTTGGCCTTTAATTGGTCTTGCAAAATTCATATCCAAATATCGCTTCCATTATTGCCTAGGATCACGTCATGCGTCAAAAAAGAAGAAACTCAATCCATAATAGCACAGATATTGTCCGATTTAGACTGGAACCAACATAAATAAAAAATGATGCTTTTTGGGGCAGAATGTAACTTTTATTACAACAAAAAGAAATAAACAGTATTGACTGCAATCAATGACATTTATTGATTCATATAACACCTCATAGACAAAGTTTCATATAAACTCAGGCATAGTAAATGATCAAAAGCAAATTGATTCGGTTTAAGAAATACACTTTTGTTGTCGTTACAGTCCTGCTTGCTGGAGGCGGATATTATACATGGCAACAACTGAATAATGACAACCTACCCGAAGGCATTGCCTCCGGAAATGGACGTATTGAAGCCGTTGAGGTCGACATTTCCACCAAAAGTGCCGGTCGTATTCGTCAAATTCTGGCGGATGAGGGTGATTTTGTGAATGCCGGCGATGTTCTGGCGCAGATGGATACCGATCAGGCCGAAAGCCAGCGTCGTCAGGCTGAAGCACAGTTGCGCCGTGCAGAAATCAGTATTGAAACAACCCGTAGCCTTGTAGCACAGCGTGAAGCAGAACAAAAAGCAGCTGCTGCCATCATCGCACAACGCGAAGCACAACTAGATGCCGCGCAGCGCCGCTTGGTACGCTCGCAGCAGCTGAATGAATCCCGTACTGTCTCCCAGCAAATTCTCGATGATGACCGTGCCAATGCCCGTGGCGTTGAAGCGGCCGTAAGTGCTGCCAAAGCGCAGCTGGCTGCAACTGAAGCCGGTATTAGCGCCGCCAAAGCGCAGGTTGTTGATGCGGAAGCAGCCGTTGATGCTGCTAAAGCCGCGATTGCAACAATTGCCGTTGAGATCAATGATGCCAGTTTGAAAGCACCCAAACCGGGTCGCGTTCAATATCGTATTGCCCAGCCGGGTGAAGTGATTGCTGCCGGTGGCCGTGTGCTCAATCTGGTTGACCTGAGCGATGTTTATATGACGTTCTTCCTGCCAACTGCACAGGCCGGACAGGTCGCAATCGGTGCTGAAGCCCGTATCGTTCTGGATGCTGCACCGCAATTTGTTATTCCGGCCAAAATCAGTTTTGTTGCCGACGTTGCCCAGTTCACGCCGAAATCCGTTGAAACGGAAGAAGAGCGCCAGAAGCTGGTGTTTCGCGTAAAAGCCAAAATCCCGCAGGAACTGCTGCAAAAACATATTCAGCAGGTCAAAACCGGTCTGCCGGGCACTGTCTATGTTAAGCTGAACTCTGAAGCCACATGGCCACAGAACCTTGCGGAACCTGTACAATGAACATGGATCTGGCGAGCGATAACAGCGCGGACGATGAACCTGTCGTCCGCATACAGAATGTCAGCCTGACCTATGGCGCCAAACAAGCCCTGTGTGATCTGACGCTGGATATTCCGACTGGTCGCATGATCGGCCTCATTGGCCCTGACGGCGTGGGGAAATCCAGCTTGCTGTCACTGGTTGCTGGTGCGCGTATTATGCAGCAAGGGCGCATTGACGTGCTGGGCGGGGATATTGCTGACAAGCGCCATCGCCAGTCCGCTTTTCCTCGTATTGCCTATATGCCGCAAGGGCTGGGTAAAAACCTATATCCGACCCTGTCGGTCTTTGAGAATATTGAATTCTTCGGCAGATTATTCGGCCATAACAAGCATGAACGTGAGCGCCGAATTACGGATTTGCTGGCACGCACCGGCATGTCGCCCTTTGCGGATCGTCCTGCCGGCAAACTCTCCGGCGGGATGAAGCAAAAAACCAGTCTTTGCTGTTCGCTGATCCATGATCCTGACCTGCTGATTCTTGATGAGCCGACCACCGGCGTTGATCCTCTGTCGCGCCGCCAGTTCTGGGAGCTGATCGACGATATCCGCAAAGATCGCCCGGGTATGAGCGTGATTGTTGCCACGGCCTATATGGAAGAAGCCGAGCGTTTCGACTGGCTTATTGCTATGAATGACGGGCAGATCCTCGCCAGTGGCACACCAAAAGAGCTGATGCAACAAACCGGCACATCGAATGTGGATGATGCCTTTATCGCCTTATTGCCGGAAGAACTGCGCCAAGACCATCATAAGGTGGTGATCCCGCCGCGTGATGAAAGCATCACGGATATTGCCATTGAAGCCGAGCATGTCACCGTGCGTTTTGGTAAGTTCACAGCCGTTAATAATGTCAGCTTCCGTATTCCGCGCGGCGAGATTTTCGGCTTCCTCGGCTCCAATGGTTGCGGCAAATCCACGACCATGAAAGTGCTGACCGGCTTGCTGCCTGCAAGTGATGGTATTGCCCGCCTGTTTGGCCGTGAAGTTGATACCAAAGATATCGATATCCGCCGTCGTGTGGGCTATATGTCACAGGCTTTCTCGCTCTATTCAGAACTGACTGTGCATCACAATCTGGAACTCCACGCCAAATTATTCGGCATGGAAGAGGCCAGAACCAAACAGCGTATTACAGAGCTTTCACAGCGTTTCGATCTGACCGAGATGATGGATATTTACCCGGATGATATGCCGCTCGGTATCCGTCAGCGTTTGTCTCTCGCGGTCGCCCTGATCCATCAGCCGGATATTCTCATTCTCGATGAGCCGACTTCCGGTGTTGATCCGGTGGCACGTGATGCCTTCTGGCAAATCCTCGCCGATCTTTCGCGCAAGGATAATGTGACGATTTTCGTCTCCACCCACTTCATGAATGAAGCAGAGCTTTGTGACCGGATTTCCCTGATGCATGCCGGTAAAGTGTTGATCAGTGATACACCGGCTGCAATCACTGCCAGCTGTTCGGCAGCAACACTGGAAGAGGCGTTCATCGGCTATCTTGAAGATGCCATTGGCGAAACCGCACCTGCGCCGCAACCTGCCCATACAGCAGTTGCAGAACAGACAGCACAAACAGTAAAACGGGTACGAGAGCTTCCGGCTCCGTCTGCAAGCTGGATGCCTGATCTGCGCCGTATGCTCGCTTATACCAGACGCGAAACGCTGGAACTGCGGCGCGATCCGATCCGCGCCACACTGGCAATGCTTGGCAGTGTTATCCTGATGTTTGTGATCGGTTTCGGTATCAATCTCGACGTGAATAACTTAAGTTTTGCAGTGATTGACCGCGACGACACAACGATCAGTCGTGACTATATCCTCCAATTCTCCGGCTCACGCTATTTTATCGAAAAAGATCCGATCCTTGATTATGACGATCTCGACCGGCGCATGCGAAACGGCGAGATCAGTCTGGCGATTGAGATACCACCGAACTTTGCCCGCGATGTCGAACATGGACGTCCTGTTGAAGTCGGCGCATGGATTGACGGTGCAATGCCGACGCGGGCAGAAACCATTCAGGGTTATGTGCAGGGCACGCATCTCAACTGGTTGTCGCAAAAAGCCCGCGAGCTCTATGGCAACACCACGGCCCTCACCAGTTTCAATATGGAAATCCGCTATCGCTATAATCCGGATGTGCAAAGTCTGGTAGCCATGGTGCCAGCGGTTATTCCGCTGTTGCTGCTGGTTATACCGGCCATGCTCTCGGTGCTGAGTGTTGTGCGCGAAAAAGAACTGGGCTCGATTATCAATTTCTACGTGACACCGGTCACGAAATTCGAGTTTCTGATGGGTAAGCAGCTGCCTTATATCGGGCTGGCTTTCTTCAACTTCCTGATGCTGACCGCCTTCGCAGTGTTCATCTTTCAGGTGCGGTTTACCGGCAGTTTTCTGACCTATTCAACGGCTGCCTTGCTCTATGTGATTATCACAACAGGCATGGGGCTGGTGCTCTCCACTTTCATGAACAGTCAGATCGCCGCTATCTTCGGCACCGCCTTGATGACGTTGATACCTGCCGTGCAATATTCGGGTATCATTGATCCGGTTTCTTCTTTGCGTGGTGCAGGGGCTTTGATCGGTCAGATTTATCCGACAACCTACTTCACCACCATCTCGCGCGGGACGTTCTCGAAAGCGCTCAGCTTCTCTGATCTGGGCATGCCTTTTCTGATGTTGCTGATAACCATTCCGGTGCTGATGGTGCTGGGTATTGTTCTTCTCAAGAAACAGGCGCGCTGAGATGAGGATTTCCAATATATTCCGTCTTGGCATCAAGGAGCTACGCGGTCTTGCCCGCGATCCGATGCTGATGATCCTGATTGTTTATGCGTTCACACTGGCAATCTATACGGCTTCCAAAGCAATGCCGGAAAACCTAAACAATGCGGCGATCGCAATTGTTGATGAGGATCAGTCCCCGATCTCCGGCCGGATTACCACCGCATTTTATCCGCCTTATTTTGTGCCGCCGAAACTCATCTCCACTTATGAGATGGACAAGCGCATGGATACCGGTCTGGATACATTTGCGCTGGATATTCCGCCGAACTTCCAGCGTGATCTTCTGGCCGGACGCAATCCGACTATTCAGCTGAATATTGATGCGACGCGTATGAGTCAGGCCTTCAGCGGCGGGCGCTATGTGCAGGCCATTGTGACCAATGAGGTGAGCGAGTTTCTCAATCATTATCGCAGTGCCACTAAAATGCCGGTCGCGCAGAACCTGCGTGCGCGCTTCAATCAGGATCTGAACAAAGGCTGGTTCGGTGCGGTTACCAACGTGATTGCCTCGGTGACGATGCTGTCAATCATCCTGACCGGTGCGGCACTCATTCGCGAGCGTGAACATGGCACGATTGAACATCTGCTGGTGATGCCGGTCACCCCGATCGAGATCATGATCAGTAAGGTCTGGTCTATGGGGCTTGTGGTGCTGGTTGCCACGGCAATGTCCTTGCTGTTCATCGTCAAAGGTGTGCTGTCGGTACCGATCAATGGATCGATCATCCTGTTCCTGCTCGGGGTGGCACTCCAGCTTTTTGCCACCACCAGTCTCGGCATTTATCTAGCAACCATTGCCGGTTCCATGCCGCAATTCGGACTATTGATTGTGCTGATCCTGCTGCCGTTGCAGGTTCTCTCCGGTGCAATGACACCGCGTGAGAGCATGCCGGAAATCATTCAGAATATCATGCTGGCAGCACCAAACACGCACTTTGTGATTCTCGCGCAATCGGTGCTGTTCCGCGGTGCAGGATTAAGCGTGGTCTGGCCGCAGTTCCTCGCCCTCATGATTATCGGTTCCGTGCTCTTCTTCTTCGCACTCAAACGTTTCCGTAACTTCCTGAGGTGAGCTGACACAATAAAGCCTGCCTCACTTTTCCTGCAAAGCTGTTGATTATGGAAAGACTTGGAATGAATGATTTAATTCTCACATTCAATACAGGATCATCGACCGTCAAAATCGGCAGTTTTGAATGGAACGGCTCGTCTTTGCATAAATCCGCTAAGGCTGGCATTGATTTTGCCGCGTCTCCTTTGAGTTTTCATATGGAGCGCGGCAAAGAACGGCTGGATTTGCAACTGCAATCTGAGGCTTCTGCGGATATAGTCAGCGTGTTGAGCGAGGTTTTCGATAAGCTTTCTGCGCATATAGACCTGACCCGTATCAAAGCCATTGGTCACCGTGTGGTGCATGGCGGCGATGTTTTTACTGGTCCTGCATTGATTGATGAACGCTCAATTCAGGCCATTGACGATTTGTCGGCCTATGCGCCGTTGCATCAGCCTAAAAGTCTGGCGCTGATTAAAGCGATCCACCAACTTTTCCCTAATATTTTGCAAACAGCCTCTTTTGATACAGCCTTCCATCGCACCATGCCGGATGTGAACCGCCGGTTTGCCATTCCGCGGGAAATGCATGACCAAGGCATCAAGCGCTATGGTTTTCACGGACTCTCTTATCAATCCATTGCACAACATTTTAACGAGCTTGACCCGGATTTAGGCCGTAAGAAACTTGTTGTTGCCCATCTTGGCAGCGGCGCCAGCCTTTGCGCACTTAGAGAAGGCAAAAGCGTTGATACCAGTATGAGTTTCTCCACGCTGGACGGTATTCCGATGGCAACGCGCTGCGGAAATCTAGATGCGGGTGTGCTGCTGCATCTGTTGAGCCAGCAGAATATGAACGCCGATGAGTTGACTGATATGCTTTATCATCGCTCCGGTCTGCTCGGTGTATCCGGCATCAGCGGAGATTGTCGTGACTTGTTGGCAAGTGAGGCACCTGAAGCAAAGCAAGCTATTGATCTCTTCACCACACGCATTGCCGGTGAAATCAGTCGTCAGGCGACCAGCCTTGGCGGGTTGGATACCATTATTTTCACCGCAGGTATTGGCGAACATCAGCCCGAAATCCGCACCCATATTGCCAGAAAATTACAATGGCTGGGCGTCGAACTGGATGGTGTGGCCAATGATAAAAATGCTTTCCGCATTAGTACACAATCAAGCAAAATCGCGGCTTTCATGCTCGCAACTGATGAAGAGCAAGTGATTGCTGCGGAAACCCTCACTGTTTTAAACCAATCCTCCCAATAGGTTAAGGAATTTTGGAATGAATAATCAGACTGGCGCCCAGCCGCTTACTCCGGATCAGCTGAAACTGACCGACCGCTATTGGCGCGCGGCCAATTACCTCTCCGTCGGGCAGATTTATCTGATGCAAAATCCGCTGCTGCGTGAGCCTTTAAAACCTGAACATGTCAAGCCGCGTTTGCTCGGCCATTGGGGCACTACACCCGGTTTGAACTTCATCTATGTACATCTCAACCGCATCATTAAAAAGCGCAACAAAGATGTGCTGTATGTCTGCGGCCCCGGTCACGGTGGCCCTGGCATGGTGGCGAATACCTATCTGGAAGGCACTTATACGGAAACCTATCCCGATATCACCGAAGATGTTGACGGAATGCAAAAACTCTTCCGCCAGTTCTCGTTCCCGGGCGGTATTCCAAGCCATGTGGCACCGGAAACTCCGGGTTCCATCCATGAAGGAGGCGAGCTTGGCTATGCGCTTGTGCATGCTTATGGTGCAGCTTTTGATAATCCCGATCTCGTCGTTGCCTGTGTTGTCGGTGACGGTGAGGCCGAAACCGGCCCCTTGGCGGCTGCATGGCATTCTAACAAATTCCTCAACCCGAAGCGCGACGGCGCGGTGTTGCCGATCCTGCATCTGAATGGCTATAAAATCGCTAATCCGACCCTGCTTGCTCGTATGTCAGATGAAGACTTGTACAGCCTTTTCACAGGCTATGGCTATGAACCATTTTTCGTAGAGGGCCACGAGCCGGAAGCCATGCACCAACTGATGGCTGCAACTTTTGACCGTGCTTTTGATCGTATCAAAGCCATTAAAGAGCAAGCCGATCTTAAATCTCCGGAGCGTCCGCGCTGGCCGATGATTATCTTCCGCAGCCCCAAAGGCTGGACAGGGCCAAAAGTGGTTGACGGCAAAATGGTGGAGAACCATTGGCGCTCCCATCAGGTGCCGGTTGCCAATTGCCGCGCAGATGATGCCCACCGCAAAATCCTTGAAGACTGGATGCGCAGCTATGATCCCGAAGATCTGTTTGACGCAAGCGGCAAGCTGAAACCGGAACTGCGCGCGCTCGCACCAAGCGGTGAAAAACGCATGGGCGCTATTCCGCATTCCAATGGTGGCTTGCTGCGTAAAGACCTGAAAACACCCGATTTCCGCAAATATGCAGTCAATGTTAGCGTGCCGGGTGCGGTACAGGAACAAACCACCAAAATCCTTGGTGATTATCTGCGCGATGTCCTCCGCCTCAATGATGAGGATAAAAACTTCCGTGTCTTCGGGCCAGATGAAACGGCGTCCAATCGCCTTGGCAGTGTTTTTGAGGCAACCGACCGCGTCTGGATGGCTGAAACGCTAAACAGTGATGATCATCTGGCCTCCGACGGCCGCGTGATGGAAGTGCTCAGTGAGCATTTGTGTCAGGGCTGGCTGGAAGCCTATTTGCTGACCGGTCGTCACGGCTTCTTCTCCTGCTATGAAGCCTTTATCCATATTGTGGATTCAATGTTCAACCAGCATGCCAAATGGTTGCAGGTCGCGCGCGAACTGCCATGGCGCAAACCGGTTTCATCGCTCAACTATCTGCTGACCTCCCATGTCTGGCGGCAGGACCACAACGGCTTCTCCCATCAGGATCCGGGTTTTGTCGATCTGGTCGCCAATAAGAGCGCCGATATTGTCCGCGTTTATTTCCCGCCGGATGCCAATACACTGCTTTGGGTGGGTGACCACTGTCTCAAAACATGGAACCGTGTGAATGTGATCGTTGCCGGTAAGCAGCCATCACCACAATGGCTAACCATGGATGAAGCAGAAAAGCATTGTGAGGCCGGTCTTGGTAAATGGGATTGGGCAGGCAGCGAAGATGGTATGGAGCCTGATCTGGTGATGGCTTGCGCCGGTGATGTACCGACCATGGAAACTCTGGCCGCCGCCGCAATGTTGCGTGAAGCGCTGCCGCATTTGCGCATCCGCGTAGTCAATATTGTTGATCTGATGGCACTGCAATCACCGCAGCATCATCCGCATGGTATTGCCGACAGTGAATTTAATGCGCTTTTCACCACTGATCGTCCGGTAATTTTCGCTTATCACGGCTATCCGTATCTGATCCACCGGCTGGTTTATAAGCGCACCAACCATCCGAACTTCCATGTGCGTGGCTTTATCGAAAAAGGCACAACCACAACGCCCTTTGATATGGCTGTGATGAACGAACTTGATCGTTATAATCTGGCGATTGAAGCGCTTAACCGTCTACCTTTGGCTGCCGGTATAGCAGACCCGATTATCGCGTATCTTCAAAAAAAGCTTCAGCAGCATCATGACTATGTGCGTGAGTATGGTGAGGATATGCCGGAAATCCGTGACTGGAAATGGCCGCATAGCCGCGTAGCCAAGAGCTGATTGCAGATATTTACCGGAGCGGTACATACCGCTCCGGTCTTTGAGTTTTATTCTGATGAACAGTGAATGGATATGTTAATATGGCTCTGCACTCTGCTGAGAAACGTCTGACCATTCCTCTGTTCGGCAATGAAGATCTGGCACGCGCGATTGCCGCCGCAGGTAATTATCAGCTTGGATCGCTGGAAACCCGCAATTTTCCGGACGGTGAGAGTTATCTGCGGTTTCTTGATGATGTGGAAGGCCGCGATGTGGATCTCATCTACACACGGCACATCCCAATCATAACTTCCTATCGTGATTTTTTGCGGCGGATGCAGCTCGCGAGTTTAAAGACCGTTCTGTCAATCTGGCCCCCCCCCTTTCTGGCCTATTGCGACAGGACAAACGCTTCAAATCCGGTGATGTGATCATTGAATAACCCTAGATTTGTAGACACCTTGTGACTTTAAAAAAGGTAAAGAGCTTACGATGAGTAAAGCTAATTTCACCGACGAATTTAAATTGATGCTGTTAAACAAATAACTGAGCGCGGTTATTCCGTAGCAGATGTTTCGCGTCGCTTGGGCGTAAGCACTCATTCACTTTATAGCTGGATGAAGCATTACAACGCCCCTGAGAAAGCAGCTGCTCAGGATGATCAATTGTCAGAGATCAGGAGTGGACTTGCTGTCCAAACCGAGTTGCGAGACTGACTCGACTGGCAGGTATCGTAGCTTAGATTGGCTACATCAAAACATATGTGAACGGTGCTATTCTGGCTGTCGTAGTCGACATTTTGACAGACGTTTTATTGGCTGTTCAATACAATCGCACCAAACCACAGACCTGGTCTTACAGGCTTTTTGGATTGTCGTGTGGCGACGTATACCAAAAGAGCTAGTACTGTTTCATTCCGACCAAGGCTCCCTGTTTACAAGTATGAACTGGGTTCATTCCTGAAACAGCACAACTTCTGCACAGTATGAGCCGGCTTGGGAATTGTCACGATATTGATCTAGCTGATAGCTTTTCTAATCGACTTGATAGAGAATGTGTTTGGCGCAAAGTAGAACACGATTGAAAGGAAGGCAAGATTGCCTGATGCAGTCTACAATTGTCTGTTTAACATCGGAGCAAGCCGCTAAAAATCACGATACCTTGCTAGATAGGAATCTGAATAAATTTTACATTTACACCCGATCTAGACTGCACATTTCTTTTAATAGAACAGATTCCAATACCTTTATTCCCGCCTCACTATCATTCAGACATGGTATAAAAGTGTATTCTTCCCCACCGTGTTCCATAAAGTACTCCCGATTTTCCACCGCAATTTCTTCCAGTGTTTCCAAACAATCGGAAACAAAACCTGGGGTAATAACCGCGATTTTTTTAACACCACTTTCAGCCAGTGACTGAATTGTTTTGTCTGTATAGGGCTTAATCCACTCTTCTGGCCCAAAGCGAGACTGAAAGGTAACAATCAATTGCTGTTTTGACATGCCCAATCTTTCACGCAGTAAGCGAGCTGTCTTCATACAGTGACAATAATAAGGGTCGCCCTTATCAAAGTAGTTCTGCGGAATGCCATGAAAAGAGGCTACAATAACCTCAGGCGTCCAACTAATAGTGCTCAGGTGTTGAGTTACTGAATTATACAAGGCGTCAATATAAACAGGATCATCATAATAAGGCGGCACTGTTCTTATGGCGGGTTGCCAGCGCATATTTAATAATTTGCGATACACCGCATCATTAACCGATGCTGTTGTAGCCGCCGCATATTGAGGATAAAGAGGGAAAATAATAATACGCTCAGATCCGGCACGTTGCAGTGCATCTATGCGGTCTGCAATGGAAGGGTTGCCATAGCGCATAGCCCAATCGATGATAATGTTATCATTATCGTTGAATTTCTCGGCAATAAGACTTGCCTGATTTCTGGTGAACGTACGAAGATAACTTTCATTCAGTTCGTTATTCCAGATAGATTTATAGGCTTTGCCAACCTTCTGCGGCCGCGTATTGAGCACAATGCCAAATAGAATTGGGTACCACTTCCAAGGCGACCATTCTATAACCCGTTTATCCGTCAGGAACTCTTTGAGATAAACACGAAGTGACTTGTAGTCTGTCCCTTCAGGTGTGCCGAGATTAATAAGCAAAACCCCGATTTTCCCGTTTTTGACATCAGGATGTTGTACGGGATTGCCATTATAAACAAGACTATGTTTCACTGAAAATACATCCGATTTTTTGGTTAAGTAACTATCTAATCATCCTTTACGTTTGCCTGAACAAAACGGATCACCGGAAAATACGCATAATTACAATCAGAGTGCCGTGCGCCCATCTGACATACTAAAATTTACGTAAAATCGACCTTAAGCTGAAATCAGAATAAGGCTTTATGCTCTAAATCTCGTTCTTCATAATCATCTTGAAGAACCTCTGGCTTTCTGCAATATCCGCAATCGGCAACGGATAATCGGTGCCCAATTTCAGTTTTGCTCCGCGCAAGACATCAGCAGGCGCTTGCTCCGGACTGTGTATCCATTTTGTGGGCAATAAGCGCAGTTCAGGCACCCATTGACGCACGTAAGCACCTTCTGGATCGAAGCGTTTTCCTTGCACGACAGGGTTAAAAACCCGAAAATACGGGGCAGCATCCATCCCGCATCCCGCAACCCATTGCCAACTGGCAGGATTGCTGGCCACATCAGCGTCAACCAGCGTATCCCAAAACCACTCTTCCCCAAGACGCCAGTCGATCATAAGATTTTTCGTCAGAAATGACGCCACAAGCATTCTGACACGATTATGCATCCATCCTGTTGCCCACAATTGACGCATTCCAGCATCAATAATCGGTATGCCGGTCTGTCCTTTTGTCCATGCAATGAAAGATGCGGGATCCTTGCGCCACTCAATTGGTTCAAGTGTCGGGCGCATATCATGCGTGGTAATATCTGCTCTGTGATAAAGTTGATGGTACTGGAAATCACGCCAGATCAACTCGGACAAAAACTTATCAGCACCATTTGCCACATGCGGATGCTGCTGCGTGAACTGAACAACTTCATGCCATATCTGGCGCACACTCATCTGCCCGAAGCGCATATAAGGCGAAAGTTTTGAAGTGCCGTCAAGAGAAGGACAGTCGCGGTCATCCGCATAAGACCGGACCAGATCTTTCAAAAATACGGTCAAACGCTGGTAACCCACCTCCTCGCCGGTTTGCCAATGCTGGGCAATTGTGTGTGCCCAGTGCGGTTGTTTATAAATCATAACCGGCTGGTGCTGCACGCAATTTCTGGAGGCTGCCATCTGAGCCGATATAGCACGAGGCTGAAGAACACCTTGCCGGCGCAAGGCTTTGGCATAGGGTGTATAAACCTGATAGGGGTCACCGTTTCCAGTCATAACCTCCCAAGGTTCGATCAATAAATTACCCCTGAATGAGGCAACATGGATACCTTTGCCTTTGAGGTTATGTTTTATATCTGCGTCGCATTCACGCTCTGTATGCGCATAACGCCTGTTCCAGAAGACAGCTTTAACATGCTCCGTTGTTACGATATGTTCTATGATAATCGCCGGATCACCTGTCTCAATTATTAATTCGATATTTTTTTGCGCCAATTGCGCAGCAAATTTTTCAAGGCTTCTCTCAAGCCACCATCGCGCAGCGCCGCCAGGACAGCGCGAAATTCCTGTTTCCTCATGGATATAAACGGCTGTAACAGATCCGCCCGCTAACAATGCCGCATCAAGTGCCGGATTATCTTGCATTCTAAGATCATTGCGCAACCATATAAGACTATGATTTTTCATAGAAAATCCTGAGAGCTAAGAGAAAGAGCGGATGATGGATGAACCGCTGCCACCCCTGTTGCGTATAGAGAATGTAAAGTTTGTCTAATGAGGTGAATGTAATGGAAGCTCATATACATAATAAACTTGTATGGATAACGGGTGCCGGCACCGGAATGGGGCGCGCTTTGGCAATAAGGCTTGCCAGCCAAGGCTGGAAAGTAGCAATCAGCGCCCGCACAAGAGCGCATCTTGAAGAGGTCGCCGCACAAATACCGGACAAGATTTTTGCTTTTCCGATGGATGTGACGGACCACGCAGCGGTACCGGCTGCATATGCCGCGATTGAAGCACAGCTTGGCCCTGTTAGTGTCGCAATCCTCAATGCAGGCATATATAAGCGGGACAATGCGTTTAATTTTGATGCTGCGCTTTTTGAGGAAACGGTCAATGTCAATCTTATAGGAACTGCCTATTGTCTGGGCGCCGTTATGGAGCCCATGCTCAAGCGGCAATCGGGACGCATATTGGTCGTCTCCTCCGTTGCAGGATATACCGGCCTGCCAGGTGCAGCAGCATATGGCGCGACCAAAGCCGGTCTCATTAATATGTGTGAGGCCCTTTATCCTGAGCTGCGACGTAAGAATGTGCTTCTCAGCGTTGTTAATCCCGGTTTTGTAGATACGCCGCTCACACAAAAAAATGACTTTCCTATGCCTTTTATAATTTCAGAGAATGAGGCCGCTGATCACATCATTCGCGGCCTGAATTCACATCGTTTTGAAATTGCATTTCCGTGGAAGATGGTTTGGCTTACCAAATGTCTGGCATGTCTGCCCGCTGGATTGCGATTTGCAATTACGCGCAAATTGTTACGTTAATCCTGATTGACGCAGAGCTGACGGAAATGAAACTGCCCGACATCAATGCGCTGCGCTCTGAAACCGGCAGCGCAATAATGGAAATAATATCGCCACATCCGCTTGAAACGCGCATCAAAGCCGAGTGGCTCGATAGTGCACCATTGCTTTATGAATTGATCATCCCATTGAAGCAGCGTCTTCTCATAATCACGTCCAAACATCAGCTGGTCAGTCAGCTTTAAATTATGTCTTCGTGCGACATCAATAAGTGCGTTGCATGAAGGCAGCATACCGCCCGGAAAAATATAGGTCTGAATGAAATCAGCATTGCGCCGGTATTCATCAAGGCGGTTATCATCGATGGTAATAACCTGTAGCAAAGCCTCGCCGTCACTCTCTAACAAGGCTTGCAGTCTTGCAAAATATACAGACCAGTTCTCCTCGCCGACAGCTTCAAACATCTCGACAGATACGATTTTGTTGAAATGCCCCTCACAATTTCTGTAATCTTCAATACGAATTTCAACACGATCAGATAGGCCCGCTTTCATCATGCGCTCTCGCGCAAAATGTGCCTGCTCCTGAGAAAGTGTCAGGGCTACAATGCTGCAACCGGTTTTACGCGCAGCATATTCCGCAAATCCGCCCCATCCGCAGCCGATCTCAAGAACACGGTCATTTTTCTGAATATTCAATTGCCTGACGATGCGGTCATATTTGGCATTTTGCGCATCAGATAAGGACTGTCCGGCCGTTTGGAACAAGCCGGAAGAATATGTCATGGTCTCATCCAGCCACTGAGCATAGAATTGGTTGCCCAGATCATAATGGAAAGCAATATTGCGCTTGCTTCCTGTAGGCGTATTGGCACGGAGACGATGGCGCAAATTGGCCATCAATCTTGCAAGTGCCGGCAATGCGAGAACCGAATTTAAATAATCCTCATTGAAAATTCCCAGATCCAAAACAGCACCAATATCTGGACTATCCCAGTTATTATCAATAAATGCGCGCGCCAGCCCGAGTTTTCCTCCGGAGAGGACTTGCCACACAAATTTCGGCGAACGAATGATCATTGTTGCATCAGGGCCCGGTCTTGAGCCTTTGACATAAAAACTGTGCCCATCAGGAAACTCAACAGTCAGTGTGCCGAAAGCAATCCGGCCAGCCCATTTCTGCGCAATGCGCATCCATAGCGGCGGACGTTCGTTGAGCCCTGCTTTGACTTCCCTCTTGATGTTCATTGTCTCTTCAGTGGTGCTCATCAGGATTTAACTCACGGGGCTGATTGATCGGAGTGGGGTTTGAAACAACAGTACTGTCGACCTTGCTGGCCGCCGCCTTATAGCGATAAATGGTAAGGCCTTTTCTCCAAAGGCGCAGTGCCTCCCAATAAATGCTCGCGCTGACTTTCAGGGTCATCAACGGGTGACGCAACAATGCCAAACCAAGCGTGCGGTCATTTATGGGGCTTCGTGTCGCTTCAAAATTTGCAACAAGCACCATGCCATCAGCATCTTCCTCATGGATACGAACCAGCAGCTTTTCATCGGGAGGCTCAATGTAAAAATTATAGAAACAGTCCATCGGCAAAAAAGGAGATACATAAAAATCCTTCTTACATTGCTGGTGAAAGCCCTGTCCTGTCAGCTTCCCCTCGAGAACACGCATAATATAGGTATGACGTTCTGCGAATGTATTGCTGACCTCATAAAGAACAGCGCGCAGCCCTCCTTGCGCGTCATAACAAAAATAGAGTGTCAGCGGATTGAAGACATAGCCATAAATGCGCGGATAACAGAGAATATAAATACTCATCCCTGCCCCCTGAAGACCAGCACGGGCTAGTTGCCCTTCAACCCAATGGCGCAATCCGCCCTTTGTGCCATCTCCGTGATCTTTATCGTGAAAGCTCACAATTGCGCGGCGATTATAAGCAAAAAGACGCTTTGCCTTGTCTAATGACGGAAGCTCATCAATATTCAGCAGCAATGAAAATACACGATAAGTGAAGCGATGCCGTTGAGGACGCAACCGCATATGCATCACTTTGCCTGTATAAAGACCTGACTGTATCTTCTCACTAGAGCGCATTATTATGATGCCTCACTCTCAGACGGCTGTGAAATTCTGGAGGATGCGTTTGGTACATTCCAAGGTCGTTTCAAACCAGCCAGCCCTTCTGCCACTGCAAGCCCTGCCTGCAAACCATCCTCATGAAAACCATAGCCAAAATACGCACCACAGAACCATGTATTACGCTTGCCTTGCAGGACATGCAGCGCACGCTGCGCTTCCAATGCTCGAAGGTCAAAAAGCGGGTGCTCATAATCAATCACCTTGATAATTTTTTCACCGGCGATCGGCTTAGTCGGATTAAGCGTAACAAAAAGCGGGTATTTCCTATCAAGAGATTGAAGCTTATTCATCCAATATGTCACACATAAAGGTTGCTTTTCTGCATTCTTTTGATCGCCGGTATAATTCCAGCTCGACCAGATCCGCCTGCGCCTTGGCATAAGTGACATATCGGAGTGCAAAACGGCGCTATTGGCTGTGTAACGAAAAGCACCAAGCAGTTTCTGCTCCTCAAAGCTGGGATCATCCAACATTGCAAGCGCCTGATCCGCATGCGCGGCAATAACCACATCGGTAAAACGCTCTGTATGGCCTTTGTTATCTGTCACCATGACGCCGTCAGGAGTGCGCTTGATGCGCACAACCTTGGCATCAAGCCTGATGTCACCGGATATTGCCTGTGCCAATCGCTCAACATAACGGCGGCTGCCACCCGTAACAGTGCGCCATTGCGGGCGATTTTTAAGACTGAGCAATCCGTGGCTGACAAAAAAGCGCACAAAGGCTTGCACAGGATAAGCACGCATTTCATCCGCGCCCGCAGACCAGATTGCAGCCCCCATAGACAGCAGATGATTTTCAACAAAATCATTACCATAATTATGAGAACGAAGATATTCGCCAAGGCTAGTCTGCGCGTAATGTTCACTATCCAGAACAGAAGGCGCCTCGCGGTAAAACCTCAACACATCCCTGACCATAAACCAGAAACGGGGACGAATGATATTACGCCGCTGACCAAGCAAACCGTTGATGCCAGAACCGGAGTATTCCAGCCCGCCCTCATTGAGTGATACGGCAAATGACATATTGGATTTTTGTGTCTCAACCCCGCATGTTTCAAATAATGCGACAAGATTGGGATAATTCCGCTCATTATAAACAATAAAGCCCGTATCAACGGCAATCTCGTTTTGTCCGCACGGAACCATAATCGTATTGGAATGCCCGCCTAAGCGGTTATTCTCTTCATAAATGGTGACCCGCGCAGTTTTGCTCAACAGCCATGCTGCAGACAATCCGGAAATACCTGATCCGATGACAGCAATGTGTTTTTTATTTTCAGAGAATGAGTGAGAACTGCTCACGGCTATTCCTTTTGTTTTTTATATATTCCAATACGCGCCGTACGACGTTTCGGATCTCTTTTTTTAAATTATTTTGATGTCGTGATCCGTTTGCTGATTTTCTCCGTAAAGATGGCATGAAAACAAACATTTCCATCCAGCCGCAATCGTGGCACAACAAATACAAAGGAATTGCAGAGCGCAGATCTATGCTGCTCCGATTCAGGCGGGAATGTTTCAAAATGAAAAAAACCACCCCCAATGCGGAGATTGGGAAACTCGAAGTATTAATGAAAGCTGTCACATTGGATCGCGATATTGATGCTTATGAGGTGATTTTTAAATACTTTGCGCCGCGTGTTAAATCTTACATGTTGCGGCTTATGACCGATGAACAGCTCGCAGAAGAGCTGATGCAGGAAACAATGATCACTGTATGGCACAAAGCGGACCGTTTTGATCCGCTCAAAGGAGCGCTTTCAACATGGATTTTTACGATTGCACGAAATTTGCGCATTGATGCTGTAAGACGAGAGAAAAGACCCGAATTTGACCCGGATGATCCGGCTTTTGTTCCTGATGAAACAATACCCGCTGATGCTCTAATCATAATGCAGCAATCAAGTAATGAATTACAGCAAGCAATGGAAAAATTACCGAAGGAACAGTTCGAGCTTATAAAAATGTCTTTTTATGATAATCACTCTCAAAGTGCTATTGCCGAGAAAATGAATATTCCGCTTGGTACAGTTAAATCACGAATGCGACTGGCATTTGAAAAATTGCGTCTTTCCCTCAAACACTTAGGGAGAGCGTCATGAATATACATCATCATTTAAGCGATGCGTTGCTTGAAAGCTATGCTGCCGGCACCTTAAGCGAGGGCTGGAGCATTGCCGTAGCCACACATTTATCATTGTGCCCTTCATGCCGTTTTCGTCTTAAAAACTATGAATGTCTGGGCGGAAAATTGCTTGAGGAACTACCTGCTGATACGTCTGTGGATAAAGCATGGGAGGCTGTTCGGTCGAGATTGGCAAAGACATCACTAAAGACCAAGCAAGAACGACCGGAACCACAACCTCAGGCACCTGTTTTACCTCAGCCATTACGCTCTTATCTCGGAGGAGATGTCGATAAGCTGAAATGGCGCGCTCTTGGTCGCGGAGCAAGTCATATTGTCATTCCGACCAGCGACAATTCATCAACCGTACGCCTGCTCAAGATACCTGCCGGCAAGCCGGTTCCTGAGCACGGTCATGGCGGACGGGAATTGACACTTGTTCTTAGCGGAAGTTTTATCGATGGCGACGAGAGTTTTACTCGCGGCGATATCGAAGAGGCAAATTCCGATATTATTCATCAGCCTATAGCTACATCGGACGCTGATTGCATTTGTCTGGCGGTTACAGATGCCCCGTTACGTTTCCGCTCATGGATTGTTCGTTTAGTGCAACCTGTGCTTGGAATTTAGCGGCTAACGAATTCTGAATATAACAAAGATGAGATCTGCAATGTTAAAACAGGCCATAATTGCATATACTACGACTGCCATAGTGTTCTTTGTTGTTGACTTTATCTGGCTGTCAAAGATGACAAGCTTGTTTTACCGCCCACGAATGGCCAACATCCTAATTGATCAGCCAAATTTCACTGTAGCGGGTCTTTTCTATCTCGTTTATGTAGGCGGGATTATTTATTTTGCGGTAATACCTGCTCTCAACTCAAACAGCTGGCTTACTGCTGTTATTAATGGTGCCATTCTTGGGCTTATTGCTTATGGAACCTATGATATGACAAATCTCGCTACGTTAAAAAATTGGTCCTTATCAGTAAGTATAGTTGATATGGTGTGGGGTCTGCTTCTCACTGCTATGGCTAGTTCAGCAGGATACTTTGCAACATCGTTTATTCTCCCCAAAATATAACAAATTAGATGTGTTTTTTAGCTGCAGAATTACTATTTATTCCAAAACATTAGTGGAGTGAACCGACGCCGACCTAAACAATCTTCGCAGCTATTTATTACGAGTATTATCTTTCAGAAGATTTTGATCGGCAAAGACGCTTATCGTACTTCTAATTGGGTCGCTTAAGAGTCTCAACCCGTTGAGCACCACAAGAACCGTGCCCCCCTCGTGGCCAAGTACCGCCAAAGGCAATGGCAATTCAAAAAAAGCTGCACCCACAACCAAAACACACATCATACAAATCGCAAAAATAAGATTTTGACGAATTATTGATACGGTTCGCCTGGCAAGACGATGGGCTGCCGCTAATCTTTCCATATTCTCTGAAAGCAGAGCGACATCAGCAGCCTGTAAAGCAACTTCAGATCCTGCCGCCCCCATCGCAATGCCGACATCGGCGCGCGCTAGTGCCGCTGCATCATTCACACCATCACCAACAAATGCAACTTTCCCACCACTAGCCATTTCTGCAACCAGCCTCACCTTATCCTCTGGCAACATCTCGGCATGAATCTCATCTGGCTTGAATCCAAGCAGTTTGCCAATACGCAGCGCCACTGCCTGTCTATCGCCTGTCATCATTGCGATGGTCTTAACGCCGTTTTCTCGCAAAGCGACAAGTGCTCCAGCTGAAGTTTCACGTACTTTGTCCGCGATACTGATCGCACCTAAAACAAGCGCCCCACGCCCAAGATAAACAACTGTCTCTGCTCCGTCCTGTAAGTTTTTAAAGCGCTCATCATCAAGAAGAGCACCCATATTATGGGCCATTCGACGATTACCTGCCCAAATAGGGCCGTCCATATCACGTCCAACAATGCCAGCGCTTGGAATTGTTTTCACATCATAAACATCATGTAGTTTCACCTCTCGACGGAGCACTTCGCGCCTCAGGGCGTCGGCAATATGATGCTCGGAATTGGCTTCAATACTAGCTAGTGCGGATAAAAAACTCATCTCATCATCAGCTAGAGGAACAACTCCAGTTACTTCTGCACGCCCGGTTGTCAACGTTCCAGTCTTGTCGAAAGCAAAGATATTAACTGCTGCAAGTGTCTCAAGCGCTGCCCCACCTTTAAATAAAACGCCTCCCCGTGCAGCTGATGATAGAGCGGACAAAATTGCTGCTGGCACCGAAATGACTATCGCACACGGGCTCGCGGCTACAAGCAAAGTTGCTGCAAAGTATAATGCAGCTTCCCAGTCATGCCCAAACCAATAGAAAATGCCAAGAGCAATCAGCGAGACCATTAAAACGGCAACTGTATAACGTTGCCCAAACCAAACACTGAACCGTTCTGAAGGAGCTTTCGCTGCCTGAGCTTGTGTGACTAGCTCAATCATGCGTGCCACAGTACTTTGTTCAACAGTTTTAGTAATCCTAATCTCAAGTACGCCATCAAGATTGACCGTTGCCTCAAAAACTTTAGCACCAGTTTCTTTGCGCACAGGCATAGATTCACCCGTAATCGTAGACTCGTCCAGCGCTCCACTTCCGCTTGCTATTGTTCCGTCAGAGGGTATTCGTGCGCCAGGCCGAACGATAACAATATCTCCAACACGAAGACTTGCTGCCTGCACTTCTTTGATCGAACTATCTGCTAGTTTAAGTAAAGCGATTTCAGGCCGTAACGCCATCAATGCTTCAATGGCGCGGCGCGCTCGCCCCATGGCACGCTCTTCCAATGTCGTGGACAAACTAAACAGCGTCAGCAAAATAGCACCTTCGACAAACGCACCAACAATCGCCGCAGCAATAGCTGCAACAATCATCAACAAATCGATGTCGAGTACGCGCTCATGGACCAACACACTCAACGCCCGCCATCCGGCGGGAACACCGCCAGCAAGATATACCAGTACCACGCCGAAACTAGTCAATGCGAAAGCCAATGCACCACTGAATAGCCATGTCCCAACCAAGGCCAACAAAAGCCCCAACACGGTTGCAGAAGTAAGAGCAACTAATGGATTAGTTAAAAATCGATACATTGATACATTGCTCCACTTCGCTAATGAACTAAGAATGTTCAAACAGCTGCGCCAATGATCCTATCATAACTAAAGTCGCCGCAAGGCGTTTTGGAACCAACTCCATAGAAGTTATCCCGGCTGCGACTATGATCACACCATACAGTGCAATCGCAGCGTCACTGAGCATACTAAAAAATTCAACAAGGTTAGTTGTTTGCCATAAAGTCGTATGAAACACAGCCATCGTCCGTGAACGGGACTTATTATGCAGAATATTTTTTATTGCATTGATTGCAAGCAGAACAAAAACAAAACCGGTTACTGGAAAAAATGCTGATAGGACCTTTTCAGGTCAAAACCTCTCGATGACTGGCAAGAGACTTCAAATTTAATAGTTATTTCAGAATGTGCGTAATATTTTTTATCATTCGGGGCAGTCATTAATTCCTGCCTGCGCCATGATAACGGGCGGATATTACGGCGTAGATTGTGATCAATCTGTGGTGAAGTTTCAACGTTGATTAAACCGCGGAAAACTCTCATCCTAAATACTGTAATTACAAATTTTATAAGGATTGGTGAGTTCTACTCTAATTAATCTAAGCTGTCATTTCTAAGGCAATGAAACTGATAAATATTATGCCACCCCTCCACCCCATAATGTTGCAATGCTATTCAACTCTTGCTGGACAGCGCGCGAAAAGCCTGAAAGCTGTTCATGCTGCTGCTCGGCCGTCAGACCAATTCGGATGAGGTGTTTGCGGTTAGCAGCAATGACCTGTTTCCAATACAGCTCTGCATCTTCACCATGTTTTTTATAGAGCAGAGAGGCAGTACGCCGCACCTTTCCAATTCTGGCATCGAGTGGGAATATTATTATCTTACAAAAATCTATACTCATGCTGCACCAAGGTTCTTGTTGCTTCGCAATATGAGGATTTCATCCTCAAACTCCTGACTGGGGGATAATCCCCCAGACCCTGACGACCCGCTACGCGGATCGTTTTGGTTGACTGCGTGTTTGCTTCTACCGAGCACGAACTCGCAAAGGCATTTACCAGTTAGGCTTTTGAGAAAAGGATCTACTTGGGGATCTACCGGTGTGCCTGCCGGGCGAGAGAAGCAGAACTCTAAATCACAAATAGCAACGTTAATTTCAGCTTCAGCGAGGTCTTTCGTCTCGTGCCGTCCTAGGTCAAGTTCTTCGCCATCAACCGTAAGCATTGAGCGCCAAAGTTCACGATTACTGTCCCACCAAATTCTCCCAATGCAGCGATGGTGTAGTGCGCCGTCATCACCGTATATATTCTTCCTTATATAGGAAATCGTGGGCGCACCGGACATTTGTCCGCTTAATACGCCATGGGCAGCACCGGACAAATGTCCGGTTAATGCGGCGTTGTTTTTTGCGGACAAAATGACATCCTTCGGTAGGTTAAAGTCGAGATCAAGTGATAAGTAAATCGTGTCTGTCGACCGCCCCCTCTTGCCCCACTCAGACTGTTTTGATCGGTCAATTACTTCAAGCGCTTCTAATGCTGACAGACCACGCCGAACATGGCGTTCGGACATGCCGACCTTCTTAGCAAGGCGCATCTGAGTAATTTGACATACCCCACCAACAGAGGAGGCTACCAAACCTACCAATATCGTGTTTAGTGACTTGTCATCAATTTTTTGACGCTTAAGCCAGTCCTTTGCGGATTTACTCATGCAGACCTCTTTCTGGCCTGCGCGGACTTGGCGCAGCGGGTGGCCTGTCTATGATGCCAATCGGCAAGAGCGAAGTGAGCGCGACCTATAAGAATGAGGATTAAGCGCATTGGCCTGCTCCCGCGCTGTGATCAAGGGCTTCATTCCATGTATCAAGACTGGACTTGATGAAGCGCTGCAGCTGGCCGGCCGCAAAAATGATATTCGAGGCATCACTTTCAGACACAAAGTAAAACTCACGATTGCCGGTTACGGACGAATGATCTTTGTCGAATACATCATGGAGCAACCCACCGAGGATTGAAGCCATATTCTTTGAATCGTTGATCGGATTCTCAAGATTGAACAGAGCTTCGTTTATCTTGACCGTTGCACCTGTAGTTGCCTGCGGAACACCCTTTGTGTTATTCCTCTGCATGTTCTTCATTCCTGCGATGGTTTGGCTTGAACTCTGGCTCGGTTTTGAGGTTGCCGCCTCTGCCGAGCCTTTTGATTTCTGGCTCATGCCGCATCATCCATGAAAAATGCAATCAGCTTGCTACGTTCAGCGACCCATCTGCCACCCACCTTCTTCGCGGGAAGCTGGCCAGTATTGAGCAAATGGAACGTCTGCCGCTCATTGCGCCCAATCAGCTTTCCAATTTCTGAAACTTCCCAAATTAGTTCCATTGAATTTGTATTATTACTCATGACTTAAATTCCCTATATGTTCATGGGTGCAACTCGCATCAACATTCAATGGCTACCATCAATTAACCATGATATCAAGTCGCACTCTTGACATTTTTGATGGCAAGTTGCACTCATTGCAAATGAATGAAAAAAATAAGTACCCAAGTGAAATCGCTGACCGCTTTCAACTCCGACTTCCTCCGGGGCTGAGAGACCGTATAAAAGTCTTCGCGGAAGCACACGGTCGCTCAATGAACACAGAAATAGTGCGTGTTCTTGAAAAAGAGTTCCCTGAGCCAATGCCTCTTGATGTTAGACTGAATGAGTTGCTTGGCCTATTTACAGCGCTTCGTAAAGTCAGAGGACATGAAGACGCTATCAACGAATTAACTGACGGTCTGTTAGAAGCGGTCGAAGGGATTGCCTCTGGCCGTGTCCCCGACATCGACGAGGTAACACGACAACGCATTCGAGAAAGCCTCGACGACTGGCATCTTGCACGTATTGAAGAGGCTCAATTTTCCATCGATCAAATTGATGAGAAGTATACTCCCAAAACAATAAATCCAGACCTCACTGATTAAGCAATGTCGATACGCAAACGCAAATGGACTAACCCAAAAGGCATTATTAAAGAGGCGTGGGTTGTCGACTACGTTGACAGTCAGGGCACACGCCGCCTGAAAACATTTGCGAAGAAAAAAGAAGCGGATGCATTCTCAGCCACTGCTAAAATTGAAGTGCGCGAAGGCGTTCACGTTGCAGATAGTGCAAGCGCAACAGTTGCACAGGCAGGCGGTTTCTGGATCGCTAGCGGTGAAAATGACAGCTTAGAGCGCTCCACCATCAACCAGCGCCAAAGACACGTAAAACTGCATATTGACCCGTTCATAGGCAATACGTTGCTTTCGCGTTTGAATGTTCCCGCTATTCGAGAGTTTGAAGATAAGCTCCGCGACGAAGACCGATCGCCTGCCATGATTAAAAAAATCATTGGCTCTCTTGGTTCAATCTTAGCCGATGCGCAGGAGCGCGGCCTTACCATTCGCAATCCGGTCAAAGATATGCGCGGTACACGCCGTACGGGGAAAGATAGACAGGCAGAGCGCCGTCAGAATGGCCGTATCAAGGTCGGCATAGACATTCCCACCAGAGAAGAGATCAAAGCTCTTATTAACGCCATAGACGGCCGCTGGAAGCCATTGCTCATCACTGCAATCTTTACAGGCATGAGATCATCCGAGCTACGAGGTTTGCGCTGGCAGGATGTGGACTTTGAAAAGCGCGCTATCAATGTACATCAGCGCGCTGATGAATTTGGAGAAATTGGTCGACCGAAGTCTGGTGCAGGCGAACGGACTATTCCAGTACCACCACTTGTCATAAACACATTGCGTGAATGGAAATTAGCCTGCCCTCGCAGAGAAACCGTGAGACTGGATCCTAACGGCAATCCTGTCACGGAACTTCACTATGTATTCCCGAACGGTTTAGGTAAAATCGAGAGCCACGCAAACATCATCAATCGCGGCCTGATACCCGTTCAGATAAAAGCCGGCATCACCCAACAAGACGGACAGGAAGTGAAAGCCAAATATACAGGCCTTCATGCTCTGCGCCATTTCTACGCGTCGTGGTGCATTAACCGCCTAGAAGATGGAGGCCTTGGATTACCTCTCAAGGTCGTTCAAGAGCGCATGGGACACTCATCAGTCACCATGACTGCAGATACATATGGGCACTTATTTCCCCGTGGTGATGACACTGCTGAGCTTGCAGCGGCCGAGCATGCCCTTTTAAGCTAACTGCGGGTGTTAAAGCTATTAAACGCGACATGAGCGCAACATGAATATAAATTACCTTATAAAATCAATGAAGATATAAGGCATCATAATCCTTGTGTCGGCGGTTCGAATCCGTCCTCCGCTACCAACAAATTTTCCCAATCATAAAACAATATTATGAATGTCTCTTCTGTTTTAAGCATGAGATATTTGCTTCACTTCAACGGCATTTTGTAAAATGCTTCGAGCATGAGCAATTTTTCCCATCTCGGGAATCACTTGAGAATCAATCGGATAGACCTGTTATTTTCACAAGACCGGTGCCGGAATGTAATTCCGGCACCGTTTTTTCATTTCGGATGACTAGAGAATTTCACAGTCAAGTTGGATCAACTTGGACAGTCCGAGATAATGCGACAAACTAAGAAATCTAGAGCGAGCACTACGATCCAACATGGACGTAAACCACTCTAGTCATTTTTAGCAGCATCAATGTCCGCCGAGCACCAGCACCTGTACCGGCATCATAATCGCCTGAATGCGCAGAATGACAGCATGAACGAGGCCGGTGGCATCCACCGCGTGCAGGAATGCTGAACGCAATGGCCCTGCGGTGCCTGCCTGTAGCTCTTCATGATTGCTGGTATAAGCATTGGCAATACAATTGCTGCCCGGAGGCACATTGCCGAAACCATTTTCATAAAGAGGTTCCAGCGTCGCGGTAATTGTGCCGGGACGGCTCAGCTGCTGCACATCAACCAGTTGGTCGCTGGCACGCACCTGTCCGCCTGCAATCACATCCTGAACTTCAGTCACCACCATCGGCACAACGGTAAAAGGCTGACCGATACAGGTAACTTCGGCAATCATGCCGGTCTTAATGACCTGCGTCTCAATCTGGTTGAAACCGGCAACCAGCCTGCCCCGTCCGGCATCATCCGGCACCAGAACACCTGCGGGGCGCAGCAGCGGGTTCACCACCTCACCCGTGCGCAAGGTAAACTGCTGCACGGTACCGGACACACCGGCACGCACAGTGGTTTTATCCAATTGCACACGCGCCTCTTCCAGTGCGGCCTCTGCGCTGGCTTTTTGCGCAGGCAGTAAAGTGCTGATCTTGGTCTGCAATGTCTGCTTTCTGGCAATTGCCTCAGCCAGTGCGCCTTTGCGTCCTTCAAGGCTGGATGTCAGGCGGTCAATCTCGCGCTGAGCAACCACATTCGGATTGCGGCGCTGCAACTCAGTCTGTGTATTGAGATCAATCTGCGCCTGCAAATAGGCGGCCTCAACTGACTGTATCGCACCATCTGTTGCAGCAATCTCAGATTTCGCCACCTCGGTTTCTGCCTGCACTTCAACAATACGCTGCTCTGCAGTTTTCATCGCAGCTTCCTGTTTGCTGCTATCGAGGCGGAACAGCGGATCACCGGCTTTCACTTTCTGAAAGCGGGTTACATAGACCTGTTCAACACGCCCCGGAATTTCCGGCAGGATTGTCACCGTGCGATAAGCGGCGGTCACATTGGATGTGGAAGGATGATAATAAAAGATCATCGTAATCAGCGAGATTGTCAGAATAAGACAGGCTGTAATCCCCCAGCGCAGCTCAAACCACACCGAATAAAGCGTGATATGGTGGCCGATAAGTTTACCCTGACCATAACGCCGGAACAGATAATCCGGCAAAATCGTCACCATTGAACAGAGAAGAAATTCCAACATTATTGCTTCTCCCCGTTCTGATCCGGATTTTGAGATGAATGCCCGTCTTGAACTGCCTGCGGCTGCACTGCTTCCGCTGGCTTAGCGGCAGCTTCCGCTACAGGAGCAGGCTGTTGCGCGGCCGGTGCTGACACAGGCGGATAGTTTTGCGGCACATAAGTACTGCGCGCAATCCTGTTCAGAGACTTGGCCATAGAGGTTACCGGCGTAATAAAATTCGGCAGCTCAATCATCGCCAGCAAGAGGGCAGCAATCCAAAAAAGCTGATTATGGGTAAAGAGCGCAATCAGCGCCAGAACCGCAACAACCTGCAACTGAACCTTATTGGTACGATGTGCCATTTGCTCCGGCAAAGCATGAAGCCGGAGATAGAGGGTGCCAACGGCAAAGATCATGCAAATGAGAAAAACAATGACGAAATTAAACAGAATATCGGTCTGTCCCGGTGCCGTAATAAATGCGGGCACATGATCAATGGCTATGGGGTGTTTACTCACATCCATAATTTGCCTGTCTCCTGATCTGAAGATTAAGTTTCAGTGATTAAATACACTCAGCGAAAAACAGGCCGCACTTCCTGTGCAAACAAGGCCAAAAAATGTTGGTTTTAGTGCCAGAACAAGGCGCATATGAGTAAAACGGCATTAACGGCTGCTGATAACGCTAAGTTGAAAAGTTCCGTGCGTCCTCATCATGAGTACAGCAAATATTTTATCAGAAATTTATAATACACAAAACAATATTGCTCAGTCGTGAAACTCTCTGCGTCATATTCCGGCAAGGATATGATTCCCGCCTTCAATGCGCCGCATCAAAGCTCTATGATAAAGGCGTTATTATCAGCATGAGATTCTTATGACAGACATTACCAGACGGATTGCCGCCATCATTGCCGGTGAGATCAATGCCAAACCGGAACAGGCGGTTGCCGCTATCGGCCTGCTTGACGAAGGCTCGACCGTGCCGTTTATCGCCCGCTATCGTAAAGAAGTGACCGGCGGTCTTGATGATACGCAATTGCGTAACCTGTCTGAACGTCTCGTCTATCTACGTGAATTAGAAGCGCGCCGCAGTTCCATTCTGGAATCCATCCGCACACAGGAAAAGCTCACACCAGAGCTTGAGCTGAAAATCGCCAAGGTCAGCACCAAAGCTGAGCTGGAAGATATTTACCTGCCCTTCAAGCCGAAGCGCCGTACCCGCGCCGAGATCGCCCGTGAGCGCGGGCTCGGTGGGCTGGCGCAGGCTATTCTCGATAATCGCGCAGCCGTGCCTGCGGAACTGGCAACAGCCTATATCACACCGGACGTTGCCGATGTGAAAGCCGCCCTTGAAGGTGCGCGTGATATTATCGCCGAAGGTATCACCGAAAACGCTGATCTGCTTGGCCGCCTGCGCTCCTATATGAAGGACAATGCGGTCCTGCAGTCTCGTGTCGTTGCCGGAAAAGAGACTGAAGGCGCAAAATTCTCCGATTATTTTGCCCATAGCGAACAGTGGAATAAGGTTGCCGGTCACCGCGCCCTTGCCATGCTGCGCGGTCGTAATGAAGATTTCCTGACACTCGACATTGTTGTCGACCAGCAGGACACATCGCCGGTCAAGCCGGTTGAGCGGATGATCGCCCATAGCTATCAGGTCGGCGGCACACTGGCCGGTGATAAATGGCTGATGGAAGTGATCGGCTGGACATGGCGCGTGAAACTCTCGTTGTCCCTCTCCCTCGATCTGATGCGTGATCTGCGTGAGCGCGCGGAAGAAGAAGCGATCAATGTTTTCGCCCGCAATCTCAAAGACCTGTTGCTGGCAGCGCCTGCCGGTTCACGCGCTACCATGGGTCTTGATCCGGGCATCCGTACCGGCGTGAAGGTGGCGATCGTTGACGGCACCGGCAAGCTGCTGGACACTGCAACGGTCTATCCGTTCCAGCCGCGCAATGATCTGCGTGGGGCACAAGCTGAAATCGCCTCGCTGATCCGCAAACATAAAGTAGAACTGATTGCCATCGGCAACGGCACCGCAAGCCGTGAGACCGAGCGCATGGTGGCAGATCTGCTCACTGACATGCCTGCTCCGAAACCACTTAAAGTGATTGTTTCAGAAGCCGGTGCATCGGTTTATTCGGCTTCAGAAACAGCGGCAGCAGAATTCCCGCAGCTTGATGTGTCGCTGCGCGGTGCGGTTTCTATCGCCCGCCGCCTGCAAGACCCGTTGGCAGAGCTGGTGAAAATCGAACCAAAATCCATCGGCGTCGGTCAGTATCAGCACGATGTGGATCAAAGCCGCCTTGCCCATATGCTGAATGCGGTTGTTGAAGATGCAGTGAATGCTGTGGGTGTTGATCTCAATACCGCTTCCGCTTCACTGCTTGCCCGTGTTTCCGGCCTTGGCACATCACTTGCCGAAGCCATTATTGCGCATCGCAACGAAAACGGCCCGTTCAAGAAGCGTAAAGACCTGCTCAAAGTTGCCCGTCTCGGCAACCGCACATTTGAACAAGCAGCAGGCTTCCTGCGTATCCCGAATGGTACCGAGCCGCTTGATGCCTCTTCCGTACACCCTGAAGCCTATGGCGTGGCCGCCAAGATCGTTGCCGCCTGCGGCCGCGATGTGCGCTCGCTGATGGGTGACGCCAGTGCGTTGCGTGCGCTTGATCCGAAGCTCTTTGTCGATGAGCGTTTTGGTCTGCCAACGGTGAAAGACATTCTGTCCGAACTGGAAAAACCGGGTCGTGACCCGCGTCCGGAATTCAAAACCGCAACCTTTGCCGATGGCATTGACGATATCAAGGACCTCAAGCCCGGCATGTTGCTGGAAGGCACCGTTACCAATGTTGCCGCCTTTGGTGCATTTGTGGATATCGGCGTGCATCAGGATGGTCTGGTACATGTGTCCCAGCTTGCGGATAAGTTCGTCAAGGACCCGCATGAAGTGGTGAAAGCCGGTGATGTGGTCAAAGTACGTGTGACGGAAGTTGATGTGCCGCGCAAACGTATCGGCCTGACCATGCGCAAAGATGGCGGTGGCGAAGCGGCTCCTAAGCCTATGGGTGAGCGCGGACAGCGTCCGGCACAGAAACATTTCACAGCCAAGCCGCAGGAAAAGCCTGCTGAAGCACAGGGCGGTTTTGGCGCAGCACTGCTTGAAGCCATGAAACGTAAATAATCCAAATAAAAAGGCCGCTGAAAACAGCGGCCTTTTTCACATCTGAATCAAAAGACGAATTTATCTGTCTAAGGATTTGATAAGATTCTCATTTAGCTCTGTCTCACCAAACCAGTTGAGCCGGTTGATACAGATAAAACCGCGATCAATCAGATCATTATCATCGCCTTCAGAAGATGAATGCGGGCGACCGCGCGGCACCATCAGCACTGTTTGATCGCCATCTGTGCTCACCACATCCGCAGTTGATGCAATCTTGTCCCGACCGATACGCGGCTGGGCAATTAGCGCAGGCAGACTATGCGGCAGATTGATACTCAGCCAATGCCCTTCTCGCTGCCAGTCGGTGCGCTGCTCTAACAGATTGCGCAATAATTGCACCAGCGCGGCCAGATCATCTTCGCCACGGCGCGGCTGTTTGACCTGCGAGAAACCGATGGCAGGAATACCCCAGAATGTTGCCTCACGGGCGATGCCAAGCGTGCCGGAATAGGCCAGATCTTCCGCCACATTGCGCCCGTCATTAATCCCTGCCAGCACCAGATCAGGCTTGGCCTGATCTTTGAACAACCAGCTCATCGCCGACACAACACAGTCCGCAGGTGTGCCGGAACAGGAATAGCGCTGCTCACCGCGTTTCACCATGGTCAGTGGTTTGCCGATGGTGATGGATGCACCCGCAGCTGTGCGCTTACCATCCGGTGCCACCACCCACACATCATCACTCAACGCCCGTGCAGCACGTTCCAGAAAAGCCAGACCTTCCGCATCAATACCGTCATCGTTACAAAGCAAAATACGCATCAGGCTTCTCCCAATTCTATCACATCACCGCTCTTCACATTCTGACGTACAACTGGGATATGCTCTGTCAGTTCGCCAAGCAATTGAGCCGAGCAGGAATGACCAAGCATATCAGGCTTACCCGCCTGCTCCCAAAGCGCGACCATACCGCTCAAAGTCGGATGGGTCGGCAGTCTTATCCAATCCGCCAGTTCATCCCGCAGCATATCAAAGGCCGGTGTATCTTCCGGCACATGGCCGGTGAGCAAAACCGGCCAGCCAGTGCGCAGCGCACGGTTCATCGCATAGGCTGAAGGCCCTGCCTGCCCCATTGCATCGAATGTCAGCAGCGGACAGCGTGGCAGCGCCTGATCCTCCCGCCAGTCCTGTGCATTATGCAGCAATTGTTTCAACCGTCCGGCCACACCATCCCGCAGGGCACCAGTTGCCGCGATCTGCTCAGCCAATGCGGCACGCATATCCGCATGAATGGCAAAATTAACCGGCATCAGCGCCATCAGTTCCAGCGAGCGGCCAGAGAGTGGTGTCGGCAACAGACAACCGTCACGGTTCTGCAAAATCCATTCGCGGATTTGCTGTGCCCGTGCAGCACCCGAAACCGCATCAGCACCATAAGAGGCATCCAGCAGCAACAGATCACAATGAGGAAATGCATCCATCTCCAGCACCGGACTGTCCGGCACCACATCACCACTATAGAGAACCTTGTACCCTTCGGCCTCAACACAGAACCACACACCGCCAGCCACATGACCAGAACGACCGGTAGTAATTTCCGCATCGCCGATGGTCAGCACATCGCCAGCTTTGAACAGTTCAATGCGCCCATGCGGAAAGGCAATCATATCCAGATGCCGCTGTTCCGCATAGTTCTTCAGAGTTTGACCTGTTTCAGCCAAAGTTTCGGCAGTCATCAGGATACGCCCCTGAAAGCCCTGCTCCAGCAACCACAACAAACCGCCGACATGATCCTCATGAGCATGGGAGATCAGCACCGCATCCAGCGCGGAAATCTCTGTGCTTTCAATCAGCGGATAATAATCGCGGCCTGTCGCTCCGACTTTAATGCCGATATCAAAAAGCAGCTTAGTTTCAGTCGTGCTGATGCCAACGCCTAAGCGTCCTTTTTCACCGAAGCCGCCATAGAGATTAATTTTCATGCGGCACCTGCTTCCGGTATCACCCAGCCTGAGCGGATGCGTAATTGCGCCACATCATCCGCTTTGAGATGCAGCGGATCCGGCAGATTGAAATGCAGGTTCAGTTCCGGTGCCTGTTCAGCAACGGCTTCAATCCGCGATGCACCGCCCTGATAGACCGAGCGTGTCACCCGCACGGCAAATCCGTCCTGTTTCACCAGTTCCAGATCATCCTCACGGATACAAATCTGTGCGTCTTTGCGCACCACTTCATCGGCACGGCAACGCAAACGCACTTGCTGCCCCAGCACCAATGCTTCACAGGAACCACTGCCATTGACGCTCAAAATCTCCGCAGGCAACACCATGCCCTGCGCGATAAAGGACGCGACCATCGCATTGGCCGGTTCATTATAGAGCGTTTTCGGCGAGGCAAACTGCATCAGTCTGCCTTTGTCCATCACCGCAATACGGTCGGCCAGCGCCATGGCCTCGGCCTGATCATGCGTAATATAAACAATCGTTGTGCCGGTGCGCTTATGGAAGCGCGCAAACTCATCTTCCATCGATGCGCGCAGATGCACGTCCAGATTAGCCAGCGGCTCGTCAAACAGCACCAACGACGGCGCAGCCACCAGACAACGTGCCAGTGCCACGCGCTGACGCTGCCCGCCGGAAAGATTAGCCGGACGACGATCCCCATAGCCCTGCAGATCAACCAGCTTCAGTGCCTCTTGCACACGGTGTTCACGCTCGGCTTTTTCCACCTTGGCTATCTTCAGACTATAGCCGACATTTTCCGAAACGGTCATATGCGGCCAGAGAGCATAGTTCTGGAACACAATACCGACACGGCGTTTTTCCGGCGGAACAAATTGTCCTTTGCCGGTCACCAGATTATCGCCTACATAGATCACACCGTCGTTCGCCTGTTCAAATCCGGCAATCATGCGCAGCAATGTCGTCTTGCCACAGCCGGAAGGCCCCAGCACGGCAATAAACTCACCATTGGCGATATCCAGCGATACATCGGTGAGCACTTTGGTGTCGTTAAAGCTTTTGGAAAGCTGAGAGATAGTCAATCCCGCCATGGCAGAACTCCGTCAGGCAGATATCTGGCGAACATATTGGTCACCAGCATCAGTAAGAATGTAATCAACACGACCAGCACAGATATTGCAGCCGCATAGGGTGAATCGCCACCCTGTTCAAAAGAGAAAATCACCACGCCCAGCGTTTCCGACCCTGATGACCACAACAGCGCTGAAACAGTCAGCTCCGAAAAGGCGGTCATGAAAATCAGCACACCACCGGCCAAAGTTGCCGGTGCTACCAGCGGAAACACGATGGTGCGCAGTCGTGTCAGCAGCCCTGCACCTGCCACCTGCGCCGCCTCTTCCAGAGCACGGTCAATCTGATGCAGGCCGGTAATGGTCGGGCGCAATGCCAGCACCAGAAACCGTGCCAGATAGGCGTAGAGAATAATCCAGATCGTATTATAGAGATGCAGTCCGACAACCGGCAAAGGTTTGAGGAACATCAACAATGCGGCGATCGACAGCACCACACCCGGTAGAGCATAAGGTAGTTCGGCTGCGAGATTGAGCAAGCGTGTCCACCAGCGCGACCGCCATGTGATAAGATAGCCGAGCGGCACCGCCACCAGCACCGCAAAACCGGCAGCAGCCAGCGACAATGTGAATGAATTGACCAGCGCACGGCGAGCCCCTGCATGGTCAAACAGCACGAATTTCAGATTATCCAGTGTGGCCGTCTGCCAGCTCAGCGGAATACCAAAAGCAGGCACCAATGCGGTGAGCAACAGGCCAAACATCGGCAGCACCAGCACCACGGCGATCAGCAGCCAGCAAGCGACCTCAACAGTCAGGCGCCATGAACCAAGTTCAAAAGGCGCAGCAGGCAGGGAGGTGGAAGCGATACGGTAATCGCGGCGGCGTGCCATATAGTCCTGACACAGAATACCAGCCATCGCGATCACACCGATCAGCAGTGAAAGCACAGCCACTTCCGACAGCACCGATGGTCCGCCACCGGCAAGCTTCTGGTAAATCAGGGTCGGCAGCACCAGCACATTGGCCGGAATACCTAAGAATGCTGGAATACCGAAATTGCCCACACAGGAAACAAAAGCCAGTGCAGAGGCACCGATTACCGATGGTGTCATCAGCGGCACAATGATTGTGCGCGTTACCTGCCATTTGCTGGCACCGCTACTTAACGCGGCTTCGACCAGCTCACGCGGTAATTTACGCAAACCGGCGCGCACAATCAGGAATACCAGCGGTGCATATTGAATGCCGAGCAGTGCGATAATACCGGTGGTCGAATAGAGCGGATTACGGCTGCCAAGCTCCGGCGCCATGCCGATCATTTTGAGAAACGGGCTCGCGGGGCCAAAGAGTTGCAGCCATGCCAGCGCAGTCACCTGCGGCGCAATCAGCAGCGGCACCACAAACATCAGCACGAACACCCCGCGTCCGCGAATATTGGTCAGGCTTACCAGCAGCGCCACGGCACTGCCAAGAATGACAGCCGCAAGTGTACCGCCAAATCCGGTGATTAAAGAATTACGCGTGGCAACCCATGTGGAAGTTGAAGAAAGTGCCGAGCGCAATGCACTGTCAGAGAGCTGACCATTCGGCGCGATGATCTCGCTTGCCAGCCGTAACATCGGCCACAGAGACAGCGTGAACACCACTGCCGCCACAAGAAAAATCAGAGCCGTATCCCGGCTCTGATCTGATTTTCTGAATATCATATGCGCGTGCCTTAACCGCCGAACAGTTCAGAAAAACGCTTCTTGTCGGCTTCTGTCACACCCAGAACTTTGAGTGTATCAATCGACATGATGTTGATTTTTGTACCTTCCGGCAGCCAGCTCGGGCGACCAACAGATTCCTTGGCAGGCAGATAGCCCTGCTCCAGTGCCAGTTTCTGACCATCATCCGAGAGAATGAAATCAACGAATTTCTCTGCACCGGCAACATTCTTGGCAGTCGCCATGATTGCAACAGGCTCAGTTACCGCAGGCACACCTTCTTTAGGGAATACGAACTCAACCGGCGAACCTTTGGCCTTGGCGTTCAGCGCCATGAAATCCACGAGGATACCGTAAGGCTTTTCACCGCTGGCAACGGATTTCAGCACCGCACCATTACCGCGCACGCTGATCAGCTCATTGGCTTTCAGCTTTTCGAAATAATCCCAGCCGAGTTCCGAATTCAGTGCAAAACCGGAGAGCAGATAGGCAGCCGCACCGGAATAAAGCGGGCTCGGCATCACGATCTGGCCCTTATACTCTTCTTTGCCAAGGTCAGCCCAGCTTTCAGGCTTGCTTTTCGCCTGTGTGTTATAGGCAATACCTGTGGTGATCAGCTTGGAACCGAAATAGGTTTTGTCCTTGTCGAACGAACCTTCGGTCAGACCATCTGTCTTCGCGCCTTCATAGGCTTTCAGACGATTGTCTTTTTTCAGCAGTTCCATCGACACGGCATCGGCAATCAGCAGCACATCCGGCTGCGGCGCACCGGCAGCAAATTCAGCAGCCAGCTTGCTGAGAATATCGCTGGTACCAGAACGGAACACCTGCACATCAATATCAGGATTGGCTTTGCGGAATGCTTCAACGGTTTTGGTCGCATCAGCTTCCGGCTGCGACGTATAGAGATTGAGCGTTTCTGCATTCACCGCAGTTGCGCCCATAAACACTGCCAGAGCAGTAGCCAGAACTGTTTTACGTGACGTGCGTTTCTGCAACATGATTCTTATCCCTGAAATCATTCATCCGACACCGGAGCGAGCCGGTTACTCGCCGTTCATTTATTAAATGAACACTACAAGTTTATGACAAAGAATAAAGTCACCACAGAAAACAAAAAGAAACAGGGCATTGAACCAGCAATGCCCTGTTAAAAACCTGTTGAGCTTGTTTGCTCAGAGAATTTTCAGCACTTAGAACCGCGCGCCGGTAAAATGTGCAATCTGTGCGCCGGTTTCATAATAGGCTTCACGGATACCGAGGAAGGACTGTGTTTCCGGCTCAGTCACCGGCAATGGCAAGTCAGCCTCGCTGATTTCACCGCTGATATGACGTGCCAGCACATTGCCGAATACAGTACCGGTGGCAATGCCGCGGCCATTATACCCGCTGAAACCGATCACATTCTTATCAAAACGATGGAATTTCGGCAGGCTGTCATTGGTCATGCCGATCAGGCCGTACCATTCATAGTCAAATTCAACTTTACCAAGCTGCGGGAACAGACGCTTCATTTCGCGCTTTGCCCATGCCGTATGAATACCAGTGCCGGTATTGCGCAATGCACCAACGCTACCGAACACCAAACGACCAGCCTGATCGTAACGATAAGACGACAGCACCTGTTTGGTATCCCATACGCCCTGACGTTCCGGCAGAATCTGTGCCTGCTGCTCTTTAGTCAGCGGCTTGGTTGCCAGATTGAAATAAGGCAGATGCATAATCTCAGCGCGGATCTGCGGCCATGGTGCCTGTGTATAGGCATTGGTTGCCACCACGATCCATTTCGCACGCACTGAACCCTTGGCAGTGCGAACCACCCAGTCATTGCCCACACGTTCAGTGGAAGTCACCGGAGAACCGGTGAAAATCTGTGCACCCGCAGCAATGGCCGCATGGGCAAGACCACGCACATAGGCCAGCGGCTGAATGGTGCCTGCACGCATATCCAGCAATGAGCCGCTATAGGCCTTGGTGCCGACTTTCTTTGCAGTTTCTTCGGCGCTCAGCAGTGTAACCGGCGCACCACGGCGCTGCCACTGTTCCGCACGATCCTGCAATTCGCGCAGGCCTTTCTGGCCGACAGCGCAATGCAATGTACCGGTGCGGGTCGCCTCACAGGCGATATTATGCTTTTCAATACGCTCGAAAACCATTTTCGGGCCATTGCCGAGAGATTCCAGCAGACGGTCGCCATATTTTTGACCGAGCACACCCGGCAGATCATCCGGCATAACCCACATACCGGCATTGACCAGACCGACATTGCGGCCGGAGCCGCCGAAACCGATTTCAACGCCTTCAAGCACGGCAACCTTACTGCCGCGTTCACTTAAATTCAGTGCGGTTGAAAGGCCGGTAAAACCGCCGCCGACAACAACCACGTCAACAGTCAGATCACCTTGCAGGGCAGATGTAACCGGAGCGGCAGGAGCGGATTTTTCCCAGAGACCGTGAGAACGGGGATTATTCAACATGTCAGTTCATTTCTCAAAAACAACGTTGCCACTTATGTCAGCCTGTATTGCAGCAACAAGCCTACGATTATGCGTCTGAAATATACGCACCACGCAAAAGCGGCTCAGACAAAAGGTCAACGATCAAAATGGATAAAGAGCGCCGTATATATAATGCGGATACACACACAACACTCTGAGTGTTTGAAATTTGAAGCACAACACGGAAAATCATCCGGCTTGTTATTTACCAGTGTTATTATCGTCTTTTTCTTCTGGCGCCTGAGTAGCCATACACCTTTCGGTTTTGGCAAAAGTAGCAATTTTTGCGCAACAGATCATTCATTTGCGGAATGACCTGTTGCACTTTAGTTCTATTCTGCGTTCAGATGCACCAGCGCCATATAGTCATGCTGGCCGACCTGCCCGCGAATCCAGCTGGAAAATGTCTGTATCAGCGGGTTCTCATGCTTACCTTCCGGCACCACAAGATAATAATCATTTTCGGTACGCATCGGCTTATCAAACAGAATACGCAGGCGACCTTCCTGCAACTCCTGCTCAATCAGATAAACCGGCAACAAACCAATCCCAAGCCCTGCGGCAGCCGCCTCGATCACCATAGAGAACTGATCGAAACGATGGCCGCTATAGGTGCTGCGCGCATCCACTTCGCAAAGCTCGAACCATTGCGTCCACATTTTCGGACGCGTTGTCAGATGCAGCAGAGGCTCTTTCTGCAAATCTTCCGGCTCGACAATACGGTGGCTTTCAATCAGCGCATTGCTGGCAACAGGCACCACCATCTCACTGCACAGATAGTTGCAGGTGGCATGTGCCCAAACCGGCTGGCCATAATGAATAGCCATATCAAACGGATATTCTTCAAAGTCGAACACGCCGGTGCGTGAGCCGACATTAAACGCTACGCCCGGATTTTCTTCGATGAAATTCGGAATACGCGGCATCAGCCAGCGCGCACCGAATGTCGGCAATGTCGCCACGCTGAAAGCCGAAGAAGACTGTGCCGAAGCCATCGCCCGCAACATGGTATCTTCCGTCTGGTTCAGCAGACGGCGTACTTCCGGCAAAAACTTGCGTCCCGCATCAGAAAGCAGGATGCGCTGACGGATTCGCTCAAACAGCAAAACGCCGAGCTGGCCTTCCAGATCCTTAATCTGACGACTCACCGCGCTTTGCGTCAGGTTCAGCTCGTGGGCTGCCTGTGTAAAACTTCCGTGACGTGCAGCGCATTCAAAAGCCTGCAAAATGGCGATATCCGGTATCAGTCGTCGGCTGAGCTTCATTCCTGCCTCGCATAAACATAGTCGGTTTCGTCGCAATCATGCGGCCACTACAGCTGATATGATCAATTTTAGTCATGATATCAACATCTGATACGTGTTTCTGATAGTCGAAAATCGATTTAAAAAGAAATTACGCATCAAATTTAAAGCATATCCCGAAAACTGGCTGACATTTTTCGGATCAGATAGGCCTTTATAACAACATCAGGATGGTTTTGTGCGACTCCCAAAGAGCACAAATCAACCACACTAAGCAGTGTTAGGGCAGTTTCAGGAAAAACGTCATCCGCTTTTCTTTATGGAACTGCACCAAGAGCAAAACAGACAGGGCTTTATCTTCTCCCAAGACAGATAACAGCTCGCATACGGAAAGCCCTCAAGGAGGCAAACCATGAATTTCGTATCAGCCGACAGCATCCGCGCTGCATTCTCAGCCGCAATGTCCGCAATGTACCGTACAGAAGTGCCTGCTTACGGTACGCTGATGGAACTGGTTGCAGATGTTAATGCTGCAACCCTGAAAGCCCAGCCTGAACTGCTCGCCCGTCTCGAAGATACCGATTCTCTGGATCGTATTTCTGAAGAGCGTCACGGCGCGATCCGCCTCGGCACCACCGCTGAACTTTCCATGATGCGCCGCGCTTATGCCGTTATGGGCATGTTCCCGGTTGGTTACTACGACCTGTCCGCTGCCGGTGTGCCTGTGCATTCCACAGCTTTCCGTCCGGTTGCAGATGCGTCGCTGAAGATCAATCCGTTCCGCGTTTTCACTTCGCTGCTGCGTCTCGACCTGATCGCTGACGAAAAACTGCGCAAGGAAGCTGAAGAAACACTCGCAAAACGCAATATCTTCACTGCCGGTGCGATTGAGCTGATCGAGATTGCTGAAAAACAGGGCGGCCTCACACAGAAACAGGCTGACAAATTCGTTTCCGAAGTTCTGGAAACATTCCGCTGGCACGATAAAGCCAATGTGAGTGCAGAACTCTATCACCGTCTGCACGACGCCCATCGTCTGATTGCTGACGTTGTGTCTTTCAAAGGCCCGCATATCAACCATCTGACACCGCGCACACTCGATATTGATGCCGTGCAGGCGCAGATGCCGGCGCGCAATATTTCGCCTAAAGCTGTTGTTGAAGGCCCGCCAACCCGTAAATGTGCGGTTCTGCTGCGTCAGACCTCGTTTAAAGCGCTCGAAGAATCCGTTTCTTTCACTGATGCTGCAGGCGAATGGAAAGCCGGTACACACACTGCTCGTTTTGGTGAAATTGAACAGCGCGGCATTGCACTGACACCAAAGGGCCGCGGCCTTTATGATGCGCTACTCGACAAGACCCGCGCACGTATCCGCCCTGCGCCGGATGGCTCGAATGCTGCTGAATATGTTCGCATTCTCGGTGAAGTTTTCGAAGAATTCCCGGATACATGGGCAGAAATCCGTGAACAGGGTCTCGGCTATTTCGCTTACAGCGTTGCAGATCGTTCCAAAGCCAAGAGCGAACTGACCGCCACCAATCTCGACAGCCTGATTGCTGAAGGCGCAATCCAGTTTGACCCGATTGTCTATGAAGACTTCCTGCCGGTCAGCGCCGCTGGTATCTTCCAGTCCAATCTCGGCGACGATGATACACAGGAATTCACTGAAAGCCCGAACCAGAAGCGTTTTGAAGCTGATCTCGGCGCAACCGTGCTCAATGAATTTGAACACTATGCACGCATCGAACGCGAATCTGTTGAGGGTGCATTGAAGGCTCTCGCCTTTAAAGCTGCAGCAGAATAACTAGATAACATATGAAAACGGCAATCTGCCCTCAAAGCGGATTGCCGTTCAGCTGTTTATACCGGAGCAGTAATCTGCTCCACCGCATCAGATAGAATATCAGGTCTGCTCACTTACCCGAGCGAAGCGCCTGTTATTCTGAACGATAAACAATAGGGAATGCGATTTATGAGCACCGAAAATAAAAAAGTGAACGTTAAGCAGGAAGCTGCTGACATTCTCGCCAAGCTTGGCGTTGACAGCGCTGCCTATACAGGCGGTGATCTTGCCTCGTTCAGCCCGGTTACCGGCGAACAGATCGGCGCCCTCAAGACTCATTCGGCTGCAGACACTGCCCGCATGATCGAAGAAGCAGATGCAGCATTCCGCACATGGCGCGATGTTCCGGCTCCACGCCGCGGTGAACTGATCCGCCTGCTCGGTGAAGAACTGCGCGCTTCCAAAGCTGATCTCGGCCGTCTCGTTTCGATCGAAGCCGGTAAGATCATCTCCGAAGGCCTCGGCGAAGTTCAGGAAATGATCGACATTTGCGATTTCGCAGTTGGTCTGTCCCGTCAGCTTTACGGCTTGACCATTGCGACTGAACGTCCAGGTCACCGCATGATGGAAACATGGCATCCGCTCGGCGTTGTCGGCGTTATCTCCGCCTTCAACTTCCCTGTTGCAGTTTGGTCATGGAATGCGGCTCTGGCTCTGGTTGCCGGTGACTCTGTTGTCTGGAAACCTTCCGAAAAGACCCCTCTCACAGCGCTTGCTTGTGAAGCGATCTTCAACCGTGCGGCTGCCCGTTTCGGCGCAGATGCTCCTAAGGGTCTGTCCGCTGTTATCATCGGCGACCGTACAATCGGTGAAGTTCTGGTTGACCATCCGAAGGTTCCACTGGTTTCCGCAACCGGTTCAACCCGCATGGGTCGCGATGTAGGCCCGCGTCTGGCCAAGCGTTTCGCACGCGCTATCCTCGAACTCGGCGGCAACAATGCCGGTATCGTCTGCCCGTCAGCCGATCTCGACATGGCTCTGCGCGCGATTGCTTTCGGTGCCATGGGTACTGCAGGTCAGCGTTGCACCACAATGCGTCGCCTGTTCGTACACGAAAGCGTTTACGACACACTGGTACCACGTCTGGTCAAAGCCTATCAGAGCGTATCCATCGGCAATCCGCTGGAAACCCCTGCACTGATCGGCCCGCTGATCGACAAGGCTTCTTTCGATGGTATGCAGAAAGCTCTGGCAGAAGCCAAAGCTCACGGCGGTAAAGTTGTCGGTGGTGACCGCGTTTCCGTTGGTCCGGACACAGGTTACTACGTACAGCCAGCAATCGTTGAAATGCCAGAACAGGCTGGTCCGGTTCTCGAAGAAACCTTCGCACCGATCCTCTATGTGATGAAATACAGCGATTTCGACAACGTACTCGAACTGCACAACGCAGTTGGCGCAGGTCTGTCGTCTTCGATCTTCACTCTGAACCTGCAGGAAGCTGAGCGTTTCCTCTCCGCATCCGGTTCGGATTGCGGTATCGCCAACGTCAATATCGGTACATCCGGTGCTGAAATCGGCGGCGCATTCGGCGGTGAAAAGGAAACCGGTGGCGGTCGTGAATCCGGTTCGGATGCATGGAAAGCTTATATGCGCCGTGCAACCAACACTGTAAACTACTCGAAGGCACTGCCGCTCGCACAGGGCGTATCCTTCGATATCGACTAATCATCATTGCTGATGACAGAGAAAAGCCCCTCTCGCGAGGGGCTTTTTTATTGACTAAAATCACACGCAGGTCTCTATTAGACGCAGCATTCACGCATATCTTGTCAGACTTCTCCGCCTTGGAGGCCTACATGCGTTTATTTTTAGCAGCCCTGACGACTATTATTTATACCGCGCCTCTGCCCGTGGCTCATGCGAGTGAGAATAATGCGGTATTTTGCACCAAACTCGGTGAGCTTGCGGGGCGATCTATGGCAGCACGTTTACAGGGAAAGCCGCTGGCGGATCTTTTGCAGGTCAAATTTGATCCGGCGGTGCATGAGATTTTTCAGACGGTCATTTTGGATGCCTATTCCAGACCGCTGGTTGAGGGGGAAAATGCGTGGGTGAGAAATATGTCTGACTTCAGAAATGCTGTTGAAGAGAAATGCCAGTTATCTCTGCAAAAATAAAAGCCGGAATTTCCAGCTTTATTTTTTTCCAATGCGCAACGCTTTGAATTTTGGTTATGGCATGGCGAAAATGGTGATTTTTGAGAACCGGCGCGCAGCGTACTTATAGTACTTGAGCACCGGAAGCGGAGAAAATTGCCATTTGCAGCCCGCCAGAGCCGAAATTCCTTAGCCCATGCGTTCAGAGGCGTACGACCCTGGTGACGCCGGGAATACGACTGTCCGGTTACCATTGAGGAACACGCGGTGATGGATATGCGCATGGATGGCGCGTGCCAGAACCTGTGCTTCCACATCACGACCGATTGAAACATAGTCGGCTGCCGACTGTGCATGAGTAATACGGGCAACATCCTGCTCGATAATCGGACCCTCGTCGAGATCAGCGGTCACATAATGCGCGGTGGCACCAATCAGCTTCACACCACGTTCATAGGCCTGTTTGTAAGGATTGGCACCTTTAAAGGACGGCAGGAAGGAGTGGTGAATATTGATGATCTTGCCGGACATTTTCTGGCTCAGTTCATCAGACAGAACCTGCATATAGCGCGCGAGAACCACCAGTTCAGTACCGGTCTGATTGACGATATCCATCATCCGCGCTTCGGCTTCAATTTTATTCTCTTTCGTCACCGCAATGTGGTGAAAAGGAATATCGTGGTTCACAACAACCTTCTGATAATCAAAATGGTTGGAGATCACACCCACAATATCAATCGGCAGACCGCCGATTTTCCAGCGATAGAGCAGATCATTCAGGCAATGGCCAAAACGGGAAACCATCAGCAGGGTTTTTACCGGCTTACGGGTATCGTGGAAATCATAGACCATGCCGAATTTGTCAGCAGTTTCCTGAAAACCACCGGCGATTTCTTCGAAGCTTTTACCCTGCTCGGTAATAAAGCTGACGCGCATGAAGAATTTATCAGCACCGAGATCATCGAACTGTGCGCTGTCAACGATGTTACACCCCATACCCGCGAGATATCCGGAAATAGCGGCAACTATACCGAGGCGTGACTGGCAACTGACGGTCAACACATAATTCTGCATGGGAGTGTCCCTTAAGCTTCAACAGTTCAAATGAGAATGAACCGGAAAATTCCGGTTCTGTATGAAGCTCTTACACAGAATTTCAGCGCTTAACAGTCCCGATTACGCTTTTGTTTGACGGATTCCTGCCATTTGCAGACAAATCTGCATGACCCATAATTTCAGGTTACAGATGATGATTTCCTGGCTTATGGATGGCGTGTAAAACTCACAAATGCGGATTGCGGGTCTTATATTTTTCAATCAGCCGGTCATTGATTTCCGTGGCACCCGGCATATTCGCACTGCGATAAACCGGAACTTCCCCGCCTTCTGCAGCCAGTTCGGCAGCAACCGCAGTAAAGATCGCGTGAAGAATGGTAGCACCAACGGCGGTGGAAACCGCGCCCGCTTTCATCTCACTATTTGGCAACTGCATCATCGCATCACCGGCCGGAATTTCATTATCCAGCACCAGATCAGCCAGCTCAGACAGACGCACACGACCATTGGCCGCGTCGGCAGAATAGGAAACTGATGTCAGCGCGATAATTTTTGCGCCAGCCTCACGGCCAAAGCGTGCGGCTTCAACCGGTGCGGCATTAACACCGGAATTGGAAACCACCAGCAGAATATCACCGGCACCAATATCATAGCGTTGCAGCAAAGGCTGAACCATGCCGCTGATACGTTCGAATTTGGTGCTGGATGATGCGCCTTCATGCAGCATCGTGAAAGCCGAGAGAACCGGTACGGTAATCGCCAGACCACCGGCACGATAATGCACCTCTTCCGCCAGCATATGCGAATGGCCGGTACCGAACACAAAGACACGCTTGTCGTTGCGCGCAGCTTCGCCGATCATCGCCACAGCCTGCTTCATCGCCTCAGCCTGACTGTCACGCAATTGCGTGAGATGCGCTGTCAGGCTGTCGAAATAGTCATTGATAATACTCATGCCTGCTGATCCTGTCGCTCACCGGAAATCCATGTCGCTCTGACATGGCACTGATCGTCCAGCAAGACCAGGTCAGCACGTTTTTTCGGTGCCAGCACCCCACGATCCTTCAGCTGCAAAAACGCGGCCGGATAGGATGTTGCCATGCGCAGAGCTTCTTCGGAAGAGAGATCCAACATTGCCATACCATAGCGGATACCCGATGCCATATCGAGATCAGAACCCGCCAGCGTAGTTCGATCTTCCAACACCAGTTTCGGGCAATAACCACCCTCGACACGATAAACTGTGCGGCCGTTGAGCTGGAATGTATCGCGGCCGGAACCGACCAGCGACATTGCATCGGTAACAAAGAACAGGCGACCCTGCCCGCGTTTTGCCCGCAATGCCACACGCAAAGCCGCAGGTTCGACATGATGACCATCGGCAATAATGCCACTCCACACGGACGGATGATCCAATGCCGCACCAACGAGATTAGGCGTACGATGGCCGAACTGGCTCATTGCATTGAACAGATGGGTTACGCCCTGCGCGCCCGCATCGAACCGTGCCATAGCCATTTCATAAGTGCTGTCACTATGGCCGATGCTGATAATAACACCGCCTTCGGTCAGCTCACGCACCTGATCGGGTGTGACCTGTTCCGCAGCCATTGTCACCAGCAGACAACCGATTTTCTGCGCCGCTGCAGTCAGCGCCTGAATGTCAGCTGCCTCTACAGGGCGCATCAATTCAGCCAGATGCGCACCTTTTTTCGCCGGTGCCAGATGCGGTCCTTCAAGATGCAGACCGGCAACGCCCTTGTCAGCCTGCACTGCAGCCACGGCGGCAGTCATAGCCTGCGCCGTCACATCACCGGTATCGGTAATCAGGGTTGGCAACAGGCTGGTTGTGCCATATGGGCGGTGACCTGCTGCGATAGTGCACATGATTTCCGGCGTTGGCCCATCATTGAGCATTGCCCCGCCGCCGCCATTAACCTGCGCATCAATAAAACCGGGGCTGAGAATGCCGCCGTCCAGTTCAATGATCTGCAGATTTTCCGGTAATGCGTCACCATCCTGCACCAAACGGACAATCCTGCCCTTCTCGATCAGAACGGCTGTCCGCTCATGAAAACGATGACCGTCAAAAACACGCGCACCACGCAGCAGCTGAAAACCCATCAGACAGTCTCCGTTACCTTATTCAGATTAAGCGGCTTATCAGGATTAAAACCACGACGACGCGTCACCGCTTCGATCACACGATAATAGGCGCCGAGCGATACCAGCGGATCAAGCAAAGCCGAACCGGTTGCCGGTGTTTTAATCTGGCTCCATGGCAGATCCAGCGGTGAAATCGCCAGAATATTACCGCCAATGCTTTCCAGATGTTTCAGCGCCTGCAGATTATGCTGATAGGCCTGATCCTGCGAGACAAAGGCCACAATCGGGAAGCCTTTTTCCACCAGACGCATCGGGCCATGCATCAGCTCGGCCAGCGAGAAGGCTTCCGCATGAATGGCCGAAGTTTCCTTGGCTTTCAGCGCCGCTTCAAGCGCAATCGCCATTGAAGGGCCGCGACCGCCGATAAACAGCGACTGTTTTTCAGTCAGAATATTTTCAAGCGCATTGCCTGCATCAACCTGAACCGCGCCCAGTGCGTCCGGCAGCTGATCAAGTCCGCCCTGCATTGTGCTGTCTTTGCTCACCGCAGCAATCACACCGGCCAGAGCCGCAGCAGAAGCGATAAAAGATTTGGTCGCAGCAACACTTTTCTCAGGGCCTGCACCGATCCCCAGCACGATATCGGCCTCATTGCCGAGCGGGCTGTCGGTCACATTGACCACGGCGACAGTGACCGCACCGCCTTTTTTAGCTGCGCGCTGCATGGCAACGATATCAGGGCTGGCTCCGGACTGCGAAACGGTGAAATGCACGGCAGAACCAAGCTGCAACGGCGCATCATAAACTGATGCCACCGACGGGCCGATGGCTGCCACCGGTAAGCCTAAACGGATTTCTGCCAGATATTTGAAAAATGTTGCTGCATGGTCAGAAGAACCGCGTGCACAGGTCGAAATCAGCGCGGGTTTACGGGAGGCAAAGACCGCCGCGATTTCTTCAAAAACCGGCTTCTGGTCTTTTAACATGGCTGCAACAACTGAAGCAGCCTGTTCGGTTTCCTGAAGCATGAGTGTTGGTGATACGGTCATCGGACCTCTCCCGTTTTCAATTCTGCAATAAAGTCATAAGCATCGCCGCGATAAAGCGAGCGGGTATATTCAACAATCCGGTCTGTTTGCGTGCGTGATACGCGTTCCATTTGCAGGGCAGCAGCCTTGTCAGCCACACCAAGCAAACGCGCATTGACCGGATCAAGCACAACAGCAGTCAGACGCTGCAAAGCGCGCACCGGTTTGTAGCCATGCTGTTCGAGTGCTGTATAAAGCGACAGCGCACCGCTGAGCACAGCCTGTGCCAGTTCCGTTTCCTGTCCGGCAGCAGATAATGTAGCGGTACCCAGCAGACGCTGCGGCACCACGGCACGTTCAATTGCCATCGGCATATCATCGGCAAGGCGCAGGCGCTCTACCCGCACCACCAGATCCTGCATGGAAATGCCAAGCTGGAATGCCTCTTCCGGTGACGGCTGCCCGATACCGCCGGATAGAATACGTACCCCTGGTACTTTACCACGGGCGATCATATCCTGCGAGAATGAGGTAAGCTGCCAGAGTGGCTGACTGATCTTTTTCGGACGTTCGCAAATATAGGTGCCGCTGCCATGACGGCGTTCCACCAGCCGGTTTTCTAGCAATGCCTGATAGGCCGAACGGATGGTGACCCGCGCCAAACCAAGCGCCTGCGCCAGTTCACGCTCGGGCGGCAAACTACTGCCAGCGGCGAGACTGCCATCCTCAATCAAATTGGTCAGCACCACGGAAACCTGCTTATAGAGCGGCCCGCCGGTCGTTTGCGCCGCTAATCCGCGCTGAAGAAGAGGAAGTAATCTGGTATTATCCATACCCGGACTATAATACCTTTTTAATACCAATGACAAATGGAATTATCTGTCAGCTCAAAATAAAAAGGGCAGCTTCTGTTGAGAAAGCTGCCCTTTAGCATTTGAGCTATTGTACTAACACCGGTTCAGCCGCTGGCACCTCGGAGCTATCTTCCGGCTCAGGATGCTCAGGCTCTTTCACACGAAACCATGCCACATAAAGCGCAGGCAGGAACAGCAGTGTAATGACCGTTCCGGCAATAATCCCGCCCATCATGGCATAGGCCATCGGTCCCCAGAACACTTCGCGGGAAATCGGGATCAGCGCCAGACTGGCCGCCGCTGCGGTCAGCGCAATCGGACGCATACGATGCTGGGAAGCCTGATAAACAGAATCCCACGGATGCATCCCCTCTTTGATATGATCCTCCACCTGTACGATCAGGATCACCGAATTGCGGATCAGAATACCGATCAGCGCCAGCACACCGAGAATGGCCACGAAACCCAGCGGCTTGCCGCTTGGAAGCAAGGCCGCCACCACGCCGATCAGGCCAAGCGGAGCAACCGCCACCACCAGAAACAGCCGCTGAAAGCTCTGCAGCTGGAGCATCAGAATAGTCGCCATCACAAACAGCATCAGCGGCACAACGGCAGCAATCGGCCCCTGACTTTTGGCGCTTTCCTCCACAGTACCGGCAATATGCACGGAATAACCAAGCGGCAGTTTCTGCGCAAATGCATCAACCCGCCCCTTCATCTGCTCCACCACCGTATCCGGCATGGTCTTGTCAAGAATCCCCGCAGAGACCGTAATCGTCGGCAGGCGGTCACGGCGCCAGACAACCGGCTGTTCAATTTCGTAACGGAAATTGGCAATTGAGGCGAGCGGAATGGAATCCCCGTTGCCGGTACCGATCTGCAGATTGCGCAGAGTTTCAATCCGGTCACGCTCCTGCGCCTGTGCCCGCACCACCACATTAATCAGATAAGTAGCATCGCGCACCTGTGTAATCGCCAATCCACCAACCACACTGTTCAGCGTCATCGAAATATCTTTGGAAGAAACACCGAGTTTACGCGCTTTATCCTGCAACACATCAACCCGCACCACGCGTGCTGGTTCGTTCCAGTCATAGGCCACAACACCCAGTCGCTGATCCTGCGCCATGATTGTGGAAACCTGATGTGCATAGCTGCGAACAGCCTGAATATCCGGCCCGCTGACGCGATATTGAACAGGACGGCCAACCGGAGGCCCCAGCTCAAGAAATTTCACATAAGCATCGGTGCCGATATAATCCTTGCGCAGTACCGCATCGAATTTCTGCTTCAGCCGGTCGCGCGCCTCCACATCCTTGGCGACAATAATCATCTGACCGAAATACGGATTGACCGGCTGCACATCGAAAGTCAGCACGAAACGCACTGCGCCCTGCCCGATATAGCTGCTCCAGTGGTCGATATCCCCATTGCCTTTGAGCATCGTCTCTTCAAAACGCAGCATCTGCGCCTGCGTTTCGGCAATTGAACTGTTCTCCGGCAATTTCCAGTCAATCACCAGTTCCGGACGATCTGAAGACGGGAAGAACTGCCGTTCAATCAGCGTCATACCACCGAGAGAAATCAGAAACAGCACAACCGTGGCAAAGATTGTTGTCCAGCGATGACGCATGCACCACAGCAAGGCCGAAGCAAAAGCCTTGCCGACACGGCGCGGCTTTTCCTCATGCTTTTTCATCACCTTTGGCAGCAGCGTCACGCCAAGCAGCGGCGCAAACAATACAGCCACCACCCATGACACGACCAGCGAGACCGCAATCACCACGAACAAAGTATAAGTATATTCACCTGCCTGACTGGTGTTGAGACCGATCGGGATAAATCCGGCAATCGTCACCAGCGTACCGGTCAACATCGGAAAGGCGGTATGAGAATAAACATAGGTCGCCGCTTTATTGATCGGATCGCCCGCCTCAAGCCGTGCAACCATCATCTCCACGGCAATCATCGCATCATCCACCAGCAGGCCAAGGGCAATAATCAATGCGCCCAGTGACACACGCTGCAGGGAAATATCCATATATTGCATGGTGAGGAAGGTAATCGCCAGAACCAGCGGAATGGACAGCGACACCACAAAACCGGCTCGCACGCCAAGGCTGATAAAGCTCACAGCCAGAACAATGATTACCGCCTCGAACAGGGCTTTGGTAAAACCGGAAACAGCCTCATCCACCACATCCGGCTGATCGGCCACCTGATGCACGCTGATACCAACCGGCAGTTCTCCTTCAACGCGCGCCATCAAATCATTGAGCGCCTTGCCGAAATCCAGCAGGTTCTCATTCGGCTTCATACCGATGGCCAGACCGATTGCCGGTTCACCGTTTACGCGAAACAGGCTTTCCGGCGGATTTGTATAGCCGCGTTTGATTTCCGCCACATCGCTGAGGCGGAAGAAACGGTTATTGACCCGCAGATTAACGGCTTTCAGACTTTCTTCCGAGGTAAACTGCCCGCTCACCCGCACAGAAACCCGCTCCGGCCCTGCATTAATCACACCGGATGGGGTAATCGCATTCTGATCCTGAAGGCTTTTTAAAATAGCTTGCTGATCCAGCCCCAGCGCCGCGATCTGACGGGATGAAAATTCGAGATAAATCACCTCATCCTGCGCGCCGATCAGATCAACTTTACCGGCACTCGGTAATTGCAGAACCTGTGTGCGCACAGTCTCTACGTAATCACGCAACTGCCGGTGGCTCAGACCATCAGCCGTGAAGGCGTAAATATTACCAAACACATCGCCGAAGCGGTCATTATAAAAAGGCCCGTAAACGCCTTCAGGGAAATTCCCCTTGATATCATTAATCATATTGCGGGTCTGGAGCCAGATTTTCTCCACATCCCGCGCTTTGGTCGTCGCTTTCAGATTGACAAAAATCACCGCTTTACCCGGCGTTGTCACCGATTTGGTAAAATCGAGACTGTCGAGTTCCTGCAGCTTTTTCTCAATCCGGTCAGTCACCTGATTGATCGTCTCGTCCACCGATGCACCGGGCCAGTTGGCCTGTATCAGCATGGTTTTAATGGTGAATTGCGGGTCTTCCTCGCGCCCGAGATTAATATAGGCGGCAATACCGGCAATCAGAAACACCAGCATGAAATACCAGACCAGCGAGCGGTGATTAAGCGCCCAGTCAGAGAGATTAAATTTCTTCATTATTGCTCTCCCTGCGGCAGCTTAACCTTCTGGCCATCCTGCAAACTGTTCACGCCTGCACTGACAATGCGCTGACCGGCTTCCACGCCTTTGGCAATAAATTGCCCGTCCCTGCGGCTGACAACTTCCACAGCCTGACGGCGCACAGTCTGGCTCTGCGGATCAGCGATCCAGACATAGGTCTTGCCCTCCTGTTCCAGCAAAGCGGATAGCGGCAGAGCAATCTGTTCCTGATGATCGCCATTACTGCGCAGCGCTGTGATTGTTGTACCTAAACGGAAAGCTTCCGGTGCATTATCAAGCGTGATTTTTACACGGCGCAAACGCGTGGCATTATCTGCCTGCGGTGCAATTTCCCGCACATGACCTTCTGCCTGCACAGTCGGATCGGCCTGCAGGAAAATAATGAACCTATCGCCGTCTTTGACCGTCTCCGCAATGTGATCCGGCACATCGACAACGGCTTCACGCACATCCGGCCTCGCCACGGTCAAAACACTCTGTCCGGCAGCCACAACCTGCCCGACTTCGGCATTCACCGCGGAAACAACACCGTCAAAATCCGGATCCAGCTGCGCAAAACCACGCTCATCTTCAGCCTTTCGTAAGGCAGCACGGGCTTTCTCCAGACCGGCAGCCGCAGTATCGCGCCCCTGTTTGGCACTGTCATAAACCGCCTGCGGAATACTGCGCATTGCCAGCAAACGCGCCTGCCTGTCTTCTGTGGCCTGCGCATTCACATATTGTGCCTCGGCACTGGCCATGTCGGCTTTGGCTGCCTGCAAATTCAGATCAAGCTGCGCGGGATCAATCATCGCCACAACCTGATCTTTTTTGACAAAATCACCGATATCCACATCACGCTGGATCAGCCGCCCTAAAACGCGGAAGGCAAGATCCGTGCTGAATTGCGGCTCCACAGATCCGGCAAAACCGCTTTGCTGCGAGGTCTCCGCTTTTGCAACAACAAACAGTACCGGCCGGACAATCGGCTCCTTCGCTTCATCGGCCTGTTCACCACAGGCTGCTAGCATCAGCAAAACCGATCCTGCCGCAGCTGCTCTGAAAATTCTGCGCTTCATCGTCCAACCCGTCGCCCGCATCACTGTGTTACTTTCTGCTCATCAGCCACCAAAAGCTCCACAACAGCGCCCTCACTCAGCAACTGCCCGCCGCGGGTTATGACCATTTGCCCGTCTTGCAAACCTTCAGAAATAATGATTTTTTCCCGCTCATAATCCATAATCCGCACCAAAGCGGAAGAGACTGTTTTCGTCTGCGGATCAAGTACCCACACAGCCGGTTTTCCGCTCTGTGATGTCATCGCACTCCATGGCAAAATCACAGCACGCACCACCGGCAATTGCAGACTGCCGGTTACCGGAGCCGCCAGCGTCATGGCAGGTGGCGGCGTATCCAGCTCAACCTTAATCCGCACAGTGCCGGTTGTGGCATTTACCACCGGCGCAACCTCACGCACATGGCCGGTTGCAGTGACAGACGGATCGGAAACCAGTGTCAGACTCACCTGAGGCAGCGCCTGTTTCCCGCCTTGTTGCTCCATGGATTCCGCATGGGCAGCCAGCGCTTCCTGCACATCAAAAACGGCGTCCCGCTCACCATCGGCAGCAATCACAAAGGCAGTTTGTGCCGCCTGCACCAGTTGTCCCGTTTCAATATTGCGGGCAGTCACCACACCGGCGCGCGGCGCACGCAATTCCGTATAGCTCATCATATCCTGCGCATTTTTCATCTGACTTTGCGCACTGATAAGAGCCGCCTCGGCACGCTGCTTGGTTTCCTCCGCAGTGCCGAACTGACTGCGCGTGGTGAACCCCTGATCCAGCAATGCCTGTTGGCGTGTGTAATTGGCAGTTGCCTGTATTAATTGCGCCTGCGCCGCATTCAGAGAAGCCAGAGCCGAGCGTAATCCAGCCTGCTGCTCCACAGCATCAATACGCGCCAGCAATTCACCGGCTTCAACTTTTTGTCCCACATCAGCGCTGCGTTCCGTCACCTGACCGGAAGCGCGAAAAGCAAGATTGATAAGATTGCGAGCTGCAATAGTACCAGTCTGCACCAGTTTCGGACGATAATCGCTGACACGGACGGTCTGCGCGCTGACTGCAACACTATGGGCATTAGTGGGAGGCTGTTCCGAGGCAGGATTGGCCTGAGCAAAAACACTGCAAACAGATGCAAACATAAAGGAAGCGAGGGGAACAGGAAGAAGAATGTGTCTGCGCCGTCTGACCATCAAATTCACAACCTTTAAAATACCTATTGCATTACAGCAAACATAGCGGATCATTCCGGTATTAATAGTCTTTCTGAGCCTGACTTTATAAAATCGGGATGATAATAACTCTTTAAAACTGAATTTAGAAAGCAACTGATATGAGCACTGTTCTGGAAATCGCCGATCTGAAAAAACTGGCACGCCGCCGCGTGCCAAAGATGTTTTTCGATTACGCAGATTCCGGCGCATGGACAGAATCGACCTATCGGGCGAATGAAAGTGATTTTGCCAAAATCAAACTACGCCAGCGCGTACTGGTAGATATGACCGACCGTTCTCTGGCAACAACCATGATCGGCCAGAATGTGGCTATGCCCGTAGCCCTGTCTCCGACAGGTCTGGCAGGGATGCAGCATGCGGACGGGGAAATTCTGGCAGCACAGGCCGCACAGGAATTCGGCGTGCCTTTCACCCTTTCCACCATGAGCATCTGCTCGATTGAAGATGTTGCCGCGGCAACGAAAAAGCCTTTCTGGTTCCAGCTTTATGTGATGAAAGACCGTGATTTCGTCCGCAATCTGATTGAGCGCGCCAAAGCCGCCGGTTGCTCGGCGCTGGTGCTGACGCTCGACCTGCAAATTCTCGGTCAGCGTCACAAAGACCTGCGCAACGGCCTGTCGGCTCCGCCGAAATTCACGCCAAAACATATCTGGCAAATGATGACCCGCCCGCAATGGTGCCTCGGTATGCTGGCAACGCAGCGCCGTACCTTCCGTAATATTGCCGGTCATGCCAAAGGTGTCAGTGACCTCTCATCCCTGTCCTCATGGACGGCCGAGCAGTTTGATCCGAAACTGAACTGGGATGATGTGGAATGGATTAAGAAACTCTGGGGTGGCCCGCTGATCCTCAAGGGCATTCTCGATGAAGAAGATGCGCTGATGGCAGCCAAAACCGGTGCCGATGCGATTATCGTCTCCAATCATGGCGGCCGCCAGCTCGACGGCGCACCATCATCCATTTCGATGTTGCCGCGCATTGTCGATACAGTCGGTGACAAGGTGGAAATCCATCTTGATGGCGGTATCCGCTCCGGTCAGGATGTGCTCAAAGCCGTGGCACTCGGCGCGAAAGGCACCTATATCGGCCGGCCGTTTCTCTATGGTCTTGGCGCCATGGGCAAAGCCGGCGTGACTAAAGCACTGGACATCATCGCCCGTGAGGCGGATGTGACTATGGCTCTGTGTGGCAAACGCCGTATCACGGATGTGGATGCCTCAATCCTGCATAAAGACTGAGTATTCTTACACGAATAGAGCGCCGCTCTAATTTTTAGCTGACGCATTATCGTATCCATCAAGTTGTTTCAACTTGATGGCGAAATGCTTGTACCGGCGCTCTGCTCAGCAGCACACTGCGGATCGAGAAGCTGGAGTGAATACGCACCACGCCTGGCAGGCGTGAGAGAATTTCTTTATGAATGACCTCATAAGCTGCCGTATTTTCTGCCTCGGCACGCAGGATATAATCGGCATCACCCGTCATCAGATAACATTCCTGAATTTCCGGATGACGGCGCACCGCTTCTTCAAAACGATTGAGATATTCCTCCGTCTGCCGCTCCAGCGTAATACGCACCAGCGCCACCAACCGGTCATCAGCATCGGGTGCCGCAACAATCGCCGTATAACCGCGGATAACCCCGCTTGTTTCCAGCAATTGCACACGCCGCAGGCACGCCGATTGCGACAAACCGACCTCTGTGGCCAGCTGACTATTGGTCATACGCCCGTCGCGGCGCAGACAGCGGATAATATTACGATCAATAGCATCTAAGGTCGACACGCAGAATCTTCCAATTCATAGTATTTTATCGTGCTGATTTAGCTACAATTCGCATAAATTGCGAAAAATAGCAAAAACATTCGAAGACTATTCGACTACACTGAGAAACAGGGAGAGAGTTTCGGCACGTGATACCGCTCGTAAAGTTACGAAGCTGAACGATGCTGCCTCTTATAAAATTTGTTTGGCATCTCTGGCATGGTCTGCATGCAGAGCATAACCTGAAACTGTGTTATAGTTTTCCGGATATGCATACTGGCAGCCAACCAACGTGTTGAACATGACAATGCGGAATTGCTTATGTCTGTACTCTTTTCTGAAACCCGTGCGGCAGCGCCTGTTGATACAACTGCCGGTGAAAATCCGGAAATCCTCGCGGCCGGCGGTATTCTTACCGTTGATCTGGCCGCTTTGCGCGCGAACTATAAGCTGATCGCCGATGCACTCAGCCCGACCAGAGCCGCAGCCGTTGTGAAAGCCGACGCCTATGGTCTGGGCGCAGATAAAGTTGCCCCGCAATTTTATGCCGCCGGTTGCCGCGATTTTTTCGTTGCACATCTGGGAGAAGCCCTGAAGCTGCAACCGCATATCGGCAAAGATGCTGTTATTTATGTTCTCAACGGCCTGCAGCCGCAGACAGAAAAACTCTGCGCGGATAATAATATTATCCCTGTACTGAATTCGCTGGAACAGCTGCGCAACTGGGCAGCTCTGGGCAAGGCCGGCAACCGGAAGCTTCCGGCACTGCTTCAGCTTGATACAGGCATGTCGCGTCTCGGTCTTTCCGAACAGGAACTGAAAGAACTGCTGGCAGATATTTCCCTGCTGGACGGCATTGATGTAAAATTCATTATCAGCCATCTGGCTTCTGCTGATAATGTGCAGAGCCCGCAGAACCACGCCCAGCTGGAGCGCATGCAGGCAGCTCTTAAACTTCTGCCGCATTATGCCGTTGCGTTTTCCAATTCCGGTGGCAGCTTTATGGAGCGCGGCTATCATTTTGATCTGGCACGTCCGGGCATTGCACTTTACGGCGGCGCACCACAGGAAAATGCACCAAACCCAATGCAGCCGGTTGTATCACTGCAGGCGCGCGTCATTCAATGCCGCACCGTTCCGGCACATACTCTGGTGGGTTATGGCGGCAGCTATGAAACACAGGATGAGACACGGATTGCCACGATTGCCGTCGGCTATGCCGATGGCTGGCCACGGCATTTAAGCAATAAAGGGGCAGCATATTATGGTGCTGTGCGCCTGCCGGTTATCGGCCGTGTTTCCATGGATTCCATTACGCTGGATGTCAGCGCCCTGCCGGAAGGCACATTAAAGCTCGGCAGTCTTGTAGAGCTGATCGGGGCACATCAGACCCTTGAACAAGTGGCACAGGATGCCGGAACAATTTCCTATGAGATTCTGACATCTCTGGGGAACAGATATCATCGCAATTACATTAACGACATTCTTGCCTGAAGAACAAACAAGCCTGCACATGCGGCATCAGACAGGATATGACAGAGGCAGACCATGAAAGTTACAATACTCGGCAGCGGTGTGATCGGCGTAACGACCGCCTATTATCTGGCAAAAGCCGGCCATGAAGTGACTGTGCTTGACCGTCAGGAAGGACCGGCGCTCGAAACCAGTTTCGCCAATGCCGGTCAGCTTTCCTATGGTTACTCGACCCCATGGGCTGCTCCGGGTATTCCGCAGAAAGCGGCAATGTGGCTGTTTAAAAAACACTCACCTTTGATTTTCCGTCCGACCTGCAATCCGGCAATGTATAGCTGGCTGATGTCCATGCTGGCCAATTGCACCGCATCGGCCTATGCGACCAACAAAGCCCGCATGCTGCGCATTTCCAATTACAGCCGCGAATGCCTGACCGAACTGCGCAATGATACCGGCATCACCTATGACGAAGGCTCAAAAGGTACTTTGCAGCTGTTCCGCAGTCAGAAAGATTTTGACGCGGTAATGACCAAGGATATTGAAAGCCTGCGTCAGGACGGCATCAAATTTGAAGTGCTGGATGCCGAAGGTTGCACCAAGGCAGAGCCTGCCCTTGCCAATGTAAAGCACATGATTACCGGCGGCCTGCGCATGCCGGATGACGGCACCGGCGATTGCTTCACCTTCACCAATAAACTGGCCAAAATGGCTGAAGAACTGGGCGTAAAATTCCACTACAATGTGGATATTAAAGGCTTCCAGCTTAACAGCGGTAAGATTGTTGCGGTTGAAACCAATAAAGGCATCTTCACTGCTGATCGCTATGTGGCCGCACTCGGCAGCTTCACACCGCAGCTGGTCAAAGGTCTCGGCCTCAATGTGCCGATCTATCCGGTCAAAGGCTATTCGATTACTATTCCGATTGTTGATGAATCCCGTGCGCCGGTTTCCACCATTCTCGATGAAACCTATAAGATCGCGATTACCCGTCTCGGCGACCGCATCCGCGTCGGCGGTATGGCTGAAGTCACCGATTATGTTACACGTCTTCTGCCTGAACGCCGCGAAACGCTGGAACTTTCCGTCAGCGGCCTGTTCGGCGGTGCGGGTGACCTGTCCAAGGCAACTTTCTGGTCGGGTCTGCGTCCGATGACACCGGATTCAACACCGATTATCGGCGGCACAAAATACGACAATCTCTATATCAATGCCGGTCACGGCACACTCGGCTGGACAATGTCTGCCGGTTCTGCCCGCGTTATGGCCGACCTGATCTCCGGCAAGAAACCGGATATTGATACTTCGGATCTCGGCCTGTCGCGCTACAAGTAAAATTACATCCTCCGCTTAAACGCCGCCGCAAGATTTTGCGGCGGCGTTTTGCATTTCAGAGCAGACCGATCAGATGCGCCTTCATCACCGCATGAACCTTGTTGGAAACAATCAGCTTATTCAGAACATTATTCATGTGAAAATGCACCGTGCGCGGCGTGATATTGAGTATGATTGAAATATCCTCAGCGGTTTTACCGTCACCGGTCCAGCGCAATATTTCCCGCTCCCGCAGTGTAATAATCTGATCCTCAGTATTATAGGTCTCATCCAGCCGATAAAGATCATAAAACCTTGTGAACAGAGACAGGCTCAACTCACGCAATTCCGGCTCCAGCTCTTTCAGCTCGGCTTTGCTGATTGCATCGCTGGTTCGGCTGAAAGACAGAAAGCCGGCAACCGATTGCGGCCCCCAGCAGGACTGCGTAATCCCCACAGAATGGCCGTCACGCCTCATTTCCTGCCACAGAATTTTATTCTGCTGATAGAGTTTCTCAGTCCAGACGACCGGCTTGGAAGACCGCATCGCCTGCTGAATTGCGGGATCGGTCAGAATACATTCATTGCGCACATAATAATTGCGCCAACCTTCAGAATAATTGTCGAAACCCTGAATTTTCGGGCGCGTCAGTGACTGCGGGATACGAAGAACAAAACTGTAATAGTCAAAGCCAAGCCGCACCGCATGACTACTGATAATATCGACAAGTTCAATTTCCTGTACATCTGTTAAATTGACACCATAAAGTATTGGCCGCGATATATTCATCGGAAAAACCTTATCTTATTTTAAAATATCAATAAAAATAAAACAGTATAAAAAATCAGAACACCCAAAGAATAACAATTCAAATAAAAAATGACAATCAATTAGAATAAATTTCACAAAATATGTTCACATCTTAAGAAAGATACAAATATTTAAGAATAACCATGAAAATTTATTGAATAACATAGATTGATAAATCTAATTTTCTAAAAGATGAAAAGCTGCATGAAACGCTTTTTACAAGACGTGACATTTTTGCCATGAGTTTTGACAAGGCGAATGCGACCTTTAACGCCGCTATTCCCGCTAATGATTCTTATTGCGAGCCAATAAAAAAGCCCGCCAAAGGCGGGCTCATTTGATGGAGCAATCGTGCTGCTGATTACTTTTTCTTGCTCAGCACCTTCACCAGACTATATTTCAGGCTGGAACTGTCCATAGGCGGATTTTTGATTTTGCTCACATTCACTTTCAGCTTGTAGCGATAACCCGGCTCATAGCGAAAACCGTCAATACCGCCATAGAACAATGTCCACTCGCTTTTCGGGCTTTTGCGCACCTGCATACATTTTTGCGGCCCGACACCAACACAATCAACCAGCTTGTTATTGATATAAAGCACCTCATTCTTACCGGCTGCACTCGCCTGCTGCATCGACAACAGACCGGCACCAACAATGGCCGCAGTTACAACAGGTATAATAAAGGTCTTTTTCACAGGCTTCTCCGTCTTCGCTTCTTACTTGCGCCAGCTTCGAACTTGGCTAAAACAACCTGAACAGCAGGTGAACCGGATGACGTCTCAAAACTCAAATACCAACGGCAAGACCATTGCCATTATTGGCGGCGGCCCTTCAGGCCTTGCTGCGGCAGAAATTCTGTCCGCGCACAGGCATGACGTTACTGTTTATGAAGCCATGCCGACTGTTGCACGCAAATTTCTGCTGGCAGGCAAATCCGGTTTGAATATCACCCATTCAGAACCCTATGAACGCTTTCGTACCCGCTATGGTTCCAGCGGTGTGCGCCTCATTCCGGCACTCGATGCTTTTACGCCTGAAGATATCTGCCAATGGACAGAAGCATTGGATATTGAGGTCTTCACCGGCAGTTCCGGCCGCGTCTTTCCGAAACGGATGAAAGCCTCACCATTATTGCGCAACTGGGTCGCACGGCTGGAAGCGCAAGGCATCAAAATCCTGAAACGCCATCGCTGGAAAGGTTTCAGCGGAGACACCCTTTTGTTTGACACACCGGAAGGTGAAAAGCAGATCAGCCCTGATGCCACATTACTGGCTCTGGGCGGCGCCAGCTATCCGCGCCTTGGCTCTGATGCCGCATGGGTGCCGTGGCTTACGGAAAAGAATATCAATACTGCACCTTTCCAATCGGCTAATTGCGGATTTGATGTTGACTGGAGCACATTCTTTCGCGAGCGCTTTGCAGGTGCACCGATCAAATCGGTTGCCGTCACATCTCCGGCAGGCCGGATTGAGGGTGAATTTGTTATCTCGCAGCACGGCATTGAAGGCAGTCTGATCTATGCCCACACCGCTGCATTGCGCGATCAGCTGAATAATACCGGCACCGCCAGTCTCTATCTTGATCTGACACCGGCACGGTCAGTTGAACGGCTGATACGCGATCTCACCAAGCAAGGCAGCAAAAGCAGCTTCTCCAACCGTCTGCGCAAAGCCACCGGCCTTGAAGGTGTGAAAGCAGCTCTATTGCGCGAACTGATGCCGGATGCTCATATGCTCTCCGCGGAAAATCTCGCGCAGCAGATTAAAAATCTTGCAGTGCCTTTGCTGCGTCCGCGCCCGATTGCAGAGGCGATCTCCTCTGACGGTGGCATTGTCTGGGATGAGGTCAGCGACACTTATATGCTGCACAAATTACCGGGCGTTTTTGTTGCTGGTGAAATGCTGGATTGGGAAGCTCCGACCGGCGGCTATCTGCTCACCGCCTGCTTTGCAACAGGCAGAGCTGCCGCTCAAGGCATGCTGGGTTGGCTGGAAGTTGAAAAGCTCAAATAATCTTCGCCTTCACAAACACATCATAGCGGGTGCTTTTGCCTAATATCTGATGCGAAGGTTTGCGGATACCTGCCATTGGTTCCGCACGCAGCGGCCATTTCAGCACAACACGGTTTTGCGCAGCTTCCAGCGCCACCTGCATCAGCCTTTCCGCATCGGGGTCAGTGCCGACAATTTCGCGGATCTGGCGCATTTCTTTTTTGACCAGTGCCGTATTTCCGCGCGGCGGATGCATCGGATCAACCAGAACTACCTGCGGCTTCAGCTCCGGCAACAGGGCACAGGAGTCACCAAAAAGCAGCGTCATCCGCGCCACGGTCTCCGCCAAGCGCCCGCCTTCTGCCGCAGCGCGTTCCAGCCCTGCGGCCAGCAAAGCATGCATTTTTTCTGACCGCTCAATCAAGGTCACTTTTGCGCCAAGCGACGCCAGCAAAAAGGCATCGCGGCCAAGCCCTGCGGTAGCGTCCACAATATCCGGTGTTGCACCGCGCACCAGCCCTGCCGCTTTGGCAAGCGCCTGCCCGCGCCCCTCACCGGAGCGGAAACGATGACCGACAGCCCCGCCGACAAAATCAACAATCAGGTCATTATCTTCTGCTTGCTGCATAGGCTCTCTCAAAACGGGCAAGGTATGGTAAAAGTAACAGCACGGCCATCAGGATGGCGAAAGCTCAGGCTCTCCGCATGCAGCAGCAAGCGATCTGCCGCCTGCAATGCAGCCCCCTCTGCGTAGAATTCATCACCCAGCATCACATGGCCGATGGCCTTCATATGCACACGCAACTGATGGGTGCGGCCAGTCAGTGGAAACAGACGCAGCCTTGTTGTCTGCTCTCCGCGTTCCAGCACCTGCCAGCGACTTTGTGCCGGTTTGCCATGCTCGTAATCCACACGGTGACGCGGTTTATTGTCCGGATCAATCGCCAGCGGCAGATCAATCAGCCCTTCAACCTCAGCCACATTACCCCAGACCACAGCGACATAGGATTTCTCGGTGCTGCGTTCTTCAAACTGTCTGGCAATCTGCGCATGGGCTTTGCGGTTCAGCGACATCAAAACCACACCGGACGTGTCTTTATCCAGCCGGTGGATCATCAGTGCCTTTGGAAACTGTTTCTGCACCCGCGTTGCCAGACTATCAGACAAAGCCGGATCGCGCCCCGGCACAGATAACAGCCCGCTCGGCTTATCCAGCACCAGAATATCCGCATCCTGATAGATCACCGCTACCGGATCCATAGGCGGATTATAAACAGGAGAAGCGGAAGAATATGTGCTCATGCCTCCCTCTAACATAGTTTATCCGCCGCATAGAAGTGCTGACTTTCAGGAGAAACCAAGAAAAACGGGAACTGAAACGGCAGTTCAGCGGTTTACACAAGCATTCCCTGCAAAATCAGTCGTTATTTTGCACTCACGGAAAGGCTTTTGATGCGATATTTTCTGCCCCTCTGTTTGCTTGCAGTGCTGAGTAGCGGCACTTGGATGACAATACCGGCCACAGCGAAAACTGTTCCGATACCTGCACAAAAACCCGCAGCGGAAGAGAATAAAACCATTACCCCTGCCCCAAAACCGGAACTAAAAGAACCGCCCGCTTCCCCAAAACCGGATATGTCAAAACCGGAGACACCGAAAACCGAACGGATTTATCAGGCGGCCTGCCTGCCGTTAGTGCAAAATGAAGTGACCGGTAAAGTCATCCCGCCTGTCAATGAAGGGCAATGCCAGATCAGAAGTCCGCTGGAAATCACGGCTTTTACCAAACCTGTCCCGATAGAACTGGATCAGCCGGTTACAACCAATTGCACGATGACTGTCGCTCTCACTGAATGGGTGCAGCAGGCTAACAATCTGGCCAAAACCCATCTCGGCAGTGATATCAAAACCATCGGCACCGGTTCGCATTATCAGTGCCGCAAGGTTAATAACGGCTCAGCAGGGCGTGTATCCGAACATGCTTTCGGTAATGCTCTGGATATTATGTCTTTCACACTCGCCAATGGCGATGAGACCACACTTGCCACAGACTGGAACGGCAGTGAAAAGCAAAAGAAATTCTGGCGTGAATTACATAAGGCAAGCTGCACACTGTTCATGACAGTCTTAGGGCCGGAAGCCGACAGCGCCCATGAAACCAATCTGCATCTTGATATGGGATGTCATGGCAAATCCTGTACCTATCGCATCTGTCAGTAATCTGACGAAACAGAAAAATAGACGCCCGATTTCCGGCGGCACCGGAAGCAAATCATGATAAAGTCTGTTTATGCTATTTTCTTTACCCGACCCGCACACTCTTTATCAGGCGCTTCTTGATCGTGACCAGTCCTATGACGGCCATGTTTTTGTTGGTGTGACCAGCACCGGCATCTTCTGCCGTCTGTCCTGTCCGGCACGTAAACCGAAATTCGAGAACAGCCGCTTTTTTGATCATCCGGCCGCCTGCATGGAAGCGGGCTTCCGGCCGTGTCAGCGCTGCCGTCCGCTGGATTTTTATCGTGGCAAGGAACCGGTCGTCGCCAAATTGCTGGATTGTCTGGATGCCCGACCGGATCATTTCTGGTGCGAAGATGACCTCATCGCCATGCAACTTGATCCTTCCACAGTGCGCCGTGCTTTCAAACGCCATCTGGGTATGACTTTTCTGGATATGGCACGACTGCGCCGCAAAGCACGCGGGCTTGAAAGCATTGCTGCCGGTCATTCCGTGATCGATGCCCAGCTTGAGGCCGGTTATGATTCCGGCAGCGGTTTTCGCGAAGCCATTACGCAGCTGATCGGTGATACGCCTGCCCAGCTGAAAGGGCGTGACCTGCTGAAAGCAGACTGGCTGGAAACACCAATCGGTTCCATGCTCGCCGTTGCCGACCAGCATCATCTGCATTTGCTGGAGTTCTTTGAACGCAAAGGCCTGCCCAATGAGCTGAAAAAACTGCGCCTCTACACCAAATCATCCATTAGCTTTGGCCGTCTTGCGCCGATTGATCAGATTGAAGCAGAGCTGAAGCTCTATTTCACCGGTGGTTTTACCGGTTTTAAAACGCCGCTGGCGCTTTATGCTCCGGCCTTTACCCGCTCGGTCTGGGATGCATTGCAGGAAATTCCGCCGGGTGAAACCCGCTCCTATGCCGAGCTGGCAGAACTGACCGGACGCCCTGATGCCATACGTGCCGTGGCCAATGCCAATGGCGCTAATCAGCTGTCGATTATTATCCCGTGTCATCGTACCATCGGCTCGGACGGATCTCTCACGGGATATGGCGGCGGTCTATGGCGCAAACGCTGGCTGCTTGAGCACGAGAAACGTATGGCTGCCCGTTCCGCCGCCTGATAGTTTAAAACCCTGTATGAGTTTTCAGGAACTCGGTTTCTTCCGGAGTATTTTTGCGGCCGAGAACGGCATTGCGGTGGGGAAACCGACCGAATTCCTCGACAATGTCACGATGCTCTCTGGCAAAGCCGAGGGCAAAATCATTGCCGAGCGCTTTATAAAGCTTCACGCATTGCTCCTGATCTTCAATCACCTCGCTATGCATCAGCGGCAGATAGAAAAACTGCCGTGCTTTCTCATCCACCGCCATGTCATAATCATGCTCCAGCGCATATTTTGACAGTGTACAGGCAAGCGGATCACTCGCAAAAGCCTTAGGATCACCGCGGAACATATTACGCGGAAACTGATCAAAAATAATGGTCAGAGCCAAAGCGCTTTTGGCATCATTCTTCCAATGCGCAAGATCACCTTCCACGGCCTGCTCATATACCGCACTGAAACGCTGTTTGATTTGCTGGTCAAGATCATCAGAACGGACAAACCAATGCGCTTCCGTTGCATCAGAAAACCAGAAATCCAGAATATCCTGCGGGGTTACCTGCACCATAGATCATCTCTCCTGTCTTATTCTCATACATAATACATAGAGCAAATCTCCGCGCTTACCAGTTTCAGATATTTTACTTATGCAAACCAACAAAAAAGGAGCCGCAAGCGGCTCCTTTTGCAAATCATCTTCATGAAACAATCAGGAAGAAAACTCTTTGTCTTTATGACCGAGAATGGCCAGCAAAGTTATTGCCGCCGCAGCCAGCAAATACAAACCAACATAGCTTAGGCTGTAGGTTGTCGCCAGCCAAGTCGCAATATATGGCGCCAGCGAAGCACCGAAAATGCTGGCCATGTTAAAGGTCATGGAAGCACCGGTATAACGCACGGCAGTCGGGAATGGTGAAGCCAGTGCCGCACCGATCGGGCCATAGGTCATGCCCATCAGCGCGAAACCGATGATCGAGCACATCACAGCGCCAACAACACCGGCACCCAGCAGTGGTGCCATGAACAGGCCGAACACACCAATACCGATTGTGGTGAGGATCATGATGAAACGGCGTCCGAAACGGTCAGACAACAGACCGGAAACCGGAATCAACAGACCAAAAAACACAACACCAACCATCTGAATGAACAGGAATTGCTCACGGGAATAGCCCATGCCCGCTTGTTCAATAGGACGTGTTGCCCATGACAGCATGAACACGGTCATCAGATAGAACAGCACAAAGGTTGCCAGTGCCGAGAAAGTCCCGAGAACCAGCGCGCGTTTGTGATGCTTGAAGACAGCTGCCAGCGGCACCTGAACGCGTTCCTGCTTGTCCATTGCCTTCTGGAATTCTGGTGTTTCGGTGATCTTGATACGAACATAAAGACCAACAGCAACCAGCAGGATCGAACCGACAAACGGAATGCGCCAGCCCCAGCTCATGAATTGCTCATTGCTCAGTGTGGCACCGAGAATAATGAATGTACCGGCAGAGAGAATAAAGCCGATCGGCGCGCCAAGCTGCGGGAACATTGCATACCATGAACGCTTGCCTTCCGGCGCGTTTTCGGTTGCCAGCAACACCGCACCACCCCATTCACCGCCAAGGCCAAGTCCCTGACCGAAACGGCACAGTGCCAGCAACAGCGGCGCAACCACACCGATTTGTGCATAGGTTGGCAGCAAGCCGATGATGACGGTCGAAAGACCCATGGTCATCAGCGCGGCAACCAATGTTGCCTTACGGCCGATTTTGTCACCGAAATGGCCGAAAACCATGGCACCAAACGGACGGGCAAAGAAAGCAATCGAGAATGTAGCAAAAGATTGCAACATGGCCGAAGTCGGATCGCTGGCCGGAAAGAACACAGCCGGAAACACCAGAACGGCAGCCGTTGCATAAACATAAAAATCGAAAAATTCGATTGTTGTTCCCACGAGGCTGGCAAACAGCACGCGCGCGGGCGAATTCAAGGCCGGAGCTGCCTGGCCGTTTTTACCGGCAACTGCACTCCGGGGGGCACCGGAAACACTCATTTTTTTATCCTGTTTGCGCAAGTTTACGAGTGTAAAATCCGATCCCGCAGACCTGCTGAAATATCGACGCAGAACAGCCGTTTAAAAAGAAAAGGACTGACCTGAATTATGCACCACCGACACCGAAAACCGGAATCCGGCGCATTCTGATCGCAATGGTCTATCCGATTAAAAGCAAGAAAACTATCAAAAATATCAGGGTTTCTTTTTAAAATTGCGCAAAATGCACGTTTATTTTGCAGTTCGCCATGCCACATGCATTTTCGCGCAATAGTCTGATAACGACATTTCAATCCGGCCATGCAAATGATGCGAACGAGTGCCGGACTTATCACAAATGCGTTGCACAACAGTCATGCGCTGTTCATTGAAATTGCAGAGAATGCGGAAGTCCTGTTTTTCGGAGATTACGGTCATGCATCCGCCCTCGGAAAATACCAATCGCAGAAAACAACCGCCGCCGGTCAGATCAAGCAATAATAATTGCTCTTCCGCCATCTGGTTTCCGCGCTGGATACCACACAACACAAAAAGAGCACTGCCCGTCAATGCGCCGGTCAACCGCGTCTGGTGAACTAGCATTTATCTGACAAAAAAGCCCTTGTGCAGAACTCAAGGGCTTTTCATTTTTTAACGGCTGAACAATCAGAACTTCGAGGTCATACTGACCCAGAGACGGCGTCCGTCAACCGAAGCATTGAAATCACTCTCTTCAATACGCTTGTCGAACAGATTGTAGAGTGCCGCATTGAATGTAACATTCTCGCTGAACTCATAGCTCGTACCGATATCAAAGGTCATATAGGCATCATATTTGCGGGCTATGACCTTGCCGTTTTTGTAAACCGGCTTGCCGTTGCTGCCGATACGGGCACCGGCATTGGTTTCCGAGCCATGGTAATTGGCAGCTGTCCATGCAGAAAGACCTTCAACCGGTGTGATCCAGTCCGCGCGGATATTACCCATATGTTCCGGTGTGCGTGTCAGCGGCAGACCATCATAGTCCCCGCCCTTCTGGCGGGAATGCGTATAGGTATAGCTGGCGCGCAAACGGATGTCAGATGTCGCTTCCCAGTTTGCAGTCAGTTCCACACCCTGCATCACAGCATTATCGATATTGAAGCTGCTCCACAGAACGTAATTTGTATTTTCGCTCCAGCGGATCGGCTTACCATTCGCATCAAGCATCTGCTTGTTGGAGATCTTGTCCTTGAAATCCGTGTAGAAATATGTCGCCCCAAGCTGCAAGCCGTCCTGATTGTCCCACAGGGCGCCCAGTTCATAGCTCGTGCTCTTTTCTGCTTTCAGGCTTTCATCACCAATAATCACACCGCAAGGGTTCTTGCCGGATGGCAGGCTTGCCTCAGGTCCATAGAAACAGCCGCCGCCGCCGGTTGTATAAGCATAACCCGGTGCGATTGTGCGGATTTCCGGTGCTTTAAAGCCCGTGGAAATGCCACCTTTCAGCGTCAGCTGCTCCGTTGCATGCCACACGGCATAGGCACGCGGGCTGAGATGAGAACCGTAGATTTCATGGTCATCCATACGCAGACCACCGGTCAGCGAGAAGTCCGGTGTAATCCACCACTCATCTTCAGCAAAGACCGCCCATTGGCGGATGCTGAATGTCTCATCGAGACCGGTGCGGCGTCCCGGATTCTGATCTGTCAGCTGTGCATCAATAAACTGACCGCCGGTGACCAGCGTATGATCGCCGTAAAATTCAAACGGTGTGGTGAATTTGCCGTCGAGTACAGAGTTACGGATTTCCGGTGAACGCAGATTTTCCACATAGGAGCCCTGAGCTTTATCCCAGTTGAAATTGGTGCGTTCTGCCCATTCCTGCGAGAACGAGAAATCAGACGTTGTCGGACCCCAGCGGCCGGTATGGCTGATCGACCAATGTCTGCGGTCGTTGTAATTATAAGTATCTGTTCCGGTCAAAGCGATTGTATCGCCGACATTGCCTTCACGACGCACACGGGTGACGCCGCCTTCGATGAAAATATCATGATCTTCATTCGGCGTAATTGTCAGCTTTCCGCCCAGATCACCGTCGCGCTGTTCCTGCGTACCATTGAGGAATTTATCCTCACTGCGCTTCAGACCGCGTCCCCAGGCCTGAACACCGACAACGTCAGGTACCAGTGGTCCGCTGACATAGAAGGAAGCCTGTCCGCTGTTGCCGTAGCGTGATTTGGTCTGCACGGTACCGTCAAGGGTCAGTTCACCATGCCATGCATCGTCAACTTTACGGGTAATAATATTGATAACGCCACCCATGGCATCCGAACCATAGAGCGAAGACATCGGCCCGCGCACCACTTCAATCCGCTCGATGGCCGATGCAGGCGGAACAAAACTCTGTTCAAAACCGGCATTACCATTGGTGCGGGCATCGCGGGTACTCTGGCGCTTACCGTCAACCAGAATAAGCGTATAGGCACCCGGCAAACCGCGAATATAAATATCCTGCTCATTGGCGATACCGGTCACGCTGACACCCTGCACACTGTTAAGCGCATCGGTCAGGTTGCGGAAAGCACCTTTTTCCAGCTCTTCGCGCGGCACAACAGTAATGCTGGCCGGTGCATCTTTAACATTCTGTTCAAAGCCGGTGGCTGTGACAACAATCTGATCAAGACGCACAGTACCTGCCGGCGCTGCAGCCTGCTCAGCGGACTGATCCGCAACTTGTTCCGTTGGTTGCTCGGCCTGCGCTTCAGCCGCAACCGGCTTTTTTTTAACAGCCTGTGCCTGAGCCGGAAGGGCGAAAGACAGCATTGTTCCGGCCAGAATTGTGCCGCATGCAAGAGCTGCGAGACGACGCATTTTGACCCGTTTTAACATCTCAGATCCGGAAACTGTCTGAATTTCCGCTCTTGAATGTCCGATATCTGTCATTTCAATTGCCCTCTGCCACAAATATGAGTTATTTACTCCCCTTATGTGTGGCAAGGTAACAGGTCAATCGCCATGTTTCAGACTTATTCCAACATCAGTTTTTTGCATTCCGCACAATGAAGATATCGCACCGCCTGAAAAAAGCTTTGCTCAGCATCAAAGCCGGAAGGAACAGTTAAATGCGTGAAAAGACTGTGCCTGATGACAAGAAGTCAACCAAAGACAGCACAAACAGCGCTTTGCCCTCATCCCGATTAGGGCAGTTAAGGCTGTTGATAGCTTTGGATACATTGCTTGTGGAGGGCAGTGTGCAACAGGCTGCCAAGCGTATGAATCTCAGCGCTCCGGCAATGAGTCGCCTGCTCAGTCAAATTAGAGAGGCCTTCAACGATCCCATTTTAGTGCGTTCCGGCCGCCGGATGATCCCCTCTCCGCGCGCAGAAATGCTGCGGCTGCGTCTGCGTGCTCTTGCAGATGAAGCAGAAAATCTGCTCAGCCCCGACCTGCCGGTAACTCAGACACCGGCGGAAACCGGCTGGCAGCAACAGGCCTTGCTCGCCGTTCCGCCTTTATCGCTCAGAACACCACTGATCGGCGGGCAACCCAGCCCCAAACAACTCGCCAATCAGCTCGCTAATCTGAGCAGCAGTCATGATCCTGTTTTACGGTTTTCGCGGTTTCTGGGCATACTCGGTCGTGGTGCCGGTAACAGCCGTCCGCTGACGATTGAGGAGGCAGAGGAAGCCTTTTCCCTGATCCTGCAGCAACAGGTTGATCCGATGCAGGCCAGCGCATTTTTCAGCCTGATCCATTATCGCGGAACAGCCGCTCAGGAACTGGCAGGCATGGTCAGGGCTGCACGCCAATATTATCAGCTGGATGATACATTCAGTCCGCAGGCGGATCTGGACTGGCCGGCCTATCTCTCCCCCAACTCACCACGTGCACCATGGTTTTTACAGGCCGCCAAACTGCTCGCACAGGCCGGATATAAAATCGCACTGCATGGCAGCAATGGCAGCGGCATGAATAGCGGTAAGATTGAACAGGCAGCACATGCGCTTGGCATTCCTGTTGCACAAAACCTTGCCGATGCCCGTCAGATACTGAAAAACAGCCACATTGTCTATATGCCATTAACAGGTTTTGCGCCTGCTCTTGCATCGATGATGGCGCTCTATCCGCTATTTGCCGCGCGCTCTCCGGTGGGCGACTGTGTACATCTTCTCAATCCGTTGCAAGCGCGTGCCAGCCTGCTGGGTGTATCCCGACCGGCCTATCGGGAACTGCACAGAGATACGGCAAAGCTGTTGCAGGAACTGCCGGAAACGCATAGCACTGCTGTTTATGGAAACAGCCAGCGACAATTGACCGTTCTCAGCGGCAACCGCGATGTTGCGGAGTTTTATCCTTTCTGTGTGGCAACACTTTTAAGCCTCAGCGGCACGGAAAGCTCTGACATTATTATAAAAGCACTGCATGAGCCGGAAGCCCTGCCCCGTATCGGCATGGATTCCTTTGAATATTGGCAGGCTATCTGGGCAGGAACTGCCATTGACCCGCGTCTTGAAACCGTTGTCACAGCAACAGCGGCGCTCGGCCTGATGACATTGCACAATGATCCCGACTTCAGCGCCTGCCACACCAAGGCAAAGCAACTCTGGCAGCAGCGCCACAATAAATAAACGGCACCTCCCGAAGAAGGTGCCGTTTAATCACTGTCAGGTGCCCCGCCATTTCTGTGTCTTGCGCAGCAGCATTTGCGACAAGCCATAATGCACAAGCCGTGCCGCGACATTGGTATAGAAGATCATCATCCCCATAGCGGCAGCGGGTGCCACATCCCCTGCATCATCCATATTCAGCACGGCCACGGAAGCCAGCGTAGTATGAGCAGAATACAGGAACACCACGGCGGAGACTGTCGTCATCGCATTGACGAACAGGTAGATTGAAATATCCAGAATGGCCGGCAGACATACCGGCACGGTCACCCGCGCAAATAATTTGTAGAATGGTTGTTTGAGTGATGCCGAAACCGATTCAAATTCCGGATCCATCTGTTTCAGTGCGGTCAGCGCCGTCAGATGGGACACTGTATAAAAATGCGTCACGGTACAGATGACAAGGATGATCATTGTCCCGTAAATAGTGCTCAGCGGGTTGGCCGGATTGTTAAAGAAGAAAATATAGGCAAGCCCCAGCACCATCCCCGGCACAGCCATTGGCAGCATAGCCAGAAACTGGAACAAGGCGCGGCCTTTAGCAAAGCCCTCGGTCTTCTCAACCGCATAGGCACCGACAAACACAACCACAGTTCCGATAATCGCCGTCAGAAAAGCCAGCTGGATAGAATTATAATAGGAACTCCAGCCACCGCCATCCATACGCCCGAACTCAAAATTGCGCAGGCTGAGGCTCAGATCATAAGGCCAGAATTTTACGATGGCCGCTAATTGGCAGACCAGCAAAAGGCCGGTGATGAAAACAGCTATCAGAGCGCAATAAAGCAGGCACAGATTGTCAAACAGCGGTTTCTTTTTCGGAGCAAACGGCACCGCACGCGCAGATAACAAGGCAACCTGTTTGCGCTGGATAACTCTGTCAACGGCAAAGGCGATCACAGCGGGAAACAGCAGCATCACAGAGACAACGGCACCGATTTCAAAATTCTGCTGGCCGATAACCTGCTTATAAATATCCACCGCCAGCACATTATACTGGCCGCCGATAACCTTTGGCAGACCAAAATCCGTGATAACCAGATTGAACACCACAAAAGCTGCTGAAATCAAACCATAGCGGGCACCCGGAACTGTCACAGTCCAGAATGTGCGCCATTTGCTTGCCCGCAGGGAATCCGCGGCCTCATAATGACGGGCATCCGACACAGCCAGAGCCGTTGAAATAATCATCAAGGCATGGGGAAAAGTAAAGAAAACCGACCCCAGCACAATGCCCAGCGGCCCGTAAATCGGCAGGCCGAACAGCAGCTCTTTCAAAATCCCCTGATTACCGAACAGATAGATCAGCGCAATCCCCGGCAACAGTGACGGCACAAGAATTGGCATCACCGCCACCAGCTTGAAAAAGCCTTTAAAGCGCATTTTGGAACGGTTGAGCGCATAGGCAAAACCAAAAGCCAGTGAAACGGTGAGCACCATGCTGACCAGCGCGATCACCAGAGAATTCCTGATCGACTGAAACAGCGCCGGTGATGAAAAATAAGTGCGATAATTATCCAGCCCTGTCGTTTGATGCGGCATCAGCATGACACGGCGAAAATTATTGGAATCCACCTCCTGCCATTCCTGCCCCTGATAGGGAGCAGAGCCGATCAGAAACCGGCTGTTATCCGTCAAACCACGGATGCGATAATGCTCGAGCCCGCGAAAGCTGAATTCCGGAAACAAGGCAACCGGAGACAAACGGCCACTATTGGAGGTTGCCAGCTCATCTTCTGAAATGGTTTTCAGTTCAGCATTCAGCTGGCTCAAAGACTGCGCGGGAGCCCAGTTACCTTTGCCGTCACCAACCTGCACTTCATAGTTTTCCAGCTGAAACTGGTAACTGGCAAAAGATTTGGACAGCATCACATAAAGCGGCGCCGCCAGTGTTATCAGCAGATACGCGCCGATAATCAGCATCATACCGCGCTTGATCCAGTCGTCCGAACTGACCTTCTGACGGATAGCCTTGCCCGCCGGCATGAGCGGCGCGGTAGAATAATCGCTTACAGCACTCATCGCCTGCCCTTTCCGTCAAAAATCAGCAAACGGCTTTTCGGCAATTCAACAAGAATAGTCATACCCTCTGTCAGGCCGAGGCGACGTTCCGCATTGATGGAAAAATCTGCTATCAGCTGCTGGTTTTGCAAATAGGTGCTGCGCATATGCGTGCGCCAGAAAGAGCCGAGAAATTCCATGGCTTCGATCTGCACCTCAATCAGATTTTCCCCGTTTCCGGCAGAGGAACTCGCATCCACAGCACGGCCATGGGGGATCACATCATTCGGCCTGATCACTGCAACCGCCTCACTGCCCTCCGGCAGATTATGTTCATTGCATTGCAGAACCAGATCACCGGAAAATGCAGTACCATCCGCACCGATTGTGACCGGATTTTTATTGGTCTCCCCGATAAAATCCGCCACAAACAGGCTGCTCGGTTGGCGATAAACATCAAGCGGCGTGCCAACCTGTTCGATTGTCCCTTTATTCATCACCACGATACGATCAGCCATAGCGAGCGCTTCTTCCTGATCGTGGGTGACCATGATTGTTGTCACGCCGAGCTTGCGCTGCAATTCTTTAATCTCGTGGCGCAAATGAACGCGCACTTTGGCATCAAGCGCAGAAAGCGGCTCGTCAAGCAGCAAAAGCCCGGGAGAAATCGCTATCGCCCTTGCCAGCGCAATACGCTGCTGCTGTCCGCCGGAAAGTTGTGAAGGGTATTTTTTCGCCTGATCTGCCAGTCCCACCAGTTCCAGCAATTCGGCAACACGCTGCGTAATCTCGGCGCGTGATTTCTTCATATTTTCAAGCCCGAAGGCGATATTCTTTTCAATGGTCAGATTGGGAAACAAAGCATAGGACTGAAAAACAATCCCGTAATCGCGTTGGGCAGGCGGTAGGCAGGAAATATCTTTGGAAGCCTGATGAACCGTCCCCCTTGTCTGCAGATCCAGTCCTGCAATGGCACGCAGCAATGTGGTCTTGCCGCAACCGGAAGGCCCGAGAAAACAGATAAACTCGCCTTCTCTGATTTCCAGATTGATGTCTTTCAGCGCATAAAACTCTCCGAAAGCTTTCCAGAGGCCGTCAACCTTGAGATATTCCTGTCTGTTTGCTGCCGCATCGCCGGCATTATATGCCTGCTGACCGATACGAACAGCATCTGTAGCCATTTCATGTTTCACGAATTCATTCCTCTGGACTGACATGGTCACACTCCCTGAACGAACGCGGAAAAGCCCGCGTTCGCAGTCGCATTATGCGTGTCTGTTAGAGCAGCTTCGGAAAACACGGGAACCGGTCTGTGTCCGAAACCATATGAAGACAGAAGTTCTGCCGCTCAATGAGACAGCGTCCCGATCAGCCTTTGGATTCAGATTTTGAATCGTACCGTTTCGACCATTCTTCCAGAATGGCTTTGCGGTTATTCGCCGCCCATTCCAGATCATTTTTAATCATCTTCTTTTCGAGATCAGCAGGAATATGTTCCACAGGCTTGGCGATACCCGGCAGCGCGACCACGGCAAAACTCTTATTGAGCGCTTCCATGGCATTTGGTGTCAGTGTCCAGTCCATCAGGGTTTTGGCGGCATCCATATTCGCTGTACCGGCCATAATCGCCACGGCCTCGGACTCCCAGCCGGAACCTTCTTCAGGGAAAATAATATCCACCGGCGCACCGGCACTCTTTACCTGAGAGGCAGGGAATTCAAAGGAAACGCCGATCGGTATTTCACCCGCACCGGCCATTTTGCACGGTTTGGAGCCGGAATGCGTGTAATTGGCGATATTCTCATGCAGGGCATCCATATAGTCCCAGCCGCCCTTTTCGCCGAACATCTGCAACCATGACGAAACATCAAGGAAGCCGGTGCCGGACGATGCCGGATTAGGCATGACCACATGGCCTTTATATTCAGGCTTGGTCAGGTCTTTCCAGCTTGCCGGCGGTTTCAGGCCAAGTTTCTCTGCTTCAACCGTATTGAAACAGACCGCGGCCACATAGGCATCAAGCCCGATCCAGCTGGTCGGGCGATCCTTATCCACAAAACGCGGATCCAGCTTATCGACATCTTTCGGCGTGTAAGGCTCAAGCATACCTTCATTTTTAAGGATCAGCAGCGATGTGGCCGCAATACCCCAGACAATATCGGCCTTAGGATTGTTCTTCTCGGCCAGCAGCTTGGCGGTCATGACTCCTGTGGAGTCACGTACCCAGTTCACTTTAATATCCGGATGATCCTTATTAAAAGCTTCTGCAAAACGTTGCAGATCAACCGCTTCAAAAGCAGTATAAACAGTCAGTTCTGTTTGTGCATAAGCACTTGATGCCAAAGCAATACCGGCAGCAAGGGACAGAATAAAAGCGCGATGCTTTTTCATTTCATATTTCCCCATTGTTATATCAGCTTTTTGTTATGTGTTTGATAGCTGATTGCTTATTTTTATACCTGCTTTTGCAGGCTGTTCCCTCTTATGGCTCCTCATAGTGCGAACCGCAGTTCAATAAGTAAAATCTATTTATTTTATACATCGCCCTCCAAAACTTATAGGTTAGAGAGCGTTTCCTCCGGACAGAAAAATCTATGCGCCTTCCAATATCGCTCTTTCGACAACGGACAGTGCCTGTTCAAGCTCCTGCTGAGTAATGATGAGCGGCGGTGATAAAGTCAGCACATTGCCCTGACTGATCTTGAAACTGACACCGCCCTCCAGACAGCGATAATAAACCGCCTCAGCCAGTGCATTATCCGGCTCACGGCTGTGCCGGTCGCGCACCAGTTCCACGCCGAACAGCAAGCCACGACCACGCACATCTCCCACATGCGGTGAGCGCAACTGCAATTCCCGAAGACGGTTCATCGCATATTGGCCAAGCTCGGCCGCACGCTGCACCAACCCTTCTTCCTCAATAATCTGAATTGTGGTGAGTGCGGCGCGTGTCGTCACCGGATTTTTCTCATGCGTATAATGCCCGATCGCATAATCACCGCATACATCCAGATCACGGCGAACAATTGCCGCTGCGATCGGCAGCATACCGCCACCCAGCGACTTACCGAGCACAATCATATCCGGTGTCACGCCATCATGATCGGACGCAAAAAACTTGCCCGTCTTGCCAAGTCCGGTCGGAATTTCATCAAAGATCAGCAAAGTCCCGTGACGGTCACAAGCCTCCCGCACTTTTTGCCAGAAACCGGGCGGCGGCGGATAGGGTGTGGCGCGCATCGGCTCTGCCACCACAGCGGCAATATCACCCTCGCGTTCCAGCACAAAAGACACAATATCCGCACAGGCAATGCCGCAGCTCTCAGGCCCTTTATGCTTATAATGACAGCGATAACAGGCAAAAGGCGGCACATGCTCTGCGCCGGACAATAAAGGCCCAGCAATACCCGAACGGAATGTTGCTTCCCCGCCGACTGAAGAGGCGCCAAAGCCCGCCCCATGAAAGGCATCCCAGAAAGAAAGGGTTTTAAATCGTCCTGTGGCTGCCCGCGCCACTTTCAGCGCCACCTCAATGGCATCTGACCCGCCGGTGGTGAACAGCGTTTTGCCCAGATTGCCCGGTGCTATTTCAGCTAGCTTCTCGGCCAGTTCAATCGCCGGTTCACAGGTAAACCGGCGTGGTGCAAAACTCAGATCATCCATTTGCTGTTTCACGGCAGCAATCAGTTTGGGATGGGCATAGCCGATATGATGAGCACTGTTGCCGTGAAAATCCATAAAACGACGCCCGTTGGCATCTTCAATCCAGATGCCCTGCGCCTTAACAATCGCTGTGAGGCAAGGACTGGAAAGGCTCTGATGCAGAAAAACATCCGCATCACGGCGCAGCACTTCCTCCATGTGAGAACTGTTTTGCTGCGCCTGCCATCGCTGCCTTGCCTCGGAGCGGTTGGACTCGCCCTCTGTGTGCACTGCCAGTTTCATACTCGCCGCCTCCCCGAACGGTTTTCAGATAATGTGGCGGTTGCGATACATGTGCCTGTTATAATTTATTGCATTTTGCGTATCGCGAACCTTATCTCAGACTTTTACCCGCGTCTCACTCCCATGGCAGTGAGAAGGTTTTGACATTGGTGAAGCTTTTCATCGCTTCAATCACACCTTCTTTATAACCATTGCCGGAATCTTTAATCCCGCCGAAAGGCGACATCTCAATACGGTAACCCGGCACTTCCCAGATATTGACCGTGCCGACATTGAGCCCGCGGATATATTTCTGCATACGCCGGTAATCATTGGTGCAGACACCGGATGACAAGCCGAAATCTGTCGAGTTGGACAGCGCAATCAGCGCATCATCATCATCCGGCGCGCGAATAATCGGAATAACCGGTCCGAAAGTTTCCTGCATCACCAGTTCCGAGCTGTGCGGCACTTCGTCAACCACAATCGGTGGCAGTAAAGCGCCCTGACGACCCGGATCATAGAGAATTTTTGCCCCCTGCTCGGCTGCCATATAGACCAGTTTTTCAAACCGTGCGGCAGCCTGTTCATGGACGACGGTACCGAGTTCTGTTTTCGGGTCCATCGGATCACCAAAGCGTATTTTCTTTGCCCGTTCCAGCACCATCGGTACAAAACGGTCGGCCACGCTTTCCTGACACAAAATACGTTTAACGGCTGTGCAGCGCTGGCCGGAGTTTTTCGTCGCCCCCGCCACAGCAAGATCGGCCGCTTTTGCCAGATCATCATCACTCAGATCATTGAGAATAATCAGCGGGTCATTACCGCCGAGCTCCAGTACTGTGCGTTTATAGCCCGCAGTATTGGCAATCATCTTGCCCACAGGAACGCCGCCGGTAAAGGTGATCAGATCAATATCCGGATTGGTAATCATTTCCGAGCCGATATCCTTCGGCAGGCCTGTCACCACCGACAGCATTTCCGGCGGCAATCCGGCTTCATACATAATATCGCACAGCAGCAATGCGGTCATCGGTGTCAGCTCGGTCGGCTTTACCACCACGCAATTATTGGTGGCAATCGCCGGTGCCACTTTATGCGAAACCATATTCAGCGGATGATTGAACGGCGTAATTGCAGAAATCGCACGCAATGGCTCACGGAATGTGAAAATCTTGCGGGCTTTGCCGTGCGGTGTCAGATCGCAGGAGAATATCTCACCGTCATCATGCAGGCACATCTGTCCTGCAAGCGTAAACACGTCATAGGCACGGCCGACTTCGTAATAGGAATCCATCTTGGAGATGCCCAGTTCCGAAGTAATCAGATCAGCCATTTCCTCTTTGCGCGCCACCAGCAATTCTGCTGTGCGCAGCAGGATTTTCTGCCGTTCATAGCGTGTCAGCTTCGGCTTATAGGCTGCGGCAATTCTGAAAGCCTCGCGGGCGTGTTCGGCACGCCCTGCCGGAACCGTACCGATAACCGCATTTGTGTAAGGATAATGCACATCAAAAACGGCATCCGCATCGACCTTTTTACCGGCGATCCGCATAGGCTCATGTCTGGTTTTAATGATTGTTTCCGGCTTCACCACAAAGGCTCTCCCTTCAATTCACCCCACCGGAAACCGTTCTGATCTTAAAATCAGAGATCGGTTTACCGGCACGGGGGAATGTTTTTCCTCAATTTACGACTGAGCTACCGCAGCTGTAACCGCATAGAAAAACGCATCAAAATTACGCAGAACCGGTGCTTCCGGCAAATCCGGCATCTGACGGTTCACAATGAAAGGCACGGCCTGTTCTGTCAGCCCGCCATGCGAGCGCAGAGGCTCATTTAATGCTGCAAGATCATGGCGATACTCACTGGTGCCGATGGCTTTATTCTCCGATGACACCAGAACAATATCGCCGATACGGTCTTGAGGCAGCTCAAAACGCTCAGCAGCATCAGCATTGTTCAGCACCACATCAATACCTTCAATGGCAGCCAGCCGCTTCATAATATCACCGATATCCGTACCATCCGGCAGATAGGCTGTTGCAAAAGAACCAAGCGCGCCGTGATGCACCACATAAGGATCTGTAATCGGCAGAATAACCCGCGCTGCATCTTTGCCCAGCCAGTCGTCAAGAACGTCCTGCACATAGACAACATCCGGTGAGCCATCAGCCTTATGTTTCGGCTTCATGCCGTGATCTGCCGTCACCACAATGGCCGCGCCTAAAGCATCCAGCTCGGCCAGATATTTGTCGAACATTTCATAAAACGCATTGGCCTGCGGCACACCCGGTGCATATTTATGCTGCACATAGTCTGTTGTGGTCAGATACATCACATCAGGCCGGAAAGTTTTGAGCAGCTTCACACCGGCAGCGAACACAAATTCTGAAAGCTCTGCGGAATAAACCTCCGGCACCGGCATACCCAGCCATTGTGATGCATTATCAATGCCGTTTTCCGCTTTCGTTGTCGTATCGGAACGCTCTGCTGAAAAACAAATCGCACGATTATCTCCGAATTGCAGACCAGCTCCCAGCAAAGCCCGCAGCTTGTCTTTGGCGGTCACAACCGCGACTTTCGCACCGGCATCATAGAAGCCTTTGAAAATGGTCGGCGCACGCAGAAAGCGCACATCATTCATCATCACTTCCGTACCGGTTTCACGGTCATAGAGATAGTTACCGCAAATGCCGTGCACTGCAGGCGGGCGCCCTGTGGCGATGGAAAGATTATTCGGATTGGTAAAACTCGGAATAACACTATGCGCTGTGCGCACTGTTCCGGTCTCTTTAATGCGTTTCAGTGTCGGCATCAGCCCCGCAGCAATTGCCTCATCCAGATAAGCCGGTTCGCACCCGTCAAGGCAGATCGCGATAGCGGGGACGTTCGGCCAGTTATAATCACGGCCGTTCACGGTTACGGTTACCTTGGTCATCTTGTTCACTTCATTATCCTCCGCAGGCGGCATTACGCTAACCTGCTGTTTTAAATTTAAAACTCAGGCTGCGAGCTTGGCGCGTTCATCCAGTGCGGCGGCTGGCGGGGCAGCTGTGTCCACACCCATTTCTGTCAGGCTGTCTGCGGCGGCAGCAACAACCTGCCGCATGATATTGGCATCCATGCGCCCGATGCAGCCGACACGGAAACTGTCGACAACGGTCAGCTTACCCGGATAAATGATGAAGCCTTTATCCTTCATCAGATCATAGAAACGGGAAAACTCGAATTTCGGATGAGCAGGATTGAAGAAGGTTACGATGATCGGCGACAGCCAGCGATCTCGCAGCAGCGTTTCAAAACCCAGCTGGCGCATCCCCTCCAACATCACATCACGATTATTGGTATAGCGTGCCAAGCGTCCTTCAGCACCGCCTTCGGCTTCATGCATACGCAATGCAACCAGAAACGCAGCAACCACATGGGTCGGCGGCGTGTAGCGCCACTGGCCGGTTTTATTCATCGTTGCCCATTGTTCATATATGTCGAGGCTCAGAGAATGGCAGTTGCCTTTAGATGCTTCCAGCACGCTTTTGCGGGCAATCACAAAGCCAAAACCGGGCACACCTTCGATACATTTATTGGCCGAGGAGACCATGGCTTCATAGCGGATTTTATTCACACTCAGATCAACCGCGCCGAAAGCACTCATACTGTCGACAAGCAGCTTGCGCCCCTTGGCATAAACAACTTCTGAGATTTCCGCGACCGGATTGAGAATGCCGGAACTGGTTTCGCAATGCACCACAATCACATGGGTGATTGCCGGATCGGCATCCAGTGCCTGCGCAACCTCATCCGCACGTGGCGGGAGATAGTCTCCCTTGTCAATTTTACTATGAGCACGCCCCAGATAATTCAGTGTCTGCACAATGCGCTGCCCGTAAGCACCGTTCATCAGCACCAGAATTTTGCTGTCTTTCGGCAGAAATGTCCCGAGCATGGCTTCAACCGCAAAGGAGCCGCTGCCCTGTATCGGCACACAATCAAATTCATGTTTGTCATCACCGGCAACACGCAGCAAACGCTCACGCATTTCGGCTGTCATTGCCCGAAAATCACCGTCCCATGAGCCCCAGTCCCGCAGCATCGCCTGCTTCACCGCATAATCGGTGGTCAATGGTCCCGGTGTCAGCAAATAGGGTTCTCCCAATGCCGGTGCCAGAAACTGATTGGCTTTCCAGTGCGGAAGCATATCTGCTTCTGACTGCGATCGTTTTTCACCGGCTGATTGCATTTCCTGTCCCTCCGGATAGCTTGCATAAATGCGAATTTGCTTCATCCTCAGGCAAAGGTAATTATTTGTAAAATCGTTATTTCAAATCAAATTATAAGTTTTACAGATATAACTTGTGCCGGAATTCCTCTGTGTTAGAGTTCGTTTTACAGTCAGAAAACACTCGGCATCAGGAGAAATCCATGCGCTATGTTCAGTTACGGGCGTTTCATTATGTGGCAATTTCCGGCGGATTTTCCCGCGCTGCGGAAGCTTTATGCCTGACACAGCCTGCTATTTCCGATCAGGTGCGCAAGTTGGAAGAAGAATATGATGTTCTGCTTTTCAACCGTCATAAGAAACAAGTCAGCCTAACCGATGCCGGTGTAAAACTGCTGGAGATCACGCACCGGCTATTTGAAGTAGAGCAGCAGGCACTGGATTTCCTGTCAGAATCGCGGGTGCTGCGTGCAGGTAAATTGCGTATTATGGCCGATGCGGCACACCATATTCTTGGTATTCTCGGAGCCTTCAGGGAGAAGTATCCCTCCGTGCAAATCAGCGTGCAAACCGGCAATAGTGAGGAAGTTATCTCCAGCCTCTATCGCTATGAAGCGGATATCGGCGTGCTGGGCGAAGTACCCAAAGCAAGGGACTTTCTCGTCCATAAGCTGAACTCTTCTCCGATCATCGCCTTTGTCGCCAGAGATCATCCGCTCAGCCGTTTTTCTAATATTGACCTCGCAGAACTGCTGCAATGGCCGCTGGTCTTTCGTGAAAAAGGCTCAAAAACGCGCCAGAAATTGGAAGATCTCGCGCTTGAGAAGAATGTCGTGCTGAAACCTGCTATTGAGGCAGAAGGCCGCGAAGCCGTTCGTGAGATTGTTGCAGGCGGTGCCGGTATCGGCTTTGTTTCATTAGCCGAATTCAGCAATGACAGCCGCTTGCATCCGCTTTCGATCAATACGCGTGAAGAGCTGATGGATGAAACGCTGATCTGCCTGCAAGAGCGTAGCAATGGCACACTTATCAATGCATTTTTTAAAATTGCATCCGAAAGTGATACACACAATATTATCAAGAATTAACAAGTAAAAACCCCGCCGGAATAATCCGGCGGGGTATCAATATCAAACTTTTTTATAAACTATGCCGCGGGCAAGCCAGCAGCCGATTGTCAGCCCCGAAATCGCACCGGACGCATCTCGTTCGGCCACCACAGTCCAGTCTCCCGGCGCCGGTGCATCCATTCCCCGCTGACATGGCAAAAGCCAGATATCTTCAGCAATAGCATAAAGCGGCTGCATTGAGCCCTTACCTAAAAAGCCTTCAAATGCTGCATAGGCGGCGCTACCTGCAATTTCACAGACAAAATCAGCATCCATTTCCGCGCAATGATAACGTCCGGCAATATCCTGTCGCCCGTTTCCGGAAACACGATGCAATTTTGCGGAGAGGTTTTCCCCATCGCGACGGAGAACGATCTCATCACCCTTACGCTGCAAAACCATTCCCGAAGATTGCAGACTGCCATCAGCCTGCATATCCATCATTTCAGGTGATGTACCAAAACGCGCATGAACCTGCCCACCGACAGCCGGTATAAGGCTAAGACTCAGTTTCGTGGCCGGATCAAAATAATTTCCATACCAATCTACATCGACCGGCAGGGCTTCAGTTTTTGCTTTAGGAATGCCCAAAGCAGCACGCATCAACTGCTCAGCTGCACCATAGGCGCTGGCCTGATGATTAAACATCACAATAACAGATACACGTGCATCAGCCGCATGGAACCGCTGGCAGCGCCAGCCGCGCAGCGCCCCGCCATGACCGGTAATTTTAACATTGTCAAAATTGACATGGTTAAGACCATAGCCGTAACAAGCCGGTTTACCATCCGTGTAAAATTGCGGACGGGACAAACGGTTATAAATACCGTTTTCGTCTCCACGCGTTGCATCAATGAACTGATCCCACGCAATCATATCATCCAGAGAGGCACAGACACCTGCATCCCCGCTCCAGTGAATATTATTCACTGCCGGTGTAAAACCGGAGACAATATTGCCCTCATAACCGATTGCATCGCCAGGCGTCACAGATGTATCAGGGAAAAGTCCGGCAGTTTTCATGCCTGCAGGCAGGAAAATACGCTCACGCAGAAGTTCATCCAGTGAACGACCGGCTTTCTCTTCAATCAAAAAAGACAGCAGACGGAAATTGCCGTTATTATAGGAATAATGTGTACCGGTTTCAAAATGGGTTGTCCGGATTTTTCCAAGAAGCTGACGTGCATCATCTGCCGTAAAAACACCTTCCGGATCAGCACCATTAACTACAGTCAGCGCCCAGTAATCCCGCAGGCCGGACTGATTATTGCATAGATCAGCAATTGCAGGGCGTTTACCTTCAAAGTCAGGCAGATAGCTAGCAAGCGCATCATCAAGAACAGAGGCTTCACCAAAGATATCCAGCAAGGCTGCACAGGTAAATTCTTTGCTGACGGAGCAGATCGGCATCATGGTCGCCGCACTCATCGGCACCCTTTTCTCCAGATCCGCATAGCCCCAAACCTGTTTCGCTATAACCTCACCATCTTTGAGAACCGCAGCGACGCCACCCGGTCCTTTATATTGTTCGGAGAGGCTCAGCATCACAGTATCAATTGCTGATTTATCAACGGCTTGCATAACTTCCATTCCCGCTTATGTGTCTTTGCACTCAGGCATAAGCCACTCACCTTCACAGCTCAAGAGGGATTATCTGCCTGTAATGCCGCAGGATCAGACATGACTGTTAAACGGCAGGCAAAGCAGCTACTAAACCAACCACACCTCCCCTCCTCTTGCATGTTTTAAATACGAAAAGCCCCGCGCATTTCTGCCGGGGCTTGGGATGTTTTATTGGGAGATTTGGTTGCGGGTTTGGCTTTTTCCGGTTCGTCGTGCGATTGATATTGTATCACTTGCTTTCCCTCCTCACCCTTCAGGTTATGAGCGTGATGAGGTGAGAGCGTATAGAAATCGATTGCTTATCGATTTTAGCTCGAACGGGCTGGTCCCGGATGCATTGACACGCCTATGGGAATGGGGTCTGGATCGTAGTTTTAATTGCTTTGAGGAGATTTGGTTTCGGGTTTGGCTTTGTACCGTTCGTCGTGCGATTGATATTGTATCACTTGCTTTCCCTCCTCACCCTTCAGGTTATGAGCGTGATGAGGTGAGAGCGTAAAGAAATCGATTGATTATCGATTTTAGCTCGAACGGGCTGGTCCAAGATGCATTAAGACGCCTATAGGAATGGCGTCTGGATCGTGGCTTTATTGCTTTGAGGGAAGTTTGGTTGCGGGGGCACGCAACTACCGATACCGACATTCGTTGCAAGTAGCTATCTAGCACGGTTTAAAAGAGAGATACCATCACTCCCTCTAGCAGATCCATGTGTGTCACAGTACACAATACCCGTCACCAAAACGTCGAAGAACTGCCTGCAAGCACCTAGTGTCGCTGGTCAAAGCGCCACCGCCTGTACCATAGGCACCGCCAAGCTCGAGAGCAAGAAGGACAGAAAACAGCCGTTTTCTGTCCGCCATATAAGCGTCTGGCTTAGACCCGGTGACGGACGGTCGGCTCTGGTAGGTTTTTTTGATCAAGCCAGACATCTGGCCGCTCTTCAAAGCACCATATTCGCATGCCTTTCGGAGATAAAATGCTAACCGACCCAGAGGGTCGGTCGAAACTTTTATCGCTTGAGGTGATCAACTACGCTTCGAAGTTGTCACACAGAAGAGGCCCAGGTCTCCGAGTGCAGAGGAAGTGACCACGAATTCGCTGCGTAGTGCCTCAATTTGGTCGCGACCCTCGGCATCGGTGAGTACAACAACTCTTTCACAACCTTCAACCAGAATGCGCAGAGGGTAGGCGAGAGAGGTGAAGCCACCGACATACCCCTGCGCAAGACGGACGGCTTCCTCAACAGTGCAGCGCATCCTGATCTCATCGTCCACCAAGGCTATCGTCCCGAAGCCACCGCCCCGATAGGCGATATAGTCCTCGAAACCCTTATCGGCCAGAAACAACCGCATGGAGCCAGAGACGTCGATCATCATCGCATCGCACGGCGTCGATACAGGAGCGCCGGTGCCGCTGAGCAAGACACAGGGCATGATGGCCCGAACTCGCTCCTTAAACTCCTCCAATCGTGCGACATTCAACGGCGTGAGGTCTCCTATCTGAAAGCGGCGCTCCTCAGTCGCCGCATCGACGCCTGCTAGCATATCTGAGACGGGACCGTGGTTCACTAGTAGAATCTGGGCCTTGGGGTGGGCAGCAGCGTAATCAATCAAAACCTTGTGGAAGCGACTACGGGCCGCTTTTCGGTAGTGTTTGACCTCGATAACCATCAAGCATCGCTCGCCCTCGGGCGCGTCAACCCATAGCCCTAAATCGGGTTGCGCCCCGCGTTTCCGTCCCTCGCCAATGGGCGAATCTAATCGGGTGCGGCGTTCGCCCACAAGCCTCACCTCTGGGTCCACGTCCTTAATTGTAGCGAAAACCGTCTCCTTGAACGCGAAGATAATCCTGCCATCCTCGTGATGCAACTCGATCTCAGTTCTGGCGATGCTTGATAATTGCAAAGACTTCTATGGATGCGCGCGTGAGTCCCGAAGCGCCAATGTCCAGTGTCTGGACACACTACGCCCCTGTGTTTCGATCGGCGCGAAAGTCGGCAATAAAGGACCGAAATAAAAAGCGAGAGAAGAGTCTTCTCGGACAGGAAACTCCCGAGAAAATTTTCATCTCATCAGTGGAATAAGTTTATTTTCGGATGCGGCGCAGCGAGAGTTCGGTCTGGTGAAGCTGCGCCGCCCGCCCTAGAGTTAAATGGCAGAAATGGGGCCGTGTGCTGAAGGTCCGCTAGCTGGCAGAGTGCGGTAGATAGCTGTCATTACACTTTCCCCGACATCGACGATGCGAAGCTTTAATCTCACCCATCCTAAGGTCGTTCCTGACGCATTCTGGCGAGTTCGTAGACAGGTGGAGCGCCTTCCCCTTCCGGTACGATAACGTCGTCGTCCGGCCTTATAGCCATGGCATCGACATCATGCGGGCCGATCTGCCAGGCTTCCCGTACATGAAATTTCCGTTTGAGGATGGCAAGTTCCATGCGGAGTTCAGGCATTCCGGACGTATCAAAAAAGACGGGAACGAGGAAATAAGCTCCACAGGCCCTCACGTGTTCGCAGAACATTTCAAGGTTCCGATGATCGCCCACCGTCATTGTATTCATACGAGAGGTGTTGACGAATACCTTTCCGGGTTCTGCTGACAGCGTACCGAAGTCCTGTGTAATGTGCCCTCGATAATGAAACGGGTTTTGGCGATCTATGCCTTTGATGACCGAAAAATAAATCTCATCTTGGGTGTCATCGCTGCCGAAGCGGGCGAGCCACTCCTTGAAAACCGCTTCGCCCTTTGATGCATTTGCGAACATCAAGCCCAGAAACGGAGGCTGGCCCGGCTTTGCCACGCCGTACATCATACCTTTCCACTCGGCAGCATTCCAAAGCCGTGGATTTACGATTGCTCGAACGAGAACATGATCGTGGCTGCGAACTTCACCGAAAGCCTGCGGCATCTCTTCATCATCGTCCTCTGGGGGGGGCGGTAGTTCTATTGCCGTTGGGCTCGCAGGTGCATTCGGTGCCATTGGAAAGTTCTGATTGATGCAGTCATCCCAATCGGAAATACGGCCCGCATGAGTGCCGAACACCCTATTTCTAGAAATACCGGCTCGGCAAAACAACGTAGCTCGCTCGAACACGTTCTCGGTTCTTAACAATTCTTCGATAGTCTCGGCGGCATTGCGAAGCATGGCCACGCTTGCCAAAGCATGGATGCAGGAGAAGATGAGGTGTTCGTTGTACTTCCCGACATTATTCACTTCAGCAAGCTGCCAATCTCCCGGGACACAAACCTCCATCATGGAATCGTCGCCTTCGGCCACCGTTGCTTCCTGAAGGTTGTCGAGTTGGCTAATTCGAACCGTGAACTTTTCCGTATGTGGATATGCCCCGGCGTTGAGCAGCGTAGCAGCAAATCCCTCAAATGCTGCGGCATATGTTTCAGCCTGTAGGACCCCTTCAAGCGTGTTCGACGCCTCGATTTGAATCTCTACGCCCAATATTCTGGTTCGAACGCCATTGAACGCTTCATCAAAGAGTATGACTTTATTCGGGAGGCTGCCGCATGCGGGCTGCGAAGCCAGAAACGTCATCATTTCATGGATTTCGTGATCGTCCGTCCTCTCGGGGATTGAACCGTCAGCCTTCAGTTTATCAATGTGTCCGAGGCGATAAAGCAGTGCCAAACGCGCCGAAAACAGTGCTAGCCTATCCAGAACGTCCGGCAAGCTTTCCAGCCTGCGGATCTCTTCGGTTGGCTGAATTATGAGCAGGCAAGCAAGCAACTGATCAAACTTGGCGATCTGGTTCTTCAGCCTCTCCCCGCTTTCATCATCCAGCGGAGCATTGCTTCCGATAGCGTGTAGGAACCGAATGGCGCTAAGCACATCCACGACGTGGCCTAGCTGCAAAGACACCATTGCGAACAGATTCAGCGCCGGGATCGTTTCAACCCGCAAATCGCCCTCAGTTTCTGACAGCGCCAGATACTGGATGATTGATGCCAACGCAGTAGCGCGGGCCGCCCAACGAAGACCGGCTCCGCGATAGCCCACAGCTAGGTAGTAAAGTGCCTTGGCTTGATCCTCCCTGCTTTCATCTTTCGAAAGATGTACGACGGCACGGCCAAGCCATTTTATGCCGTCGATAGGCTTTTCAGCATCGAGCTTGCGTTCACCTTGCTGCAAATAAAGGCTTCCGGCCTTAATCTCCTTGCTGCGCTCGGCCATGAATTCCGCAAGTTTTTCGACCAGGGTATCAAAAACTTGACTATCAGGCGCGCTTTCGCCGATTGCCTCGACCATGGTTTCTAGCATATCAGCCGGAAACTCCCCCAAGCCCGCCGCTCTATCAATAATCCCGCAGAGAGCCTGCCAAATTTCGTCCAGATTTTCCCGCTTTCCGGAAAGCGACATTTCACTCATGCGGTGAAAAACAAGTAGTGTCTCCGCATGCAACGCATTGCTGGGTCGGGATTTATCGGCAGCCAGCTCTAAGAGCTTTTCCTTCAGCCGTTTTGACCTGTCTGCAAAGGATAATTCTTCGGGAGTCTCGTGTCCTTGGAACACCCGACCCACCAAAAGCTGATGGAGATTGCACACTTTGCTGATATGGAAGGCGTGCCCGCTCTTGAAGGCAATGGCCTCGACCTTTTCGTATTGATCCTGCACGGTCTCGATATCATCGAACCACCAAAACGCCGTCCAAGCATATTCGTATACGGCACGTAGATGCTGATAGCTCGCTCCGTATTTCTTTGCGTGGTCAATTGCCCGCTTAAAACGGCCTTCCGTTTCGAAGCGAGGCCTTTCGAGTTCTCTCGAAAGCCGTGCAGCTTCAAATGTATCGGAAACTGCCTGCGTCTGCTCTTGAGCGGTTGAACTCGGCTTTTTCAGCCCGGCTTCCAGTTCATCCAGTGCCTGCTGGCGCTTGAAATCTCTCGGTCCGAGCTTGACCTTGTCGGGTTCGTGTTGCCCAACCTTTAGATATTCATAAGCGAGGTCTTTATGACCGTGTGAAAATACGCGATCAATGATCCACTCCCGATCGAGAATCGTAACCTTGACGCCATATTCCTGCTGTAATTCGTCTTCTATGCGGAGACGATCACGCTGTCGTGCCGGGCGGCTTGTAAAGAAGATGATCCGGTCATAGCCACGCTTTGTTCCAACAATCCCTTTGATATCGGATCGTACCTTATCGGACCAGGTTTTCTTTGCACTGAATGCAAATCCCCAGCGCTCCGTGCCGCTTTTCCCGTCGCCAACATACCAGCGCTCTGAAATTCGCTCATCAACCGGGTAAGTCTCGGTGTCCACCTTACCGTCTCCCCCGCCTTCCGGCCCTGTTTGGGGGCGCAAATTGGGGCAAAGTTCCCGTTCGCTCAATTTGCGGCAAAAGACTTCGAATTCCTTATGCTGGTTGCGATCGGTGAGCGTGTTGAGATGGTGGCTCAACTCGGATTCGCTCAGCCTATAGGCGTCAGTGCATTCGCTGTCCGAATAAAGATACGGACGTCTGACCCGCATCATTTCAGACGGCGTAGGGAATCGATTCATCTTTGTTTCCTCTGCTCGAAAGAATAGCAAATTCCAATCGCTCAACTTCAGCTTCTTGTCGTGTTTCCTTTACTGATTGTCTCGCTCTATGATTGGTTTTCGATTTTATCGGACATTTCTTTTTAACCCTGGAAAGGCGGCTTTCAGGAGCTTCAACAAGCGGTGTGAACTGCCGAAAAGGGGCACTTTTCAGAACCGGTAAGCGGTCTGACTGCTTGCACGCGTTCACGAATGCTGTATTAACGATCAACATGAAGGCGCGAAACTACCACCTTTTCCATCGCCGGACGGAAAGGAATTGCAAAGCCTTTTATCACTACGCAACAACAGAGGCCGAGTTCGCCGTAACCGAATTTGAAATGTTCCCTGGATTGATGCCTATGCGATTTCCCCACTCTATTAGATTTGGGGGGCGGTAGTTACTATCATCCCGCCATCTTGCGAAAACTGAAAGATCGATTGTCTCATTGACCCTTACATGAGTTCCAGTAGATCCGACAAATGGTTCTCGCCCAATAAGTCGGTAGTCTCTCTTGCTCACCCAGGAATAGGTACCTCTGAGGAACTCTAGGTAGGAGTCCGAGATCGCGCCTCGATGTTCATCTCCATCTAGTTCAAGCTCGTTACGGAAAGCTAGTCCAAGCTTTGCAGCCTTTTCCATCATCCAACGCAGTGGTATCTGCGCCAAGGTATCGTTGAAGCAACCACCGCCAACGTTTGCATGAGCACCTACGAACCAGCGCTGTTCGACGCTCTCTATTGGCCTCATCGGAGCTGTCGTTGCGGCGCCAGCCTTCGTTCGAATTGTCCAGGGTGTTGGCGCAAATTTTGCTCGGTGTTCATCAATTGCGAGTGCGTGAAATCCGTGCCTGACCGGTTTACGGAGACCCGTATGATGAAACTTAAGTGTTGAAGTGCTGATACCCGAGAGACTGAAAGCCGGAACACCTAGTGCACCAACTGTATCCCAGACCCCCACCATTTCAATCGCCACCGGTCGCGAGTACTTCAGCATCCAGCGCTCCTCAAGCGTCATGCTTTCGGTATCAAACGTCGAAAGTTTGTAAATCGTGCGATCGTCATCGTTGCGGTACCGGTCATATAGCTGGTCTACACCCAGTGCTCCACCCGGCTTAAGAAGTCCACAAATGGAAATAAAGCCAGCGAGGCTCCGTGCCGTATGGGCTCCGCGACTGAACCCGAAGATAAAGATTTTATCGCCATCCTCGTAATTTTCGACGAGCCAGTTGTAAGCTTCCTGCACATTCTCAGTCAGGCCCTTGCCCCATCCGCCGCCAATTACCCCGTTGACGCCAGTGTCATAATAGCGAAGCTGTTGATGCCCTTGGAGGTCCTTGTCTGCGCAAAGCGAACGGAGACGCCATACATTTGTATTAGTGCCGACCGCATTCCACGTTCCGTCGAGGAATAGAGCAAGCTTCTTATTCGATACTGAAGGTAAACCAGCTAATTCCATTGAACCCCCGTGAAGTATTTGTCTGCAAGACTACGCTGATTCGGGAGCATTCGATATAAGTATCCCAGGAATGCGGATAGGCGGGTAGTAAGCTTCGAGCAGAAGTCGGCGCGACCGGGGCGGTCGTTTGTCAGCCTTGAGGCCGTCCCGGCTAGTGCGGGGCTCGTTATTTCGAAGTTTACTGACCGCGCGAACGGCGGCTTTCGCGGCGCAGTCGCGCGAATCCTGTCAGACCGCTTCCCATCCATCATGGTCGTTCGCAGCAAAAAAAGCAGAATGACAGCTTTGGAGTGCATGTAAATTGTACCGTAATGTCTACAATTGCGCGCGAAGCCGTCCTTCGTTCCGTTCCGCTAGACGGCAAATTGGGGCCTTTTCCAGCCCGTCCGCTCTATCGCACGTCGTGATCATCATAGTAGTCTTCGGGCTCAAACACTTCGACATCGCCAAGTTCAAGGTCGATGTTGTTCAGGTCGATTTCACATGACTCGAATTCGATCTCCTGATCCTCGCCTCCCAGATCGTGCAACCTGACCGTGACCGTAGCGCGAATATCATGCGTTTCGTCCACTTCGACCGTTCGTCCGCCCATGCTGATTGATTCCCGATCGATGCTGTCCCAAACAGAGAAATTCAGATCGACATGAATACGCAAGTCGATTTGGAGAGGCAGACTCAGGACAGCGGTTACAACACCTTGCTCATCGCGCTCGCTGGTCTCGATGATGTCGACATCGGCATTGTCTGCCCATTCGACATTTCGTAACTCAGGGTCATAGGGAATGGCTTCCATTTCACCTGACGTTGCATATCCGTTCACATCGACATCAAGATTGGTGACCACGCCTTCTAGTTCGTTCCGGATTTCAGCACGACCATCGCCATCTGCTGCAAGCCAGCCCAAAATCGACTGCCTGACTACGAGCGGTGGATCATTGAGGAGCGCCAGCGCCGTTTCGAGTTCCGGAACGAGATAGAGGCGCTGCGATTGTTCACAGAATTTTCGCCAGTCACCGTCTTTGGACACGACCAAGAATGATGTTTCGTGCACACTGGCAGCCGCCTCCAAAGCATGAAGCGCCAAAGCGTCGGGGAATTCGTCTTTCTTCTTGCCCACACCGAACGGCGCTTGCCCACTGAAGTAGCCGTCAAATATTTCCTTGGTCGTGACTAGGTCCTCATCCGAAAGAATTTCACATCCGGTGTCCTGAACGTATTGCGCCAACCGCGCTTGAGCTGCTGCATTAGCGGTCTGCGTCCCAGTGATTTGATCCAACAACTGATCTCTGGTGGGCTGGGCCGTTTCAAATGCAAAGAGAGCCTCTCCGATCGCCTTGCGAGCAGTACGGAGGGCATCCTCAGCTCTTTTCTCCAGATGGCTAAGAATCTCTTTGGCAACGGTTCCAGACAGTAGGAAATCGAACGGCCTGCTGTTGAGGATCGCGACAGTTGCAAGCGGGGCGGCGCTAAGCTGGAGGCCTTTCTCGTCGAAAATATTGGTGTCGATCGTCAGCGCTGAGATTGTTTGATTCCGCAACAAGTCGAGTAACTCATTTTCTGGCGGGATAGGCATTAGGTCTGCTTTCAAACTGAGTGAACGTCGGATAAGTCATCAGCTTAACAACAAGCTTCTGGAGTGTCTACAGAACTCCCAGGCATTCGCTTTTTTCCTGAATGATACCTCGGCCTGATGCTAGTGTTTCGCTACGCGAGCCGCCCTAGCCTGAGCTTCATGTAGCTATGTCAGATCACAGTTACGTCAGACCGCTTTCGGCATACGCCTTCCCAAAGCGGTCGGTCCGCAACCCACCCCAAGTTGGACATTCTGCCTGAAAAAGCGAACGGCAGCTTTCAGGAAATTTTTTTAGCAGTCTAAACGGTCAAAGTTTGCGCGCAAAGCTGCCTTTCGATTGACTTGGATGCTTCATAACAACCCGCGCTAGACAAACATCAGCATATACCGCCAGGCTCGCACTTTTTGGGTTGTCCCCTGCCCCAAACTACAGTCGTTACAATAGTGTATGTGGTTGCGTGGTTAGCCCCCCCGATTTGAACCTATTTTACTAAGGCACTGTTATAACTGATGAAACTAGATTTGGTAAGTTTGATGGATTTCAAGTAACAAAAAACCATCAGCCAACCGTTTGAATTGATTGAGGGTTTTGGGTTGTATTTGGTTGCGGGGGCTCGCAACACCCGGTTCAGCGTCGGCGTCCTGGGGGCAATCAAAGAAGATTGGCCGACGCGTGTGACGCACTGACCTACCACTGAATTTTCATCCGGCTGCGGTTAGAGCCTCGGCAGTTTTTGATAAGCCAAATGGCGGGGTGGGAGCAACCGGCGGAAACACGAAGCTTCCACATTGCGTAGCGTTGGAGCCGGTTGCGGCGATCACCCCGGCATAGTCCGCCGGGGTCTGGTATCCGAGCGATGAGTGCGGCCGGAAATTGTTGTAATCGGCGGTCCATTCCGCAATGGCGCTGCGGGCATGGCGGCAGGCCCTACCACTTTTTTGAGAGAAGCTCGCGGAGTGCGGCTGTATCCAGCATCCGTTCGGCGAGCAGCTTCTTCAGCTTGGCGTTCTCGTCCTCCAGCGCCTTCAGACGCTTGGCCTCCGACACTGCCATGCCCCCCGTATTTGGCCTTCCAGTTGTAGAAGGTCGCCTCGGAAATCCCGTGCTTACGGCAAAGATCAGTCGCTTTCGCCCCGGCTTCCTGCTCCTTCAGCACCCCAATAATCTGCTCTTCCGTAAATCTCTGCTTCTTCATAAGTCCGTCCTCAATGGGCCGGACTCTAATCCATTCTGGAGGAAATTCTCAGTGGCAGGTCACGCCGTAAATGTGATCACGTACGAGAGTTATATCTCCACGCGGACCAGAAAGTGGCTGCTTTTTTACTTCCCAGGCCAAATCTCATATCAACAAAGTAAGTAATACTTTTGTTGAGACGCCCATCCTTGAAAAACAACGTTGACTTTTTGCAAAAGGAGCAAGTAGAGCCGGACCCTTAATTCTGCGAAAACAGTGATGTTTTCGGTCTTAGATTTCCGCGCCCTCCTCATCCGCGTCAGGCTCGCTGCCCTCGTCGCCGACAATGTGGATCTCAGATCTCACCGCGATTTTCCGGATCTTGCTACCGGACCATTCATAGAAAGAGTCTCTATCGACATACCCTTCAGAAGAATAGTTCTCTTGCACGTTCCGCCGCTCTTCCACCAACCAGACAAGTCTGGCGTCCTTCTCCGTTAGATAGGCCGCAAGACTTGCCGCCTTGATGACGACGCCTGACGAGCGCCCCTCCCGAATGTGCGCGGCTTTGACAGCATCGCTGTCGTCAAGCCAAGCTGAAGCACCATCCCAGTGGAGCCTAGCATGCTTGATCAGCGAAGCCGCCGGGGCCCAGAGGTCCTCTGAAGACGTGACGGCGTCTTCAAACGCGTTGATGACTACCGCAGAGGGATCTCCGCCCATGATTTGTTCCACAGACCAATGAGCAAACGCGCGACCGAATGGATACTCTCCCTGATAGAGACTCCGTAAATCAGGTATATCCGCATGCGGACTCTGTATTTTTAGCTCCTTTCGGACACGAGACATCGCAGCGTTCGGGATGATCACACTTCGGATGAAGCGTTGCTGGGAGCGCTCTTCCGTCGAAGCGTCGTCTTTGATGTGAACAGACTGATGAGCACAGAGAAGCACCCATGCCTGTCCGTCCGCCTGAGCGAGTGTCAGGTCGAAATTCTCATATGGCAGCCAATCGCGGAACGGCACAGAGAAGATTTTATCAGACCACGGCGGAAGAAACTCAGCCATATCAGCAACTGCCACACCTCCTCCCTCGGACCCGAAGTAGGTTGGGTCAAAGGATCGCCAGCCAACACCTTGAAGGGCGTTCGGAGATGGCGCCGGATCCCAAGAGGACGTTTTGAACGGCACGTGATCGTGCAGCCTCCCCAGCAGACGCGCTAGATTGATCCGTGCATACTTCTTGCCCAATCGCTCCACACTCGCTGTACGCCCTCGACCGGACCCATGCGCTGCGACGAGCATATTGTCATAGTGAAGCCCGTTCGCATTGGTGCCCGGGTAGCCCATGCTGACGGTTTGCTCAAATATCCACTGGTACAGTTTCTGAAGATCGAGACCGGCAACTGCATAGTCGAACCTATCGACCCTTGGCTTCACCTCATACTTGACGAAGTCGGTCATCATCTGGCCGGTACCAAACATCATATTGCTTGGGTAACCGTTGTATTTTGTTTCGATGGCCGCCCAATCAGCATTCTGGAACTGAAGGGGCCATGCACTGGAGTAAGGAGGCTGCGATCGCGATACATCCAGCGATTTATCGAGAACGCCTGCGCTGTCCGCCTCCTCAACGATAAGTCGTCCGGCATCCCGTATGAGGACGTTCTCGGGCGGCATGCTCCTAGCGAACAGGGTTTGAAAGACTACCGGCGCAACCGTTCCCCAATATTTTGGGTCGTTTAAGCGAAGGCCAACACCATACGAAACTTCGAACAGCCGTTCCAAGATATAGTCATCGTCGCTGTTCCCAAAACCACTAATCAAGCGGGCTGCAATAGGTTGAACAAGCAGCAGCCGCGTGAGGCCTTGCGCAGCGCGGTCGCGAATTACTCGGTCGGAGCAGGCGGTGAACCACACCAGCGCGTTTCCGAGAAGCGTGGCTGAGACAGAGGAGAGATGGCTTAGATCCTGATTGATCGCGGTTTTGACAAGCCGGTGGACGGTTCCTCGCTTCTCCCAAGACGCTGTTATGCTCAATGTCCACATGACATCGCGATCGACCAGCCCCTGTCGCTGGAGCTGCGCACCGAGCCAGTCGATGTTCAATGGGTGCTTTGGAATGGCGGCGACCGCTAGGATTTGGTCGATTATCTCAGCAACATCATCTGACTGAAGCATATATCGCGTCACCCAGTTCAGGCTTCCAAAGCTACCGGCATCCCGCCAAGCGAGCACTCCCAGCGATAGCCGTGTAAGCTCCCGGTGATGTGGAGAGGCCGAAAGCAAGTCGACCAGCTCAACGCCAAACATCTCCGGAAGAATCAGAGAATACGCCTGAACAAGACCGGCGTTCGCAGCGATTGCGTCGGCGCTGGCGAAAAGTTTGGATAGATCGCCGCTCAGCAACCGCACCTGAACCGTCGATAGAGGGTCGCCGTCGATGCTCGATTGGGCGACAAGAACATCTCCGAGACGTTCAAATGCGAACCGCACAATCCATTCGCCGCCCTCGTTCACCGTCGCAATGAGATCGGCAGCTTCGAGCGCGTAAAGAAGCGATTGGGAAGCGGCCGTTGATGGCCGCACGGCCTTCAGAGCAGCGTTTGCGGAAGTCAGGCATAGACGCCGATCATTGGCATGGCCCATCAACTCCGCCAGCGCCATTGCCCCCTCTTTGACCGGATTTTCGAGCCGCCAGTCGTAGTCGAGCAGCTTCGCCGCCTCAGTGTTAGCCCCATCTAAAATCGCCGAGATTAGCGTGGTAAGGCCGATCTGCCCTCCGGGGATGACCTCCCAGTTCCTCACGCCGGCCGCCCTGCACACTAAATGTAGGAACAGAGGGTTCGCAAACTCCGGTTGAGCGATCACCTCAGCAGGCGGCCCGACCTTGTAAAAGGCTGCGAAGGCGTAGGCTGCTTCATATTCACGACCATAGAAGCCGTCGTGAACAAAAGTGGCGAGGTTGTTGGCTGCCGTATCGAGGGCGTCCTGAACATAAATGTCACGGCAAGTTAGCAGCAAACGGATTGGCTGGTCGGCGATATCCGCCTGGAGTTGTGGCAACCACGCTCGCCAGCGAGCCCGATCAGGCGTTTCGTTGATGGCGTCAATCATCACGACAAACGGAGCGTCTGTACTTTCCGCGTAAGCAGCCAACGCCCCCAAAAGCTCGGCCGTGGTCCCCAAGCTCGCAATTTGAAGCTTCTTGGCGATCAGAAGCCACGGGTCATTGGCGACAGTGATCTCTTCTCCCAAGATTACAACGGTACCCAGGCCAGAGGCGACCCGCTCTTTGGCAGCGTCGATTGTCGTGTGGGTTTTCCCTATACCGGCTGGTCCACGCATCAAAAGCACATTGGCGCCAGCGGCGTGCGCAGCCGAACTGCGGCCAAAGCCTACAATATCGCGAAGCAGAACACAGACTTGTCGAGCAAGGTCCAGCTCCGCCGCCGGGAAGGCGACCATGTACTCGGCTTGAAACTGACGCCAACCCGGTGTGTCGCTGTCGGCCCCGTGAGTGCGGTCAAAATCTGACTTGAGCGTCACAGTCAAAGTCTCGGCGATCTCCAGCGCCGCCGCCGCTACCTCCTCCAGCCCCGCTCGATCTTTTTCAGTGAAGGACAGAGCTTCGAGAGCCTTGAAGGCTGCGAGAAGATTTTGGAGCGCGGCGATGATTGCAGAGACCTGTGTCGCGTGTCCTTTCGGGGCCCGGCTTGTCCAAGAATCCAGCTCCGACTGAATCTTCTTGCCCCAGCCCGCCGTCAACGCAGGCCAAGTCTTCTCGACTCCAAACGCCCGGAGGACATCGCCAGCCTCCATGCCCACCCGCAGTTTGGGTGAGTAACGGTGACCTGCCACGCTTTCCGCGACCTTAACTGCCGCCCCCAGAATCTTGGTATCTAAACTAACCGAGCCGAACCAGTAGAGAATTCGCCCCGCAGCATTGTCCATTCCGAGGAGGCGCGATTTGAGGTCGGACGCAAACCACCACTCAACATCCAGCGTCACCCCACGCCCTGCGGCAATCGCGACAAGAGCCTTACGCCATTCCTCGAGTTTCTCGACCTGCCCTTTTCCCGCTCGCGCCTTCACGGTTGGCGTCGGGTCGAATGGCAAAGAGACGATGTAGGTTTCTAGCTTCGGGAAATTGTCGATCGCCGTGTTCAATGACTTTTCAAGCTGTTGGCGATGGCCATCTTTCAATGGCAGGAAGTATTTCGATTGGAGGCCAATCACGGTTCCCGATGGCAACCGCCAAACCGCTTCTACGCCGCCGTCGCCGCCCGCGCCTCGGTACCGCTCATGTCTTGAACCGGCCGGCACAACCAACCGACGGAACAGTTGGGCAGAGAACTCTTCAAACCCCTCGCGGCGATCGCCACTTTCAGCCCGCAAGTTTCCAAAATCGATATCAGGAGCCATCACACACAATCTCAACGCGAATCATATCCGCTCCATAGTAGGTCACAGGACAGAACCTGAATAGGGGACGACTTGGCCAAAGCCTTGTTGGAACCGGCCTCTTCTCAACGCGAAACGGTGTGCTAGTTCGCTGATCATGAAACCAAATCGTCATTGAGAGCTGCTTGTGATGGGCAACGACGCGAGACCCAGGTCTTCCACTTCGAAATCGATGGCATTCCCGCCACCGGCACGGTGTCGGACGCCGGCTTTGACGAATTGTCGGTGCATGTCGCCCTTTGGCCGACGCCGGAGGCCATCTTGCGGGCCAGAGCCTTCAACGCAGGGGTCGCGGCCGGTGACGCCTTCGCACCAGGATGGTTGGAACGGCGCGACGGTGCGCGGCTTCAGTACTCGCGCAAACCCCACTTCCGTTGCCGTAATCATCGGCTCAGCCAGCTTGTCGAGCTGGATAAGGTCGCCGGAAACATTGCAACCATCACGTTCGATATCGACCTCGTAGGCGAAGCGGTTAACAGCGAAAATCCCAAAGCTCCTGTTTACCGCCTTTATGGCAAATCCCCCCGCAATCGCCGGATTGAGATCGGCGGCATCTGGCGTAAGAAAAATCAGCGCGATTGCGATTACTACACACTTACCGTCAGCACTGGCTTTGCCAAGCTGAATGCCAACCTCGGGCGCTATCCGGGGCAGGACGATGACAGCCTGATGGCCGTGATCCCTTGGGACTGAAGCAATAAGGGCGGCGACAACGCCGCCCCTTCCCTGCCACGCCGCAAGGGCGGGCAGCACATAGCAAAATCCCCCATTTTGCTTTATGTAGCATCTCGGAAGTGAGGTGCTTTATGATTCCGAAAAACTTGATCTTATGCGCGCTTCTGGTCGCGATCGGCGGTGCTGATGCGGCTGCGCAGAGCATCAACAAATGGCCGATCTGTGGTCGTGCCAAGCGCATTACCTGCATTGTCGATGGCGATACATTTTGGATGGGTCGTGTCAAATACCGGCTTCAGGGTGTG